>Ga0160464_100026_pt1 | contig 207611 bp, 191 predicted proteins | sample HID1971I_E11MG_FD_108275 | JGI IMG/M metagenome (GOLD analysis project Ga0160464, IMG submission 108275) | Enriched millipede-associated microbial communities from UW Madison campus, WI, USA - HID1971I_E11 MG | ecosystem: Host-associated > Arthropoda: Insects > Digestive system > Unclassified ...
TATCCCGTCTGCCGGCTGATGCCGAAACGCCGGCACAGCTCACTGAACGGGATCTCGCGCTTGAGCGCAAGGCTCACGAAATCAAGGCGAAGTTGCATGATGTCTTGGGGGTTCCACGGCATGATTGGTCTCGGGCGTTGCATGCCCGAAAGTGTCAACCATGTCCCCGCACACCTGTCAGCGATGTCTCCGGTCCATACACAGCAGCAAAGAAAGTGACCCCCGCCCCGGGGAGGGGCAGTGCTAATAGACCGACACGAACACAGGCCATCCACAGAAGCCTAGGCGGACAAAAACCTCACGCCACCACCCGCACGCCCCTGACCTCCGACATCCCCAACCGCGCCGTCATCTCCCTCACCCTAAGCAACTGCGCCGCGACCGCCAGCCCGATCGACCACGGCGCCTTATCGACGATCCCTTCCACGCCGATCGGACACGTGATCTCCGCCAGCCGATCCGCCGCCACGCCGCGCTCCATCAACCGCCGCTCGAACTTCACGCGCTTCGTCTTCGAGCCGATCAACCCGAAGTACGCGAAGTCATCACGCCGCATGATACGTTGCGTGAGCGAGAAGTCGAGCGAGTGGTCATGCGTCATCACGATGAAGTACGCACCCGCCGGCGCCTCGTCGACGATCGCATCGGGCAAATCGGTCGCTTCAATCTGCACGTTCGCCGGAACTTCGTCGGGGAAGAGTTCGTCGCGCGCATCGACCCACTGCACGACGCACGGCAGCGAGCCGAGCACCTTCACGAGCGCGTGGCCGACGTGACCCGCGCCGAACAGAACGACGTGCATCATGACCGTGCGCCCCTCACCGCGTTGACCGCTTTCAGGATCTCTTCCGCCGTCGCAGGTGCGTTCAGGGGCGGATTCACCTTGTGATCGCCGACCGCGGAAACGGCGTCGCGGATCGCGAAGAACACCGAGAACGGCAGCAGAAGCGGCGGCTCGCCCACGGCCTTCGAGCGATGGATGCTGTCCTCCACGTTGCGGTTCTTGAACAGATCGACGCGGAAATCGGCAGGCATGTCGTTCGTCGTCGGAATCTTGTAGGTGGACGGCGCGTGCGTCATCAGCTTGCCCTTGTCGTTCCACCAGAGTTCTTCCGTCGTCAGCCAGCCCATGCCCTGCACGAACGCGCCTTCGACCTGGCCTTTGTCCAGCGCCGGATTCAGCGATGCGCCCACGTCATGCAGCGCATCCGCGCGCAGCACGCGCATTTCGCCGGTCAGCGTATCAATCACCACTTCCGACACCGCCGCGCCATACGAGTAGTAGAAGAACGGGCGGCCCTGCATCGTCGCCTGATCCCAGTAGAGCTTGGGCGTCGCGTAGAAGCCGTCGGACCACAACTGCACGCGCGCGAGATAAGCCTTCTGCACGACTTCGCCGAACGGGATCGCATCGTCGCCGACGATCACGCGATCGTTCGCGAAGCGCACCTGCGCGGGCGTCACGGTGCCGCCGCCGAACTTCTCGGCCGCGAACTTGGCGAGGCGCTCGCGCAACTGGCGCGCGGCGTCCTGCGCGGCCTTGCCGTTCAAGTCCGTTCCCGTCGATGCCGCCGTCGCCGACGTATTCGCGACCTTGCTCGTGTCGGTGGCCGTCACGCGCACGCGCTCGAAGTTCACGCCAAGCTCATGCGCGACGACCTGCGCGACCTTCGTGTTCAGGCCCTGGCCCATCTCGGTGCCGCCGTGGTTCACGAGCATCGAGCCATCGGTATAGATGTGAACCAGCGCGCCCGCCTGATTGAAGTGCGTCACGTTGAACGCGATGCCGAACTTCACCGGCGTCAGCGCGAGCCCCTTCTTCAGGATTTCATTGTTCGCGTTGAATTCGTTGATAGCCGCGCGCCGCCGACGATAATCGCTCGTCTCTTCAAGTTCGGCGATCAGTTCGTGGATGACGTTGTCTTCCACAGTCTGGCCATACGGCGTCTTGTTGTTCTCCGTCTTGCCGTAGAGATTCGCGCGGCGCACGTCGAGCGAGTCGCGGCCGACCGAACGCGCGACGTTGTCCATGATGTATTCGATCGCGAACGCGCCCTGCGGACCGCCGAAGCCGCGGAATGCGGTGTTCGACTGCGTGTTCGTCTTGCCGCAATAGCCTTCGATCTTCACGTCCGACAGCCAGTACGCGTTGTCGAAGTGGCACACGGCGCGCGTCATCACCGGACCGGACAGGTCGGCGGAGAAGCCGCAGCGCGAAGTCATGTCGACGGCGACGCCATCGATCCTGCCGTCGTCGTCGTAGCCGACTTCGAAGTCGTACACGAAGTCGTGGCGCTTGCCGGTGATCATCATGTCGTCGTCGCGGTCCGGACGCAGCTTCACCGGGCACAGCAGCTTCCACGCGGCGAGCGCCGCGCAGCACGCGAAAATGCCCGACTGCGATTCCTTGCCGCCGAACCCGCCGCCCATGCGGCGGCATTCGACCAGCACGTTGTGCGAATGCACGTTGAGCACGTGCGCGACGAGATGCTGCATTTCCGTCGGGTGCTGCGTCGAGCAGTAGACGTGCATGCCGTCGTCGTCCTTCGGCACGGCATAAGCGATCTGGCCTTCGAGATAGAACTGTTCCTGGCCGCCGAGCTTCATCGCGCCGCGCTCGTGATGCGAGGCTTTTGCCATGCGCCCTTCGGCATCGCCGCGCGAGAGCTTCAGCGGATTCAGCACGTACGATTCGGCCTTGCGCGCGTCCTCGGGCGTCAGGACCGGCACGAGGTCTTCGAACTCGATCGTCGCGCGGCGCGCGGCGAGACGCGCCGTATCGTGCGACGTCGCGACGACGATGAACATCGGCTGGCCGACGAACTGAACGATGCCCTGCGCGAGCACCGGATCGTCGTGGATGATCGGGCCGCAATCGTTCACGCCGGGAATGTCCTCGGCGGTGAAAACGGCGACGACGCCCGGCGTCGCGCGCACGGCGTCGAAGTTCATCGACACGATCTTCGCGTGCGCCTTCGGGCTCGTGCCGAGCGCGGCGTGCAGCGTGCCGGCGATGGGCGGAATGTCGTCGGTGTAACTCGCGCGGCCGCTTACGTGCAGATGCGCCGACTCGTGCGGACGCGACACGTGGACCTGCTTGAACGCGTCGATTTCGTTCGCGAGCGACTGGGCTTCGGCGAGAAAGGCTTCGGCTTGCTGATTCATTGTCTTGTTCTCCCTTTCGCTTACTTCGCTTCGACCAGTTCGATTGCACGCACATCCAGCTTCGATTTATCGAGCGGATTGTGCGGACGCGTCTCCAGCCAGAAGCGATACAACAGGCTCTTCGCGGTGTCGAGCCGATAGTCGCTGCTCGCGCGCATGTCGGTGAGCGGCTGGTAATCCTTCGAGAGCGCGATCATCGCGGCCTGGGCGGTGGCTTCGTGCCAGTGCGCGTCCGTCAGAACGGCTTCGGCGTGCGCCGCGCGCTTCGGCGTCGCGGCCATGCCGCCGTAGACGAGGCGCGGCTCGCGAATCATGTCGCCATCGGCGATGAAGCTGTACGCGGCGTACACGGCGGAAATATCGGAGTCGAAACGCTTCGACAGCTTGTATGCGCGGAACTGAAGATTCGCGCGCTTGCCGTGGCGCGTCGGCACGCGAATGGCCGCGACGAACTCGTTCGGGTGCATGTCCTTCTTCTGATACGCGATGTACAGATCTTCGAGCGGCATCTCGCGCGTGCCGTCCACGCTTTGCAGCACGACGCGTGCGTTCAGCGCGATGAGGCCGGGCATCGAATCGCCGATCGGCGAGCCGTTCGCGACGTTGCCGCCGAGCGTGCCCGCATTGCGGATCGGCAGCGACGCGAAGCGCAGGCGCGTTTCTTCGAGTTCGGGATAGATCTTCACGAGTTCGTCATACGCGCGATCGACCGACACGCCCGCGCCGATCTCGACCCACTCGTCCGTCGTCTCGACGTGCTTGAACGATTCGATCTGCCCGACATAGACGATGTCGCCCAGATCGCGCAGTTGCTTCGTCACCCACAAACCGACGTCGGTGCTGCCCGCGAGAATGCGCACGTTCGGATTCTTGTCCTTGATCGCGGCGAGCGCCTCGGCGGTGCGCGGCGCCTCGAACTGGCGGCCGGCGTGCTCGTAGTGGAACGTATCCTCGCGCCGGATGCTTTCGAGCGTGCGGGCCAGCGCCGGCACGTTGACGGGCGCGAGCGGCGCGTGATCGAACATCTGCTCCGCCGCTTCGATGATCGGCCGGTAACCCGTGCAGCGGCACAGATTGCCCGTCAGCGCGTCGCTGATTTCCTGGCGCGACGGTTTCGTCTTCTCGCACTTGCCCGCGCAGCCGGTCGTCGCATGGCCGTGCTTTTCGTAGAGCGCGAACATCGACATCGCGAAACCCGGCGTGCAGAAACCGCACTGCGAGCCGTGGCAATCGACGAGCGCCTGCTGCACCGGATGCAGCGTGCCGTCCGGCTGGCGCAGGTCTTCGACGGTGAAGAGCGCGCGGCCATCGAGCGTCGGCAGGAACTGCACGCACGCGTTCACGGCCTTGAACGCGACGCCGCCCGCGCCGTCCGGCTCGCCGATGACGACCGTGCACGCGCCGCAGTCGCCTTCCGCGCAGCCTTCCTTGGTGCCGGTGCAGCGCGCGTCTTCGCGCAGGTATTGCAGGACGGTGCGCGTCGTCGACGCGCCGCTCACTTCCTGGATCGCATTGCGGTGATAGAAGCGGATCGGCTGGGTCATGGGATGTCTCGGGGCTCTTCGATGCTTTTTTGCTGGTTGCGCGGGATACGCAGCCGGTGGCATTCGCGACTTCGGGGACTTTTTCGGACTGGTCCTGTCGCTTCGATGATTCGAAAGCTATCACCACCAAAAACCACAACCCATAGCCGGCATTGCATGAACGACATATTCTTCGTCCGATATGTGCGCTGAGCCTTGTGCAGCAAGCCTCCGAAGGCTGCCGTCCGATCGTTCGGGCAGGCTATTTGTTCCACCTGGTTACAAAACGCGTGCGACGTTGCGTCGCGACATATGGGACAATCACGCGTTCGCGCCAAATACAACCCCGCAATTTCCCTATGTCCTCCGAGCCTCGCACCAAGCCGCAGGGCGATTTCGCAGTCACGCTGCGGATTCTGCCTGTCGTGCTGTACACGTTCCTTTGCTACCTGACGATCGGCATTCCGCTCGCGGTGCTGCCGGGTTACGTGCATACGGATCTGGGCTACGGCTCGGTCATGGCGGGCGCGGCGATCAGCGTCCAGTATTTCGCAACGTTGATGTCGCGGCCGCTCGCGGGCCGCACCGCCGATACGCTTGGCCCCAAGAAAACCGTGCTGTACGGTCTCGCGGCCTGCGCGGCGAGCGGCGTGCTGCTGCTCGCCTCGGCGCTCGCGGCGCAATGGCACGCGGTGAGCCTCGTGCTGCTGGTGATCGCGCGGCTCGTGCTGGGCTTCGGCGAAAGCTGGGTAGGCACGGGATCGATCACGTGGGGCATCGGGCGCGTCGGGGTGACCAATAACGCGAAGGTGATTTCGTGGAACGGCATCGCGACTTATGGCGCACTGGCGATCGGCGCGCCGCTCGGCGTCGCGATCGATCATTCGCTCGGGTTCGCATCGCTCGGGGTGATCGTGATCGCGCTCGGCGGCTTCGGCTATTGGCTCGCGACCCGCATGGCGAGCGTGCCGGTCGTGCATGGCGAGCGCATGTCCTATCGCAGCGTGTTCTTCCGCGTGTTGCCGCACGGGCTCGGGCTCGCGCTCGGTTCGGCGGGCTTCGGCTCCATCGCGACATTCATCACGCTCTACTACGCCGCGCACAACTGGCCGAACGCGGCGCTGTCGCTCACGGTGTTCGGCACGATGTTCATCGGGGCGCGGCTGCTGTTCGCCAATACGATCAAGGCGTATGGCGGGTTTCGCGTCGCGATCGTCTCGTTTGCCTTCGAATGCGGCGGGCTGTTGATGTTGTGGCTTGCCGCAGAGCCCACTTTTGCGCTTGCGGGTGCGGCGTTGACCGGCTTCGGCTTTGCGCTGGTGTTTCCCGCGCTGGGCGTCGAGGCAGTCGGACTCGTGCCGCCGGCGAGCCGTGGCGCGGCGCTTTCCGCGTATTCCGTGTTTCTCGATTTGTCGCTCGGCCTGACCGGGCCGCTCGCGGGCTATGTCGCGGGTGAGTTCGGGTATGGGTCGGTGTTTCTGTTTGCCGCGCTGGCGGCGGCCGCGGCGGTGGCGCTGTCGGTTGCGCTTTATATGCGCGCGGGGCGGGGAGTAGGCGGCCCGGCTACGGCCTGATGCGGTTTGCCTGCCGACGCGTCATCGCGATGCATCGGATGCGGGCGAAACAACACACGCGAGCGGGCCCGCGAGCGCGGCATCGAGCGCTTCGGCTTGCGCGATGAATGCCGCAAACGAAGCCGCGATACGCGCGTCGTCCTCGCCGTTGCGATCTTCGTCGACGGCAAGATCGCAGTCGTGCTGCAACGTGACGCACGCGCGCATGAACGGCGTCGCGCCGATCACCGCCGCCGCGCCCTTCATTCGATGCGCGATATCGCGAAGGTGCGCGTGATCGCACGCGTCGAAGGCGGCGCGCGCGTCCGCCAGATCCTGCGCATTGGCCGCCTTCAACGTATCGACGAGCGTACCGGCCTGATCGCCGAAACCGGCCAGCAACGCGCGGTCGAACACCGGTGCGTCCGGATCCGGCTCAACTGCGGACACCTGCGCAGCCGCCGTCGATGCGCCCGGCACGCGGCCGTCGCGCGTCGCGTCGAGCAAGGCGGCGCGCAGACCGTCGAGACCGAGCGGCTTCACGAGACACGCCGTCATGCCCGATGCGACCGCGCGCATCGCCGCGTCGGGTTGCGCGTTCGCCGTCAGGCCGACGATCGGCACGGCGCGTAGCCCCGATCCCTCTTTCGCCTCGTCCTCCCGGATCGTGCGCGCCAGTTCCTCTCCGCTCATTTCGGGCATTGAACAGTCGGTGAGAATCACGTCGAACGCGTGCCGCGCGGCGCGCCAGCGTGCAAGTGCGCTCTTGCCGTCGACGGCCATTTGCGCGCTGCCGCCGAGCAGCCTGATCTGCCCTTCGAGCACGATACGATTGGCGGGATGATCGTCGACGACGAGCACGCGCAGCCCCGCGATCGATCCGGCAAGCGCGCCCGCCGGCGCGGACGGCGCATCGCCCGCCGACGCCATCGCCTCCGTCTCCGGAAAATCGATGCGCACGGTAAAACGCGTGCCGCGCTCCGGCTCGCTCGACAGTTCGATCGTGCCGCCCATCATCGTGGTGAGCCGCTTGCTGATGGTGAGGCCGAGCCCGGTGCCGCCGAGGTTGCGCGCGCGGCCATCGTAGGCCTGCACGTATGGCGTGAACAGCATCGCCTGCTTCTCGGGCTCGATGCCGATGCCCGTGTCGCTCACCGTGAGCGTCACCGCACGCTTGCAGTCCTGTGCCGGCGCGACCTGGTATTCGAGGGTGACCGCGCCGACATCGGTGAATTTGATCGCGTTCGAGAGCAGATTGCCGACGATCTGCCGCAGACGCTGGCCATCGGCGAGCAGCCAGACGGGGCCCGCATCGGAGCGGCGCCTGACGACGAGCGCGAGCCCCTTCGCGCGCGCGGCCGGCTCGTAGATCGCCGCGACGCCCGCGACCCACGCGTCGATTTCGAGCGGCGCGGGCGCGAGCACGAGGCGCTCGGCCTCGATCTTCGCGACATCCAGCAGATCGTCGATCATGCCGAGCAGATCGCGCGCGGCGCGATGCGCGATCGACAGCGCGCGTTCGGTCGCGGCGCGCTCGCCCGGCGCGCGCAGCTCCATTTCCAGCAGACCGAGCACGGCATTCATCGGGGTGCGGATTTCGTGGCTCATCGTCGCGAGGAAAGTGGATTTCGCGCGGTTCGCCGTTTCCGCTTCTTCCTTCGCGGCGCGCATCGCCCCTTCGGCGGCGATCCGGCGCGCGACCTGCACGCGCATCGTCAGCGCCCAGCCCGCGAGCACGAGCACGAGCGCCACCCCGAGCAGCGCGCCGAGCTCGACTTGCGGACGATGCCGCTCCCAAAGCATCTCGGGATGCTCGGAGAGCTTCCAGCGCGCGCGGATCGTCTCCAGCTCGGGCGGCGGCAGACTCTCGATCGCGCGATTGACGATGCCGAGCAGCACCGGTTCGCTCGCCGCGACGATCAGGCCGTGCGGGACCGGCTGCGTCGACAGCGTGCCGCTCAGCACGAGCGAATCGCGAAACGGGTTTTCTACCGCATAGTTGGCGATGGACAGATCGGCGATGGTCGCATCGGCATTGCCATTCGCCACGGCGCGAAACTGGCCCTCGAACGGTTGCGTGTTGACGATCCGCACATCGGGCGCGCTCTGCCGCAGGAACGGCTCCAGCAGCGACGAAGCCGGCAGCGCGACGCGTTTGCCCTTGAGCGCGGCGGCGTCGCGCAGCGGCGGCTGGCTGGCCGACGTCACGATCATGAAGATGCCGTCGCCGGTCGGCTTGCTGAGCACGGCGCCGGGCAGCGCCGACGTCTCGCCCACGCCGTAGGGCAGGATCGAGGAGGCGCCGCTGCGCAGGTCGGCCACCAGTTGTTCGGGCGTATCGCGCATGCGGGGCTCGAAGCGCAGGCCGGTCACGCGCGAGATCGCATCGAGGATATCGGCCGCGATGCCCGCCGGCTCCCCGCGCGCATCGCGAAAGGTCCACGGCGCGCCCTGCACGAGCATCGAATAGTGCACCACCGGATGCGCGCGCACCCACGCAAGCTCTTGCGCCGTGAGCTCGATCGGCCTCTCCCGCGTGACCGCGAAGGCGCCCGGATTCCAGCGTGCGCGCGCGAGAAGAATGAACTCGGGCGGCAGCCCCGCAAGGGCGCCGTCGACCCGCTGCCGCAACGCGAGCGCGCTTTGACGATCCGCCGCGAAGGCGAAGCGGTAGCCGTCTCCATCGAAGGCGGCAAGGTCGGTAATGGTCAGATTCGGCAGGTAGTAATGAGTGATCGCGTAGCCGGAAGCAATCATGTCGCCCACGAACGCGTCGGCGTCGCCCAGCGAGACGGCGAGCAGCGCGCCGATCAGGTCTGGATACGCGACCGGCCGCATCGACGGATAAGCGGACTGCAGGCGCGCCGGCGAATTCTGCGCGTCGACGTAAGCGAGTCGGTGCCTCGACGGACGTTTCGCGAGCGGCTCGACGTAGATCTGCTTGATCGGCAGGTACTGGCGGCTGTATGCGAGCGCGGCGCCGCTGTCCACGCCGGTCGCGCCCGTCGCCATGTCGATGTCGCCGCGCGCGAGCGCCGCCATCAGCGCGCCGCGGTTCGGATAGATACGCCATTGCGTGTCGAGGTCGAGCGCGCGGGCGATGGCATCCACGTAATCGGCCGAGATCCCGCGCGGCGCGGTGTCATGCGGGTACGCCATGTCGAGCGGCGGCGCAACGCCCGGCGCCGCACCGACGACGATGCGCTCCTTCGCGCCCGCCGCCGACGCGCACAGCGCCCAGGTCAGAACGATGACGACGACGCCCATGCACGCGCGCCATTGCACGCGCGCGCCCCGCGCATCGCCGCCACGATGTCTCGCACGATCGAACAAGCCCTCTCCCCGGAATGAGCGGTACGGCCAGTGTCCCAAAAAGACCGGTGTGCGTATATCGCCGGTGGGACCACGGTCGCACGTATCATTGCGAGGCACAAAACGCCGCGCCGTTACGCGGATCGGGCCGCATGTCTTAAAATCCCCGCTTGGCCCATTAGCGTCCGCTTTATGAACCCGACCTCGGAAGACCGCTGGTGCGACTTGCGCCCGGACCCGGACAGCGACACTCCGCTCTATCTTCAACTCGCTCGCAAGCTCGCCAACGCCATCCACGACAATCGGTGGAACGCCGGCGAAGCGCTGCCTTCCGAGCGCGTGCTTTCGGAAGCGCTCGGCGTCTCGCGGATCACGTCCAGAAAAGCGATCGCGCTACTTGTCGAGCAAGGGCTGATTCGCCGCGAGCAAGGCGCGGGCAGTTTCATCACGCCGCGTTACGAAGATCCGCTCTCGCGTCTGTCGAGCTTTTCCGAGATGCTCCGGCGGCGCGGCTTCAAGCCCAGCTCGAAATGGCTTTCGCGCACCATCGAGCCCGCCAATCGCGATGAAGTCATCCAGCTCGGCCTCTCGCCCGCGGCCACCGTCACGCGCCTGAAGCGGCTGCGCCTCGCCGACGACATCGTGATGGCCGTCGAGAACTCCACGTTTCCCGCGTCGTGCATCCCCGATCCGCAGGCCATCGGCGATTCGCTGTACAGCTATCTCGATGCGCGCGGGCTCTCCATCGTGCGCGCGCTTCAGCATTTTCGCGCGGTGAACGCGAGCCCGGAAATCGCGCAGCAAATGGGCATCGCGCCGCACGACGCGCTTCTGCTCATCACGCGCGTCGGCTACACGGCCGATCAGCGCGCGATCGAACTTACCGATACCTACTGCCGCAACGACTACTACGATTTCGTCGCCGAGCTGCGAAAGTGATCTCCGCCCAATGACCGACACCGCCACAGCCCAGCCGTCCGACCGATCGCTTTCCATCATGCTGTGGCTCGTCGCCACGGGCTTCTTCATGCAGACGCTCGATTCGACGATCGTCAATACCGCGCTCCCCGCGATGGCCCGAAGCCTGGGCGAAGCGCCATTGCGCATGCAGGGCGTCGTGATCGCCTACTCGCTCACGATGGCGATGATGATCCCCGTCTCCGGCTGGCTCGCCGACAAGCTCGGCACCAAGCGCGTGTTCTTCAGCGCGATTCTCGTGTTCACGATCGGCTCGCTGTTGTGCGCGAAAGCGCAGTCGTTGCAGGCGCTCGTCGCGTATCGCGTGGTGCAGGGCGTGGGCGGCGCGATGCTGCTGCCGGTCGGACGTCTCGCCGTGCTGCGCGTATTTCCGGCGGAACGGTATCTCTCAGCGCTCGCGTTCGTCGCGATTCCGGGGCTGATCGGCCCGCTCATCGGCCCGACGCTCGGCGGCTGGCTCGTGCAGATCGCGTCGTGGCACTGGATCTTTCTCATCAACGTGCCGGTCGGCGTGATCGGCTGCATCGCGACGAATCTGTACATGCCGGACAGCCGCAATCCGGCGACCGCGCCCTTCGATCTCGCCGGCTATCTGCTGCTCGCCGTCGGCATGGTCGCGCTGACGATCTCGCTCGACGGTCTCGCCGATCTCGGCCTGCAGCATGCGATCGTCATCGTGCTGCTCGTGCTCTCGTTCGGCTGCTTCGTCGCCTACGGCCTGCACGCGACGCGCGCCGCCCAGCCGATCTTCTCGCTCGATCTCTTCAAGATTCACACCTTCAGCGTCGGGCTGCTCGGCAATCTGTTCGCGCGTATCGGCAGCGGCGCGATGCCGTATCTGATTCCGCTGCTGCTGCAGGTGAGCCTTGGCTACACGGCGTTCCAGGCCGGCATGATGATGCTGCCCGTCGCGGCCGCCGGCATGGCGTCGAAGCGCGCGGTCACGCGTCTCATCGAAAAGCACGGCTATCGGCGCGTGCTGGTCGTGAACACGGTGCTGGTCGGGTTGATGATGGCGAGCTTCGGTCTCGCGAGCGCGCACCAACCGCTGTGGCTGCGGCTCGCGCAACTGGCGGTCTTCGGCTCAGTCAATTCGATGCAGTTCACCGCGATGAACACGCTCACGCTGAAGGATCTCGGCACCGGCGGCGCGAGCAGCGGCAACAGCCTGTTCTCGCTCGTGCAGATGCTTTCGATGAGTCTCGGCGTGACCGTCGCGGGGGCGATACTGTCGACGTTCACGGGACTCTTGCCGCAAGTCACCGAAACGAACTCGTTGCCCGCGTTCCACGCGACATTCATGTGCGTCGGCATCATTACGGCTGCGACGGCGTGGATCTTCGGGCAACTCGCGCCGGAAGTGCGGGCAACGCGCCGGAAGCCCGATCCGTCCGAATCGAACTGAATCTGTCGGTTCGGCAAAGCATCGCGCACCACGGCGGTGCCCCCTGCGCACGATTGCGCGGCGCGCGTTCCCGCGTCTGCGGCACGACCGTCCAATCCGCACACGAATAGGCGCGTCCGGCGCACCCGATAACCGCTGCGGCCCGCCTGGATATTGAATTTGCACGCTTTTTGCTCGAACTGCCGGATGCCGATCCGGTAAACTATCTCGATAAAATTCACCGCCTTGCGCCCCGACACCATGAGCATGGTTGATCTCGACCCTCCACGCTTCCAGCCGCCCCGGCCCGTCGCCGGCGACGATGGATCGCGTCGCACCGTGCTGTACGGCGAGTACACCGTTTTCAGCGTGTTCCAGCCCGTGTTTTCCGTGTCGCACCGGCGCGCGATCGGCTATCACGCGTCCTTGCGCGCCCGCGACGACGCGCATCGCCACATTCCGTCTCACGAAGTCTTCACGCAAGCCGCGCGGCGCGGCGATCTGCTCGAACTCGGCCGGCTCGCGGAATCGCTGCATCTGGGTAACTTCAACGCGTTCGACAGCCACGACGAATGGCTCTTCCTCAGCCTGCATCCCGCCGCGCTGATGGATACGAGTTACGGCGATGCCCTGCTCGCATCGCTCAAGGATATCGGCCTGCCGCCGCAGCGCGTCGTGCTCGAAGTCCCCGAGCAGGCGGGCGGCGAGACGACGCGATTCGCCGAAATCGTCGATTCGCTGCGCAAGTCGGGCTTTCTGATCGCGCTGGACGGCTTCGGCGTGAAGCATTCGAACATCGATCGCGTGTGGCATCTGCGGCCCGATATCGTGACGCTCGACCGCTGCATCCTGCAGCAGGCGACCGAGCATTCGCATATCGAGCGCGTGCTGCCGCGTCTCGTGTCGCTGCTCCACGAATCCGGCCAGCTCGTCTTGATGGGCGGCCTCGCGACCGAGCGCGACGCGTTGATCGCACTCGAATGCAACGTCGACTTCGTGCAAGGCGCGTATTTCGCGCAGCCGAGCGTCGATGCGGTACACAGCGAAGTCGCGGCGGGCGTGATGGACGCGCTGTCGGCGGCATCGCGCGAACGCGTCGCGGCGCGCGAACGGGCGCAAGTCACGCGTCTCGGACCGTACGTGAGCGGGCTGGAGCGCGCATCGGTCAAGCTGATGGAAGGCGACTCGCTCGTCACCGCGACGAGCGAGTTGCTGCAACTCGCCGACACCGCCCGATGCTTCCTGCTCGATCAGGCCGGACGGCAGATCGGCGACAACGTCGTGCCGATCGTGCGCACGTCGCAACGCGCGAAGCGTTTCAGCCCGCTATTGCATTCGGAGGGCGCGAGCTGGGAACGCCGGCCGTATTTCATCGAGGCGCTGCGCGCGCCGGGGCGTGTGCATCTCACGGCGCCGTATCTCTCGATCAACGATGCGCACCTTTGCGTGACGGCGTCTATCGCGGCGCAGACGCCTTATGGATTACAGGTGCTGTGCGTGGATATCAACTGGGAAGGCGCGAAGCAGCGATAGGTCTACGCGCCGTTGCCGGAATCGGGACGAAGCAGATCGAAACCGGCGAGTACCAGCACGCCGGAGAGCACGATGAGCGCGGCGGAATAGCGGCCGAAATACAGCAACGCGGCCGCCGACCAGGCCGCGAGGCACAGGCCTGCGAAGCGTTTCATGGCGATGCGATTCGGAGCATGACGACAAGCCGACATTTTAGGCTCGCGTCCCGGCCCGTGCAGCGACGGCCTGCGCTCAGGCGCCGAGCGTCGCCCTGCCGCGGTGCTTGCTCCGGCTCAGATACCGGCCCAGTCGAATCGACGGCTTTTCGATCGCATAGTATCCGGCGATGCTGACCGGAAGAATCAGCACGGCTGCGATCAACATCGACATGCCATGATACGTTTCGCCGAAATAATGCAGCACGCCGAGCAGCACGATACAGTGCAGCAGATACAGGCTGAAGGAAATCTTGCCGAGAAATACCAATGGCCGCGCAGCCAGAAAATCGGCAAACGGCCTGAGCGAAATCGCGAGAATCAAAATGCCGGTCACGGCAGGAAGAACGACCCAATCGTCGGCAAAACCGCGCAGCACGTCGTTGGATATCAAATGGCGATTCACCGAGCCAACGAGGACATATAGAGCGAGAGAAATCACTAATGCGCCGAAAAGCCAGCGCGGAGAAATCGGCGCAAGTTTCGACACGATGGCGTTGCGATATCGCGCAATCAGGGCGCCCAGCACGAACATCGACATGTAGTGAATGGTTGGAATCCACTCGCCCCGAAGACTCGCTTCCATGAGCGTCCGATGCAGAGGGAAGTAATAACCGAACGCCGCGAGTGACAGGCCGACACTCAGCGCTACGGAAAACCAGAGCGGCATGGCAAACACTACGACTATCAGAATCGGAAAGAGCAGCGAGATACGCATCTCGTAGACCAGCGACCAGAGCACCGGGTCCAGCGTGCTGTTGCTGAATGGAATCAGAAAGTAGATATGGTTCAGCAGATCATGCCGATCGATGCCTGCATGCCATGCCTCGTTGACCCACTCGCCGGTCCACGACAGATTCGACCGGTAAAGCACGCAATACGCTGCATATGCGGCGAGTACCGCAAATAAGTAAGGTATATAAATCCGGCAGACGCGCTTGACGACGAACTCGGCGAAACCTGGCCTGCTTTTACCGGTGACCTGCAAAGTCAGCGCAAAGCCGCTCAGCGCGAAGAACAGAATCACGGCGGAATGTCCCTCCGCGATTACGCGCCACGGGACATGCTGAAGCCATCGTGTCAGTGTGATTTGCGAATAGTGATTGAATACGACGGTCAAAGCGGCAATGCCGCGCAATGAATCGAGTTGGTGATAGCGTGTCGTCAATGTTCAGCTCGCGTCTTTAGTTGGCCGGGCCAATATGCAGAATCGGAAGCCAGTTCGGCGACCCCGATCCCGTTAGACTGAGCGAGACTTCGACGTTCCCCAAAAAACGCCGGCATACTTAAACTGCCGGGCGCACCAATAAAAAAGCCCTCTTTCGAGGGCTTTTCTTTCCGTTTGCGGCGCTCTGAAAACCAAAGAACGCCGCAACCGATTTTCACGCGCAATCAGGCACCGAAGTTCTTCGCTGCGAAATCCCAGTTCACGATATTCCAGTAAGCCTCGATGAACTTCGGACGCGCATTGCGATAGTCGATGTAATAAGCATGTTCCCACACGTCGATGGTCACGAGCGCCTTCGCGTCGGTCGTGAGCGGCGTGGCGGCATTGCTCGTCGACACGATATCCACCGTGCCGTCGGTCTTCTTCACGAGCCAGGTCCAGCCCGAACCGAACGTGCCGGTTGCAACCTTGGCGAATTCTTCCTTGAACTTGTCGTAGGAACCGTACTTTGCGTTGATCGCGTCAGCCAGCGCGCCGGTCGGCGCGCCGCCGCCGTTCGGCGACAGGCTGTTCCAGAAGAACGTGTGATTCCAGACTTGCGCGGAGTTGTTGAACACGCCGCCCGACGATTTCTTCACGATCTCTTCGAGAGGCAGGTTCTCGAATTCGGTGCCGGGGATCAGCTTGTTCAGGTTCGTCACATAGGTCTGGTGGTGCTTGCCATAGTGATACTCGAGCGTTTCTTCCGACATGTGCGGAGCGAGCGCGTTCTTGTCGAACGGCAGCGGCGGGAGCGTATGTTCCATGATGCGAGCTTCCTTTCTATGTGGATTGTGGGATTGTGAGGATTGAAGCGTGGAGCAATGGATTGTAGGCGAGTTGGGATAACCCAGCAAACCGTGTGCCCTTTATGAGCAAGATTGCTTTCCATATGCCTCACACGGCGTAAAAAGTGCTCTGGCGAGCCTCTTCTGGCACGTCAAATGTACGCTGATTTCTCGTGTCGCGCCGGCTTCAGAATTCGTCTGACAGACGCGGCTGGACATCGGCGAGCAGCACGTCCGCGGAGCCTTCCGCGAGATGAACGGTGAGCGGCCGCCTCGGTTTCAACGCGTTCGGCGCACGCACGGCGCGGCCAGTTTGAGCGTCGATCAATGCGGCATAGCCGCGTTCCAGGGTGCGCTGCGGACTGAGCACCTGCAAGCGCGCCGCCAGTTCCGAGACGCACGCTTTTTCGCGCTCCGCGCGTCGCTCACGCGCGCCGCCGATGCGCTGCGCGAGCCGCAGCAGATGCTCGCGTTCGGTAGCCACGTTCGGACGCCTGCGCTGCCAGCGATATTGCACCAGCGCGAAATGCGCGCGCGCATCGCGCACGGGCCGCGCGCCCGCGGTACTGAGACGGCTCGCCAGCTGCCGCAGATGCGCACGCTGCCGCGCGAGCCGCTCCGCCGGACTCACGAGTCTGCGCGCGAGCCAGTCGAGTTGCTGCGCGCGCCGTTCCATCATCCGGCCGAAGCCGCGCGCGAGCGCCGCATGCCGATGATCCAGCTCGCGCAACAGCAGCACGCGCTGCGGGCTGACGAGTTCGGCGGCGGCGGTCGGCGTCGGCGCGCGCACGTCGGCGGCGAAATCGGCGATGGTGAAATCCGTTTCGTGACCGACGCCGCTCACCACCGGCAACTCGCTCGCCGCGATCGCGCGTGCAAGCACTTCCTCATTGAACGCCCACAGATCCTCGATCGATCCGCCGCCACGGCACACGATCAGCACATCGACTTCGCGGCGCGCATTCGCGGCTTCGACCATCGCCGCGAGCTTCGCGCCGACGCCCGCGCCCTGCACCGGCGCCGGATACACGACGACCGGCACATGCGGCGCACGACGCGCGAGCGTCGTGAGCACGTCGCGCAAAGCGGCGGCCTGCAACGACGTCACGATGCCGATGCCGCGCGGATGCGTCGGCAGCGCGCGTTTGCGCTCGGCCGCGAAGAGTCCTTCGCTTTCGAGTTGCGCCTTCAGCCGCAGGAACGCCTCGTAGAGCCGGCCCTGCCCCGTGCGCCGCACCGCTTCCACGTTGAGCTGCAACTCGCCGCGCGGTTCGTACATCGTGACGAGCGCGCGCACCTCGATCTTGTCGCCTTCGCGCGGCATGAACTCCGCGTATTGCGCACGGCCGCGAAACATCACGCAGCGCATCTGCGCGTTCGCGTCCTTGATCGAAAAGTACCAATGGCCGCTCGCCGCACGCGTGAAGTTCGATACCTCGCCCGACACCCAGACGAGCGGGAACGACCGTTCGAGCATCGAGCTGATTGCGCGATTGAGTGCTGAAACGGGGATGACGGCATCGCCGCTTTGCGACGGGAGGGAATCGGGAGTCATGTCTGATGGGAAAAATATTTGCGCTGCGGCCGCCGTGTCCGATGGACAAATGCCGCTGAACGAGGTACGCAAGTGTAGCAAGTGTCCACACAGAAAGACTTACCGCAATGCGCGCCGCAGCATCGCCGGAGGGCCGTGACTTGATCCCAAACCATTGATTTTTAGACCATAATTTTTCGTGAACACTGTAATCCCCGGAGCAACTCTTTCCTGACGCGGCGATGCGCCCGACGCGCCGCAAGTTCTTCACAGACTTATCCACAGGCGCTCGAATTGCGCCGGGCCGAATCCTCACCCATGCTCGCGACTGGCGCCCACGGCTCACGCGCGCTAGAGTGCCGGGTTCCAGCACCCGCCAACCGTACTCCGAGGAGCTGCCGTTGCACGCCATGCCGTTCCCGACCTGCCGCCCGCCAGCGTTCAGCGCGAAGGCGGTCCATGTCTGATTTCAAACCGCCGATCGAGAACTTTCTCGCCCGCGAATGGCGCCGTCGCGGTCCCGTCGCCTGGGCGCTGACGCCCTTCGCCTGCATTTTCGGCGCGATCGCAGCCACGCGGCGCGCCTTCTACGAACTCGGCTGGATCAAGCGCGTCGATGTTGGCGTGCCGGTGGTCGTCGTGGGCAACGTGACCGTCGGCGGCACGGGCAAGACGCCGACGGTCATCGCGCTCGTCGAGGCGTTGCGCGCCGCCGGGTTTCAGCCGGGCGTGGTCTCGCGCGGCTACGGCGCGAAGGTCGCGAAGCCGACGAGCGTCACGCCGACGTCCGCCGCCGCGCAGGTCGGCGACGAGCCGCTCCTGATCGCACGGCGCACGCACGCGCCGGTGTTCGTCTGTCCGGATCGCGTCGCCGCCGCGAAGGCGCTGATCGAAGCGCATCCGAACGTCGATGTCCTCGTCTCCGACGACGGCCTGCAGCACTACCGCCTCGCGCGCGCGTTCGAACTCGTCGTGTTCGATGCCCGCCTCGGCGGAAACGGCTTTCTGCTGCCCGCGGGCCCGTTGCGCGAGCCGATGTCGCGCCGCCGGGACGCGACGCTCATCAACAGCCCGTACGAGCGCACGCTGCCGCCCTGGCCGGACACGTTCGCGCTCGAACTCGAATCCGGCGACGCATGGCTGCTCGACGATCCGCATCAGCGCCGTCCGCTCGATCAGTTCGCCGGCGAGAAAGTGGTCGCGGCGGCGGGCATCGGCTCGCCGGAGCGCTTCTTCGCGACGCTGCGCGCGGCGGGCATCACGCCTGCGACGCGCGCGTTTCCCGATCACTATTCGTATCGCGAGAATCCGTTCGCGGGCGTCGAAGCCGATGCGATCCTGATCACCGAAAAGGATGCAGTAAAATTTGGGGCCTGGCGCGACGCACGCATCTGGGTCGTTCCGGTGCAAGCCGTGCTCAGACCGCGCCTCATCGCTCTTGTTGTGGAGAAACTCCGTGGACGCACGTCTGCTTGAAATCCTCGTTTGCCCGATCTGCAAAGGCCCGCTCAGTTACGATCGCGCGGCGCAGGAACTCGTCTGCAGCGCCGACAAGCTCGCCTATCCGATCCGCGACGGCATTCCCGTGATGCTCGTCGACGAAGCGCGGCAGACGGTCGAAGGCACGCCCGTCGAGCCGATCAAGCCCAACGGCGACGCCTGAGCGCTGACATGTCCGTTCCGTTCATCGCGGTCATTCCGGCGCGTCTCGCTTCCACCCGCCTGCCGAACAAGCCGCTCGCCGATATCGGCGGCAAGCCGATGGTCGTGCGCGTCGCCGAGCGCGCGCGCGAATCCGGCGCAAGCCAGGTGCTCGTCGCGACCGATTCCGACCGCGTGGTCGAGGCCGTGCGCGATCACGGCATCGAAGTGATGATGACGCGCTCGGATCATCCCACCGGCACGGACCGTCTCGCCGAAGTGGCGACGCGCCTGAACTGGGACGACGACGCGATCGTCGTCAACGTGCAGGGCGACGAGCCGCTCATCGATCCGCAACTCGTGCGCGATGTCGCCGCGCACCTCGCCGCGCGTCCAGAATGCGCGATCGCCACGGCCGCGCATCCGATTCACGATCCCGCCGACGTCTTCAATCCGAACGTGGTGAAGGTCGTGCTCGATGCGAAGAGCGTCGCGCTCTACTTCTCGCGCGCGCCGATTCCGTGGACGCGCGATCTCTGGCAGCCGCACTGGCCGGACGTCGCCGCGCTCGGAAAACTGCCTTCAGTGCCGGAGAACGTGCTGCGCCACATCGGGCTCTATGCCTATCGCGCGAAATTCCTGCGCGACTTTCCCACGCTCGCGCAAGCGCCGATCGAAGCCGCCGAAGCGCTCGAGCAACTGCGCGCGCTGTGGCACGGCGAGCGCATCGCGGTGCGCGTGACACAGGACGCGCCGCCGCCGGGCGTCGATACACCCGCCGATCTCGAGCGCGTCCAGGCGCTCTTCCCCACAGCCGACTGAGCGCTGCCGCACAACCCGTGTAAACCCCGCCGACGCCCGATTGGCGGGGGTTTTTGGCGATTTCTATCCGCGTTATTACGGTCGCGATCGTAAGGAGCCGTGGCATAATCAAGCGATTGCGCGAGCCTTCCGGTCAGCGCCACGCTCAACGTTGCGCCGCTGTCCGCAGGTGCCCGCCGTCTCCTTTCGGCCGCGCGCCCTGTCGTCGACGCCGCACGAGCCAAGCCACCGGATGTCAAATCAGCCTCGCGGCTTGAAGCGGTTTATAGACGATTCGGAGAGATCACCATGCGTTTGATCCTTTTGGGCGCACCCGGTGCGGGCAAGGGCACCCAGGCAAACTTCATCAAGGAGAAATTCGGCATTCCGCAGATTTCGACCGGCGACATGCTGCGCGCAGCCGTCAAGGCAGGCTCGCCGCTCGGCGTCGAGGCGAAGCGCTACATGGACGCGGGCGAGCTGGTGCCGGATTCGCTCATCATCAATCTCGTGAAGGAACGTCTGCAGGCGGACGACTGCCAGAACGGCTATCTCTTCGACGGCTTCCCGCGCACGCTGCCGCAAGCCGAAGCCATGAAAGACGCAGGCGTCGCGATCGACTACGTGCTCGAGATCGATGTTCCCTTCGACGAAATCATCACCCGCATGAGCGGCCGCCGCGTGCATGCTGCATCGGGCCGCACGTATCACATCAAGTTCAATCCGCCCAAGGTCGACATGACCGACGACGTCACCGGCGAACCGCTGATCCAGCGCGACGACGACAAGGAAGAGACCGTGAAGAAGCGTCTCGACGTGTATGTCGCGCAGACCAAGCCGCTGATTGCGTACTACAACGACTGGGCGAAGAGCGGCGAAGCGCCGAACGGTTTGAAGGCGCCGGCGTACCGCAAGATCGCGGGCACCGGCACCGTCGATGAAATCCGCACGCGCGTGTTCGACGCGCTGAAGTAAAGCGCGCCACGCATCACGCCCGAAAAAAACCCGCTCTCGACGAGCGGGTTTTTTTACGCCTGTGAATCCGCATGATCGATGTGCGATTTTGCGATCACGGGCTTCGCTACAATCGACGCGTTTCCCACAAGGACTACATCGGCGCGAGCGGCACTTACCCCTGCCCTCGCACGCACGCTCGAATCACATAACGGAGAAGCAGCATGGAGATGCAAGGCAATGTCTTTCTGATTACCGGTGGCGCGTCGGGGCTGGGCGCGGCGACGGCGCGGCTCGTTACGGCGCAAGGCGGCAAGGTCGTGCTCGCCGACATGAACGAGGCGGCGGGCGTCGCGCTCGCGAACGAGCTGTCCGGCGCCTTCGTCAAATGCGACGTGAGCCAGGAAGGCGACGGTCAGCGCGCCGTCGAAACCGCGACGAGTCTCGGCACGTTGCGCGGCCTCGTAAACTGCGCGGGCATCGCGCCGGCGGCGAAGACGGTCGGTCGCGACGGTCCGCACGCGCTCGATCTGTTCTCGAAAGTGATTTCGGTGAACCTCATCGGCACCTTCAACATGATCCGGCTCGCGGCCAGCGTGATGTCGAAGAACGAAGCCAACGATGCGGGCGAGCGCGGCGTGATCGTGAACACGGCATCGGTGGCGGCGTATGACGGGCAGATCGGCCAGGCGGCCTATGCGGCGTCGAAGAGCGGCGTGGCGGGCATGACGCTGCCGATCGCGCGCGATCTGAGCAAGAGCGGCATCCGCGTGATGACGATCGCGCCGGGCCTGTTCGAAACGCCGATGCTGCTCGGCATGCCGAAGGAAGTGCAGGACGCGCTCGGCGCGATGGTGCCGTTCCCGTCGCGCCTCGGCAAGCCCGACGAATACGCGATGCTCGTCAAGCAGATCTTCGATAACCCGATGCTCAACGGCGAAGTGATCCGTCTCGACGGCGCGATCCGCATGCAGCCGAAATGACACTTTGAATGTGAAGACGGCGGGCTTCTTCCGAAGTCCGCCGTTTTTGTTCAGTCGCCGTTGTGCTGCGTGCGCTGCCGCAGCTCATGCAATTCGGTTTCGACGACCGTCGCGTCCTCGGCATCCGGACGTATCTCGATGTAACGCTGCAAATCCTCGAGCGCCGGCCGCAGATAATCCAGACGCGCGTACGCGAAGCCGCGATCGCGCACTTCCTCGATGCTGTTCGGCAGCGCGATCACGAGCCGCTGCTGAACCGCGAGCAGCCGCTGCCAGCGTTCCGTCTGCAAGTAGGTGCCCTTCAGATTCCGCAGCATGCGCGCGACGACCTCGCGGCGCGTCGCGGGCTGCAACAGCACGCGCAGCGCGCTGCCGATCGATTCGCCCACACGCTGCACATATGGCTCCAGCATCTCGACCATCTGCGCTTCGGAGAGCGTTTGGCCGGTAGTCGGATCGAGCATCAGATCCTGGCCCGGTGTGGCGACGCGCAGCAGGAAATGCCCCGGAAACGACACGCCGCGCACCGGCAAGCCGAATTGCTCGGCCATTTCCAGATAGATCACCGCGAGCGAAATCGGAATGCCGCGACGCCGGCGCAGCACCACGTTCAGATGGCTGTTGTCGGGATCGTAGTAATCGTTGAGGTTGCTGGAAAAACCCAGCTCGCGAAAGAAGTATCGGTTGAGCGCATCGACCTTGTGCTCGACGCTCGCGTCGCCGGGCATGCGGCGGCGGGCGCGCACGACGAGTTCGTCGATCTCCGCGAGCGTGGCCTGCATGTCGAGATCGGGATACGCATCCTGCGCGAGCGACAAAGCCGCTTCCGTGAGCGGAAGGCTCTCGTCGTCCGCCATCAGCGAAGAGAAGTAGTCGAGGATACGCGTTGTCGTCATCAAAGCGTGCGTCTCTTGAAATAGGCGTACTTGAAGCCCATTGCGGACAGAATACCGAAATATAGCGCGGCGAACACGACGAGGCTCGCACCGAGGAGCGCGATGCGCATGAACGGCGTCGCGCGCATGCCGATCCAGTCGAAATTGATCGCCACCCAATGCATCGTGCCCGCAAGAATCAGGCACGCGCCGATCAGTTGCACGAAAAAGCGCAGCCAGCCCGGCGAAGGCTCATAGATCTTGCGGCGGCGCAGACCCGCGAACAACAGGAGCGCATTGGCGAGCGCGCCGAGGCCGATCGAAAGCGTCAGGCCCGCATGGGAAAAAATCGGCACGAAGATGTAGTTGCTCACCTGCGTCATGATCAGCACGAAGATCGCGATCTTCACCGGCGTCTTGATGTCCTGCTTCGCGTAGAAGCCCGGCGCGAGAATCTTGATGAGGATGAGCCCGATCAGCCCGATTCCATACGCCGCCAGCGCGCGGCTGACCATCACGACGGAATGGCTGTCGAACTTGCCGTAGTGAAAGAGCGTCGCGGTAAGCGGCTCGGCGAAGAAGAAGAGCGCGATCGCGCTGGGCGCGGCCAGCAGGAACGTGATGCGCAAGCCCCAGTCGAGCAGCGCGGAGTATTCGTCGTGGTTGGCGTCGACGTGCGCCTTCGACAAGCTCGGCAGCAGGATCGTGCCCAGCGCCGCGCCCAATAGAGCTGTGGGGAATTCCATCAGGCGGTCGGCGTAGTTGATCCACGACACGGCGCCCGCGCCGATATTCGACGCGATATTGGTGTTGATGATGAGGCTCAACTGCCCCACCGACACCGCGAACATCGCCGGGACCATCTTCAGCAACACGCGCTTGACGCCCGGATGCGCGAGCGCGCGCCGGAAGTTCAGCCCGACGCGCGGCGTCATGTCGATTTTCTTAAGGCCGGGCAGCTGCACGAGCAATTGCAGCACGCCGCCGACGATCACCGCATACGCGAGCGCATAGACCGGCACCTTCAGATGCGGCGCGACGAACACCGCCGCGAAAATGAACGCGACGTTCAACAGCCCGGGGGCGAACGCGGGCAGCGAAAACTGCTTGTACGTGTTGAGCACGCCGGAGGCGAGCGTCGTCATCGAAATAAGGACGATGTACGGAAACATGATGCGCGTCATCTCGACCGCAAGCGTGTATCCGATGCCTTCGTGCTTGAGCCCCGACGCCACCGCGTAGACGACCCAGCTCGCGCCCGCCATGCCGGCGAGCGACAGCACGACGAGGAACCACGTGAGCACGGTCGACATCGCGTCGACGAGCGCCTTGGTCGGATCGTGGCCCTTGCTGTTCTTGAACTCGGCGAGGATCGGAACGAACGCCTGCGCGAACGCGCCTTCCGCGGAGAGACGCCGCAGCAGATTGGGAATGCGGAACGCGACATAGAACGCGTCGGTATAGACACTTGCGCCGAAAGCTCGGGCGATCAGCGTTTCGCGGATCAGGCCGGTCACGCGCGACAGCAGCGTGAAGCCGCTGACCGTCAGGAGGGCTCGGAATAGATTCATGGGGCGCTTATTATACGGGCCGCGTGCTACGCGCCCACGAGACTCCGCGTCCTACAGACCAAATGCACCAAATCGCCCCGAGACGGCGCGATCCACGCGCCGCTTGTCACGCCTCATATTCCCTTGCTATAATTTCCGGTTTCGAAGCTCCAAAATTCTATTGGATTGCGTAGCTTCGCGTCTTTTCCGGCTCAGGCCGGCGATGTTTTAGAGGTTCTCGGGCAATCGTTCCCGGGAGTTCAGATCAAAAGGCAGCGCGATCGAGTGCCCGTGTAAGGGTTTTTCAAGGCCTTCGCCGGCCGCGCGCTCCGGACAAGTAACAGCAGAAACAGGACAAGGAAACCGTCATGGCAAATTCCGCTCAAGCTCGCAAGCGCGCCCGTCAGGCCGCCAAGGCAAACTCGCACAACTCGGCGCTGCGCTCGAAGTTCCGCACGGCCATCAAGGCAGTTCGCAAGGCTATCGAAGCCGGCGATCAGGCCAAGGCCGCCGAAGTGTTCCAGTCGTCGGTCAAGACGCTGGACATCATCGCGGACAAGAAGATCGTCCACAAGAACAAGGCTGCTCGTCACAAGAGCCGCCTGGCTGCAGCAATCAAGGGCCTGCAGGCCCCCGCTGCCCAGTAATTCCGGCTCGCTTCTGGCGGGCGCTTTCGGTCATCGCGAGTTTTCGTTGACGGGGCGTTCGCCGAAGCAGCTTCCTGTTTCCGCTGCGCAGTAACGAAAAAGCCCGCTTCGGCGGGCTTTTTTGCGTCTGCGACTTCTGTCGCTTGCTGTCGCTTACTGTCGATTCATCAGGGCTGGTGCTGCTGGGTCTGCGTGCCGTGATGCGGCGGCAGTTCGCACGCCTCGGTCACGAGCAGATCGTTGTCCTTCGCGAAGTTCAGCACGAAGTCGAAAGCCATCGGCTCGATATCGCGCAGGCGCGAATCGACGATCACGACCTTGATGTCGCCGATCATCGTCGGACGCACGTAGATGGAGTATTGCAGACGGGCGTTGGGCCCTTTCGCCTTGGGGCCGAAGCCCGACATCACACCGCACAGGCGCTCGGACCAATCGCTCGGCCGAAACTTCCTCCCGTTCCTGGTGATGCCTTGTATGAAGTATTCGGTCGGAGATGTTTCAGCCATGTAGAAATACCTTTTGACGGCCGGTGACGCGCACCGGGACGCACATGCCTGACGCAGGGAACCGCATGGGCCGGCGCAGGAGATCGATTCTGTGAGAACCGTCCGCGCCCGCGGCAGGATTGGCGGACTCGACAGCACTGCGCAATCCACCGCGAAATCGAAACGCACGAAGCCACGCCGACCGGATTCTTTCGAACCCTTCGCCGCAAATGCGCGTGAAACGGTGCTGAATGTTGCAGAACTGTTGAAAAACGAGCGAGCGCAATTATACCGCAGCGACCTCTTTTCCGCAGCGCACACAGACATCGGGCGCGTCCATCAGGGCTATTACGAAGCCACGGGCGGGGCCTGCGCGCTCGGCATCGTCCTTTTGGCCAGCCTCGTCAAACATCGCAAAATCCTTTATGCTCAAATGCGATACCACTCACGACGGCGGCGCCGTCCGGCCCTGACGCCTCATGGCGAAGCAGCCGGTTCGAAGCCGCCGCCTGCGTTTCATGACCGCCAAAAAAATTCGCCACTATCTTCAGTTCAAGGATTTTTCGCTCGACGACTACGAGTATCTGCTCGAACGCGCGCGCATCCTGAAGCGCAAGTTCAAGAACTACGAGACCTATCATCCGCTGCACGATCGCACGCTCGCGATGATCTTCGAGAAGAGCTCGACGCGCACGCGTCTCTCGTTCGAAGCGGGCATCTTCCAGCTCGGCGGCCACGCGGTGTTCATGAACACGCGCGACACGCAGCTCGGCCGTGGCGAGCCGATCGAGGATTCGGCGCAGGTCATCTCGCGCATGGTGGACATCATCATGATCCGCACGTTCGGCCAGGACATCATTCAGCGCTTCGCCGAAAGCTCGCGGGTGCCCGTCATCAACGGGCTGACCAACGAATATCACCCGTGCCAGGTGCTCGCGGACATCTTCACGTTCTACGAGCATCGCGGTCCGATTCACGGCAAGACTGTCGCGTGGGTCGGTGACGCGAACAACATGCTCTACACGTGGATCGAGGCGGCGCACATCCTCGGCTTCAAGCTGCGCCTCTCGACGCCGCTCGGCTACAAGCTCGACCCCGCGCTGGTCTCCGAGGAAAGCAAGCCGTTCTTCGAAGAGTTCGACGATCCGAACGATGCGTGCGCGGGCGCCGATCTCGTCACGACGGACGTCTGGACCAGCATGGGTTACGAAGCCGAGAACGAGGCGCGCATGAAGGCGTTCGCGGACTATTGCGTCGACGCGGAGATGATGGCGCGCGCCAATCCCGACGCGCTCTTCATGCACTGCCTGCCCGCGCATCGCGGCGAGGAAGTCAGCGCGGAAGTCATCGACGGCCCGCAGAGCGTGGTCTGGGACGAGGCGGAGAACCGTCTGCATGTCCAGAAGGCGCTGATGGAGTATCTCCTGCTCGGCAAGCTCAATCACTGAGCAAATCGGCGCTGCCGATGAGCCGCGCATCCCAATTTTGCGGAAGCGCGGCTTTTTGATGTCAAAATAGCGTTTTTTCCGCGCACTTCATGCCCGTCGCGCGCCCGACGGACGCGAAGCGGCGCACAACCGCCGCACCTGGCTTTTCAGCACACGAGTTCACCATGAGCGATATCAAGAAAGTCGTGCTCGCCTATTCGGGCGGTCTCGACACCTCCGTCATCCTGAAATGGTTGCAGGATAACTACGACGCCGAAGTCGTGACCTTCACGGCCGACATCGGCCAGGGCGAGGAACTGGAGCCCGCGCGCAAGAAGGCGCTCCAGCTCGGCATCAAGCAGGACAACATCTTCATCGAAGACCTGCGCGAAGAGTTCGTCCGCGATTTCGTGTTCCCGATGTTCCGCGCGAACACCATCTACGAAGGCGAGTATCTGCTCGGCACGTCGATCGCGCGTCCGCTGATCGCGAAGCGTCAGATCGAAATCGCCCGCGCGACCGGCGCGCAAGCCGTCTCGCACGGCGCGACCGGCAAGGGCAACGACCAGGTCCGCTTCGAGCTCGGCTACTACTCGCTCGAACCCGGCATCAAGGTGATCGCGCCGTGGCGCGAATGGGACCTGCTCTCGCGCGAAAAGCTGCTCGCGTACGCCGAGAAGGCCGGCATTCCGATCGAAATGAAGCACAAGCAAGGCGGCGCGCCCTACTCGATGGACGCGAACCTGCTGCACATCTCGTTCGAAGGCCGCCATCTGGAAGATCCGAAGGCCGAAGCCGAAGCCGATATGTGGCGCTGGACCGTGTCGCCGGAAGAGGCGCCGGATCAGCCGGAATACGTCGATGTCGAATTCGAGAAGGGCGATCCGGTCGCGCTGAACGGCAAGCGCCTGTCGCCCGCCGAGATGCTGACCGAGCTGAACCGCCTCGGCGGCAAGCACGGCATCGGCCGTCTGGATCTGGTCGAAAACCGCTATGTCGGCATGAAGTCGCGCGGCTGCTATGAAACGCCGGGCGGCACGATCATGCTGAAGGCGCACCGCGGCATCGAATCGATCACGCTCGATCGCGAAGTGGCGCATCTGAAGGACGATCTGATGCCGCGTTACGCATCGCTGATCTACAACGGCTACTGGTGGAGCCCGGAGCGCCGCGCGCTGCAGGTGCTGATCGACCACACGCAGGAGAAGGTCAACGGCTGGACGCGCGTGAAGCTCTACAAGGGCAGCGTGTCGGTCGTCGCGCGCGATTCGAAGGAAACGCTGTTCGACAAGACCATCGCGACCTTCGACGACGACGGCGGCGCCTACGACCAGGCCGACGCCGGCGGTTTCATCAAGCTGAACGCACTGCGCATGCGCATCGCGGAAAACGCACGCCGCAAGCGCGGCGCGTAATTCGCGCGTTTGTGGACGTAAAAAAACCCGCCGGACTTTCGTTCGGCGGGTTTTTTTCTGCGCGTCGGAATCAGAGGCAGACTGGTTCCATCTCCAGTTCGACGTTAAAGCGCGCGAGCACGTCGCGCGTGATGGCTTCAGCGAGTTCGAGCACTTGCGCGCCCGTCGCGCCGCCGCGATTCACGAGGACGAGCGCCTGACGGTCATGCACTGCCGCACCGCCGATGCCGCGCCCTTTCCAGCCGCATTGGTCGATCAGCCAGCCCGCCGCGAGCTTCACCTGTCCGTCCGCCTGGCGATACGAGACGACGCCGGGTTCGCGCTGTTGCAGCGTCTCGAATGCCGCCGCGCTCACGACCGGATTCTTGAAGAAACTGCCCGCATTGCCGAGCACGGTCCAGTCAGGCAGCTTGGCGCGGCGCACGCTGACGACCGCATCGAAAATGGCCTGTGCATCCGGTTTTGCGGCGCCTTCGAGCGCGCGCGCGACGTCGGCATAATCGGCGCGCGGCGTCCACGCTTTCGGCAGCCTGAACACCACCGACGTGATCATGAAGCGCCCGCGCCCTGCCCGCTTGAAGACGCTGTCGCGATAACCGAACGCGCATGCGGCGCGATCGAAGTCCACGCGTTCGCCGGTCGCGAGTTCGACCGCGCTGAGCCGCTCGAAGCGCTCGCCCATTTCGAGCCCGTATGCGCCGATGTTCTGAATCGGCGCCGCGCCGACCGTGCCCGGAATCAACGCGAGGTTTTCGAGGCCCGGCATGCCTTGTGCGAGCGTCCAGGCAACGAAATCGTGCCAGTTTTCGCCCGCGCCGGCTTCGACGAGCCAAGCGCCGTCGTCTTCGCCGATCACGCGTTTGCCCGCGATGCCGACGATCAGCGCGACGCCGTCGAAATCGCGCGTCAGCACGATATTGCTGCCGCCGCCGAGCACGAGTTGCGGCATGTTCGCGATGCGCGCATCGGTGGCGAGCGCGACGGCCGCATCGACGGAATCGATGCGCATCGCATGACGCGCGCGCGCATCGAAGCCGAACGTGTTGTGAGCGAGCAGAGAGAAATCGGAGAGAAGCTGGAGCGACATGAGCGAGGCGCGTCGGTAGAATGACGACAGGTCCGTGATTATAGCGATTGCGCGAGCCGCGCTTGCCCGGCGCGCTCGCCTCAATGAAGGAGAAAGACAGATGCCATCGTTTGACGTCGTCAGCGAAGCAAACATGATCGAAGTGAAGAACGCGATCGAGCAGTCGAACAAGGAAATCTCGACGCGCTTCGACTTCAAGGGTTCGGATTCACGCGTCGAGCAGAAAGAGCGCGAACTCACGCTCTACGCCGACGACGATTTCAAGCTCGGCCAGGTGAAGGACGTTCTGCTGAACAAGCTGGCCAAGCGCAGCGTCGACGTGCGTTTTCTCGACTACGGCAAGCAGGAGAAGATCGGCGGCGACAAGCTGAAGCAGGTCGTCACGGTGAAGAAAGGCGTGTCGGGCGATCTGGCGAAAAAAATCGTCAAGATCGTGAAGGACAGCAAGATCAAGGTTCAGGCGAGCATTCAGGGCGATGCGGTGCGCGTGCAAGGCACGAAACGCGACGACCTGCAAAGCGCTATCGCGCTGCTGAAGAAGGAAGTCACGGACACGCCGCTCGACTTCAACAACTTCCGCGACTGATTTTTTGCCGCAAGAAGTGAAAAAGCCGTTCCGGTTTGCGCCGGAACGGCTTTTTGCTTTATTCGGGCGCTTGCGCCGCTTTCTTCTTTTCGCCGATGCGGCTTTCCTGCCCCGCCAGCAACTTCGAAATATTGGCGCGATGCCGCCAGATCAGAAGCAGGCTCATCGCGAGAACTGCGAGCGAGATGCGGCTCGGCCCGAACAGGAACACCTGAAAAAACGGCGCGAACACGGCCGCGACCAGCGCCGCCAGCGATGAATAGCGGAAGAAGAACGCGATGATCAGCCAGGTGAGCAGCGTCGCGATGCCGAGCGCCGGGTGGATCGCGAGCAGCACGCCCGCCGCCGTCGCGACGCCCTTGCCGCCCTGAAACCTGAAGAAAACCGGGTAGAGATGCCCGAGAAAAACCGCGATGGCCGCGAGCGCCGTGGCCGTGATGATGCCGGCGCTATCCCAGCCGAAGCTCGCGCCGAAGTGCGCGACGATCCACACGGGCAGCCAGCCCTTGAACGCGTCGCCGATAAGCGTGAGGATCGCGGCCTTCTTGTTGCCGGTGCGCAGCACGTTGGTCGCGCCGGGATTGCCCGAGCCGTACGAGCGTGGATCGGCCAGTCCCATCGCGTGACTCACGACGACGGCGAATGAAATCGAGCCGATCAAATAGGACACGACGGCGACGATCAGAAAAATCATGGTGTCTTTTCAGTTATGGCGAGAGCGGAACGCATTCTAATCGACGCTCGCGCACTGCACGGGCTTCGCGTCGAGCAACTCGGTCAGAACGGACGGCTTCAGGCTCACGAGATAGCCGCGCCGCCCGCCGTTCAGATAGATCCGGTCGAGCTCCAGAATGCTCGATTCGACGTACACCGGCATCGCTTTCTTCGTGCCGAACGGCGACGTGCCGCCGACGAGAAAACCGGAATGCCGGTTCGCCACGTCGGGCTTGCACGGCTCAATGCGCTTCGCGCCCGTCTGCCGCGCGAGGTTCTTCGTGGACACGGTGCGGTCGCCGTGCATGAGGACGATGAGCGGCTTCGCGTGCTCGTCCTCCATCACGAGCGTCTTGACGACGACGTGCTCGTCCACGCCCAGTTGCCGCGCGGATTCCTCTGTGCCGCCGCGCTCGACGTAATCGTAGGGATGCTCGCCGAACTCGACCTTGTGACGGCGCAGGAACTGCGTCGCGGGCGTTTCGGACACGTGTTTGGCTTTCGACATGGACGCATTGTAGCGGCGCGCCGGGCCGCTCACCATTGGCCATCCGGACGAGTGTGCAGCAACGCGCCGCCGTGGCACGATCGTTCGCGAACGAAGCGCGTCAACCGCGCGGATGATGCTCGCGATGCAGCTTTTGCAGACGCTCGCGCGCGACGTGCGTGTAAATCTGCGTCGTCGAGATGTCCGAGTGGCCGAGCAGCAGTTGCACGACGCGCAAGTCCGCGCCGTGATTGAGCAGATGCGTGGCGAACGCGTGACGCAGCGTGTGCGGCGAGAGCGGCGCATGCACGCCGCCCTTCAGCGCATGGCGCTTGATGATGTTCCAGAACTGCTGGCGCGTCATGCCTTCGCCGCGCGCGGTGACGAAGAGCGCGTCGGCGGACCGCGCGCCGAGCAGCACCGGACGCGCTTCGCGCAGATAGCGTTCGAGCCAGTCGTGCGCCGTCGCGCCGAACGGGATCAGGCGTTCCTTCGAGCCTTTGCCCATCACGCGCACGACGCCTTCGTTCAGGCCGACCTCGACCGTTTTCAGCGTCACGAGCTCGGTCACGCGCAGGCCGCTCGCGTACATCAGTTCGAGCATCGTGCGATCGCGCAGGCCGAGCGGCGTCTCGATGTCCGGCGCGCCGAGCAGCGCTTCGACTTGCGTCTCGTTGAGCGTCGAAGGAAAGCGCGGAGGCTGCTTGGCCGAGCGCAGCTTGAGCGTCGGATCGGAGGACACGCGGTGTTCGCGCAACGCCCATGCGTAGTAGCGGCGGAAGACCGACAGGCGCCTATTCGCGGACGTCGCCTTGTCGCCGCGACGCGCCGCCATGTAGCCATTCATGTCGGCTTCGCCGGCGGCGTCGATCGATGCGCCGCGCGTCGTGCCGAGCCATTCGGCGAAAAGCTTGAGATCGCGGCGGTACGCTTCGAGCGAGTTTTTCGCGAGCCCGTGTTCGAGCCAGAGCGCATCGCAAAAGAGATCGATCGCGTCCTGACTTGCGCTCGGTTGCGGCGTTTGTAGTTCTTCAGTCGTTGCGCTCGTCATGCGATCCGTACACCTTCATGCGTCAGAAGCCAGCGCTTCACGTTGCGATAAAAACCTTCGCCGGGATGATGCGCGAAGCCGCCGATCCCGCCCGATGCCACTACCCGGTGGCACGGTATCACGATCGGCAGCGGATTGGAGCCGCACGCCTGCCCTACCGCGCGCGGCACGCTGCCGATCTCGCGCGCGAGCTGGCCGTAGGTCCAGACATGCCCCGCCGCGATGCCGCTGATGCCCCGCCACACGCGCTGCTGAAATTCGGTGCCGCGGATCGCAAGCGGCAGGTTAAAGCGCATCGACGGAGTGTCGAAGTAACGGCGAATCTGCGCGACGGCTTCTCTGGCGAGCGGCGTTTGCGGCTCGATACTTTCGACGTCATCAGGCAGATAGACGATCTCGCGCACCGACTGCGCATCGGCGCGAATGCCGACTTTGCCGAATGGCGCGTCGATCACGGCATCGAACGGGATGTTCTTCATGATTGCTCCAGCGCCCAGCGAACGTGCTCGCGGACGAGTTCAGACGAATCATCTTCACGCGCACGCAACGCGTCGACGATAGCCTGGCGCTCGCCCGCATCCAGCCCTGACGCGCGCAACGCGTTGCCCATCGCGACCGCGATATTGCGCAGCCAGCGCTCATGCCCGATGCGCCGGATCGCACTGCCCTGCATGCGCGTGTCGAAATCACCGGCGCTCCATGCAAACAGTTCGACGAGCGTCGCGCGATCGAGCCCATGCCGCACATCGAAATCCGCGACGGGCGCGGCCTGCGCGAACTTGTTCCACGGACAGACGAGCTGACAGTCGTCGCAGCCATAGACGCGATTGCCGATCAGCGGACGCATGTCTTCGGGGATGCTGCCGTGCAGTTCGATCGTCAGATACGAGATGCAGCGCCGCGCATCCACGCGATACGGCGCGACGATCGCGCCGGTCGGACATGCGCCGATGCAGCGCGTGCATTGCCCGCAATGCGCGCCCTCGCGCTCGGGATTCGGATCGACGGGCAAGGGCACATCGACGAAAATTTCGCCGAGAAAGAAGAGCGATCCGGCATCGCGATCGAGCAGCAGCGTATGCTTGCCGCGCCAGCCAGTGCCCGCCTTCTGCGCAAGCGCGACTTCCAGAACCGGCGCGGAATCCGTGAACGCGCGATACCCGAACGGCCCGATCTCATTCTCGATGCGCTCGGCCAGTTGCTGAAGACGATTGCGCATGACCTTGTGATAATCGCGGCCGCGCGCGTAGATGGAGACCACGGCCTGCGATGGCTTCGCGAGCCGCGTCCATTCGATCGCGCGCCAGTCGTTCTTCTGACCATCGGCTGTCGCGACACTTTCATCGCCCGTTTTCGCGAGCGTCTGCGCCGGCAGATAGGCCATGCGCACGGTGATGACACGTCGCGTTCCGGCCACAAGCTCGGCCGGTCTTGCGCGTTTCATCCCATGTTTGGCCATATAATCCATTTCGCCGTGATAGCCTGCTTCGAGCCAATCAGTGAGGCCTTTCTCGGCATCCGTCAGGTCGATATCGCTGATACCGACTGCACCGAACCCCAACTCGCGCCCCCAGTTCCTGATGCGTTGCGCGAGTTCTGCCAGCGCGTTTTCATCGATATCGAAAACGCGAGACTCTGATACGGATTCAGCGGCTGCGTCGCTGGACGCGGTCGTGACTTCAACGGAATGTTCCGGCAATCGGTTCATCACGACATTTTACGAGCAATGCCCGAAAGCCCCGCACGAACGACGCAAGACCTTCCTCACGCGCTTCTCGAACGCCGCTTCGACCTGCGCGACGAAGCCGCGACGCTCGCTTTCGGAGAACGCTTCGCGCGCGCCATCGACATCACGCGCCTTCATACATTGCAATCGTCGTCTGAACGATTTCACGGTCTCCAGGTCCAGTTGATCGGAGATCTGGGCGCGGGCAAGACCACACTCGTGCGCGCCACGCTGCGCGCGCTCGGCCACGCCGGCCGCGTGAAAAGCCCGACCTACACGCTCGTCGAACCGTACTCGCTCGTCATCGAAAGCGGCCCGCTCGACGTTTATCACTTCGATCTCTATCGCTTCGCCGATCCGGCCGAATGGGCCGATGCCGGCTTCCGCGAATATTTCGATGCGGGCGCGCTGTGCCTCGTCGAGTGGCCGCAACAAGCGGGCGGCCTGCTCGGCGTGCCGGACCTCGTGTTCCAGCTATCGCTGCCGGACGAGCACGGCTCGCCGGGCGATTCGAACGAAGAAGAAGGCCGCGTACTGACCGCGCGGGCGTTCAGCGAAACAGGAAAGTCATGTCTCGAAAGATGTTGATCAAGCCATTTCATTCGATCGAAGCGGGCGCCGTCGCGCCGCACAACTGGCGCCGCCGCCAGGTGCTGCGCGCGGGCGCCTCGACGCTCGTGCTCGCGCTCGTCGGACCGAAGCTCGCGCACGCGAGCAGCGTGCTCGGCGTGCGCGTGTGGCCCGCGCGCGATTACACCCGCGTGACGATCGAATCGGACCAGCCGCTCCAGAACGCGAACCAGTTGTTGCAGGGACCGGACCGGCTCGTCGTCGATCTCTCCGGCATCGATCTCGATCAGGCACTGCGGGATCTCGTCTCGAAGATCACGCCGAACGACCCGCAGATTCAGGCGGTGCGCATCGGGCAATATCAGCCGCATGTCGTGCGCATGGTGTTCGATCTGAAGGGATCGGTGAAGCCGCAGGTGTTCAATCTGGGCCCTATCGGCAGCTACAAGTACCGGCTCGTGTTCGACCTGTATCCGGCCGTCGCGCCCGATCCGCTGATGGAACTGCTCGCCCAGACCGAGCGCAAGCAGGAGGCGCTCGACCGCGCGAATCCGAATCCGTCGGTGCCGCCGCCCGCGACGCTCTCCGGCCCGTCCACCGCGCAGAAGCCGACGACGCCCGATTCCACCGATGAGTTCTTCCAGAAGTACGCGCAGAACGATGCGCCGGCCGAAGCCGCGCCCGCGCCGAAGCCTTCGGTGAAACCGCAGCGCGCGCCGACGCCGCCGCCCGTCATCGCGAAGAAGAACGACGACGATGACCAGTACACCTTCTCCACGCCGAAGCAGTCCGGCACCACGCGCCTGCTGACGGTGGCGATCGATCCGGGTCACGGCGGCGAGGACCCCGGCGCGATCGGCGGCCAGGGCACGTACGAGAAGCACATCGCGCTCGACATCGCGAAGAAGCTGCGCGCGAAGATCGACGCTCAGCCCAACATGCGCGCAATGATGACGCGCGACGCCGACTTCTTCGTGCCGCTCAACGTGCGCGTGCAAAAGGCGCAGCGCGTGTCCGCCGACCTGTTCGTGTCGATTCACGCGGACGCGTTCACGTCGCCCGACGCACGCGGCTCGTCGGTGTTCGCGTTGTCCGAGCACGGCGCGTCGAGCGCGGCGGCGCGCTGGATGGCGGCCAAGGAAAATTCGTCGGATCAGGTCGGCGGCATCAACGTGAAGTCGCAGGACGCGAGCGTGAACCGCGCGCTCTTCGACATGTCGACGACCGCGCAGATCCGCGATTCGATGCGCTACGGCAGCTTCGTGCTGAACGAGATCGGCGGCATCAACAAGCTGCACAAGGGTTCGGTCGAGCAGGCGGGTTTCGCCGTGCTGAAGGCGCCGGACATTCCGTCGATCCTGGTCGAGACCGCATTCATCAGCAATCCGGACGAGGAAACGCGCCTGAACGACGACGCCTATCGCGACAAGATGGCCAACGCGATCATGAAGGGCATCAAGCGCTACTTCGCGGCGAATCCGCCGCTCGCGAAGAGCCGCATGACGTAAGACGCGTGCCGTGCTTCGTTCAGCGCGCCGGCAGGATGCGCTGAACGAGCCGCGCGCCGAACACATTCACCGCGAGTCCCGCCATCACGAGCGCCGCGCCGACCACCTGCGCAACGCTCAGCCCCTCGCCGAGAAACACCGCCGCCGACGCGAGCCCGATCACCGGGACGAGCAGCGAAAACGGCGCGACGCTTCCCGCCGGATAGCGCGCGAGCAACTTCCCCCACAGGCTGTAACCGACGATCGTCGCGATGAACGCGAGGTAGAGAATCGCGAACACGGACACGAGCGGGATCGACGCGAGACTCGCTTCGATGCGCGCCGGCCCTTCGAAGATCAGCGAGAGCGCGAGGAACGGCAGCGGCGGAATCAGGCTGCCCCACACGACGAGAGAAAGCAGATCGACCTTGCCCATGCGCTTGGTCACGACATTGCCGAGCGCCCACATCGCGGCGGCGGCGAGCGTGAAGAGAAAACCGGCGAGGGTCATCGCGTGACCGCCGCGCATGCCGATCAGCGCGAGCCCCGCGGCCGCGATCACGAGTCCGGCGACATTCGCAGCGCGGATACGCTCGCCGAGAAATATCGACGCGAAGATGAGCGTGAAAAACGCCTGCGCCTGCAAGACGAGCGACGCGAGCCCGGCCGGCATCCCCACGTACATGCCGTAGAAGAGCAGCGCGAATTGCCCGAGCGAAATGGTGAGGCTGTAAGCGAACAGCCAGCGCAGCGGGATCTGCGGGCGCTTGACGAAGAACACCGGTAAGGCGGCGAACGCGAAGCGCAGTGCGCCGAGCAGCATCGGCGGCACACCGTGCAATCCGAGTTTGATGACGACGAAATTGACGCCCCACGCGACAATGACCACCGATGCGATCAGCAAATCCTTTGGCGACATCGCCCTTCCCCTCGTGTCATGTGCATGTTGGCGAGTCGTAAAGTGTAGCGGAGCGCGCGGCGGCAGGTTCGTCGAATGCCGCGCGACATGACGAAGGACGCAAAAAAGCGCCCGCGCCGGATGTCGGCGCGAGCGCTTTCTTCGGCGTGCCGGAACAGCGCTTACTTGCTCTGGCCGCTGTCCGTCGCGGAGTTGTTGCCGGTTTCCGCGGCCGGTGTCTTCTTGGTCCCTGCATGCGCCGACTGCTTGTGCATCTTGTGTTTCTTCTGCGTCATGGGCGCCGCCGAATTATCTGTGGCATCGTTGCCCATCGCGCCCGACGAATTGCCCGACGACGTCTGCGCGAATGCGCCCGTCGCGGTGGTAGCGGCGACGAGACCCGCGGTAATGGCGATCAACAGCTTGTTCCTGTTCATGGCGAAGCTCCTATCGAGGTTGCGAAAGTTGCGTGAAGCCGCACGCGGACTGATGAGCGCGGCGACGTAAAAAACGAGAGCCTCGGCGGCACGCCTGCGCCGCCCGGAATCGGCCGGTAAAATCGACAATGACACTCGCGCCATTCCGGCGCGCGATCTTCCCATCGGAATTCGCCATGCCATCGCCGCTCCGCGCATTGCTCAAGCCTCACGAACACGACGTCGGCGGCCTCATGGTGCGTCGCGTGCTGCCCGCGCTCGCGGCGCGCACCGTCGGACCCTTCATTTTTTTCGACCACATTGGTCCCGCAACGCTCGTGCCCGGCAAGGGTCTCGACGTGCGCCCGCATCCGCATATCGGACTGGCGACGGTTACGTATCTCTTCGACGGCGCGATCATGCATCGCGACAGCGTCGGCTCGGTGCAGAAGATCGTGCCCGGCGACGTGAACTGGATGACCGCGGGGCGCGGCATCGTTCATTCCGAACGCACGCCCGATGAAGAACGCGCGTCCGGCCAGACGATGCACGGCATCCAGACCTGGGTCGCGATGCCGGCAGCGAGCGAGGACATCGAGCCTGCGTTCGAGCATCACGCCGCGTCAGCGCTGCCGCAGATCGAGCGCGATGGCGTCACGCTGCGCGTGATCGCGGGCACCGCGTTCGGCGCGAAGGCGCCCACGCGCACGTTCTCGCCAACGCTCTACGTCGCCGCGCAGTTCGCGGCCGGCAGCGCGATCACGCTTGATACCGAGCACGAGGAACGCGGCGTCTATCTCGTGAGCGGCGACTTGTCGATCGACGGCGAAGCGCTGCCCGAACAGCAGATGGCCGTGCTCGCGCCGGGCGCGAACGTGAAGCTGCACAGCACGAACGGCGCGGTCGCGATGCTGCTCGGCGGCGCGCCGCTCGACGGCACGCGCTTCATCGAATGGAATTTCGTGTCGAGTTCGCGCGAGAAGATCGACGCGGCAAAAATCGCATGGAGCGAGCAGCGCATGGGCCACGTGCCCGGCGAGACCGAATTCATTCCGCTGCCGCCACAGCGCCGCGAAAATCGCGCGCCCGAGGCATGAGGCGTGCGTGCGCGCTTGAGAGTCACGCGGATCGTCCCCATCTGTTTGGGATAGACCGCAAGCATTAGGAGAAAACGCATGGATACGACCCTCGCCACCTTTGAGCACGACGTCATCAACGCGTCGATGCTCGCGCCCGTGCTCGTCGATTTCTGGGCGCCCTGGTGCGGCCCGTGCAAGACGCTCGGGCCGATGCTGGAGAAGCTCGAAGCCGAAGCCGCGGGAAAGTGGAAGCTCGTCAAGGTGAACGTCGATGAGAACCAGGAGCTCGCCGCGCATTTTCAGGTGCGCAGCATTCCACACGTGGTCGCATTCGCGGATGGCCGCCCGGTCGATCAGTTCATCGGCGTGCTGACGGAAGGCCAGTTGCGCGAGTTTCTCGACCGCCTCGTGCCTGATGGCGCCGACGCCGAGCGCCACGCCGCGCAGAGCGCATGGGCCACGGGCAATCGCAAGCAAGCGATCGATACCATCAAGGCCGCGCTCGCGCTTGATCCCGGTTACGACGACGCGCGTCTCGACCTGATCGAATGGCTGATCGCGGAGCGCCGCATCGACGAGGCGAAGGAAGAGGACAAGCTGCTGTCGCCGAAGACGACGCAAGGTATCGATGCACGCTACAACGCGCTGAAGACCGAGCTCGACGCCGCCGATGCGGCCGCGGATCTGCCGCCCGCCGACGCGCTCATCGACGCGGTCAACGCGAATCCCGACGATCTCGACGCGCGCTTCGCGCTCGCCAACCGCCTGATCGCGGGCCGCGATTACGGGGGCGCGCTGGAGCATCTGCTCGCGATCGTCGTGCGCGATCGTGCCTTCATGGACGACGTCGGCCGCAAGACGATGCTTTCCGTGTTCGAGCTTGCCGCGAATCAGCCCGATCTCGTGTCGCAATGGCGGCGCAAGCTGAGCGCGGCGATCAACTGATCGCGTGCTTCCGTTGAAAACGGCCAGCTTTTGAAGCTGGCCGTTTTCGTTTCAGGCCGCGCGCTTCGCCAGATCGCGCAGCACGAACGCAGCGGCCGCGAAGCCAAAGCTCGCCGTCACGCACACGCTCGATCCGAATCCCGCGCAATTGAGGCCGACCGGCCCGGCGTAGCCCGCGCCCGTTTCGAGATGCTCCGCGCCTTCGCTGATATCGCACGCGGGTGCTTCGGGATAGATCAGCGGTTCGTCGGAATAGACCGCGCTCACCTTGAAACGCGCCTTCGGCCCGCGCGGAAAGCCGTGCATCTTGCGCAACTGGCCACGCACTTTCGACAACAACGGGTCCTGAATCGTGAGCGCGAGATCGTCGATACGAATGCGCGTCGGGTCCAGTTGGCCGCCCGCGCCGCCGACGGTGATGAGCGCCTGCTTGCGCGCCACGCACCACGCGATGAGCGCGGTTTTCGTGCGCACGCTGTCGATCGCATCGACCACGTAATCGAAGCCGCCGCCGAGCGTCGCATCGAAATTGCCGGGCTCGACGAAGTCCTCGATCTGCCGCACGTCGCAGGCCGGATCGATCATTTTGATGCGCTCGGCCATCGCCGTGACTTTCGCCTTGCCGTAGTTGCCGTCGAGCGCGTGAATCTGCCGGTTCGTGTTGCTTTCGGCGACATTGTCGAGATCGATCAGCGTCAGCTTGCCGACAGCACTGCGCGCGAGCGCCTCGGCCACCCAAGAGCCCACGCCGCCGATGCCGATCACCGCGACATGCGCCCTTTCGAACGCGGCGAGCGCGGGTGCGCCGTAGAGGCGCGCGATGCCGCCGAAGCGTCGGTCGCGGTCGGCGGCGTCTTCGGCGGACGGCGTTACAGCAGTTTCGGATGAAGCGTTCATGGCGTGCGTGGATGAAACTGGGTACGTTGAAAGCAAACTAAAAGCCGGAAAAATGCAGCGCCGTTGTGCGGCGTCAATCAACGCTTACAGGCGGCTGTCGAGTGTGCAAAGTTGGGTGGTCGATCATGCAAAATGCGGGCGAATTGCGTATTCTGCCTTATCGAAACCCTGGACGTGATAGCTGCAAGCGCCGCACCGCCGGCACGCAACAGGTCCATGGGTAATCAGGGCAAGATCGTTTCACCTTGGCTATACTGACCCGACTGTAGCGCTTGCATAAAATGACCACTCTCGCAGACCTTCGCAAAAACTATTCGCGCGACGCGCTCGATGCGACGGACGTCGACCCGAATCCGGTGAGCCAGTTCCAGACATGGTTCGCCCAGGCGCTCGATGCGAAGCTGCCTGAACCGAATGCCATGACGCTTGCGACCGTCGATTCGCAAGGCCGTCCGTCTGCCCGCATCGTGCTCATCAAGGGCGTCGATGAACGTGGCTTCGTTTTTTTTACCAATTACGATAGCCGCAAGGGCCGCGAACTCGCCGCGAATCCGGCGGCGAGCCTGCTGTTCCACTGGATCGAACTCGAGCGCCAGGTGCGCATCGAGGGCCGCGTCGAAAAGACGAGCGATCAGGAAAGCGATGCGTATTACACGTCGCGTCCGCTCGGCTCGCGCATCGGCGCATGGGCATCGGATCAGAGTCAGCCGCTCGAAAGCCGCGAGGCGCTGGAAGCGCGCGAACGCGAGATGATCGCCAGATATGGCGACGCGCCGCCGCGTCCGCCGCACTGGGGCGGTTATCGCCTCGTGCCCGACAGCATCGAATTCTGGCAGGGACGTCCGTCTCGGCTGCATGACCGCATCGTCTATACGCGTGATGACGCCGGCGCACCGTGGCGAATCATGAGACTCGCGCCGTAAGGCACAAGAGCGCGAGCACAGGAAGCAACCGAGATCGCAACGGCAACGAACATGAAGGCGCGAGCCTTCCCTTGATTTTCTTTAGCGCGGAGAAACAAGCATGTTCTGGGAGAAAAAGCTGACGCAGTGGGTTGAGGAAGTGCGCGACCGGGCCAATCTGCCCGCGCGGCTCGTGCTGTGGGATGGCCAGCAGCACGATTTCGGCCAGTTCGCCGCCCCTCAGGTGACGCTGCATGTGAAGAGCGCGACTGCGCTGCCCTATCTGCTCGAACCGAGTCTCGACAATCTCGGCGAAGCCTATGTGAAGGGCAAGATCGACATCGAGGGAAAGCTGTCCGACATCATCAACATCGGCTATTCGCTCGCGAAAAGCACGGTGACGAGCGCAAGCAAGCTCGCGCGCGTACGACGCTACTTCAATCACTCGAAGACGTCGGACAAGAAAGCCATTCAGTACCACTACGATGTGTCGAACGAGTTCTATCAGCTCTGGCTCGACAAGAACATGGTCTACTCCTGCGCGTACTTCGAGAATGGCGACGAAGACATCGACACCGCGCAGCTCAAGAAAATCGATCACATCCTGACGAAGATTCAGGTTCAGCCGGGGCATCGTCTGCTCGATATCGGCTGCGGCTGGGGCGCGCTCGTGATCCGCGCGGCGCAGAAGTTCGGCGCGCAATGCGTGGGCGTCACGCTCTCCGAGAACCAGTTCAGGCTCGCGACCGAGCGCGTTAAGGCGGCGGGACTCGAAGACCAGATCGAGATTCGCCTGCAGGATTACCGCGACATTCCGGGGCAATTCGATCGCATCACGAGCGTCGGCATGTTCGAGCACGTCGGGCGTAAGAACCTGCCGGGCTACTTCGCGAGAATCCGCGAACTGCTCGTCGATGACGGCATCGCGATGAATCACGGCATCACGTCGTCGGATGCCGACAGCGGCGAGACTTCGCTCGGCGGCGGCGAGTTCATCGACAAATACGTGTTCCCGGACGGCGAGCTGCCGCACATCAGTCTCGCGCTCGAATGCATGCAGCGCGGCGGGCTGGAAGCGCTCGACATCGAAAGTCTGCGGCGGCATTACGCGCGTACGCTCGACATCTGGGCCGACAGGTTCGAGGAGCACGCGGAGAAAGCGAAGACGCTCGTCGACGATGAGCACTTCCGCATCTGGCGCGTGTATCTCGCGGGCTGCGCGTATGCGTTCGAAAACGACGACGTGTCGATCTATCAGGTGATCTGCCGCAAGGCGGGGCGCAGCGCGACGACGCTGCCCTGGTCGCGCCGATATATCTACGAGAAGGCGCTCTGAACCACGAGCCGGTACACATCGAAACGGGCGAGCCGGAAGATCAGTTCGATCTTTTCGGCGCGCCTGCGACCGCTTCGGCGGAGCCTGTAAAGGCACCGAAGCAAGCGAAACCACGCGGCGTCCTGCCCGCGCCTGTGCAGCCCGAACTCGAATCGATCGCGAAGCGCCTGCCCGACGCGATCCATCTCGGCACATCGACATGGTCGTTTCCGGGCTGGCGCGGCATCGTCTATGGCGACGAGTATTCGAACACGAAGCTTTCCCGCGACGGCCTCACCGCCTACGGCGTGCATCCGCTCCTGAAAAGCGTGTCGATCGACCGCTCGTTTTATGCGCCGCTGTCGCTGGCCGAGTACGCGCGCTACGCATCGCAGGTGCCGGAGCATTTTCGCTTCATCGTCAAGGCGCCCGCCTCCGTCACCGATGCCTTCATTCGCGGCGAACGCGGCACGCCCGACGCGGAGAACCCCGCGTTTCTGAACGCGCGGATCGCCATCGACGAATTCGTGACGCCTTGCATCAGCGGTCTCGGCGGGAAAGCGGGCGCGCTCGTGTTCCAGTTCTCGCCGCTGCCCGATGCGATGATCGTCGATCCGGCGTGCTTCATCGAACGGCTCTCGGCGTTTCTGCAAGCGCTGCCACCGCTCGAAGGCGAGTCGTGCTATGCGGTCGAAATCCGCGACGCGGTCATGCTGACGCCGCGCTTCATCCGCGCGCTGCGCGAAGCGAACGTGCGCTATTGCATCGGCGTGCATGCGCGCATGCCGGACGTGCGCCGTCAGGCGAAGGCGCTCGCGTTGCTGGACGAAGAAAGTATGGGACCGCTCATCGTGCGCTGGAGTCTGCACAGCGGCTTTCGCTATGAACAGGCGAAGGCGAAATACGAGCCGTTCGACAAGATCGTCGACGAAGACCACGACACGCGCGAGGCGCTCGCCGAACTGGCGGCCCGCTATGCAATCGCGGGCCAGCCTGTGGTGATCGCGGCGAACAACAAGGCCGAAGGCTCGGCGCCGCTCACGTGCTTCGAGCTCGCGCGCGGCATCGCGGAGGAATGCGAGCGCGCGCGGAGCGACTAGAAGCGCATCACGCTTTCAGCCGATGCGCGAACTTCTTGCGAAACTTCGCGACTTTCGGCCCGACGACCGCCGCGCAATAGCCCTGATTCGGATGCTGCGCGAAATAGTTCTGGTGATACGCCTCGGCCGGATAGTAGTCGTCGGCGAGCGGCACGACCTGCGTGACGATCTTGCCGCCGAAGACGTCCTCGCGCTGCAGTTCGTCGATCACTTCGAGCGCGATCTTGCGTTGCTCGTCCGAATGCGTGAACACGGCCGAGCGATACTGCGTGCCGACATCGTTGCCCTGCCGGTTGAGCTGGGTCGGATCGTGCGTCGCGAAGAAGATTTCGAGCACTTCGCGGTAGCTGATAACCGACGGATCGAACACCACCTTCACGACTTCCGCGTGACCGGTTTCGCCGTCGCAGACCTGCTCGTACGACGGATTCACCACCTTGCCGCCCGCATAGCCCGATTCGACCGACTCCACGCCCTGCACCGCGAGAAACACGGCTTCGGTGCACCAGAAACATCCGCCGCCGAGCGTCGCGGTTTCCAGTCCCGCTTGTTGGCTAGTTTGGGTCATAAGGCGCAACTCCTCATCAAGTGCATGCGGCCATGCCGCGGATCATGCATATGGATGCATCCGGCCGTTTCTTCAACCTTCCGGATACGATGAGTCGAGCTTACTGGGTTTGGCCGCACGGCGCAGAATGCCCCCTCGCCGCAGAAAACTTGCTGCGGGAATACGGTCATTTGGCGGCCGGCGACTGCCGATTCCGATAGAATCGAAACAAATCTCCAGCTTTTACATGACTTCTGAAAAGGTTCTTCCGACTGAAGCGCGACGCGCGGCCGGCTCGGCAGCACATGACACACTCGACCGCCCATTTGCCTGCTCATCTGCCAAATGACACGCGCCAAAAGCCCTAATTTCGACCCGACCGCGTTTCGCGCCGCGCTCGGCCAGTTCGCGACCGGCGTCACGGTCATCACGACGCGCACCGAGTCAGGCCAGTTGATCGGCATCACCGCGAGTTCGTTCAACTCGGTATCGCTCAATCCGCCACTCGTGTTGTGGAGCCTCGCGACGAAATCGGCGTCGATGCCGGTATTCCGCGCGAACAGCCACTACGTGGTGAACGTGCTCGCGTCGTCGCAACTCGACCTGTGCCGGCGTTTCGCCACGGTCAAGGGTGACCGATTCGCGGGCGTCTCGCACGCCGCCGGCGACACGGGCATGCCGGTGCTCGACGGCGCGCTCGCGTGGTTCGAATGCCACAACCGCAGCCGCTACGACGAAGGCGATCACGTGATTTTCGTCGGCGAAGTGGAGCGATGCGGCGTGCGCGAAGACGCGACGCAAACCGCGCCGCTCGTCTTCCACGCGGGCGGCTTCCATACACTGGGAACGCTGGAATAAACGCTCAGGGCGTGTGCGGGCGTCCCGGCTGCTCGATCAGCGCGACCGGCACGCCCGCGTCGTCCTTCATCGTCTGAAGCACGATGTTCGAGCGGATGTCGATCACGCCGGGCGCCTTGTAGAGCTTCGACAGAATGAAGTCGGAGTAATGCTTGAGGTTGTGCGCGAGCACGCGAAGCACGTAATGCGTGTCGCCGGTGACGACGAACGCGCCGACCACTTCCGGCCATTCGCGCACGGCTGCCGCGAACTTCTCGTGCCAGTTTTCCTGGTCGTTGCGCATCGAGACGTGGACGAACGCCTCCAGTTCGATGCCGAGCCGCTCGCGGTCGAGGCACGCGCGATAGCTCGCGATCACCCCTTCCTCTTCCAGCAGCCGCATTCGGCGCAAGCACGCTGACGGCGAGAGCGAAATGCGCTCCGCCAGGTCCAGGTTACTGATCCGTCCATCTTCCTGCAGTACCGCCAGAATTCGGCAATCTGTTGCATCGAGCGTGAAGCCGGTCATTTTTGAGTCCCCTAGCCCGTTTCATCGAATTATGTTCTAAGCGCGCCACTTTTGGGTGGTTATTTCGCAAGCACGTTTCGAGATAACGCGACTATGATTTGACGCATCTTCACAAATTCTGCTAGGGCGCGTCATGACGCTTCTGGACATTTCTCCGCCGATCGACACCGCCACGCCCGTCTGGCCGGGCGACACGGCGGTCGGCATCGAGCGCGTGTGGCGCATGGAGGCGGGCTCGCCGGTCAATGTCGCGCGACTCACGCTCTCGCCGCACACCGGCGCGCACGCCGACGCGCCGCTTCACTACGACGAGCACGGCAAGCCGATCGGCGAAGTCGCGCTCGACACGTACATCGGCGAGTGCCGCGTTCTGCACTGCATCGGTGCTTCGCCGCTCGTCACGCCCGAACACGTCGCCGCGCATCTCGACGGCATTCCGCCGCGCGTGCTGCTCCGCACGTATGCGAACGCGCCGCTCGACGCTTGGGACAGCGCCTTCGCCGCCGTCGCGCCGGAAACCATCGACTTGCTGGCCGAAAAAGGCGTGAAGCTCGTCGGCATCGACACGCCCTCGCTCGATCCGCAAGACTCGAAGACGATGGATGCGCACAAGCGCATCCGCGCTCACGGCATGGCGATCCTCGAAGGCCTCGTGCTCGACGCCGTCGCGCCCGGCGATTACGAACTGATCGCGCTGCCGCTCAAATTCTCGACGCTCGATGCGAGTCCGGTTCGGGCCGTCCTGCGTCCGCTTTCCTGATGATCTTCAAATATATGGACTTTTCGATGAAACATCGTGACGAAGCAGCGGCGCTCGACCGCGACGATCCGCTCGCCGGCCTGCGCGACCAGTTCGCATTGATCGACGGCGTGATCTATCTCGACGGCAATTCGCTCGGCGTGCCGCCCAAAGCGTCCGCCGCGCGCGCCGCCGACGTGATCGCCGCCGAATGGGGCGAAGGCCTGATCCGAAGCTGGAACACGGCCGGCTGGTTCGCGCTGCCCAAGCGTCTCGGCAACAAACTCGCACCGCTCATCGGCGCCGGCGAAGACGAAGTCGTCGTGACGGACACGATCTCCGCGAATCTCTTCAAGATTCTGTCGGCCGCGCTCAAGCTCGCGAACGAACGCGATCCGAAGCGGCGCGTGATCGTCTCCGAACGTTCGAACTTTCCGACCGATCTGTACATCGCGCAGGGTTTGATCGAGCAGCTCGATCGCGGTTACGAGCTGCGTCTCGTCGACGATCCCGCAGAATTGCCCGCCGCAATCGACGAAAACACCGCGATCGCGATGATCACGCACGTCAACTACCGCACCGGCTACATGCATGACATGGTCGCGCTCACGCAGACGATTCATCGCGCGGGCGCGCTCGCCGTGTGGGATCTGGCGCATTCGGCGGGCGCGGTGCCGGTCGATCTGAACGGCGTAGGCGCGGATTACGCGGTGGGTTGCACGTACAAATATCTGAACGGCGGACCGGGCTCGCCCGCGTTCGTGTGGGTGCCGAAGCGCCATCAGAACGCTTTCTCGCAGCCGCTTTCGGGTTGGTGGGGGCACAAGAAGCCGTTCGAGATGAACCCGGTGTATCGCCCGGACGACGGCATCGGCCGCTTTCTCTGCGGCACGCAGCCGATCGTGTCGATGTCGCTCGTCGAATGCGGGCTCGACGTGTTCCTGCAAACCGACATGCAAACGCTGCGCCGCAAGTCGCTTGCGTTGAGCGATCTGTTCATCAGGCTGGTCGAGGAACGCTGCGGCGAATTCCCGCTCTCGCTCGCGACGCCGCGCGAACATGCGCAACGCGGCTCGCAGGCGAGCTTCGAGCATCCGAACGGCTATGAGGTGATGCAGGCGCTGATCGCACGCGGCGTGATCGGCGATTATCGCGAGCCGCGCATTTTGCGCTTCGGCTTCACGCCGCTCTACACGCGTTTCGTCGATGTGTGGGACGCCGTCGAAGTCCTGCGCGATGTGCTCGCGACCGAAAGCTGGCGCGCGCCCGAGTTCGCCGAGCGCGCATCGGTGACCTGAGAGGAACGTCGACATGAGCAATACACAAGGCTGCCCTTTCGGACATGGCGCACCGGCCGCAACGCAGGAAAAAGGCTGGCACGACGCCAAGCTCGATTTCTCCGATTCGATGAGCTACGGCGACTACCTCGGCCTCGATTCGATTCTCAACGCGCAGCATCCGCTCTCGCCGGATCACAACGAGATGCTGTTCATCGTGCAGCATCAGACGAGCGAGTTATGGATGAAGCTCGCGCTCTACGAGTTGCGCGCGGCACTGGCGGCCGTGCATCGCGACGAACTGCCGCCCGCGTTCAAGATGCTCGCGCGCGTGTCGCGCATCTTCGAGCAACTGGTGCAGGCGTGGAACGTCCTCGCGACGATGACGCCCTCCGAATACACCGCGATGCGCCCGTATCTCGGGCAGTCGTCGGGGTTTCAGTCGCATCAGTATCGGCAGATCGAGTTCATGCTCGGCAACAAGAATGCGCAGATGCTCAAGCCGCATGAGCATCGGCCGGAAATTCTCGAACAGGTGCGCGAGACGCTCGAAGCGCCCTCCTTCTACGACGAAGTGATCCGCCTGCTCGCCCGGCGCGGCTTCGAGATCGATCCGGCGCGCCTGAATCGCGACTGGTCGCAGCCGACGACGCACGATCCGTCCGTCGAGGCGGCGTGGCTCGCGGTGTATCGCGATCCGTCGCATCACTGGGACTTGTACGAGATGGCCGAAGAGCTCGTCGATCTGGAAGACGCGTTCCGGCAATGGCGCTTCCGGCATGTGACGACGGTGGAGCGCATCATCGGCTTCAAGGGCGGCACGGGCGGCACGGCGGGCGCGTCTTATCTGCGCAAGATGCTCGATGTCGTGCTGTTTCCGGAGCTTTGGCACGTCCGCACGGTGCTTTGAAGCTTCAGGCGAGACGCGCGGCCAGCGCCTTCAGCCTCGGGCCGATCGTCTCGCGAAAATACGCCTCGTCCATCGACGACGCCGGCCCGCTGCTCGACAGCACGAGCCAGCGTCCGTTGCGCAGATCGCGAAACGGCGCGGCGATGGCGTTGACGTCGTCGTGCCAGTCGCGGAACGAATAGCAGCAGCCGTCGCGCGCGAAATCCTCGATCGCGCGGCGGGCGGCATCGACCTTTGCCTCGCCTTCGTTTTTCCCGAGTTCGTCGAACAGCGCCTCGCGCGCCGCCGGTTCCTGCACGGCGAGATACGCGCGGCCCATCGAACTCGTGAGCATCGACAGGCGCGAGCCGGGCGCAAGCCCGAGCGTGAGCGCCGTCTCGCTGCGGATCGTTTCGAGATAGATCATGTCGAGCCCGTCGCGGCAGCCGAGCGAAACCGCCGCGCCGATCTCCCGCGCGAGCGCGCGCATGTGCGGGCGGGCGAGTTCGAGCGTGTCGGCGCCCGCGAGCAACGTGAATCCGAGCGACAGCACTCCCGTGTCGAGCGCGTATTTGCCCGCGGGTTCGTCGAAGCGCAGATAGCCGAGTGTCGTCAGCGTGTAGGCGAGACGGTTCACCGTCGCCTTCGGCAAACCGGTGCGATCGACGAAATCGCGGTTGCCCAACAGCGACTCGCCCGGTCGGAACGCGCGCAGCAAATCGAGCCCGCGCGCGAGTGCGACGACGAACTTGCGCTCGTCGATCTCTTCGGACGATAAATGGCGCGATGAAATCGATGCTGAATTTCGGTTGGAATCGGCTGGCATCGGGTGATAAACTCCAAACTGGATTTGCAAAACATTGTTTCGCTTAGCGGAACTCATGTCAAGCGCCCCGCGCGCCGGCGGAACGGACAGACCTGCATGGATCCCGACACGCTCCCGGCGCTTTTCGATGTAATCAGGAGATAGCACATGGCCGACGCCGCCCGATTCAACTGGGAAGACCCGCTCTTGCTGGATCAGCAACTGACCGAAGACGAACGCATGGTGCGCGACGCCGCGCGCGCTTACGCGCAGGACAAGCTACAGCCGCGCGTGATGCAGGCGTTTCGCGAGGAAAAGACCGATCCGGCGATCTTCCGTGAAATGGGCGAACTGGGTCTGCTCGGACCGACAATCCCCGAGCAATACGGCGGTCCGGGCCTCAACTACGTGTGCTACGGCCTGATCGCGCGCGAAGTCGAACGCGTGGATTCGGGTTATCGCTCGATGATGTCGGTGCAATCGTCGCTCGTGATGGTGCCGATCAACACCTTCGGCAGCGAAGCGCAGAAGGAAAAATATCTGCCGAAGCTCGCGCGCGGCGAATGGATCGGCTGCTTCGGCCTCACCGAGCCGAATGCAGGTTCCGATCCGGCCAGCATGACGACGCGGGCGAAGAAAGTGCAGAACGGCTTTTCGCTGTCCGGCACGAAGATGTGGATTTCGAACTCGCCGATCGCGGACGTGTTCGTCGTCTGGGCGAAGCTGGAGGAAGACGGCCGCGACGAGATTCGCGGCTTCATCCTCGAGAAAGGCTGGAAGGGTCTGTCGGCGCCGGCGATTCACGGCAAGGTCGGCTTGCGCGCGTCGATCACCGGCGAAATCGTGATGGATGAAGTGTTCGTCCCCGAAGAGAACATCCTGCCGGACGTGCGCGGGCTCAAGGGTCCGTTCACCTGCCTGAACTCGGCGCGTTACGGTATTTCGTGGGGTGCGCTCGGCGCGGCCGAAGCGTGCTGGCACACGGCGCGGCAATACACGCTGGATCGCAAGCAGTTCGGCCGGCCGCTCGCGGCGAACCAGTTGATTCAGAAGAAACTCGCCGACATGCAGACGGAAATCACGCTCGGCCTGCAAGGCGTGCTGCGCCTCGGCCGGATGAAGGACGAAGGCACTGCGGCTGTAGAGATCACGTCGATCATGAAGCGTAATTCGTGCGGCAAGGCGCTCGATATCGCCCGGCTCGCGCGTGACATGCTCGGCGGCAACGGCATCTCCGATGAATTCGGCGTCGCGCGTCACCTCGTGAATCTTGAAGTGGTCAATACGTACGAAGGCACGCACGATATTCACGCGCTGATTCTCGGCCGCGCACAGACGGGCATTCAGGCGTTTTTCTGAACGAGCGTAGTTCACGATCGGGAAGGGCCGGCGCGGTTGCGTCGGCCCTTTTGCTTTTCGTCGTTTGTAACTTTCGATTCGCGCCTGAAACTTTTACGGGTCAGATCGTATCCATTCCAGACGATGTCCATGCATCGTCGAGGCGCGAGCGACTGGAACGGAACCTGCGTAAATCCACGCGGCAGGATGCACGCCTCCTCGTCAGCGATCCCATCTTTGGTTACGATGCCCGTAGCCTTACCGATTGGAGCCTTTTATGTCAGAAATCAACAAGGAGCGATTCATGTCGGATATCAAATCTGTACTCGCTGACGCCGAAGATCTCTTGAAGCAAGCCGCTACCGCCACCGGCGAACGCGCTTCCGAATTGCGCGAGACAGCCCTTACCCGCCTGAAGCAAGCGAAGGAAAAAGCCGCGGACGCACAGGTCGTCGTGATCGAACGAGGCAAGAAGGCCGCGCGCGCCACCGACGATTACGTGCACGAGCATCCGTGGGCGTCCATCGGCATTGCGGCGGGACTCGGCATGGTGATCGGGCTTCTGATCAACCGCAAATAAAGCCGTCTTGCCGGGTCAATGGCCCGCGGATTGCTAACCCGCTTCTTGTCGCGGTCCCCGCTGGACTGAACCGCGAGCGCCCTGCCCGGGCGCGCGGCTCGACACTCGCACCGGCCGGCCGCTTCACGCGCCGACCGGACCCACAAAAAAGCGGCACCAACGCGCTCCTCGCATTCAAGCCATGACGACCGATCGGCCCACGCAGCAATCGTCCCCCGGACCGCTGCGACGAATTCTGAGCTCCGCCTTCGCCATCTTCGAGACGCGCCTTGAACTCATCGGCATCGAGCTTCAGGAGGAAAAGGAGCGGCTCATCGGCGTGCTTTTCCTCGGGCTCGCCGCCATGATGCTCGCGATGATGGCGCTCATATCTCTCACGGTGCTGATCGCCATCTTCTTCTGGGACACGTATCGCTGGCAGGCGCTCGGCGGCATCACCCTTCTGTATGCGCTGATTGCAATCGCATGCGGTCTGCGCGCGCGCAGCAATCTGCTCGATGCGCCGAACATGTTCGACGACACGCTCGCCGAATTCCGTAAAGACCGCGACACGTTCCGCTGATCTCCGCGCCCGACATAAGCCATGAGCCAAAACGACGACACCTTCAGAGCGCCCAAGCGCGACAAGATGCAGAAACTGCGCACGCCGCACATGCGCGCGCTGCGCAAGGAACTGCTGATCGCCCGTGCGGATGTCGAACGCATGGAAATGCGGCAAGCCACACTCGACCTGCGCGCGTCGGTCACGCACTTCAGTTTCCTGCGCTTTCTGATGCCGGGCGGCGGCGCGCGCCGGTGGGGCAAGCGCCGTGCGTCTCCGGGCGGTATCGGCGGCATCATCAGTTCGCTGCTCGGCTCGGGCAATATCGGCGTGCTGCTCAAGCAGTATCCGATCGTCGGCTCGGTCGCCTCGCTCGTGCTCACCAAGCCGGTGCGAACGAAGCTGCTGCGCAGCGCGAAGCCCGTGCTCAAATGGGGCGGCCTCGCGCTCGCCGGATGGGAAGGCTGGCGCATTTATCAGCAGATGAAGACCGCCACGCCCGACGCGCCTAGTGACGCGGCCGATCCGACCGTTTTCTGACATCGGCATCAGCCCTTTCCCACCCAGCACGCCGCCGACTGTGCCGCATCGAGCGGATCGGTCGTGCCCGGCGTGTGATTCCAGCGTAGTCCGGTGGCGTCGATGACGAAGGCGCCGCAGCCGTCCTCATACATCGGGCCCGCCGCGATGGGCACGGCTTCGATCGCGTAGCCGCCGTTCGTCGGCGATTCCGGGAGCACGGCGACGCGATACACCGTCGCACCATTCGAAGGCGCCTGATCGAGTCCTGCGCTCAGCGTGATGGCATCGACGCCCTCCGATGTCTGCGCGAGCCGCGCCGTTTCGACGAACTGAACGGCCCGCGTCAACGCCGACGCTGCATCGACGCGATGCGCCTTCGCGACATGCGTCCGATACGCGGGAACGGCGAAGGTCGCGATGATCGCCGCGACGGCCAGCGCGACCATCAATTCAAGCAGGCTGAAGCCTTTCTCTTTCATGTCGATCCTTCAAAACGGCCGGCCGACGACGCGCCGCCAGTGACTTGTGCTGGTGCCGTCCGCAACCTCGATCCGAAGCTGTAGCCAGACTTCGGAATCGGGCGTCGCGCCGAAACCGCGCGCGGTGATCAGATAGGACGTGGCCGTCCATGCTTCGATCAGGCACTGCGGCGCGCGGCGCGCGTACGGCCATGAGGCGAACGGCGCGATCGCGGCAGCGGAAGGCCCTTCGAACGATGTCTTCATGCGCCATCGCGACGGTTCGTCGTTCGGCGACGGGCTCGTCGCAGGCAACGCGAGCGCCAGCATCCGGCTGCATCGGATGAGCGCGCTGTCCGCTGCATGGAAGGCCTGCACGCGCTCGCGCGTTGCGATGGCCGCGCGTGTCGCAACGAGCGATGCCTGGAGCCCGGCGCTTGCGGTGCCAGCATCATCGCGGCGAGAATCAGGACGATCGGCAACGTGGCGCCGCTTGAACGTGAACGGCGTTTCACGGCGCGTCCCCGGATGCATTCGCCGGCGCATTGCGAATCGCGACGCGCCGCCAGAATGTCTGGCGAGCGCGGCCGTCGTCGGCGAAGGCGGGCGCGCCGGTGCAATCGACGTAATTCGTTCTGCGCTTCGTCTGCGTGGCGAAACCGCGCACGAGCACGCAAATGTCGGCGGCGTAGGCATCGCGCCAGCGCTCGCGTGCGACCGCCGACGCGTCCAGCGCCGATGGCGAGCCCGTCAGCCAATACATCACCCGAAGCCGCTCGATTCCTTCGACGACCGGTTGCGCCTGCCTGCCGCCGCCTTCGCAGTAAAGCTCGGGTTCGCCGGACGAACTGCTGGCCTTCGCGTAGAAGCGGTTCGTGACGAAGGCATCGGCGACGGTCTGGCCGATGCAATCCGTCGGCACGCCGCCGCTTGACGCCCACGTGGACACGACGTCGGCGGAATAGCGGATCTGCACGCCGTCCGAATGGCTCGCAAGAACTTCGCACGAGGCAGCCGTATCCGCGCCGACGACGCGGCCTTGCGCGCAACCGAAGATCGGTGCGTCGGCGTTGGGGCAGAGGTTCGATGCGAATCCCGCCATCTGGATCTGCTGGCCGAGCATGTCGAGCGCGATCGATCCGGCGTCGTGGATGCGCGCGGCGTCAGTGGCGCGCTCGAACGCGACGCGCTGTGCCCGAATAAAGCGCCAACGACGCGCTCACGATCAAAATGCCGAGCGCGAGCGCGATCGTCATCTCCAGCAGCGTATGGCCGCGCGACGCGAAGAGGCGTGGAGTCATCGTGCGAACGCCACCGAAATGCACGACGTGAGCGGCCTGGCGAGTGGCTCGGGACACGGATCGTACCGGTCGTCGGCGCGCCAGCTCACCGTGGCGATGTGCACGCCGTCGGCGCGATCGAACACGGCTACGTCGCCTGCCGGCAGCATCGACGACGCCCTCGCCTGCCATTGCGGCACGATCGCCGCGCGATCCGTATCGCCGCGCACGCCCTCCGCGACCGAATCCGCGATGAGCGCCGCGCGCTCCCGCAGCAGCGCCGCCCGCTCGCCCCGTGCCAGTCCGCTCTGCACCGCGACCAGCCCGAGCGCGGTCACGGCCGTGAGCGTAAGCGCGATCATCACTTCGATCAGCGAGTCGCCGCATTGCGCGCGCTTCATGCCGACGCTCCGCAACCGCCCGGCGTCATGCGCGCCCGCCCGCCTGCCGCGAGCCGTATGCATCGGCGCGCCCCGGAATTCGCCGCGGAATCGGCGCTGCGCGGGGCGAAATCGAAATTCCGGAATCCGCCGATCACCTGCCCGGCGGGCGGCGTGAAAGACAGTTCGGTCGATGTCGCGGCGATTGCAACCGACGTCATCGCCGGCTGCATGCGCAGAAGCGTCGAAACACCGTCGCGATCGACGAACACGCCCCATCCGCACGACCAGTCCGTGACGCCGGCCTCGCAGCTTCGCCCCGCCGCGAGGCAATGACGCGACGCGTCGATCCGGCATAGCGTGACGCGCGCGCCGCGCCTGACCGATTCGGCACGCGCAAGCGAAAGCGTGGAAAAAAGCGAGCGCGCCCGCGCATCGACCTGATCGCGCACCTGCCAGGCTACGAACGACGGCGCGGCGAACATCGCGAGAATCGCCATCACGGCGAGCACCACGCACAGTTCGACGAGCGTGAAACCTTGATTTGAAGCGTTGAACATCTGCATTCCTCATCGATCTGATCGGGCCGAAAGACGCAATCTAGCGAGAAGGAATGCGCGCCGCCATTCGCCGAATGGCCGAGTGTTCACGCGATCCGATGCCCGGCACACTGCGCGAGCGAAGTGCAGGAATTTAGGCTTGGGAGAGAAACGATGCGGAAAGGATCAGCGCTTGCGCGAAGTCGATTTCTTCGGCGCGGCACGCCGGAATTCATCGAGCACGTCTTCGAATTCGGAGACGTCTTCGAAACGCTTGTAGACGGAGGCGAAACGCACGTAGGCGATGGTATCGAGCTGCCGCAACTCGTTTATCACGAGTTCGCCGAGACGTTCGCTCTGCACTTCGCGCTCGCCGCTGCCGAGCAACTGATACTCGATGCGGGACGCGGCGGCGTCGATCGCGTCGGCTGCGACCGGGCGCTTTCTCAGCGCAAGCTGCATGCTCGCGACGATCTTGCGACGGTCGAACTCGGTGCGGCTGCCGTCCTTCTTGACGACGGACGGCAGCGCCAGTTCGACACGCTCATACGTTGTGAAGCGCTTGTCGCACGAGGGACAGCGCCTGCGCCGCCGAATGGCCGCGCCATCCTCCGACACGCGAGAATCCACGACCTGGGTATCTTCGTGTCGGCAGAATGGGCAGCGCATCGGCGTTGGGCTCGCGAATTAACGGTAGACCGGGAAACGCTTGGTCAGATCGGCCACTTGCGCGCGCACGCGCTCGATGGTCGCCTGGTCTTCCGGATTGTCGAGCACGTCGGCGATCAGGTTGCCGACGATTTCCGCTTCCTTCACGCCGAAGCCGCGCGTGGTCATCGCGGGCGAGCCGAGGCGCACGCCGCTCGTGACGAACGGCTTTTCCGGATCGTTCGGAATGGCGTTCTTGTTGACCGTGATGTGCGCGGCGCCGAGTGCGGCTTCGGCGGCCTTGCCGGTGATCTTCTTGGCGCGCAAATCGACGAGCATCACGTGGCTTTCCGTGCGGCCCGACACGATGCGCAGGCCGCGTTTCACCAGCGTTTCGGCCAGCACGCGCGCGTTGTCGATCACCGCTTGCTGATACGTCTTGAACTCCGGTGACAACGCTTCCTTGAACGCGACAGCCTTCGCGGCGATCACGTGCATCAGCGGCCCGCCCTGAATGCCCGGGAAAATTGCTGAATTGATCTGCTTCTCGAACTCGGCCTTCATCAGGATCACGCCGCCGCGCGGGCCGCGCAGGCTCTTGTGCGTGGTCGTGGTGACGAAGTCCGCGTGCGGCACCGGGTTCGGATACACGCCCGCTGCGACGAGACCTGCGTAGTGCGCCATGTCGACCATGAAGTAAGCGCCGACGCTCTTCGCGATCTTCGAAAGACGCTCGAAGTCGATCTTCAGCGCAAACGCCGACGCGCCCGCGACGATCAGCTTCGGCTTATGTTCCTTGGCGAGCGCTTCGGTTTTTTCGTAGTCGATGTCTTCGGCTTCGTTCAGGCCGTAGCTCACCACGTTGAACCACTTGCCCGACATGTTGACCGGCGAGCCGTGCGTCAGGTGACCGCCCTCGGCGAGGCTCATGCCCATGATCGTGTCGCCCGGCTTGAGCACGGCGAAGAACACGCCCTGATTGGCTTGCGAGCCGGAATTCGGCTGCACGTTCGCCGCTTCGGCGCCGAAGAGCTGCTTCACGCGATCGATCGCGAGCTGCTCGACGATGTCGACATATTCGCAGCCGCCGTAATAGCGCTTGCCCGGATAACCTTCGGCGTACTTGTTCGTGAGTTGCGAGCCCTGCGCGGCCATCACGGCCGGGCTCGTGTAGTTTTCCGACGCGATCAGCTCGATGTGATCTTCCTGGCGACGGTTTTCCTGCTCGATCGCCTTGAGCAATTCGGGATCGACATTGGCGAGGGTACTTTCGGCTCTGTCAAACATACGTTTTCCGTGAGTTCAAAACAGGTTGACCGGATCGCGCGTGCGCCACGTTTGATGCAGACGCAAAAGACGCTGGAAACCGATGGAGTCCAGGCGCGACGGATAGAGGATGAATCCGGTTTCGCGGAACGGACAGCCACCGGCAACGCAACGACGGCGTGCGGATCTCAGCTGCCCAGGCGAACGGCAAAACGACGCTCCGCGCTTCCTGGTGGGTCGCTCCACCTTGAATCCGAAGATTCTATCGCCAGTCACGCGGGGTTTGAGCGTTGTAGTTTAATGGGCGGGCAGGCTTTAGGCAACCGGCTTCCGGCGCGATCGGGCGCGCCTGGAACCGCGCTTAAAGCACGATCGTTCGCGCTCGCGATTGCTTGCCGCGCCGCATCAATGGAAGTACCCTTTGCGCCGTCGCCGGATGCGCTCCGGCTTTACTCATTTCACCCCGTTCGGAGTCCGCTCATGATCGTTTTCGTCACCGGCGCGTCGGCCGGATTCGGCGCCGCCATCGCCCGCACTTTCGTGAAGGGCGGCCATCGCGTGATCGCTGCCGCGCGTCGCAAGGAGCGCCTGGTCGCGCTGTCGAACGAGCTCGGCGACGCGCTCCTGCCGGTCGAACTCGACGTGCGCGATGAAGATGGGGTCCGCAACGCCATCGCGTCGCTGCCCGAGGCGTTCGCCCAGATCGACGTGCTCGTGAACAACGCCGGCCTCGCGCTCGGTCTCGAACCCGCGCAGCGCGCGAACCTCGACGACTGGAAAGGCATGATCGAGACGAACTGCACGGGACTCGTGACCGTCACGCATGCGATCCTCCCCGGCATGATCGAGCGCAATCGCGGACATGTGTTCAATATGGGATCGGTGGCCGGCACGTATCCGTATATCGGCGGGAACGTGTACGGCGCGACCAAGGCGTTCGTGCGGCAGTTCAGCCTGAACCTGCGTTCCGACGTCGCCGGCACCGCCCTGCGCGTGACCGACATCGAACCGGGGCTCGTGGGCGGCACCGAATTTTCCAACGTGCGCTTCAAGGGCGACGACACCAAGGCGGCGACCGTATACAAGGACGTGCAGGCGCTGACGCCCGAAGATATCGCCGATGCGATCTACTGGATCGCCACGCGTCCGGCGCACGTGAATATCAATGCAATCGAGATGATGCCGGTCGCGCAGACCTTCGCACCGTTGCAAATTCACCGCGGCTGATTCGGGTATATGCCCAAGGTTTTGGCAGTCGTGCTTCCGGTTCCGGTAAAATGCCGCCGATGAATATTTGTCAAAAAGCGAGCCGGAGCGGGCCGATCAGCCTCCGCGCGAGCGGAGCGGCGCAAAGGTGAGTGATTCGTTGACTTTCGATTGGCCGGTTCGGGTGTACTACGAGGACACCGACGCCGGCGGCATCGTCTTCTACGCGAACTACCTGAAGTTCTTCGAACGGGCGCGCACCGAATGGCTGCGCGCGTGCGGCATCGACCAGCAGCGTCTCGCAGAGTCGAACGGCATCGTGTTCGTCGTGCGACGCACGTCCGTCGAATACGCGTCGCCGGCGCGTCTGGATGACGTCATTCGCGTCGTGAGCCGCATCGAGCGGCTCGGACGCGCATCGGTGGATTTTCATCAGGAAGCGTGGCGCGACGGCGTGCTGCTCGCGAGCGGCGACATTCGCGTCGCTTCGGTGGATCGCGCGTCGATTCGTCCGGCCGCCATTCCCGACGGCGTGCTCGACGGGTTGAAGCGCGGCCCAAACGCCGCGCCCGTCACCGCGTCATGCGGCGCGAATCCGGATCGGGCCTGAACGATGAACACATCGCACCCCGAAGCGAACCAGGGCATCGGTAACAGAGGAAGCACTAACGAGCATGAGCCGGTCAAGGCGCGGCTTTCGTTTGATTCACATCCCTTTCACGAAAGCATGATGCTTTGAGCGGACGCCCCTTGCGGGACGTAACAGCGGACCTTTATGAACAATACACAAGACCTGTCGATCATTTCTCTCGTCATTCACGCGAGCCTGCTCGCGCAGGCGGTGATGGCGCTGCTGCTGTTGCTGTCGCTGCTGTCGTGGACCTTCATCTTTCGCAAGTGGTTCGCGATTCGTCGCGCGCGGGCGCAAACCGAGCGTTTCGAGCGCGATTTCTGGTCGGGCGGCGACCTGCAGGCGCTTTATCAGAGCGCGGCGAATAATCGCCACACCATCGGTGCGCTGGAGCGTATCTTCGAATCCGGCATGCGCGAATTTCTGAAGGGCAAGGAGCGCCGCATCACCGATCCGGGCGCGATCCTCGACGGCTCCCGCCGCGCGATGCGCGCCGCGTTTCAGCGCGAGATGGACGTGCTCGAGGCGAATCTCGCGTTTCTCGCGTCGGTCGGCTCGGTGAGTCCGTATATCGGTCTGTTCGGCACCGTCTGGGGCATCATGAATTCGTTCCGCGGACTCGCCAACGTGCAGCAGGCGACGCTCGCGAACGTGGCGCCGGGCATCGCCGAGGCGCTCGTCGCGACCGCGATTGGCCTCTTCGCCGCGATTCCGGCGGTGGTCGCATACAACCGTTACGCGCACGATATCGACCGTCTGGCGATCCGCTTCGAAACCTTCATCGAAGAGTTCTCGAACATTCTGCAGCGTCAGGCGCACTAAGCAAGGAGTCCGCGATGGCAGGCCCCATTCGTTCCAGCATGCGCGGCAGCTCGCGCCGCGCGATGTCCGATATCAACGTCGTGCCGTATATCGACGTGATGCTCGTGCTGCTCGTCATCTTCATGGTGACGGCGCCGCTCGTTTCGCCGTCCATCATCAATTTGCCGACGGTCGGCAATGCGCAGCCGCAGGAGCAGCAGCCGCCTCTCGTCATCAACATCAAGGCGGACGGCAGCATGAACGTCCGCTACAAGGAAGAAGGCGGCGCGACGCAGGAGCAGAAGATGTCGAAGGAAGAGCTGAACACCTTCGTGCTCAATCGTCAGGAATCGCATCCGGATCAGCCCGTCGTGATCGCGGCGGACAAGACCGTGAAGTATGAAGTCGTGATGAACGTGATGTCCGATATGAAGGCGCGCGGCGTGAAGCGCGTCGGATTGCTCGTCAAATCGCAATGACCCTTTTGCACAGGCAGACACGCGCATCGTCCGCGCGACCGATTCGCCCGCCGCGCGAGCGTGGCACGGGCAAGGCGTTCGCGCTCGCGGCGTTGATGCACCTGCTGCTCGGCTGGCTGCTGTACCACGGCATCAACTGGCAGAACAACACGCCCGCGGGCTCGGAAGCGGAAATCTGGACCGAGATTCCGGACACGTCCGCGCCGACGCCCCGCCCCGCTCCGCCACCGCCCACGCCGGTGAAGGTGCAGCCCGCGCCGCCGCCCGCGAAGGACGAGGACGCGGATATCGCGTTGCAGGAGAAAAAACGCAAGCAGCAGGAAGCTGCCGCCCGTGAAGCGCAGCTGGCCGAGCAGCGCCGTCAGCAGGAACAGGCGCGTCAGGAAGCTGAAGAAAAGCGCCAGCAGCAACTCGCTGCCGCGGCCGCTACTCAGAAGGCCATGCAGGACAAGCAGAAGCAGATCGAGCAGCAGCGTCAGGCCGAACTGCAGAAGCAGCAGCAACAGAAGGCGCAGCAAGACAAGCAGCGTCAACAACAGCAGGCCGAAGCGCAGAAGCAGGAACAGCTCAAGGACCAGAAGGAACAGCAGGAAGCCAAGGCGAAGGCCGATGCACAAGCCAAGGCCAAGGCTGAAGCCGACGCGAAGGCGAAGGCGGCTGCGCAGGCGAAAGCCAAGGCCGATGCGGAAGCGAAGGCCAAGGTCGATGCCGAGCGCAAGGCGCGTCTCGCGCAACTGCAAGGTCAGTTGGGCGGGGGAACTGCGGGCAGCGGCGAAGGCCTCGCGAAGAGCGGCACGGGCAAGGGCGCGGGCGGCAATGCGACCTCGCCGGGATACGCCGAGAAGGTGCAGCGACGCGTGCGGCCGAATATCGTGTGGGCGGGCGAAACAGCCGGGCTCGAGACTGTCGTGTCGGTGCGTTGCTCGCCGACGGGCACGCTGCTGTCGGCGACCATCACCCGCTCGAGCGGCAACGAGCAGTGGGATCAGGCGGCCCTGCGCGCAGTGCAGCGCTCGGATCCGATGCCGGTGGATATCGACGGCAAGGCTCCCGACCGTTTCACGATTACGCTGCGTCCCGCAGGAGGCTGATCGTGCTTGAAAAGCCGCACTGTAAGCCGGCATTAAGCAGCGGGAACGAATTGTGCGAGCGCGGGTCTGTTCTGCAGTCCGCGGACACTTGAAAACGCTTTTATCTGGAACCTATACAGCATGAGTTTGATGACGAAGCTTGGCCTGAAAACGCTGGTCGCGTCCTGCCTGATCGCAGCCGGCACCGCCGCACACGCCCAGTTGAACGTACTCGTGACCGGCGTCGGTTCGACCCAGTTTCCGATCGCGACAGCCAATTTCGCCAATGAAGCGAGTTCTCCGCAGCAGGTCAGCGCGATCATTCGCCAGGATCTGCAGAGAAGCGGCAAGTTCACGAATATCGACGCGGGCGGCACGCCGGTGTCGGAGACCGATTCCGTCGATCTCGGCGCCTGGAAGGCAAAAGGCGCGGACGCGTTCGTGTCGGGCAGCGTGAACAAGCTGCCCAACGGCCAGTACGAAGTGCGCTTCCGCCTCTACGACACCGTCAAGCAGCAGAATCTCGGCGGCCTGTCGCTCGTCAGCGCCGAAAGCGGCCTGCGCATGAGCGCGCACAAGATCGCTGACTACATCTACGCGAAGCTGCTCGGCGGCCGCGGCGTGTTCGCCACGCGTCTGTCCTATGTCATTCAGACGGGCGGCCGCTATCAATTGCAGATTTCGGATTCGGACGGACAGGACGCGAAGATCGCCCTGTCCAGCCCGGAGCCGATCATCTCGCCGGCGTGGTCGCCGGACGGCACGAAGGTCGCATACGTGTCGTTCGAAAAGAAGAAGCCGGTGGTGTACATCCACGATCTGCCGACGGGACGTCGCGTGGTCGTGTCGAATCAGAAGGGCAACAACAGTGCCCCGGCGTGGTCGCCCGATGGCCGCAAGCTCGCGGTCGCGCTCTCGCGCACCGGCAACACGCAGATTTTCGAAGTCAACGCAGACGGCTCCGGCCTGCGCCGTCTGACGCAAGGCAGTTCCATCGACACCGAGCCGTACTACTCTCCTGATGGCAACTCGATTTATTTCACGAGCGATCGCGGCGGCCAACCGCAGATCTACAAGATGCCGGCGGCGGGTGAAAGCGCCGGCGCGGCCCAGCGGGTCACGTTTGCAGGCGCGTACAACACGAGCCCGCGCGTGAGTCCGGACGGCAAGCAACTCGCGTACATTTCGCGCACTGGCGGCGGCTTCAAGCTGTATCTGCAGGACCTCGCGTCCGGCACGGCGACGGGGCTGACCGACACGACGCATGACGAATCGCCGAGCTTCGCGGCGAATGGTCAGTACATCCTCTACGCCACCCAAGTGAACGGACGTGGCGTGTTGGCAGCCGTTTCGACCGACGGTCGTACGCGGCAAGTCTTGTCCGTACAGGGCGGTGTGGTGCGCGAGCCGTCCTGGGGTCCGTTCATGCAATAAGTCCAGCAATAACGTTTCACAAACAACGTTCAGCTACAACACAAGGAGAGGTACCATGATGTCGAAACTTCGTATCGGCCTGGCAGTTGCGATGGTCGGCGCATTGGCGGCGTGTCACTCGGGCGTGAAGCTCGACGAAGGCCAGAACAAGGGTGCAGTCGGCACGCAGCCGAACCCGACGGACGTGAAGCAGGTCAACATCGACCCGCTGAACGACCCGAACAGCCCGCTCGCCAAGCGCAGCATTTTCTTCGACTTCGACAGCTACGCCGTGAAGGACGACTATCAGCCGCTGCTGCAACAACACTCGTCGTACCTGAAGAGCCATCCGGAGCGTCACGTGCTGATCCAGGGCAACACCGACGAGCGCGGCACGAGCGAGTACAACCTGGCGCTCGGCCAGAAGCGTGCGGAAGCCGTGCGTCGCGCGATGTCGCTGATGGGCGTCGCCGATACGCAGATGGAAGCCGTGAGCCTCGGCAAGGAAAAGCCGACGGCAACGGGTCACGACGAATCGTCGTGGGCACAGAACCGCCGTGCGGACCTCGTGTACCAGCAGTAATCAACTTAACGTAACCAGTCACGGGTGAGTCGCCCTATGTTGTCTCGCTTTCCCTTGCTGCGCCTGGCCGCAGCCGCGTGCGTACTCGGTTCGACGATGCTGAGCGTGCCCGCGCACGCCGGCGTCTTCGACGACACCGAAGCGCGTAAAGCCGTGCTCGATCTGCGCACGAAAACTGACAGCCTGTCCAGTCAGTTGCAGGCGGCCCAGCGCACGATCCTCGATCAATCGAACCGTATCGACCAGCTCAATCAGCAGGTCGCCACGCTTCGCGGCCAGAACGAGGATCTGGCCAATCAGGTCGGAACGCTGCAAAAGCAGCAGAAGGACTATTACGCCGACCTCGACGCGCGCTTGAAAAAGTTCGAGCCGCAGCAAGAGACTGTCGACGGCGTAACCGGTTCGGTGCAGCCCGGCGAGACGGAAGCGTTCAACGCAGCGTCGACTCAATTCCGTAACGGTGACTACAAAAATGCCGCGGCGTCGTTCAAGGCGTTCGTGGCGAAGTATCCGCAGAGCCCGTATCAGCCGACGGCGCGGTATTGGCTCGGCAATGCGCTCTACGCGCAGCGCGACTACAAGGGATCGACGGCGATCTGGCAGGACCTGGTGAAGAGCTATCCGACGCATCCGCGAGCGCCAGAGGCGTTGCTCGCAATCGCGAACAACCAGATCGAGCAAGGTCAGAAGGCGGCTGCCAAGCAGACGCTTCAGCAGATCATCTCGCAGTACGCCGGTACGGAAGTCGCGCAGACCGCGCAGAGCAAGATGTCGCAGGTGAAGTAAGCGAAGCGTCATCGTTTCGCGCCTCTCGAGGAGAATGCCCGCGGGCAATGAAGCCGCGGGCGTTTTTCTTTCGAGAATCAGGCTGTTCTTCGACGAACCGGGTTGACGGTTCTCGGAATTTGAGATTATAATTTTGCCTCTTTCGGGTCGTTAGCTCAGCTGGTAGAGCAGCGGACTTTTAATCCGTTGGTCACAGGTTCGAATCCCGTACGGCCTACCAAAGAATCAGGCAGAAAGCCCAGTCATTGCGACTGGGCTTTTTGTTTTTGTGCCTCCGCTTCACAAGGGTCCATGCCTCGTTCATCGAGACACGAAATGTCTCAACCCTTCCTATAATCGGAGTCATTCCCGCCTATTCCCGCGCGCTATGACCTCCAGCCTCGACGAAGCCATCCTCCGCGTGTTGCCCACCGAACGGGACGCGACCGCCTGGCTCTCGACGCCCGAAATCCGCAGGCGTCTCGAAGAGCGCGGCCATCGCGTTGGCTATACGAAGAAGGTGCAGCGCCATCTGACCGCGCTCGAAGCCGATGCGCGCGTCGTGTCGATGCTCAACGGCCGCGAGTTGCTCTGGCAGCGCAAGCCGTGGCTGCACGGCCTGCAGGAAGGCGTCAGCGGCCTGATGAGCGCGTCGGAAGCGGTGGCGTTTCACATCCTTCAGCGCTTCGCGGGCAACAAGCTGCCCAACGCCGTGACGCGCGATATCGATCCGCTCTTCAAGGCGGCCGAATCGCGGCTGTCGCAGGAAAAGGCGGACAGCCGCATCTATCGCGCGTGGGCGGACAAGATCGATTCCGTCGACGGCTCGTTCACGCTGATCCGTCCGAAGCTGCGTCCGGAAATCTTTCAGACTGTCGCGACCGCCACTTTCTTCGAGCGCGAATTGCTCGTGCAGTATCGCCCCGCATACAAGGCGGAGCAAAAGCCCGAACAAGGCAACGATCCGAAGACGAAAACACTCTGGCCGCTCGCGCTCGTCGAATCGGCCGGCGTGATGTATATGGTCGCGCAGGATCCGAGTCGCGCGCCGCGTCCGGAGAAAGGCGAGACGGAATGGATGCGCACGCTCTACCGGCTCGATCGCATTCGCTCGGTGACGGAGTCCGGCGAATCCTTCACGTACCCCGAAGATTTCAAGCTGCGCAAGTACATCGAAACGCAGCAGGTGTTCGACTTCCTGCCCGAGCCGCCCGTGCTGCTCGAACTCGCTTTCGAAGGCAATGCGGGCAATCAGTTGCGCGAATCGCCGATGTCGAAGGATCAGCAGATCGACGCCCTTCCCGATGGCCGCATGAAAGTCACGGGCACGGTCACGCCGAGTCTCAAGCTGCGCTGGTGGCTGCGCGCGCTGGGCGCGGGCGTCGAGATTCTCGCGCCGCAAGGTCTGCGCGATGAATTCGCGGACGACTATCGCAAGCTCGCGAGCCGCTATGGTCAGGGAGACGCGCAATGAACGACGCCGCGTTTTTCGAGCAGGCGGCCGAATGGATTCGTCATGCCGACGGCCTGCTGATCACCGCCGGCGCAGGCATGGGCGTCGATTCCGGACTGCCGGATTATCGCGGTCCCGAAGGCTTCTGGCGCGCCTATCCGGCGTTGCGGCATCAAGGATTTTCGTTCGAGGAGATGGCGAATCCCGAGGGCTTCGTTCGACATCCGCGGCTCGCGTGGGGCTTTTACGGGCATCGGCTCGCGCTGTATCGCGCGACCGCGCCGCATGACGGCTTTCATGTGCTGAAGCGCTGGGCCGCGCGAATGTCGCACGGCGCGTTCGTCTTCACAAGCAATGTCGATGGCCAGTTCCAGCGCGCGGGCTTCGCGCCCGAACGCATTGCCGAGTGTCACGGTGCGATCGACTCACTTCAATGCATCGACGCCTGCACGAACGAAATCTGGTCCGCCGACAGCTTCGATCCGATCGTCGACGAGACGCGCTGCGAGCTCGTCAACGCGATGCCGCGCTGCCCGCATTGCCACGCGCTCGCGCGTCCGAACATCCTCATGTTCGGCGACTGGAACTGGATCGACACGCATTCGGCGCGGCAGGAGCAGAGGCTGGCCGCGTGGCTGCATGACGTGGAAAACCTCGTGATCGTCGAACTCGGCGCGGGCTGCGCGCTGCCGACGGTCCGGCGCTTCAGCGAGCGCAACGGGCCGCGCGTCATCCGCATCAATCCGCGCGAGCACGCGATTGCGCCGGGCTCGGGCGTAGGCATCGCCGGCGGCGCGCGCGAGACGCTGATGCGCCTCGACCGCATGCTTCAGCCCATGTAACGCACGTTGACCTGCGGCCCGAACACGTCGCGGACGATATCGACCAGATGATCGTGGTGGCTCAGAAAAATCACCTGCGTGCGTTTCGCGATCTGCGCGAGCACGCGCAGGCCGGCGCGCGCGCGGCCATCGTCGAAATTGATGAACAGATCGTCGGCGACGAACGGCAGCGCCGACGCCTTCTCACCATGCTCTTCCAGCGCCGCCAGCCGCAGCGCGAGATACAACTGATCGCGCGTGCCCTCGCTCATTCCGGCGATATCGACATGTTCGCCGCTCGCACGAACCGCCGACAGCGCCATCGGCTGCCGGTCGTAATCGACGACGAGCCGCGAGAAGGTATCGAGCGTGAGCGCAGAAAAGATCGCGCTCGCGCGTGAGAGCATCGGGCCCTGCCGACGCTCGCGATAGCGATCGATCGCCCACTTGAGCAGCGTCGATGCGGTCTCGACTTTCACGAAGCGCTCGGCGGCATCGGCCATTGCGGCAAGCGCTTCCTGGCGCTTCGCTTCGGCGCGCGCGGCATTCGCTTCGCCCGAAATGGCGTCGAGTTCGCGACGTGCGGCATCGAACGCGGTCGTGGTTTCGTTCGCGATTCGCACCGACTCGGACAGCGCCGCCCCGATGCGCGAAAGCTCGGCCGGCACGTTCGGCATGTCGGCGCCCTCCACTTCCGCGACGAGCTCGTCGAGCGACAGGCCATCGCCGCCCTTGATGAGCGCGGCGCGCGCGTCGTCCACCGCCGCGATCAGTGTCCGCTTTTTCTGCGATTGCGCGATCAGCGCCTGGAGCACGTCCGGTGTATCGACGCCGGCCAGATCATAGAGCGGACGCAGCGTCTCCTTCGCCTGTTCGACGTCGGCACGCGTCTGGTTCACCTGCTCGCTCGCCGACGCATGCGCCTTCTTCAATCGCTCCCGCTCGGCATGCGCCGCGGATGCGCGATCGAGGCGCGCTGACAGTTCCGTCGCGATTGTCTTCGCGCCTTGCGTCGCGAGCGATTCATCGAGTTCGCGCGCGAGCTGCGCCGCATCGGCGTCGAGTGCGGCGAGCGCCGCGCGCATCGCGTCGATCTGGCCGGTGCGCGTGGTTTCGATCTGCGTCAATTGCTCGCCGATCTTCTTCACGATATCGATGGCCGCTTCGGCCGCGGCCAGCGAATCCGACGCGTTCGCAAGGCCCGCCTTCGCGATGGCCGCCGACCACTCGCGCTGCCAGCGCGCGTACGATTCGCGGGCCGCTTTCGCGACGCCCTGCCGCGCGATTTGTTCAACCCGAGCTTCATCGAGTTGCGCGGCGACATTGCGGCGCGTCACCGTGGCTTCGTCGATGGCCGCGATATGCGCCTCGGCCATGTCGCACAGCATGCCGAGAGCGGCGTTCGCATCGGTGTGCGCGCCCGCCTCCGAAAGATGCCGCGCGAGCAAGTCGCGGCGCGTATCGGCATCGGCGGATTCGCGCGCGAGTTCCTCGGTGCGCGCGTCGAGCGTCTGCGCCGCGAGCAGCGCCTTGTCGCGCGCGGCGATCCACGACGGCGCATCGTCGAGCGGCATGTCCGCGATCTGCGATTGCGCGGCGAGCGCGCGCCACGCGTCGTCGAATGTCGCCAGCGCCGCTTCGGCTTCGCGCACGCTTTCCTCGCGCCGCGCGAGCGTCGATGCCTCGCTCGCGACGCGCCGTTTCAGCGCCGCGAGCTGCGTCGCGTGACCGACCGATCCAAGCTGACGATCGGCGAGGTCGTCGGCCGCGTGCATCGTGCTTTCGAAACCGGACGCGCCTTCATCGAGCGCGATATCGCCGGACCGGATCGCGGTCCACGCCGCATCGCGCGACGCGCGTGCGGCATGAACCTGATCGCCCGTCACGACATCGTGCGCTTCGACGAGCGCATCCAGTTCGCTGCGCGTCGCGTGAAGCGTGTCCTGCGCTTCCTTCGCGCGATCCGTGGCGAGGGTCAGCCGCGACGCGAGTTCCTGACGCTGCGTGCGCAACGCGGCAATGCGCTCGGCCGCCGGCAGCGTCATCGACTTCAATTCGGCGATCGGGCGCGACCATCGGCCAAGCGAGGCGATGCCCGCGTCGAGCGTCTGCTGCGCGTCGCGCGTCGCGTCTTCGAGGCGCTCTTTCGCCGCGTCCGAATCGCGATACTTTTGCGCGGCACGCAACGCGGCACGCAGACCCGGCGGCACATCGCCGCCCGCGATCGCCGCGAGCTTCGCGAGCTTCGCTTTCAGCGTGTCGATCTGCGCGGCGCTTTCGTCGGCGGCCTGATCCGCGTTGCGCGCGGCGAGTTCGAGTTCGCCGCGTTCGAGCATCAGGCTCGTGACCGTCTGGAGCGCGAGCGCGCCGGGCATCGTGCGGCGCACGTCCGCTTCGTCGTGCGGCCAGCCGAGTTGCGCGCCGTCCTGCGCGATCTGGCGCAGACGCATCGCGACTTCCTGTTCGAGCCGGGCAATATCGGTCGCGTGATGCGTGCAGCGCTGCTGCGTGGCGTCGAGCGCACGAATGCGTGCCTGTGCAGCGAGCAGCGCGTGATCGATGTGAATCGCGCTCAGTTCGGCGTGCAATTGCCCGGCTGCTTTCGCGTGGACGTCGAGCGCGCCTTGCGCGGTAGCGAGCCGCGTGAGTGCGTTTTGCAGCGTCGCCTCGGCGTTCGCGGGCAAATCGACGACTTCGCCCAGTTCGCGCAACTCCGCCGCCTTCTCGCGCCACACGTTCAGAAACGGCGCGACGCGCCGCACACGTTCCAGCTTGCCGCGCTGCGCTTCGAGTGCCGCGCGATGTGCGTCCTGTTCGCGGCGCTTTTCCTCCGCCTCTTCGACGGCGACATGCGCGCGCGTCCACTTCGCGGTTCGCACGCTGGCGAGCTTCAGTTCGTCGGTGGCTTCGTCGTATTGCTTCCGGCTGATGTTGTACGCGCAGCCCGACTTGCGCTTCGCCCACAGGCTGTCGGCTTCGTCCGCGAGACGCTGGCGCACGTCGCCCAAGCTCGCGATACCTGCCGCTGATTGAAACAGCACCTGCCCGACATCGCTCGACGCGTCGAGAATGCTCTGTCCGCCGCGAATCAGCGCCGTGTGATCGAGGCAGTACATCTGCTCGAAGAAGCTCTTGTCGGCCGCGCCGAGAAACGTCGCGAGCGCGTCGGCGGGAAGCGCGTCGCCGTTCGGCGCACTGAGCGACGATTTACGGCTCTTCGTGCGATGAAACGCGAAGGCTTCATCGCCCGTTTCGATCGACGCGCCGAGCCGCAAGTCGCTCTGCGGATGCACGAACGCGAGCGGCGAGCTGTGCGGCATGCCGAAGAGCAACTCGGAAATCGCGTTCTTGATGGTCGATTTGCCGGCCTCGTTCGGACCGACGACGAAGTGAAAGTCATGTTCCGCCGCCGGAAACTCGACGGCGTGATCGGTGAACTTGCCGTAGCGAATGAGTTCGAGCGTGCCGATGCGCATCGCTTACTCCGCGTCCGCCAGTTGCGCGATCAGTCCGGAGCGCACTTCGCCGACCAGCTTCGCGAGTTCGCCGTTGCGCACGTATTCGAGCTCGGGCACGGACTTCTGCAATTCGCTCGGAGCCTGCGATGCCAGCGCGATGAGTCTATCTTTCAGCATGCTCAGAAACTCCGGGTCGGATTCGGCTTCGATCAGCAGACCGTGAAGATCGGCGAGCGCATCGGTGCGGCCCGTCGACGGTTCGCTGTGCGCGAGCGGCTCGGTCGCGATCTTCACTTTTTCGAGCCACAGACGGTCGTGGCTGATCGCTGCGATCTGCGCGAGCACTTCGGCGCGCAGTTGCGTCTCCAGTCCGAACAGTTCGCCGTGCGCGCCAGTTGCGCCGGTGATCGTCACGCGCACCGCGTGCGGCACGGACGACGCCGCCGCTTCGACGAGCGCCTCAAGTGCGCGTCCGACCGCGAGCGCGACTTCATCGAGCGTGCTCGCCGACGATGCATCCACCGTGACCGCTTCCCAGCGCAGCACGTCGATGAAAAGCCGCTCGACGCTCACCTCTTCCGTGTCCGACACCGTGACGAGCACCGCGCCGCGCCGGCCCGTCTCGCGGATGTTGCGTCCTTGCAGATTGCCCGGAAACACGATGGTCGATGCGTCCTGCCAGATCGCGTAATCGTGGACGTGGCCGAGCGCCCAGTAGTGATATTCCTTCGCGTGCAATTCAGCGACGGAGCACGGCGCGTAACTCGCGTGCATCGAGCCACCTTCGAGCGCGGTATGCAGCACGCCGATGTTGAAGTACCCCGCGACAGGAGCCGGATACGAGGTGACGAGATTCGTCGTGACCGCTTTTTCCTTGAAGCTATGACCGTGCAACGCGACCTTCAGTGCGTCGATGCGAAAGGTCTGCGGCTTTCTCGTCGAGAACGTGTGGACGTTGTCGGGTAATTGAAGCTGGCTCGTCATTTCGCTTTCGGCATCGTGATTGCCGAACAGCACGTAGACAGGAACGCCCGCGCGTCGCAGGCGGCCCATTTCGCGGCAGAAGAAGATGCCCGTGTTGTGATCGCGCCAGGTGCCGTCGTACAGATCGCCGGCGATCACCATGAAATCGACCTGTTCGTCGACCGCCACCGACACGAGCTTCGAAAAGGCTTCGCGCGTGGCGTTGCGCAGCATGTCGGCGGGTGCGTCCGTGTAGGCGGAAAGGCCGTGCAGCGGGCTATCGAGGTGAATATCCGCGGCGTGAATGAAGCGCATGCTGTCTCCGTCAAAGGATGTCTTTCTGCCCGGACGATGGGACGACGATCATAGCAGCCGATCCGGACACATCGCGTCCCGATCGAAGTTGCGCATCCGGGACGCCGAATGTCCCGCGCCGCTCGCAGAATCGGCCGTTCGGATTCAACGCGACACGAGGATAACGATGAACGAAACACTCGAGCGGCACGCCACGATCACGAGCCCTTACACGCCCAGGAATGTCGATGCGGCGATCGTGCATCTGGAGCGCGTGCTGTCGGCGGAAGGCGCGAATTCGCTGTTCGGTCAGACCTACTGGCGCACGCGCGTCCAGCAGGTGAGCGCGACGCGCGGCCTGCAACACGGGCAGCGCGCGCGGCTGGAACGGCTGATGAAATTGCTGTCGGATGTGGGCTGCGTTCAGGCCTTCGAGCGCTGAACCGTCTGCGCCAGCGTGACGAATTCGGCCACCGGCACTTCTTCGGCGCGGCGCGTGAGATCGAAGCCAAGGGCATCGAAATCGATCGTGTCGCGATACGCGCCCAGGTTGTTGCGCAACACCTTGCGACGTTGCGCGAACGCGGCCTTCACGACATCGCTCAATACGGTTTCATCCACTTCGGGCAACTCGTGCGGCGCGAACGGAATCATGCGCACGATCGCGGAATTCACCTTCGGCGGCGGATTGAACGACTCGGGCGGCACGTCGATGAGCTTGTCCATCACGTAACGGTATTGCAGCATCACCGAGAGACGTCCGTAGTCTTTGCTCGCGGGCTCGGCGATCATGCGATCGACCACTTCGTCCTGCAGCATGAAGTGCTGGTCAATCACCTTGTGCGCGAACGCCGTCAGGTGAAACAGCAGCGGACTGGAAATGTTGTACGGCAGATTGCCGACGATGCGCAGCGTCGGCTTGTCCTTGTCCTCGCCTTCGAGCGCGAGCGACGCGAAATCGAAATCGAGCGCATCGGCGGAATGCACGACGAGCCTGTCGCCGAAACGCTTTTCCAGACGGCCGATCAGATCGCGGTCCAGCTCGACCGCGTGCAGCGGCGACTCGGGCGTGGCCAGCCGCTCGATCAGCGGCTCCGTGAGCGCCGCGAGTCCCGGCCCGATCTCCACCATGCGCTCGCCCCGCTTCGGCGCGATCACATCGACGATGGAATCGATCACGCCCTGATCGACGAGGAAGTTTTGCCCGAAGCGCTTGCGCGCGAAATGGCCTTGATGTTTGGTCGACATACTCGTTTGAATGAAGCGGCCGCGCGGCGCGAAATCAGGCCGCGCGTTTGTGACGCGCCATGGTGACGGCGGCGTCGATCGCGGCGATCATGCTGCCCGGATCGGCGCGGCCCGTGCCGGCGAGATCGAGCGCGGTGCCGTGATCCACCGACGTGCGGATGATCGGCAAGCCGAGCGTTACGTTGATGCCCTCGCCGAACGTCGCGTATTTCAGCACCGGCAAGCCCTGGTCGTGGAACATCGCGAGCACGCAATCGGCGTCTTTCAGATAGCGCGGCTGGAACAGCGTGTCGGCGGGATACGGCCCGGGCGCGTCGATGCCGAGCGCGCGCGCGCGTTCGAGCGCGGGCGTGATGACGTCGATTTCCTCGCGGCCCAGATAACCGTTCTCGCCCGCATGCGGATTGAGACCGGTGACGAGAATGCGCGGCGCGCGCAAGCCGAAATGCGCGCGCAGATCGTGATCGATGATGGCGAGCGTTTCGACAAGGCCGTCGATGCTGAGCGCCGCGGACACATCCTTCAGCGGCAAATGCGTGGTCGCGAGCGCGACGCGCAGCGGACGCTCGCTCGATCCCGCCAGCATCATCACGACGCGCGGCGTGTTCGTGCGCTCGGCGAGGTATTCGGTATGACCGGTGAAGGGAACGCCGGCATCGTTGATCGTGCTCTTTTGCAGCGGCGCGGTGACGATGGCGTCGAAACGGCCGGAAACAGCGCCGTCGATCGCGGCATCGAGCAGAGTCAGCACGTAGCGCCCGTTCGCGGCATTCAGCTTGCCGGGTTCGGCGGGCACGGCGAGCGCGTGATGCTCGATTGCGACCGTGCCGTGCGCCTCGGGCCAGCCCGCTCCGGCGCGCGTCTGGAGCAGCGCGCGATCGCCCAGCACCGTGAAGTGCGCCGACGGCCAGCGCTCGCGCGCCTGCCTGAGCGCCGCCGCCGTCAGTTCCGGGCCGACGCCGGCCGGCTCGCCGGTCGTGATGGCGATGGCGAGCGGCCGGGCGTCGGCGGTGCTCATGTTGTTACTGCGGCAGGGCAGCGATGCCCTTGTACTGCACGTACGCGGTGTCGCGCAGTTCGCGCAGCCAGTCGGAATACGCCTGCTCGGCCTTGCGCTGGCCGATCGCCTGACGCGCGATGTCGAGCTGCTGCGACGCCGATCCTTCCGCTTCGCGACGGCCGAGCACCTGAATCAGGTGATAGCCGTACTCGCTTCGCACCGGATCGCTGACGGCGCCGTCCTGGAGATTGTTCATCGCGCGCTCGAACTCGGGCACGGTCTCGCCCGGGCTGATCCAGCCGAGATCGCCGCCCTGCGACGCCGAGCCGTCCTGCGAATAGGTGCGCGCGAAGTTGGCGAAATCGCCGCCCGACGCGACTTGCTGCTTGATGTCGAGCAGTTTCTGGCGTGCGGCTTGTTCGGACATGCCGTCCGACACGCGCAGCAGGATGTGGCGCACGTGCGTCTGCACGAGCTTGGGCGCATCGGCGGCGGTGCCCTGACTCGCGCGGCGATCCACCAGCTTGATAATTTCGAAACCGCCGTCGGTGCGCAAAAGCGTCGGGACGACCTGGCCCGGACGCAACGTCGACACGGCATTCACGATGCCCGCCGGCAACGTGCCGGGCGTGCGGAAACCGAGATCGCCGCCCTTGCTGGCGTCGGTGTCCTGCGAGTTCTGCTTGGCGAGCTTCGCGAAATCCTCGCCGCCTTGCGCCTGCTTGAGCACGGCATCGGCCTGGGCCTGCACCTTCGCGACTTCGCCCTGAGGCGCGTCCGACGGGAGCTTGAACATGATGTGCTGAAGGCGCAGATCGCTCGTATTGCGCGCGCCCGGACCGCGCTGGCTGGCGATGTAGTTCGCCACTTCGCCGTCGGACACGGTGATCTTGCTGTCAACTTCCTTCTCGCGCAGCTTCGAAAGCGTGAGCTCCGTGCGTGCATCGCGCGTGAAGGTGGACCAGGGCACGCCCTGCGCCTCGATGCGCGAGCGGTACACGTCGAGCGTCATCTGGTTTTGCTGCGCGAGACGCGCGAGCGTACGGTTGACGGTGGCATCGTCGATGGCGATGCCGTCTTCCTTCGCCTTCTGGAGCTGAATGCGCTCGAGCACCATCTGATCGAGCACTTGCCGCTGCATCTGGTCCGCGGGCGGCACGGGCGCGTTCTGCTGCTGGAGACGCTTGACGATGAGCGTCGTGCGGTCTTGCAGTTCGCGCTGCGTGATGACGCCGTCGTTCACCACCGCGACGACTGAATCGGCGACCTGCGCATTGCGATTCGACAACGCCTGCGCACCGGCCGGCGAACTCAGGATCAGCGCGCCAGCGAGCACGCCCGCTGCGATTGCCGTCGATCGAAACATATTCACGTTTGCCACAGATACTCCATCAAATACGGGCTTCACCCGTTCGTGTCCTGCTTGAATGTGCTGCACTGCGCGGCTCCTGGCCGCTCTTCACTGCCTGACGTTGGATGCCGCACGCGGCCGCCCGTTCCGGCCTTACTCGTAATCGCTGTACCGGGAGAGCGGCGGCGCCGCTGGCGGCGGCGGCTGATAACCCTGGACGCTCGCGCGGAACGCGCTGACGAGACCGTTGTCGACGTTCGACAAGCCCTTGAACGTCAATTGCGCGAGCACGCGCGTGCCGGACGAAGGCTGGCCCTGCGTGTTCACGCCGTTGGCGTAACGCTGCATGCCGAAGCCCAACGCCCAGCAGTCGGCATCGTACTGGAAGCCCAGGAGCCCGTCGACGAGACGATGGCTCGCGAGATCGTAATTTACGCGGCCGACGGCATAGAGGCGATTCGTGAGCGGCCACTCGGCCGACAGCAGGATCTGGTTGATCGGCTCGTTCACCAGCGTGGTCTGGTTCGAACGCGTGTAGCGGTAGCCGATGTTGATCACCTTGCGTTCCGCCGGACTGAACGCAAAACCGACGCTCGAGCGCACGAGCTGGTTGTTGTCCACATTATATTGGAACGCGGTTTCCGAGGCGAAACCAGCGCCCAGCTTGATGGCCGCGCCCGCGATCAGGTCCGAGTGCTTTGCCTGTTCGGGCAACTGGCCCGGCGTGATCGTGACGCGCTGACTCTGGAAATAATACTGCTGCGCGATGACGAAACGCGCGCGCTCGTCGCCCGTCGCCGGATTGATGAAGCGCGTCGTCAGGCCTGCCGTGATGCGGTTCGCGTCCGCGATGCGGTCGTTGCCGACGAATGTGTTCGGCGTGTAGATCTCGGCGAGGCCGAAGTCGGCTTCGGCGGTATCGAAAATCGGCGCGAAGTCCTGATTGTGATACGGCGTGTAGACGTAGTAGAGCCGCGGTTCCAGCGTCTGGATGTAATCCTGGCCGAAGAGCCGCACCGAGCGGTCGAACACGAGGCCCGTGTCGAAGCTGACGGTCGGAATCGACTCGGTGAAATTCTTCGGCTGCCCCGTCACCGGCGGCGACGAGCCCGCCACCTGGGTCGTCGCGATATGGCTCAGGTCGTACGACGCGAAGTGCCATTGCACCTTCGGCGTGACGAAGTAACCCGGCGTGTTGATCCCGTAACTCAGATACGGGTTGAAGTACAGGCGGTTGCCGTCGGTGGCGCCGTCGGTCGTGATCGTGAAGCGCGTCGCGTCCAGTTCCGCGCCGTAGTCGAAGCCGCCGACGTTGTACTTGCTGTACTGAACGTTCACCTGCGGCTCGCGCGCGTAGGGCGGAACCGACGGCTGCAGCGTCTGCCAGCGCTGTTCGCGCGCGATCACCGACCACGGGCCGTTGTTGTACGTGAGCCCTGCTTCCTGCTGATACAGCAACTGCGTGCCGTTCAGAAACTGATTCGACGCGTTGCCCAGGTCTTCCGGATATTGATCGTCCGAAACCTTGTTGTAATTGACATAGCCGCCGAAGCCATTGCCGAAGTTCTGGCGATGCTGCCAGAAGATCGCATAGCGATTCGTGTGCGTCTGGCGGTCGTCCGGCAGATAGTCGCCGGTGAACGACCCGGAATACGTCGGCGACAGATACCGGTACGTCGCCTCTCCGAGGACGCCGCGCCGCGTCATGATGCGCGGCGTGACGGTCAGATCGCGATTCGGCGCGATATTGAAATAGTACGGGATCGTCGCTTCGAAGCCGGTCGTCGAGCTGAGCGAGAAGGTCGGCGGCAACAGGCCGCTGCGACGATCGCTCGTGAGCGGAAACGACAGCCACGGGCTGCCGAAAACCGGCACGCCCTGGAAGAACAGCACGCCGTTATGCGCGACGCCCTCTTCGGCGCCGGTGTCGAAATCGAACGAGGTGCCCTTGATGTACCACGCCGGATCGGACTCGCACTGACAGGCGGTGTAGGTGCCGTGATCGATGCGCGCGCGCTCGTCGTCGATCATGTCGGCGCGCTCGGCGCTGCCCGAGCCGCCCGTCACGTTGAAATGGTACTTCGGGTTCGTCATGAACCCTTCGTTGGCCTCGACCTTCAGATGCGCTTCCGGACCGATGAACGACACGCCGTTGTTGATCAGCCTGACATTGCCGAAAGCATCGGCCATGTCCGTATCCTGGTCGTAATGCAGCGCGTCGCCCTTGATGACCGTCACCGTGCGCCGGATCTCCGCCGATCCCTTCGCCGCCATGTCTTCGTCGGTGGTGCCCGTCGCCTTGTCGCTCAGGAGGAACGTCGAAGGCTGCTGGCCGTTTTGCAGCGGACGCTCTTCGAGTTGCGGCGCGAGGCGCAGACTGCCGGGGCCGTCGAGCGGCTGAGGATACGCGGCGTCGCCCGAGAGCTGGGCGTGCGCGAGAGCCGGCATCAGGCCCGGAACGGATAGAAGCGCGACGACGAGCCGCCGCCTGCGTGGCTGAGCGTCGCCTTGGATTTTCGATACGGGAAACTGTCGTGGCGGCATGTATGGGTGGCGGTTCGATCCCGTTCGCGTCCCACGCGCCGATGCCGCCGGGCAGGCGGCCGCGCCCTTTCCGCAGTCACGAACTTGACGGTCCGTTGCTAAGCAGGGACGACACTCGATCGAACGGTGACGCTCACAGTCGTCGGGGGCCTGGCGCCAGGCGTGAAACGGATCGCTTAAAAAAGTCGTGGGGTATTATATGGCAAGATGTTTGGCCCCTCGAATTTATGACGCATATTCCTTCCGACGCCCGCCTGAATCAGCTCCGCTCATGGCTTGAAAATTTCGCCGGACGCTACCGGCTGAATGTCGCCAGTCTCGCCCCCGCTTCCGCCGATGCAAGCTTCCGTCGCTATTTCCGGCTGGAGAGCGATTCGGAGCATGGCAAGACGCTCATCGCCGTCGATGCGCCGCCGCCCGAGAAATGCCGCGAGTTCGTGCAGGTCGCCGGGCTGCTCGAAGCGGCGAACGTGCACGTGCCGAAAATCCTCGAAGCCGATTTCGACGCCGGCTTCATGCTCGTGACGGATCTCGGCACCACGACTTACATGTCCGTTCTCGACGAAAAAAACGCGCGCCCGATGATGCGCGCCGCGATCGACGCGCTGATCCGCTTCCAGCAAACCGCGCGCGAAGGCGTGCTGCCGCCTTTCGACGAGGCGTTCCTGCGGCGCGAGATGGAGTTGATGCCCGAGTGGTTCATCGGCCGCCATCTGGGCCGCGAAGTCACCGCCGACGAACGCAAGACCCTCGACCACACCTTCACGCTGCTCGTACAGAGCGCGCTCGCTCAGCCGCAGACCTTTATGCTGCGCGATTTCATGCCGCGCAATCTGATGGTGTGCGAGCCGAATCCGGGCGTGCTGGATTTTCAGGACGCGGTGTACGGGCCGATCACGTACGACATGGCGTCGTTGATGCGCGACGCCTTCGTCAGCTGGGAAGAAGCCTTTCAGCTCGATTGCGTCGCCTATTACTGGGAACGCGCGAAGAAGGCCGGACTTCCCGTCGATGCGGATTTCGGCGAGTTCTACCGTCAGCTCGAATGGATGGGCCTGCAGCGGCACATCAAGGTGCTCGGGCTGTTCGCGCGCATCCATTATCGCGATGGCAAGCCGCAATATCTCGCCGATCTGCCGCGCTTCATCGGCTATGCGCGCAAGGTCGCCGAGCGCTACGCGCCGCTGTGGCCGTTCGCGCGTCTGCTCGATTCGCTGGAAGGCCGCGCGATCGAAGTCGGTTACACCTTTTGAGTTCACGATGACGCACGCTTTGAAAACGGCGATGATCTTCGCCGCCGGCCGTGGCGAACGCATGCGCCCGCTCACCGACACGTGTCCGAAACCGTTGCTCGAAGTTGCCGGCAAACCGCTCATCGTGTGGCAGATCGAGCGCCTTGCGGCGGCGGGAGTCGAGACGATCGTCATCAATCATGCGTGGCTCGGCGAGCAAATCGAGGCCGCGCTCGGGCGCGGTTCTCGCTGGGGCCTCGAACTGCGGTATTCGCCCGAGACCGAGGCGCTGGAGACGGCGGGCGGCATCGCGCAGGCGCGGCATCTGATCGGGGACGGCGTATTCATCGCGGTCAGTGGCGACGTATTCTGCGATTTCGATTATTCGACCTTGCGCGACCACGCCGAAGCACTGAAGGCGCGCGCGGAACCCGGCATGCATCTCGTGATGGTGCCGAATCCGCCGTTTCACCCGAAAGGCGATTTCGCCTTTCGCGACGGCGTGCTTGCACTCGAAGGCGAGCCGCGTTACACCTTCGGCAATATCGGCCTGTATGACATGCGCATGTTCCGCGATCTCGCGCCCGGCACGCGCCGCGCGCTGACGCCGTACTACCGCGAAACGATCGCGGCCGGGCGCGCGAGCGGCGAACGCTACGAAGGCCGCTGGGAAAACGTCGGCACGCCCGCGCAACTTCGCGCACTCGACGACGAACTGCGGACCCGCTGAACGGCGGCGCGCGTCGGGGATTGGGACGCATCCGATGGTAAAATGCGCGGTTCTCCCGTCTTTTCCTTCCGGCCGCGCCCGCAATCATGTCCGATACCCGTCCCGATACCCTCTTCGCGCTCACCGCGCTCTCGCCGCTCGACGGCCGCTATGCCGCCAAGACAGAAGCCCTGCGCGAATGGCTCTCCGAAGCCGCGTTCATGCGGCATCGCGTGACGGTCGAGATTCACTGGCTGATCGCGCTGTCGCGTGCCGGTTTCGCCGAAGTACCGCGCTTTTCCGAAGCGTCCGAGCAATTCCTGCTGAGCCTCGCCGAGCGCTTCACCGCGCACGACGCCGCGCGCATCAAGGACATCGAGCGTGTCACGAATCATGATGTGAAGGCCGTCGAATACTGGCTCAAGGAGTCAGTCAAGGGTCAGCCGGAACTGGAACGCGCGAGCGAGTTCATCCACTTCGCGTGCACGTCTGAAGATATCAACAACACGTCTCACGGCCTCATGCTCGCCGGCGCGCGCGAACACGTGATCCTGCCGGCGCTGCGCTCGGTGTACGAGCGCCTCGTGAAGCTCGCGCACGCGCAAGCCGAACAGCCGATGCTCTCCCGCACGCACGGCCAGCCCGCGAGCCCGACGACGCTCGGCAAGGAAATCGCCAATGTTGCGGCGCGTCTTGCGCGCGCGATCCAGCGCATCGAGAAGGTCGAACTGCTCGGCAAGATGAACGGCGCGGTCGGCAACTTCAACGCGCATTTGTCGGCGTATCCGGAATTCGACTGGGAGGCGTTCTCGAAGGATGTCGTCGAGAATCGGCTGAAGCTCACGTTCAATCCGTACACGATCCAGATCGAGCCGCACGACTACATGGCCGAACTGTTCGACGCGGTGGCACGCGCGAATACGATCCTGCTCGACCTCGATCGCGACGTGTGGGGTTATATCTCGCTCGGCTATTTCAAGCAGAAGCTCAAGGCCGGCGAAATCGGTTCGTCGACGATGCCGCACAAGGTCAACCCGATCGACTTCGAGAATTCGGAAGGCAATCTCGGCCTCGCAAACGCGACGCTGCGCCATCTCTCCGAGAAGTTGCCGGTCTCGCGCTGGCAGCGCGATCTCACGGATTCGACCGTGCTGCGCAATATCGGCGTCGCGTTTGGCTATTCGCTGCTTGCATACGACGCGCTGATCCGCGGCCTCGACAAGCTCGAAGTGAACGCCGCGCGCCTGAACGAAGACCTCGACAACACGTGGGAAGTGCTCGCCGAGCCGGTGCAGACGGTGATGCGCCGTTTCGGCATCGAGAATCCGTACGAGCAACTGAAGGAGCTGACGCGCGGCAAGGGCATCACGCGCGAGGCGCTGCAGACGTTCATCGCGGGTCTCGCGATCCCCGCCGACGCGAAGAAGCTGCTGCTGGAAATGACGCCGGGTTCGTACATCGGCAAGGCGGTCGAGTTGGCGAAGCGGATCGCCTGAAGTCCGCCACGTCCCGGCAATGAGAAAGGCCCCACGTTTTGCGACGTGGGGCCTTTTCTCTTGCTGAATCGCGCGTTCAGCGCGTCTTCAGTTCCTCAATCACGATCTCGACGATTTCCTCGGGCGTGTGCTCGATGCTCACGATGATCGCCTCGTCTTCGCCCGGCGGTTCGAGCGTTTCGAGCTGGCTCTTGAGCAGCGACGGATCGAAGAAGTGGCCAGTGCGCGACCCGAGCCGATCATGCAGGACCTCGAACGAGCCTTCCAGATAGACGAAGCACACATCCTTGTCGTTCTCACGCAGGACGTCGCGATACGAGCGTTTCAACGACGAGCACGTAAACACCGCCGTTTCGCCCGCGCCCTGCTTCTCCTCGATCGCGGCGCGAATCGTCTTCAGCCACGGCCAGCGGTCTTCGTCGGTCAAGGGTATGCCCTTGTGCATCTTCTCCTTGTTGGCGGCGCTGTGAAACGCGTCGCCGTCGGTGAACGAGCAGCGCAAGCGCTCCGCCAGCAATTCGCCGATGAGAGACTTGCCGGCCCCCGACACGCCCATTGCGATCAGAATCATCGAACTCTCCTTACACGAACGCCGCAAGCACGAAGGTCAAACCGAGTCCCATCAATGAAATGATGGTTTCGAGCAGCGACCAGGTCTTGAACGTCTGTCCGACCGTCATCCCGAAATACTCTTTGATCAGCCAGAAGCCACCATCATTCACATGCGAGAAGATCAGCGAGCCCGAGCCGGTGGCGAGCACCAGCAGTTCCGGACTCGTGTGGCCGCCCGCCGCGGCCGCGATCGGCGCGACGATGCCGCATGCGGTCGTCATCGCGACCGTCGCCGAGCCCGTCGCGAGACGGATCAGCGCGGCGACGAACCAGCCGAGCAAGAGCGGCGACAGGCTTGCCGACGAGGCCGTCGCGACGATCTGCTGCGAGATGCCGCTATCGCGCAGAACCTGGCCGAAACCGCCGCCAGCACCGACGATCAGCGTGATGCCCGCGATCGGCGCAAGACACTCGCCGCAGAACTTCTGAATCTGCTCGCGGTTGAAGCCCTGCCTCGCGCCGAAGGTCCAGAAGCTGACCAGCACGGCGACCAGAAGCGCCATATCCGACTGGCCGATAAAGCGCAGCAAATCGTTCGGCAAGGTTTTCGGCGTGAAGACCAGATCCGCCCAGCTTCCGATCAGCATCAGAATCACCGGCAGCAGAATCGTGAACAGCGTGATGCCGAAGCTCGGCAGATCGTGCTTTTTCTCAGTGTCACCGTGTTTTTGGGTGAACTGGTCAGCGAGCGCGTTGGCATCCGGCAGTTTGATGTATTTGTGAATCATCAGCGCGAACAGCGGGCCCGCGACGATTGCAGTCGGCACGCCGACGATCAGACCGTAAGCGATCGTCTTGCCGATATCCGCGTGATACGCCTGCACCGCGAGCAATGCGGCCGGGTGCGGCGGAATCAGACCGTGCACGACCGAAAGGCCCGCGACCATCGGCAAGCCGATCAGCAGCAGCGACTTGCCGGTGCGTCGCGCGACATTGAACGCGATCGGAATCAGCAGCACGAAGCCCACTTCGAAGAACACCGGCAAGCCGACGATGATCGCCACGACCATCATCGCCCAGTGGATGTTCTTTTCGCCGAATAGATTGATCAGCGTATTGGCGATGCGCTCGGCGCCGCCCGATTCGGCCATCATCTTGCCGAGCATCGTGCCAAGACCCACGACGACGGCAATATGGCCGAGCGTATTGCCGTTGCCGGTTTCGAACGACTTGACGATTTTGTCCATCGGCATGCCGACCGCGAGGGCCAGCAACACGGACACGATCATGAGGACGAGGAACGGGTAAACCTTATAGCGTGCGATCATCAGGATCAGAACCGCGATCGCGATCACCGCGTAGAGCAGCAGCATGCTCCCGTGGACGGCTGGCATAACGCCTCCTTGATTTGTTGAGGTTTTTGCGCTATGTATGCGTTTGCCGTCGCTGCACTGCACACACGAGCAATGTCCGGCAAGCGCGAACACGGCGCTGGGCAACGGAATTCTACTTGTAAGCGAGGCAGTTGGCCGGGGAAATGGCCTTCGCAAAATTATGAGCGACTCGCACGGCTATTCGCTCGAAGTCCGGACACGCGAAGCAAAAAAAAACCGATGTTCAACGAACGTCGGTTTTCAGAAGGACGATGCAAGCCGCAGCGACTCGATCATTCGATACGCATCGAGCCGCCGGCTTCGATGGCGATCCGCCAGCGTATATGAAGTTAAGCTCGCACGCGCTGCTGCCACCTCGCCTAAGTTTCGGATTGTCGAGCGCCTCAACGACTCTGACTTGTTTTACCGGCCAATGCGTCCAACTGGGCCTTGTTGATCAGGTCCGTCGGCGCAAGACCAGTTGAAACGCCGTGGATGACCGTGCCGTCCTTGCCGGCCAGCATAATGTTGCTGTAGTCAGTGCTTCCTTCCTTTCTTGCCTCGGGCCCGCATCAGATCGAGCCATTGCGTGTCGAGCGCGCGGCCCATTTCGAAGATGACGTCGACGGCATCGGTCGCATCCGGAGTGCGCATGATGCGCAGGCCTTTCGACGCGGCGTCGACTTGCGGCGGCAATGCGTTCTGGTCGCCCACGGAAGCTTCTGAAGTGCTTTCGACAAAAGATCACGTTCTGGCCCAGGCCGTTCTGCCAGATGTTTTGGCCTTGATGCGTGACGACTGAAATTCCGACTCGAATGGTCATCGGATTGGCATCTTGAAAGACGAAACTACACTTTTGGAAAAAGAGGTTCCGCTGTAACTTGATCGCGGCGACCCGCAAGGAATAAGGCAGCGGGCGGCGTGGCGTTGGCTGGACATATGCAGCATCGGCGGAGTAAGGAGGTTGCACGCAAAGTGCGCCGAAATTCCTGATTGAAACGCTTCCGCGTCTTGATATAACGGGAACTTTTGAAACCTACATATATAGAAGAAGCGTTGAAATTCCCAGCACATCCAAGACAATTGAGAACCTTTTTATCCCAGTCTTAAAGAAATTCAAACCGTCTTAATCGTCGTGATTTTTGCAATTCGAATTAATCCGATTCGCAAAACGAAAAAATGGTGAGCGAACTCCGAAGCTTGAGGCAGAGCGAGTGAGGGAAAAGAGTCGAACAGGAAATCAGACCGAAAAAAAGCGCGCCGGACCGCTCACACGGTCACGACGCGCCTTCTGATGTAAGGACGGAAAAGCTTACTGGTGCGGCGCCAACTCGCTGGCTGCGCGTGCAAGACGCGTGACTTCCTCCCAGTTCTGCGCGGCGAGTGCGGCCTTCGGCGTCAGCCAGGAACCGCCGACACACACCACATTCGGTTGCGCGAGAAAGTTGGACGCGCTTTCAGCCGTGATGCCGCCTGTCGGACAGAATTTCAAATTCGGGAATGGTCCGTAGAAAGCCTGCAGCATCGGAATGCCGCCCGCCTGTTGCGCCGGGAAGAACTTGACGATCTCGTAGCCCAGCTCCATCGCGGCGATGATATCGCTCGGCGTCATCACGCCCGGCAGCAGCGGCAACCCTGCGTCTTGCGCGGCCTGGTGCATGTCCTTCGTGAGACCGGGCGACACCCCGAACTGCGCGCCCGCCTTCTTCGCCTGCGCGCAATGCTCGGGCTTCGTGATGGTGCCCACGCCGACGACGATATCGTCCGCCAACTGGCTCGCGCGCTCGATCGCGCCGATGCCTGCTGGCGTGCGCAGCGTGATTTCCAGCACTTTCACACCGCCCGCATGCAGCGCGCGCGACACATGTTCACCTTGCTCGACCGTTTCGAATGCCAGCACCGGAATCACCGGGCCCAGACGCACGATTTCGCTTACCGATTTCATTTGATGCGACTCCTGTTTTTGGTGCGGTGCCTTGCGGTCTATCCGCGAGTTCTCGACGTTGCGATGCTCAATGATGCGTGGCGTGCGCCTTGTTCAGCGCCGATGCCGCGGCGCGCGCGTTATCGCGAAGCGGATTCCTCTCCTGCGGGGCCGCCGCGCCGTTCGCCCCGTCGTGCGCGGACGTTGCGCCGATCAGCGCGCCGAACACCGACGCGCCCTCTTCCGCCGGCAGCGCCGCGCTCCGGAACACACCGAACAGCTCGCGTCCGAATCCTGCTTCGTTGTCCGCCTGATGAAGCGGCGCCTGCACTTCGCGCGATGCCCACTCGTTCGCATCGATCTCGATGTCGAGCATGCCGGCGGGCGCGTCGATCACGAGAATGTCGCCGGTGCGGACCTTCCCGAGCGGGCCTTGCAGAAGCGCCTCGGGCGATACGTGAATGACGGCCGGCACCTTACCCGACGCGCCCGACATGCGCCCGTCCGTGACCAGCGCGACATGGAAGCCCTGATCCTGCAGCACGCCGAGCAGCGGCGTCAAACGATGCAACTCGGGCATGCCGTTCGCCCGCGCGCCCTGGAAGCGCACCACGGCGACGAAATCGCGCTTCAGCTCGCCCTTGTCGAACGCTTCCTGCACTTCCTCTTGCGAATTGAACACGATGGCCGGCGCCTTCACCACGCGATGCTCTGGCGCGACCGCCGAAATCTTGATGACGCCGCGCCCGAGCTTGCCCTGCATCAGACGCAGCCCGCCGTCCGGCTGGAACGGCTCGCCGATGCCGCGCAGCACCTTGGTGTCGTGGCTTTCGGGTGCGCCGTCGACCCATTGCAGTTTGCCGTCGATGAGCTTCGGCTCCTTCGTATAGTGCGAAAGCCCCTTGCCCGCGACCGTCTGCACGTCTTCGTGCAACAAGCCGCCTTCAAGCAGATTGCGCACGAGGAACGCGACGCCGCCCGCCGCGTGGAAATGGTTCACATCGGCCTTGCCGTTCGGGTAGATCTTCGCGAGCAGCGGCACCACTTGCGAAAGCTCGTCGAAATCGTTCCAGTCGATCATGATGCCTGCCGCCCGCGCAATCGCCACGAGATGCAGCGTGTGATTGGTCGAGCCGCCTGTCGCCAGCAGCGCGACGATGCCGTTCACGATCGCCTTTTCATCGACGACATGGCCGATAGGCGTGTAGTTGCCGCGTTCCAGCGTGATATCGAGCACGTGACGCGCGGCCTCGGCCGTGAGTGCGTCGCGCAGAGGCGTGTGCGGGTGCACGAACGCCGCGCTCGGCAGATGCAGCCCCATCACTTCCATGAGCATCTGATTGCTGTTGGCCGTGCCGTAAAACGTGCAGGTGCCGTGGCCGTGATACGCCGCCGATTCCGCTTCGAGCAGCGCAGCGCGATCGCATTTGCCGGTCGCGAATTCCTGACGCACCTTGGCTTTGTCGTCGTTGGTGAGGCCGCTCGTCATCGGGCCGGCGGGCACGAAAATGGTCGGCAGATGACCGAACTGCAGCGCGCCGATGGCAAGCCCCGGCACGATCTTGTCGCAGATGCCGAGGCACAGCGCCGCGTCGAACATGTTGTGCGTGAGCGCGACCGCCGTGCTCATCGCGATGACTTCACGCGAAAAGAGCGACAGTTCCATGCCGGCGTTGCCCTGCGTGATGCCGTCGCACATGGCGGGGACGCCGCCCGCGAATTGCGCGACGCCGCCGTGCTCGCGCGCCGCCTGCTTGATGATGTCGGGGAAGCTCTTGTACGGCGCATGCGCGGACAGCATTTCGTTATAGGACGACACGATGCCGATGTTCGGCTCGCGAATCGTCTTGATCGCTATCTTTTCCTCGCCTTCGAGCCCGGCGAAACCATGCGCCAGATTCGCGCACGAAAGCGCGCCGCGCGCCGGAAACTTGCCGTGCGCGGCATCGATGCGCGCCAGATATGCGGAACGCGTCGGCTTGCTGCGCTCGATGATGCGGTCGGTGACTTTTTTGAGTTGCGAATGCGGGGAAACCATCGAAGCTCCTTCGTCTAACGCCCGGCGCGCCTGCCGTCGAGGTTGGGTGGAATGTTGCAGGGAACGGCGTTCGAATCGTCGTCGTGCGAAATTGCCGTGCTTTTGCGATATTAGTAGAAAAACTACACGCTGACAACGGGGATTCGCGTCTCTTTATTAAGCGATCGCATGGATCGAATCACTTACGGGAGAACGTTCTACGGGAATTCCCTTAGATTGCCCCGGTCAATTCTGTAGTATTTGTACATGATGGATATTCAGCTATAGTCCCAAGCAATTTTCAGCATAGGCGAGATTTCCGATGTTGCTGTCTCAAGTCGAAGCGAAACGCGAGCAAATGCGGCCGTCGGAGCGCAAGCTGGCCGACTACGTGCTCGAAGCACCGCGCGAGGTACTCGACCTGTCGATGACCGACTTCGCCGCGCGTGCCGGCGTCAGTCAGCCGACCATCGCGCGGTTCTGCCAGGCGCTCGGCTTTTCGGGCTTCCGCGAATTCAAGATTCGCCTCGCTCAAAACATAGCAGCGGACGTTCCCACCGTTTATCGCGATGTGCGCACGGACGAGCCGCCCGCGGGCGTCGCCGCCAAAGTGCTCGACCGGACCATCGGCGCGCTGATTGCCGTGCGCAATTCACTGTCGTCGGACAGCGTCGCGGCGGCCATTGCGATCCTCGCCGAAGCGCGCCGCATCGAGTTCTACGGCGCGGGCGGATCGGGCATCGCCGCGCTCGATATGCAGCACAAATTTTTTCGGTTGGGCGTACCGTCTGTCGCATACTCCGATCCGCATACGTACACCACTTCCGCCGCACTGCTCGGCGCGGGCGATGTCGTCGTCGCGATTTCCAATACCGGGCGCACGAGAGACATTCTCGACGCGTGCAGATCGGCGTTGAACGGCGGCGCAAGGGTCATCGCGATCACGCACGGCCACTCGCCGCTCGCGCGCATGGCCACGGTCGGATTGTTCGCGAATGTCGATGAAGATACCGACATTTTTTCGCCGATGACATCGCGCGTATCGCATCTCGCGATCGGCGACATTCTGGCGGTCGGGCTGGCGCTGGCCCGCGGCCCCGCGCTAGCGGACAAGCTTGCCGAAGCGAAGGACGTGCTCGAAGGACGGCGGGTGGGAGCGTAGGCAGCGAAGGCTGTGTCGCCTTCAAATGAGGGGCGAATGATGGCCTATGCTGTCCATAATCTCGATCGTTTATCTGGATCCCCATGAACAGTTCGTTCTCCGTCGAGCGTTTCGAATCTTGCGTCCACGGTGGAAAGCCGGATGAAGCCATCGCGCAGCTTTCCTAACTCAATGCATTGCTTCATAAAACACCGTCCGTTGATTTGCTGACTTTGACAGCGCCTTCCAAAGCATGGCCACGTCCGAGTAGAGAGTCGTTGCTTGAACGGTTCGCCTCTCGCATGGCGGCCGCCATCACCACCTTTCTCGCGAATACCGAATTTTCGCTAACGGAAGCGCAACTCGCGCGTCTGTCAGGTTCTCGATCACTCATCCAGCACTTGCTCGGCGCTGCTCCCCTCAAGAATGCAGATCATGTCGCGCGCCGATTCCTTCCGGCCATTGAAGAAGACGGAACCATTCGGCTCCCGTTTCCCGACGCGGTGAAGAGGCTCGGTCTTCTGTGCAATTCCGAATCCCTCCTGCCAATCGACTATTCCGCATGCATGCACGTGGATCCGGTCGCCACGCTCAACCTGGCTATCGCGACGGCCGGTGAGATTCTTCCCGGCAGTGCCCACGCGCACCGCAATCGCGAAGCACTTCTTGACTGGCTCGTCGGAGTTCTTGACGAACTGAACGATCTCCGGTGCATCGAGATGGGTGCATTGATCAACCTTTACATGTATTGCACCTATGCCGAGATCGAACACCGGCACGCGATCAAACGAAGCATCAATAAGCTCATGCGCAGGACGCTCGCGAGCACAGGACTGGCTGATCTGGACACGGAACTCAGCGGCTCTCGACGCGCCGCCCGAGCGCGGCCGCTCATGCTCGTCGTGCTGGAATACTTTTCGGACGGCCATTCGATCATGCGCACTCATTCCCGCACGTTGTCGGCCGCACGCACCCATTTCGACGTTGTGGCGATGTGCGAAGCGGACGCTATCGGTAGTCTCGGACGCGAGGCTTTCACGCGCGTGATCGACTTGCCTAAGGACCAGGGCTTCGTGCCCAAGCTCGCCGCCGTTCGCAAATTCGCGGAGGCGGAATGCCCCGACGTTCTCTACATGCCCAGCGTGGGCATGTCATTATTGTCGGACTGTGTGTCCAACATGCGCCTCGCGCCGTTGCAGATCGCAGGATTGGGCCATCCCGCCACCACGCACTCGGAATGCATCGATTATGTGAGCGTCGAGGACGACTACGTCGGCGACCCAGCGTGTTTCAGCGAAGCCCTTCTTAGGCTTCCGAAAGATGGCCAACCCTACCGGCCTTCGCCGTTGATGGAAGCTGTCGCGCCCCGGAAGAAGAAGGCGGAAGGACGCGTCGATATCGGCATCGCCGCGAGCCTGATGAAACTCTCACCGAGCTTTATGGAGGCGTGCCGGCAGATTGCCGCACGCAGCAGCGTGCCGCTTCACTTCCATTTTCTGACGAGCGGCGGCGACGCCGTCACGATGCTGCATCTGGCGAAGGTGGCCAGACAGGCGATCCTCACGAACAATGGAACTGTCGTGCCACATCAGGACTACATGGGTTACGTGAACTATCTCAACGACATGGACATGTTCCTGAGCCCGTTCCCTTTCGGCAACACGAACGGCATCGTGGACGCGTTCTCAGTGGGACTGCCGGGCATCTGCAAGACGGGCCGTGAAGTGTTCGAGCGGATCGACGGCGCGATGTTCATGCGCGCCTATATGCCCGGCTGGATGGTCGCGGAAACCGTCGAGGAATACGTCGAAGCCGCTGTGCGACTCGCGAACAATCACGAAGAGCGCGAATCGCTGCGCCGCTACATGCTCGAAAAGAACGTGGTGCAGCGATTCTTCGACGGGCGTCCGGAAGTCTTCGGTGAAATGGTGCTCGATCTGGTCAACGAACAACGCCTCAAAACGGCTTGATCACCACGAGCAAGGTCGCGCCCAGCAGTCCAAGCACCGGCAGTTCATTGAACATTCGATACCACTTGTCCGAGCGCTTGTTTTCGCCACGCTGAAACGTGTGCAGCAAGCGCCCGCAATACGCGTGATAAGCGATCAGCAGAACGACGATGGTCAGCTTCGCGTGCAACCAGCCCTGTCCCGCGCCGATCCCGACGACCAGCCACAGCCACAGCCCGCACGCGAGCGCGGGCACCGCGATGAACGTCATGAACCGAAACAGCTTGCGCGCCATCAGCAGCAGGCGCGCGGTGGCGGCGGAATCGGTTTCCATCGCGAGGTTCACGAAAATGCGCGGCAGATAGAAAAGCCCCGCGAACCACGAAGCGACCAGCACGATATGCAGCGATTTGATCCAGAGCATCGTTCTTCTTGTTCGAGCCTGCTTATTGACGGACTTCGCCGCGCCCCAGCACCACGTACTTGAGCGATGTCAGCCCTTCGAGACCGACCGGGCCGCGCGCGTGCAGCTTGTCGTTCGAAATGCCGATCTCCGCGCCGAGGCCGAATTCGAAACCATCGGCGAAGCGCGTCGATGCGTTCACCATCACGCTCGCCGAATCCACTTCGCGCAGGAAGCGCATGGCGCGATCGTGATCTTCGGTGACGATCGCGTCGGTGTGATGCGAGCCGTAGGCGTTGATATGGTCGATCGCTTCATCGAGGCCGCCGACGATCTTGATCGACAGCACCGGCGCGAGATATTCCGTGCTCCAGTCGTCTTCGGTCGCATCGACGAACCCGCCGATTTTCGCTGCTTCGAGCACGGCGCGCGCTTGCCGGTCCACGCGCAGCTCGACTTCCTTTGCCTGATACGCGCGGGCGAGTTGCGGCAATGCCTGTTGCGCGATGCCGCGCGCGACGAGCAGCGTTTCCATCGTGTTGCACGTGCCGTAACGATGCGTCTTCGCGTTGTCGCAAATGACCGCTGCCTTCGCGAGATCCGCGCGATCGTCCACGTACACGTGACAGATGCCGTCGAGATGCTTGATCATCGGCACGCGCGATTCTTCCATCAGTCGCGCGATCAGGCTCTTGCCGCCACGCGGCACGATCACGTCGACGAATTCGGTCATCGTGATGAGCTTGCCAACCGCCGCGCGATCCGCCGTCCCGACGACCTGCACCGCGTCCTGCGGCAAGCCCGCCGCTTCCAGCCCGACGCCGATCAGCTTCGCGAGCGCCGTGTTGCATTCGAGCGCTTCGGAGCCGCCGCGCAGAATGGTCGCGTTGCCGGATTTGAGGCACAGCGCGGCCGCGTCGATGGTCACGTTCGGCCGCGATTCATAGATGATGCCGATCACACCGAGCGGCACGCGCATCTGGCCGACCTGAATGCCGCTCGGACGGAATTTGAGCCCGCTGATTTCGCCGATCGGATCGGCCAGTGCAGCCACTTGCCGCAAGCCTTCGACCATCGTATCGATCGCTTTGTCCGAGAGCGTCAGGCGGTCGATGAACGCCGCATCGTGGCCCTTCTCTCGCGCGCGCGCGAGGTCGCGGCCGTTCGCTTCCTTGAGCGCTTCACGCTCGCGTTCGATGGCGTCCGCCACCGCGTTGAGCGCCGCATTTTTCGCCGCCGTCGACGCCCGCGCCATCGCGCGCGACGCCGTGCGCGCGCGTCGGCCGAGGTCGGTCATGTATTGATCGATGTTCATCGTGAGTCTCTTCCGTGATCCGCTTTCTTGCGCCGCTTTCAGGGCCGAAGCGTCAGTGCATTCATTCTAAGCTGTTGCGCGGATTGCAACAGCGTGTGACAGAAGCGTTCTAGCGACGCGGTCGCGGCGCTGGCGCGGGCTGCCCCGGCTTGCCGCCGTGGGCGACCGCCATCGCGAGTTCGAACATGCCGGCCCACGGGTCCGGCGGCGGCTCGCTGCCGCGCTTTCCGGTGCTTCCGGAAAGCCCTTTCACCTGACGGTCCAGCCGCGCCGCGAGCGACAGCGCCTTTTCCAGCGCTTCGTCCGTCACGCGGGAAAGCGCCGGGCCGATCAGCCGTTCGCGCGGCCCCCACACGCGGTTCTCGCGCATGAGCGTGGCGAGCGGCTTGCCCGCCGCGACACCGCGCTTGATGCGCAACAGCGTGCGCACTTCCTCGACGAGCGCCCACAGCACGAGCACAGCGGCCTCGCCTTCGCCCTTCAGTCCGTCGAGCATGCGCGCGAGGCGACCGACATCGCCCGTCAGCATCGCTTCGTTGAGCTTGAACACGTCGTAGCGCGCGACGTTCAGCACGGCGTCGTGGATCTGCTCGAACGTGAGCACGCCTTCGGGATACAGCAGACCGAGCTTCTGGATTTCCTGATGTGCGGCGAGCAGATTGCCTTCCACCCGTTCCGCGATGAACGACAGCGCGCGCCGCCCTTCCTCGCCGGGCGCGACGCGCTGCCCTTGCTGCGCGAGCCGCTGGCCGACCCACATCGGCAATTGCGCGCGTTCGACCGGATCGATCTTCAGCGCGACGCCCGCGCCGAGCAACGCCGTGAACCACGCTGACTTCTGCGTCGCGCCGTCGAGACGCGGCAGGGTGACGAGCGTCACGGCGTCCGGATTATCGGCGCCGGCGAGCGTCTTCAGCGCTTCCGCGCCTTCCTTGCCGGGCTTGCCGGTCGGAATACGCAGTTCGATCAGTTGACGGTCGCCGAACAGCGACATCGACTGCGTGGCGCCGATGAGCGCGCTCCAGTCGAAACCGCGCTCGACAGTGAACACCGTGCGATCCGTGAAGCCGCCCGCGCGCGCGGTGGCCCGGATGCGATCGCACGCTTCCTGCGCGAGCAGATGCTCGTCGCCGTAGACGACGTACAGCCCCTTCAGGCCTTTCACGAGGTGCGCTTCGAGCGCGTCGAGCTTCAGTTGCATGATGCTGGCGAGCGCGCGATCAGAGCGGCGGCACCGGCAACGGCGCGCGCGGCGCGACGCCCGGCGTCTGCTCGCCCGGCGCCGGATGCAGCGAGCGCACCGTCGCGAGACGGCGGGTCAACTGGTCGACGGCGTCGTTGCGCATGTCGTTGTATAGCAGCACGGATTCCTGGCCTTTTGCAAGCGTGTATTGATCGCTGTAGGTCATCGAACGATTCAATACGATGGCGCTCGGAGGAATCAGCAGCGTGCCGTCCGCGCCCATCAGCGAGTAATTCACGCTGTACACGAGCTCGTATTCCTGCACGGCGCCCTGCGCGTTCAGGCTTAGCGTACGCAGGCCCGTCCCTTCGGACAAATTGAGCGTCGCGTCCGGCTTCTCGAAAGGCTTGACGATCACCGTGTCGCTGCCTCCCTGAACCATGCGTTCGAGGCGCGCGACCATCTGCGGCGCGCCGCCCGTGATCGCGAGCCGCTTGAACGCATAGTCCTGCTGCCCACGCAGTTGGAAGCCGCATGCGGACAGCGCGGCCGCGCCGCCCACGAGCGCAAGGAACGAGCGCCTGCTTACGCCTTTCTCGACGGCTTTCCCGGTCACATCGACTCCCCTGGTTTTGCGCATCAGACGACCACGTTGACGAGACGCCCCGGCACCACGATCACCTTCTTCGGCGCGCGGCCTTCGGAAAACTTCGCGAACATTTCGTGCGCGATCGCGGCCTTCTCGATGGTTTCCCGCGATGCGTCCTTCGCGACCGTCAGCGCGCCGCGCACCTTGCCGTTGACCTGCAGCACGAGCTCGATCTCCGATTGCTCGAGCGCGGCCTCGTCGACCTTCGGCCAGGGCGCGTCGAGCAGCGGGCCGAATTCCTTCTCGTAGCCGAGTTCCGACCACAACTGGAACGTCACGTGCGGCACGACCGGATACAGCACGCGCAGGAGCACGCCGAAGGTTTCATTCAGCACACCGACGCCCGCGTTCTTCGCGCCATCGACCGCGTTGAGCATCTTCATCGCCGCGGACACCACCGTGTTGTACTGAAGGCGGCCGTAGTCGAAATCGGCCTGCTTGAGCACGGTGTAGATTTCGCGGCGCAGCGTCTTGTCCGCATCGTTGAGCGCCGATGCATCGAGCTTCGCGTGCTGGCGCAGCGCATCGGCGTTGTCGTGCGCGAAATGCCACACGCGGCGCAGGAAGCGGCTCGCGCCTTCCACGCCCGCGCCCGACCATTCGAGCGACTGCTCCGGCGGCGCTGCGAACATCACGAAGAGGCGCGCGGTATCCGCGCCGTACTGATCGATCAGCGTTTGCGGATCGACGCCGTTGTTCTTCGACTTCGACATCTTCTCGACGCCGCCGAGCACGACCGGCTGACCGTCGGCGTTGAGCGTTGCGCCGGTCGGGCGGCCCTTGTCATCGTGTGCGACGGTGACTTCGAGCGGGTTGTACCAGGTCTTCTTGCCGGCCGCGTCTTCGCGATAGAACGTTTCGTTCAGCACCATGCCCTGCGTGAGCAGGTTCTTCGCGGGCTCGCCGAACTTGATGAGGCCCATGTCGCGCATGACCTTCGTCCAGAAACGCGAATACAACAGGTGAAGAATCGCGTGCTCGATGCCGCCGATGTACTGATCCATCGGCATCCAGTAATCGGTGCGCTCGTCGACCATGGTCTGCGCGTCCGGCGCGCTGTAGCGCGAGAAGTACCAGGACGAATCGACGAAGGTGTCCATCGTGTCGGTTTCGCGCTTCGCCGCCGCGCCGCATTTCGGGCACGCGCAATTCAGAAACGCTTCGGACTTCGCGAGCGGATTGCCCGAGCCGTCCGGCACGAGGTCTTCCGGCAGCACGACGGGCAGATCTTTTTCCGGCACCGGCACGTCGCCGCAACTCGGGCAGTGGATGATCGGAATCGGTGTGCCCCAGTAACGCTGGCGCGAGATGCCCCAGTCGCGCAGGCGCCAGGTGATCTGCTTGTCGCCGAAGTCCTTCGCCTTGAGATCGGCGGCGATCGCGTCGATCGCTTCCTCGGTGGTCATGCCGTCGTACTTGCCGCTGTTGATGAGACGGCCCGCGGTCTTGTCGCCGTACCACTCTTCCCAGGCATCGGTCGAATAGGTCTTGCCTTCGATGTCGATCACCTGATTGATGGCCAGGCCGTACTTCTTCGCGAAGGCGAAATCGCGCTCGTCGTGCGACGGCACGCCCATCACCGCGCCTTCGCCGTAGGACATCAGCACGTAATTGCCGATCCACACTTCGACCTGCGCGCCCGTCAACGGATGCGTGACGAAAAAGCCGGTGGGCACGCCCTTCTTTTCCATCGTGGCGACATCGGCTTCCGCGACGCCGCCGCGCTTGCATTCGTCGATGAATGCCTGCAGATCCGCGTTGTCGCGCGCGAGGCGCGTGGCGAGCGGATGTTCCGCCGCGACTGCCGCGAACGTGACGCCCATGATAGTGTCGGCGCGCGTGGTGAAGACGCGCAGCAGTTTCGCTTCGCCGTCGATTTCATACGGAAAGCCGAAGTTCACGCCGAAGCTCTTGCCGATCCAGTTCTGCTGCATGATCTTGACGCGCTCCGGCCAGCCGAGGCCTTCGAGATCGTCGAGCAACTGGTCCGCGTAATCGGTGATGCGCAGGTAGTACATCGGGATTTCGCGCTTTTCGACGAGCGCGCCCGAGCGCCAGCCGCGCCCGTCGATGACCTGCTCGTTCGCGAGCACGGTCTGATCGACCGGATCCCAGTTCACCGTGCCGGTCTTCTTGTACGCGATGCCCTTTTCCAGCATCTTCAGGAACAGCCACTGGTTCCATTTGTAGTAATCCGGCGAGCACGTGGCGACTTCGCGCGACCAGTCGATGGCGAGGCCCATCGACTGCATCTGCTTCTTCATGTACGCGATGTTCTCGTACGTCCACTTCGCCGGCGGCACGTTGTTCGCCATTGCCGCGTTCTCGGCGGGCATGCCGAACGCGTCCCAGCCCATCGGCATCAGCGTATTGTGACCGTTCATGCGCAGATAGCGGTACATCACGTCGTTGATGGTGTAGTTGCGCACGTGACCCATGTGCAGCTTGCCCGACGGATACGGCAGCATCGAGACGCAATAGAACTTGGGCTTGGCCGACGTCTCGGTCGTCCGGTAGACGTCGTTCGCGCGCCAGTTGCTCTGCGCGGCGGATTCGACGTCGGCGGGTACGTATTTATCGTGCATGGTGTGGTTTGGCTTTCGGCAAATGCTGGGAACGGACATTGGAACCAGCCGCATCGATATGAGCGGCGAGTCCAGGCGCTGCGGCATTGCTGACACGGCGCGGCGTCGGAATTCGGGTCTGCCGGCTTCTGCAAGGCCCGCCGAACGGGGAAAAACGCGATTATACCGTTCGATGCGCGGCAACTCGCGCGCTTATCGCGCGGGCGCCTGTGCCTGCGACCGCGCGGGCTGCGTGACGAAGCCGATGCGTTCCAGCCCCGCCTGCTGCGCCGCGCCCATCACCTGCGCGATGATTTCGTAGCGCGTCGCGCTCGACGCCCGCAAATGCAGCTCGGGCTTTTGCGCCGTCTTGCCCGCATCGGCGAAACGCGCGCGCATCTGATCGAAGCTGACGGGCGTGTCGTTCCAGAAGAGCTTGCCGGCGTCGTCGATGGAAAGCGTGATAGTTTGCGGCGTCTCGCGGGCAGGCTGCGACGCGACTTTCGGCAGATCCAGCCGGATCGCGTGCGTGAAAAGCGGCGCCGTGATGATGAAGATGACGAGCAGAACGAGCATGACGTCGATGAGCGGCGTCATGTTGATGTCGGCCATCGGCTGGCCGTTGGATTTCTTGTCGAGTCCGCCGAAGGCCATCGCCGCGCGCTCCTAGTCGGCCGGACCGCAGACGAACGCGTGCAGATCGTGCGCGAAGCCGTCGAGCTCCTCGGAAATCTGCCGCACGTAGCGGCCGAGCACGTTGTACGCGAGCACGGCGGGAATCGCGACGACCAGCCCGAACGCCGTCATGATGAGCGCCTCGCCGACCGGTCCGGCGACGTTTTCGATCATCGCCTGCCCGCTCGACGCGATGCTGACCAGCGCGTGATAAATGCCCCACACGGTGCCGAGCAGGCCGACGAACGGGGCCGTGCTGCCCACCGATGCGAGCAGAACCTGGCCGAATTCGAGTCTGCGTTGCGAGCGGAGCAACGCGTGACGCAGCGCGCGCAGGACGCGTTCGCTGCGCTCCACGCGAGCGAGCAGCGCGCCGGGCATTTCAGCTTCCGACGCGCGCCAGGCGGCTTCGGCGAGCGGCAGAAACACGCGCTCGCGATCGGCGCGCTGCAATGCGCCGATCCCGTCTTTCAGACTGGACGCCTGCCAGAAACGCTGTAGTGCACGCGGGCCTTGCCATTTCGCACGCGCGAGAATCCACGCCTTCACGAGCAGGAAGCACCAGCTCGCGAGCGACATCGCGAGCAGCAAGCCCGCGACCGCGTGCGTCACGGCATCGCCGGATTGCAGATAGTGGATTACGCCCGTTGCGGCCATCGTCGCGAAGATGAATCAGCGCAGGCCGAGGACGTCCTGCATGTCGAAGAAGCCCTTGTCGTGCCCTTGCAGGAAGCGCGCGGCGCGCAGCGCGCCTTGCGCATAGGACAGACGGCTCGCCGACTTGTGCGTGATCTCGATCCGCTCGCCGATGCCCGCGAAGAGCACCGTGTGATCGCCGACGATATCGCCGCCGCGAATCGCCGAGAAGCCGATGGTCGACGGATCGCGCTCGCCCGTCACGCCTTCGCGCGCGTACACGGCGCAGTCCTTCAGATCGCGGCCGAGCGCGTGGGCGATCACCTCGCCCATCGCGAGCGCGGTGCCCGACGGCGCGTCGACCTTGTGCCGGTGATGCGCCTCGATGACTTCGATGTCGTAGCCCTGCGCGAAATGCTTCGCGGCGAATTCGAGCAGCTTCAGCGTGACGTTCACGCCGACGCTCATGTTCGGTGCGAACACGACGCCGATCTTCTCGCCCGCCTGCTTCAACTGCGCCTTCTGCTCGTCCGAGAAACCCGTCGTGCCGATGATCATCTTCACGTTGTGGCGCAGCGCGGCTTCGAGATGCGCCATCGTGCCTTCGGGGCGCGTGAAGTCGATCAGATAATCGGCGTCGGCGAACACGCGCTCGATGTCGTCGGTCAGCAGAACGCCCGTGGTTTTGCCGAGGAAAGCGCCCGCGTCCTGCCCGAGTTGCGGCACGCCGGGCCGGTCGAGCGCGCCGGCGAGCTGCGCTTCGGAATCGTTGAGAACGGTTTCGATCAGCATCCGGCCCATGCGGCCCGACGCCCCGGCGATGGCGATCTTCATGGCAGTCTCGTGTTGAACCGCGCGCAACACGCGCGATGGATGATGCGGATTGACGATGCGGCTGAAGCGGCGCGGCGTGAAAACGCGTAGCGCGGCTTCAGCTTCAAACGGCTGAACTGCTTACTGGCTTTGCTGCGGCAGATAGAACTGCGCCTGGCCGCCCGCGTTGGCCGGCGCCGGCGATGTACCCGCCGGACCGACCGCGCTGCTGTCCGGAATGTTGATCGTCTGCGGGCGGCGCTGCAATTGAATCTGCGAGTTGCTGCCGCTCTGGCCGCTCGATCCGGGCGCGCCACCCGCCGTCTGCGGCACGTTCACGCGCACCGACGACTGCGTGCGGCCCGTCGGCGTGTCGATCTGCGCCGTTGCGCGATTGGCTGCCTGCGCGGCTTGCTGATTTGCGTCGCCCGCAAACGCGGCCGCGGTATTCGGCTGCGTGGACGGCTCGCCGGAAGGCGCGGTCACCGCCGCCGTCGACGCCACCGCCGCCGATGCCGCCGCGGGCGCGGCCGCCTTCGCGACCTTGACGCCCTTGTCGCCGTCGATTTCCGCGAGCAGTTCGAGGTTGGACGGCAGATTTTCGCCGCCCGACCAGCTCACGACGCGATCGCTCGCGAAGTTCACGACGAAGTCACGCTGCTGGACGATGGACGTCGATCCGCGTTTGAAATAGAACACATAGTCCCAACGATCGGCGTGGAACATGTCGGTCAGAAGCGGCGTGCCCAGAAGCTGCTTCACCTGATCCCGCGACATGCCGACCTGCATCTGGCTCGCCGCTTCCTGCGAAACGAAATTGCCTTGCACGACCGTGATCCGATACGGTGTGATGCTTTGCGCGATCTTCTGCGTGACGCTGTCGTACGCCGAGCAGCCGGCGAGCAATGCGGCCAAGGTTGCTGCGATCACGGTTCCCCGCATGCGACGGCTCTCCCTGCAATTCGATAAAGATTTGGAAAACATTTCACCTTTCACGCGAGGCGCTCCGAGGTCGCGCTCTTTTCATCCAATTCGCCTTGTGTCCGCACGGGATGTCGGGAATTGGAAAAACGCATTACTATGAGAACCTTGAATTGTACTCTAGGGATGCCTAGCCATGACCAATCCCGCCGATCTCAAAAATATCGGGCTCAAGGCGACCCTGCCGCGCCTCAAGATTCTCGAAATTTTTCAGCATAGCCCGGTGCGCCATCTGACCGCCGAAGACGTGTATCGAAGCCTGCTCAACGAAGAGCTCGATATCGGTCTCGCGACGGTTTATCGCGTGCTCACGCAGTTCGAGCAAGCCGGCCTGCTGTCGCGAAGCAATTTCGAATCGGGCAAGGCCGTGTTCGAGCTCAACGAGGGATCGCATCACGATCACCTCGTGTGCATCGATTGCGGCCGCGTGGAAGAGTTCTTCGATGCCGAGATCGAACGCCGTCAGCAATCGATCGCGAAGGATCGCGGATTCAAGCTCCACGAGCATGCGCTCGCGCTGTACGGCGCATGCACGAAGGAAAACTGCCCGCACCGCAAGCATTGAGGTTCGCGCGCCGCTCGTTGGCGCGTGGATGTGAAAACCGCCGTCCATCTGCTCGATGGACGGCGGTTTCGTTTCGTCTATACGTTTCGTGTCCTGCGTCTGCGATCGATTCGCAGTTGCATTACGATTCGCGCGACGTGCCTCAAGCAACGTGCACTTCGTGTTCGATCAGCGTGTATCGCTCCGGCAGATCGATCTCGTCGCAATTCGGAAGATCGCCACCGCGATCCACGACGATGAAATCCGCCGCCTTGTCGAGCACGATCAGCGGGTGATGCCAGACGCCGCGCGCATAGTTCACGCCCTGCCAGCCGCGTGCGTAAAACGCGCGCATCGCGGCGGGACCGAACTCGCCCGCGGGCGCGACGACCACGAGATAGCGCACGTCCGCGAGCGGCACGAACGCCTGGCTGCCGAGCGGATGCCGCTCCATCATCGAGATCACGACCGGCTGCGGGCGCGGTTGCCCGCGAAACACGTTGATGAGCGGCCGCCCTCCGCTCTCGAACCCGACCTCCACGTTAGCGAGATCGTGAAAGCGCTCGGTCGTGCCCGCGTTGATCGGAAAATGGCGCGCGCCTTCGAGTTCGATGACATCGCCGAACGGGGCGAAGGCTTCGCGCGTCAGCGGTTCCAGCGTCAGCGTTCTCATTCGATCTCTCCGAAGATGCGCAGCCGCGACACCCCGCCATCCGGATAGATATTGAAGCGCACGTGTGTCACCGGTCCGAGCGCGGCGATCTCGTTCTCGAAGCGATGCACGTTGTCCATCGAAAGTTTCTGCTCGCCGAGCAGCACGGGCCAGAACATCGCCTGCGTGACGAGCGACTCATCCGTGCCGCCTTCCACGCGTGCCGCCTGCAGCGAGCAGCGATCCGGATAGTTGCCCTTGAAGTGCGCCGTATCGACCTCGATCGCGCGGATCACGCCGGGATTCGCCAACGCGACGATCGCCCAGTCATTGCCCGGCTCGCGACGCCGACGCGTTTCCCAGCCATCGCCCATGTTCACGCCGCGCCCTGGCATCAGCATCTGCGACGCGGGACCGAAGTGCTGATTGTTCGCCGCGACGAGATACGCGCCGTTTTCGATCGCCGCGAGATCGAGCAGCGTGCCGCGTTCGACGCGCGAGAAATCCGTCTTCGGCTGTCCGTAGACGCGCAGCCGCGCGATGCCGCCATCGGGATAGATGTTCACGCGCAAATGCGTGTATGCGCGCGTATCGCCGATCTCGACATAGTGATGATGATTGCCCTGCAGCGTCGTCGCCGGCACGATCTCGCGCCAGTCGCCGTCTTCCTGCGGATTGCCGCGTTCGGTGTAGCACGCTTCGATCGACGCAGCCGGCGGGAAATTGCCGGTGAAGTGGCTCGTGTCGATATCGATGCCGTGAATCACGCCCGCCCGCGCGAGCTTGACGATGCAGTAGTCGTAGCCCGTCGTGCGCTTGCGGCGCGTCTCCCAGCCGTCCATCCACTTGCCGTGCTCGTCGTACTTGCCGGGAATGAACACCGCGGGCTGCGGCTCCAGCATGCGCTCCTTCGGCGCGAAGAATTCGTCGGTGGCGAAGAGCGCCTGCGCGCCGAGCCGCGGGTCCGCGAGGTTCATGTAGCGGCGGGCGAAAGCGGGAGCGTCTGCGTCGAGAATCGGGTTGGCCATTTCAGTTTCCTTCGGTTGCGGTGAATCACATTGCGTGTGCGTTTTCATGACCGTGACCGTGCGCGGGTTCCGGCGCGGCGGGCACGAAGCGGTATTCGGCGTCCTGGTCCAACACGCGCTTGGCGCGCGCCCGGTCGATGTCTTTCTCCCACACGGCGACGACCACGGTCGCCACGCAGTTGCCGATCAGGTTGGTCACGGCCCGTGCGATGCCGACGAACCAGTCGACCGGCAGAATCAGCACGAGGCCGAGCACGGGAATCGCGGGAATCGCGGAGAGCGTCGCGGCCAGGATCACGATGGCCGAGCCGGGAATGCCGTGCGCGCCCTTCGAGGTCACCAGCGACACGAGCACGACGACGATCAGGTCATGCAGCGACAGCGGCGTGTTGGTTGCCTGCGCGATGAAGATCACCGCGAGCGTGAGATAGATCGAGAAGCCGTCGAGGTTGAACGAGTAGCCTGTCGGGATCACGAGACCGACGGTCGAATCCTTCACGCCCATCCATTCGAGCTTGCGCATGATCTGCGGTAGCACGGCATCCGATGAAGCCGTGCCGAGCACGATCGAGAGTTCTTCACGCAGATAGCGAATGAGCTTGAAGATCGAGAAGCCCGCGAGGCGCATCACCACGCCCAGCACGACGAACACGAACAGGAAGCAGCTCGCGTAGAACACGATCACGAGCAGGCCCAGTTGCTTGAGCGACGCGACGCCGTACTGGCCGGTCGTGAACGCGATCGCGCCGAGCACGCCGAGCGGCGCCAGCTTGATGATGAACGCCATGATGCGGAAGAACACGTTCGACAGTTCGTCGATGAAAACCGTCACGCGTTGCGCCTTGTCGCCGAGCATCGAGAGCGCCGCGCCGAACAGGATGGCGAACACGAGCACTTGCAGGATGTCGCCCTTGGCGAAGGCATCGATCGCGGTGTCGGGAATGATCTTCAGCAGGAAGCCCGCGGTGTCCTTCAGGCTCTTCGCGTGCTCCGTGTACGTGGCGAGCGACGCCGCGTTGAGCGTATGAAGATCGATATTCATGCCGACGCCCGGACGCGTCACCCACGCGAGAATCGCACCGATCACGAGCGCGATGGTCGTCATGATCTCGAAGTAGATGACCGCCTTCAGTCCGACGCGCCCGACCTTCTTCAGATCGCCCGCGCTCGCCATGCCGCTCACGACGACGCAGAACACGATCGGCCCGATCACCATCTTGATGAGCTTCAGAAAGCCGTCGCCCAAGGGCCGCAACGATTGGCCGAACTGCGGAAACAGCGCACCCACCACGATGCCGATAACCAGCGCAATCATTACCCTGCCGAACAGCGAATTTAGAAATCTCGACACGACCGTCTCCTCGTGTAATGTCTCAGGACCCGAGCAACTGTTCCGACTGGTCGGACCAGTGCTGTGATGTGGAATATTAGAAAGCCGATATATCCCCGTCAAGGAAGCATTCGTAGCGGTATACCCTGCTCGATCCGGGCACGAAAACGGCCGCGAAACGGTCGTTCACACGCGCGCGCGGCACGCGCATACAATGGCGGTCAGACCGGCCAATACTGTTTTCCTCTTATGAAAAACGTCCCGCATACCGTGACCGACGCCGCGATCGCGACCATTCGCGAGCGCATCGAATCGAGCGTGTACCCGGTCGGGAGCTTGCTGCCGGCGCAACGGCAACTATCCGAGGAACTGTCGATCAGCAGGGCGTCGTTGCGCGAAGCGCTCTCGACGCTAGAAGCGCTCGGCATGCTGCACATACGGCCGGGCAAGGGCGTGTATGTCAACAACGCGCAGGCGAGCACCGCGCATCCGTGGCGCTTTGCGGATCAGGCATCGCTGCCCGACACGTATCAGATGCGCTTCGCGCTGGAAGGATTCGTCGCGCGGCTCGCGGCGCATTCGATCGGCGATTCGGACATCGACTGGCTCGACGACAATCTCGATTCGCTGCACGCGGCGCTAACGGAATCGGCGCTCGAGGAAGCCGCGCAACTGGACTTCGCGTTCCACATGCGCATCGTGAGCCTCGCGGGGAACGCGGCGATCGAATCGATCCTGCGCGGCAGCGCCGACATCATGAAGGAGAGCCAGCGCCTGCCGTTTTATCGGCGCGAACTGGTGCTGTCGACGTATCACGAGCACGCGATCATCATCGAAGCGTTGAAGGCGCGCGACGGAGAGAAGGCCGGCCGCGCAATCGAAGGGCACATCGTCAATGCGGCGCAGCGCGCGGGCGTGCATTTTCCGGTGCCGAACAGATAAAGCACGGCACTTCCCGATGGGTTCGCGGTCTCAGCAAGGGCCGTGCGTGATGGAGGTTTCTATCCGCTTGCGCTGCCCTGCAATTGGCGAACATCAAGAGGAGCAGCGTCGATGGACATGCAACAACTCGTTTCAGAATTTCTATCGTCGGAGCACGGCGCGCAGGCCACACAAGCGCTGACCGATCAGGGCTTCAGTCCAGAAGATAGCCAGCAAATGCTCGGCACCGCAGCGGAAACCGCGCATGCGCATGCCGAAGAGCAGAATCAGGGCTTGCTCGGCGATCATCCGGGCAAAAGCTTTTTCGCCGCGTTCGCCGCAGGGCTCGTGCGGGGCGACGGCTTTCTGAAATCGATGGAAGAAGGTGGCGAGGGCGTGCTCACGGGTCGCATCGCCGAATCGATCGCGGCGCGCATGGGAATCGATCCCGGCACGGCATCGACGGTTGCGGCAGCGGCGACGCCGTATGTCGTGTCGTTCCTTCGGGAAAAACTGGCGTAACGCAAACTGACGCAGCAAAAAACAAAGCCGCTCCGAGAGCGGCTTTGTCGTTTCAGCGGGCTGAAACCTGCGTCGCCTTACTTGGCGTTGGCGAGCGCGACAGCCGTATCCAGCATGCGGTTCGAGAAGCCCCACTCGTTGTCGTACCAGCTCGACACCTTCACGAGACGGCCCGAGACCTTCGTGAGCGTGGAGTCGAACGTCGACGAAGCCGGGTTGTGGTTGTAGTCGATCGACACGAGCGGCGCATCGTTGTAGCCGAGCACGCCCTTCAGCGCGCCTTCCGACGCTTCCTTCATGATCTTGTTGACTTCCTCGACCGTCGTGTCGCGCGCGGCGATGAACGACAGATCGACCACCGACACGTTGATCGTCGGAACGCGGATCGCGTAGCCATCCAGCTTGCCGTTCAATTCCGGCAGCACGAGGCCGACCGCGGAAGCCGCGCCCGTCTTCGTCGGAATCTGGCTATGCGTGGCCGAGCGCGCGCGGCGCAGGTCTTCGTGATACACGTCCGTCAGAACCTGATCGTTCGTGTAGGCGTGGATCGTGGTCATCAGGCCATTCACCAGACCGATCTTGTCGTTCAGCGGCTTGACCAAGGGAGCCAAGCAGTTCGTCGTGCACGATGCGTTCGAGATGACCGTATCGGAAGCCTTCAGCACGTTGTGGTTCACGCCGTACACGATGGTCGCGTCCACATCCTTGCCGCCCGGCGCCGAGATGATGACCTTCTTCGCGCCGCCCTTGATGTGCGCGCTCGCCTTCTCCTTCGTCGTGAAGAAGCCCGTGCACTCCATCACCACGTCGACCTTCAGCTCGCCCCACGGCAGTTCCGCCGGGTTGCGGTTCGCCAGCACGCGGATCTTGTCGCCATTGACGACGAGGTAATCGCCGTCCACCGACACTTCGCCCGGGAACTTGCCGTGCGCCGTGTCGTATTGCGTCAGGTGCGCGTTGGTCTTGGCATCGCCCAAGTCGTTGATGGCGACGATCTCGATGTCATGCTTCTTGCCGTTCTCATAGAGGGCGCGCAGCGTGTTGCGGCCGATACGGCCGTAGCCGTTGATTGCAACGCGAATCGTCATGGTCTATCTCCTTGGCTTAAAAAAACCTTGCTTCGCTGAGATCGATGCTTACGCGGCGAGAACGGCCTTTGCCGTCTTGACCACGTTCTCCACCGTGAAGCCGAAATGTTTGAACAGCGCACCCGCCGGGGCCGACTCGCCGAACGTGTCGATGCCGACCACGCCACCTTCGAGGCCCACGTACTTGCGCCAGAAATCCGTCACGCCCGCCTCGATCGCCACGCGCGCCACGCCCTTCGGCAGCACGCGCTCGCGGTATTCGGCGTCCTGCTTGTCGAACACGTTTGTGCAGGGCATCGATACGATGCGCGCGCCGATGCCTTCCTTCGCCAGCGCCTCGACCGTTTCCATCGCGAGCTGCACTTCCGAGCCGGTCGCGATGAGGATGATCTTGCGCGCGGGGATATCGTCGTTCCAGTCGCGCAGTACGTAGCCGCCCTTCGCGATGTTGGCGATCTGAATGTCGTTGCGCGTCGAGAATTGCAGGTTCTGGCGGCTGAAAATCAGCGTCGACGGACCGTGATGCGCGATTGCATGCGTCCACGCGACGGCCGTTTCGACCGTATCGGCCGGGCGCCACGTCTGCAGATTCGGGATCAGGCGCAGGCTGGACACGTGCTCGATCGACTGATGCGTCGGACCGTCTTCGCCGAGGCCTATGGAATCGTGCGTGTACACGAAGATCGAGCGCGACTTCATCAGCGCGGCGACGCGCAGCGCATTGCGGCTGTAGTCCGAGAACGTCAGGAACGTGCCGCCGAACGGACGATAGCCGCCATGCAGCGCGATGCCGTTGATGGCCGCGCTCATGCCGAACTCGCGCACGCCGTAATTGATGTGATTGCCCCACTGGATGCCCGAAGGATTCGCGTTTTCCGCGTCTCCTGCGGCACGCACCGCTTTGGAAGCCTTCCAGTTGGTGAGGTTCGAGCCGGTCAGGTCGGCCGAGCCGCCGAGCAGTTCCGGCAGCGCTGCCGCGAGACCTTCGATCGTGTTCTGCGACGCCTTGCGAGTCGCGACCGTTTCGCCCTTCTGGTTCGCATCCTCGATGATCTTAGCGGCCGCTTCCGCCCAGTTCGCCGGCAGTTCACCGGTCATGCGGCGCGCGAATTCGGCGCCTTCGCCGGCGTACTTCGCCTTGTATGCGTCGAATGCCTTGTTCCACTCGGCTTCGGCGTGCGTGCCCTGTTCCTTCGCGTCCCACGCCGCATACACTTCCTGCGGAATTTCGAACGGACCATAGTTCCAGCCGATGGCCGCGCGCGTCGCCGCGATTTCCTTGTCGCCGAGCGGCGCGCCGTGCGCGTCGTGGCCGCCCGCCTTCGTCGGCGCGCCCTTGCCGATGACCGTGCGGCAGCAGACCAAAGTGGGCTTGTCCGACTTCTTCGCGCTAGCGATGGCGGCATCGACCGCATCGACGTTGTGACCGTCCACCGCGCGGATCACGTTCCAGCCGTAGGCTTCGAAGCGCTTCGGCGTGTCGTCGTGGAACCAGTGCTCGACGTGACCGTCGATCGAGATGCCGTTGTCGTCGTAAAGCGCGATCAGCTTGTTCAGCTTGAGCGTGCCCGCGAGCGAGCAGGCTTCGTGCGAGATGCCTTCCATCAGGCAGCCGTCGCCGAGGAACACGTATGTGTAATGGTCGACGATCTTCGCGTCAGCCTTGTTGAATTCAGCGGCGAGCAGCGCTTCGGCGAGCGCCATGCCGACCGCATTGCCGACGCCCTGGCCGAGCGGGCCGGTGGTCGTCTCGACGCCGGCCGTCATGCCGTATTCCGGATGGCCCGGCGTCTTCGAATGCAACTGGCGGAAGTTCTTCAGTTCGGCGAGCGGCAGGTCGTAGCCGGTGAGGTGCAGGAGCGAATACAGCAGCATCGAACCGTGACCGTTCGACAGAACGAAACGGTCGCGATCGAACCAGTGCGGGTTCGTCGGGTTGTGCTTCAGATGGCGCGACCACAGCGCGACGCCGATTTCGGCCATGCCCATCGGCATGCCGGGGTGACCGGAATTGGCTTGTTGAACGGCGTCCATGGCGAGCGCACGGATTGCGTTGGCCATGAGGGCGGTCTGGCTGGAGGTCGGGAGCGTCATGTCGAGTCTGGGCAGGTCCTGAAATGATCCGCGGTGCTTCTCTGGCAGTACTTCTCACTCGAGCCGGACCCGCAGGACACAACGTTTTCAGGACCGGAACGACGAGAAACGACGAGGATCGGGAGGCCGTCATTCTAACAGACCGGTCCGATTGACACGCGCCTGTAAGGCGCGAGTCCGGTGCGGCCGGACGTCCCGGCGCGCTGGCATGTTCCGTGCAAAACACCGTCGGCGATTTGCGGGGAACCGCTGCGCGTCGCGTGCGTCGCAAGCGAAACCACAGTGTCACGACATCGTGACAACGCGTGACATTACACGGTAACGCGCGCCGCCAACGGACGTTCATCCGGCGAAATCCGTCCAGCGCGCCGACTTTGTGCAAGTTGCCTGCCGCTCCATTGTTCGTACGGCTTCATGGCAAAATGTTTCCCATGTGCAGCAAGGCTTCAAGGAGTGCTTTCGATGACCGACCCTCGCCCCGCCGACGTCCCCTGGCTGACTCCGTATCTCACCGTGCGCGACGCACGCCTGAGCATCGCGTTCTACGAGAAGGCGCTCGGCTTCGCGGTGCGCGACAGCGTGAACGACGACGGCACTGTCATCCATGTCGAGATGACGTATCGCGGGCAGTTGATCGTGATGTTCGCGCCCGAAGGCGCATACGGTTCGCAGGCGCGCACGCCAAAGAGCTCGGGGCAGATGGCGCCGCAGTCGTTCTATCTTTATGTCGATGACGTCGACGCCACTTTTCAGCAGGCGCTCGCCGTCGGCGCGAAGCCGCTCATCGAGCCGCAGGATCAGTTCTGGGGCGACCGTTTCGCCCAGATCGAAGACCCGGACGGCTATCGCTGGGCGATCGCGCGGCATCTGCGCTGAAGCGCCACGTCGCCGGCAGGCGTCACCACTATCCGCGGACAGAACGTTCGCGATCGACCATTCATGCAACGTTTTCATGTCGACGGTCCGCTCTTCGTGGGCCAAATCCTCTCTCTTCCCGATGACGTCGTGCGTCACGTGCAGGTGCTGCGCCTGCAAACCGGCGATCCGGTCACGCTCTTCGACGGCCGCGGCGGTGAATATCGCGGCGAGCTGATCGATATCGCGAAGCGCGCCGCGACCGCGCGCATCGACGAACACAGCGATCGCGAAGCTGAGCCGCCGTATCGCCTGACGCTCGCGCAAGGTATCGCAGGCGGCGACAAGATGGACTGGCTCATCGAGAAGGCGGTGGAACTGGGCGTGGCGGCCATCGCGCCGATCACGGCCGAACGCGGTGTCGTGCGCCTTTCCGGCGAGCGCGCGCTCAAGCGCCAGGCTCACTGGCAGGCGCTTACGCGCGCGGCGTGCGAGCAGTGCGGACGCAACCGCGTGCCCGATGTCGCGCCGCCACGCGATCTCCACGCCTGGCTCGCCGATCTCCCCGCCGCCATCGATGGCGAACTGCGCCTGCTGCTCTCGCCGCGCGCCGACGTGAGCTTCGCCTCGCTGCCGGCCGATGCGCCGCGCGGCCCCGTCACGTTACTGATCGGACCGGAAGCGGGTTTCTCGCCCGGTGAAGAAAGCGCGATCATCGATGCGGGATTTTCCGCGCTCGGACTCGGCCCGCGCGTTCTGCGCACGGAAACGGCGGGCATCGCGGTGCTCGCGGCGCTGGCCGCGCGTTGGGGCGGATGGTGATCCGCCCGGCGCACACAAACGAAAACAGCCCGATGGACGCGCGTCGCCGCGTCCATCGGGCTGTTGCTTGTCTCGACCAGCGCGCTCGCGCCGGCCGCGCTGATCAGACGAACGAGTAGAACACGCGGAAAGCCACTTTCCGTTCGGCCCAGAATTCCGCCGCGTCGCGGAAGACGTCGAGCAGGACTTCGCGGCCTTCCTTATCGAACTTCTGCGCGATAGGCAGTTGTTCGAGCACGATCACGAAACCCGGTTGCGAGCCCGCCTTGTGGACGAGATCGGTGAGGGAATCGTAGAGCGCGTCGTAGTTCTTGCCAAAGTGCTTCGGAAACAGAAACGACGTGGCGATAGTCTCCAGCACTTCCTGCTTGCTCTGAGCCTGCCCGAGATACGCGTAGAGGAAATGCTGGCCGAGGCGGTTCGCCTCGTCCGCGAGATCCTGCACGCGGAACGCGCGAATCGACTGAACGATATTCGGCCTCACCGTGGCGAACATCGTTTCCGGATCCTCGTGCGGATGGCCCTCCTCAGGCCTTGTCTCGTCGTCCGGTCTGTTGTCGTGTTCTGTCATGCGTAGCCGCAGTACTCGCTGAAACAGGTTGCCATCGCCGGTGGCGAAAAGATCACTCGCGACGCTGTGGTCGTGCGCGTAGATGTTGTCGCTCATGCCGTAAATCCTGTAGTTAATCCGCAATCCGTTTGAAAGTGGCGTAGTGGTCGTCTGTGTAGTAGCAGTCATCGACCTGCTTCTTCGGGCCGCCGCACACGATCCGGCGCGCGCCGCGATCCCTCGCGCGAGGCGTGGGAACCGTGTATTCGTGGTAGTAGCCGCGTGGATGCCGCGGAAGCAAACGCTCGCGATTGCCGAACACGACGCCGTCCTTCTCGTAAGGGAATGGGCCACCCGTTTCGATCAGCCGCAAGGTCGCGACCGCCTGCCTCGGCAACTGCGCAATCTGGACGGTGGCCAGTCCGTCACGCTTGCGCTCGCCGGTCGCGTCCGGTTGCCGTACCTGCGCCTCCCGGACCGCCTCTGCCGGCGAAACCGGCGCCGCACTCGTGGACGCAACCGGTTCCTGACCGCCGCTTCGAGGTTCATCCTTGCCGCACGCGCCCAAAAGGACGCTCAGAGCGACGAAAAAGGAGAGTCCTCGCGCGCGTGTCACCAAACGGCTGCCCTCGCGTTGCACCAGAATCCGGCGACCATGAAAGATGTAAGGGTATCGCTAATGACAGGGCGAAGCAACGTTGGGCGGAAAATCGGAATTTTTTTCTCAGTTTGGCGGAAGGCTGCCATTTCCGGTCGACCTGCTATCCGACAATTTAGCCCAAATCTGAGAGATTTTTATCTTAAACAGGATAATAATTTGCTCGTGGGATCTTGAAGCCTCTGGATGAGCCGCCTCACTCATCGCCAGCTTCACGGCATTGCGCTCCGCCGACGATCCTGCGTTTCGCGGGTTAAAGCAGATACCCCCTTTTGCTTTTTCTCGGGCGTGCCGTGGACACACGGCACGCTTCTTTTTCGCCCAGACAAAAAAAAAACGCGGCGGGCAAGCCCGCCGCGTTTCATCTCTTACCCAAGCCCCGATCAGCGCGCCGCCGAAGCATCCGCCACCAGCAACGCCGTCATATTGACGATCCGCCGCACGGTCGCCGACGACGTCAGCACGTGAACCGGCTTCGCCGCGCCGAGCAGGATCGGCCCGATCGCGATACCGCTTCCCGCCGCCGTCTTCAGCAGGTTGTACGAGATATTCGCCGCGTCGATGTTCGGCAGGATCAGCAGGTTCGCGTCGCCTTCGAGCGTCGATTCGGGCAGCACTTCCTTACGCAGCCGCGCATCGAGCGCGACGTCGCCGTGCATTTCACCATCGACATCCAGATCGGGCGCGCGCTCCTTCAGGATCGCGAGCACGTCGCGCATCTTCTGCGCGGTCGGCGCGTTGCTCGTGCCGAAGTTCGAATGCGACAACAGCGCGATCTTCGGCACGATGCCGAAGCGCTTCACTTCTTCCGCCGCAAGCATCGTGATTTCGGCGAGCTGCTCGGGCGTCGGATCGACGTTCACGTGCGTGTCGACCAGGAAAATCTGGCGGCCCGGCAACACCAGCGCGTTCATCGCCGCGTAGACCTTCGCGCCTTCCTTCTTGCCGATGACCTGATCGATGAAGTGCAGATGGCGATGCGTCGTGCTCACCGTGCCGCAGATCATGCCGTCGGCTTCACCCTTTTGCACCAGCATCGCGCCGATGAGCGTCGTGCGGCGGCGCATTTCGAGCTTCGCCATCTGCTGGCTGATGCCCTTTCGCGCCATCATCTTCGCGTACGACTGCCAGAAGTCGCGGTAACGCTCGTCGTGATCCGTATCGACGACCGAGAAATCGACGCCCGGCGCAAGACGCAGCCCGAACTTCTGGATGCGCTGCTCGATGACCGCCGGCCGGCCGATGAGTATCGGCTTGGCGATCTTTTCATCGACGGCGATCTGCACCGCGCGCAGCACGCGCTCCTCCTCGCCTTCCGCGAACACGATGCGCTTCTTCTCCGACTCCACGCTGCGCGCGAGCTGGAACACGGGCTTCATCGTCGTGCCGCTGTGATAGACGAACTGCTGCAGATGCTGCTCGTAGGCTTCCATGTCCTCGATGGGACGCGTCGCCACGCCGCAATCCATCGCGGCCTTCGCCACCGCCGGCGCGATCTTCACGATGAGGCGCGGATCGAAAGGCTTCGGAATCAAATATTCCGGACCGAACGACAAATCCTGAATGCCATAAGCGGTCGCGACGATATCGCTCTGCTCCTGACGCGCGAGCTCCGCGATCGCGTTCACCGCCGCGATTTCCATTTCCTTCGTGATCACGGTCGCGCCGACATCGAGCGCGCCGCGGAAGATGAACGGGAAGCACAGCACGTTGTTGACCTGGTTCGGATAATCCGTGCGGCCGGTGGCCAGCACCGCGTCCGGCCGAACTTCGAGCGCAAGCTCCGGCAGGATTTCAGGCGTCGGATTCGCGAGCGCGAGAATCAGCGGCTTCGCGGCCATCTGCTTGACCATGTCCTGCTTGAGCACGCCGCCAGCCGAGAGACCGAGGAACACGTCCGCGCCTTCCATCACTTCGGCGAGCGTGCGCGCGCTGGTTTCGCGGGCGAACAGTTCCTTGTCCGGATCCATGAGTTCGGCCCGGCCCTTGTAGACCACGCCGGCGAGATCCGTCACGTAGATGTTCTCGCGCTTCATGCCGAGATCGACGAGCAGATTCAGGCAGGCCAGCGCCGCCGCGCCCGCGCCCGAGGCGACGAGCTTCACTTCGCCGATGTTCTTGCCGACCACCTTCAGACCATTGGTGACCGCTGCCGCGACGACGATCGCGGTGCCGTGCTGGTCGTCGTGGAACACGGGAATCTTCATGCGTTTGCGGCATTCCCGCTCGACGATGAAGCAGTCCGGCGCCTTGATGTCTTCCAGATTGATGCCGCCGAAGGTCGGTTCGAGCGCGGCGATCACATCGACGAGCTTGTGCGGATCGCTTTCGTTCAGCTCGATATCGAACACGTCGATGCCCGCGAACTTCTTGAAGAGCACGGCTTTGCCTTCCATCACCGGCTTCGACGCGAGCGGCCCGATGTTGCCGAGACCCAGCACGGCCGTGCCGTTCGACACGACGCCCACGAGGTTGCTGCGCGCGGTGAAACGCGCGGCGTTCAGCGGATCTTCAACGATCGCTTCACACGCGAACGCGACGCCCGGCGAATAGGCCAGCGCGAGGTCGCGCTGGTTGATCATCTGCTTGGTGGGCGCGATCGCGATCTTTCCGGGGACCGGGAATTCGTGATAGTCGAGTGCAGCTTCGCGCAACTTGGTATTGGCGTCAGTCGTCATAAGGCGGGCTAGCAGTGCGGGATTTAGAATGGAAGTTCGAACGCATTGTAGCGCCATTCAGAGACGGTTTCGGACCGCGCTCCATGCATTTCGGCTACAAGTGCCATGACCGGAAAAGGTCTGATCGCCTCGTGGGGCAAGGCTCGCGGCACATCGTTCGAATTTTTCGAGATGCGGTACGGAGGCTTTCGGGCTTTCCTGCACGTCCCGCGCTTTTCTCTTGCAGCGCACAAAAAACCTATTCATCGCCGACGATGCTCTCCGAGTTTTCACTGATCGACCGATTCTTCGCACGCCGCGCGACGGCGCCCTCGCCACGTCATGACGACGAGGCCGCGACGCCGCTCGGCATCGGCGACGACTGCGCGCTCATCGCGCCGCCCGCCGGACATCAGCTCGCCATTTCGACGGACATGCTGGTCGAAGGCCGCCACTTCTTCACCGATGTCGATCCATACGCGCTCGGCCACAAGGCGCTCGCGGTGAATCTGTCGGACCTCGCCGCAATGGGCGCGAAGCCGCACGCATTCACGCTCGCGCTCGCGTTGCCGCGCGCCGACGAAGCGTGGCTCGAAGCGTTCAGCAACGGCCTCTTCGCGCTCGCGGAGCGTCACGATTGCGCGCTCATCGGCGGCGATACGACGAGCGGTCCGCTCAACCTTTGCATCACCGTGTTCGGCGACGTGCCGCATGGCGCGGCATTGCGCCGCGACGCCGCACGGCCCGGCGACGACATCTGGGTGTCGGGCACATTGGGCGATGCGCGCGCGGGACTCGGCGCGATTCGCGGCGAATGGCGCGCGCCTGGTGACGACGCCGCCGCGGACTGGAAGCGCGCGCTGGAGCGGCCCGAGCCGCGCGTGGCGCTGGGCCTCGCGTTGCGCGGCGTGGCGCACGCGGCGCTCGATATCTCCGATGGCCTCGCCGGCGATCTCATGCACATCCTGAAGCGCTCGGGCGTTCGCGCCGTCGTCGATGCCGATGCCGTGCCGTGCTCGGACGCCGTGCGCACGCTGCCCGGCGCCGCGCGCCGCGCCTGCACGCTCGCGGGCGGCGACGACTACGAGCTCTGCTTCACCGCGCCCGTCGATGCGCGCGACACGCTCGCGAATATCGCGACGAGCGTGAAAGTGCCGCTGACCCGCATCGGTACAATCGAATCATCCGGTGCGCCGGGTAACGCGTGTATCGCCTGGCGCGATGCCTCGGGCGCCCCGCTCTCTCTGACGTTGCAAGGCTTCGATCATTTTCATGCAGACTGACCCGACACTCGCGGGCGAATCGAACGATTCGCGCAACCCGCCGCGCGCCGCGCCGCGCAAGGCGAGCGCGCGCTTCATGCTCACCCATCCGCTTCATATTCTTTCGCTCGGCTTCGGCAGCGGCCTGTCTCCCATCGCGCCCGGCACGGTCGGCACGCTGTTCGCGTGGGTGTCGTTCGTCGTGTTCAATCCGCATCTGACGGTCGCCGAGTGGGGCGCGCTGATCGTCGCCGGTTTTATCGCCGGATGCTGGTTCACCGGCTTCACCGCGAAGAAGATGGGGATCGCGGACCCGTCGCCGGTGGTGTGGGATGAGATCGTCGCGTTCTGGCTCGTGCTGCTGCTCGTCACGCCCGCGACCTTCACCGGTCAGTTGTGGGCGTTCATCGTGTTCCGTTTCTTCGACATGGTGAAGCCGCCGCCCATCCGCTATTTCGACCGCCATTTGAAAGGCGGTTTCGGCATCATGTTCGATGACCTCGTCGCGGCGTTCTTCACGCTGCTCGTGATCGCGCTCTGGCGCATGACCGCCTGATATTTCAATTTTTCGAGAAGACCGCCATGCCAACCGACACCGTCGTTCACCAACTTGCGATTCGCGTCGGCAACAAGCTGCGCGACGAACGGCTGATGCTCGCCACCGCCGAGTCGTGCACGGGCGGCATGGTCGCGACCGCCATCACCGATATTTCCGGCAGCAGCGCGTGGTTCGAGCGCGGCTTCGTCACCTATTCGAATCTCGCGAAGGTCGAGATGATCGGCGTGCCGGCCGCGTTGATCGAGCAGCACGGCGCGGTGAGCGAGCCCGTCGCGAAAGCGATGGCCGAAGGCGCGCTGCGCAACAGCCGCGCGCAGGTGTCGGTCGCGATCACCGGCGTCGCGGGTCCGGCGGGAGGAAGCGAAGCGAAGCCGGTGGGCACGGTGTCGTTCGCGTGGAGCAACCGGCTGGATACCAGCGTCGAAACGCAACTGTTCAAGGGCGACCGTGAACAGGTGCGCGCGCAGGCGGCGGCGCATGCGCTGCGCAAGCTGCTGGAGTTTCTGGATCGGAACGAACGGTGAAACGCAGCGACATCGCATGACAGAATCAAACAGCGAGATGGCCGATCCGGCCACATACACCAGAGATCAGGTGGCCCGCTGGATGGGCCCGAAGACCATCGGCAAGGCGCTCGGCTACATCCGCGATGTCGGCGATATCGTCTTGTTGGGGAACGTCCTGCAAGCGGAGGTACAGGGGACGCAACCGGAGCCGTACCAGGTAGAGATCGAATTGAGGAAGAGCCGGCCGTACGGCTACTGCTCCTGCCCGGTTGGATACGAGTGCAAGCATATCGCGGCGACGTTGCTCGCCTGGCTGGAGCGAAAGGAGGCCGCCGAGCGAAGCGGCTTGAGCCCGGGCGTCGAGCGGTGGCTGTCGGGCGTTCGCGCCAAGGTTGAGGCGACGCGGCTGGCGCAGGCGAAAGCGGCGCGGCCCGCAACCGGCGCGGTGTATCAGATTGTCTACGCGCTCGTGCCGTCCCTGCGCGGTAGCTTCGGTTTCGAACTGGTGACGCTCAAGGCGCGGCTCAACGTCAATGGTGAGATTCGCGCGACGGAAAGCTGGTACCCGAACTACGCCGCCTGGAAAAGCCCGCCGAAATTCGTGAACGCGGAAGACGAAGCGATCATTCGCGCGCTCAGAACCGAGCGCGGCTTTTCGAGCAACTGCTACGAACTACTCGGGAAGCGCGGCGCGGTGGTCTGGCAGATGATGCTCGCGACGGGCCGTCTCTACTTCGAGCCGAACGCGAATGCCCTGCAGTTGAAACAGCCCTTGCGCGAAGGCGCGCGCCGTCGCGGGACCGTCGAATGGATTCCGCGCCACGACGACATGATTTTCGCGGCGCTCGAAACCGAGCCGGAAGGCGGCATCGTGCTGCCGACCGAACCGCCGTGGTATTTCGACGGCATCGCGAAGGAAAGCGGACTCGTCGAAACGCAGATTCCCGATGAACTGCTCGCCGACTATATGGCGATGCCGATGCTGACGCTCGAGGAAGCGGCTATCGTGCGCGCGACGCTCGCCGACTTCGCGCCTGAGCTGCCCGCGCCGCCCGGCGACGGCGACACGGGAACCCGCATGATCGACGTCGCGCCGGTGCCCGTGCTCACGCTCGACACGCTTCTGCTCGACGCGCCTCGCAGGCTGAATACGCCGCCGGCGGAACTCGACATCGCCCGACTGGATTTCGACTACGACGGCATCACGCTTTCGGCGCACAGTTCCGAGACGATCCTGCGGCTCCCGGACGGCGAGCGCGTTCACGTCGCGCGCCGGGACGATTTCGAGAACGCGTGCTGGAATCGTCTGGCCAAGGCCGGGCTGAAGTCCATTGGTGGCGTGCAAGACCTTCACGACGATTCGCCCGACGCCGGCGGCTTCATCATGCCCGCGCGCGACGCATGGCCCGCGTTCATCGCGGAACAGTTGCCTGCAATGCGCGAGGCGGGCTGGCGCGTCGTCATCGTGCCGAATTCGCGTTTCGATGTCGTGGAAATCGACGAAATCGAGGCGGCCGCGCGCGCCGCCGAGAACGGCTGGTTCGATCTCGAACTGGGCATCATGGTCGAGGCGGAACGCGTGCGGCTCGAACCGCTCTTCGCGGAACTCTTCGCCCGCGACCGCCGCTGGCTCGGCGGCGCGATCGACAAGATCGACGACGCGCACGCCGTCGAATTCCGCACGCATGCGGGCAGGCGCTTCAGCGTGCGCGCCGCGCGGATCAAGCCGCTCGTGCGCGCGCTGATCGATCTGTTCGACCGCGCCGACTTTCACGCGGATACGCCGTTGCGGATCTCGGCGCTCGAAGCCGGCCGTCTCACCGACGCCGATGAAAAAGTGCGCTGGCAATTCGACGGCGACGCATCGATGGTCGGACTCGTGCAACGGCTGCGCAAAGCCGCGGGCCCGCGCCGGATCGACGTGCCGCGCGGCCTGCAAGCGACGCTGCGCGATTATCAGCGCGAGGGCGTCGACTGGATGCAGTTTCTGCGCGAGCACGAACTCGCCGGCGTGCTCGCCGACGACATGGGCCTCGGCAAGACGGTGCAGACGCTCGCGCATATCCTCGTCGAAAAGGAAGCCGGCCGGCTTACGCAGCCGGCGCTGATCGTCGTTCCGACCACGCTCGTCAACAACTGGCAGGAAGAAGCGCGGCGTTTCGCGCCCGGACTCAAAGTGCTCGATCTGCATGGGCCGCAGCGGCACGAACGTTTCGCGGGCATCGCGGAGCACGATCTCATCGTCACGACGTACCCGCTCGTCTGGCGCGATCACGAGGCGCTTTCCGCGCACGACTATCACCTGTTGATACTCGACGAAGCGCAGTACGTGAAGAACGCTTCGAGCAAGGCGGCGGGCGTGATCCGCACGCTGCGCGCGCGGCATCGCCTGTGTCTTACCGGCACGCCGCTCGAAAATCATCTGGGCGAGCTCTGGTCGCAATTCGATTTCCTGCTGCCCGGTTTTCTCGGCACGCAAAAGGACTTCGCGGCCCGCTGGCGCAAACCGATCGAAAAGCAAAACGACCCGACGCGCCGCGACCTGCTCGCGCGCCGGATTCGCCCCTTCGTGCTTCGTCGCCGCAAGGACGATGTCGCCACCGAACTGCCGCTGAAGACCACGATCGTGCGCAGCGTCGAACTGGAAGGCGCGCAGCGCGATCTCTATGAGACCGTGCGCGCGGCGATGCAGAAGAAAGTGCGGGACGCCATCGAGAAGCAAGGTTTTGCGCGCAGCCATATCCTGATGCTCGACGCGCTCCTGAAGCTGCGGCAAGTGTGCTGCGATCCGTCGCTCGTCAAGCTGCCGGGCGCGAAGAAGACGCAGGAATCGGCCAAGCTCGCGCTTTTGCTCGATATGCTGCCGAATCTCATCGAGGAAGGCCGGCGCGTGCTCGTGTTTTCGCAATTCACGGGCATGCTCGCAATCATCGCCACGGCGCTCGATGAAGCCGGGCTCACGTACGTCACGCTGACCGGCGAGACCGCCGATCGCAAGACGCCCGTGCAGCGCTTTCAGGCGGGCGACGCGCCGATTTTCCTGATCAGCCTGAAGGCAGGCGGCGTCGGACTGAACCTGACCGCCGCCGATACCGTCATCCACTACGATCCGTGGTGGAATCCTGCCGCCGAGAATCAGGCGACGGATCGCGCGCATCGCATTGGGCAGGACAAGCCGGTGTTCGTGTACAAGCTCGTCGCGACCGGCAGCATCGAAGAAAAGATACTGTCGATGCAGGAACGCAAGGCAGCGCTCGCGGCGGGCATCCTGTCCGAGGACGCGCGCGCCGTGGAGAAGTTCTCCGCCGAAGACATCGACGCGCTGCTCGCGCCGATTCCCGATGCCTGAACCGGCGCTTAGCGGTAGGCGTTGATCGTGTCGCGCGTTTTCTTCGCCGCTTCGGCCGCGGCCTGCGCGTAGTCGTCGCCCTTGCCCGCGTAGATGATCGCGCGCGACGAGTTGATCAGCATGCCCGCGCCGCTCGCGGTGCGGCCCGCGCGCACGGTCGCCTCGACATCGCCGCCTTGCGCGCCGATGCCCGGAATCAGCAAGGGCATATCGCCGACGATCCCCCGCACCGTTTCGATTTCCTTCGGAAACGTCGCGCCGACGACCAGCCCGAGCTGGCCGCTCGCGTTCCACTTTTCCGCCGCGAGCGTCGCGACGACCTGATACAGCGGCTTGCCATCGGTGGTGAGGAATTGCAGATCCGAGCCGCCCGCGTTCGACGTGCGGCACAGCACGATCACGCCGCGGCCTTCATGCGCGAGATACGGCTCGATCGAATCGAAGCCCATGTACGGATTGACCGTCACGGCGTCGGCCTGATAGCGCTCGAACGCTTCCTTCGCGTACTGCTCGGCCGTGCTGCCGATGTCGCCGCGCTTCGCGTCCAGAATCACCGGAATGCCGGCGTGTTTCTCGTGGATATGCGCGATCAGCGCTTCGAGCTGATCTTCCGCGCGATGCGCCGCGAAGTACGCGATCTGCGGTTTGAACGACGACGCATACGGCGCGGTCGCATCGACGATGGTCTTGCAGAACTCGAAGATCGCATCGGCGCGTCCGTTCAGGGCGCCGGGAAATTTGGCGGGTTCCGGGTCGAGGCCGACGCAAAGAAGCGATTGCGTCCGCGACCACGCGGCGTTGAGGGTCTGGATGAAGGACATGGCGGGATTTCGTTGAACGTCGATGCCACGCATTTTAACGTGCGCGGCATCGCTTCCCCTTCGCGATCAGCGCGCAGCGTCCCGCGCCCGCGCCTTCGCTCCGGCTCGCGTGCGCGGCCTCGAGCGCCGCGCCGCTTCCCCGGTGCGCTCGACGGTGAACCGAAACTCACGCGACAACCGCTCGCCCGGTTCGAGCACGGTCATCCCGTGCGCTTCGCCGCCGCCGGGCAGATTCACCGCGTTGATCGGATGATCGACCGGCTCGAAGCAGAAAAAGCTCTCGCCGGGCGGCGCATACAGCACGTAGTAATCGGTGTCGGCGGCGATCGTGAGCGACAGGCGGCGCTTCGGCCACAGCACGCTCGTGCGGCCGCTCCAGCCGGTGAACGCGTTGTTGACCATCTCCGATGGCATCGGATACGCGACGCCGAATTGCCACGCGGGCGGCGCGGGCACGTGCCGCACCGGCAGCCAGTCGTCGCCGCAGAGCCACACGCCGCCCGCCGCCGCGGACAACTCCGTGTCCGCCTCGCGCATCAGGAACGGATGCAGCCCGAGACCGAACGGCAGCGCTTCGTCGCCGGTATTTTCCACATCGAGCGTCACGACGAGCGTGGCTTCGTCGAGCGTGTAAGTCTGTGAGGCGCGAAAGGCATACGGCTTGCCGTCGCTGCGATCGAGCGTGAGACGCACGCGCGCGGACGCTTCCTCCGCGACTTCCCACGCGCCGAGCCAGCCATCGCCATGTAACGGCAGCGGTTCGCCGGCGCGGTTGCACGGCACGTCGATCGAGCGTCCTGAAAACTGAAAGTGCCCGTTGCCGATACGGTTCGAGTACGGCAGAAGCGGATAGCACGCGAGCTGATTCGGGTCCGTGTCCGGACCGGGATCGACGCAGGGCCGGAAGATCGGCACCAGCGTGCCCTGATGGCGCCAGTCGAAACGCGTGATCCCGCCGCCGAGCGACGGCGCGAGTTCGAGTCGCAGATGCGCGTTGGCGAGCGTGATGCAGCCATCGACATCGCGGCCGCCCATTGCGACCATCGCGGTGCCGGGGCCGGGGCGGATCGGTGGTTCGGTTGCGGCGGCGAGCCTCGAACGCCGTGCGTTCGCCTGTGCCTTGGACTTCGATGCAGGATTCGGTCTTTGCTCTGTGCGCGCAACAGCCATGACTCGTGCTCCATCGAGAGGCGAAGAACCCGGCGTGGCCGGGGTGTGCCGGGCGGCGCGTCGATCGCGCGCCGCCTCGCTATTTTTCGTTACGCCTTGCCTGCAAATACTGCTTCGGCGATGCCGCGCGCGCCGGGTGTCGCGACGAACACGCCGCCTGCGTGCGCATCGCTTTTCAGCGCGTCATCGGCAAGTCCGATGCGCGCGCTCGTGATAAACAGCGTGCCGAAGTCCGCGCCGCCGAACGCGGCGCAACTCGGCTGCGCGGTCGGCACATCGATGCGCGCGGTCTCGCGACCGTCGGGTCCATAGCGCACGACGCGCGCGCCGCCCCACTGCGCGTTCCACAGGCCGCCATCGGCATCGACGATCGAGCCGTCGGGCACGCCCGTCGCATCCGTCAGCTCGACGAACACGCGATCGTTGGCGAACGTCGGATAGTCGCAGACGCGAATCTGGCGCGTCGGCGAATCGCAGTAGTACATCGTCGCGCCGTCGGGCGAAAAGCCGATGCTGTTCGAAATCGCGCAATTGCCCAGCGGCAGGCGCTCCAGCGACAGATCCCGGTTCAGCCGATAAAACCCGCCGATCGCCTGCGCATCCTCGATATCGTGCTTCGTGCCGAACACGAAGCGCCCTTCGCGGTCGCAGCGGCCATCGTTGAGACGCGTCGGCAAATCGGCTTCAACTCCCATGATGGTGTCGATGTTACCCGTCGCGATCTCGTAGAACGCGAGCCGCGACGCGAGGCCGAGCAGCAGAAAACGCGCATCGGCGCAGGGCGTGAAGCAGCCGAGCCGCTCGGGCATCGCGAACGATTCGCTCGCGCCGTCGCGCGGATCGTAGCGCCACAGCTTCTCGCCTTCGATGTCGGTCCACCAGAACGTGTCGCTTGCGGCGCACCATGTCGCGCCCTCGCCGAGCGAGCATTGGCTGTCGATCAGAAGCTGCGCGCGAGTCGAGTTCATCAGGCCCATCCTCCGTCGACGACGATGTCTTGCGCCGTCATCATGCTGCTGTCGTCCGAAGCGAGGAAGAGCGCTGCGCGCGCGAGATGCACGGGCAGCAGTTCCCCGCCGATGCACTGGCCCTGCTTGATCGCTTCCTTGCCGGCCTCGTCGAGCCACAGACGTTTTTGCTTCTCGGTCATCACCCAGCCCGGCACAAGCGTATTCACGCGGATGCCAAACTTGCCGAGATCGCGCGCGAGGCCGCGCGTCATGCCCTGCACCGCCGATTTCGACGTCGTGTAAACGGGAAAGTTGCCTTGCTTGAGCATCCAGCTGATCGAGCCGAGATTGATGATGGAGCCGCCGCCGAGGTGCTTCATGTCTTCGATCACGGCCTGAGCCGCGAAGAACTGATGGCGGATGTTGACCGCGATGGCTGCATCGTACGATTCGGGCGTGACGTCCTCAATCGCATGGCGCTTGTCGTTGGCGGCGTTGTTGACGAGCACGCCGATTGGGCCGAATGCTGCGCGGACGTCGGCGATGCCTTTTCGCAAGGCGTCGATGTCCGTCAGATCGACGCGCAGGAACATCGGGCGGGTCTGGTTTGGTGTCAGGGCTGCGCCCAGGCGGTCGGCCAGCGCTTCGCCCGCGTCAGTGTCGATGTCGAAGAAGGCGACTTTCGCGCCCTGATCGAAGAAATGTTCGACGAAGCCCTCGCCGATGCCGGTTGCGCCGCCCGTTATCAGGACTGTTTTGCCTTCCAGGCTTGGGTATCTTGCTAATGATTTGTCGATGGGGGGCATTTGGGGTTCGTCTCTTTGCTTGCGCTTCTGTGGAGTCCTGCGTTCGTGTCGGTCTATTTGCACTGCCCCTCCCCGGGGCGGGGGTCACTTTCTTTGCTGCTGCAAAGAAAGTAACCAAAGAGAGCAGCTCGTCTAAGCCCGCGGTCACACGCACGTTGGCCATGCTTGCCAGCCGCCCGTGGCCCTCGCCTAAGTGTCGCCCTCGTAGGACTAACTGGGCTTGGCTCGCGCACGGTCTGTCGCCTCGTGCCGCTTCACTGACTGGTTCAGCACCAAATAGCTCCAGCCCGCTTCGCGGCCGACCGGTCAATCGGGTCTGCGTGCGCTTCTTCGACGGTTTCCCTTGCAAACCCAGCGGCAGCGCGCAGCGCTGTGCCGGAGCTGTTTCGTGCTGAACCAGCGCGCCTAAACGTCTAGCTTGTCAGACCGTGCGCGAGCCAAGCCCGGTGGGGCCCTACGAGGGCGACACTTAGGCGAGGGCCATTGGCGGCTGGCAAGCGTGGCCAACGTGCGTGTGACTGCGGGCGATGAGAAGCTGCTTTCTTTGGTTACTTTCTTTGCAGCAGCAAAGAAAGTGACCCCCGCCCCGGGGAGGGGCAGTGCTAATAGACCACCGCGAAAGCAAGCTTCCACGAAACCCGAAGCACACTAAAACCAAAAACCCTCAATCCCTCGACCCACGATTCTTCAACTGATCGAGCAACACGGCAGCAAGCAAGATCGCCCCCCGCACGAGGTACTGATAGAACGCATCGATATTCAGAAGATTCATGACGTTCTCGACCGTGCCCATAATCAGCACCCCGATCACGACGCCAGAAATCGTCGCCCGCCCGCCGAGCAGCGAAACGCCCCCCAGCACGCAAGCCGAAATAACGTTCAGCTCAAAACCCTGAGCAGCATTCGGCTGCCCCGAAGTGATCCGCGAAGCGAGAATGACACCCGCCAGCGCCGTCACCGCGCCCTGAATCAAAAAGATCCAAACCCGCGTGCGCTCGACATTGATACCCGCAAGCCGCGACGCTTCAGGATTCCCGCCGATCGCCAATGTATTACGTCCATACACCGTCTGGTTGAGCAATACGCCAAAAACGATGAAGCACGCAAGCGTCACCCAGATAGGCAGGGAAATCCCGACCATCGACAAACTGCCGAGCGCGATGAACGTATCCGACGACACACCGACCGCCTGCCCATGCGACACGATGAACCCGAGCCCGCGCACGATCTCCATCGTCGCCAGCGTGGTGATCAGCGCGTTGATGCGCAGATAGGCGATCACCGCGCCGTTCACGAAGCCGATCACCGCGCCCGCCGCCACCGCCGCGACGATCGCGATCGCGGTGTTGTCGGTCGCGTTGAGCACCATCGCGCAAAGCACGCCGGCGAACGCGATCGTCGAACCGACCGACAAGTCGAAGTCGCGCGACGCGAGACAGAACATCATCGTGCACGCGACCATGCCGATCTGCGAGATCGACAACGCCAGACCGAGCATGTTCTCGATCGAGAAGAAGTGATCGACGGTCAGCGACATCGTCAGGAACATGACGACGAAGATCACAATCAGGCTGTATTCCGTGATCTGCTGCCACCACTTCTGCTTGTCGTTCTTTTGCGGGATCAGCGCGTTCGCGACGGTCTCGGTCGCCTGCCCCACGATGTTTTCTCTTGCTTCCATGATTCGCTCCTCTTGTCCTTACGCCGCTTCGGCGACGCTATCGCTCTGCGGCAGCGCGAGACTCAGCACCGCCTGTTCGTTCGCCTTGTCGCGCGGCAATTCGCCCGCGATCCGCCCCTGCCGCATCACGACGATCCGGTCGGACACGCCGAGCACTTCCGGCAACTCCGACGAAATCATCACGATCGCGCAGCCGCGCTCGGCGAGCTGATAGATCACGTTATAGATTTCATGTTTCGCACCGACGTCGATGCCGCGCGTCGGTTCGTCGAGAATCACGACCTTCAGATCCGGCTCCGCGAGCCAGCGCGAAAGAATCGCCTTCTGTTGATTGCCGCCCGACAAGAAGCGGATGCGCTGCTTGCGGCTCGGCGTCTTGATCTTCAGAAGCTGAATGAAGCGCTCGGCCGTCTGCGCCTCCTTCTTGCGATCGAGAAACAGCCCGCCGCGCAGATAGTGACGGCGGCACGAGATGTTGATGTTCTCCGCGACCGTCGCCATCGCGACGATGCCTTCTTCCTTGCGATCCTCCGGGCACAGCACGATGCCGTGACGGATCGCCTCGCCGGCGCTGCGAACCTTGATCTGCTGGCCGTCGAGCGTGATCGTGCCGTCCTTCTTCTTGTCCGCGCCGTAGACGAGATGCATCAGTTCGCTGCGGCCCGCGCCGACCAGACCGAAGAATCCGACGATCTCGCCGCGTTTCACCTCGAAGCTCACGGGCGCGCTCAATGCGTCACCCAGCACGTTCTTCACTGCAAAACGCACCTCGCCCAGCGGCCGCGCGCGATAGTCGTAGATGTCGCTGATTTCGCGGCCGACCATTTCCTGCACGAGCGTCTCGCGCGGCACTTCCGCAAGCGTCAGATGCGACGCGATCTTGCGGCCGTCGCGGAAAATCGTGCACGCGTCGCACAACTCGTAAATCTCGTCCATGCGATGCGAGATGTAAATCAACGCGCGGTTGTCCGCCTTGAGATCGCGCACGAGCTTGAACAGCACTTCCGTCTCGCGATGCGACAGCGAACTCGTCGGTTCATCCAGCGCGATCACGCGCGCGTTGCGCAGCAGCGCCTTGCAGATTTCCACCATCTGCCGCTGCGCGATCGACAGCTTGCGCAGCTTCGCGTTCGGATCGAGATCGACGCCCATCGCCGTCAGCCGCTCGCGCACGTGCGCTTTCGCCGCGCGCTTGTCGACCCAGCCGAGCCGGTTCGGCAGCGCGCCGAGCAGCAGGTTTTCGGACACGGTCAGGTCCGGCACGTACTGCAATTCCTGGTGAATCACCGCGATGCCCGACGCGATCGAAGCCGCCGCGCTCGCGAAATGTACTTCGGTTTCGTCGATGAGCACGCGCCCCGAATCGGGCTGATACTCGCCGCCGAGAATCTTGAGCAAGGTCGATTTACCCGCGCCGTTCTCGCCCATCAAGCCGTGAACTTCGCCGGCGTTGACGTCGAACGACACGCCGTCGAGCGCGCGCACGCCTGGAAACACCTTGCCGATATTGTCAAAACGCAGCGTCGCTGACACATCGCCTCCTGGTTTCTTGCGGGCCGCATCGTCGAGACGCGGCCCGCCATTGCACTTTTAGTTCGACGCCAGACCCATTTGCTGACGGACCGACGCCACGTTTTCACGCGTAGCCAGCATGCCGGTCGTGAGCGTGAGCGGCGGCGGCGCCTTGCCGTCCTTGATCCACGCGTACATCAGCTCGGACGTCTCTTCGCCGTGGCGCTTCGGGCTGATGATGACGGTGCCGTAGAAGCCCGTCGGGTTCGGCTTCTTGAACTCGTTCAACGCCGAGTCCGAACCGCCGATGCCGATGCCGATCATGTTGTCCGCCTTGAAGCCGCGCCCTTCCGCCGCGCGCACGGCGCCGAGCACGCCCTCGTCGTTGAGCGCGTAGGCAACCCAGTGCTTGTACTGCGGGTTCTTCGTGAGCGCGATGTTCGCGGCATTGAACGCGTTCTCGGTGTCGGTCTTCGCCTGCGGCGCGGCGACGATGTTCGCCTTCGGGAAGCCGGCGGCCACGAGCGCATCGGTCGCGCCGCTCGTGCGGTCATGCGCGGTCGGCAGCTGCTCGTAGGTCACGTCGATCGCGCCGACATCCTTCATGTCCCAGCCGCGCTTCTTGATTTCGGCGGCGATGCCGTCGCCGACCTGCTTGCCGATGTTGTAAGCCGAAATGCCCATGTGCGGCACAGCTTCGATCGGCTTGCCCGAACCGTCGACGAGGCGGTCATCGACCGTCATCATCTTGAGCTTGTCGGCCTTCGCCTTCGCGACGATGCCCGGCCCGAGCTTCACATCCGGCGTGCAGATGATGAAGCCCTGCGCCTTTTGCGCGGCGAGGTTGTCGATCGCGCTCATCACTTTTTCACCCGACGGCGCGCCGATCTTCACGAGCGTGAAGCCCTTCTCCTTCGCGGCCATTTCGGCGAATTTCCACTCGTCCTGGAACCACGGTTCTTCCGGCTGCTTCACGAGGAAGCCGATCTTGACGTCGTCGGCGGCCTGCGCGACGGGCGCCGCGATCATGGACGCGCTCGTGGCCGTGGCCGCGGCGATCAGCGTGAGGAACAGTCTGCGTTTCATCTTTTGTCTCCCGACTTTTTCCGTTATCTCAAAGATGCCCGTATGCGGGCGCTACGAAGGTGTGTGGCCGCGTTTTGTTGTCGTGATGTCGCACCGCGGCCAGTGCGTCATTCTTTTGTGCCTAGTCGTGATAGAGCGCGGAGCGCCCGCCATCGACCGTGATGCAACTCGCGTTGATGAACGGCGCCTCGTCAGATGCGAGGAACACCGCCGTCATCGCGACTTCCTGCGGCTGGCCGATACGCTTCATCGGCTGAAGATCGAGCGTCGCCTGGCGCGCGGCCTTCGGATCGGCTTGCGAATCCCACCAATCCAGCGTCAATTGCGTTTCGATGTAACCCGGCGCGATCGCATTCACGCGCACGTTGTTCGGCGCGTATTCGATGCCGAGTGCGCGCGTCAGTCCGATCACGCCGTGCTTCGCCACCGGATACGGAAAGCAGCCGGGAATGATCTTGAAAGCGTGCGTCGACGCGATATTCACGATGCTGCCGCGCTCGCGCGCGACCATGCCCGGCAGCACCGCGCGGCAGCCGTTCCACACGCCGTCGAGATCGACGGCGAAACAGCGACGCCAGTCGTCGTCGGTCATCGTGAGCGGATCGCAGAACACGTTGATGCCGGCGTTGTTCACGAGCACGTCGAGCGGTCCCAGCGAAGCTTCGATATGCCCGACGGCCTCTTTCACCTGCGCGCTCTGCGTGACGTCGGTCTGCACCGCGATCACACGCGCGCCGCTCACTTCCGACGAAATGCGCTCGGCCGTCGCGCGAGCCGTATCGATATCGAGTTCCGCCAGCGCCACCGACGCGCCCTCGCGCGCGAACGCCAGCGCGATCGCCGCGCCGATGCCGCGTCCCGCGCCCGTGACCATCGTCACTTTGCCGGCGAGCCGGTTCATTTGATTTCGCCTCGCGCTTTCGCGAGTCCGTCGATGAACGCCTTCGCGTGCGACGCCGTCACCTCCGCGCTCTGGCCCGGCTTGTACAGCGCGGAGCCGAGGCCGAAGCCGTTCGCGCCCGCGCTCAAAAACGGGCCCATGTTGTCCGGAGAAATGCCGCCGACCGGCACGAGCGGCACTTGCTGCGCGATGACCGCGCGCCATGCCTTCGTCACGTTCGCGCCGAGTTGTTCGGCGGGGAACATCTTCAGCACGTCCGCGCCGTTCTTCAGCGCGAGAAACGCCTCGTTCGGCGTCGCGACGCCCGGCGCGCACGCGAGACCTTGCGCCTTCGCGGCGCGCACGACATCGGCGTCGCTGTGCGGCATCACGATGAGTTCGCCGCCGGCGGCTTTCACGCTGTCGACGTAACTCGGATGCAGGACGGTCCCCGCACCGACGATCGCATCGGCGGGCAGCGCCTGACGGATCGCCGCGATGCTGTCGAACGGCTGCGGCGAATTGAGCGGCACTTCGACGATGCGAAAGCCCGCTTCGTACAGCGCGCGGCCCTGATCGGCGGCATCGGCCGGCGTCACGCCGCGCAGAATCGCGATCAGCGGGCACGCGGCGAACGCCTTCGCGAGACCGCCGTGCATGCCGTACGGCGCGGGCAGATTGATGGGAGGCTGCATTGTGTTGGCTCCTTCTCAGGCCGTGCGCACGGGCGCGGCGACGAGCCCGGCACGCGCTGCAATTCGATAAAGGCCGCGCTCGGTGGCCTGCGCGACGGTCGGTGCGTCGTGGCAACCGAAGCGCGCGAGCGCGGCGCGATAGCGGTCGCAGAGCGCGTCGTTGCCGATCAGGCGCAAGGTCTTGCCCGCGAGCGCGGATCGTTCGCGCGTGAGCACTTCGTTCAGGCCGCGCAGCTCGTGGCCGATCAACAGCCCCGACAGATAATCCGGCTGCTGCTCGCCCGTCAGCTGACCGGTGAGGCCGAGCGTGCGCGTGGTGAAGATCGTCGCGAGCACGCCTGCATGACCGGCATCGCGCGCCGTATCGACGCCGCGAATGAACGCCTGTTCGTCGTGCGACGCGCCCGGCTGCATCGTGCGGCCGAGAATCGAGTGATCGCGCAGCGCGGCGAAGGTCTCGCCCGTCATGAAGGTGTAGAAGCGCTCGATGCGCTCATCGCTCACGAACGCCCATTTCGCGTGCGTGCCCGGCAGGCCGATCAGCGCGCCGCCCGACGTTCCGAGCGACGGCTCGCTCGCCAGCGCGCCGAAAATCTGCGTCTCTTCGCCGCGCATCACGTTGGGCAACACGCCGCGCTCCAGCACGCCGGGCACGACATGCACCTCGACGCCGCGCGCCGCCTTCACCGTGACGATGCCCGCGACGAGCGCATCCGCGCCGGCCGGCGTTTCGACGTACGGCGCTTCCACCCAGCCCTGCGCGCTGCCGACCATGCCCGCCGCGATCACGGGCAACGGCGCGGCAAGCGTCGCATGCGCATCGAGCCACGCGCCGCAGGTTTCCTCGAACGCCTGATCGAAGCGGCCCGCGGGCAGATTCATGATGCCGGCCGGCGATGCGCGCGTGTCGAGCACGGCGCCGTCCGCGCCCAGCAGATAGGCGCGCAGCGATGTCGTGCCCCAGTCGAGCGCGATGAGCGCGGGCGTGGAAACAGATGCGTTCATCGCTTGATCCTGCGGGCCGCCAGCGGGGCGCGCCAGCCAAGTTCCTCGGAAATCGCGCGCGCCTCGCGCTGCACGACCGGAATCAGTTCTTCCATGCGTTCATGCGGCATATAGGGAATCGTGCTCGCCACCGACAAGGCCGCGACGATCGCGCCCGACGCATCGCGCACCGGCGCAGCGACGCAGCGGATCGATGCCTCGTTTTCTTCGAGATCGAACGTGAAGCCGCCTTGCGAATAACGCGTCATGCGCTGCAGGAAGGTGTCGAAGTCGGGGCGGTTGTCGGGCTTGAAGCTCGTTTTCGCGAGCACGCGATGCGACGCTTCGAGCAGCTTCTTCCACGTGTTCGATTCGAGGTCGAGCATCATTGCCTTGCCGATGCCCGTCGATGCGAGCGGCATGCGATGCCCGACGCGCGAGCGCATCTCCAGGCCGCGCGTGCCGGGAATCTTGTCGATGTAGAGGACGTCGTCGCCGTCGCGCACGCCGAGGTGAATGGTGTCGTGCGTGTGTTCAGCGAGCACCTGAAGGTGCGGGCGCGCGACCGCCGTGAGCGGCATCTGTTCGAGCGCGATCGTGCCCAGTTCGATGAGCTTCGGCCCGAGCAGATAGCCGCCCTGCACCTGGCGAAGATAGCGCGCCTGCACGAGCGAGCTCACGAGCCGATGCGTCGTGCTGCGCGTCGTGCCGAGCGCCGCGCCGAACGAGCGCAGATCGCGCGCGCCGTTCGCAGCGGCTTCGAGAATCGCGAGACCGCGCAGGAGCGTTTGCGTGCCGGCCTGCTGCGGCGTGACATCGACGAGCGCGCTCGGCAATGCGATCGCATCGGGATCGGGCGTGTGCTTCGTCCCGCTTGCGCCGTTGCGCTTCACGCTCGGGCCGCTCGCGTGCGCGGATTGCGCTTCGGCGGCATCGGTTTCAGGGTTCTGGAATTTGGTCATGGCGCGGTTCTCGATCACGATGCGCGTCGGCTGGCGCTAGCGGGCGCCGTGGCGCGCACTGCCGGACGAACGTGCGAATCGTGTGAAGAGGCCCGCGAGCGCGGACAGGCGATCGAGTGCATGACGTGTCTCCGTTGTTCTGGTCGTGCGCGCCGCAGAGTCTCTCCGGTCGTCGCTCGCATGTGCCGTTCAGGCTTTGGTCGGATTGTAGTTCGGGCTCTTCGAATTATTCAATATGTGATCGTCATGCTCAGATAATGGGAGAGAACGTGACCGCCGATAGCACTCCAAACACAAAAAAGCCCTGATATATCAGGGCTTTACATTGTTTAGTTTCGCAAACTGAATTTCATTGCGGCAACTCCGCCGCACCCATTCGGCGCGCGATGACGCGTGAACGCTGCGACAGATACGGCGCGTTGCGATGGTCGTCGAAATACTTGGGCCGCGGCAGCATCACGGCGAGCCGCGCGCTCTGCCCGACCGACAGATTCGCCGCCGACGTCTTGTAGTAATACTGCGCCGCCGCCTGCGCGCCGTACACGCCGTTGCCCCACTCGACCGAATTCAGATAGATCTCGAAGATGCGTTCCTTGTCCATCCAGAATTCGAGCATCCACGTGATGACGAGCTCCTCCGCCTTGCGCACATAGCTCTTCTCGCGCGACAGAAAGAGATTGCGCGCGAGTTGCTGCGAAATGGTCGAACCGCCCGCGACGATTTTTCCGCGCGCCTTGTTCTTCTCCCACGCCTGCAGAATGGCGTCGGTTTCGTAGCCGTTGTTGTTGACGAAGTTGGCATCTTCCGACGCGATGATCGCGCGCTTCAGATTGCGCGAAATCTGGTCGTACGGCACCCAGGTGCGCTGCAGCGACACGCCGGGATGCGTCTTCGCGAGCGTCCATGCATCGGAGCGCATGAAGGCCGTCGGGCCGGGATTCACGACCGTCCAGATGCCGATCTGCGCGAAGAAGTAAAGTTGCGTCGCAATGAATGCGATGCCGAGCACGGACACGCCGTACAGGATCCATCGCGCCGGGCCGAGCCGCACCGCCTTGTGCACGCGTGGCGCGCGGCTCCCGATCGGCGCGGTGGTCATATCAGGCTTTGGCTGCGAGCGTCTGGCGCAATTCGCGCAGCACCGCGCCGCCGTCCGGGCGCACGCCGCGCCAGATGAAGAACGATTCGGCGGCCTGCTCGACCAGCATGCCGAGGCCGTCCGATGCGCGCGCGCCGAGCTTCGACGCGTGCTGCATGAAGACGGTCGGTTGCGCGCCGTACATCATGTCGTAGGCGAGCGTGCCCGCGCCGAACGCGCTGTCGTCGCAATCGGGCAAGGCGGCGTCGAGGCTGCCCGCAGTGGCGTTGACGATCACGTCGTAGCGGCCCGCTTCCGCGCTGTCGGCGCCGCCGCCCGAGAAGCGCACGCCGCATTCGGCCGCGTTTTGCGCGAACTGCTCGACGAGCTGATGCGCCTTCGCCGCCGTGCGGTTGACGATCGTGAGCGCCGCCGGAGCGCGATCGAAGATCGGCAGTACGACGCCGCGTGCCGCGCCGCCCGCGCCGAGCAGCAGAATGCGCGCGCCCTTCAGGCTCACGCCGAGATTCACCTCGATGTCGCGCACGAGGCCGACGCCGTCGGTGTTGTCGCCGCGCACGCCATCGGGACCGAAGGCCAGCGTGTTGACCGCGCCCGCCGCCGCCGCGCGCGGCGACAGCGAATCCGCGAGCGCGTGCGCTTCGAGCTTGAACGGCACCGTGACGTTCATGCCGCGTCCGCCCGACGCGACGAAGTTCTTCACCTCACGCTCGAAGCCGTTGAGCGGCCCGAGAATGCGCCCGTATTCGACAGGCTCGCCGGTCTGCTCGGCGAACTTCGCGTGAATCCACGGCGATTTGCTGTGCTCGATCGGATTGCCGATCACCGCGTACTGGTCTTTCATGGCGTCGGTTCCTGCGCGTTGTCCGGCGTTTCCGGTTGTGGCTGCTCCGCCGCCGCTTCCGCCTGCGCTTCGGCTTCGCTTTCGGCGGAAAGATCGTCGGTCTCGATGATTTCCTCTTCGGCTTCCTCTTCCTCGACCGGCGCGCTCGCGGACGGCGCATCGATGACATGCAGCAGACGGCAGGACGCTTCGACGGTCAGTTCATCGATCGACACGACTTCCAGCATCAGACGCGTGCCGCGCGCATGCACGCCGAGCCCCGGTACGTGCAGGATCAGCGGAATTTCCTCGAGCCGGACGAGATCATCCTTGATGACCGACGCCGGAACCTGTTTCCGGTTCTCCTGCTTCAGCCAGCGCAGACACCAGAAATACTCCATGCGGCGCTGATGATCGGCGTACGCGGTGTAGGTGTCGTCGAAGCCCTGCACGACGGCGAAGAGATCCGCGTCCTTCGGCTTGAATGGCGCGGCGAGCTTGGCCGTCACGCCATGCTGCACGCACGCGAGCAGTTGCCATTGATTGACGAGATCGACGTAGCGGCGCAGCGGCGACGTGCTCCACGCATATTGCGCGACGCCTAGCCCTTCGTGCGGCGCGGGCGTCGTCTGCATGCGCGTGCGCTTCGGACCGGGACCGCCGAAGCCGCGCTGCGAGCGATAGATGCCCGGCACGCCGTGATCGTCGAGGAATGCGCCCCACGACGAATTCGCGAGAATCGCGAGTTCCGCGACGATCAGATCGAGCGGCGAACCGCGACGGCGCGGCGTGATCGTGATGTGCTCGCCATCGACATAGAAGTTGAAGTCGTTGTTGCGCTGCACTTCGCGCTTGAGACCGTAACTCGCACGCGCCTGCTGACGCTTTTCGAAGAGCGCCTGCGCGAGCGGCCACAGCACCGCGATATCCGCCTTGTGCGCGTAATCGCCCGTGCCGGCGGCGAGGCTTTCCTCGGTGACGAACGCATCGAGATGGTTGTGGCGCAGGTTGCTCTTCACGAACACGCGTTCGGCGCGCGTTTCCGTCGCGACGATTTCCTGCGTATCGCGCTTCACGATGATGTACAGCGACAGCGCCGGACGCAGCCCGCCTTCGCCGAGCGTGAACACATCCACGACGTTGTCCGGCAGCATCGTGATCTTGTCGCCGGGCATGTAGACCGTGGAGAGACGCCCGCGCGCGATCGCATCGATCATGTCGCCGCGCGTGATGCCGAGCGCCGGCGCCGCGATGTGGATGCCCACGCGCACGCGGCCGTCGGAGAGATGCTGGACGGAGAAGGCGTCGTCGATTTCGGTCGTGGTGACGTCGTCGATGGAAAAGGCTTCGACATTCGCTTCCGGCAGATCTTCCGGCAACGGGCCCGGCTGCACCGAGGGAAAGCCGGTGCCATGCGGAAAGTACTCCGACAGAAAGCGCGCTTCGTGCAACGCGCGCGGCGACGCGATGCCGCCGCATTCGAGCATCAGCCGCGCCTGCGAAATGCCGCGCGCGGCCGCCGCTGCTTCGAGCGCCTTGTACTCGATGGAATTCTTGTCGGGCTTCGTGAGCAGGCCCAGCGCCTTGTCCTTCAGCGCGTCGGGCAACTTGCCCGCCTTCAGGTCGTCTTCGTAACCCTGCTGCACGAGCGCCTGCTGACGCTTGCGCTCCAGCCCTGCGAGCGCCATCTGCAATTGTTCCTGCGGCGCGCGCTGATACTGGCCGCGCCCCTTGCGCCGGAAATAGACCGGCGCGCCGTGCATGCGCAGGACGAGCGCCGCGCGTTCGGTCGGACCGAATTTGTCGCCGAAATAATCCGCGCCGAGCGCCGCGAACGGAAATTCGTCTTCGGGCGCGCATTCCCACAGAAAGTCGAGATCGATTTCCTGTGCGATGGCGTCGGCTTCCTGCATCAGATCGCCGGCCGCGGGTTTGTCGAATTCGATCAGCACGTCTTTCGCGCGCACCTTGGCGCGCCGCCCGCCCGGCAACTCGACCTGGAACGCGTCGCCCTGCTTGGACAACACCGATCCGGCCTTGAAACTACCCGATTCCTCGAAGAAAACGTTCACTCAATACTCTCGTAAGACGGTGGACCGGGCCGCGTGATTTGCGCCGGTGGTTGAATTGGTGTGACGCCGCGCGCTCACGCCGCCGCCGGGGCGACGAGCGGTGGCGGCGCCTGATCGCAAAACGCGATGACATCGGCGAGATAGGCCGGGAAGTCGCTGATCGCGTGATCGCCGCCCTGGATCAGCGTGGTCCGCACGCCGGGATAGTGGTCGAGCATCGTGCGGTAATCGAGCACTTCGTCGCCCGTCGCCGCGATCAGATAGTAGCGCTCCGGCCGCGTGATCGACTCGATCGCGAGCGCGCGCAGTTCGTCCAGATGACTCGGCAATACGGTGATGCTGCCGTCGCCGTGCCACAACGGCTGCTCGCCGAGATAGTGGCTCAGATCGCGATCGGGCATCACCGCCGGGTTGAGCAGCACGGCGCGCCAGCCGTGTTTCTCGGCGAGATACGTCGCGTAGTAGCCGCCGAGCGAACTGCCGACGACGATCACATCGCCCGGCTTCTCGTCCGCGACGAGCGATTCCGCCAGCGCGACGGCATCGAACGGCGACACCGGCAGCATCGGGCACTGCCATTCGCCGAGCCGCCCGAGTTCCGCGAGACGCGCGTGCATCACGCGCGCCTTGAAGGATCCGGGCGACGAGCGAAAGCCGTGGAGATAGAGAATCACGAGTGTCCTCCCGCGCCACGCGCGGATAGCGCGTCGAGCAGTTTCTGATGGACGCCGCCAAAGCCGCCGTTGCTCATCACGAGCACGTGGTCGCCGGGGCGCGCGGCGGCCGTGACCGCCTTCACCAGAGGTTCGATCTCGTTGAATGCCCGCGCCTTGTCGCCGAGCGGAGACAGCGCCTCGGCGAGATCCCAGCCGAGCTTGTCGCGGCCTTCACGCGCGCCGTAGCCGAATACCAGATCCGCGCTTGCGAGACTCGCGGGCAATTGCGCCTTCATCGTGCCGAGCTTCATCGTGTTCGAGCGCGGCTCCAGCACGGCGAGGATGCGCGCATCGCCGATTCGCGTCCTCAACCCGGCGACGGTGGTGTCGATCGCGGTCGGATGATGCGCGAAGTCGTCGTAGACGGTGACGCCGTCCACGCTGCCCTTCACTTCCATGCGCCGCTTCACGTTGCGGAAGCTAGAAAGCGCCTTGACCGATTGCGCCGCCGGCACGCCGACCGAGCGCGCCGCCGCGATCGCCGCGAGCGCGTTCATGCGGTTGTGCTCGCCCTGCACCTGCCAGTCGACGACGCCCTGCCGCTCGCCCTCCCAGTACACGGCGAAATGCTCATCGACGGTCGCGCCCTGCTCGACGGGCAACGCCTGCCAGCCGCCGTCGACGCCGAAGCGCTCGACGCCCGACCAGCAGCCGCGCGTCAGCACGCGTTCGAGCGCGATCTCGCGCCCGTTCGTGACGATGCGCCCGACGCCCGGCACGGTGCGAACGAGGTGATGGAATTGCGTTTCGATGGCGGCGAGATCGGGGAAGATATCGGCGTGATCGAATTCGAGGTTGTTGAGCACCGCCGTGCGCGGGCGATAGTGGACGAACTTCGAACGCTTGTCGAAGAACGCGGTGTCGTATTCGTCGGCTTCGATGACGAAGAAGCTCGAATCGGTCAGACGCGCCGAGATGCCAAAGTTGAGCGGCACGCCGCCGATCAGAAAGCCGGGATTCATGCCCGCGTCTTCGAGCAGCCACGCAAGCATGGAGCTCGTCGTGGTCTTGCCGTGCGTACCCGCGACGGCGAGCACCCATTTACCATTCAGCACGTGCTCGCCAAGCCACTGCGGGCCGGACGTATACGGCAGGCCGCGATCGAGAATGGCCTCCATCAGCGGATTGCCGCGCGTCACGACATTGCCGATGACGAACAAGTCAGGTTCGAGCGCGGTTTGCTCGACGCCGTAACCTTCGATCAACTCGATGCCCTGCGCTTCGAGCTGCGTGCTCATCGGCGGGTAGACGCCTGCGTCGCAGCCGGTGACCTTGTGGCCCGCCTCGCGCGCCAGAACGGCCAGTCCGCCCATGAAAGTGCCGCAGATGCCGAGGATGTGGATGTGCATAAACCGTGTCGCGCCGCGCGGGCGATTGAGATGCAAAACAGGAACGGCGCCGTTCGTGGGCAAACGCGTGCAGAAAGGCGCCTGAAGGCGCATATTGTAACCGAGCACGCCTGGCGCTCTTTCGCTGGCGCGAGCGTGCCGCACCGAGTCCGCAAAAGGGCCGTCCGAGCTTATCTAGTATCATTCCGGCATGGTTCGCAAATCACATTTCGATCCGCAGCGCGTGCGCGAGGAAATCGCGATTGCCGCCGCGAGAATGATCGCCGAGGACGGGCTCGACTACTCGACCGCCAAGCGCAAGGCTGCGCGGCAGGTCGTCGGCGAGGCGAAGATCGGCGGCGAGTTTCTGCCCGATAACGATCAGATCGAAGAGGAAATCCGCGAATATCAGGCCATTTTCCAGAGCGAGAGCCAGCCGGTCGTGCTGCGGCGCATGCGCGAAGTCGCACTCGAATGGATGGAACGCCTGAAACTCTTCGACCCGTATCTGACGGGCGCGGTGCTCAACGGCACGGCGGGCGAGCATTCCGACGTCCATCTGCAATGCTTCTGCGACAATCCGAAGGAAGTCGCGATTTACCTGCTGAACGCGAACATACAGTACGACGTATCGGAGACGCGGCATTTCGCCGGTCGCGGCTATGTCGAGACGCTGAGTTTTCTGCATCGGGTGCGCAACGAGGAGCCGACCGGCGTGCACATCGCGCTCTACGGCACCGATGATCTCCGCGGCGCCGTGCGCGCGGACGGTCGCGGACGCCTTGCGCGCGCGAACGCCGCGGCGGTGCGCACGCTGCTCGATCATCGCGATGATGCCCCGCCGCTGGAAATCGGCGGCTGATCTTTCTTCTGGACGCTCATGAAAAGCACACGCATTCTGGCGGCCCTCGTGGTCGCGGTCGCCGCGACCGTCGGCGGCTTTTACGCGGGTCACGTATTTACCGGCGGCGATAGCGTCGCCGCGACCTCGGCGAGCGGGAACGCCGTCGATCAGCTCTGGAAAGCAACGCCGCCGGGCGCTTCGGGCACGTCCGTGCCGCTCGCATCGTTCAAGGGCAAACCGGTCGTCGTCAATTTCTGGGCGTCGTGGTGCGGACCGTGCGTGAAGGAAATGCCCACACTCTCCGCCATGCAGCGCGACTACGAGAAGAAAGGCATCAAGTTCATCGGACTTGGCGTGGATAGCGAGAAGAACGTCAACGACTTCCTGAAGAAGGTGCAGGTCGCGTATCCCGTCTATGTCACCGGTTTCGGCGGCGCGGATCTTGCGCGTAGCTTCGGCAACAACGCGGGTGGCCTGCCTTTCACGGTGGTGATCGACGCCAAAGGGCTGATCCGCTCGACAAAATTGGGCGAAGTCGATCCGGCGGAGTTGAAGCACACGCTCGACAGCCTGTAAAAATTCGCTGTCTGTAGGCTGCGACTTGCATTGAGTAAGCCGCAAGTTAGGGTACAGTACACCGATCTTGCGGGAAATTGAGTCGGTCATGCGGCGTGGAGCGGTGATTTGTCCCACAGTTTCGGAACGCGCCGCGCGGTAAAACTAGACAAAATTCTCTAAACGGCGATAAAGTGCGCCGAACTCCGCACAACCCGAAGCGACTATGACAACTCTGCCGGTGCCGCGTGGCCACCTCGCCGTCAAGTCCGACATCCGTGAAAACGATGACGGTCGCCGCAGGGCATCCGCAGGCGTCGTGCGCTGGCAGTTCGGGCGCGCACATCAAAGCGACCACGCCGAGGCGTTCGACATGAACGCCCGCGGTGTGCCGACCGATTCCGCCGCCGTCGTTTCCGTCGGCGCTTGCACGGGCGCGGGAGTGCGTGCGCGCGTCGGCCTGCTGGCCGCGCAGGCTCGCGGCTGAGCAGTTCAGAACACCCACAAATCAAGTCAAGCACCGGGCAACCCCGGTCTCCAAGTATTGAAAGGGGATTTTTCGATGGACCTTCGTAAACTGAAAACGCTGATCGACCTCGTCTCGGAATCCGGCATCTCGGAGCTGGAAGTGACGGAAGGCGAAGGCAAGGTTCGCATCGTCAAGAACGCCGCGCCTGTCTACATGCAGGCGCCGCAACAGTACGCGCCGCAAATGCAGGCGCCGGCCGCGCCGCACTTCGCGGGCGCGGGAGAAGGTGCGCCGGCCGCAGCGGCCGCGCCGGTGGCAGCCGTGCCGCAAGGTCACATCGTGACCTCGCCGATGGTCGGCTCGTTCTACCGCGCGCCGTCGCCGGGCGCGGACCCGTTCATCCAGGTCGGCGATACGGTGAAGGAAGGCCAGACCCTGTGCATCATCGAAGCGATGAAGCTCTTGAACGAAATCGAATCGGATAAGGCCGGCGTCGTGAAGGAAATCCTCGTCGAGAACGGACAGGCGGTCGAATACGGCCAGCCGCTCTTCGTGATCGGCGACTGAAGGCGCATCGGGCCGTGCGGCGGATGCGGTCTGCATCGCCGTCGCACAGCTTCACCGCGCCGGCGCGCAGAGCAGCATCGATCCGTCGAGAAGCGCGCCGCCGATTGGATCCCCGAGGGCCGCTCGCGCGAGCCCGTTGATGAGCCGACCCACTATGTTTGAAAAAATTCTCATTGCGAACCGCGGCGAAATCGCGCTTCGCATCCAGCGCGCGTGCCGCGAGCTGGGCGTCAAGACAGTCGTCGTCTACTCGGAAGCCGACAAGGAAGCGAAGTACGTCAGGCTGGCCGACGAAGCCGTCTGCATCGGACCGGCGCCATCCAACCTCTCGTACCTGAACATGCCGGCGCTCATCAGCGCGGCCGAAGTCACCGACGCCGAAGCCATCCATCCCGGCTACGGCTTCCTCTCCGAGAATGCCGATTTCGCCGAGCGCGTCGAACAATCGGGCTTCACGTTCATCGGTCCGCGTCCCGAGACCATCCGCCTGATGGGCGACAAGGTCACCGCCAAGCAAACGATGATCAAGACCGGCGTGCCGTGCGTGCCGGGTTCGGAAGGCGCATTGCCAGACGATCCGCGCGAGATCGTGAAGATTGCGCGCACGGTCGGCTACCCCGTCATCATCAAGGCGGCGGGCGGCGGGGGCGGGCGCGGCATGCGCGTGGTGCACACGGAAGCGGCGCTCGTCAACGCGGTCAACATGACGCGCGAGGAAGCGGGCCGCGCCTTCGGCAACCCGCAGGTGTACATGGAGAAGTTCCTCGAGAACCCGCGCCACATCGAAATTCAGGTGTTGTCGGATTCCTTCCGCAACGCGATCTGGCTCGGCGAGCGTGACTGCTCGATGCAGCGCCGTCACCAGAAAGTGATCGAGGAAGCGCCGGCGCCGGGCATCGCGCGACGTCTCATCGAGCGTATCGGCGACCGCTGCGCCGACGCCTGCAAGAAGATGGGCTATCTCGGCGCGGGCACCTTCGAGTTCCTGTACGAGAACAACGAGTTCTACTTCATCGAGATGAACACGCGCGTTCAGGTCGAGCATCCGGTGACGGAACTCATCACGAGCGTCGATATCGTCCAGGAACAGATTCGCATCGCGGCGGGCGAAAAGCTGTCGATCCGCCAGAAGGACATCCAGTTCCGCGGCCACGCGATCGAATGCCGCATCAACGCGGAAGATCCGTTCAAGTTCACGCCGTCGCCGGGACGGATCACGTCGTGGCATACACCGGGCGGCCCGGGCATCCGCGTGGATTCGCATGCGTACGCGAGCTATTTCGTTCCGCCGAACTACGATTCGATGATCGGCAAGCTGATTGCCTACGGCGCGACGCGCGAGCAGGCGATCAACCGCATGCGCATCGCGCTGTCGGAAATGGTCGTGGAAGGCATCTCGACCAACATTCCGCTGCATCGCGAGATGATGATCGACGCGAAGTTCGTCGAAGGCGGCACGAGCATCCACTATCTCGAGAACAAGCTGGCCGCGCGTCAGGCGGCGGTCGCCGAAGAGTCCTGAAGTACAGCGAAGCAAGAGAGCACGAGACACGAGCATGAGTTACCGGGAATTGATCGCCGAGCTGGATCGCGAGCACGCGGAAGCGCTGTCGGACGCGCTGCTTGACGTCGGCGCCTTGTCGGTGTCCGTCGAGGACGCCGACGCCGACACGCCCGACGAGCAGCCGCTCTTCGGCGAGCCGGGGCTCGTGCCCGAGAAGCGTGCGTGGAACCGCTCGCGCGTCGTGGCGCTGCTCGCCGAGGACGCCGATCCCGACGTGCTGCTCGCCGCGGCCGCGAACGAAATCGGCCTGGCGGCGACGCCCTCCTTTACCGTGCGCGATGTCGAGGAACAGGACTGGGTGCGTCTCACGCAGGCGCAGTTCGATCCGATTTCCATCGGCGAGCGTATCTGGGTCGTGCCCTCGTGGCACGACGCGCCCGACCCGAGCGCGCTCGTGCTCGAACTCGATCCGGGGCTCGCGTTCGGCACCGGCAGTCATCCGACCACGCGCCTGTGCATGGAATGGCTGGAGCAATCCGTGCGTCCGGGGCAATCGCTGCTCGATTACGGCTGCGGCTCCGGCATCCTCGCGATTCTCGCGAAGAAGTGCGGCGCGGACCCGGTCGTGGGCATCGACATCGATCCTCAGGCGGTCGAGTCGGCGCGTCAGAACAGCGAGCGCAATCGCGCGGACGTGACCTACGGTTTGCCCGACGCGTGCCCCGCCGGCGAATTCGATATCGTCGTCGCGAACATCCTCTCGAATCCGCTCAAGCTGATGGCGTCGATGCTCTCCGCGAAGGTGAAGCCGGGCGGCAAAATCGCGCTGTCGGGCGTGCTCGCACGGCAGGCCGACGAGGTCGCGGCGGTCTACGCCAAGTGGATCGACATCGGCGTCTGGCGCGAGCACGAAGGCTGGGTATGCCTCGCGGGAACGCGGCGCGAAAGCCTTTAGAATAGCGCCATCTTCCACGAATAGGCCGTCAGGCCAAACGGCACTTCTATATGGCGCTGGCAACCCGCTGCCCTCACTGCGAAACCGTGTTCAAGCTGGACCCGCACCTGCTCGCGCCGCACGACGGCCGCGTGCGCTGCGGCCACTGCCAGGAAGTTTTCGATGCCGCGCATCATCGCTTCGAGCTTCCCGATGAACCGGCTGCGGCAGGTGTCGCTCAGCATGCCGCGATCATCGACGATGATGTCGCCGTCGGCCCCACCACCAGTTCGGGCGCCGGCCCCGCTCCCGATGTGCCGGCGCACGTGACGGCCTTGCCCGACGCTCCGCTGAAACCGCGGCCGTTCGCACCGCGCAATCTCGATCTCGGCGCAACCGGGCCGGCGAGACATGCCGCTACGCCTTCTCTGCCGGCGGGCGCCAAACCCTCCGGCGCGGATAGCGAACGCACGATCTACGGCGATTCCCCCGCGTTCGCGGGTGCCTCGGGGCAGACGCGGCCCACACCGCCGCGCACTGAGCCGGCGCAATCCGATGCCGCGAACGAGCCGTCCGCGCTGCCCGGCGAAGCGGGACGCCTGAAGCAGTTCATCCGCGTGGGCGCGCCGCATGCCGATGCCGCGAATTCCGCGCAAGGCGGCGTCGATGCGCCGCTCGGTGAGCCGCCCGTTGCGCCCGTTGCGCCGTTCGCTCCTGTCGACGATCGCGCCGAGCCGTTCATCGGACCGGTTCATGAGCAGGACACGCCGCCCGTGCAGCCGACGCCGGAACCGCCCGCGGCACCCGCATGGCGCGACGACGCGGAACCGGGCTTCGTCGGCAAGAAGCCGCCCGCGCCGGTTCGCCGTGTCAGCGCGAACGAAGCGTTTCCGGTCATCCGCGAATCGCGCGAGCAGCGAGAGTCGCGCGCGCTGGCGCGGGTCGGCTCGGGGAAAGCCATGCGCGTGGTGGGCATCATCGTCGCCGTGCTGCTGGGGTTGCTGTTGCTCGTGCAGCTCGCGTGGTGGCAACGCGAATCCGTGATGGTCTTCGTGCCCGCCTCGCATGCGCTCTATTCGGACGTCTGCGATCAGATCGGCTGCACGATCTCGCCGCCGCGCGACATCGACGGATTGCAGATCGAGAGCTCCGGTCTGCGTCAGGTCGACGGTCCGCACAAGCTCGAATTGAAGCTGTCGCTGCGCAATCGGCTGGATGTCGCGCTTGCGTATCCGGCGCTCGAACTCACACTGCTCGACGACAAGAACAACGTCGCGATCCGTCGCGTGCTCTGGCCGCAAGATTACGCGCGAGCGGGTACGATATTCGCCGTCGGCCTTCCGCCGCAAAGCGCGCAGCCGGTCGTCGTCCGGCTGGATACCGGCGACGCGGTCGCCGCGAATTACCGGGTTCAGGTCTTTTATCCGTGATCACGGCCTCGCGCCGTTCATCGCGCGCAAGGCTCCGAACCGAGTGCCACACGACGCGCGTCCCTGCCCTCACGGCTCGGCACGCGCGATTTTCCCGTCAGCATCTGACAATTCTCTGGAGCGCAACATGAGTCAAGTTACCCTCGGCGGCAATCCCATCGACGTCAGCGGCACCTTTCCGGGCGCAGGCCAGCAAGCGTCCGAATTCACGCTCGTCGGCGCCGATCTCGGCGACATCAAGCTCGCGAACTTCGCGGGCAAGCGCAAGGTGCTGAACATCGTGCCGAGCCTCGACACGCCGACCTGCGCCACCTCGACGCGCAAGTTCAACGAAGCAGCCGCCGGCCTGAACAACACGGTGGTGGTCGTCGTTTCGGGCGACCTGCCGTTCGCGGCGAAGCGTTTCTGCACGACCGAAGGCATCGAAAACGTCGTGACGGCCTCGACGTTCCGCGGCCACGAGTTCGCACAAGCCTACGGCGTCGACGTGACGAGCGGCCCGCTCAAGGGCCTGACGGCCCGCGCGGTGGTCGTTCTGGACGAGAACAACAAGGTGCTGCACTCGGAGCTCGTGCCTGAAATCAAGAACGAGCCGAATTACGACGCAGCGCTCGCCGCACTGAAGTAATTCTTTCGGCGGACCGCTCTCGACCGGAGCGGTCCGCGCATACGAGGCGCGGTGAAAAGCTCGCCGCGCCTCGTATGCGCATTTTTTTCCTCGGCACCAATTCTTAAGGACGTTCGCCTTGGCTACGCTCATCTGCGGCTCGCTCGCCTACGACAACATCATGACCTTCCAGGGCCGCTTCGGCGACCATATCCTGCCGGATCAGGTGCACATGCTGAACATCAGCTTCCTGGTGCCGACGATGCGGCGCAACTTCGGCGGCTGCGCGGGCAACATCGCGTATGCGCTGAAGCTCCTGGGCGGCGATCCGAAGATCATGGCCACGCTCGGCGCGGCGGATTCGCAGCTCTACGTCGACCGGCTCGACGCGCTCGGTCTGTCGACGGAATACGTGCGCGTGCTGCCCGATCAGCACTCGGCGCAATGCTTCATCACCACCGATCTCGCGAACAACCAGATCACCGCGTTCCACCCCGGCGCGATGATGGAATCGCACCTGAACCGCGCCGATGAAACGCGCGGCATCTCGCTCGGCATCGTCGCCCCCGACGGTGCGCGAGGCATGCGCGAACACGCCGAAGGACTGGCCCGCGCCGGCGTGCCGTTCGTGTTCGATCCGGGCCAGGGATTGCCGATTCTCGACGGTGTCGAACTTTGTCGCATGATTGAACTCGCCACCTACGTGGCGGTCAACGATTACGAAGCCAAGCTGTTGAGCAACAAGACCGGCTGGTCGATCGAAGACATCAAGAGCCGTGTCGATGCCCTCGTCGTCACACGTGGCGAACACGGCGCGCAGATCTATCATGACGATGGCGTGCTCGACGTTCCCTCCGTGAAGGCGCATCAGGTGGTCGATCCGACCGGCTGCGGAGACGCATTCCGCGGCGGCCTGCTGTACGGCATCGAGAACAAGCTTGGCTGGGAGAAAACGGGTCGTCTCGCGAGTCTGATGGGTTCGCTGAAAATCGAACATCAGGGACCGCAAACCTACGCGCCGACGCGCGCCGAAATCGAAGAACGTTTCAAACAGGCCTTCGGAAGCAGCCTGTTCTGAGTGATTGGAGTGAAGGAATGAAAACGGTAAGTCGTATCGCGCTGGCAATGGCGCTCGTCGGCTCGGTCGCGCTGACGGGCTGCGCCTACAACAGCAGTTCTTCGGACGTTTATACGGCGTCGCAGGCGCAGCGCGAGGAAACGGTGCGCATGGCCACCGTCGAAAGCGTGCGCGGCGTGAAGATCAGTTCGAACAACGGCCAGCCGACCGGCCTCGGCACGATCGGCGGCGGCGCGCTCGGCGGCGTCGCGGCGGCCAGCGCGATCGGCGGTGGCAATGGCTCGATCATCGCGGGCATCATCGGCGGGCTGGCCGGCGCTGTTGCGGGTAACGCGGTCGAGAACAGCGTCGCGATGAAGAACGGTCTGGAGATCACCGTGCGCCTCGATAACGGCGACATGCGCGCGATCACGCAGACCGCGAACGGCGAAGTCTTCCAGGCGGGCGAGCGGGTGCGTCTGTTGTCGAGCGGTGGCGTCACGCGCGTGACTCACTGAACTGAGGCGGCACTGACGTATTCGGCGGACGAATAGCCGCCGCAAGGCGAGCACGTCGTCCGGCGCGAGCGCATGTATCGAAAGATGCATGCGCTTTTTCTTTGGCCGCGCGAAACGAGCCGCAGGCGCGCGATGAAATTCGTTCGCCGAAACGAAAAACCCGCCGCCAGATTTCCGGCGACGGGTTCAGGCCGGGTAGGCTTACCCGGACTAAGGGCACAGCGCACTGCGCCTGGGTGTCGCGTACTGCGAGAGCTTACGGACGGCTGCCCGTCGGGAACGGCCATGCCGCTGCCGGGTTCAACGCCGTCTTGACCGCAGCGGCCGGAGCCGGAGCAGGCGCCGATACGGTGGTTGCCGTCGTTGCGGGAGCAGCAGCCGTAGTCTTCTTCGCAGCAGCGGCCTTCTTGGCCGGAGCTTTTTTCGCGGGGGCCTTCTTCGCAGCGGGAGCGGCAGCAGGGGCAGGCGCAGCGGCTGCGGTCTTCGCAGCAGCCTTTTTCGCAGGAGCCTTTTTCGCAGCGGCCTTCTTCGCTGCGGCCTTCTTCGCGGGCGCCTTCTTCGCCGCGGCCTTCTTCGCAGGCGCCTTCTTGGCTGCGGCCTTCTTCGCGGCTACCTTCTTGGTAGCGACTTTCTTCGCAGCGGCTTTCTTCGCGGGCGCCTTCTTCGCCGCGACCTTCTTCGCTGCAACCTTCTTCGCCGCTACTTTCTTTGCTGCGACTTTCTTGGTTGCCACTTTCTTTGCTGCAACCTTCTTCGCCGCGACCTTCTTGGCCGCTACTTTCTTCGCTGCAACCTTCTTCACAGCGACCTTCTTGGCGGCAACCTTCTTCGCCGGTGCGGCCTTCTTTGCGGTGACGTTCTTCGCTGCAGCCTTTTTGGCGGCGGGTTTTTTCTTGGCAACTGCCATGGTTTTTCTCCTTCAGGTTTTCAGATGAGAGTCAGTTCAAACTACACCCTTCGTCAAAACCCGCTTCCCACGCGTCGCCTCTCACAGCGCACGCTACGAAGCGGATTATTCATCGGCGTACGCTGATCCCACCTGCTTACGCTAATGAATACGGCAAGGCGCGCCGTGCCCCGAGGCACCGCGCGCCAAATTGAGTCAGCACCGCATCTTCGCGGCGCCGGCCATCGCTTGATCGAGCCAGCGCGCATGCCGCTGGCATTTTCCGGGGGGAAGTTTGCCCATCCCATTGAAGGGATCGCAAAACGCCTGTCTTTCATTCGTGCCGATAATCGGCTCGCCAAGTCAGTAGGCGCACTTTGCATCGGGCGACCGTTCTCCTAAACCTTGTCGATCAGGCGCGCGTGAGCGACACGCTGCTGCCTGACCGTCCCATCGATTTCGTCTGCAACACGTCCTGGATTTTTATTATTCCCAGGTCAGCGCGCCGCCGGTTTGATACTCAATCACGCGTGTCTCGAAGAAGTTGCGTTCCTTCTTCAAGTCGATCATTTCGCTCATCCACGGGAACGGGTTTTCCTCGTTCGGGAAGAGCGGGTCAAGCCCGATCTGCTGGCAACGCCGGTTGCAGATGAAGCGCAGGTAGCTCTTGAACATCGACGCGTTCAGGCCGAGCACCCCGCGCGGCATGGTGTCTTCAGCGTAGCGATATTCGAGCTCCACCGCCTCCTTGAAGAGCTCGCGGATCTCGGCCTTGAATTCGGCGGTCCACAGTTGCGGCTCTTCGAGCTTGATCTGGTTGATGAGGTCGATGCCGAAGTTGCAGTGCATCGACTCGTCACGGAGGATGTACTGATACTGCTCCGCCGCGCCCGTCATCTTGTTCTGGCGACCCAGCGCCAGAATCTGCGTGAAGCCGACATAGAAGAACAGACCTTCCATGATGCAGGCGAACACGATCAACGACTTCAGCAATTTCTGGTCCGCTTCCAGCGTGCCGGTGGTGAATGCCGGATCGGTCAGCGTCTGGATGAACGGAATGAGGAACTCGTCCTTGTCGCGAATCGACTTGACCTCGTGATACGCGTTGAAGATCTCGCTTTCATCGAGACCCAGCGATTCGACGATGTACTGATACGCGTGCGTGTGGATCGCCTCTTCGAAGGCCTGGCGCAACAGGAACTGGCGGCACTCCGGAGCGGTGATGTGACGGTACGTGCCGAGCACGATGTTGTTCGCGGCGAGCGAGTCCGCCGTGACGAAGAAGCCGAGGTTGCGCTTGACGACGCGACGCTCGTCGTCCGAGAGACCGTTCGGGTCTTTCCACAGGGCGATGTCGCGGGACATGTTCACTTCCTGCGGCATCCAGTGGTTCGCACAGCCGGCGAGGTACTTCTCCCACGCCCACTTGTACTTGAACGGCACGAGCTGATTGACGTCGGTCTTGCCGTTGATGATGCGCTTGTCGGCGACATTGACGCGCGCTTCGCTCTGCGCGGCGATCACGCCGGCGGACGGTGTAGCGGCTGCGGGCGGAACGAAGCCATCGGAGAAGATGTTCGTCGAGTTAGCCTGAGCAGTCTGATGGGTAGCTTGATGAGCTTGCGCGAATTGCGCCGTGCCTTGAGCGTTGCGCAACGTGTTCTGTTGCGAAGCGCTCGAGGGAGCTACGGCAGTGGTCTCGTCATCCCAGTTGAGCATAAATTCTCACCATCAATTTAGATCGGTTTGTACCATCTTTTCATGAGCGATAAAAGAGTTTGCTCATGAAAATTCTCGTTTTCATGCGATTTAGATTCGACGTTGCTACCTGCATACAACACTTGGCTCGCAGCCGTGTGTGTGAAGCTCGATGCGGCATCTGTTGAATCGTGTGTGAAGCGGTCCTGATCGAGTGACTTCGAAGGCATCGCAACGTGCTTGCGCGTGGCTTCATCGATGTCTTGAAAGCCTTGTCCCACGGTGCTTTGCGGCCGACGCACGATGCATGATGCGAAGCACGTCGTGTTTTGCTGCGAGCATGAGCTCGATGTCGAGTGTGCGATCTCGAACGCATCGAAGCGTGACTCGCTTCGCTCATCGATCGATGTCTCTCGACGACACTCGATGCGATGCAAAACATGTGTCGAGAAGCGAGCGGCTTGCTACCTTCACTCGCGCTCTTCGATGAGCTTCGATGCTGTTCATCGAACACGCGCCGCGTCACTCGAAACACCCTCGGACAAGTACGTCGAGGCGCCTGCTCTTGCCTGCCGCGTGCTTCGAATTCGTTGCCCGAAGTTTAGCATTTGGCGTCTCTTGTTTCCACAATATCTTGTGCTTGCAAAACGTGTCGATACAACCTATAGCGCGTTTACGCGGCAATCCGTTTCGACGAAAAAACTCATCGGCCTCGCAACGGATCGAGCAGCGAGCGCAGGTTGTTATGGTCGATCTCATGCATCAACGCGAGCAGCTTGCCGAGCTTGCCCTCTGGAAAACCCTCACGCGCGAACCACGCGAGATAGTGACCGGGCAGATCCGCGATGAGCCGATCCTTGTACTTGCCATAGGGCATCGTCTGCGTGACGAGCCGTTGCAGATCCAGCGGGTCCATCGTTTCTTCACTCCTCGTTCAATGTTCATCGCAGCACGCAACGCGCTTCGATCGCTCAGCGACTGCTCCATATCGGTGCCATAATCGCCGCTCTTGCCGCCAAGAGTTGATCGCGATTCACCATGCCGCTTGCCGTCAAAGCTTTCATTGCCCCTCTCATCGTCGCGTGCGCGATGTTCATGGAAAGCGTCGACGCCAATGTGATCGTCACCGCGATTCCTGAAATGGCGCGTGCTTTCGGACGCGATCCCGTCACATTGAAAGTCGCCGTCACGAGCTATGTGCTCGGGCTCGGCGTCTTCATACCGATCTGCGGCTGGGTCGCTGACCGCTTCGGCGCACGCGCCGTGTTCCGCACGGCCATCGGCGTGTTCGTCGTCGGCTCGCTGCTCTGCGCGGCCTCCACGTCGCTCGGCCCCTTCACCGTCGCGCGCTTCATCCAGGGCGTCGGCGGCGCGATGATGGTGCCCGTCGGCCGCATCATCATCTTCCGCTCGGTGCGCCGCTCGGAGTTCATTCGCGCGATGAACTACCTCTCGGTGCCCGCAATGCTCGGACCCGCGGTCGGTCCGTTGCTCGGCGGCTTCATCACCACCTATCTGCACTGGCGCCTGATCTTCTTCATCAACATTCCGATCGGCATCGCCGGAATCTATCTGACCAACCGCTACATCGCCAACTCGCACGAGGACCATCCGGGCCGGCTCGACTGGTTCGGCTTCTTCCTCTCCGCGAGCGCGGGCGTGTTGCTGTTGCTCGGGCTCTCGCTCGTCGGCGGCGAACTGATTCCGCAACGCACGGCATTCGCGATGTGCGTAGCCGGCGCGCTGATGGTCGTCCTGTACTGCATCCACGCGCGCCGCTCGGAGAAGCCTTTGCTCGACTTGCGCTTCTTCCGCGTGCCGACGTTTCAGGCGAGCGTACTCGGCGGTTCGATGTTTCGCATCGGGCTCGGCGCCGTGCCGTTTCTTCTGCCGCTCGCGCTGCAGGAAGGTCTCGGCATGACCGCGTTCAAGTCCGGCGCGATCACCTGCGCGTCGGCGTTTGGCGGCATGTTCATGCGCTCGCTTGCGTCGCGCGTGCTGCATCGCTTCGGCTTCCGTCAGACGCTCTTCTATAACGCGGCGCTGTCGGGCATCGCCATCGCGGCGTGCGGCACGTTCTTCCCCGGCACGCCGACCTGGGTGATCTGGGCCGTCGTGCTGCTCGGCGGCTTCTTCCCTGCGTTGCAGTTCACGAGCCTCAACTCGCTCGCGTATGCGGAGATCGAAACGCGCGATGTCGGGCGCGCGACCAGCCTTGCCAGCTTCGTGCAACAGGTGTCGCTTGGTCTTGGCGTGACCATCGCGGGGATCACGCTCGAACTCTCGCAATATCTGAACGGTCATGCGAGCGTGCAATGGTCCGACTTCTGGCCTGCGTTCGTTGTCGTCGGGTTGTTCTCGTTTCTTTCGATGCCGATTACCGCGCGGCTCGCGCATGATGCAGGGACGGAGATTTCGCGTGGCACGCGGGGGTGAGGTTGTTGCTTCTGTTGTCCTGCTTCTTCCGTTATCTCGCCGCTTGTTCAGTAGCCGCCTCCCCGGCGGAGGGGTCACTTTCTTTGCTGCTGCAAAGAAAGTAACCAAAGAAAGCAGCTATCCCCAGCCTAAGCACTTCACACCGGCCGCGGCACAGGCGATTGGCCTAATGGCCCGGCTGTAGCGAGTGCCCCCACAAGCAGATAAGGGCTTGGACCGCGCACGGTCTGACTCATCGCGCCGCTTGCTTCACTGGTTCAGCACCAAATAGCTCCGGCCCGCTACGCGGCCGACCGGTTAATCGGGTCCGCGTGCGCTTCTTCTCGACGGTTTCCCTGCATACCCAACGGCAGCGCGAAGCGCTGTGCCGAAGCTATTTGGTGCTGAACCAGCGCCCTGATACGTCTCGGGCGGCAGACCGTGCGCGATCCAAGCCCGGTTGGTCCTTCGAGGGCGACACTTAGGCGAGTGCCGCGGGCGGCTGGCAAGCAGGGCCAACGTGCGTGTGACCGCGGGCCTGAACGAGCTGCTTTCTTTGGTCACTTTCTTTGCAGCAGCAAAGAAAGTGACTGCCGCCCCGCACAGGGGCAGTGCCAATAGACCGACACGAAACCGGGATCCGGCGAAAACAACAGCGAAAACAACACCGAAACCAACGGCGAAAAAAAACCGGCACCGACGACTCCCTTCACGAAGAAGAAAGCACCCGGCACCGGTCCTCAGAGACCGCTTCAACCCAAGCTTATTGGCAAGCCTCGCACTCGTCGAAGCCAGCATCCCCCGGACGCATCATGCAGACGGGACCATCGGCTTCGGCAGCCGGCGCTGCCTCCACTGCAGCGGCATTGAAGCCACCCGCGTTCGACGCACCACCCGACACGCCACCGAACCCGCCTTGCGCACCCGATGCGCCCGACCCGCCATCGCCCGACGGCACGGCATTCAGCGCACCGTGCGCCACCGTCGACTTCTCGACGTGCGTCGCCGCCATCGTACGGAGGTAATACGTGGTCTTGAGGCCGCGAATCCACGCGAGCTTGTAGACCTCGTCGAGCTTCTTGCCCGACGCGCCCGCCATGTAGATGTTCAGCGACTGCGCCTGATCGATCCACTTCTGACGGCGCGACGCCGCTTCGACCAGCCACTTCGGATCGACTTCGAACGCCGTCGCGTAGATCGCGCGGAGATCCGCCGGAATGCGGTCGATGCGCGAGAGCGTGCCGTCGAAGTACTTCAGATCCGACACCATCACTTCGTCCCACAGCCCACGCGCCTTCAGGTCACGCACGAGGTAGTCGTTCACGACCGTGAATTCGCCCGACAGATTCGACTTCACGTACAGGTTCTGGAATGTCGGCTCGATGCACGCCGACACGCCGATGATGTTGGAGATCGTCGCCGTCGGCGCGATCGCCACGCAGTTCGAGTTGCGCATGCCGTAGGTCGAGATGCGCGAACGCAGTTGCGCCCAGTCCATCGACTCCGACGAATCCACTTCGACGTAGCCGCCGCGCGCGTCCGCCAGCAGCTTCAGCGAATCCTGCGGAAGAATGCCGCGATCCCACAGCGAGCCGCGATACGTCGCGTAACGGCCGCGCTCTTCCGCCAGTTCCGTCGACGCGTAGTACGCGTAGTAGCAGACGGCTTCCATCGAACGATCCGCGAACTCGACCGCTTCGCCCGACGCATACGGCGTGCGCAGCAGATGCAGGCAGTCCTGGAAGCCCATGATGCCCATGCCGACCGGACGATGCTTCAGGTTCGAGTTACGCGCCTTCGGCACCGCGTAGTAGTTGATGTCGATGACGTTGTCGAGCATGCGCATCGCCACGCTGATCGTGCGCTTCAACTTCGCGTGATCCAGCGCGTAGCTGCCGTCGGCCTGCTTCACCATGTGCGCGACGAGGTTCACCGAGCCGAGGTTGCAGACGGCGATTTCCGTCTCGCTCGTGTTCAGCGTGATTTCCGTGCACAGGTTCGACGAATGCACGACGCCGACGTGCTGTTGCGGCGAGCGCACGTTGCACGGATCCTTGAATGTGATCCACGGATGGCCCGTCTCGAACAGCATGCCGAGCATCTTGCGCCACAGTTGCGCGGCCGGCAGCTTCTTGAACAGCTTGATCTCGCCGCGCGCGGCTTTCTCTTCGTAAGCCACATAGGCCTTCTCGAAGTCCGCGCCGAACAGATCGTGCAGGTCCGGGCAGGTCGACGGCGAGAACAGCGTCCAGTCGCCGCCTTCGACGACGCGCTTCATGAACAGATCGGGAATCCAGTTCGCCGTGTTCATGTCGTGCGTGCGGCGACGGTCATCGCCCGTGTTCTTGCGCAGCTCCAGGAACTCCTCGATGTCGAGGTGCCACGACTCCAGGTACGCGCACACCGCGCCCTTGCGCTTGCCGCCCTGATTCACCGCGACGGCCGTGTCGTTCACGACCTTCAGGAACGGCACGACGCCCTGCGACTTGCCGTTCGTGCCCTTGATATGCGAGCCGAGTGCGCGCACGCGCGTCCAGTCGTTGCCGAGGCCGCCCGCGAACTTCGAGAGCAGCGCGTTTTCCTTCAGCGCTTCGTAGATGCCGTCGAGATCGTCGGCGACGGTCGTCAGATAGCACGACGACAACTGCGAGCGATGCGTGCCCGAGTTGAACAGCGTCGGCGTCGACGACATGAAGTCGAACGACGAGAGTACGTTGTAGAACTCGATCGCACGCGCTTCGCGGTCGATTTCGTTGAGCGACAGGCCCATCGCGACACGCATGAAGAATGCCTGCGGCAGTTCGATGCGCGTGCCTTCGACGTGCAGGAAGTAGCGGTCGTAGAGCGTCTGCAGGCCGAGGTAGCCGAATTGCAGATCGCGGTTCGCGTCGAGTGCGGCGCCGAGGCGCTTCAGGTCGAATTGCTGGAGCTTGTCGTCGAGCAGGCCGGCTTCCACGCCGCGCTTGATGAAGAGCGGGAAGTACTCGGCGTAGCGCTCGCCCATTTCGGCTTGCGTTACTTCATCGACGAGAATTTCGCGGCGAATCGTGTGCAGCAGGATGCGCGCGGTGACCTGGCTGTACGCCGGATCCTTTTCGATCATCGTGCGCGCAGCGAGGATGGCCGAGTCGTACACCTGGCTCATCGGCACGCCGTCGTACAGGTTCTTCACCGTTTCCGCGACGATCGGCTCGGCGGACACCGCGTCGCCGAGGTTCGCGCACGCGGAGACGATCAGCGCCTTCAGCGCGTCGAGATCGAGCGGGCGCGTGACGCCGTTGTCCGTCACGTTGATCGCGCCTTCGTGCGACTGCGCGTTCTGCGCTTCCGAGCGCTCTTGCGAACGCTGCTGCGTGCGCTTCTCGCGATACAGCACGTACGCCCGCGCGACGTTGTGCTCACCGCCGCGCATCAGCGCGAGCTCGACCTGATCCTGAATGTCTTCGATATGGAACGTGCCGCCATGCGGACGGCTGCGCACGAGCGCGCGCACGACGGCTTGCGTCAGTTGCTCGACGAGTTCGCGCACGCGCGCCGAAGCCGCGCCCTGGCCGCCGTTCACGGCGATGAACGCCTTCGTCACGGCGATCGCGATTTTCGTCGGCTCGAACGACACCACGCTTCCGTTGCGACGGATGACCTTGTAGTCGGCATACGTCGTGTTCGGCGCGAGCGCTTGTGCTGCGCCCGTGGCCTGCGCACCGCCCATCGGCTGTGCGGATGCGCCTCCGAATGAAGTCGTGGCGTTGTCGGTGGTTTGCATGTGCAAAACTCCTGGTGTTCGAATGGTGCGGATGATCCGCGGATTTATCACTTATGCCGCGCGCGTCACGAGTTCGTCATGAAGGTCACGCGGTGTTTTGGCGGTAAGCCAGGCTGTGAATACAGCAGGCTGGAAACACGAATCGCGGCCCTTACGGCCCGCATTGTTATTGGCGTCTCATGCGGTGCCCGCGTTGGCGCGCGGTGTCGGTCGACGCAATTCGCGCTTGCTTGCATGCCTTCTTCACGGTGCTGCTTGCTGGCGCCCGATGCGCCCGACGCCTCTCTCCTCGCAAAGAGAAACCGTCTCGCGCATCGCCCCGGGCCAGCCAAACTTCTCTACGCCGGAAAGCTGGCGGCGCCGGCTCATGGGAGCGGGCGCCGCTTCAACAACACAAGATATAGTGCAAAGTACGTCTTTCGGCACCAAGTATAGTGGACATCCGCGCAGTCTCAAAAAGGTTTATTTGCCTCTGGTCCGGCGTTGCGGGGTTGACTTTTGCTAGCGCAAAGCACGGCAAGGCATCGCGCGCGACCCTGCTGCGCCGCAACGAGAAAGACCTTACGCAGCGCTCAGATGTTGGACTGAAACGGGAAGAATGAAGGCGGCAGCGCGCTGTCGTGGCGCAGGCGCGGCCAGTCGAAGTGCGGACCGGGGTCCGTCTTGCGGCCCGGCGCGATGTCGGAATGTCCGGCCAGCGCGTCGATCGGATAACGCTTCACGACAATGCGCACGAGCGCGACGAGCGCGTCGTATTGCGCATCCTCGAACGGCATGCGATCGCTGCCTTCGAGCTCGATGCCGATCGAAAAATCATTGCAGCGCTCGCGTCCGCAGAACGACGAAACGCCCGCATGCCACGCGCGTTCGTCGCAGGAGACGAACTGCTCGATCGCGCCGTCGCGACGGATCACGAAGTGCGCTGACACCCGCATGCCGCGCAGATGATCGAAGTACGGATGCGCATCGTGATCGAGCTTGTTGAGGAAGAAATCGGCGATCGAGTTGGTCGTGAAATCGTCGGGCGGCAGGCTGATGTTGTGCACGACGATGAGCGTCGGCACCGCGTCGCCGGGACGCGCCTCGAAGTTCGGCGACGGCAGCTGCGTCGCGCTCGTCAGCCAGCCTTGCGCGTCGATATGCGGATCGCCTTTCCTGACGACGTGCATGTTCATCGCGCGTCGCGGCCGGTCGGATGGCTCGCGTAATGACGCGCGTGATCGGCGCAGCAGAAGCGCTCGCCCGCGACGACGATCGATTCGCTGCGCGGCGTGTGCACGCCGCATTGCGCGCAACGGATGAGCGGATCGGCAAGTTGCGGCGCGCTCGCGGCCGCGCCATTGCCGGTGCCGTTGCCGTTGCCATTGCGCGCCCGATGCGCGCCGCTGGCGCCGCCCGCGGTCGCGCCGCCGGCCTGCGCCTCGCCCTGTTGCGCGCGCTCGTTGGCGCGGCGCAGCTTCTTCAGGAGCCACTGGCTCACGAAGAAGAGGACGATCAGAAAGAAGAAATTTCGCATCGAATGAATGCCGTTAAAGAGTGCGTCCGTTCAGACCTTCAGGGCTCAGACGACCGCGCGATGCAGCAGCACTTCGAACACGAAGCGGCTGCCCACATACGCGAGCAGCAGCGCGGCGAACGAGGCCAGCACCCAGCGCAATGCCGCGCGTCCGCGCCATCCCGAGATGCGGCGCGCGGTGAGCAACGCGCCGAACATCAGCCAGGAGACGAAGGCGAACACGGTCTTGTGATCGAAGCGCAGCGCGCGATCGACCAGTTGCTCGTTGAACGCGATACCCGACACGAGCGTGAGCGTGAGCAGCACGAAGCCGGCCGCGATCAGGCGGAACAGCAGCTTTTCGAGCGTCAGGAGCGGCGGCAGCGTATCGAGCCAGCTCGTGAGCCAGCCGTTGCCCGTATGACGCGTCGCCATGCCGCGCATGCGCTGCAGACGGCGTTCGAGCATCAGCATGAGCACGGCATGAAGCGCAGCGATCGCGAAGAGTCCGTACGCGATGTTCGCGATCAGGAAGTGCAGCTTGAACATCGGCGCGGCGGAGTACGACAGCACGCGCACGCCCCCGAAGACGAGCGGCAGCAGCGACGCCACGCACGCGAGCGGCAGCACGAGCAGCCGCAGGCCGTCGAGCGGAAAGAAAAAGCTTTCGATCCAGTAGATGCCCGCGCCGAGCCAGAACATCGCGGAGAGCGCGAACGCGAAGCCGAAGACCATCGCGTTCTGGGGAAAGATCGTCGTGTGCAGCAAGAGGCCGTGCACGAGCAACGCTACTAATAATAGAGCGCGGCCCAGTCCACCCATGTCCGGCGACATTTTCGGCGCCGACGCCATGCCCGAAGGCACGCCCGCCAGCGCCGGCTCCACGGCCGTGTGGCGATGCGCGCGCCACCCCGCTACGGCAAGTCCGCCGTAGAGAAGCGCAGTGAGGGCATACAGTACAATATCCATGTTCGAAGTTTACACTAGGCCCTTGAATCGCGACGTTTTCCCCCTTGCGGCGACGCGGGGCGCAGAGTCGTTTTGCGCTGAAAAAGGGCCGCATTCTCTACCTTTCCCCCATGCTCGATAATCTCACTCAACGGATGGCGCGCGTCGTCAAGACGCTGCGCGGCGAGGCCCGGCTCACCGAGGCCAATACGCAAGAGATGTTGCGGGAAGTGCGGCTCGCGCTGCTCGAAGCGGACGTGGCGCTGCCGGTCGTGCGCGAGTTCATCGCGAAGGTGAAGGAAAAGGCGCTCGGCGAAGAAGTCGTGTCGAGCCTCTCGCCGGGTCAGGCGCTCGTCGGTGTCGTCCAGAAGGAACTGACCGCGGTAATCGGCGGCGATTATGAAGGCAAGGCCGCCGAACTGAATCTCGCCGTCGCGCCGCCCGCCGTCATCCTGATGGCCGGTTTGCAGGGCGCGGGCAAGACCACCACGACCGGCAAGCTCGCCAAGCTTCTGCGCGAGAAGAGCAAGAAGAAGGTGCTCACCGTTTCCGTCGACGTGTATCGCCCCGCCGCTATCCGTCAGTTGCAGACGGTGACCGAGCAGGTCGGCGCGGACTTCTTCCCGTCGGAGCCGGATCAGAAACCTGCCGACATCGCGCGCGCGGCGATCGACTGGGCGAAGCGCCACTATCACGACGTCGTGATCGTCGATACGGCCGGCCGCCTCGGTATCGACGAAGCGATGATGAACGAGATCAGCGAGCTGCACGCGCTGCTCAAGCCCGCTGAGACGCTCTTCGTCGTCGATGCCATGCTCGGTCAGGACGCGGTCAACACCGCGAAGGCGTTCAACGACGCGCTGCCGCTCACCGGCGTCGTGCTCACGAAGCTCGACGGCGATTCGCGCGGCGGCGCGGCGCTCTCCGTGCGGCACGTCACCGGCAAGCCGATCAAGTTCGTCGGCGTCGCGGAAAAGCTCGACGGGCTCGAAGTCTTCCATCCGGATCGCATGGCGAACCGGATTCTCGGCATGGGCGACATTCTCGCGCTCGTCGAGGAAGCGCAACGCGGCGTCGACAGTCAGGCGGCGCAAAAGCTCGCCGACAAGGTCAAGAAAGGCGGCGACTTCGACCTGAACGACTTCAAGGCACAACTCTCGCAGATGAAGAAGATGGGCGGCCTCTCGTCGCTCATGGACAAACTGCCCGCGCAGTTTCAGCAAGCCGCGCAAGGCGCGGACATGAACAACGCGGAAAAGCAGATGCGCCGCATGGAAGGCATCATCAACTCCATGACGCTCCAGGAGCGCGCGAAGCCGGAACTCATCAAGGCCGCGCGCAAGCGCCGCATCGCCGCGGGCGCGGGCGTGCACGTTCAGGAAGTCAACCGCATGCTCAATCAGTACGAACAGATGCGCGGCATGATGAAGAAGCTCAAGGGCGGCAATCTGCAGAAGATGATGCGCGGCATGAAGGGCATGTTGCCCGGCATGCGCTGATCGTAGTACCTCGAACCCGCGTTTTCGCGCGTCGCCCGACGCGAAGGAAGCGCGGGTTTATCATATGGCGCACGCCGCCGTTTTTTTCCACACTAAGAAGTCAGCCTCTCCCCCGCTTTCCCTATGAATCGCGAAGAAGCTCTCCATATTTTCAGCCACTCCGAAGAGATCGTGACGGCTGACGAAGTCAACGCATCGATCGGCAAGATGGCTACGGCCATCAAGTCGGCGACGCAAGACGACTTCCCGCTCGTGCTCTCGGTCATGGGAGGCGCGGCCGTGTTCACCGGCATGCTGCTGCCGCATCTCGACTTCCCGCTCGAGTTCGATTACATCCACCTGACGCGCTATCGCAACGCCATCAAGGGCGGCAGCGAGATGCAATGGCGCGTGGCGCCGGCGGAATCGGTGAAGGACCGCGTCGTGCTCGTGCTCGACGACATCCTCGACGAAGGCGAAACGATGGCCGCGATCCGCGACCGCATCATGGCGATGGGCGCGAAGACGTTCCTGTCCGCGGTGCTGTGCGAAAAGATCATCCCGAAGGCGAAGCCGCTGCGCCCGGATTTCTGCGGATTCGAGGTGCCGGATCGCTACGTGTTCGGATGCGGGATGGATGCGAAGGGTTACTGGCGGAATTTGCCGACGATTCGCGCGCTGACGGAAGGCGCGTAATCGCTCTTCGAAGCGACGTAAAAAAAGCGGCCTCGGCCGCTTTTTTCATAGCTGATGCACGAAAGTGCGTATTCCCGTGAGAATCATCTCGACGGAAATCGCCACGAGCACGAGTCCCATCAACCGCTCGAACGCCGTGACCGCACGCTCGCCGAGCCACTGCTGAATCTTCTCCGCGAGGATCAGCACGATCGCGCAGACGATCATCGTCACCGTCAGCGCGCCGATCCATTCGAGCATCTTGCCGGGCGCCTGCGAAGTCAGCAGCATCACGGTCGCGAGCGCGGACGGACCCGCCAGCGCCGGAATCGCGAGCGGCACGATCAGCGGCTCGCCGCCGCGCGAATCGCCGCCCATCGGGCCATCGGGATGCGGAAAGATCATCCGCAGCGCGATGAGAAACAGCACGATCCCGCCGCCGATGCGCAACGACAAATCCGTGAGGTTCATCGCGCGCAGAAAGCGATCGCCCGCCAGCATGAACACCAGCAGGATCACGAACGCGATCGCGACTTCCCGCAGGATCACGACGCGGCGCCGCTCTTTGGCGACGCCGCGCAGCGCGTTGATGAAGATCGGAATGTTGCCGAGCGGATCGGTGATCAGCAGCAGAAGGATCGTCGCCGACAGGAAGTTGTACTGCATTACTTCCCGAGCGCGGCCCGCACTTTGGCCATCACGACGTCAGCCGCTTCATCGACGGGCAGCAGCGTGGCTTCGGTATCGCGACGGCTCTGATACTCGAGCTTGCCTTCCTTCAGCCCGCGATCGCCGATCACGATGCGATGCGGCACGCCGATCAGTTCCCAGTCCGCGAACATCACGCCAGGACGCTCGCCGCGATCGTCGAGGATCACGTCGATGCCCGCTTGCTGCAACGTCGCGTAGAGCTTGTCGGCCTGCTCGCGCACGGCGTCGCTGCGGTCATAGCCCATCGGGCAGATCACGACTTCGAACGGCGCGATGGCTTCCGGCCAGATGATGCCCTTGTCGTCGAAGTTCTGTTCGATCGCCGCGCCCAGTACGCGCGTCACGCCGATGCCGTAGCAGCCCATCTGCATCGGCGCGGGCTTGCCGTTTTCGTCGAGGAACGTCGCGCCCATCGAATCCGAATACTTCGTGCCGAGCTGAAACACGTGGCCCACTTCGATGCCACGGCAGATTTCGAGCGTGCCCTTGCCGTCCGGCGACGGATCGCCCGCGACGACGTTGCGAATATCCGCCACTTCCGGCTCCGGCAGATCGCGGCCCCAGTTCACGCCGGTCGTGTGGTAATCGACCTCGTTCGTGCCGACAACGAAATCGCTCATGTTCGCGACCGTGCGATCCGCGATCACGCGCACCGGCTTCTTCGTGCCGATCGGACCGAGATAGCCCGGCGGCGTGCCGAACCATTCGATAATCTCGGCTTCCGTCGCGAAGCGATAGCCCGCGAGGCCGGGCAGCTTGCCCGTCTTGATGTCGTTGAGCGAATGATCACCGCGCAACATCAGCAGCCAGATCGTGGGCTCGGCGCCTTCGTTGTCGGTTGCGAGAATGATCGACTTGATGGTCTTTTCGAGCGGAATGTTCAGAAGCTGCGCGACCGCCTCGCATTTCGCGGCGCCGGGCGTCGGCGTCTTCTTCAGTTCTTCCGTGGGCGCGGCGCGCTGCGCGATGAGCGGCAACGCATCCGCGGCTTCGACGTTCGCCGCGAAGTCCGAGCTCGGGCAATAGGCGATGTCGTCCTCGCCCGTGTCCGCGATCACGTGGAACTCGTGCGAGCCGCTGCCGCCGATCGAGCCGTTGTCCGCCGCCACCGCGCGGAACTCCAGACCGATGCGCGTGAAGATGCGGACATAGGCTTCGTACATCTTGCGATACGACTCGGCGAGACCGTCGCGGTCCTTATCGAAGGAATAGGCGTCCTTCATGATGAACTCGCGGCCGCGCATCACGCCGAAGCGCGGGCGGATCTCGTCGCGGAACTTCGTTTGAATCTGATAGAAGTTCACCGGCAACTGGCGATAGCTCTTGATCTCGCGGCGCGCGATATCGGTGACGACTTCCTCGTGCGTCGGGCCCATCACGAAATCGCGCTCGTGGCGATCCTTGAAGCGCAGCAGTTCGGGACCGTACTGCTCCCAGCGGCCCGACTCCTGCCACAGTTCGGCGGGCTGCACGGCGGGCATCAGCAGTTCGAGCGCGCCCGCGCGGTTCATCTCTTCACGCACGATGGCTTCGACCTTGCGCACCGAGCGCAGCCCGATAGGCATGTAATCGTAGATGCCGCCCGCGACACGGCGGATCATGCCGGCGCGCATCATCAGCTTGTGGCTGACGATCTCGGCGTCGGCGGGAGCTTCTTTCAGGGTGCCGATGAAGAAACGGGATGCTTTCATTCAAATTTTCCAAATGCGGCGCGCGCTTCGGAGCCGTTGCGGCGCCGGAGCAGGCGAAACGAGGGTGAACGACGGAAACGGTCGACGGCTCTTGCAAGGAAGAAGATTTTGCCGTCTTCCTCGTGGCCTGGCAAAGCGCCTTGCACCCTGCTCGGGAAACGTGCCCCGAATTCGGGTTCGTGCCGGTGCGCGGGGTCCGTTAACTGTTTATAATCAAAGCAATTTTAAAGGATTTGAAGGTGGCTGTATGCTGGATCGTGAAGGCTTTCGCCCGAACGTCGGCATCATCCTCTTGAACGCGCGCAACGAAGTGTTTTGGGGCAAGCGGCTGCGTGAACATTCCTGGCAGTTTCCGCAAGGGGGCATCAAATACGGTGAGACCCCTGTGCAAGCGATGTATCGGGAGTTACACGAAGAAACCGGCCTGTTACCGGAGCATGTGAAAGTTGTCGGTCGCACGCGCGACTGGCTGCGTTATGAGGTGCCGGACAAGTTCATCAAGCGCGAGGTGCGCGGACACTATCGCGGTCAGAAACAGATCTGGTTTCTGCTGCGCATGGTGGGACGCGATTGCGACATCTGCCTGCGTGCGACGGACCATCCGGAATTCGATGCCTGGCGCTGGAACGAGTATTGGGTGCCGCTGGACGCGGTCATCGAGTTCAAGCGCGACGTTTATCAAATGGCTCTCACCGAGTTGTCCCGCTTTCTGCGGCGAACCAACTCCCGCGGCGAACGCGGCGAGCGAGCCGCGCATCATGGGCCGCGCTATCCACGCGTGCTCCAGACGATGACCATCGAAGCACCTGCCGTTACTGCCTCCGGCGCGGCGGTTCAGGCAGAATGCACGGTCAGCGAAGAAGTGCATCTGATCGTGCAGCGCTCATCGTGAAACCGGGCGTACGACTGATCGCTGCGGTTCATCGCGCACTTTGACACTCAGCACGACTTCGATCGATGGCACGGCGAACTTCTCGCCGTGCCGTCTCGCTTTGTTCCGCCGGGCGGGCGCTTCGCGTCCCGCGCGCATGTTTCCGGGAAGACCCAATTGAAAGTGAATGCCTCACTCGCGGTAATCGCGGCATCCGCGGCAGCGCTTGCCGTGCTCGCCGGCTGCTCCAGCAACAAGAGCCCGTCCACGCAGGACGACGGCGTCTTCACCTATCTCCTCGACCGCAAGTCGACTTGGGCCGAAGATAAGATCGACACGATGCCGCCTCTGCCGCAAACGTCGAATCTGATCGCGTTCAACGTATCGCAGAACACGCCGCTCACGTTCGCCGTCGACAAGACGACGCTCACGGTCGGCAAGGATGGCGTCGTGCGTTATGTGATCGTCGCGACGAGTCCGGCGGGCGCGCGAAACGTCAACTACGAAGGCATTCGTTGCGACACCTACGAATGGCGCCGCTACGCGAGCATCAACGACGATCAGAACGGTTGGGATCAGGGTTCCGCGTTCGACTTCAAGCGCATCGAGAACGGCGAGCTGAACGCGTATCAGGCGGCGCTCTATCAGGACTACTTCTGCGCAAGCAAGCTGCCCGCCGGCGATGCGAAGCAGATCGTCAACAACATCCAGTACAAGCGCACGCAGACCTCGATCAATCTGCGCTGATTTCAGGTCGCGCCAGAATGCAAAAGCCCGCTGGATCAGCGGGCTTTTTTGTATCAGACGAGCACCAGGTTGTCGCGATGGATCAGCTCGGGCTCCAGCATATACCCGAGCACCGTTTCGATCTCGCCGCTCGGCCGCCGATGAATCAGCCGCGCCTCCGAGCTGCTGTAATTCGTGATGCCGCGCGCGACTTCCTGCCCTTGATCGTTGACGCAGGCGATCACCTCGCCGCGATCGAACGCGCCCTTCACGTCGATCACGCCGATCGGCAGAAGGCTCTTGCCGTCGGCGGTGAGCTTCTGCACCGCGCCGTTGTCGATCACGACGTGGCCGCGCACCTGCAAGTGATCCGCCATCCACTGCTTGCGCGCCGCGATGCGAGCCGTGCGCGCGATGAGCTGCGTGCCGATCATCTCCCCCGATGCGAGGCGCGTGAGCACATCGGCTTCGCGACCGCTCGCGATCACCGTGTTCGCGCCGCTGTGCGCCGCGCGCTTCGCCGCGAGAATCTTGGTCAGCATGCCGCCACGTCCGAGGCTCGAACCCGCGCCGCCGGCCATCTGCTCGAGCTCGGGCGTGCCGGCATCGGCCTGCTCGACGAGCGTCGCGTTCGGGTCCTTGCGCGGATCGGCGGTGAAGAGACCGCGCTGATCGGTGAGGATGACGAGCGCATCGCCTTCGATCAGATTCGCGACGAGCGCGCCGAGCGTGTCGTTGTCGCCGAACTTGATTTCGTCGGTGATGACCGTGTCGTTCTCGTTGATGATCGGCACCGCGCCCAGACGCAGCAGCGTGAGCAGCGTCGAGCGCGCGTTAAGGTAGCGTTCGCGATCGGCGAGATCGGCGTGCGTCAGCAGAATCTGCGCGGTGCGGATGCCGTGCGCGCCGAAGCTGCTTTCGTAGACCTGCGCAAGGCCCATTTGTCCGACGGCGGCCGCGGCCTGCAATTCGTCGATTTCACGCGGCCGTTTGGTCCAGCCGAGCCGATGAATGCCTTCCGCGATCGCGCCCGAACTCACGAGCACGACTTCCTTGCCCTGCTCGCGCAGCGCCGCGATCTGCGACGCCCAGCGCGAGATGGCCGCATGGTCGAGTCCGCGTCCGTCGTTGGTGACGAGGCTGGACCCTACTTTCACTACGATTCGCTTCGCAGCGGCGATGACGGAACGCATCGTGCGCTTTCTCCTCGTGGTTGCTTTTATTCCTTCGCTGCGTCGTCGCGGAAGCGCACGTCGGCGGCGAGATCTTCCGCTTCCGCCGCACGCGATGCGTCCGAATGCTGCGAGATGTAGTCGTAGATCGCGTACGTAAGCGCCTCGCAGCCCTGGCCCGTCAGCGCCGAAATCTCGTAGACCGGACCGTCCCACTCGAAGCGCTCGACGAAATCGGCGATGCGCGCTTCGCGCTCATCCTCCGGCACCATGTCGAGCTTGTTCAGCACGAGCCAGCGCGGCTTCTCGTAGAGCGCCTCGTCGTACTTGCGCAGTTCGTTGACGATGGCCTTCGCTTCCGCGACCGGATCGACGTTTTCATCGAACGGCGCCATGTCGACGAGATGCAGCAGCACGCCGGTGCGCTGCAGGTGGCGCAGGAAACGATGCCCGAGCCCCGCGCCTTCCGCCGCACCTTCAATCAGGCCGGGGATGTCCGCGATCACGAAGCTCTTGCTCGGCCCGACGCGCACCACGCCGAGATTCGGCGCGAGCGTCGTGAACGGATAATCCGCGATCTTCGGCCGCGCGTTCGACACCGACGAGATGAACGTGGATTTTCCCGCGTTCGGCATGCCGAGCAGGCCGACGTCGGCGAGCACTTTCAGTTCGAGCCTGAGCATGCGGCGGTCGCCCGGCTTGCCGTCGGTCTTCTGACGCGGCGCGCGGTTCGTGCTCGACTTGAAATGCAGGTTGCCGAGGCCGCCCGCGCCGCCCTGCGCGATCAGCACTTGCTGATTGTGCTCGGTCAGATCGGCGATGATTTCGCCCGTTTCCTGATCCGAAATGATGGTGCCGACCGGCATGCGCAGCGTGATGTCGTCGCCGCCCTTGCCGTAGCAATCCGCGCCGCGGCCGTTTTCGCCGTTACGCGCCTGATGCTTCTTGGAAAACCGATAGTCGATCAGCGTATTGATATTGCGATCGGCGACCGCGTAGACGCTGCCGCCGCGGCCGCCGTCGCCGCCGTCCGGCCCGCCGAACGGGACGAACTTTTCGCGGCGCATCGACGCGCTGCCATCTCCTCCGTCGCCGGCGATGACTTCAATCCTCGCTTCGTCAATGAACTTCATGCGTTGCTCCGTCCCGTGTATTGCAGCTATTTTGCCGTGACCTGACGTTGCCGGTCACCGATATCCTTGAATTCACCCGATGCGCTGCCTTTCAGTGCATCAAATGAAAAAGGCCCCGCGAACTTCGCGGGGCCTTTTTTCGGTCCTGAAGCCCGTGCGTAAAATTTACGCTGCCGGGACGACGACGACCGTGTGCTTCTTCGCAGCGCCCTTGGTCACGAACTTGACGTGACCGTCGGCGAGCGCGAACAGCGTGTGATCCTTGCCGATGCCGACATTCTCACCCGGATGCATGCGCGTGCCGCGCTGGCGAACGATGATGCCGCCCGCGTTGATTGCCTGGCCGCCGTACACCTTCACGCCGAGGCGTTTCGACTCGGAGTCGCGGCCGTTGCGGGAAGACCCGCCTGCTTTTTTGTGTGCCATTTCATTAGCTCCTTAACCGATATCTGTGCGAACCCGATCACGCCTTAGGCGTTGATCGCGTCGATGCGCAGTTCGGTGTAGTTCTGGCGATGGCCAGCGTGCTTTTGATAGTGCTTCCGGCGACGCATCTTGAAGATGGTCACTTTCTTGTGACGACCTTGCGACACGACGGTAGCCTTGACGGAAGCCCCACCCACCAGCGGCGTACCGAACTTAATCGATTCGCCTTCGCCTACTGCGAGAACCTGGTCGAGCGTGATTTCAGCGTCAATGTCTGCCGGTATCTGTTCTACTTTCAATTTTTCGCCAACGGCAACCTTATACTGCTTGCCGCCGGTTTTTATGACCGCGTACATTGAGAACCTCACTCAAAATTCTTTTTCCACGCACCACGCGGGGAAAACACGCGATTATACATAGGGTTACGCTCGACGTCAAAGTCCTGTGACGTCTCCCGCGCGCGGGGAGCGGCGCGCGATCCGGATCCCAACCTCGGCGAAAACGAAGCGAATCGTGTCCGAATTCCGCCGACGTCGCGCGAATCGACACAGCCGAGTCCCGTCGTCTGTCGGATTCGCCTTATAATCCGCCGGATTACCTTTACTGCCGATCATGTCGTCCACCGCCACTTCCTCCCCCAACGCCGCCGCGCTGCTCGCCCCGATTGCCGAGGACATGCAGCACGTCAATCGCGTCATCCGGCAGCGCCTGGCATCAGAAGTGATGCTGATCAACCAGATTTCGGAGTACATCATCGGCGCGGGCGGCAAGCGGCTGCGTCCGGCGCTGCTGCTCCTGGTTTCCGGCGCGCTGGGCGACACGACCGGACATCGCCACGAACTGGCCGCCGTGGTGGAGTTCATCCATACGGCGACGCTGCTGCACGACGACGTCGTCGACGAATCCGATCTGCGCCGCGGCCGCAAGACGGCGAACGCGCTGTTCGGCAACGCGGCGAGCGTGCTGGTCGGCGACTTCCTGTACTCGCGCTCGTTCGAAATGATGGTGAGCGTCGGCAAGATGCGCGTGATGGAAATTCTCTCCGTCGCGACCAACATCATTTCCGAGGGCGAAGTCCTGCAGTTGCTCAACATGCACGATCCGGACGTCGACGAAGCGCGCTACATGCAGGTGATCCGCTACAAGACGGCGAAGCTGTTCGAAGCGGCCGCGCAGCTCGGCGCGGTGCTCTCGGGCGCGGATGCGCGTACCGAAGCGGCGGCGGCGGAATTCGGCCGACGCATCGGCACCGCGTTCCAGATCATGGACGACTGGCTCGACTACACCGGCACGCCCGAATCGATGGGAAAAAACGCCGGCGACGACCTGCGCGAAGGCAAACCCACTTTGCCGCTCATCTATCTGATGGAGCACGGTACGCCGGAACAGGCGGCGCTCGCGCGCGAGGCGATCGAACAGGGCGGCACGGATCGCTTCGAGACGATCTTCGACGCGATCACCACGTCCGGCGCGCTCGACCACACGCTGGAACGCGCGCGAAAGGAAGCCGAGGCAGCGGCGAACGCGATTTCTCTATTTCCCTCTTCCATCTATAAAGAGAGCCTGCTAGAATTATGTTCTTACTCGACGTCGAGGCAGTCTTAAACGAGACTGAAACAACGTGAGAGTCCAAGTTGGTCGAATTCGGGGTGTAGCTTAGCCTGGTAGAGCGCTACGTTCGGGACGTAGAGGCCGGAGGTTCGAATCCTCTCACCCCGACCAGAATTGCAAAAACCCGCATGGTCCGCCATGCGGGTTTTTTATTTCCGGCAGCGAAACCGCGTACGCTTGCCGAACGGCCAGAGCGGGCTTTCCTGCCCCGTCTGATATATTGCCTCCCATCTCCGCCCCTACTCGATCACCGCGTGGACAACCTTCCCTTATGGGCGCAAATTTGCGCCATTTTTCTGCTTCTCTTCCTTTCCGGCTTCTTCTCGATTTCCGAAACGTCGATGATGGCGCTCAATCGCCATCGCTTGAAATATCTTGCGAGCCAAGGATCGCTGCGCGCGCGCACGACACAGGGGCTGCTCGCAAAAACCGACCAGCTTCTCTCCGTGATCCTGATCGGCAACAACCTGATCAACACGATCATCCCGGTGCTCACGACATCGATCGCGCTGCGCACCTTCGGTCATAACAACCTCGTCCTGTCGATCACGACGGGCGTCATCGCGTTTCTGATCATCGTGTTCGCTGAAATCGCGCCGAAGATCGTCGGCGCAACGTATCCCGAGAAAGTGGCGCTTCCCGCGAGCCTCGTGCTCGCGCCGCTCATGCGCATCGGGCGGCCGCTGATCTGGTTCGTCAACCTGTTCGCCAACGCGATTCTGGCCGCGCTCCACATCAACACGAAAAACAAGCGCGATCAGCGGATTTCGCCCGAAGAACTGCGCACCATCGTGCTGGAAACCGGCAGTTTCATGCCGACCAAGCACCGCAGCATCCTGCTCAATCTGTTCGATCTGGAGAACATCACCGTCGACGACGTGATGATCCCGCGCCGGCGCATCGAAGCGCTCGATTTCGACGCGCCCTTCGAGCAGATCCTGCATCAGCTCGAGACGTGCTATCACAACAAGCTCGTCGTCTTTCAGGGCGATATCGACCGGGTGCTCGGCATCCTGCATGTGCGCAAGACGCTGTCGGCGCTGCATAACCAGGAGCTCGAGCGCGATACGCTGCGCGAACTGCTCACCGAGCCTTATTTCGTGCCGGCCGGCACGCCGGTGTTCCAGCAACTGCAGTACTTTCAGGAAAGCGGCCACCGCATCGCGATCGTGGTCGACGAGTACGGCGAGTTGCAGGGGCTCGTGACGCCCGAGGACATCATCGAGGAACTGATCGGCGAGTTCACGACGACGATTCCGCGTGGCGCCGGTTCGCGCGGCGGCTGGGATGAGAATGGCGAGTGCATCGTCGCGGGCAGCATGCCGCTGCGGGAACTGAACCGCTGGCTGCATCTGACGCTGCCGACGGACGGCCCGAAGACGCTCAACGGCCTTATTCTCGAAACGCTCGAAGATATTCCGGACGGCGACGTGTCGGTGCGCATCGCGGACGTGACCGTCGAAGTCATGCGCAGCGACGATCAGGCGATCCGCACCGTCAAGATTTTCAAGCCGCTCGGGCCGCCGAAACGCGCGCTGCGTTAGCCATTCGGACGACTGGGCGCGAGCGATCGCGGGCGGGATGATCGGATCATCTCGACTCCGACGTCCCGACGCCCATGACTGCCCCTTCCCGCGACGCTTTCGACACCTTCGCACGCCCGGCCCGTGCGGCCGAATCCGCACGCGACAATGCATCCGATCAAGAAACGCCCGCCGTTTCGCTGCTCGCCGAAACCTTGCGTGAAGCCGCCGAGCGCGGCGCATCCGATATCCACGTCGAGCCATCGGAGCACGATTGGCGCATCCGGCTGCGCGTCGATGGCGCGCTGCATGTGTTGAAGCGTCCGCCGCCGCACTTGCGCGACGCGTTCATCACGCGCATCAAGGTGCTGGCGCGCATGGACATCGCCGAGCGGCGCGTGCCGCAGGACGGCCGGCTGCGTCTGAAACTTCCGGGCGGGCGCATCGGCGACTATCGCGTCAACTCGCTGCCGACGCTCTTCGGCGAAAAGCTCGTGCTGCGGCGGCTCGACGCGCTGCCGCCCGACTTGTCGCTCGCCGCGCTCGGTCTCGACGATGCGCAAAGCGGCGCGGTCGAATCGGCGATTCGCGCGCCGCACGGTCTCATCCTCGTGACCGGACCGACCGGCAGCGGCAAGACTCTTTCGCTCTACTGCTTCCTTCAGATGCTCAATGCCGAAGCGCGCAACGTGTGCTCCGTCGAAGATCCCGTCGAGATTCAGCTCGCGGGCATCAATCAGGTGAGCGTGCGCGAAAAAGCGGGGCTGACGTTTGCCGTGGCGCTGCGCGCGTTCATGCGTCAGGATCCGGACGTCATCATGGTCGGCGAAATTCGCGACGCTGAAACCGCCGATGTCGCGGTGAAGGCGGCGCAGACGGGGCACCTCGTGCTCTCGACCTTGCACACCAACGACGCTCCGGCCGCGATCGCGCGGCTCATCGATATCGGCGTGGCTCCCTACAACCTCGCGTCCGCGCTGAGGCTCGTGACCGCCCAACGGCTCGTGCGCAAGCTGTGCGAGATTTGCCGCGCGCCGTCGGCGTTGCCGCTCGCGGGCGGGTTTCATCCGTTCGAAGCGCGCGGCTGCGCGGCGTGTCATGGCATCGGCTATCGCGGGCGCGTCGGCGTGCATCAGGTGATGCCGGTATCCGATGAACTACGCGAACTGATCGTTTCGCGCGCGGCAACGCATGCAATCTCGCGAGCGGCGCAGGCGCGTGGCATGCCCTCATTGCGCGATGCAGCCTTCGCCCGCGTGCGCGAGGGCGTGACGAGCGTCGCCGAGGCAGCCGAAGCAACGGAGATCGAATGATGAGTCATGCGCTCGAATTGCGATTCGCCTGGCGCGGAATGGACGCCGAAGGCCGGCCGAAGCAGGGAAAGATCATCGCCGCCGATGCGCTTTCGGCCCGCGCCTCGCTGCGTCGGGAAGGCGTAATCGTCACCGGACTCGAAACGCTCGGCGCCGCGCCATTGCCGAAAGCGAAGACCGCCGATGTAACCGTCTTCACACGGCAACTCGCCGGGCTGCTGCGAGCGGGCCTGCCACTCGCGGGCGCGCTCGAATTGCTGGCTGGCAGCGCGACAGGCGGCGGACTGCCGCGCATCGTGCGCGCGCTCGCCCGCGACATCACGCGCGGCGTGTCGTTTTCAGCCGCACTCGCGCAGCATCCGGCGGCATTCGGGGCGCTGTACTGCCAGTTGGTTTCGGTCGGTGAAGTGGCGGGCGCACTGCCGGCCGTGCTCGCCCGCCTCGCCGACGATCGCGAGCGCGCCGCGTCGCAACGTGCCCGACTGCGCGCCGCCCTCACCTATCCCGTCATGGTGCTGCTGCTTTCGCTCGCGATCACCGCGGGTTTGCTGATCGGCGTCGTGCCGACCTTCAAGACGATCTTCGATGGCTTCGGCGCCGCGCTGCCCGCGCCGACGCGCTTCGTCCTCGCGCTGTCGGACGGCGTCGCGCATGCCAGCGTGCCGTTCGTCATCGCATGTGCGTGTGCGGTGATCGTCGTGTCGCGCTGGATGAAGCGCTCGCCCGATGCCCGCGAGTCCGCCGATCGCGCCGCGTTGCGCATGCCGCTCGCAGGCAAGCTGCTGCGCTCCCTCGCTGTCGCCCGATGGAGCCGCGCGCTCGGCACGCTGCTCTCGGCAGGCACGTCGCTGTCGGATGCCTTCGACTCGCTCACGCACGCGACGGGCAATCGCGTCTTCGACCGCGCCACGGTCGACATCGCCGCGCGGCTGCGCAACGGCGAGCGCCTCGCGGTCGCCATGCGCGCCGCCGGCTGCTTTCCGCAAGACGTCGTGCAGCCGATTGCGGTCGCCGAAGAATCGGGCTCGCTCGATGCGATGCTCCTCGATCTCGCCACACTGGCCGATCGTCAGGTGGACGAGCGCATCGGCGTGTTCGCGAGCCTCTGCGAGCCGATCGTCATCGCGGTGCTGGGCGCACTCGTGGGCGGGCTCGTCATCGCGATGTATCTTCCTATCATTCAGCTCGGCAACGTGGTGTAGCATCGCGGGCCAAAGCAACCGTTCGTCCATCATGCAGCCTTCGTTCGATCCGTCCGCCGCGCACTTCGCGAGCCGCTATCTGGCGGCGTTCGCCGCGCTTCCCGTCGCCGTGCAGTACGGGTTCGCCGTCGTGTTCGGTCTCGTGATCGGCAGTTTTCTCACCGTCGTCGTGCATCGCCTGCCTGTCATGCTCGAACGCGCGTGGCGCGCGGAAGTCGATTCGGCCATGCCCGAAGCGTCGAAACCTTCCGCCGATCCGTACCCCGAACGCTTCAATCTCGCCGTGCCGCGCAGCGCGTGTCCGCATTGCAAGCATGTGCTGCGCGCGTGGGAAAACATTCCCGTCATCAGTTATCTCGCGTTGCGCGGGCGATGTTCGGCGTGCGGCGCGCGCGTGAGCCCGCGCTATCCGCTGGTGGAACTCGCGAGCGGTGCGCTCGCGGCGCTCTCGCTGTACGCCTACGGTCCCACCTGGCCCGCGCTGGCGGCGTTCGGACTGTGCGCGACCTTGCTGACTGCCGGTCTCATCGACTACGACACGCGCTATCTTCCCGATGTGCTGACGCTGCCGCTGCTGTGGGCGGGGCTGATCGTGAATTTCGGCGAAGGCGGATTCGCGACGCTGCACGACGCCGTGACAGGCGCGATCGTCGGCTATCTCTTTCTGTGGTGCGTGTACTGGCTCTTCAAGCTCGTGCGCGGCGTGGAAGGCATGGGCTACGGCGACTTCAAATTGCTCGCCGCGATCGGCGCGTGGCTCGGCTGGTCATCGCTCGCGCAAGTGGTCCTGATCGCGGCCGTCGCGGGCGCGGCGTTCGGCATCGTAGCGACGTGGCGCAAGCGCATGCGTTTCGAGGAGCCGTTGCCGTTCGGGCCGTTTCTCGCGGCGGGCGGCGCGATCACGCTCTTCGTCGGCACACCGCTTTATTCTTTGTTGGGATGATCGAAGGGAGCAACGGATGTTCAGCATTGGTCTCACCGGCGGCATCGGCAGCGGCAAAAGCACGGTCGCCGATCTGTTCGCGGCGCGCGGCGTGCCGCTGATCGACACGGACCTGATCGCGCACCGGATCACCGCGCCGGGCGGCGTCGCGATGCCGCTCATCGCAAGCGAATTCGGTGACGATTTCATCGCTGCGGACGGCTCGCTCGATCGCGCGAAGATGCGCGCGCTAGTCTTCGCCGACGACACCGCGAAAGCGCGCCTCGAACGCATCGTGCATCCGTTGATTCGCGCCGAAACGGAGCGCCAGCGGCTTGCGGCGCAAGGCGCGTATCACATCGTGGTCGTGCCGCTGCTGGTCGAGTCGGGCGAGTGGGCCGCGCGCGTGGCACGCGTGCTCGTGGTGGATTGTCCTGTCGAGACGCAGATCGCGCGCGTCATGCGGCGCAACGGTTTCATGCGCGAACAGGTGCTCGCGATCATCGCGAAGCAGGCGTCCCGCGAAGCGCGGCTTGCGGCAGCGGACGATATCGTCATTAACGACGAAACCGCCACGCACGACGCCCTCGCGCAGCAAGTCGACGCGTTGCACGCCCGTTATCTGTCGCTGTCATCCGCATGAAAAGGCTTGACCGCCTGAGTTGGCCAAATCGTCGAAAAGTTCCCTGATTTGCACCGAAACAAGCAGTTTGGCGAGCGATTATGCCGCGATTTGCTAGGGTGAGGATGCGGCATTAGAATGTGCTCACTTCCGCTCATGGAAGCAACCGACCCACGCTGAGGCGAGCGCGCTTGATCCTTTACGAGTATCCCTTCAACGAGCGAATCCGGACGCTGTTGCGCCTCGAAGACCTGTTCGAGCGCTTCACGTTCTTTCTGACTCAGGAAGACGCGCGAGAACACCACGTCGCGCTCACGACGCTCTTTGAGATCGCCGAAGTCGCAGGCCGCACGGATCTCAAGGCCGACCTCATGAAGGAACTGGAGCGGCAGCGTCAGACGCTCGCGCCGTTCCGTGGCAATCCGGGAATCGAACAGGAAGCCCTCGAAGCCGTGCTCGGTGAAATCGAGCAGACGCTCGGCGGCCTCACCGACATGCACGGCAAGACCGGTCAGCATCTCGCCGACAACGAATGGCTCGCGAGCATCCGCAGCCGCACGATCATTCCGGGCGGCACGTGCAAGTTCGATCTGCCGTCGTATTACGCCTGGCAGCAGTTGCCGGTGGAAGAACGGCGGCAGGACATCGCGAAATGGGTCATGCCGATGCTCGCTTTGCGCGACGCGGCGGCCATCGTGTTGCGGCTCGCGCGTGAATCAGGTCAGGCATCGAAAGTGATGGCCATGCAGGGCAGCTATCAGCAGATGTTGTCCGGCCGCACCTATCAACTGATGCAGGTGCGCGTGTCACCGGACACCCGCGTGATTCCCGAAGCGAGCGCGAACAAGTACATGCTGTGGGTACGCTTCACGGTGCAGGACGGCGATCTGAAGCCGCGCGCCGTCGATGTGGACGTTCCGTTTCATCTGACGCTTTGCAGCCTTTGAATAGAATCAGCCGGCCCAATATGGACCAGATGTTGATCAACGCCGGCGCGATTCGCCACGTCTTACCGTCATGACCACTGTCGTCAAATGCCCGACCTGCGGCAAGGATGTCCGCTGGGTTCCGGAAAACCGCTTTCGCCCGTTCTGCTCCGAACGCTGCAAGCAGATCGATCTCGGCGCGTGGGCGGCCGAGAAGTACAAGATTTCGGGTAATTCACAGGAAACGCCGCCGGACGACGATTCACACGGCGGCCTGAACTGACCTTCACTCGCGCTTATTCGCGCTCTTCCTCTTCGAGCCATTCGAGGATCGGAATCGCCGCGGGCAGCAGCGGAGCGACGTCGACGGGAAGTGTCTGCCAGGCAATCGCCTGACCTTCACGCCCGAGCGGCGTGCCCTTCCACTCCGTCACCTTGCAGAAAAAGAGACGCACGTACGCGTGCGGGTAATCGTGTTCGAGCGTGCGCCAAAGCTGACACGCGGTGACGTCGATACCCAGTTCTTCGTGCAATTCGCGCCCGAGCGCCGCCTCGATGCTTTCGCCCGGCTCGAGCTTGCCGCCGGGAAACTCCCAGTAACCTTCGTACGGTTTGCCAGCGGGCCGCTGCGCGAGCAGATAGCGCCCGTCGTGCTGCACCATCACGCCGACGGCCACTTCCGTCACCTTGCGGCCATCGGGCGCGATGTCGGTTTGCGATTCGCTCATTGCTTGCGTCCCGACCAGTCGCGCGCGAATTGCCACGCGACGCGTCCGGACCGCGACCCGCGTTCCAGCGCCCACACGAGCGCATCGCCGCGCGCGCTTTCGACTTCCGCTTCATCGCAGCCGAAGTGCTTCAGCCAATGCCCGACGATCGACAGATAGTCGTCCTGCTTGAACGGATAGAAGCTGACCCACAGGCCGAAGCGCTCGGACAGCGAGATCTTTTCCTCGACCACTTCGCCGGGGTGAATCTCGCCATCGGACGTGTGCTTGTACGTCTCGTTGTCGCTCATGTACTCAGGCAACAAATGACGGCGGTTCGACGTCGCGTAGATCAATACGTTGTCCGATTGCGCCGCGACCGAACCATCGAGCGCGACCTTCAGCGCCTTGTAGCCCGACTCGCCTTCCTCGAAGGAAAGGTCGTCGCAGAACACGAGGAAGCGCTCCGGCCGCGTCGAAATCAGATCGACGATATCGCCGAGATCGTGCAGATCGTCCTTGTCGACTTCGATGAGACGCAGACCGTCCTTCGAATATGCGTTCAGACACGCCTTGATCAGCGACGACTTGCCCGTGCCACGCGCGCCCGTCAGCAAAACATTGTTTGCGGGCAACTTGTTCACGAACTGCTGCGTGTTCTGCTGTATCAGGCCTTTTTGACGGTCGATGTTCCGAAGGTCGTCGAGCGAGATTGGCGAGATCGCCGGCACGGGTTGCAGGAAACCGCGCCCCTGACGCTTGCGCCAGCGAAACGCCACCGCGGATTCCCAGTCGATATCGGGCGCCGCCGGCGGCAACATGCCTTCGATGCGCGCGAGCACTGCCTCGGCGCGCGTGAGAAATTGTTCGAGCTTGTCCATATTCGTATCGATGCGCGCCGCTTTTACGAGCGATAGTCGGCGTTGATGCTCACGTAGTCGTGCGAGAGATCGCAGGTCCAGATCGTCGCGTTCGCGTTGCCGCGTCCGAGCAGCACGCGGATCGCGATTTCGCTCTTCTTCATCACACGCTGGCCGTCTTCTTCCTTGTACTCGGGATTGCGTCCGCCCGCCTTCGCGACGAGCACGTCATCGAGATAAAGATCGATCTTGCCGACGTCGAGATCCGTCACGCCCGCATAGCCGATCGCGGCGAGAATGCGGCCGAGGTTCGGATCGGATGCATAGAACGCCGTCTTCACGAGCGGCGAATGGCCGATCGCGTACGCGATCTGGCGGCATTCCGCCGCGTCCTTGCCGCCTTCGACCGTAATCGTCATGAACTTGGTCGCGCCCTCGCCGTCGCGCACGATGAGCTGCGCGAGTTCCTGCGCCACGTCGGTCACCGCGTCGCGCAGTGCGGCGTACGCGGGCGAATCCGTCGACGTGATCGCAGGCAGGCTCGATTTGCCCGACGCGATCAGGATGAACGAATCGTTGGTGGACGTATCGCCGTCGATGGTGATGCAGTTAAACGAACGATCCGCGACATGCTTCACGAGCTGGTCCAGCACCGGCTGCGCGACCTTGGCATCGAAAGCGAGGAAGCCGAGCATCGTCGCCATGTTCGGCTTGATCATGCCCGCGCCCTTGCTGATGCCCGACAACGTGACGACGTGACCGTCGATGGTCACCTGACGCGACGCCGCCTTCGGCAGCGTGTCCGTCGTCATGATGGCTTGCGCCGCGTCGAACCAGTGCACGGCCTGCTGATTCGCGAGCGCGGCGGGCAGGCCGGCCTTCAGACGATCGATCGGCAGCGGCTCGAGAATCACGCCCGTCGAGAACGGCAGAATCTGTTGCGCATCGAGACCTTCGAGGCGCGCGAGCTCCGCGCACGTCTCGCGCGCGTGCGCCATGCCCGGCTCGCCCGTGCCGGCGTTCGCGTTGCCGGTGTTCACGACGAGCGCGCGAATGCCCTTGCCGCCCTTGCCCACAGCCGCGAGATGCTCGCGGCACACGGTGACGGGCGCGGCGCAGAAGCGATTCTGCGTGAACACGCCCGCGACGCTCGCGCCTTCATCGACGCGAATGACGAGCACGTCCTTGCGATTGGGCTTGCGGATATTCGCCTCGGCCCAGCCAAGCGTGACGCCGGCGACGGGATGAAGCGCTGCGGGATCGATCGAAGGGAAGTTGACGGCCATGTTCGCGTCTCGCTGAAGGTGGCGAGTGCCGGTTTTCGAACCGGCACGCTTTGAAAGACTGACGCCGCTTTCGCTGAGCGAGACCGGCGCCGTGAAAAGTTGAGACCTGCAAAGACAAACGACGCATCGCTGCGTCGCCTGTTCATCTGTCAGTAGCCGATTAAGCCAGCTTGCCGTGACAGTTTTTGTACTTCTTGCCGCTGCCGCACGGGCACGGATCGTTGCGGCCGACCTTCGGCACGTCGTCCGAGGGGCGCGTGGCGACGCTGATATCGTCGCCGGCGGCCATCGCCTGGCTGACCATCTGTGCCGTGGCGCTCGCCGCCGCGGTGGCGGGCGTCGGCTCCGCGGCCGGCGCGTTGAAGTCTGCGTGCGTGAACGACACGTTCTCGAGATGGCTGCCCTTTTCTTCGTACTGCTCGGCGGCTTCCTCGAGTTGTTCGGGCGACTGGATCTGCACGTTCATCACGACGCGCGTGACTTCCTGCTTGACGGCATCGAGCATCGCGGCGAAAAGTTCGAACGCCTCGCGCTTGTATTCCTGCTTCGGGTTCTTCTGCGCATAGCCGCGCAGATGGATGCCCTGACGCAGGTGATCGAGCGCGGCGAGGTGCTCGCGCCAGCGGCTGTCGAGCGTCTGCAGCATGATCGAGCGTTCGAACGCGCTGAACGACTCGCGACCCACGAGCGTGACCTTCGCTTCGTACGCTTCGTCGGCGGCGGCGAGCACGGCTTCGCAGATCTCTTCGGCGTCGATCGAGTTCGACTCGTTGATCATCTCCTGAACGGCGAGATCGAGCGACCAGTCGTTGCGCAACACTTCTTCCAGTTCCGGCGCTTCCCACTGCTCTTCGATGCTGCCTGCCGGCACAAACGTGCGCACGACGTCGCCGATCACGCTCTGGCGCATCGCGGCGATGGTTTCCTGCACGTCGTTCGCTTCGAGCAGTTCGTTACGCTGCTGGTAGATCACCTTGCGTTGATCGTTGGCGACGTCGTCGTATTCGAGCAGTTGCTTGCGGATATCGAAGTTGCGCGCTTCGACCTTGCGCTGCGCGCCTTCGATCGAACGCGTGACCATGCCCGCTTCGATCGGCTCGCCTTCCGGCATCTTCAGGCGATCCATGATCGCGCGCACGCGGTCGCCCGCGAAAATGCGCAGGAGCGGATCATCCAGCGACAGATAGAAGCGCGACGAACCCGGATCGCCCTGACGGCCCGCGCGGCCGCGCAACTGGTTGTCGATACGGCGCGACTCGTGACGCTCGGTGCCGATGATATGCAGACCGCCCGCGGCCTTCACGTGATCGTGCAGCGTCTGCCATTCGTCGTGCAGTTTCTGGATGCGCGTGGCTTTCTCGTCTTCGGGGATCGACAGATCCGCCTCGATGAACGACGCCTGCTTTTCGACATTGCCGCCGAGCACGATGTCCGTACCGCGGCCGGCCATGTTCGTCGCGATCGTGACGACGCCCGGACGGCCCGCTTCGGCGACGATCGCCGCTTCGCGCGCGTGCTGCTTCGCGTTGAGCACTTCGTGCTTCACGCCCGCCTGACCGAGCAGGCCGGACAGCAGTTCGGACGCTTCGATCGACGTCGTGCCGACGAGCGTCGGCTGACCGCGCTCGACGCAATCGCGGATGTCACGAATCACCGCGTCATAGCGTTCCTTCGACGTCTTGTAGATCTGGTCCTGCTTGTCGACGCGCTTCGGCGGACGGTTGGTCGGGATCACGACCGTTTCGAGGCCGTAGATCTCGTTGAATTCATACGCTTCCGTGTCCGCGGTGCCGGTCATGCCGGACAGCTTCGCGTACATGCGAAAGTAGTTCTGCAGCGTGATGGACGCGAGCGTCTGGTTCTCGGCCTGAATCTGGACGTGTTCCTTCGCCTCGACGGCCTGATGCAGACCGTCCGACCAGCGCCGGCCGTTCATCATGCGGCCCGTGAATTCGTCGACGATCACGACTTCGCCGTTCTGCACCACGTAGTGCTGATCGCGCAGGAAGAGCGTATGCGCGCGCAACGCGGCATAGATGTGGTGCATCAGCGTGATGTTCTGCGGCGCGTAAAGGCTCTCGCCTTCGCCGATCAGGCCCCACTCGGCGAGCAGGCGCTCGGCCTTCTCGTGGCCCGATTCAGTCAGGAACACCTGGCGCGCCTTTTCGTCGAGCGTGTAGTCGCCCGGCTTCTCGACGCCCGTGCCGTCCGCCTTTTCCTCGCCGATCTGCTGTTCGAGCAGCGGCGGCAGCGCGTTCATACGCACGTAGAGGTCGGTGTGATCTTCGGCCTGGCCGGAGATGATGAGCGGTGTACGCGCCTCGTCGATGAGAATCGAGTCCACTTCATCGACGATCGCGAAATTGAGCGGCCGCTGCACGCGCGCGGTGGTCTCGTAGACCATGTTGTCGCGCAGATAGTCGAAGCCGAACTCGTTGTTCGTGCCGTAGGTGATGTCCGCCGCGTACGCTTCCTGTTTCTGCGAGTGCTCCATCTGCGACAGATTCACGCCGCACGAGAGCCCGAGGAAGTTGTAGAGACGCGCCATCCATTCGGCGTCGCGCTGGGCGAGGTAGTCGTTCACCGTGACGACGTGCACGCCACGGCCCGACAGCGCGTTCAGATACGCGGCGAGCGTCGCGACGAGCGTCTTGCCCTCGCCGGTGCGCATTTCGGCGATCTTGCCGTAGTGCAGGACCATGCCGCCGATGAGCTGGACGTCGAAGTGGCGCATCTTCAGGACGCGCTTACTCGCTTCGCGGCAGACGGCGAACGCCTCGGGCAGGATCACGTCGAGCGATTCACCGCCCGCGACACGTTGGCGGAACTCGTCGGTCTTGGCGCGCAGCTGGTCGTCCGAGTACTTCTCGACGGTCGGCTCAAGGGCATTGATCGCCACAACGGTCTTTTGATACTGCTTGACCAGCCGCTGATTGCGGCTGCCAAAAATCTTCTGAAGGAAACCGGTCGTCATCGGATCAGTGTCTGCGTCGCGGCTTCGGACGGGCGCATGTGCAAGCTGCGTCCGGGCTCGGAGAACCTCGGCGACTTAAGTCCATAAGGTGAAATTCGAATCGGGAATTTTAGCACGCGAGTTTGGCAGACCTTGCGTTGGCGTGCCCGCGCGGGCGTCGGCGCGGCGCGACAGTCAACGGGGTGAAAGCTTTTCGGCAAACATCGCCCGAAACGGCCAACGACCGGGCACTGCGGGTCTCCTCGCGTACAATCGAGCCGTTCCATCGGGCGTCCGCCTAGGCAAAAATGAGCCGCTTTTCTACAAATTCAAGGTCGCGTTTCGATCCACGCAAGCCGCAAGCCGTCGCCGACGTGCTCGATCGCACCGATGCGTTTCGCGCGCTGCGTGCCGGGGTCGAGCAGGTGGCGGCGCTGCAGCGCGATTTGAGCTCGCTCCTGCCGGATTATCTGGCGTCGAACGTGGAACCGGGATTCATCAAGGACGGCGTACTCGCGCTCTTTGCGGCGCATAACGCGCTGGCCGCGCGTTTGCGGCATCTGGAGCCGCGTCTGCTTTCGGATCTTCAGCAGCGCGGCTGGGCCGTCAACGCGCTGAAAATTCGCGTGCGTCCCCAATCGATGAAAGAGCCCGTGCCGCCCAAACAGGCGCGCATGTCGGCGGCGGGCGCTTCCGCGCTACAGGAACTGGCCGAAGCGCTCGAGCCGTCGCCGCTGCAGGAAGCGCTCGCGCGAATGGCTTCGCGTCATCAGGGGCGCGCGCAAAAAAAATGAGCGGCGCTTTCGCTGCCGCTCATCTCTGACTGCCGAATAATTGCGTTAAGTCAGGCAAATGCCGTCTGCGTATCGAATGCGAAACCGCGCGGCGCCTTTTGCGTGTCCTCGAACGTGACGATTTCATACGCGTCTTCGTTCGCGAGCAATTCACGCAGCAGCATGTTGTTCATCGCGTGGCCGCCCTTGTACGCCTTGTACGACGCCAGCAACGGATGGCCGACCACGTAAAGGTCGCCGATCGCGTCGAGCATCTTGTGCTTCACGAACTCGTCGTCGTAACGCAGGCCGTCGTTGTTCAGGATGCGGTATTCGTCCAGCACGATCGCGTTGTCCATGCTGCCGCCGCGCGCGAGTCCGAGTTCGCGCATCATCTCGACTTCGTGCGCAAAGCCGAACGTGCGGGCGCGGGCGATCTCGCGCACGTAGGAAGTCGTCGCGAAGTCCACTTCGAGCGCCTGACCGGTCTTGTCGACGGCCGGATGGCGGAAATCGATAGTAAAGCTCAACTTGAAACCGAAGTACGGTTCGAGACGCGCGAACTTGTCGCCGTCGCGCACTTCGACAGGCTTCGTCACCTTGATGAATTGCTTCGGTGCGTTCTGCTCTTCGATACCCGCCGACTGGATCAGAAACACGAACGAAGCCGCGCTGCCGTCCATGATCGGAATTTCTTCGGCGGTCACGTCGACGTATAGGTTGTCGATGCCAAGACCCGCGCACGCCGACATCAGGTGCTCGATGGTCGACACGCGCGCGCCGTCCTTCTGCAGCACGGACGCGAGACGCGTATCTCCGATCGCCATTGCGGACGCCGGAATGTCGACGGGTTCGGGCAGGTCGACGCGCGAAAATACGATGCCCGTGCCAATGGGTGCGGGGCGCAGAGTCAGATTGACCTTGCTACCGGAGTGGAGCCCGATCCCCACGGTTTTGACGACGGTCTTGATTGTTCGCTGCTTCAACATGATGTTCTTTCCGATTTATGTTCCCTATAAAGAGAATCAATCGTGCGTTAAATTCCAATAGCTCGAAGTATACTCCATTCGTCGCGCGTCGTCCTGATCCAGGTGGTATCAACTGTTTCCCTGTGTTACGTCGCGGCGGCCAGATTATGAAGTAGAACGGGCCGATGCCCGGAATGGAGGCATTTCCGGTCATCCGCCCCAAAGCTGCAACTCAATGCGAGGGCGCTTCAGGCGTTGCGCAAAGGCAACGCCGCGCCGCTGCAATCAGCGCAACGTCGCCAGGATGCTTTGAGCGTCGCTGACTTCGAACTTGCCAGGCGCTTCGACTGACAACGTCTTGACCACGCCGTCGTCGACCACCATCGCGTAGCGCTGGGAACGAATTCCCATGCCACGCTCCGACAAATCCTGATCTAGTCCGAGTGCCTGAGTGAAACGCGCACTGCCGTCCGCGATCATCTTCACCTTGCCCGAGGCTTGAAGATCGCGTCCCCACGCGCTCATGACGAACGCGTCGTTGACGGAAACGCACCAGATTTCGTCGATTCCCGCGGCGGACAGATCCGCAGCGGCTTCGACGTAGCCAGGCACGTGTCTGGCGGAGCATGTCGGCGTAAACGCGCCCGGCAATCCGAAGATCACCACGCGCTTGCCGGCGCACCGCTCGCGCACCGGGAACGCATTCGGTCCCACGGCGCAGCCCTCGGTGGCCTCCTCGATGAACTCGAAGAGACGCACGTCGGGCAACGTATCACCCACTTTGATCATGCTCGGTCCTTCCCTCATCAGTGCTCGCGGACATCCTCGCGATTGCATCGTCCCGCAACCGTGCCGAACATCATTGCGGCAATTTCGGCTTCAATCTGCCTTCCTCGACGTCAGGGGCAGAATCGTGGGGGTCGGCTGGCCACGGCCCGGCGTCCATTGTGCATCCAGGACGCGGCCTTGGACAGTCGCCCCACGCGAAGCCTGCATCATCCGCACGACATGTTCAGCGCGTGCACGCGGTGTGCCGCGTCGTCATACCTCACTCGGCAGCAAATAACGTGCGCCTGCTCAGTCCGCTTGCTTGCGCAGGAACGCCGGAATGTCATACGTATCGACGCCCTTTTCCTGCAGCGCCTGCACGTGCGATGCCGCAGTTTCGCGCGTCGAACGCCACACGGCCGGGGTGTCGAGCTGACCGTAATCCGTCGTCGATTGCCCATGCTGCGCGCCGTACGTGTTGTGCGAAGGCTGATGGCCGTGCGCGATCGGCTGATTGTCGGTGCCCGTGCGCAGCAGGGTCATCGGCGCTTGCTGCTGCTTCTTCGCCGCGCGGCCCAGACCAGTTGCCACCACCGTCACGCGCAGTGCATCGCCCATTGCGTCGTCGTACACGGCGCCGAAGATCACCGTTGCGTCATCGGCTGCGTAGCTCTTGATGGTGTTCATCACTTCACGCGTTTCCGACAGACGCAGCGAACGGCTCGACGTGATGTTCACCAGCACGCCACGCGCGCCCGACAGATCCACGCCTTCCAGCAGCGGGCTTGCGACAGCCTGCTCGGCGGCGAGTCGCGCGCGATCGACGCCGGCGACCGTCGCCGTGCCCATCATCGCCTTGCCCTGCTCGCCCATCACCGTTTTCACGTCTTCGAAGTCGACGTTCACGAGACCATCGACGTTGATTATTTCCGCGATCCCGGCCACTGCGTTGTTCAGCACGTCGTCCGCGCACTGGAAGCACTTGTCCATCTCGGCGTCATCGCCCATCACCTCGAACAGCTTGTCGTTGAGCACGACGATCAGCGAGTCGACGTGATCCTCCAGTTGCTGCGAGCCGGCTTCCGCGACGCGCATGCGGCGGCCACCTTCGAACTCGAACGGCTTGCTCACCACGCCGACGGTCAGAATGCCCATTTCCTTGGCGATCTGCGCGACCACCGGCGCCGCGCCCGTGCCCGTGCCGCCGCCCATGCCCGCGGTGATGAACACCATGTGCGCGCCGCGCAGTGCATCGGCGATACGCTCGCGCGCGTCTTCCGCGGCTTCCTTGCCCTTATCCGGTTTCGCACCTGCGCCCAGACCGGTCATGCCGAGTTGCAGAACTGCCGGCGCGCGGGAACGCGCGAGCGCCTGAGCGTCGGTGTTCATCACGATGAAGTCGACGCCCTGCACACCACGGTTGATCATGTGCTGAACCGCGTTGCCGCCAGCACCACCAACGCCCACGACCTTGATGATCGTTCCGTTGGTTTCCGTTTCCAGCATTTCGAAATCCATGTTGCCTCCGTCAAGAATGAAGATCGGCGTTATTCGATGAAAGATCGGGCAACCTTTCGTCGCGCGCCAGCCGCCGGTACCAGCGCGTAATTCTTTTTATTGCCTGTTGCTTAAAAGTTTCCGAGGAACCAGTCCTTCATCCGCGAGAAGACTTGTCCCATCGAACCGTTTTGCACTGCGACCTTGCGGCCGCGCATGCGTTGCGAGCGTCCTTCGGCGAGCAAGCCCATTGCCGTCGAGTAGCGCGGATTGCGCACCACGTCGGCGAGACCGCCCGCGTATTCCGGCACGCCGATGCGCACCGGCTTCAGGAAGATGTCTTCGCCGAGCTCGACCATGCCGGGCATCATCGCCGCGCCGCCGGTCAGCACGACGCCGCTCGACAGCAGCTCTTCGTAGCCCGACTCGCGCACGACCTGCTGCACCAGCGAGAACAGCTCTTCGACGCGCGGCTCCACGACCGCCGCCAGCGCCTGACGCGACAGCGTGCGCGGACCGCGCTCGCCGAGGCCCGGCACTTCGATCATTTCGTCCGGATCGGCGAGCGCCTGCTTCGCGATGCCGTAGCTCACCTTGATGTCTTCCGCGTCGGGCGTCGGCGTGCGCAGCGCCATCGCGACGTCGCTCGTGATCTGGTCGCCAGCGATCGGAATCACGGCCGTATGACGGATCGCGCCTTCGCTGAAGATGGCGATGTCGGTCGTGCCGCCGCCGATATCGACCAGCACCACGCCGAGTTCCTTTTCGTCCTCGGTCAGCACCGCGAGCGACGACGCCAGCGGTTGCAGGATCAGGTCGTTCACTTCGAGCCCGCAGCGGCGCACGCACTTCACGATGTTCTGCGCCGCGCTCACCGCGCCCGTCACGATGTGCACCTTCACTTCGAGGCGGATGCCGCTCATGCCGATCGGCTCGCGCACGTCTTCCTGGCCGTCGATGATGAATTCCTGCGTCAGGATGTGCAGCACCTGCTGATCGGTCGGGATGTTGATCGCCTTGGCCGTCTCGATCACGCGCGCGACGTCCGCCTGCGTGACTTCCTTGTCCTTGATCGCGACCATGCCGCTCGAATTGAAGCTGCGGATATGGCTGCCCGCGATCCCGGTGAAGACGTTCGTGATCTTGCAATCGGCCATGAGTTCGGCCTCCTCCAGCGCGCGCTGGATGGACTGCACCGTGGCCTCGATGTTGACCACGACGCCCTTCTTCAACCCCTTCGAGTCGCTCTGACCGAGTCCGATCACCTCGTAGTGGCCTTCGCCCTTCAGTTCGGCGACGATCGCGACCACCTTCGACGTTCCGATGTCGAGGGAAACCAGCAGGTCTTTGTAGTCTTTGCTCATAGCGTGCTCATGCCTGTGATGTCTGCTTACTTCTTGGCCTTATCGGTGTCGTTGATGAAGCGCATGTTCGCGGCTCGTATGGCGAAGCCGTTCGGGTACCGCAAATCCGCATATTCGATGTCTTTCCCCCATCGTCCCGTAACGGACGTCCACGACGCGACAAAACGCTTGCAACGGTCATTCAGCGTGTCCGGATTGCGCTCGCGGCCGAGTTCGATCTGCGTGCCGTTCGAGAGCTTGACCGTCCACGCGAAACGCGGCGAGAGCGTCACTTCCTCCGGCTTCGCATCCAGCGGCGCGAACCACTTCTGAAAATCGCGATACCGCGCGACCACTTCCTTCGCCGTGCCCTCGGGACCATCGAACGCCGGCAGATCGTCGTCGAGTTCGCCCTGATTCGCCGTGAAGAGATCGCCGTCGACGCTCACCAGTTGATCGTTGCCCCACGTGCCGAGCGGCTTGTATTCCTCCAGCGTCACCGCGAGCGCGTTCGGCCACACGCGCCGCACGCTCGCGTGGCGCACCCACGGCACCTGCTCGAACGCGGCGCGCGCCGCATCGAGATCGACGGTGAAGAAGTTGCCCTTCAGATGACCAACCACGCTCGCGCGCACGACCGGCGAACTGACGTGCGTGGTGTCTCCGTCGATCTGAATTTCGCGCAGGCGAAACTCGGGACGCTGGATCGCCCAGTAACCCGCGGCGCCCAGAAGCAGCAGCACGAGCACGACGTGCAGCGCATTGGCGGCGAGGTTGAGTTGGCGAATGTTGTTCCACATGGTTTCGCTTCTTCGTGTCCTGTGTGTGATCGACCTAATTCTTCAGCGTGAGCGACAGCACCTTCACGACGAGATCCTTGTAGCTGATGCCGACCGCGCGCGCGGCCTTCGGCGGCAGCGAGTGATCGGTCATGCCGGGCGCCGTGTTCACTTCGAGGAAATACGGGTTGCCGTCCGAGTCGAGCATGAAGTCGGCGCGGCCCCAGTCGGTGCAGCCGAGAATCTCGAAAGCGCGCTTGGTCAGTTGCTTCATGCGCGCTTCTTCGGCTTCGGTCAGGCCGCACGGAATCAGGTACTGCGTGTCGTCGGCGACGTACTTCGCGTGATAGTCGTAGAACTCGCCCGCCGGAACGATCTTGATGACGGGCAAGTCGAGATCGCCCGCGATGCAGCACGTGAACTCGCCGCCGCCTTCGATGCTTTTCTCGACGATCACGATCTTGTCGAAGTTCGCCGCTTCGGCGAGCGCGGGCACGAGCGTTTCCGCGCTCTTCACCTTGATGACCGCGACACTCGATCCTTCGCTTGCCGGCTTCACGAAGAGCGGCAGCCCGAGCTTCGCGATGATGTCCTGCGCACGCGCCGCGTAGTCTTCGCCGCGGAACACGGTTTCGAACGGCGGCGTCGGAATGCCGGTCTGCTGCCACACGAGCTTCGTGCGCAGCTTGTCCATGCCGAGCGCCGAGCCGAGCACGCCGCTGCCCGTATAACGGATGCCGTAGAAATCCAGCGCGCCTTGCAGTTGCCCGTTCTCGCCGTAGCCGCCATGCAGCGCGATGAACGCGCGCACGAAGCCTTGCGCCTTCAGATCCGAAAGCGGATGCCGGGCCGGATCGAAGGGATGCGCGTCGATGCCTGCGTCGCGCAGACCTTCGAGCACGAGGCGCCCGGAATTGAGCGAGACCTCGCGTTCGGCGGAATTTCCACCGAGCAGCACCGCGACTTTGCCGAACACGGCCGGATCGATTTGATTCACTTGATTGCTCGTTACGTCTGTCATTTCAGTTCTGGCCGTTGGCCACATTGGCCAGCTTTCCGCACACACCGCCGATGGAACCCGCGCCCATTGTGATCACCACATCGCCGTTGCGCGCGATCGTCGTCACCGCGTCGGGCACTTCGTCGATCGTTTCGACGAACACCGGCTCCACCTTGCCCGCGACGCGAATCGCGCGCGCCAATGCCCGGCCGTCCGCCGCGACGATGGGCGCTTCGCCTGCCGCGTAGACATCGGTGAGCACGAGCGCATCGACCGTGGACAGCACTCTCACGAAATCCTCGAAGCAATCGCGCGTACGCGTATAGCGATGCGGCTGGAACGCGAGAACGAGACGGCGATCGGGAAAGGCGCCGCGCGCCGCCGCGATCGTCGCAGCCATTTCGACCGGGTGATGACCGTAATCGTCGATCAGCGTGTACGCGCCTTCGCCGGTGCTCGCGTTCACTTCGCCGTAACGCTGGAAGCGCCGGCCCACGCCGTTGAATTCGGCGAGCGCACGCTGGATATCGGCATCGGCGACTTCGAGTTCAGTTGCGATTGCAATGGCCGCGAGCGCGTTCTGCACGTTGTGCGTGCCCGGAAGATTCAGCACGATGTCGAGCGACGGCGCATCCGCGCGCAGCGTCGTGAAATGCATGCGGCCATCGCGCGCCTCGACGTTCACCGCGCGCACTTCGGCTTCAGCGCCCAGGCCGTAGCGAATGATCGGCTTCGACACGAACGGCAGAATCTCGCGCACGTTCGGATCGTCGACGCACAACACCGCTATGCCATAGAACGGCAGACGATGCGTGAACTCGATGAACGCCTGCTTCAGCCGCGCGAAATCGTGGCCGTAGGTGTCCATGTGATCGGCGTCGATGTTCGTGATGACTTCGATCACCGGGAAGAGATTCAGGAACGATGCGTCCGATTCATCCGCTTCCGCGACGATGAAATCGCCCGTGCCGAGACGCGCGTTCGCGCCCGCGCTGTTCAGGCGGCCGCCGATCACGAAGGTCGGATCGAGCCCGCCCGCGGCGAGCACGCTTGCGACGAGCGAAGTCGTCGTGGTCTTGCCGTGCGTACCGGCGATCGCGATGCCCTGCTTCAGACGCATCAGCTCCGCGAGCATCACGGCGCGCGGCACGATCGGCACGCGGCGATGGCGCGCGGCGAGCACTTCGGGATTGTCGGAACGCACGGCCGTCGACACGACGACAGCATTGGCGCCTTCGATGTTCTGCTCGTGATGGCCGATCTCGACACGCGCGCCGAGCGCACGCAGCCGCTCGGTCACGGCGCCGTTCGCGAGATCCGAACCGCTCACGTGATAGCCGAGATTGAGGAGCACCTCGGCGATGCCGCTCATGCCAGCGCCGCCAATCCCGACGAAGTGAATATGCTTGACGATATGTTTCATTTAATGTGCCTCCCGAGCTTGCGCGTTCACACGCGCGCCGGCCACGTCGGCGCATATGCTCGCGACCTTCTCGGTCGCGTCCGGTTTCGCGAGTGCGCGCGAGCGCTCGGCCATTTGCTCGAGCGATGCGCGCGACTGTGCGCGTAGCCAGTCGGCGAGCTTCTGCGCCGACAAATCGCGTTGTTGTATCAATTCAGCCGCGCCGTTCTTCGCGAGAAAGGCGCCGTTGGTCGTCTGGTGATCGTCGACGGCGAACGGGAACGGCACGAAGAGCGCGGCAACGCCGACCGCGGCGATCTCCGACACCGTCATTGCGCCCGAGCGGCAGATGACGAGATCCGCCGATGCGTACGCGAGCGCCATGTCCTCGATGAACGGCACGAGTTGCAGGTCTTCACCGCGTGTGAGACCTGCCGCCGCGTAGTTCGCTTCCAGTGCTTCGATATGCTTCGCGCCCGCCTGATGAACGACGCGCGGACGCTCTTCCGGAGAGAGCATCGCGAGCGCCTTCGGCACGGTTTCGTTCAATGCGGCCGCGCCGAGACTGCCGCCGACGACGAGCACATTCAGACGCCCGGAACGCGCGGCGTAGCGTACTTTGGGTGGCAACGCGCTCGTTAGTTCCGCGCGGATCGGATTGCCGGTCCATTCGGCATTCGGCAGAGCATTCGGGAACGCGACGAGCACGCGTTTGGCGAGATGCGCGAGCACCTTGTTCGCGAGTCCCGCGATCGAATTTTGTTCGTGCAGCACGAGCGGGCAGCCCGCGAGCTTCGTCATGATGCCCGCCGGAAACGTGATGTAGCCGCCCATGCCGAGCACGACGTCCGGCTTCACGCGACGCAGCGCGGCGAGACTCTGCGAGCACGCGCGCAGCAGATTCACCGGCAGCATCAGCTTCGTCTTGATGCCTTTGCCCCGCACGCCGCCGAAGCGCACGTATTCCATCGGAATGCCATGCTTCGGCACGAGCGTCGCTTCCATGCCGTTCGCATTGCCGAGCCACACCACGCGCCAGCCGTGCGCCTGCATCCAGTGCGCGACCGCGAGCCCCGGGAACACGTGGCCCCCGGTGCCGCCTGCCATCACCATCAAGGTGCGGTCGCGTTGCGCGGTCATACTTTTCCTCCGCGCATGAGCACCCGGTTCTCGTAATCCACGCGCAGCAAAACAGCCAGCGCCACGCAGTTCAGCAAAATGCCCGAGCCGCCGTAGCTGACGAGCGGCAGCGTGAGACCTTTGGTCGGCAGGAGGCCGAGATTCACGCCCATGTTGATGAACGTCTGCGCGCCGAACCAGATGCCGACGCCCTTCGCCATCAGACCGGCGAACGTGCGATCGAGCGCGAGCGCCTGGCGGCCGATCTCGAACGCGCGGCGCACGATCCAGTAAAACAGCAGGATCACGCAGATCACGCCGACGAATCCGAGCTCCTCGCCGATCACCGCGAGGATGAAGTCGGTATGCGCTTCCGGAAGATAGTTGAGCTTTTCGACGCTCCCGCCGAGGCCGACGCCGAGCCACTCGCCGCGTCCGAACGCGATCAGCGAGTGCGTCAACTGGTACGCCTTGCCTTGCGCATAACGGTCGTCCCACGGATCGAGGTAAGCGAAGATCCGCTCGCGGCGCCACGGCGATGCCCACACGAGCAGCGTGAACGTGCCGACCGCCGTCGCCACCAGTCCGCCGAACAGCTTGCCGTTGACGCCGCCGAGGAACAGCACGCCCATCGCGATGGCGGCGATCACCATGAACGCGCCCATGTCGGGTTCGAGCAGCAGCAACGCGCCGACCGCGCCGACCGCGACGGCCATCGGCAGAAAGCCCTTGCCGAAGCTGTGCATGAATTCCTGCTTGCGCACGGTGTAGTTCGCGGCGTAGATCGTCACCGCGAGCTTCATGATTTCCGACGGCTGCATGTTCGTGATGCCGAGCGGAATCCAGCGGCGCGCGCCGTTTACGCCTTTACCGACGTGCGGAATCAGCACGATGACGAGCAGCACCAGCGCGAAGAGAAACAGCTTCGGCGCGTACTTCTCCCAGGTCTTGATCGGAATCTTGAACGCGATGATCGCGCCGACGAGCGCCGTCGTGATCGAGACCAGGTGGCGCACGAGGAAGTGATAGTCCCGATAGCTCGCGTACTTCGGAGAATCCGGCATTGCGATCGACGCCGAATACACCATCACGATGCCGAGGCCGAGCAGCGAGATCATCACCCACAGCAGCGAATAGTCGTAGTCGAGCATGCGCGAGCGCGCGGGGCGCACGCCGTTCACCGCGCTCGAAATGCCGCCTCGCGTGCCGGAGCCGGAATTCGAGCGGCCCGCGAGCGAGTCGCCCGGCATAGCGTTGCGCTGGCCCGTGAGTTTCGATCCGAAGCGGTCCGACCAGCTCATAGCATCACTCCCCGCGCGGCGGCGATTTCTTCGACCGCGCCGCGAAACACATCGGCGCGGTGTGCGTAGTTCCTGAACATGTCGAGGCTCGCGCACGCGGGCGAGAGCAGCACGGCGTCGCCGGCTTCCGCGATGCGCGCGGCGGCGTTCGTCGCGGCTTCGAGCGTCGCGTGGTCTTCGAGCACGACACCTGTAGACGCGAGCGTTTCGCGGATGCGCGGCGCGTCGCGACCGATCAGCATGACCGCGCGCGCCCAGCGTGCGACAGGCGCTTCGAGCGGCGAAAAGTCCTGACCCTTGCCGTCGCCGCCGGCGATCAGCACGATGCGTTGCGCGAGGCCATCGAGCGCTGCAACCGTCGCGCCGACGTTGGTGCCCTTGCTGTCGTCGACGTAATCGACGCCATCGATCTGAGCGATCACTTCCACGCGATGCGGCTCGCCGCGATACTCGCGCAAGCCGTGCAACAGCGCGGCGAGCGGCAGATCGATCGCACGCGCGAGCGCGAGCGCCGCAAGCGCGTTCGCCGCGTTATGAAGACCGCGGATACGCAGTGCATCGACCGGCATCAGCCGCTTCGAGACGACGTTCGGCTCGCTGAATTCCTGCTTGCGGCGGCGCGACGGCGCGGGTTCGTCGGCGGCATCTCGATCGACACCGATGACGAGCCACGTCATGCCGTTGTCGCGCAGCAAACCATAATCACCGACATGACACGGCTCGTTCAGCCCGAACGTCACGACGCGGTCCTGCGCGATGTTTTTCGCGAGCGCCATCGTGCGGGCGTCGTCACGGTTCAGCACACGCGTCGTGCGCAGACCGAAGATGCGTCCCTTGGCGGCGGCATACGCGTCCAGGCCGCCGTGCCAGTCGAGATGATCCTGCGTGATGTTGAGCACCGCGGCCGCGTGCGGAGCGAAGGTATGCGAGGTTTCCAGCTGGAAGCTCGACAGTTCGAGCACCCAGACATCCGGGAGCGCGGTTTGATCGATGGCTTCGGTCAGCTTGTCGAGCATCGACGGGCTGATGTTGCCCGCAACCGCGACCGACTTGCCCGCACGCTCGCACAAAAGGCCGGTGAGCGCGGTGGTCGTGGTCTTGCCGTTCGTGCCGGTGATCGCGATGACCTTCGGCGCGTAACCGTTCAGGCTCAATCCGGCGAGCGCCTGCGCGAAGAGTTCGAGTTCGCCCCACACGGGAATGCCGCGTTCGTTCGCTGCGGCGATCAACGGCGCGAGATCGGGCGCGAGCGGCGAAAGCCCCGGACTGATCGCGACGAGTTCGATGCCGCCATCGAGCAAAGCGGGCGTGAACGCGCCGCCGATGAAATCCGCGTCGATCTTGTGGATCGCGAGCTCGGAAAGATTCGGCGGCGTTTCGCGCGTGTCGGCGATCTTCAGGCGGCAACCGTGCCTGGCGCACCAGCGCGCCATCGCCAGACCGGATTCACCCAGTCCCAGCACGAGCACCATCGGACTTTGCCGACCGACAAACTTCTCGCCAAACATCGCTTTACCTTTCCCAAGAACCTGAAACCGCGAAAACGCAAAAAGATCAACGCAACTTGAGCGTCGACAAACCGAAGAGACACAGCATCAACGTGATGATCCAGAAGCGCACGACCACTTGCGTCTCGGTCCAGCCGGACAACTCGTAGTGGTGATGCAGCGGCGCCATCTTGAAGAAGCGTCGGCCTTCGCCGTAGCGGCGCTTCGTGAACTTGAACCAAAAGACTTGCAGCATCACGGAGAGCGTTTCCGCGACGAAAATGCCGCCCATGATGAAGAGCACGATCTCCTGACGGACGATCACCGCGATCGTCCCGAGCGCGCCGCCGAGCGCGAGCGCGCCGACATCGCCCATGAAGACTTGCGCGGGGTGCGTGTTGTACCAGAGAAACGCGAGACCCGCGCCTCCCATTGCGGAACAAAAGATCAAAAGTTCGCCTGCGCCGGGAATGTGCGGGAACAACAGATATTTGGAGTAGACCGAGCTGCCCATCACGTACGCGAACGCGCCGAGCGACGCACCCACGAGCACGACGGGCATGATGACGAGGCCGTCGAGGCCATCGGTGAGATTCACCGCGTTGCTCGAACCGACGATCACGAAATACGTCATCGCGATGAAGCCCCACACGCCGAGCGGATAGGTGATCGACTTGAGGAACGGCAGCATCAGGTCCGCGCGCGCGGGCAGGCCCATCGACAGGCCGCTCTTCACCCACGCCATGAAGAGATCGAACACGCGCGCGTTGTTCGCCTCCGAGACGCTGAACGCGAGATACACGGCCGCGAAAATGCCGATCACCGATTGCCAGAAATACTTCTCGCGCGAGGACATGCCGCGCGGATCCTTATGCACGACCTTGCGATAGTCATCCACCCAGCCGATCACGCCGTAGCCGAAAGTGACGAGCATCACGATCCACACGAAGCGGTTCGTGAGATCGGCCCAAAGCAGCGTCGATACCGCGATGCCGATGAGAATCAGCACGCCGCCCATCGTCGGCGTGCCGGATTTGACGAGGTGCGTCTGCGGGCCGTCCTTGCGCACAGCCTGGCCGACCTTGAGCGAGGTCAGCTTGCGGATGACCCACGGGCCGCAAACGAGGCCGATCAAAAGCGCCGTCGCCGTGGCTCCCACGGCGCGGAACGTGATGTAGGTAAACACGCGCATGAAGCTGGCGTCATTCTGAAGCCATTGCGCGAGTGCGAGTAGCATACGGGTCCTTCTCTTTCAGTGAATCAATGTGCCGCGGGCGCATTGCCCGCAGCGGGTTGTTGTGGAATCGTCAAGGCGTCCACCACGCGCTCCATCTTCATAAAGCGCGAGCCTTTGGCGAGATACGTTGCGTTGTTGCCGTAACCTGCGCGTTCGAGCGCTGCGACCATTGCGGTGACGTCACCGAAATGCTGCGCGGTTTGCTTCGATGCTTGCGCGTTGAATGCGTTCACCGAATCGACACTGGCGGCGCCGAGCGCGAAGAGCGCATCGATGCCGCGCTCGGCTGCATACGCACCGACTTCCCGATGAAACGCCGGACCTTCTTCGCCGACCTCGCCCATGTCGCCCATCACGAGCACGCGGGGCGCTGCCTGCGATGCGAGCACGTCGATCGCGGCGCGCATCGAATCGGGATTCGAGTTGTACGTGTCGTCGATGACGGTCGCGCCCGCGAGCGCGCCGAGGATCGCGCGCTTCACCTGCAGGCGGCCCTTCACCGGCTGGAACGATTCGAGGCCGCGCTTGATCGCATCGAGCCAGACGCCCGCGGCGAGCGCGGCAGCGGTCGCGGCCATCGCATTGCGCGCGTTGTGTTCGCCGAGCACGTTCAACGCGACGTCGAGCGCGCCTTGCGGCGTCTGCATGCGCACCGTCGTGCCTTCGAGCGTGCCGGTGACGGCTGCTTTCGACGCGTCGTCCGTCAGCGCGAAGTCGATGATTGCGTTGTCCGTCGCGGCCGTGCGCCAGAAGACGGCGTATTGATCGTCGGCGGGGAACACGGCGGTACCTGTTTCGCCGAGCGCGTGAATCACCGATGCATGCTCGAGCGCGACCGCTTCGACCGTCGCCATGAACTCCTGATGCTCGCGCTGCGCATTGTTGACGACGGCGACGTCCGGCGCGGCGATCTTGCCGAGCGCTTCCGTTTCGCCCGGATGATTCATGCCGAGTTCGACCACCGCTAGCTTGTGCGACGCATTCAGACGGAACAGCGTGAGCGGCAAGCCGATGTCGTTATTGAAGTTGCCAGCCGTCGCGAGACGCGATTCCTCGCCGACCGCAGCCGCGAAGATCGAGGCGATCATCTCCTTGACTGTCGTCTTGCCGTTGCTGCCCGTGACGGCGACGAGCGGCATCGTGAAGCGCTTGCGCCAGCCGTGCGCCAGCGCACCGAGTGCGGCGCGCGTGTCCTTTACCTTGATGACAGGAAGCGGCCAGGCATCGACGTTGCTCGGGTCGCGTGACACGAGCGCCGCAGCCGCGCCGCTCTTCGCTACCTGATTCAGGAAATCATGCGCATCGAAGCGATCGCCCCGCACCGCGACGAACAGGTCTCCGGCCTGAACACCGCGACTGTCCGTGACGATGCGCTCGATGGCCACGTTTTCTTCGCTCTTCAGGACGGCGCCGGGAATCATCGCGGCGGCTTCGCGCAAGGTGAACATCGTCATTCGCCACCTCCGCGCTGTTGCGTGGCGCGTGCGGCAAGTGCGAGCCTCGCGTGATCCTGATCCGAGAACGCGCGCTTCTTACCCATGATTTCCTGCGTCGCTTCGTGTCCTTTTCCCGCGAGCACGACGACATCCTCGCGCGCCGCCGAGCGGATCGCCTGCAGGATCGCGCTCGCGCGGTCTTCGATGCGGCGTGCCTTGGCGGCATCGGTCATGCCGATTGCGATCTGATCGATGATGGCTTGCGGGTCTTCGCTGCGCGGGTTGTCGCTCGTGATGACGACCTGATCAGCGAGGCGCTCGGCGATCGCGCCCATCAACGGGCGCTTGGTCGCATCGCGATCGCCGCCGCAGCCGAACATGCAGACGAGCTCGCCGCCGCGCGCCTGAGCGATCGGGCGCAGCGCGCTGAGCGTTTTGTCGAGTGCATCGGGCGTGTGCGCGTAGTCGATCACGACGAGCGGTTCATCGCTCTGAACGCGTCCGCCGAGACGCTCCATACGGCCGTTGACGGATTCGAGCTTCTCGATGCGCGCGACGGCGGCGGCGAACGGTACGCCGACTTCGAGCAGCACGCCGAGCACGGAAAGCAGGTTGCTCACGTTGAACGTGCCGAGCGTGCCCACTTCGACATCGGCCTCGCCCCAGTCGGACGACAGATGAAACGCGGTGCCCGTCGCGGTCGCGCGGACTTGCGTCGCGAGCAGCATCGCGTCGGCGCTCGGCGCGGCATCGGCGGGCATTTCGACGCCGTAGGCAATCGTGCGCACGTTGCCGCGCAGCGATTCGATCAGACGCCGGCCCGCCGCATCGTCGCGATTGACGATCGCCGTCTTGAGCGACGGCCACGAGAAGAGACGCGCCTTCGCGGCTTCATAAGCGTCGAAGGTGACGTGATAGTCGAGATGATCCTGCGTGAGATTCGTGAAAATGGCGATGTCGAAATCGACGCCATTCACGCGCCCCTGATGCAGCGCGTGCGACGACACTTCCATCGCGACGCCTTCCGCGCCCTGCACCTTCAGTTGCGCGAGATTGCGCTGCAATTGCGGCGCGTCGGGCGTAGTGAACCCGCTATGCACGAGCTTGCCCGGCATGCCGATGCCGAGCGTTCCGACGATCGCGCACGGACGGCCGAGCGCCGTCAACGCCGTGGCGATCCACTGACTGCACGAGGTCTTTCCGTTCGTACCCGTCACGCCAACGGTCAGCATCGATGCCGTCGGCTCGCCGTACCACGCGGACGCGATCGGGCCCGCGAGCTCGTTCAGCGCCTTCACGGCAAGCGTCTTCGATGCATCGGGCTTGCCCGCGAACTTCTCCGGCTGATACAGCGCCGCAGCCGCGCCCGCGGCGAGCGCGGCGTCGAGATACGGGCGGTTGTCCGCACCGTCGACCGCATAGGCGAGGAACACGTCGCCGCTTTTGAGCGAGCGCGTGTCGGCGTGCAGTTGCGCCTCGGGCTGCGCGTGCGCGCGCAGCCATTGAACGGCATGTGATACGTCCTTTTGCATCTTGCTCTGTCGGGCCTGCGCGCTCATCGCACGACTCCCGGGTGCGTCTTCGTGTTGCTCGACACCGCGACTTTCTTCGCGGTGTTCGCGTTGTTTCTGTTCGCCGGCTGCTGGGCGGCCGGTTGTGCGGCGGAGTTCGAGTCGTCCGTCACGACCATCTGCTTGACCGGCATGTCGGGCGGCACGTTGAGCGCGCGCAAGGTATCGCCGACGATGCCCGAGAACACCGGACCCGACACCTGACCGCCGAAGTGGCTGCCGACCGTCGGTTCGTCGACCGATACCGCCACGACGATGCGCGGATTCGGCATCGGCCCCATGCCGACGAACGATGCGCGGTACTTCGAATGGTCGTAGCCGTGACCGCCGTGCTTGTACGCCGTGCCCGACTTGCCGCCGACGCGATAACCGGGCACAGCCGCATCCGGCGACGTGCCGCCCTTCGCCGTCACGGTTTCGAGCATCGCGCGCACTTGTCGTGCAGTTGTGGGCGCGAAAACCTGCTGACCGATTGGCGGCTGATCGCCGGGCGTGCGGAAAATCGAAACCGGCAGGATGGTGCCGTCGTTGGCGATCGCCGTGTACGCGCGCGCGAGCTGGAACAGCGACGCCGACAAGCCGTAACCGTAGGACATCGTCGCCTGCTCGATGCGCCGCCAGCTTTTCCACGGCCGCAAACGCCCCGTCACCGCGCCCGGGAAACCGACCTTCGGCGCCTGACCGAGCCCGATGCTCGTGTACATGTTCCACATTTCTTCGGGGCGCAATTGCATCGCAATTTTGGTCGCGCCGATATTGCTCGACTTCTGAATCACGCCGCCGACCGTGAGCGTGCCGAACCCGGAATCGTCCGTGATGCGCGCACCGTCGAGCACGAACACGCCGCCGCCCGTTTCCACGAGCGTATTCGGCGTCACCCGGTGCAGATCGAGCGCGAGCGAAACGGTGAACGGCTTCATGATCGAGCCCGGCTCGAATGTGTCCGTGAGAATGCGGTTGCGCAACTGCTCGCCCGTCATGCGCGCGCGGTCGTTCGGGTTGTAAGTGGGATAGTTGACGAGCGCGAGCACCTCGCCCGTTTTCACGTCGATCACGATCGCCGCACCTGCCTTTGCCTTCGACTTCTCGACGGCCGCCTTCAGGTTCGTGTACGCGATGTACTGAATCTTGCTGTCGATCGAGAGTTCGACATCCGTGCCGTTGTGCGGCACGACCTGCTCGTCGACGTCCTCGACGATGTGGCCCATGCGGTCCTTGATGACGCGGCGCATGCCCGGCGTGCCGGCGAGGACGTTCTGGTCGCCGAGTTCGACGCCTTCCTGGCCCTTGTCTTCAATATTAGTAAAGCCGATCAGGTGCGCGGTGATTTCGCCTTCCGGATAGAAGCGCTTGTATTCGCCGCGCGAATAAATGCCGGGAATATCGAGCGCGGCGACTTTCTGCGCGACTTCGAGCGACACCTGGCGCTTCACGTAGACGAAGGTCTTGTCCATCGAGAGCTTCGCGCGCAGCTCTTTCTCCGGCATTTCGAGCAGTTTGGACAATTGCGCGAATTTGTCCGCGCCGAGATCGTTCGGCACGGCTTCGGGAATCGCCCAGATCGCCTTCACGGGCAGGCTCGTCGCGAGCACGAGGCCGTTGCGGTCGCGGATCTGGCCGCGCGTCGCCGGCATTTCGAGCGTGCGCTGATAGCGGCTCTCGCCCTGCTTTTTGAAGAACGCGTTGCCCGGACCCTGAATCCAGAACGCGCGCGCGGCGAGCGCGACGAACGCCATGAAGAGCAGGAACACGACGAACTTCGAGCGCCACATCGGCAGGCGCACGGCGAGAAGCGGGTTCGGCGTATGAGCGATGTCTTTCTGCTTCGCGGATTTTTTCATCGCTTGGCTCCGCGGGCAGGCGGCGCCGACGCCGGCAGCGGCGGCGGCATGGGTGCGTCGGCGGCCTTGCCGGTCGCCGTGTCGTAGGTGAGATATTGCGTGCGGCCGGTCGTCACGGGCTGCATTTTCAGTGAGTTAGTGGCCAACTGCTCGATGCGCGACGTCTTCGAAAGCGCGCTCTGCTGATACTGCAACTGCGCGTAATCCTGCTGAAGCTGACGCTCCTGCGACTGCGCGCGCTGCAGGTCGATGAATATCTCCCGCTGCTGATTGGTGGAGCTGACGACCGACAGCGCGCACCCGAGCACGATGATCAGCAGGAAGATATTGAGTCGGTTCATGGCGCGATCCGCTCAGCGATACGCATCACAGCGGACCGCGCGCGCGGATTGTCGGCGACTTCGGCATCACTCGGAAACACGCGTCCCACCACGCGCAGCGGCGGGCTGGGAAGATCGACCGCACGGATCGGCAAGCGACGATCCACCGCTGGCGCGTTCGCGTGCGCCTGCATGAACCGCTTGACGATCCGGTCTTCGAGTGAATGAAAGCTGATCACGACCAGCCGCCCCCCTTGCTCCAACAATGCCAGTGCCGACTCAAGTACTACCTGCAGCTCCGCAAGCTCTTGATTGACGTGAATCCGTATAGCCTGAAAGGTGCGAGTTGCCGGGTCCTTGCCCTTTTCACGGGTTTTGACGACGTGACCCACGATTTCGGCAAGCTCGCTCGTGCTGTCGAGAGGCCCAAGACGGTCGGACTCTGCCCGGCGAGCAACAAGCGCCTTTGCAATCTGAAAAGCAAACCGTTCTTCCCCATAATCTCTGATGACCTCCGTGATTTCCTGCACCGTGGCCCGTGCGAGCCACTCAGCCGCCGACTCGCCGCGAGTCGGATCCATCCTCATGTCGAGCGGACCTTCTGCGCGGAAGCTGAAGCCGCGCTCCGGGTCGTCCACCTGCGGCGACGACACGCCAAGATCCAGCAACACGCCCGACACCCGCCCGATCCCACGCTCGCTCGCCGCATCGCGCAACGCCGCGAAGCTGTCGTGCACGATCGAAAAACGCGAGTCTTGAATCTGTTGCGCCGTGGCGATTGCAAGAGGATCCTTGTCGAAGGCGATGAGTTGCCCCGCTTCCCCCAACTGCTGCAAGATCGCCCGACTATGACCGCCGCGCCCGAACGTGCCATCTATATAGATGCCGTCCGTGCGCGTGATCAGCCCGTCCACCGCTTCGTTCAGCAACACCGTTCGGTGCTGCAGCTCATTTCCCGACTTCGCCATGTTCTTCAGCGCCGCGTCAGAAAGTGAAATTCTTCAGCGCGTCGGGCATGCCCTGCGCCATCGCCGCTGCTTCGTTCGCCGCGTATGTCTGCGAATCCCACAACTCGAAGTGCGCGCCCATGCCGAGCAAGGTCACTTCTTTTTCCAGCGACGCGGCAGCGCGCAGCTCGGGCGAGACCAGCACGCGCCCGGCGCTGTCGAGTTCGACATCCATTGCATTACCGAGAAAGATGCGCCGCCACCACATGGCTTCCATTGGAAGCGCGGCGACCTTGGCGCGAAAGACTTCCCACTCCGGGCGAGGAAAGAGCAACAGGCATCCATCCGGGCTCTTCGTGAGCGTCACCCGGCCTTCTGCCTGCCCTTGCAGCGCTTCCCGATAGCGAGACGGAACCGACATCCGTCCTTTCGCATCGAGCGTCAGCGCCGACGCCCCTTGGAACACTCACCCTCTCCCCGTTTCGGACGCCCACCCTGACGCCCGTCCCACCCAGTTTTGCTCGAAAATGGCTTCTGAATCACACAAAAGACCACTTTCTCACACTGTCTCCCACTTTAGAGGAACGCATTTCCTCGGTCAAGACGCGTAACTTTTTTTCGAGTGCTTTTTATTCGCTAGAACAAGGACTTAGCGCGGGAGCTTGAAGTGACGGTGAAAGAGAAAACCGTTATGAATTAGAGAGCTAGTGCGGGATGTGAAGGTAGTACGTGAAATGAGCAGGCGAAATGAGGGAAATGTAACGGTTCTTCGGGCCGTTTCGTGGTCTGCTATCGGGTTCCGGCGGGATGCGCCTCGGGCCGACCGGCTGCGCGATCGGTCGAGGCGTTCAATGCTCTATATGTAGTAGGCCGTGCCGGTCATCACTTTGGAAGCCGCACGCATCAGCGCGCGAACCGGAAACGGCACTTCGCTTCCACCCGCGCCGATCGCCGCGGCGGCGTGCGCGCTTTCATCGAGACGCATCTGCTCGACGATCGCGCGCGACGCGTGATCGTTCGCCGGCAGCGTCTTCATGTGGCCATCGAGATGCTGCTCGACCTGACGCTCGGTTTCAGCCATGAAGCCGAGACTCGCGCGATCGCCAAAGCGGCCCGCGACGAAACCGATCGCGAGCGCACCCGCGTACCACAACGGGTTCAGCAAGCTTGGCCGCGACTCCAGATCCTTCAGCCGCGTCGACGTCCACGCGAGATGATCTTCTTCCTCGCGAGCCGCTCGCTCGAAGCTCGCCTTGAGCTCAGGCGAATTCGTGGCGAGCTTTTGCGCCTGATACAGCGCCTGTGCGCAGACTTCGCCCACGTGGTTCACGCGCATCAAGCCGGCCGAATGAGCGCGCTCTTTCTCGGTGAGCTGCGATTCTTCGGAGAGATCTCCGCCTTGCAGGTCGGAGCCGGACATCGTCGATTCGGGAATCGGCCGCGACATGCGACTTACGCCGGTCATGGAGCGCAAGCCTCGATCGAACTCGCTGATGACTTCATCGAGCGTCATGTTGTCACCTCTCTTCATAGTCCGTGGTCACGGCGTTTGCACGTTGCGGCAAGCCGTAGTCGCAGGCTCGTCGGAACTGATTTCGTGCTGCGACCAATGGCCGAGCGAGCATGCGAGGGAAAACGCGGATTCTAGCGCACATCGACAGGCCGCGACGCCACGCAGGCTTGCCAGAACGGGCTTGCGGCAGTCCGGAGAGCGTGCGGGTTCCTCCATGGAAACCGTTGCGAATGCATCGCGGTTTAGCGCGCCGACAAATTTTGACGAAGCTCTTTCCGCCCACGCAGCTGCACCCAAATCGCCCCTTCGCAAGCACCAGTTTTGGTAATTAGGGCAAACACGAGTCGCAAAACTCCTGCAAAACCAACATTTTAGCGCTGTTGCGTAAACGTCACATTAGTCCGGCGGATCACCCCCTTTTCCTTTGTCCGCCAAAGTCTCTTTGTTACATTACGTCTCAACTTCAATTTAGAAGCCCGGCAGGGACCGTCAACACACTGGCGCTAGAACAGTGACCTTGCCACAAAGTCGCAAACACTCCCTGGAGATCTATTCAATGAAAAAGTCGCTTCTCGCTCTCGCCGCATTGGGCGCATTCGCAGGCGCCGCACATGCGCAGAGCAGCGTGACGCTGTACGGCATCATCGACGCAGGCTTCGCCTATAACAACAACAGCAACGGCCAGAAGCTGTATGCAATGAACAGCGGCAACCTGCAAGGTAGCCGTTGGGGCCTGCGCGGCACGGAAGACCTCGGTGGCGGTCTGAAGGCCATCTTCGTGTTGGAAAACGGCTTCAACGTGTTCAACGGTCAGCTGGGCCAAGGCGGCGACATGTTCGGCCGTCAGGCTTATGTCGGTCTGTCGACGGCGCAATTCGGCACGGTCACCCTGGGTCGCCAGTACGACTCCGTGGTTGACTACACCGGCGCATTCGAAGTCGGTAGCCAGTGGGCGTCGTACTTCGGCGCGCACCCGGGCGACCTGGACAACATGAACAACTCGAATCGCGTGAACAACGCGGTCAAGTACACGAGCGCAAACTACGCCGGCTTCACGTTCGGCGGCCTGTATAGCCTCGGCGGCCAGGCTGGTCAGTTCAACCGCAACCAGATCTGGTCGGTTGGTCTCGGCTACTCGCAAGGTCCCCTGCAGTTGGGCGCGGGCTACTTGAACGTCAAGGACCCGAACTACTCGTTCTTCGGCAACAACGCGACGAGCCGCAATGCAGCCACGACGCCTACGGCTTCGAACATGACGAGCCGCGTGTACTCGGGCTTCGCATCGGCCAAGACGCAGCAAGTCATCTCGGCTGGCGGTGCTTACACGTTCGGCGCAGCGACCATCGGCGCAACGTATAGCAACACGCAGTTCAAGGACGTCAACAACGAAGCAGGCGCTGGCCTGAACCCGGCTGGCTTCACGGGCGGCTCGGGCAAGTTCCACAACGCCGAAATCAACTTCAAGTATCAGTTGACCCCGGCCCTGCTGCTCGGCGTCGCATATGACTACACGAAGGGTTATGGCCTGACCGATGCCAAGTACCATCAAGGCATGCTCGGCGCGGACTACTTCCTGTCGAAGCGCACGGACGTGTACATCGACGGTATCTACCAGCACGCGAGCGGCACGGACTCGACGAACCGCACCGCGGTTGCGAACATCAACGGTCTGTCGCCGTCGTCGACGTCGAACCAGGTTGCCGCTGTTGTCGGTATCCGTCACAAGTTCTAATAAGTCGTAACAAAGCGGTATCCTCTGAAAGGCGCCTTCGGGCGCCTTTTTTTCGTTCGCGATCGGGACATTACGTAGCGCGTGCCCAACAAAAAAGCCATCGCGTCTCACGACACGATGGCTTTTTCGCTTCGGACGCTGCGAACGCTACGCGCGGCCGTCGCGCAATTCGCGTCGCAGAATCTTGCCGACATTGCTCTTTGGCAACTCGTCGCGGAATTCGATCATGCGCGGGCGTTTGTAGCCGGTGAGCCGCTCCTTGCAGAAGGCGATGACATCGGCTTCCGTCAGACTCAGATCCTTGCGCACGATGAATAGCTTCACCGCCTCGCCGGACGCCTGGTCCTTCACCCCGACCGCGGCGACTTCGAACACGCCCGGCAACATGGCGACGACATCCTCGACTTCGTTCGGATACACGTTGAATCCCGACACGAGGATCATGTCCTTCTTGCGATCGACGATCTTCACGTAGCCGCGCTCGTCCAGCACGCCCACATCGCCCGAACGGAAAAAGCCGTCGTGCGTCATCACTTTCGCCGTTTCGTCGGGACGGTTCCAGTAGCCCGCCATCACCTGCGGCCCGCGAATGCAGATTTCACCGGGTTGGCCGAGCGGCACTTCGCGGTTGTCATCGTCGCGGATGGAGACTTCCGTCGATGGAAGCGGCAATCCGATCGTGCCCGTATATTCGGTCGCGGTCACCGGATTGCAGGTCACGCACGGCGAAGTCTCGGACAGGCCATAACCCTCGATGATCGGCACACCGGTCGCGGCAAACCAGCGTTTTGCGACGGCCTCCTGAACCGCCATGCCTCCGCCGTTCGCCGCGATGAGTTTGGAGAAATCGAGCTTGCCGAAATCGGGATGATTCAGCAGCGCGTTGTAGAGCGTGTTCACCGCCGGGAACGTGTTGATGGGAATGCCCTTCAATTCCTTGATGGTCCCGGCGATATCGCGCGGATTCGGGATCAGCACGCCCAGGCCACCAGTCCGGATCGTCAGCATCCCGCACACGGTCAGCGCAAAGATGTGATACAGCGGCAGCGCGACCACGCAAACGAACTGGTCGATGTCGGGGCGGCGCTTGCGGGCCGGATCGAGCCAGACTTCGGACTGCAGCGTGTTCGCGATGATATTGCGATGCGTAAGCGTCGCACCCTTCGCGACGCCCGTCGTGCCGCCTGTGTACTGCAGGAACGCGACGTCGTCAGGGCTCTGGGCGACAGGCTGGAGCGCGATCCGGCCGCCCTGGTCGAGCGCATCGTTGAAGCGAATGCTGCCGGGCAGGCTCCACTCGGGCACCATCTTCTTCACGCGACGCACGACGAAGTTGACCAACAGCCCCTTCAAGCCCATGAGATCGCCCATCGACGCGACGACAACATGTTTGATCGCCGTGTTCTTGACGACGGCCTGAAGCGTGCCAGCGAAGTTCTCCAGAATGACGATCGCTTCCGCGCCGCTATCCTTGAGTTGATGCTCGAGCTCGCGCGGCGTGTAAAGCGGATTCACGTTGACGACGATGTAGCCGGCGCGCAGCACGGCCGCAATCGCGACGGGATATTGCAGGACGTTCGGCATCATCAGCGCGACGCGTGCGCCGGGCTTCATTCCCCGCTGCTGGAACCACGCGGCCAGCTTTCTCGACATTGCGTCGAGCTCGGCGTATGTAATCGCCTGGCCCATGCACACGAACGCGCGGCGATCGCGATTCTTGCGAAAACTGTCCTCGAGCAACTCGGAAACCGACCGATACGCGGAGGCATCGATGGACGCAGGCACGCCGGCCGGGTAAGACTGCAACCAGGGTTTCTCCATACGGCGTCTCCTTTATATGATTTTAGAATGGTCGTGCGGAAGCGAGATCGTAGCTTTTCGCCAAGCCTCCGACAACTGGGTTAGACGCCATACACCATGCATGGACGCCCCCGGCTTGCCAAGCTCTCGTGTGTAATGGAGTGAAGGTAACGATTGCAGCCATGCATCCGGACTTCGATGTCCGGCGCGAGGCCGGCGGTCCCTGATGGAATACGCTGGCCGGGCTCTCATCAGACTTGCGTGCTTTTCCGCACATTGGTGTACTCAGAGTTTCCCGGCCACGGTCTGACCTTTCTCGCCATCACGTCATGATCGCCTGAGCAATCGGCTGTAGTCTCCTGCTGGTAGTTTCAGTTCCGTGGCAAGCGTGCGAGCTGACGGCTACGCGGTCGCCGCAGGCGCGTGGTAATCAGGATGAAACTCTCGGCCGTGGACCAATAACGCCCAGACGATCCGCGCGTTCTTGTTCGCGAGTGCGACCGCAGCGACATTCGCGTTTCGCCGCTGCAGCAGGCCATGCAGCCAGCTACTCTTGCATTCCTTGCGTTTGGCAACCTGCAGCAGGGAGCGCGCGCCGTGGATGAGCAATGTTCGCAAATACACGTCACCTCGTTTGCTGATGCTCAGCAGCACGTTCTTGCCGCCGCTGGAGTTCTGCCGGGGCACCAGACCGAGCCATGCCGCAAGTTGCCGGCCGCTCCCGAAGCTCTTTGCGTCGCCGATAGATGCGACGAGCGCGCTCGCGGTAAGTGGCCCGATGCCGGGGACGCGCGCGAGCCGTCGACTCATTTCGTCACTGCGGTGCCAGGCCTGAATCTGCGCCTCGAGCTCCCGGACCTGCCTGTCAAGTTCCTTCAAATGGTCCATGAGGCGCTGGATGAGCAATCGAAACGAGCCAGTAAGTTCGTTCTCCGCGTCTTCGATCAGTTCGGGTACCTGACGCTCGAGATACCCGATTCCCTTGGGAACAACGATCCCGAATTCCGCGAGTAGTCCGCGAACCTGGTTGGCCTGCGCGGTGCGCGCCCGCACAAAGCCCTGGCGCACGCGATGCAACGACAATACCGACTGCTGCTCGATGCTCTTGACCGGCACGAAACGCATGTTCGGCCGTGCAACTGCCTCGCAGATTGCTTCGGCATCTGCCGCGTCATTCTTATTCGTCTTCACGTACGGTTTGACAAACTGCGGCGCGATCAGTCGGACCGTATGGCCCATCGCCTGGAGCTTGCGAGCCCAATAATGAGCGCTGGCGCATGCTTCCATCCCGATCACGCAGGCTGGAAGATTGGCGAAGAACTCCGCAACGTGATTCCGCTTGAGCACCTTCTTCAGCACCGTCCGGCCATGCTCATTTACACCATGGACGGCAAAAACGTTCTTCGCCAAATCGATGCCAACTGTCGTAATCTTCATGATGGACGCTCCCCTCGTTCAAGTGGTTGCTTCGACACTTCCACTTTGGCACATTGATGCCGCCTCGGGTGGGGGCGTCCATTCCATTAGACCCGTTCGAGTTTGCTCGTCCGATGCACGTCAATCCAACTGCTCGACTTCGACGAGGCAATCGTAAAAGGTCGCGGAGCCTCCGAGGTCGGTCAACGCCTGACTTGTCACCTGATTCGCGTTGCAGCCATCCGGCGACAGCTTCTTCCACCAGATCGACAAGCCGACGACGACGCCTTCGCGTGCACGGTCCGTCACACGCGCGCGGGCCTGCATCGAGCCGCGATCGTTGAAGATGCGCACCAGCGCCCCATCGGCGACGCCTCGCGCTTCGGCATCGACAGGATGAATATCAAGATGAGGTTCGCGTTCCGCCGCGCGCAGGCTCTCGATGTTCACGAAACTGCTGTTCAGGAAGTTGCGGGCGGGCGGAGAGATCATCGCGAGCGGATAACGCGCGGCCAGTTCCGGCGAGCCGTCCGCGGATTCGTACGGAGGCAGGTAGTCCGGCAGAGGATCGAGCCCTTCGAGTTTCAGACTTTCGCTGTAGAACTCGCATTTTCCCGACGGCGTGCGGAACGCGCCGTCGGCCAGTGGTGCGTCGGCGATGTCGAGCTTCAGCCAGCCGGACGCCTTCAGCTTGTCCCAGCTCTGGCCTTCGAGCGTCCTGTCGTCCCAGCGGAAAGCCTTCGACGCGATCTGCTCATCGGCTTCGAAAAGCGCGGGTTCGGTGAGATCCATCGCGCGCGCGAGCCCGCGGAAAATTTCAGTGTTCGGGCGCGCTTCGCCGACGGGTTGGATCGCCGGAAGATTGGCCATCACATGGGTATGACCGTACGACTTGTGGACGTCCAGATGTTCGAGTTGCGTCGTCGCGGGGAAGATCAGATCGGCGTAATCGGCGGTATCGGTCTGAAAGTGTTCGAGCACGATCGTGAACAAATCCTCGCGCGCGAAGCCCGCCTCGACCTTCGCCGAGTCGGGCGCCACCGCGACAGGATTCGAGTTGTACACGATCAGCGCTTCGATCTTGGGACCGAAATTCTCGTCACCAGGATGGAGCAGCGCATCGCCGATCGCATTCATGTTGACCGCACGGGGCAATTTCGAAGGCCAACCGGGCAGCAAATCGGGACGCTCCAGCGCACTGCCGTTGACCGGCGTCCAGCCTGACGAAGAAAGCAGCAAGCCTCCGGCGCGTTCGCGCCACGCGCCGGTCAATGAGGGCAAGCAGGCAATTGCGCGGACCGCGTTGCCGCCACCGCGCACGCGCTGCATGCCGTAGTTGAGCCGGATCGCAGCCTTTTTCGTCGATCCGAAAGCGCGAGCGAGTTCCACGACGACGTTCTCTTCGATGCCGCATATCTGCGCAACCCGCGAAGGCGGATACTGCGCCGCGCGCGCGGCAAGCTCTTCGAAGCCGACCGTATGCGCGCTTACATATTCATGGTCGATGAAATTCTCGCGGATCAGCACGTCGATCATGCCGAGAGCGAGCGCGGCATCGGTGCCCGGGCGCAGCGCGACGTGCTGATGGCACTTTTCCGCCGTGAGCGACTTGTAGGGATCGATCGCGATCAGCTTTGCGCCGCGGCGCTTCGCTTCTTGAGCGCGCGTCCAGAAATGCAGGCTCGACGCGATCGGATTCGCTCCCCAGATCAGGATAAGTTCGCTCTCGTCGTAGAACTCCGCGTGCATGCCGAGGCTGGCGCCGTACGTGTAGCGCAGGCCAGCAGCACCCGCGGCGGCGCAAATGGTGCGCTCGAGTCGTGACGCCCCTAGCACGTTGAAAAATCGAGCAGCGATGCTTTCTCCCTGCACCAGACCCATCGTTCCAGCGTAACTGTATGGAACGATGGCTTCGGGCGCACGCTGCGCGATCGGCTTCAGGCGTTCGGCGGCGAGTTGCAGTGCCTCATCCCACGTGATCGGCTCAAAGCGGCCCTCGCCCTTCTTACCGATTCGCCGCAGCGGCGTCAGAAGCCGATCTTTGTGATGTGTACGCTCGGCGTATCGGGCGACCTTCGTGCAAAGAACGCCCTGCGTCGGAGGATGATCCGGATCGCCGCTGATTTTGATCGCTTTGCCGTCTCTGACCGTTACGCGCATCGCGCAGGTATCGGGGCAATCGTGTGGGCATACGGCTCGGGCGAACTCGGCTGGAGCGTTCATTGGAAGTCCGGTAAATCAGAACAAAAGGCGGCAGATGACGGAATTCTATTACGGCCGCTATGCGATCGACCGTCCGATGCCGCAAATAGTGGCGGCGTAGAATGTAGTGACCAACGCGTTCAATAAGCGCGATCCGAATTCAAACGTGAGAGCGGTTCAAATGAATCTGATCCCAGAAATCGAAGCATCACACGACGAAATCAAAACGCTCCGACGAACGATCCATGCCCATCCCGAATTGCGTTATGAAGAGGTCGGCACCGCGAAACTAGTGGCCGAAAGCCTCGAAAGTTGGGGAATCGAGGTGCATCGGGGATTGGGAAAGACGGGCGTCGTCGGAGTACTGAAGCGCGGCACTGGCGGCGCATCGATCGGGCTGCGCGCGGACATGGATGCGTTGCCCATTCGGGAACTCAATACGTTCGGACATCGATCGACGAACGACGGCCGCATGCATGCATGCGGTCACGATGGTCACACCGCGATGCTGCTCGGCGCCGCGAAACATCTCGCCGAGCACAGCAAGTTCGAAGGAACCGTCGTTTTCATTTTTCAGCCGGCCGAAGAAGGCGGTGCGGGCGCGAAGGCAATGATCGAGGATGGTCTATTCAAGCGATTTCCCGTCGATGCCGTGTTCGGCATTCACAACTGGCCCGGCATGCCCGCCGGCAGTTTTGGCGTAGTCGAAGGGCCGATCATGGCGTCGAGCAACGAGTTTCGCATCACGGTTCGCGGAACTGGTTCACACGCAGCCTTGCCGCATAACGGACGCGATCCGGTCTTTACGGCGGTTCAGATTGCTAATGGACTTCAAAGCATCATTACGCGAAACAAAAAACCGATCGATACGGCGGTACTTTCCGTCACCCAGATTCATGCTGGGGAAGCAGCGAACGTGGTGCCCGATCAGGCCTGGCTCGGTGGCACTGTGCGCACCTTCACCGTTGCAACACTCGATCTGATCGAAGAGCGCATGCGCAAAATCGTCGAAGCAACTGCTGCGGCGTACGATTGCGAGGTGGAGTTGCACTTCAACAGAAACTATCCACCGACGATCAACGCGGCTGAAGAGACGAGATTCGCGGCGGAAGTCATGGCCGAAGTCGTAGGAAAAGATAAGGTCGACAACGCTGTCGAACCGACGATGGGCGCGGAAGACTTCTCGTTCATGCTTATCGAGAGGCCCGGATGCTACGCGTTCTTGGGTAATGGCGATGGTGGACATCGCGAGAGAGGACATGGCGCCGGCCCATGTATGCTGCATAACGCCAGTTATGACTTCAACGATGATCTGCTGTCCGTCGGATCGTCGTATTGGGTGCGTTTGGTAGAGCGATTCATGGCTCGTTGATGAGTTGCGGCGGCGAAGAACCGTTGCTCTTCGCGTTGGGGCGTCGCGCTGCCAAATTCGCCGCTCCAACGCAAAAACCCCACCTTTGCGGGGTGGGGTTTTTGTTTGCGGCATGAGGAGCCTGACGATTACCTACTTTCACACGGGCGATCCGCACTATCATCGGCGTGGAGTCGTTTCACGGTCCTGTTCGGGATGGGAAGGGGTGGTACCGACTCGCTATGGTCATCA
>Ga0160464_100027_pt1 | contig 200617 bp, 183 predicted proteins | sample HID1971I_E11MG_FD_108275 | JGI IMG/M metagenome (GOLD analysis project Ga0160464, IMG submission 108275) | Enriched millipede-associated microbial communities from UW Madison campus, WI, USA - HID1971I_E11 MG | ecosystem: Host-associated > Arthropoda: Insects > Digestive system > Unclassified ...
AAGAAACAGCTATCCCCAGCCTAAGCACTTCACACCGGCCGCGGCACAGGCGATTGGCTGAATGGCCCGGCAGTAGCGAGTGCCCTCGAAGGTCTCGCGGGGCTTGGACCGCGCACGGTCTGACGAGCCATAACCTTGAGCGCGTTGGTTCAGCACCAAATAGCTCCGGCCCGCTACGCGGCCGATGGGTCAATCGGGTCGGCGTGCGCTTCTTCTTAGTCGGTTTCCCTCGCATACCCAACGGCAGCGCGTAGCGCTGTGCCGAAGCTATTTGGCGCTGAACCAGCACGCCAAAACATTTGGTGCGGCAGACCGTGCGCGAGCCAAGCCCGATTAGGCCTGTGAGGGCGACACTTAGGCGAGGGCCACCGTGGGCTGGCAAGCATGGCCAACGTGCGTGTGACCGCGGGCGCTGAGAAGCTGCTTTCTTTGGTTACTTTCTTTGCAGCAGCAAAGAAAGTGACCCCCGCCCCGGGGAGGGGCAGTGCTAATAAACCGACACGAACACGGGATCCGGCGAAAACCCCCCCAAAAACCCTACGCGAAGACATTATTCCTGATAAACCGCCGACAACACGCTTTGCGCATCAGCCAATGCATTGTCGAGTTGCACGAGACTCGCATGCCGCGCCCCGAGCGGATCACGATTCGCGATAGCAGTGAGAATCGCCTTGTGCCGCGGCAATGACAGCGCATGCGTATCCGGATGACGACTCGTCAGCTTGATCGACTCCGACAGCGCCAGCGTCAGCATATGTCCGATGTACATCAGCATATCGTTGTGCGTCGCGGTCATGATCGCGCGATGAAACTCGAGATCGGGCGCGAGCAACGCCTCGGGCGTGTCCGCGTGCGACATGCGCTCGAACGCATCACGGATAAGCGCGACATCCTCCTCCGTCGCGTTCGATGCGGCGAGCGCGGCGGCCGCAGGCTCGACGATCCTGCGCACCACGAGCAGCGACTGAAAGAACTCGCCTTCGTGCACGCTGTTGATCGTCCAGAAAAGCACATCGGGATCGAGCGTGTGCCATTCATCGCGCGGACGCACGACACTGCCCAGACGCGGCTTCGACAGGACGAGACCTTTCGCAACGAGCACGCGCGTCGCTTCGCGCAGCACGGGCCGGCTCACGCCATACGCTTCGCACAGCTTCGCCTCGGCGGGCAGGCGATCGCCCGGCTTGAGCTTGCCGCTCACGATCTCGATGCCGAGCTCCTGCACGATGCGCGCGTGCATGCTCTTGCGGGGCTGTGGATGGCGATAGTCCATATCGTCGTCAGCGCTTCGCCGCGCCGCGCTCACCGAACGCCCGCTGCGACAGACAGAACACGAGCAGCAGCGCGCCGACCGCGATCTTCGTCCACCACGAACTGAGCGAGCCGTCGAACGAAATCAGCGTCTGGATGATGCCGAGCAACAGCACGCCGAACAGCGTGCCGATCACATAGCCGACACCGCCCGTCAGCAGCGTCCCGCCGATGACGACCGAAGCGATCGCGTCGAGTTCGAGCCCCATCGCATGCAGGCCGTATCCCGAGAGCATGTAGAACGTGAACAGCACGCCGCCGAGCGCGGAGCAGAAGCCCGACAACGCGTAGGCGCCGATGGTCGCCGCATTCACCGGCAAGCCCATCAGCAGCGCGGAATGCGGATTGCCGCCGACCGCGTAGATGGTGCGTCCGAACGGCGTGTAATGCGCGACGAACACCGCGGCGGCGAGCACGACGAGTGCGATCACCGCGCCGAGCGATAGCGACGCGCCGCTCATCACGGGTATGCGAAGCTGCGAAACGGCTGCGTACCACGGGTCCGTGATGCTGATCGAATCGATGCTGATGAGATAGCACAGCCCGCGCGCGAGGAACATCCCCGCGAGCGTGACGATGAACGGTTGCAGCCGGAAACGCGCGATCAGCCAGCCCATCAGCGTGCCGAACGCAGTGCCCATCGCGAGCACGAGCGGGATCACCACGAGCGGATGCCAGCCCGCCTTTTCGACGAGCGCGGCGGAGACCATCGTCGTGAGCGCGATCACCGATCCCACCGACAGATCGATGCCGCCCGACAGAATCACGAAGGTCTCGCCCACCGCGACGACGATCAGAAACGCATTGTCGATCAACAGATTGAGAAAGACCTGCGGCGAGAAGAAGCCGGTGTACATCACCGAGCCGAGCACCGAAACGGCGATGAACAGCGATATCGTCGCGGCGAGCGGAAGGTAGCGGCTGCGCGATGTCTTGCGCGGCGGCGTGTCGCCCTTGCGATGCTGCGTGAGCGTGGGCAGGCCCGAATTCATCGGCGCACCTCGCGGTCGGAAAGAGCGGGGCGGCGCGCGAACTTCGCGACCGTCGCGCGGAATTCGCCCGATTGCAGCATCATCACCACGAACACCACGATCGCCTTCACGACGAGGTTCACCTCCGGCGGCACGCCGAGCGAATAGATCAGATACGTGAGCGTCTGGATGATGAGCGCGCCGATCACGCTGCCCGCGAGCGTGAAGCGCCCGCCGGTCAGCGCGGTGCCGCCGAGCGTGACGGCGAGGATCGCGTCGAGTTCGAGCAGCAGGCCCGCGTTGTTGCCGTCGGCGCTTTTCACATTCGAGCTGATCAGTATGCCCGCGACGCCCGCACACAATCCGCTGAACGCATACGCGCCGAGCGTGAGCCTGCGCGCCTGCACGCCCGCGACGCGCGCGGCGGTCGGATTGATGCCGATCGCCTGCAGGAACAGCCCGAGTGCGGTGCGTGTGATCGCGAGATAGAGCAGCACGAACACGAGCGCGACGATCAGTATCGACATCGGCACGCCGAGCAGATAACCGCCGCCGAAGAAGAAGTAGGGCGAGTAGTAGATCGTGATGATCTGGCCGCTCGTGATGAGCTGCGCGATGCCGCGTCCCGCGACCATGAGAATGAGCGTCGCGATGATCGGCTGCATGCCCGCGCGCGCGACGAGCACGCCGTTCCACAGCCCGCACAGCAACGCGACGCCGAGCGCGAGCACGATCACGACGGGCAACGGAAAGCGCGTGACGGTGCCCGCGACCGACCCGCCGATCGCCCATGCGGCGACCGCGCCCGCGATGGCGACGACCGCGCCCACGGAGATATCGATGCCGCGCGTCGCGATCACGATGGTCATGCCGAGCGCGACGACCGCGAGCGGCGCGGCGCGATTGAGGATATCGACGAGGCTGCCGTAGAGATGATGATCGCGCCATTCGACATGCAGGAAGCCCGGATTGAACGCCGCGTTCAACGCAAGCAACAGCGCGAGCGTGACGATCGGCCAGCCTAGCCGATGCTCCATCGCCGAGCGAAGCATTCCACGCCGCACGGTGTCATCCATGTTCGGCTCCGATCATTTCGCAGACGGTGTCCTCGCTCGTTCCCGCCGGAAGCTCGCCGACCTTGCGACGGTCGCGCAGCACGACGATGCGGTTCGCGATGCGCACGATCTCCGAGATCTCCGACGAGATGAAGAGCACCGCCATGCCCGTCGATGCGAGGCGCATTATCTCGTCCATGATTTCCTGCTTCGCCGCGACATCGATGCCGCGCGTGGGCTCGTCGAGAATCAGGAGGCGCGGCTCGGTCGCGAGCCATCGCGCGATGAGCGCCTTTTGCTGATTGCCGCCGGAAAGCAGGCCGATCGGCATGTCGAGCGTCGCGGCCTTGATGCCGAGCGCGCGCACGAAGCGTTCGGCGAGCGCGTTCTGTTCGGCGCGCGTGAGGCAGCGTCGCGCGCCCATGCGCGCCTGCAACGCGAGCGCAATGTTCTCGCGCAACGACAGCTCGGCCACGATGCCATCCGCCTTGCGCTCCTCCGGACAGAACGCGATGCCATGACGGATCGCCTGCGCGGGCGTCGCGAACGAAACGGGCTTGCCATCGATGCGCAGTTCGCCTTCGTCGGGCTTCTCCAGACCGAAGAGCAGCTTCGCGAGCTCGGTGCGCCCGGACCCGAGCAGCCCCGCGACGCCGACCACTTCGCCCGCGCGCACGCGCAGATCGAGCGGTTGCAATTGTCCTTTCTGGCCGAGCCGGATGGCGTCGAGCACGGCGTTATCCGCGACGCCTGCATCGGACTCTTCGGGCGGCGCCTGACGCGCCTGCGCGGCGGCGAGCTCGCGCCCGAGCATCGCCGCGATGAGCGCCTGCGTGCCCAGCTCGCTCGCGCGCCATTCACCGACGCGCCGGCTGTTGCGCAACACCGTGATGCGATCGGAGATCGCGTAGACCTGATTCAGAAAGTGCGTGACGAACAGAATGGCGAGACCCTGTTCGCGCAGCCGGCGCAGCACGTCGAAGAGGCGGCGCACTTCGTCGTCGTCGAGGCTGGAAGTCGGCTCGTCGAGGATCAGCACTTTCGACGATAGCTTCAGCGCCCGCGCAATCGCGACCATCTGCTGCACGGCGACCGAATAACTCGTCAGCACGCGCGTCACGTCGATATCGAGCCCGATGCGCGCGAGCAACTCACGCGCCTGCCGGTTCGTCGCGTCCCAGTCGATGCGATAGCCGGCAAGCGCGCCGCGTCGCGGAAAATAGCCCGCGAAGATGTTCTCCGCCACCGAGAGATTCGGGCAGAGATTCACTTCCTGATAGACCGTGCTGATGCCGAGTTTCTGCGCGTCGAGCGGCGACTCCGGGCGAATCGCGCGGCCGTCGAGCAGGATTTCGCCGGCGTCGAGACTCACGACGCCGGTGAGCACCTTGATGAGCGTCGACTTGCCCGCGCCGTTCTGTCCCATCAGCGCGTGAACCTCGCCCGGATGAAGGACGAGGTTCACATCCTGCAACGCATGCACGCCGGCGAAGCGCTTGTCGATGCCTCGCAACTCCAGTACGGGTGATGTCATCGGAGATCAGTATTTGCGATTGGGGAATTCCTTCGCCGCGACCTCCATCGGGAAGATGCTTTCCTGCGTAACGATGCGCTTGGGCACGGACTTGCCCGCCTTGATGTCCTTCACGACCGACATCAGTTGCGGCCCGAGCAACGGACTGCATTCGACCGATACATTGAGCTTGCCCGCCATCATCGCTTCGAACGCGCCTTTCACGCCATCCACGGAAATGATGATGATGTCCTTGCCCGGCTTCATGCCCGCTTCCTCGATAGCCTGGATCGCGCCGATCGCCATGTCGTCGTTGTGCGCGTAGAGCACGTTGATCTTCTTGCCCTCGGCCTTGAGGAACGCTTCCATCACTTCCTTGCCCTTCGCGCGCGTGAAGTCGCCGGTTTGCGAGCGGATGATCTTGAACTTCGGATCGGACTTGATGATTTCCTCGAAGCCTTTCTTGCGATCGATCGCGGGCGCGGAGCCTACCGTCCCCTGCAATTCCACGATATTGATCGGCCCCGCGTTGCCTTTCTCTTTCTCGACGAGCCAGCGGCCCGCCTTGCGGCCTTCCTCGGTGAAGTCGGAGCCGATGAAGGTCACATAGAGCGTCTCGTCCTTGCTGCTGATCGCGCGGTCGGTGAGCACGACGGGAATCTTCGCGTTCTTCGCTTCGACGAGCACGGTTTCCCAGCCGGTTTCGACGACCGGCGAGAACGCGATCACATCGACCTTCTGCGCGATATACGAGCGTATCGCCTTGATCTGGTTTTCCTGCTTCTGCTGGGCGTCGGAGAATTTCAGGTCGATGCCGGCTTCTTTCGCGCTCGACTTGATCGACTCGGTATTCGCGGTGCGCCATTCGCTTTCGGCGCCGACCTGCGCGAAGCCGAGCACGATGGGTTTCTGCGCGAAGGCGGGAAGCGGGAGCATTGCGCTCAAGGGCGCGGCGGCCATCGCGACTAACACGGTGCGGCGTTTCATGTCAGTGGTTCCTCCATCCGTTGGCTATTTATCGATCTTGTTCGAATGATTCTGGAATAACCTTTTAATTCGTTGTTCTATTTATCTCCTCGCCATTCCGGTATTTGGGTTTTTCAACTGTCGATGCAACGGCGCCGAGATAGATTGACTATATGAAGCTATTCGCCCACTTTTAATTCACGTTAACCCGCTTTTTCCACTTAACAGTCATACCATCTCGCCGCTTTCGCCGCGTTGCAGCAATAACTGGTAACAGCGGCGTAACGGCTCGTAAGCTCTCGCGGAAAGCGTGTTTTTCTCGTGCGATCGCCATATCGCGCGCTCACGGAAGATTGCCGCGTTGCAATCCGCAACGGTCTTCCAAACTGAAGGAGCGCGCAGCATGAACGTCACCAGCCCGAGCACCCAACACACGACGCAAGCGTTGTCGCACACGCTGCCCATCAAGCGCGGCACCGAAACCCCGACGGTGGAAACCGGCACGCCGAACGCGAAGTCGACGCCAAGCAATCCGGCGCATCTCGGCAATCACGTCGACACGACCGCGTGAATCATGGCGACGTCCTTTCGTCTCGTACTCGCGTGCGTCGCGCTCGCGGCGTGCCCGATCGTGCTCGATGGCTGCGCGCTCGCCGCGTTGCCGTGCCGCGTGACATCGGCCGCGCTGAAGATCGTGCCGGTCGTGGGTCATGCCGCGTCCACGCCCTTCGATGCCTGCGCCACCGCCATCGACTGACATGAAGCGAACGTTCCTGGGTTGTGCCTTTCTCGTTTGCATGGCGATGCCTGCGTTCGCGGCGGCGCAAAAGCCTTTCGACTTCCGCGGCCTGCGGCTCGGCATCTCGCTCGATGCGTTCCGCCACGAGGAGCCCGCGCGCGCGACGCCGCCCGGCAGCGTCGCCGTGTGCGACACGGATCTCGAAGCGGCTTCGCTCGGCATGGTGCTGCGCGATGCGCACAGCCTGTCGATCGCGTGCAAGTGGGCGCATCGCACGCAAAACGGATGGAGCGAATCGCTGGCGGTCGTCGATGGCGCGCCCGCGCGCGATCATGTGCTGCGCTTCATGGCGATGCCGGGCGATGCGTCGCCCCGGCTCTATCGCATGTCGTTCGTGATCGACGCGCGTGTCGCCGATGACTTCGCGCAGGCGCTGTCGTCGAAATTCGGCACGAGCCGCGTCGAGCGCGCGAATGGCTACCAGACGCGCACATGGGAGAACGCGGCGAGCTCGATCACGCTGGAAGCGAACGGGGCGGCGGCGTCGGCGCGCGTGATCTATCGCCTGAAGGCATACGAAGCGTGGCTGCGCGATACGACCGACAGATGGCGTCTTGCCGCGGTGCACGACGCGCCCTGAATCAACGGAGAGGATTGTTCATGAAACTGGCGTCATTGCCATGCGCGGCGTTGGTGCTCGCGCTCGCCGCGTGCTCGTCGTCCGGGTCGCGCTCGATCGTCGAGATGCCGACTTATGCGCCGGCCGTCGCGCAGCCGGTCAATGTCAACACGTTGGGCGCGATCTATCAGGCGGGCAGCTCGGTCTCGCTCTACGAGACTTCGCGCGCTCAGAAGGTCGGCGACGTGCTGACGATCCGGCTCGCGGAGTCGTATCAGGGCAGCAATTCCGCGGATGCCAGCGCGAGCCGCGCGAGCAGCATCAGCGCCGAGGCCGCCGACAAGTCGAGCGGGGCGGCGGCGCGGCTCGCGCGGCTCTTCAACGTCGGCTCGGCGGATACGTCGTTCAAGGGTAAGGGGAGCACGAGCAATCTTTCCGCGATGAGCGGCACGCTCGCGGTGTCGGTTATCGGCACCTTGCCGGGCGGCAATCTCGTGGTCGCGGGCGACAAGATCATCGCGATGAGCGGCAATCAGGACCGGTTGCGCTTCTCGGGCATCGTCAATCCCAAGGATATCGAGGCGGGGAATTATGTGGCGTCGAACAAGGTGGCCAATGCGCGTATCGAACAGGCGGGGGTGGGGATGCTCGCCGATTCGACGACGATGGGGTGGTTGCAACGGCTTTTTATGAGTGTGCTGACTTTTTGATGATGCGGGGCGGGTCGATGCGCGTCACGCCAGCCTCCCTTTGCTGATTCAAGCGCGCTCAGTGCGACGTATCCCGGTATGGTCCATCGTAGGAAATGGAGCCAAGCATCGGCGAAACGCCGATGGCATCTACCAGGCCTTCGCTTACGCCAGCAAACACGACGAGAGCCGTAGCAGACTGAAATAGAACATTCGTGAACAGTCCCGGATTGAACAGCCACGCCACAACCACGCCTTGCTTCAGTCCCGTTAAGAACAACGTGAAGCTTCCCGCGACAAGCACACCGCCGCCGAACTCTAAACTGAGCGTTAGCCCGGTATAGTCTGTGCGTGTCAGCTCCTTGTTCCTGAGCCGAAAAATCACACCGCCGCCTTCGAATTCGCTGGTTGCGCCGGTCCCGGCAATGGTGCCGTCCTTCGAAATGAACCGAGGCAGTTTGATTTCGGGCAGACGAAACCGGGAAGGCAATCGAGCCGCCAAGCCCAGACCCATTCCGCCTGTATGGTAGGTGAACCTGAATTTGCGTCCGGTCGGATCGTTCAGGACAAACATACCGCCTGACATCGAAAGCAATCCCAGCCCCGCGTTTCCCCCCGCCGATGTCTCGTAGGACCAGTCACTTTGAATCATTGCCTTCCTCAAACTCCGACCCTTTGCCAGAGAGGCCAAGCAATCCACCCACTGCCAGAACAATCGCCGGAACTCCACAAAAAAGATGGAGGAACCACACACCGAACAGGGAGTTTATCCGTGCAATACGAGGATGCTTCGGGTCGAAGCGCATTTCTACCTTGTCGCCTACGCTGACGGAACGAAACCAACTGCTTGTCGGAACTGATATGTGCTCCCCATCGAATGTCGTGAATTCGACTTGGGGGTGCTTGCCACCTGCATTCAACCCTACGACTTCGGCCTGGGCTACCTTGGAAGTACGCACAAACTCGACGGTAGATGGCAGAAAAGAAAGCTGGATGCAGAACAAGGCTATGCCGCTGAAAACAACAGGCCAGTTAATACGACGCCGTGTGCGGTTAGTCATCGATTTCCCTCAGATATCGACTTCCACCTGGCAGAAAGACCGAGTAATTCGCCCATTGGGGATGCTTGCCGTCCGGAACCAGCCTTACGACTTCGCCCGGAGCGACTTTTGAAGTTTTCAAGAAGTCAAGAGTAGACGGGAGAGCAGGACGTTGCATGCAGAGAAGAGAAATTCCCAGAAGGGCTGCAAACGAATTAATGCGACGCTTCACGGACTTAGTCATCGGCGCAAATCATGCTCAACGGTTGCTTTCGGGCCGGGCAGTCCAGCCACTCCCTTTGCATACTCGTGCTTGAACTTACTGAATGAGAGTCCGACCTCTTCATAATGACCACCCGCGCAACCGTATGGCTTGATACTCATCACCATGACGTTCTCCAGCGTCAGGCTCAAGAACGGCTGAGGCGGGAGCAGTGTTCCAAGCGCGCCCACAGCCTGGGGTTGCGCGGTCGGTTTGTAGGCGCGCAGCAAAGCTTTGGTTGCAACCCTGTTTTGAATCAGGTAATTCAGCAATCCAGATGATGCAAGACCAACCTCGTGAACAAAAGTGAGGTGATCGATCGATGTCTCATTTTGAGGTGATTGGTCGCGCAGGTTGCGAGACAGCAGCCAATCCCAGCTCACCACGTCAATCTCTCCTTCGTGACCAAACACGTCTGATTCCCCCGTGATGCCGTCAATTTTCAAATAGATGTTTGTCATCAAGCAACTCTCGCCAATTGTCCAAAGACGTCGGAACGACTTTCATAGTTTCGATGAAAGCGATTGTGATGGCTCAGTGTCAACACAATTTGACGCGATGCATCCCGCAAATCAGCTTTGCAAGACAACTAAGAGTTTTCGACTGGACGCGAGAAAAATCGATCTGATGGCTGGTTTTAAGATAGTAATCCTATTTATTGTAGAGAGACGAGATTAGCGGAAAGCTATGGAAACAACGGATAGAAGCTTCTTTGGGTGCGCTGACGCGCACCGCCTGTGCTTCCGGGCGGCGCTCTTGGCGTGCCCTTTCTGTCCGCTTCCGGATTCTACGAATTGATGGCTTGCACTTTTTTCAGGCGACTTCGTCCACCTGCGCCGCAATCCGCCCCGCCGCCGTCGGATCCCCATGCGGCACAAAAATATACCCCTGCCCCCAAACCGTCTGCACATAACGCGGCTCCGACGGATCGACTTCAAGCAGCCGCCGCAGCCGCCATATCGCCACATCGAGACTGCGATCGCGATGCGCGCCATTCCCGCGCATCTTTTCGTTCAGCTCCGTGCGCGTGAGCACGATCATCGCGTTCTTGACGAGCGTCTTGAGCAGCGCAAACTCACCCGAGCGCAGCGTGATGCGCTCGCCGTCGCGGCGCAGCTCGCGCGCGCCGAAGTCCATCTCGAACGGGCCAAAACGATAAGACGGCCGAATCTCCGGCGCGCTGGCCGTGACCGGCGAAGCGCTCTCGAAGCGCCTCAAAATCGAACGGATGCGCGCGAGCAGCTCGCGCGGATCGAAGGGTTTGCCGAGGTAATCATCCGCGCCGAGTTCCAGCCCGATGACGCGATCGAGCACGTCCGAGCGCGCGGTCAAGAGGATCACGGGGATATCGTCGCGGGCATTGCGCAATTCGCGCAGCGCGCTGATGCCGTCCTTGCCGGGCATCATCACGTCGAGCACGATCATCGAGGGACGCTCGGCCTGCACGCGGCGTTTGAGGTCCGTGCCGTCGCTTAGAACGGAGACATCGAAGCCGTGCTGCTGCAGATAGTCGCGAACGTGATCGCGCACGACGGGGTCGTCATCGACCATCAGTACATGTGGTGTCATTCGCGGATTCTAAGCGCAAGGCCCACGCCGTCGCGATGGCCGTGAACTTTCCATTTCTTTCCGTTACGGCGTGTTTCAACGGCGATGCGCGGCCCGGTCTCCGGCGTGCGCGGGTTCAGGGGAAATAGCACGCGCGTACTCCGCGCGTTCATCGCGTCCGGGATGGCTTCCGTAAACATCCGTAATGTCGCGCCACGCGCACGACGCGCGATTACGGATTAAGGCCGAATAAAATTTTGAGATGTCTACATCGGTTCTCATCGTCGACGACGACCCCGCGGTGCGCGATCTGCTGCGCCGCTTCTTCAACACGCAAGGCATCGACGTCTCCGTGCTGCACGACGGCGGCGGGCTGCGCCGGCGGCTGGAACTCGAACGTCCGTCCATCGTGGTGCTCGACATCATGATGCCGGACATCGACGGCCTGCGCGCGCTGCGCGATCTGCGCGCGGCGGGCGAGGACATTCCGGTGATCTTCGTGACCGGTTGCGATAGCGTGCCGCAAAAGATCGCCGGGCTGCAGTCGGGCGCGGACGACTACCTCGCCAAGCCGTTCGATCCGCGTGAACTGCTCGCGCGCATCGAGGCTGTGCTCAGACGCCGCGCGAGCGCGCCGAGCCGTCCCGAGCCCGCGCCGCGCGAACGCTTCGGGCGCTTCGAGGTGGATTTCGTGACGCGCTCGCTGTCGAGCGGCGGCGAACGCATCGCGCTGCGCGACAGCGAGTTCGCGCTGCTCAAGGTGTTTATCAAGCATCCGTACAAGGTGCTGTCGCGCGTGCTGATTCACGATCTCGTCCATCGCGACGATCTGCCTTTTCGCGATCGCGGCCTCGACGTGCCGATCTGGCGCCTGCGCCGCCTCATCGAAGACGATCCGTCGCATCCACGTCATGTGCAGACCGTGCGCGGGCAGGGCTACGTCTTCGTTCCCGACACGGACGCTCCGGCTTTCGACTGGACCGGGGCGTAACCACGATGCGTTCCGGTTTCTGGCAGTCCGCGCGCAGGCCGCGCGGTTTCATCGACACGCTGTTCGGCCGCATGGCGATCGTGTCGATCTGCGTGCTGCTCGCGCTTCAGGGCGGATGGTTCGCGATTCTCCACGTGCAAGGGCCGCACAAGGAAGCCGATGGTTACGCGCGCGCGTTGCTCATCGTGCTCGAAGCGGCGCATAACGATGTCGCGCTCGGCGGGCGGCTCATGCGCGAAACGCGCGTGCATATCGTGCCGGTGTGGAACATGCCCGAGCCGCTCACGCTGCGCGATCCCGCGAAGACGCGCCATGCGCACCTCGCGCGCCAGCTCGCCGACCGCTTGCCGGAAGGCTCGCAGATCGCCATCGATATCGACGGCCACAACAAGTCGCGGCTCTGGGTGCGTTATCCGCAGAGCAACGTGTGGATCGTCGCGCCGATCGACCTGCCGCCGCCCGCGCCGTTCATCACGGAGGGCATCGTGCTGCTCGCGGGCGCGCTCGTGCTCTCGCTCATCGCGACATGGCAATTGCAGCGTCCGCTCGCACGCGTCGCACAGGCGGCGCGTCGCTTCGGCGGCGGCGAGCGGCCGGTGCCCGTCGAGGAAAACGGTCCGCGCGAATTGCGCGAGCTGATCGGCGCATTCAATCAGATGATGAAGAAACTCACCGACGCCGACGACGATCGCGCCGTGATGCTCGCCGGCATCGCGCACGATCTGAAGGCGCCGCTCACGCGATTGTCGCTGCGCGCGAGCGTGCTCGCGAAGGACGAGCGCGAGCGCGCCCATTTCCTGCGCGATATCGATTCGATGACGCGCATCGTGCAGCAGTTTCTCGAATTCGCGGGGCGCTCGTCTTCGGACAACACGAAGACCGGTGTCGATGCGTTCATCGCGGAGCAGTTCGCATCGCCCGAAGATGGCGACGAGCCCTTGTTCGCGCTGTCGCTCGAAGCCGGCGATACGTTCAGACTGCCGCGGACTTTCATCGATCGCCTGATGACGAATCTCGTCGACAATGCGCTTGAGCACGGCGAGCCGCCCGTGGAGATACGCACGGCGCGTCAGGGCGATGACTGGCTGATCGAAGTGCGCGACCACGGACCCGGCATTCCCGATGAACGCCTCGACGACGTATTGCGGCCCTTCGTGCGGCTCGATCCCGCGCGCAGCGGCAACGGCCATTGCGGACTCGGGCTCACCATCGTTGAACGCCTTGCGCGTGAGCAGCGCGGCCGCTGCGAAATCGGCAATGCCGAAGGCGGCGGGCTGATCGTGCGCATCGTCATTCCCTGCGAAGAAACATGAAGCCCGCTTCGTCCATGCGTTCGATGCCTTTGTCGCGTCGTGCTTTCATCCGGGGCGGCGCACGTGTGGCGCTGCTTTCGAGCACGTTCGGCGCGAGCGCGCTGCTGTCGGCATGCGGCGGCGCGGGCGATGATCAGAGCGTCACCGAAACGCCGAAGCTGTCCACGATCGAAAACTTCCGCGATGTTGCGGGGATGGGCGAAGGCTATCCGACCGTCGATGGCGCGCGCTTGCGGCGCGGCGTGTTCTATCGCTCGGGCGCGCTCACGCCCGACGATGCCGACGCGGCCGCGCTCGCGCGTTTGTCGCTGAGCGCGGTGCATGATCTTCGTGTGGTGGGAGAGGCGTCGCTTGCGCCGGATCGCGTGCCGTCGGGTGCGGTGCGTGAGACGCATGAGATCGCGCCGATCGACGTCGCCGCCGCGGCACCGGCCGACGCCGCAGCCGCGAGCGCATGGATCGTCGAGCGTCAGCGGCAACTCGTCACGGACCCGGTCGCGCGTTTGCAGTTCGGCCTGCTGCTGACGCAGCTCGCGCGCGTGTCGGGGCCGCAGGTGGTACACGGCACGGCGGGCAAGGATCGCACAGGCTGGGCGGCGGCGCTCCTGCTCTCCATCGCGGATGTGCCGCTCGACGTGATCATCCAGGACTATCTGCTGACGAACACCGTGGCGCAGACGCAGATCGATGCACGCATGACCGCGCATGCGACGCGGCTCGGAACCGATACGCAGACTGTCGTGCCGCTGTATCAGGCGCAAAGCGCGACCATCGAAGCGGCGTTCGACGAGATGCATCGCGAGTACGGGACGCTGAGCCGCTATCTCGCGCAGGGCTTGTCGATGACCAGTGCGGATGTGGCGATGTTGCGGGCGAAGTTGATCGCGTAGGCAGCTCGTTCAGGCTTCCGCCGCATGCTCCCGGTACGCCGCGAATTTCGACGTCTTCCCGATTCCCGGATTGAAGCAATTGCACGGATCGAGTTGCTTGTAGAAGTCGGCAAGCTGCGGCTTCGCCTCGTACAGATGCCCCACGTTGTGCTCGGCGGGATATTCGGCGCCGCGGTCATCGAGCAATTCGAGCATCTCGTGCTCCAGCGCCATGCAATCGTTGCCCTTGGCGACGATGTAGTCCTGATGGAACACGTGACACAGAAAGTGCCCGTAATACAGCTTCAACACGATCGGGCGCTCGATCCTTTCCGGCAGCCGTTCGAACCAGTCGCGGTCGTTGCGCCGTAACGCGATATCGAGCGCGACGATATCCTCGACCTCGCGATGATGCACCGCGCGATAGCGCACCGCCGCGCTCGCCGCCGCGAAGCGATGCAAAAAGGCTTTGCGGCCTTCTTCATCGGTGCATTCGAAATACGCGCCTCCACCGTTCGCGAAGCGCTGCGCCAGAAACGCGCGTGCTTCCTCGATGCCCGCCGCCGGCACCTTCAGCATCAGATGATGCTCATACTGTTCGCGATATCTCGTCAGACGCGCGGGCAGATGATCCGGCAGACGTTCGCTCAACCATTGCAGCACGCGATCGCTCATGTGCTTCGGCATGAAGCCGAGGCGCTCGAACCACGCATCGCAACGCGTCTTCAGATTGAAGAACAGGGGCAATCGATCCGTGCCGAACTTGTCGATGATGACGAAGAGGTCCTTGCCGTATTGCTTCGCGACATCGAACGCATCGCGATGCAGATACTCGCCCGCGATCGGCAGATGCGTGAAGTTCGCGAGCGCGTGGCGTCGAATGGCGGTCAGCACGTTCGTGTCGTTCGTGACGATGTAGAACACCTTCGCGCCTCGCTCGGCGGCGAACGTGTCGAGACGCACCGCGAACGTCATCACCTTGCCCGCGGAGCCGGATGCTTCGAACAGACGCCGCGGATCGGCGTTGAAGCGCGCGGGCGTTGAAGCGTCGATATCGCGGACATGTGTCGCGTATTCGTGATCCGAGGCGGCCGCGCCTTCGCGAACATCGGCATCGGTGAACGTGCCGTTTTCGATGCGCGCGAGAATCTCGTCGGGCGTGCTGCCGAGCTCGATGCCCAGATGATTCACGAGGCGCAGCACGCCCGATGCATCGACGGCGGCGAACACCGCCATCTCCGTATAAGCCGGCCCGCGATGCACGAGCGAGCCGCCCGAGTTGTTGCTGATGCCGCCCAGCACCGATGCGCCGATGCACGACGAGCCGATCACCGAATGCGGCTCGCGTCCGAGCGGCTTAAGCGCGCGTTCGAGTTGATCGAGCGTCGTGCCGCCGATGCAGACCACCTGAGTTCCGCCCCTGATCAGATGCACGCGTTTGATGCGCGTCGTGCTGACGATGACGATGTCGCGATCGTAGCTATCGCCATCGGGTGTCGAGCCGCCCGTCAGACCGGTGTTCGACGCCTGCGTGATGACGATCGCGCGCGCGGCGATGCATGAGGCAAGCACGCGCCATTGCTCGACGAGCGTGCCGGGCCGCACGACCGCCAGCACGCGGCCGCTGCCGAAGCGATAGCCGGTGCGGTAGCGGCGCGTTTCTCCATCGCCGGTGAGCACGTTGTGCGTGCCGACGATATCGCCGAGCGATGCGAGCAGGCTCGTGCGCGACGCGCCGAACGAGCGGGCGGAAGGGGCGGTGACGGACATGATGGCCTCACGCGCGGCGCGGTGCCGAAGACGAAGACTCCGCTGACGATCCCGCCGTCGCGCGCTGCGTGAGCGTCAGCACCGCGCCGACGACGAGCGCACCCGCGACCACGACGAGCCCTGCGTTCGTGCTGTGCGTGACATCCTTCATCCAGCCGATGATCGACGGACTCACGAAGCCGGCGAGGTTGCCGATCGAGTTGATCATCGCGATGCCGGCTGCCGCAGCGGTGCCGGTCAGCACGCTGCTCGGATAGGTCCAGAAGACCGGCATCATCGACAGCACGCCGGCCGTGCCGAGCGACAGCGTGACCAGCGCGAGCGTGAGGTTGCCCGTTTGAAGCGTGCTTGCATAGAAGCCCGCCGCGGCCGCGATACCCGCCAGCGCGAGATGCCAGCGGCGTTCGTTGCGGCGGTCGGAAGAGCGCGCGACGAGAATCATCGACACCATTGCGACCGCGTAGGGAATCGCGGTGAACAGGCCGACGTCGAGCGCGTCCTTCACGCCCGCCGTCTTGATGAGCGTCGGCAGATAGAAGCTCACGCCGTAGAGGCCCATCATGCAGCAGAAGTAGATCGCGGCGAGCCGCCACACACGGCCGTTCGACACGACGCTCTTCAGCGAATGATCGGCGCCGGCGGGTTCATCGCGTGCGATGTTGTCTTCGAGAAGCTGCTTCTCCTGCGCGTTGAGCCACGACGCGGCGCGGATGCCGTTCGGCAGCATGAACAAGGTCAGGATGCCGAGCACGAGCGAAGGAACCGCTTCGAGCAGGAAAAGCCATTGCCAGTTCGACAGGCCGTGGACGCCGTTGAACGCCTGCATGATCCAGCCCGACAGCGGACCGCCGACCACGCCCGCGACCGGAATGCCGATCATGAAGAGCGCGTTCATGCGGCCGCGTCGCTTTCCCGGATACCAGTACGTCAGATACAGCACGATGCCGGGAAAGAACCCGGCTTCGGCGACGCCGAGCAGAAAGCGCAGCGTGTAGAACATCGCGGGCGTCTTCACGAAGAGCGACGCCGCCGACACCAGCGCCCACGTCACCATGATGCGGCTGATCCACACGCGCGCTCCCACGCGATGCAGCAGGATGTTGCTCGGCACCTCGAACAGGAAATAGCCGATGAAGAAAATACCCGCGCCCAGCCCGTACACGGACTCGCTGAACTTCAGGTCGTTGAGCATCTGCAGCTTCGCGAATCCGACGTTGACGCGATCCAGATAGGCCGCAACGTAGCAGATGAAAAGGAAGGGCAGCAGACGCAAGGTCACTTTCGCGTACGTCGCGTTTTCGAACTCGGTCGTGGCTGTCGGGCTGGTTGGGTTCATCGTGAGAGTCTCCTGAATCGTGCGGCTTGGTGCCGCTACTGGCTTTGCTGCAGCGCATTGTTCCGTGCCAGTAAGAGACTGTCGAGATGTCGAACCACTGGTCCTACCACTTCTTTTTGGCGTGCCAGATGTGCTTTTCCGCGTGAATCAATGACGGCGAGGGCGCGCGGGCTTTCGCACGCTTGTGCGCCCACGCGCGGCGCGGGATCACGTCCAGCCCTTGAGCCGCAAGGTCGCGCGCACCAGGCGCTGCTCTTCGGCCTCGATTTCCCGCATGCAGGCGGTCGTCGTCGTAATATGCGTGCTCGCGGCCTTGCGCGCCTGCTCCGGCTGTTTGCCGAGCACGGCCTTGTAGAGACGGGCGTGCTGCTTGTCGATGACTCGCTTCTGCTCTTCACGATGGTAGAGGTTGTTGACCGACGCGAAGACCGAACTGAGCAGCAGATCCGTGAGCGAGCTCAGCGTGTGCACCAGCACGGGATTGTGCGACGCCTCGCAGATCGAGAGATGGAAGTTATAGTCGAGCCGCGCGCGGGCCGATTCGCCCACGTCGCTCTCGTTCGCGGCGAGCATCTCTTCGTATCGGCGGGTGATGAGCGCGAAATCGGCCTGCGTGCCGCGCAGCGCCGCCAGCCGCGCCGATTCGGCTTCGAGCATTTCGCGCACTTCGAAGATGTCGTATAGGGTGCGCGGCTGCGAGCCGAGCAGATGCATCATCGGCGTGAGCGCGGGCTGCGTCGTCAGCGCGGCGACGAACGAGCCGCGTCCATGCGAGGTCTCGATGATGCCGCGCGTGCGCAGCACCTTCAATCCTTCCCGCACCGCCGATCGCGACGCGCCCAGCTTCGCGGTCAGCCGTCGCTCGGAAGGCAGCGCCTGACCGGGTTTCAGCACGCCGTCGACGATCAGCGCTTCGATACGTCCGGCGACGACATCCGCGATCTGTAACGCCTCTTCCTGGTTGTCTTCGAGCATGCTGCGCCTCACTGGTCCGACCACTTGCAAAAGAACCTTCGCTCAGGGCGATGCTAGCATTCCTGAAGTCGGCGTGAGTGTTCGGCCATTCGAGGTAGCCAGACCAAAAAAAGACGGCTCGCCAGAAAACAAATGGCGAGCCGCAAGAGGGATCGGTCAACAACTACAGCGTGGGCAGATTAGCATTGCTTCGACGCGCGAAATCGCATCGGAAAGATGCCGTAAGGAAAGCGCGCCTTACTGTGTGCGGGAGACCACCATCCGGTCCACCAGCGCATCCAGCTTCTGCCGCGCGCTCGCGAAACGGTCGATGTTCAGACCATTCGTGTCATAACGCGCGGTCACGAGAATCTGCCCATGCCGCACGAGCGTCAGATCGATCGCCGACAAATACGACACCGGCTCGCTCGAAAACGCGCGCCGGTCCCAACTGGTCGTTGCGCCGTAGACGAGCATCGCCTCGCAACCGGGCGGCGACGTGCCGGGGTTGTAGACCACTGAATTCACGCCGCGCCGGCGCAATGCGACTTGCAGCACGGGCACGAAATCGCCCGTCGCCACGCTCTGATTCAATTCGATGCATACGGATTGCAGCGTGGTGGGCGGCCCCGTCACCGAAGTCGGCGAAGAGTAGTTCGACGCAACCGTGAAGCCCGCCTGCACCAGCGAGCCCGCGGCATCGGCGGCGGTGATCAGCGTCCACGTGCAGCCGGAAAGCGCACCCGCGCCGACAGCAAGGAGTGCGCGAGAAACGTGCGTTCTGAACATGCTCTCGCCGTCATCCGCGATCGGAAACTCAGCGGACGATGCGCAGGCGCATCGTGTTAGGTGTTTCTATCGTGGCGGTCATCGTGGTCACCTGCTTGCTGGTCGCGTTGCGCAGCGCGAAGTGCTGGCGCGTTGCCGTGTTCACGTCGTGACGCACGTCGGGAAAGCAGGCGGCGATGTCCGCGCCCAGTTCCTGCAGCGGGTCGCCCACGACGCCGTCCGGGCCCCAATGCGCTCGCCAGCGGCAGTCATAGACATGCGCGCTGCCGCGGCATACGCCCTGGCCGGGCGAAGCGGCCGGCATCAGCGCGCGACCCTTGGCGAGCGTATCGAATGAGGGCGCATCGACGATCGTCTGCAGCGCGGAGCAAACGTCGGGGAGATCTTCGGCGGATGCGGAAAACATCGGTGCAATGAGCGATACGGCGACGAGCGCGCGACGCATCGAGAGGAGACGGAGGTTGCCTGAAGGTTGAGCTTGCATGACTTGGCGTAGTGTCGAAGGAAGATGGGCATGATGTCCACGGCGGACATCACGCATCGAGATCTTCCCGCTATGCGCCGCGATTCGATATGCGGAGCAAAGCGCCAATCGTGCAGGTTATTTCAAGCTATTAATTCGGCGGCAACTTTTTCTTTTCTTGCCGCCGATCGACTTACATCGGGTGGTTCTGTACGAAGGCCTTATACGCCCAGTATGCGGCCTTCTTCGTGACGCCGTCGCCTTCGAGAAGACCGTAGGCGCCTTCGCCATCGTCATAGAGCTGGAAAGCCTGAATCGACTGGATGTTGTACTTCGACGCGACGCTCGCGAATTGCGCCATCATCAGATTGCCGGTCATGTATGTCGCGATCTGATCGTATGAACCGAAGTCCGGGCGCACGCCGAACTCGTTGATCCAGATCGGCTTGCCCATGTCGTGGAGCATCTGGAGAACGTCATGGCATCCCGTGCCGCCGCAGGCATGCGTGATGTCGCCTTCGTTCGAATACCAGTGCCACGAAGTGACGTCCCAGCTCACGGCCGGATGTCCCCAGGTGCCATCCGGCTGCGAGCCGTCCGCGAGCATCTGGAAGAACGCGGTGTGCATCCATGTGCCGCCCAGCACGATCTTCGCCGAGCCATCGACGGACTTCACGCCCGCGATCAGGCCGCGGATCGCGCCGCGCGCGAGCGTGTAGGACCAGTTGTTGTACTGATACCAGACGGTGCCATCGACATTGCCGATGAGCGCCTTCGCCTCCAGCTCGTTGCCGACCTCGTAGTACTTGTAGTGATAGCTGTTCGCGGTTTGCTGACCGAGTTTGAAGCCCGCGTTGTAGGCGTCGTCCTCGCTGTCGTAGTTGAGGTTCACGAGCATCACGGGATACACCGTGATGCCGCCTTCCTCCATCGTCTTCGCGACGCCGGCGACCATGTTCGCCGATGTCTGGCTGTAGACGTCATTGCGATAGATCGTCGCGCCGAGATCCTGCAACTGCGCGAGCTGCGTCTGTACGCTCGTGAAGTCGTATGCGCCACCGTTGCTGTTATGGCCGTTCGCGCCGTAGAAGATCGAACCGCTGCCGCTGGCGGCTTTCGCGGTGGATTTCGGCGATGCGGCGCTCTTGCCGGTCGATGCGGTGTCGGCGGGGCTGTCGCTGCCGCCGCAAGCGGCAAGCATCATGCTTGCGACGAGCGCCGCTGCGATGGATTGGGAAAGGACGGGAAGGGCAGAACTGTTCATATCGATGAGTTTGACCAACCGGGATGCGCACAGCGGTCGCGTGCGTTGCGCATCTGAGGTGATTGGTAAGTATCGTTAGTAATCCGAACGACTGCCTGATGTAATTTGCAGCACGAGGCGCAGACGGTGCGCCAGAACATTCAGGGGCAGTGCAGAGATCGGATAGCGGGACCGCCGCCAGATATCTGGCGCGCGCTCGAAGATGACAGGCTCGATTCGAGCGCCTGGCATCGGTAGCATGTGCAACGACTGCATGTCGGGGACGTCAAAATTGCTGACGATGACGCGAATTGCTTTCTACGCGGGACATGCGTTGCCGGTATCAACTCAGCGAGGCAAGATTACTTTGTTCTGATGTGGAAGTAAACCGGACATCAGAAAAAACATCTTGCCTGTAGTGAGATTTCGAACAGTCCCTTCTACGTTTTGTCTCTTTGCACGTAACCGTTTCTATGGGGAAGTGAGGCGCGCGCCGAACGTAAAGCCCCTATGACTTCCGCAAAAACGCCACGAAGCTCCGCGTGACGTCCGAATGACTTTCGGCGCGCGTCAATCGCAGGATTTGCGAAGGAAACGGATTGCGCGTAAGCGGCCTGAAGACGGCGCGTTGCGATTGCGTCTTCGCCAGCGCCTGCGGCACCAGCGCCACGCCCATACCGAACTCGACCATTGTCACGACGGTCTGCCACAAGCGCGCTTCGTGACGAATGGTGGGACTGAAGCCCGCATCGACACACGTCGCGATGATCTGATCGTGATAGTGCGGAGACACGGCGCGCGGAAAGAGAATGAACGGATCGCGCGATAACTGGTTCAGCTCGATGCGCCTTCGTTTCGCAAGCCGATGATCGACCGGCAGGCAACACAGAAACGCTTCCGACGACCATAGATGGCTTTCGACCTCCGCGGGAAAGTGTCCCCAATGCGCGAAACCGAGATCGATATTCAACTGCTGCAATGCGCGCGCCTGTTCCGCCGTGTTCATCTCCTTCAACACGATTTCGACGGAAGGGTGATCGGCTTCGAAGCGCTGCACGGCTTCGGGCAAGCCGCGATACAGCATCGAATTGACGAAGCCGATGCGCAGACGCCCCGCGAGTCCGTGCGCCGAACGTGTCGTCACTTGCGCGACTTCCTCGGCCTGCTGCAATAGGCGCTGCGCTTCACCGAGCAATACGTGCCCCGCATTGGTCAGCGCCACGGACTTGTTGCTGCGCTCCAGAAGCTTCACGCCGAGGTGTTCTTCGAAACGACGGATATCGAAGCTCAGTGCCGGCTGGGAAATGAAAAGCCGGCGCGCTGCGCGCCCGAAATGCAGTTCCTCGGCGACCGCGACGAAATAGCGAAGCTGCTTCAGTTCCATCGGTTTTCTCCGGCGCTACGATAAACAGATCTTATCGTACGTGCCAGCAATTGTATTGGACGGTTATCGAAAGCGAACGTAGTCTGGTTTCAAGGATGGCGCAGCGCGGGTTGCGCCGCACAAAAGCCAGGAGACAGTTCATGCAAGACATCCGTCCCGATGCGGGCACGTCCAACATTCCCGACAGCCGCGGCATCAACTTCTTCAACAGGGATCCGTCGTTCGGCGCGCTGCTGAAGAGTTATCTCGGCGAGACGGTGTATCGCGACATCGAAGAACAACTCGTCGATCTCGGTCAGCGCGCATCCGATGAACTCGACGTATGGGCGACCAATGCCGATCATCATCCGCCGGAATTGCGTCAGCGCACGCGGCGGGGCGAAGCGTTGCAGCATATCGACAAGCATCCGGATTACGTCGCGCTCGAACGCGTCGCGTATGCCGAACTCGGTCTAGCGGCGATGAGTCATCGTGAGAACGCGCCGCCGCCGCTCGTCAAGTACGCGCTCACGTATCTCTTCGTGCAGGCGGAGTTCGGCCTGTGCTGCCCCGTCAGCATGACTGATTCGCTCACGCGCACCTTGCGCCGCTTCGGCACGAAGGCGTTGATCGAGCGCTATCTGCCGATGCTCGCATCGCAAGACTTCGACACGCTGTATCAAGGTGCGATGTTCATGACCGAGCAGGCGGCGGGCTCGGATGTCGGACGCATCGCGACACGCGCGACACGCAGCGTCGATGCACACGGCAATGAAGTGTGGACGCTCACGGGCGACAAATGGTTCTGCTCGAACGCGGACGCCGATCTCGCGATGGTGCTCGCGCGCCCCGACGACGCACCCGAGGGCATCAAGGGCCTCGCTCTCTTCCTTCTGCCGAAGACGCGCGAAGACGGCACGCGCAATGCGTATCGCATCGTGCGGCTGAAGGACAAGCTCGGCAGCCGTTCGATGGCGAGCGGCGAGATCGTGCTGGAAGGCGCGCAGGCGTATCTCATCGGCGAAGTAGGGCGCGGCTTTCATCAAATGGCGGACATGATCAACATGTCGCGGCTGTCGAACGGTGTGCGCGCGGCGGGGCTCATGCGTCGCGCGTTGACCGAAGCGCTGCACGTCGCGCGAAATCGCGAGGCGTTCGGCCGCAAGCTCATCGACATGCCGCTCATGCAGCGCCAGTTGCTCAAGCTGATGCTTCCCGCGGAACAGGCGCGCTCGATGTTCATGCAGATCGCGACGCTGCTCGCACGCGCGGATCGCGGCGATGCGCTCGCGGCGAAGTGCGTGCGCATCCTCACGCCGCTCATCAAGTTCCGCGCATGCCGCGATGCGCGCCGCGTGACGGGTGATGCAATGGAAGTGCGCGGCGGTGTCGGCTATATCGAGGAATGGGCCGATCCGCGTCTCGTGCGCGATGCGCATCTCGGCTCGATCTGGGAAGGCACGAGCAATATCGTCGCGCTCGATGTCGCGCGGGCCGCGCGTCGCGAAGGCGCGCTCGATGCGCTCGCGCAGCACGTTGGCGCGATGCTTGACGATTGCGCGTTGCCATCGGCGAGCTTCGCGATGTTGCGCGATGTGTTCTCACGCGCATGCAGCGCGCTCGACAGCGTCGCCGAATGCCGCCGCGACGAATCCGTGCGCGAGGCGGCGAGCGCGCTCTATCACGCGACGACCGCCGTGCTCATGGCGGCAGAAGCCGCACGCGTCGCGCCCGATCATCGCAGACTCGCGCTCGCGCATCTCATCGTGCGTCACAAGCTGATGCCGCGCGATCCGCTCGCGCCGCATGACGTGCGCGACGACGCGCCGCTTCTGCGCAAGCTCGTCGATGAAACGCCCGTCACCATCGACGAAGCCATGACGCTTCTGCCGCGACGCGAAGGAGACGCACGATGACCACGGCACGTATTCATGGCGCGCTGCACGGCCTGCGCGTGATCGATCTGAGCCGCGTGCTCGGCGGCCCGTACTGCACGCAGGCGCTCGCGGATCACGGCGCCGAAGTTATCAAGCTTGAACCGCCGGGCGGCGATGAAACGCGCGGCTGGGGGCCGCCCTTCGTCGGCGAGACGGCGTCGTACTTCGTCGGCGTGAATCGCAACAAGCAGGGGATTTGCGTCGATCTGTCGTGCGAGGAAGGGCGCGCGGTGCTGTGGCGACTGCTCGAAGGTGCGGATGTGCTCATCGAGAATTTCAAGCCGGGCACGCTCGCGCGCTGGGGCATGGATTACGAGCGCGATCTCTCGAAGCGCTTTCCGCGCCTCATTCATTGCGCGGTGTCGGGCTTCGGTCCCGATGGCCCGCTCGGCGGCCTGCCGGGATACGATGCCGCGATTCAGGCGATGGCGGGCCTCATGAGCGTGAACGGCGAACGCGATGGTCCGGCGCAGCGCGTCGGTCTTCCGGTCGTCGACATGGTGACGGGTCTCAACGCGCTGGCCGGTATTCTGCTCGCGCTCGCGGAACGCGAAAAGAGCGGACGCGGGCAGTCCCTCGATATCGCGTTGTATGACTGCGCCGTGTCGCTGTTGCATCCGCATCTGCCGAACTACTTCGGCAACGGACGCACGCCGCAGCGCAGCGGCAATGCGCATCCGAACATCGCACCGTACGACAGCTATCGCACGGGCACCGCGCCGATCTTTCTCGCGGTGGGCAACGATCGTCAGTTCGCGAAGCTCTGTGCGCATCTCGACGCGCCCGCGCTCGCCGGCGATCCGCGTTTCATCGATAACAAGAGCCGCTGCGCGCATCGCCGCGAGTTGAAGGAAGCGCTCGAAGCATTGCTCGAACCGCATGAATGCGAGCCGCTCGCGACGGCGCTGATTCGCGGCGGCGTGTCATGTGGCCCGGTGCATACCGTCGATGCCGTCGCGGCGCATCCGCATACGCTGCATCGCGAGCTGATCGTCGAGCTGGGTGCGTATCGCGGCACCGGCACGCCGATCAAGCTGTCGCGCACGCCCGCGACGTATCGCACGCCGCCTCCCGTGCTGGGCGGCGACACGCGCAAGGTGCTCGACACACTCGGCATCGATGCGGCCACGCAGCAGCGCCTTTTCGAAGCGGGCGTACTGAAGGGCTAAACAACCGAACGGACGAACCGGCACGCAGACCGGTCATCAACAGGAGACGATTCATGCACAGCAATGCTCACGGCGGCCCGGCCCGCCAGCCCGGCCGCGCGGCGTTCGCCGCGTTCCTCGGCACGACGATCGAGTGGTACGACTTTTATATCTACGCGACCGCATCGGCGCTCGTGTTCGGCAAGCTATTCTTTCCATCGGGCGATGCGTTCTACAGCACGCTCGCATCGTTCGGCACCTTCGCGGTGGGCTTCTTCGCGCGGCCATTCGGCGGGCTCGTGTTCGGGCATCTCGGGGACCGCGTGGGCCGCAAGAAGGCGCTCGTCGCCACGCTCGCGATCATGGGCGTGGGTACGGTAGGCATCGGCTTCCTGCCGACCTATGCGACCGCCGGCGCGCTCGCACCCGCGCTGCTCGTGTTGCTGCGGGTCGCGCAGGGCATCGCGATCGGCGGCGAGTGGGGCGGCGCGGTGCTGATGGCAGGCGAACATGCGCCGCAAGGCAAGCGGACGTTTCTCGCATCGTTCGCGCAACTCGGCAGTCCCGCTGGCCTGATTCTCGCGTTGCTCGCGTTTCGCACGGTCGGACATCTGCCGCGCGAGGCGCTGCTCGACTGGGGCTGGCGTGTGCCGTTCATGGCGAGCGCGCTGCTGCTTGTCGTCGGCGTGTTCATTCGTGCGCGCGTCGCGGAATCGCCGGAGTTCACCGCGTATAGCGAGCGGCAGAAGCCCGCGCGCCTGCCCGTCGTCGATGTATTGCGCAACGCATGGCCCACGGTGCTGCTGTGTCTCGGCGCGAATGTGATCGGCGTGGCGGGCGCGTGGTTCGTGAACACGTTCATGCTCAGCTTCACGACGGAAACGCTCGGCCTCGAACGCGCGCTGGTCCTCGATTGTCTCTTCGTCGTCGCGTTCATTCAGCTCTTCACGCAGCTCGCGTCGGGATGGATCGCGCAGCGCGTCGGCGCGAATCGCTTTCTCGCATGGGCCGCGGGGCTCGCGATGCTATCGCCTTATCCGATGTTCGTGCTCGTGTCGACGGGACGGCCTGTTGCGATCGTCATCGGTATCGCGATCGCGGTGATGTGCATGTCGAGTTCGTATGCGGTGATGGCCGGACTCATGACCGACGCGTTCGATGTCGGCGTGCGGTATTCGGCCATCTCGCTCTCGTATCAGTCATGCGCGGCGCTGGCGGGTGGATTGACGCCGCTCATCGGCACCGTGCTCGCGCATGCGTGGCCGGGCCAGTGGTGGCCGCTTGCGTTGTTCTACAGCTCGCTCGCGGCCGTATCGCTCGTGTGTCTGCTCGGATTGCAGCGGCGCAGGGTGCATACGCGCGCCGCCGCAACAATGGCGATGATGGAGTGATGGCGTAGCTGCTTACGGCGCCGCGACCCCCTGCGTCTTCGGGCTATACGACGTATAGAAACTCGCCCCTGCCCACGCGGGCGCAGGATCGTTATACAGCGGCGCGCCCTGAGCCCAGTTCGCTCCGTCATGCCAGTCGCCGTTGCCGTTGAACTTCGCCACGGCCGGATACGGATAGACCGGACGCGATGCCGTCACCGCGCTCGTCGTCGCATCGGTCTGATAGGTCATGACGGCATTCGGCGCGGTGCTCTGCTCGACCCAACCGGTGATCTGCGATACGAGATCGATGTTCGGGAAGCCTTCGCCGCCGCCGCAGTGACCCACGCCCGGCACCAGATACAGGCGCGAGAATTCGTTCGCGCTGGCTTCGCCCATCGTGTCCTTCACGGCCTGGTAATAGCGGATCGTGAAGAGCGGCGAGATATGCTGATCGGCCCAGCCGTGCCACAAAATCAGCTTGCCGCCCGCATTCTTGAACGCCGACAGATCCGGGCTCGTCGCATCGTTGAGCGCATGGTTGGTCTGCAGATAGTTCGGATAGAAGCTCGCGTCGGTATAGCCGAACGTGTCGATGTTCGGCATCGTGGGCGATCCCGTGAAGATCAGGTTATACGCGCCGGTCACGATCATGTAGCTGAAGAGGCTCGTCACGGGCACGGGCGCATCCGTCGAGTTCGATGTCGGCACCTCGACGCCGATCCAGTTCGCTTCCGAGCCGTACAGCGGCGAGCCGCCCAGCATGAGCATGTTCGTGTTCGCATCGCTCGGGCCGCTGTAGATCTTCTTCGCCGTCGCGACTTCCGCAGCGCTCAGGCAGTTGCTCGTGCTCGCCGCGCTGGCCGCGCATTGAATGGTCGCGGGATCGAAATGACACGCGCGCGGATCGGCGATGAGGCCATCGGCCACGCTTGCCTGACCGCCGCATGCGGCGACGACGGCCTTGTGCAGCACCTGAGCCTTGTCGGCGTAGAGCACGGCCTTGCCGGCGCTCGTGCCCGTCGTGCTGTTCGATTCGACGTTCCAGCCGTGATAGAGCGAGTTCTGGATCTGGAAGTGCGCAGCAGGCGCGCCGGCGACGATGCCGTTGTAGTCCGACGGATAGCGTTGCGCGGCCATCAGCGCCTCGCGGCCGCCATCGGAGCAGCCGACGAAGTACGAGTACTTCTGTTCTTGTCCGTAGTACGCCTTGATCAGCTTCTTCGCGGCGAGTGTCGTGATGTGCTGGCCGCGATACGCGAAGTCGGCCTGCTTCTGCGGATCGGTCGTCCATGCGGAACTCTGTCCCGAGTGGCCCATGTCGGTAGCCGCCGTGACGAAGCCGCCTTGCTGAACGAGCGGACAGGTATAGCTAAAGCTGAACGAGCTTTGCTTGGTCGGATCGCTGAGATTGCCGCACAGGCCGCCGCAGCCCAGCTCGGCGAAACGCTGCGTCCACGAGTCGACCGGCAACGCGACCTCGAACGTGTTCGACGGCGCGAGCGTGCCTTTCACCGTGCAGAAGTTGACGGTCGCGCCGTTCACGGTCGCGGCCGTGACCGTGGCCGAGCTGATGGTGCTTCCGCCGCCGCCGATATCGCTGAGATCGATCGATGCCAGCTTCGAACAATCGACGACAGGCTTCACCACGGCCAACGGTGTTTTCGCGGCGCTGTCGCCGCCTGTGCTGCTGCTACCGCCGCCGCATGCCGCGACGGTGGCGGCCACGATGCACGCGGCCAGCAATGTCAGTAATCGCCTGGGATCCAGAGCTCTCATGCTTATCTCCTTGACTTCCTTTTGAATGGCGCGCGTTCGCATCGCCCGCACGACGACGCGTGCAGGCGATCGGACGCTCGAAGCGAAACGATTCGTTCTGGTCAGAAGCGGTGGATGATGCCCACGCCCGCTGCGAACATGCTGCGCGATGCCGAAGGCGCGCCCTGGAAGCCATCGCCGATCGTCGCGATCGCTGCACCCTGACGCGGGGTCGTCGGCGCGTTGTTGTTCGGGTAGAACAGCGTATTGCCGTTCGCACGCTGGAACGCTTCCAGTGCGTACAGGCCCGTGCGCTTCGAGAGCGAGTAGTACTGGGACAGATTGAACTGATGGTACGAAGCCGCGTCGTTGATGCCGTTCGCCTTGCTCGCCCACGTGTAGCTGTAGCCCGCCGCGAAGTCCCATGCCGACGTCGCCTTCCAGTGCAGCACCGTGCCGGCCGTGTTGAACACGGCTTCGTCGGTAAAGCCGGAGTTCACGCCCGGGATGTACTGAACATTCGTGTACGTGACCGAGATGTCCCACGCGCTGTTGAACTGGTAGCCGCCCGCAACCGCGAAGCGCTGCTGAGCCTGTGCGCGCTGATAGCCAGCCGTCACCGCCGACACGCCCGCCTGGCCGCCGCCCGTCGTGCTCGTCGTATCGTTGATGGTGGTCGACTGACCGCTGTAGAAGCCGCCGCCGTTGGCCGCGTTGTTGATGCGCGAGAACGCCACCGCACCACCGATCGGGCCTTGCTGATACTGGATCGCCGCCGACCAGGTCGAACCTTGGTACACGCTGTCGGGCACGCCCGCGAACGAGTACGAACCGCTCACCGTCACGCCGTAGAGCTTCGGCGACGTATAGACGACCGAGTTGTTCGCACGGTAGATCGTGTCCAAACCGTCCAGATCGCCCGGGTGCGCGCCGAAGTAGCCGGTCAGCCAGTTCGTCGGGCTATAGGGCGAGAGCAGCGTGTAGTACGAGGTGTACTGGCGGCCGAGAGTCAGCGTACCGTAGCCCGGGTTCGTCAGACCGACCCATGCCTGGCGGCCGAACATCGCGTTGGTGAACTGCTGTTGCCCGCTGTTGATGTCGAAACCCGATTCCAACTGGAAGATGGCCTTGTTGCCGCCGCCCAGGTCTTCCGCGCCCTTCAAGCCGAAACGGCTGCCCGCCCAGATGCCCGACGCCATCTTGACGTTCGAACGGCCCGGGGTGCTTCTGTTCAGGTTCGTCTGGCTGCTTTGGTAGACGATCGAATCGTCGACGATACCGTACAGCGTGACGCTGCTTTGCGCGAATGCCGGCGTTGCGACGGCAGCCGCATACAACAGCACGCCCACACTCAATGGCTTCAGTTGACCTTTCACTCTTGAACACCCCTCATCGTTGTCGTTCGATTGATGACGCGATGGCATGACGCGCAACGCGCCCATTTGCCCGCGGGTTCGAACGTACGCCGTTCACGGAGCGCAAAAAGAAAGGGTTAACCTGTGGATGAGGCCCGACCGTCGAGTGCAAGGCAGCGTCGCGATGACGCGGAACCCTTGCGCAGCGAGCGCGCCCACGCAATGTTCGATGGAACCGATGCCGGAATCGCGATAAACAAAACTGATGACGGCGTTAAGCCTTTGAATTGGGCTGCCTGCGCTTCCTGTTCGGCGTCGCGCGCTTGCGATTCGCATCGGCATATTCGCGGATCATGTCGATCAAGGCGCGCAAGCCGGCGGGCACATGACGTCGGCCCGGATAGTAGAGGCATAGCCCGTCGAGCGGCGGCGTCCATTCTTCGAGCACGCGCACGAGCGCGCCTGCCGCGAGATCCGCGCTGACATTCCATTCGGTCAGATAGGCGAGACCGAGCCCGGCGCGCGCCGCCGCCAGCATCATGCCCGGTTCGTCCAGCGTCAGCGCGCCGTCGCCGTCGATGCGCACCGTCTGACCGTGCCGCTCGAACTCCCACTGATAGATCGACCCGCTCGGCATCCGGCTGCGAATGCAGCGATGCGCGGCGAGATCGGCGGGCGTGCGCGGCGGCTTGTGCTTCGAGAAGTACGCCGGACTGCCGACAACGGCAAAACGCTGACGCTCGCCGAAGGGCACCGCGATCATGTCCTGCGGCACGGTTTCGAGCAAACGGATGCCCGCGTCGAAGCCTTCGACGACGATATCGATCAGACGTCCTTCGGTGACGATATCGAGCTTCATGTCGGGATAGCGCTGCAGAAACGCGACGAAGACCGGCATCGCCTGATGCGCCGCGCCCACCGACGTGTTGATGCGCAACGTGCCCGACGGCGTATCGCGAAAGCTGCCGGCCTGTTCGAGCGCATCGCGGATGGTCGACAGAGCGGGCGCCACGTTCTGCACGAACTGCGCGCCGGCCTCGGATAGCGACACGCTTCGGGTCGTGCGGTTGAAGAGCCGCACGCCGATGCGCGCTTCGAGCCCGGCGATCGAATGACTGAGCGCGGACGTCGATACGTTCAGTTCGCTCGCGGCGGCGCGGAAGCTGCGATGTCGCGAGACGGCCAGCACGGCTTCGAGTTCGGCGAGGCCGGACGTTTTCATTATGCTAAATCGCTCAAGAGGTCATGCCGGATTGTACGTCTAGTCGAATCAATGAAAGCGCCTTATCTTTGGGCTGACTACATCGAATCGGACCAATCGGACATGCACTACATCGACCAGATCTACATCGACGGCACATTCGTTACGCCGCACGGCAGCGAGCTTTTCGACCTCTACAATCCGGCCACCGAACAGGTCATCGGTCGCGTGCGTCTCGCCGATGCCGAGGACGCGCGCGATGCGATCGCGGCCGCGAAGCGCGCATTTCCCGCGTTCTCGCGGACGGACAAGCGCGAGCGCATCGACATGCTGAAGCGCATGCATGCCGCCGTGGTCGCGAAAGAGGACGAGCTTTTCGAGGCGATCGTCGCGGAATACGGGGCGCCGGTGTCGCGCGGGCGCTGGATGGCGCAGCACGCGGGCAACGTGCTGCTCGAAGCGGCGAAGGTGCTCGAAACGTTTTCGTTCGTGCGCGAAGCCGGTACGGCGAAGGTCGTCATGCAGCCGCTCGGCGTCGCGGGACTGATCACGCCTTGGAACAGCGATGCCGGTTTCATCTGCGGCAAGCTCGCGGCCGCGCTTGCGGCGGGCTGCACGGCCGTCATCAAGCCGAGCGAGATGAGCGCGATGCAGACGCGCGTCGTTACCGAAGCGCTGCATGAAGCGGGGCTTCCCGCGGGCGTGTTCAATATCGTCACGGGACGTGGCGAAACCGTCGGCGCGGAGATCAGCGAGCATCCCGATATCGCGAAGCTGTCGTTCACCGGATCGACGGCTGTCGGCAAGACGATCCTGCGCACCGCCGCGGATACGCTCAAGCGCGTGACGCTGGAACTCGGCGGCAAGTCTCCTATGATCGTGCTCGACGACGCGAACTTCGACGCAGCCGTGCCGCTCGCACTCGACGCGGGCTTCATGAACAGCGGGCAAGCGTGCATTGCCGGCACGCGCATTCTGGTGCCGCGCGCGCGGCTCGCGGAATTCGAGGACAGGATCGTGAATGCGGTCGGCAAGATTCGATCAGGCGATCCGCGCGATCCGCAAACCAGCATCGGTCCGATGGTGAGCCGCAAGCAATGGGAGCGCGTGCAGCGCTATATCCGTATCGGCATCGACGAGGGCGCGCGGTTGATCGCGGGCGGCGAGGGGCGTCCGGATAACGTCGATGCGGGCTGGTTCGTGCGTCCGACCATCTTCAGCGATGTGAAGAACGACATGACGATTGCGCGCGAGGAGATCTTCGGTCCGGTGCTGTCGATCATCGCTTACGGCGATACCGAGGATGCGATCGCGATCGCCAACGATACGCCGTATGGCCTGCAAGCCTACGTCGCTTCATCGGACGCCGCGCGCGCGAATGCGGTGGCGGAGCGCATCGAGGCGGGGCGCGTGCTCGTGAATACGCTCGCGCACGAACCGGCCGCGCCGTTCGGCGGATTCAAGCAGTCGGGTATCGGGCGCGAATACGGCACCTTCGGTATCGAGGCGTTTCTCGAACCGAAGGCGTTGCTAGGCGTGCGCTAAGCTCTCGTAAATCTCACGCAATCCGCGAGTCGAATGCGCCGGTGTCCGCGTTCCGATTGCGCCGGAGCGCCGTCGCGGGCGGGAAATAACGCGCGACGCACAGCACGTAGGTAATCAGCGCCGAGACGGTGTACATAGCGGACCGCTCCATGAAGAACAGAAGGAGCACCGCGATTGCGAGAAGGAACAACTCCACACGCGGCGCGAGCGCGGACAGTTGCAGATCGCGTTGCTCCAGCGCCGTGCCGAGCAGAATCACCAGAGGAATCAGCGCGACGACCATGTGAATCGGTTCGAGGATCGGCGCGGCGAGCAGCATCGTCATGCAGGCGAGCGCGTAGTCCATGCGTCTTTCGCGACTGCGGCGGATCACGAGATAGCATGCGAACAGACAGATGATTACGGCGAAGATCGTCTGCGTTGTGTGAAGCGTTGCCTCGGATGCCGGCATGCCGAGCTTCTCCGATATCGTCTGCAGAGCGCCGCGCACGGAGCTATTGCCGGGCAGACCGCCCGCGCTGAGGATCTGCGTTTGCGCGCGTGCGATCTCGACGGTCAGGTACTCCCAGATCACGCGAAAGCCCAGCCTGCTTGCGGTGAAGAGCGTGAGCGCGATCGCACAGACGCCCGTCGATATCACCGTGCGCCATTCACGTCGCAACAGCAGCAGGCCGACGACCGCGAGCGGCGTCACCTTGAACACGACTGCAAATGCGAGAAAAAGGCCCGCCAGCCAGCGATTGCCGCGTTCGATCAGGAAGAACGGCGTCGCGAGCAGAAAGAACAGAAGCTGGTTCGATTGCCCGAGATAAGCGTCATGCAGCACCGGAAAGCTCAACAACGTCACCGCGATGAGCAGCGCGGTCACGCGCCTGTCTTCACCGCGATAGGACATCTTCGCAAGCAGAATCGCGCCGACGATACACAGCACCACCGACATCGCGACCCAGACGAGTTTCGCGGTGAACGACGGCAACAACGCGAATGGAGAAAAGATCACCGCGAACTGCGGCGGATAACAATAGATGAGGATGTCGTCCAGGTTGGCGCCGAGATTCGACAGATAGGCAACCAGATGCTCGTTGTTATAGATGAGCGATGGATCGTGCGGCGCGTTCAGCACGGTGCTGAACGCGTAATAGTAGAAATTGAAATCGCTGAAGGCCCGTGCATGATCGGACACATAGGTCAGCGAATAGTGGTAGATGATGACCATGCGGATCGCGAGAAACCCCGCTGCGATCAGCATGAGAAAAGCCGCAATGATCCGGATGTTATCGGTGGATCTGGCGCCAGCCCGAGCGTTCAGCATGGACGTTCTCCCGTATGTCGGCTATCGCGTAGTAAGGACGCTGTAATCAGGATCTTCGGGATCGATCCGCTATTCGTCTCATGAAAACAAGTCAGACGGGATAGCAGATCCTTACGGCCTACGAATCGTGACAGCATCGCCGGGGCGGCGTCAATCGTGTTTTTGCGCACTGCAACGGTTGGATCATTATTGAAAAAGGGATGACGTGCATTTATTTTTATGCACTCGTGCCGGTCGCAGGAATTTATTAAGTCCTTATGAGACGCGTCAATCGTTCGCCGCAAGAAAACGCCACGCGAAGCCATTCACCGTTTCTTCGATTCTCCCGGCTGATGTCTGAGGAAAGTGTGCGGTGAACACAACGGCTTCGGATTCGACCGCGCGATTCAGCAGCCAGTCGCGCGAAGCACGCGCGTGCTGTGGTTGCTGGCAGAACACCGAACTCCAATGCGGCATCGAGACCTGAATCGGGCTATGCATCACGTCGCCGGAAAAAATTGCGGTCTCGCCGTTCGATTGCATTTCGATCGCCATATGTCCCGCGCTATGCCCGAATGTCGGCACGAAGCGAACGCCTTCGATCAGCGTCGCGCCTTCGTCGGGAATCGTGCGCGCGAGGCCCGCATCGATGAGGGGCAGCACACTGTCCGCATAGACCATGCGGCGCGGCTCGCCGCCGGGTGTATCGAAGAATGCGCGCTCGCGTTCGCCGAACACATGCGTCGCGTTCGGGAACACCGGCGCCCAATGTCCGTCCTCCCAGTGCGTATTCCAGCCGACATGATCGACATGCAGATGCGTGAGCAAAACATAATCGACCTCGTGCCGATCGAAACCGGCGGCTGCGAAGCGTTCGAGCACGGGATTGTCGAGCTGGTCGAAGAGCGCGCTGAAGGGACGCGACTTGCCGTTGCCGATGCCCGTATCGACGACGAACACGAGCCCGTCACGCTCGATCACCCATAGATGCGTGCGCAGTTCGATTGCGTCCGTGCCCAATTCATCGTCCCAATCGGGATAGAGTTTATCCGGCGCGAGCGCGAATGCCGTTTCGTCGATGCGCGTTATCGTCATGTCGCCGATACGGCAACTGAATGCGTGATGGTTCATCAGCAAGCCTCCTTTCGCGCGGCCGATATGCGAGCCGTCGCCAGCGCATAGAGCAATGCACTCGCGAGCGCCGCGCTTCCGCCGACGATCGCGAGCGCTTGCGGGCCGCCGAGACGTTCGTTCAGATAGCCTACCGCGAGCGGTCCGAGACCGCCGCTGATCGCGTTGGTCATGAAGACGAGCAAGGCGATGGAGCGGCCGCGCATGCGGTTCGGCACGGCGATCTGCAGCGGCACGGGCGCAAGCGCCATCGCGATGCTCGCGGCCAGTGCGCAAGCGCCATACAGGATGATCGCGAGCGTGCTGTGAGCGACGAGCGGCATCGCGATCGCGGCGGGCACGAGCGCGGCCACCGCGCCCGTCGATATCGACAGCACCTTTCGCAGCGTGCGTTCATCGGTGACGCGCCCCGCAAGCAGTCCCGCAGCCGCGACGCCCATCATTCCGCCGATCATGTAGGCAGGCGCGGCCATCTTGCCGACCTCCGATGGCGCGAGATGAAAATGCCGCATCAAAAGCGTCGGAAACCACGCGGCATGTGAATAGAACAACGTGATGAGCGCGACATACGCGGCGAAGTAGGGCGCGCAGAAGCGATTGCGCACGAAAAGTTCGACGAGCACTTCGCGCAGCGAGGGCAGTGAATCATCGTCGGCGTGCATGCGTTCATCGGCTTCATGTCTTGCGGGCTCGCGCACCGTGAATGCGACAAGCGCCGCCAGCACGAGACCCGGCAGACCGACGAGCACGAACACCGCCTGCCACGGCGTAAAGCCGTGCGCCGCGAGCCGCGCGCTCGTGTCGCCGCCCGTCGCGGAAAGCAGCATGCCGCCGCCGAAGAGCGCGAGCCCGCCGCCTATATACGGCCCGAGCATGAACACGCTGCTCGCACGCGTGACCTTCCGCGGCGGAAAGATGTCGCTGAAGATGGAAAGCGCCGCGGGACTCAGCGCCGCTTCTGCGATCGCGGTGCCGGCGCGTGCGGCGAGCAGTTCCGCGAAGCTGGTCGCGAAGCCGCAGAGCGCCGTCGATATCGCCCAGATCGCGACGCACACCGCGATCAGGCGCACGCGGTTGGCGCGATCCACGAGACGCGCGACGAAGACGCCCGCTGTCGCATAGCACATCGTGAACGAAAAGCCTTGCAGCAAGCCGATTTGCGTATCCGTGATGCCGAGCGTCAGCTTGATCGGCTGCACGAGAATGCTGACGATCTGCCGGTCGAGATAAGAGAACGCGAAGCAGACGAAGAACAACAGCACGATATACGTCGGATGCCGCACGTCGATGGACGTGTCCGCGCGCGCGGGCAGGGGATGAGCGCTCATGCGTGTGCTCCTTGAGTGTCAGTCGAGAGAGGTTTCGGCGGCGATGAGCGCGATGCAATCGCCCGCTTCGACGCGCGCGAAGGTGCGCGCGCACATCACGCGGCCCGCGCCGCGAAACGCGATCTCGCGCGGCGCGCGCCAGGGCTCGTGCGGATCGAAGAGACGGCCCGCGAGCTGGCCTGCGCGCACATCGTCATCGAGTGCAAAGGCGGCTTCGAACACGCCCGCATGCGGCGCGTAGACATAGTGCTGCGCGCCCTCGACGCGGAAATAGCGCGTCGCCGGTGCGGGCGTGATGCGCGCGTCGTGCAAGACGCCGAGACGCTGCAGCACGCGCTGCAAGCCATGTTCGACGATCGCGAGATTGGCCACATCGCAGCCCGCGTGACCGCCGAACTCGCCGCATAGAAAGAGCTTGCCGTGACGCTCGGCTGCCGCCGCGAACGTGCGGTCTTCGCCGAGCAGGTCCATCACCATCGTGTTCGGCGCACCGAACGCACGCACGAGATCGAGATAGCGCGCGCGGCGTTCTTCATCGTTCTTCGATGGCGGCGAAGCGAGCAGCGTCGGCGCATGATCGAACGAAGCGCCGCCCGCGTGCAGATCGATGACGACATCCGCGCGCGGCAGCAATTCGGTTTCGATGTAATGCGCGATCATCTCCGTGGGCTTGCCGTGGCGCGCGCCCGGAAAGAGCCGGTTGAGATTGCCGCCGTCGATGGGCGACGTGCGCGAGCCGTTGAGAAACGCGGGCATATTGAGCGCGGGAATCACGATCAGCCGGCCGCGAATCGCGAGTTCCGGCATGCGCTGCATCAGCTTCATCAGCGCGACGGGGCCTTCGTATTCGTCGCCATGATTGCCGCCCGTGAGCAGCACGGTGGGACCATCGCCCGCATTCAGGACGGCGAGCGGAATCGGGATATGACCGTAGGCGGAGCGGTCGTGCGACCACGGCAAACGCAATGTACCGGTTTGAAAGCCGATGCGTTCGTAGTCGATATCGGTGGCGATGAGCGAGGGGATCGTTGACATGAGCGGAGTTCGAGTCGAGTGAGTTCGACTCCACTATTGCCGACGATAAAGCGCGTGGCCAATGCCGTTTCATGCGGCAGGTGATGCCTCGCAGGCATCGCGGCTACTCGGGCCGATGCGCTCTCAGCAGATCGATGAAACGCTGCAGGGCCGCGTTGCCGTGTTGCGTGAGAAAGCAGAATTCCAGCGGCAGACGCACGGAGAGATCCGTTATGTCGACGAATCGCACGCGAGCGGGCGGACGATCGCGATTGGCCGCATTGACGAGCGCCGTGCCGACGCCCGCCGCGACGAGCGAGAGAATAGCGGTTTCGGTGGAGGCTTCCTGACGGATATCGAGCGTGAGACCGCGCTCGGCGCAAGCGGAGACGAGGCGGTCGTAATACGCGGCATACACATGCCGTGGAAACGCGATGAAGGGCAGCCCGATCAATTCGACCGCCTTGACCGGCCCGTTCTTGCCGAGCGGACACGCGTCGGGCACCGCGAGCACGACGCCCTGTTCCAGCAGCGGCACGCTCGCGAAGCCTTCGGGCAACGCGCCGAAGCGATAGCAAAAGCCGCCGTCGAGACGCTCGGCCGCGATGGCGTCGAGTTGCTCGGGCGTGTTCATCGGCTGCAATTCGAGGGCGACGTCGCTTGCGGATTGCTGAAATGCGCTCAGCGCCGACGACACCAGCCCGCTCCACGACGCATTCTCGACGAAGCCGACGCGCAAATGCCCCTGCACGCCCGACGCGATGCGATGCGCGAGCCGGTTCGCCGCATCGACGCGCGCGAGGATATCGCGCGCTTCACTCAGATACGCGATGCCCGCGGGCGTCAGCTTCAGTCCACGCGGTGTGCGCTCGAAAAGCGTTGCGCCGATGGCCTCTTCGAGATCCTGAATCTGCCGCGAGATGGCGGGCTGCGTGACATGCAAATGCTCGGACGCGGCGCGCACGCTGCGCAGTTCGGCGACCGCGATGAAGTAGCGCAGATGGCGCAGTTCCATGCCTCACTTTTCCGTGGCGACTTTGTCCTGTGTGCGCGTGGTGAAGTCGGACGCGTCATGGCGCTCGTGCAACTGGGTCGATGGCTCACCGAAGGTACGGTTGACCATGCGCCCGCGCTGCACGGCGGGACGCGCGCCGATGGTGTCGGCCCAGCGTCGCACATGCCTGTATTCGTGGACGGAAAGGAACTCGGCCGCATCGTATAGCCAGCCGTTCACGAGACCGCCGTACCACGGAAAGATTGCGATATCCGCGATGGTGTACGCGTCGCCGGCGATATACGCGCTGTCCGCGAGACGCTTGTCGAGCACGTCGAGCTGACGCTTCACTTCCATCGCGAAGCGGTCGATCGGATACTCCATCTTGCTCGGCGCATAAGCATAGAAATGCCCGAAGCCGCCGCCGAGATACGGCGCGCTGCCCATCTGCCAGAAGAGCCACGAAAGGCATTCCGCGCGCTTTGCGGGGTCAGTGGGCACCAACGCGCCGAACTTTTCCGCGAGATAGAGCAGGATCGCGCCGGATTCGAATACGCGCACGGGCGTCGCGCCGCTGCGATCCACCAGCGCCGGAATCTTCGAGTTCGGATTGATGTCCACGAAGCCGCTGCCGAACTGATCGCCATCGCCGATGCGAATGAGCCACGCATCGTATTCCGCGCCGCGATGGCCGAGCGCGAGCAGCTCTTCGAGCATCACCGTGACCTTCACGCCGTTGGGCGTCGCCAGCGAATAGAGCTGCAGCGGATGACGGCCGACCGGCAACGCCTTCTCATGCGTCGGTCCGGAGATCGGCCGGTTGATACTGGCAAAACGTCCGCCGCTTTCCTTGGTCCAGGTCCACACGGCCGGCGGCACGTACTCGGGCAATGCGCTCATGCTTCACGCTCCTCGTTGCAAATTCGATTGAATTCGCCCGAGGTTAGCAGTTCGACGGCAAACGTGCTCAACCGCGCCTGGTACGATCAGCGCGTATCGCGGCATGACGCAGCGTCATCGGCCTGCTTCGCGCTTTTCCTGTTCTTCGACGGTGAGTATGGCTTCGGGCATCGCGTCGAGGCGCGCTTTTGAAATGGGCACGCCGCTTTCGTCCGAGAGACCGTAAGTGCCGTCCGCGATCTTCGCCAATGCACGCTCGATATCGCCGATGCGCCCGTCGTTCACGTCGCGCAATGCCTGATTCGCGATGTCCTGCTCCATGCGCTGGGCATCGTCCTCATACTCTTCGGCTTCGGAACCGCGCTCTTCCTGCAACCGACGCTCGGCCGCTATGCCGCCTTCCTCGTTGCCGAGCAATTCGCGTTTCAGCGTTAGCAGACGCTCGCGTTGTTTCGCGATGAAGTCGTCGCTTAAGCCGCTTTGTTGACTGGCCATGTTCATGCTCCATGAAAGAAATGACTGGAAGCGAAGGCGGCCGACAGCGCCGCCTTCGCTTCATGCAGGCGATCAGCTTTCGCTCTTCGCGGATTCCTTCTTGCCTTCGGCCTTCGTCGCGCTTTTCTTCGCGGCGGGTCTGGCTTTCTTTTCCTTTTCCTTTTCCTTCGATTGCGCCGGGGCTTCGACCTTGGTGAACGCGACCTTGTCGGTTTCATTGTCGAAGCTCACATCGACCGTATCGCCTGACTTCAGCTTGTCGCCGAGAATCTCCTTCGCGAGATGCGTTTCCAGTTCCTGACGAATCTGGCGTTTCAGTTCGCGTGCGCCGAACTCGGGCCGATAACCCACATCGGCGAGATGATCGATAACCGGCTCCTGAACCTTGAGCGTAATGTCCTGCGCCGCGGCGGTGCGCTTGACGCGATCGATCTGAATCTGCACGATCGAGCGGATGTTCTCGCGCGAAAGCCCATGAAACACGATGATTTCATCGATACGGTTCAGGAACTCCGGACGGAAGTGGCCTTTGAGCACGTCCATCAGCTTCGCGCGCATGGCCTTCTCCGAGTCGCGTTCCTTGTCGCTCTTCTCGAGGTTATCCATGATGACGGATGCGCCGAGATTGCTCGTCGCGATGATGATCGTGCTGCTGAAATCGACCACGCGACCTTTGCCATCGGTGAGGCGGCCATCGTCGAAAACCTGTAGCAGCACGTTGTTCACGTCGGGATGCGCCTTTTCGATTTCATCGAGCAGGATCACGCTGTACGGACGGCGGCGCACGCGTTCGGTCAACTGACCGCCCTCGTCATAACCGACATATCCCGGCGGCGCGCCGATGAGTCTCGCCACCGCATGCCGCTCCATATACTCCGACATGTCGATGCGAATCACCGCCTGTTCGTCGCCGAACACGGTTTCCGCGAGCGCCTTCGCGAGTTCGGTCTTGCCGACGCCGGTCGGGCCGAGAAAGAGGAACGTCGCGATCGGCCGGTTCATCTGACCCATGCCCGCGCGCGAGAGACGCACTGCATCGCTGACGGCGACAACGGCTTCGTCCTGTCCGACGACGCGCTCGCGCAGCTTGTTCTCCATGTCGAGCAGCTTCTGACGCTCTTCCTGCGTGAGCTCGGTGACGGGAATGCCCGTGAGACGCGACACGACTTCCGCGACCGATGCGACCGTCACTTCGAGCGTCTCCGATCCGGTCTTGCGCTGCCACGCTTCGGTCAGTTCATCGAGCTTCGCCTGCTTCTCGTTGATGCGTTCCTCGAAGCCCTTCGCCTGATCGAAGCGCTTGCGCGACGACGCGTAATCCTGCTCGCGCTTCAATTGCGCGATTTCCGCTTCGAGTTCCTGAATCTCGGGCGGACGCGACTTCGAACGGATGCGCACCCGCGCCGCCGCCTGATCGATAAGATCGATAGCCTTGTCCGGCAGATAACGCGAAGTGATGTATCGATCCGATAACTCCGCCGCCGCGACGAACGCATCGTCGGCGAAAGTCACCTGATGATGTGCTTCGAGCTTGTCGCGCAAGCCGCGCAGGATGACGATGGTCTGCTCGACCGTCGGCTCGGGCACGAGCACCGGCTGAAAGCGCCGTTCCAGCGCCGCGTCCTTCTCGATGTACTTTTGATACTCGTTGAGCGTGGTCGCGCCGATCAGGCTCAGCTCGCCGCGTGCGAGCGCGGGCTTCAGCACGTTTGCGATATCCAGTCCGCCTTCGCCGCCGCCCTGACCCGCGCCGACGATCGTATGCAGCTCGTCGATGAACACGATCAACTCATCCTGCTTCGCGGAAATCTCGTCGATGAGCTGCTTGGCGCGCTCTTCGAATTCACCGCGATACTTCGCGCCCGCGACCATCGAATTGATGTTGATCTCGACGAGCCGCTTGTTGCGCAGATCCTCGGGCACGTCGTCATTGACGATGCGCTGCGCGAGTCCTTCGACGATCGCCGTCTTGCCGACGCCCGGCTCGCCGATCAGGACCGGGTTGTTCTTCTTGCGCCGCGCGAGCACTTCGATCGTGCTCTCGATTTCCTGCGCGCGCCCGAGCACAGGATCGAGCTTGCCTTGCCGCGCCATCGCGGTGAGATCGCGGCCGAACTTGTCGAGTGTCGGCGTGCCGGTAGGTGTATCGACGCGCCCGTCTTCCGCGCCCTTGCCGACGACTTTCACCACCTTCTGGCGCAAGGCCTCGGACGTGACGCCGTATTTCTTCAGGAGCGTTCCCGCGATGCTGTCGGGCACGGAAGCGAGACCGATCAGCACATGCTCGGGACCGACATAAGAATGACCGAGTTCGCGTGACGCCTGAAATGCGTACTGGAACGCCTTCTTGAGACGCGGCGAGATCGTCATCTTCTCGACCGGCGCGTCGGGCTCCGCCTTGCCTTTCTGCGCGTGCTCGTCGATATAGCGCTTGATGTCGTCGGGCGACAGCTTCAACTCCTTGAACAGCGCCTGAACGACGTCGGTATCGGCGAGTACGTACAGCACCTGTTCGGTGTCGAGTTCGGTCTTCTGCAGTTCGTGTGCTTTTTCCGCGGCACGCTGCAGCAGTTCCATCGTCTGCTCGCTGAAGGCATCGGTGACATCGACGGAATCGCGCGGCACCGAGGCCACCATGTCTTCTTCGTCGTTCTCATCGCCGGCATCGGGCATACCGCCCATCAGGCGCGACAGCCCACCGCCGCCCAACAGCGAATCGAACGGGTTCAGCATGCTTTGATGCCGCATCAACTGGCGGTAGTCGTATTCGCAGATCGACATCGACTTGCGTTGGCCGTTCTGCACGACGGTCACTTGTGCGACCGCGGGCCGGGCATGACAAATTTCGCAAAGGGCAGCCATGATCGTTATCTCCATGTTCAGGACGGTCGATGCCCGGCCCGAACGATCACGCGCCCTACGATGCAATCGTCAACTCAGGCCGCACCACCGCCAGATGAGCAGTGCATTCCCCTCATAGGTTTTCTTATCGGCAATTCTTCTGATGCGGCTACTCGCCAGCCGCGATGGAAACGGAAGCCTCGCTCGTCAACATCAGAAACGTGAGCGTTTCGCGCAGATAGAGCTGTACGGCTGTGTCGGTATGGCTCGTATAGCCGATCGACAAATCCTGTCCGATATGCAGTTCGTAGTCGCCGCCGCGCGTGGACAGCACGCAGCCGCCCTGAAGCGCGGGCGCCCATACGAGATCGCCGCTCACGATGCGCTTGATGTGCTGGATGACCGGATAGCCCTGATCGCTCGCTTCGGCGAGCGCGGTATAGGCATCTGCGCCGAGCAGCACGGAGTAGGGACCATCGACGCCGGCTAGGCGCAGCTTTTCCAGCGCCTGGCTGATCGCGGCGGGATAGTCGGCGACGTCGGCGGGCAGAAACGTGGGCGCGTTCGAACTGCCTTCGCGAATGCCGGTGATGCCGGCGGCCGCGAAGCCGTCGAAGATCGCGCTGTCCTCGGCGAGCGCGAGTTCGTTCGCGGCGGTTTTGGCGGGCTGCCAGTCGCCGTCGTTCGAGCCGCGCTCCACGCTGTCGATGGCTTCACGTTGCAGCGTGAACGGCACCGTGAGCTGCACGAGCTGCTTCACGTCGTACAGGTTCGCCAGGACGCCTTGCTTCGGCGCTGCGATCTTCGTCTGATGTCCCGTGCCGATACCCGACAGCGCGACGCCGCCGGGACTCTTCACGTCGACGACACGGCGGCCCGCAAGCGCGCGCTTGAAGGTGCGGGCGACTTCCGCTTCGATCTGCGACCATGCGGCGCCGGAGATCGGCGCAAGCTCTCGATGCAGGTTATTCATCTTGTGACGTTCCTTTGAGTGAGCCGATGTTCAATGTGCCTTCGCTTTCGTTCTCTTGCTGGCTATCGCCGATGGAAGCCGGCGCGGCGTTCGGGTTCCGGTCGGGCAGCTCGTCGAGCAGATCGTTGGACGGCACGAAGAAGAGGCCGCCCGTTACCGCGCGGCTGTAGTCGAGCAGCCGGTCGTAGTTGCCCGGCGGCCTGCCGACGAACATGTTCTCCATCATCTGCTCGATCGGCGCGGGCGTGCGCGCATAGCCGATGAAATACGTGCCGAACTCCTTCGCGCCCGGACGGCCGAAAGCCATGTTGTGCCGGAGGATCTTCACTTCCTTGCCGTTATCGTCGATCGTCGTGAGCGAACTGTGCGAACAGGAAGGCTTGATCGATTCGTCGAGCTCGACATCGGATAACTTTTCGCGCCCGATGATCTTCTCCTGCTGTTCGACGGTGAGGCCGTTCCACGCATCCAGGTTATGCAGATACTTCTGCACGATCACATAGCTGCCGCCCGCGAAATCCGGATCTTCTTCATCGATGATCGTGTAGTGCGCGGCGCTCTTGCCGCTCGGATTTTCGGTGCCGTCGACGAAGCCCACCATGTCGCGCAGATCGAAATAGCGAAAGCCATGCACTTCATCGACGACCGTGACCGCATCGCCGAGCTTGTTGAGCATCTGCGATGCGAGCTCGAAGCACAGGTCCATGTGATCGGCGCGGATATGCAGAAGCATGTCGCCGGGCGTGGCGATCGCGCGGCGATCGCCCTGGCCGAACTCGCGAAACGGATGCAGGGAAGCGGGGCGCGGTGCGCCGAAGAGCCGATCCCACGCATCGGCGCCGAAGCCGCATACGCAGGACAAGTTTGCTGTGGGCGCACGAGTGCCGACCGCGCGGACCAGCGCCGCGATGTCGCCGCACCATGAGCGCACGACATCGGCTTTGTCTTCGCCGTGCGCCACGGTTGCGACGATGAAGATCGCGCTTCGGGAAATCGGATTACAGACTGCTTGTGGTTCGGGTGTGTTGTTGGGCATCTGAAGAGTTCGATTGCATGAAGCGGTTGATCGAATCGATCGACACATCACGGCGAATGCCCGCGCGTTTCAAAAGCGGCGCGCGAATGATCCCCGTGATATTCCGGGCGCGTTCCGGAAGCGACGAAATGGTCTATTTACCGGGCGTGAACGTGTGTCCGGAAAGTCGTTCCGTTTCGGTGGTGAACCACGTTTGCGCGTGCCGGCGTGTTGCAACCCAGGAATGATTGGCGTGATCGGTGAGATGTTGCGTGATCACGCGCCGCGCCCGTTCGATGCCGTCGCGTATCGCCTCGTCCTGGGTGCGCCATTCCGGCTGAACGGTTTCGGGGCAGGGAGCGAGCGCGGCTTTGCCATCGCGATTCACGGAGAGGTCGGCCACCCATGCGCCGCGTTCATTGCGTCGCGTCGCGACCGAGATGTCGAATCCCGCATAAACGTCAAAGGCAGATTCCATCTGTTCCTCCGATGCGGATCAAGACTGCGATAAAGGCAACCCGAAGATTCATAGGATTATATTGCTGATGTATTCCACGCGCTTTGAGCGCAAGCAGTGGACTGACGATACACCAACTCGATGCAATGAATACTCCGGAACGCACGGTTTTGTAACATGACGGCGAGCGCGATGCCGTGATCCATATCATCCTTATCGACTGACAGGAGCGACTGTGAAACTGACCGACTTCGACACGCTGACCTTCGACTGCTACGGCACGCTGATCGACTGGGAAACAGGGATTTTCGAGGCGCTGCGCCCGTTACTGGATCGCGTCGAGCCGGCATTGACGCGCGATCAGGTTCTGGAGGCGCATGCGCGTCACGAGTCATCGCAGCAGAAGTACACGCCGGGCAAGCGCTATCAGGAGCTTCTGGCTATCGTCTATAAGCGGCTTGCTGAAGAATGGGGCGTGTCCTTCACGCAGGACGATTGCATCGCTTATGGCCGCTCGATTCGCGATTGGCCGGCTTTCCCGGATTCCGCGGATGCGCTCCGGTATCTGAAGCAGCATTACAAGCTCGTGATTCTGTCGAATGTCGACAACGAGAGCTTTGCCCATAGCAATGCAAGGCTACAGGTGGAATTCGACGCGATCATGACGGCGGAAGATGTCGGATCGTACAAGCCTTCGCCGCGCAATTTCGAATACATGCTGGAAAAGCTGGGCGAGCGCGGTATCCGGAAAGAAACCATTCTGCATACCGCCGAAAGCCTTTTCCACGATCACAAGCCTGCGAATGGATTCGGCCTCGCATCGTGCTGGATCTATCGCCGTCATTCGCAGCCCGGTTTCGGCGCGACGATGGACCCGGGCGCTCAGCCGAACATCGACTTCCGATTCAACAGCATGGCGGAATTGGCGAACGCGCATCGCGAGGCGTTGCTCGATAAATAGCTTGCGTGTCGGACCGAATTAGATCGGATGACTAACTATCGGCATGATGCAACTAACCGTCAATGTTTTATGCCGCCTTTCCCAGCTTCGCCATCGATTAATTGCCGTCAGTCGAAGTCCACCATGCTGCCGCGCCGCAGTTCGTCCAGCCGTCGAATCTGCGCGGGCATGATCCGCCCCAGCGACAGTGATGGAAGGCGATCGAGATCGAAGAATGCGACGGCATCGGTTTCCGCGCCGATCACGTCGCCCGCTCGCACGATCTCACCGAGGAAAACGAGCTTCCAGATATGAAATACCGACGGCGGATGAGGATGCTTCGCCGTATCCCAGGCCGCGAGCAGGCGAACGATCTCGACCGTATAGCCGCTTTCCTCGCGCGCTTCCTTGGCGGCGTTCTCGGCGGGTGAGAGCCCCACGTCGGCCCAGCCGCCGGGAAGCGACCACAGTCCATCGGCGGCCTCGCGCACGAGCAGGATCTGTCCGGCGTCGTTGAACACGGCGCATCGGACGTCGAGTTTCGGGTTCGCATAGCCTGACTCGAACGCGAAGAGTTCGGCCACCTTGCCTGTTTCCATCGAGGCGATATCGGCGATTTGCGCATGAGCGATCGCCGCTATTTCCTCGTAACGCTCCTTGTCGAAGACGCCGGTCGTGTAGTGGAGTCCTGTTTGCGCGAGTGCGAGCAGGCGGCGAGCCTGTTCGAGTCGTCGACTGGATGATGGGTTATCGGCTTGCATGATGGCGCTCACTCCTCGGTCTCGATGTATGACTGCGCCGCGATCAGCAGCCAGTGTTCGAATGTTCGCAGCAGCGGAGAGTTCTGCTTGCGCTCGGGATAGACGAGGTAATAGCCCTTGTCGCTCGGCAAGGACAACTCGAAAGGCCGCACCAGTTCGTGAGCGCGAAGCTCATGCGCGACCAGGAACCTCGGCACCAGTGCGATGCCAAGACCCGCTTTCGCCGCTTCGACGAGCATCGAGAACAGCTCGTATCGCTGACCCTTCATGCTGTCGACGTCATGCACGGCCGCCTGAGCCAGCCATTGCCGCCACGCATCCGGACGCGCCGACTGATGCAGCAACGTGAAGCCGGCGACGTCCCGCGGCGCGAGCTTCGCTCTGCCCGCAAGCAATCGCGGGCTGCACACGGCGGTGATCTCCTCTCCGAACAGATACTTCGCGACCGAACCGGGCCACACCGGATCGCCGAAATGAATCGCGGCATCGAACGGCGTGTCCTTGAACAGAAACGGCGCGGCTCGCGTAGTCAGATTCACGACGATGTCATCGTGCGCCGCATAGAACTCGGGAAGCCTCGGAATCAGCCAGCGCGTGGCGAATGTCGGGATGACCGCGAGTTCGAAAATGCCGCCCGCGCTACGGTGCGCCATCGCGGCCAGCGTGTCGCGTTCGAGGCGCTCCAGGTTCTCGCGCACGCGCTTCGCGTAGATCTCGCCCGCTTCGGTGAGACTGATTCTTCGCTTGAAGCGGTTGAAAAGCGGCGTCCCGAGATATTCCTCCAGGCTCGCGACCTGACGGCCCACCGCACTCTGTGTCAGCGACAGCTCTTCGGCCGTGCGAGTGAAGCTCAGATGTCGGGCTGCCGCCTCGAAGGCGATCAAAGCATCGATGCTCGGTATCTTGCGTCTCACACATCCTTCCCGTTACGCACAACGTTGAGTATTTATTTCGTTTGCAGGCCATTAATGGTGCCATGAGAATCGATCCGACATCACCGCTTTATGAACCGGACGTTCTTATCCAAAACATGAACCACTCTATCGACGACGACGCATTTTCTTTCCAGGCTTTCCTGAAAGGTCATTTTCCCACGTCGAAGCATGTCATCGACAAGGCGCGCAGTTCGTCATATTCGAAGCTGCTGGAAGGACCCGTTGCGATCATGGCCGGCAATGTCCCGGAGCGCGCGGACGCCAATTCGGCCGCCATTCTGGGCTACAACTGAACGAGAGGGCAGCCGATGCATCGGATCGTAATCGTAGGGGGCGGCGCGGGCGGTCTCGAACTCGCCACCCGGCTCGGCAACCGGTTAGGCAAGCCGGGACGCGCGCACGTGACACTGGTCGATCGTTGCGCCGTGCATGTGTGGAAGCCGCTATTGCATGAAGTCGCCGCCGGCAGCCTCGATACTCACGCGCACGAAATTGCCTATGCGGCCCACGCTCACTGGAACGGCTTCACGTTCGTGCATGGCGAGATGACCGCGCTTGACCGCGCGAGCCGTTCCGTGAAGATCGGTCCGATGTTCGAATCGGACGACAGCGATGCCGAAGTGCTGCCGCCTCGTGGCCTCGAATACGATACCCTGGTGCTCGCCCTCGGCAGCCGGACGCATTTCTTCGGCGTGCCGGGCGCGGAAGAACATGCCATCGCGCTGGATACGCTCGAACAGGCGGAGCGCTTGCGCAAGCGTCTGCTTCAGGTGTGCCTCAGAAAGCGCGCGCACGGCACGACGGAAACGAACGAGGCGGTGGACATCGCCATCATCGGCGGGGGCGCGACGGGCGTCGAGCTCGCGGCGGAACTCAGGCGCATGGAGCACACGTTGAAGCAGTTCAGGCTGCTCTCCGAAAGCCCTCGCGCGGCCATGCGCATCTCGCTGCTGGAACGAGGCGATCGCGTGTTGCCCGCGCTTGCGCAAAGGGTGTCCGATACCACGCGCGACACGCTCGAAAAGATGAACATCGCGGTGAAGGTATCGACATCCGTGACGAGCGTGCGGCCGGAAAGCGTCGAGGTTGCAGGCGGCGTATCGATTCCCGCCGACATCACGATCTGGGCCGCCGGCATCAGGGCGCCGGGCGTTCTGGCATCGCTCGACGGCATCGCCGTGAATCACATCAACCAGGTCAAGGTCACGCCTTCGCTGCAGAGCGAAACCGACGCGAACATCTTCGCGCTGGGCGATTGCGCGAGTTGCGCGTGGACGGCGGACGTACTCGTGCCGCCGAGAGCCCAGGCCGCGCACCAGCAAGCGATGTTCTTATGCAAGGCGCTCGGCGCGCGCATCGAAGGGCGCGCGATAGGTGCGTTCATGTACAAGGATCACGGTTCGCTCGTGTCGCTGGGTTCGCCGACAGCAGTAGGCAGCGTGGCCGGCATCACCAGCACCGGGAAGTTCTTCGTTGAAGGATTCATGGCGAAGCTGATGTACGCGGCGCTTTATCGAAAGCATCTCGTTGCCGTATCGGGCTTGCGCCGGACGGTCTTCGGACTCGCGGCGCATGGACTCGGACGCCTGCTCGCGCCGCGGGTCAAGCTGCATTGACTGGCTTCATCGCTGTGTCGATTCGAGCATGGACAACTTGCGCTTCAGACGATCGATGCGTTGCGCGAGTGGCAACGCCAGGGTCGGCCCTCTGAGCGAATCGATGCGCGCATGCCAGTACGCGAACGGGAACGTGCCGTCGGAAGCCTGTTCGACGACGCGCTCGAGATGCAGCAGGTCTCTTTCGATGATGAATTGAAGCATGACTGAGGCGCACGAACGCGTTCGGGTGGAAGGCGTTATACAGCAACCGCCGTGCCAACGCATGCTGTCCGTGCGCCGCCCGATCCGTCGGCACGGATAGAGGCGAAAAAGCGGTCAGTCGCGTCCGCGCGAACGAGCCGATGTGGACGATTCCGTCCAGTTCACCCGGCGCGAACGCGTCGGTCCGTGAGCATGGGCGAGCCCGATTCCTCGCGAAGTTCGGCGAGCAGATCCATCGCGGCATCCACGCGCGGCGTTGAACCTGGAACGAGCGTGCGCAACGCACGTTCGAGCGTATCGATGCCGTCCTCGATGCGCCCCGATGCACGCAGCAACCCGGCGAGATGGCGCGCGGCGTCCACGCGCGCGGGCACGGAACCGAGCGCGAGCGCCGTCGAAAGCGCCGTGCGCAATCCCGATTCCGCGGCGCTCAGATCGCCGAGCGCCCATTGAGCACGCGCCTGAATGACGAGCAGTTCGCCCATATAGACGCGCTCCTGGCGCGCCAATGTCTCTTCGATCGCGCCGGCGAGCATGGCCTTGCAATCCGCGGCGCGGCCCGCGCGCAAGAGCAGTTCGCCGTGCTGCCAAGCTTTGAACGAGAAGAACAGCGCGCCGCCGTTGCTCATCATGTGGTTGTCGAAGCCATCCAGCATGACGGCTTCGGCTTCATCGATGCGGTCAAGCGACGCGACGTAACAGCCGCGCAGCACCTGTCCCACGCCGCGATAAAACGCGAAGCCGTGTCTGATCGAGACGCCTTCCAGTTCGCTCGCGAGCCGGCCGAGCCGTTCCATGTCGTCGAAGAGACACGCGAGCCACGCCGCGCCCTGCAGATTGATCGCGTGCGCGAACGCATGTCCGCCCGCGTCGGATGCGCGCTCGATCAACATGTCCATCGCGTGGCGCGCCCGATCGAAAGCGCCGGTGTGAAAGGCCGATAGCCCTTCGAACGTCAATGCCAGCGCAGCCAGATCGATGCCTTGCGAACCGGTGCGCGCATCGTGCCGTCCGATGCCGGAAAGATTGCCGCGCGCAAGGCAGGCCAGCGCTTCCTCGCTATCGCCGAGCCAGAACAGCGTGTTGGTCAGCGCGACATGCGCTTCGTCCAGCGCGACGGAATCGCCGCTGTTTTGCGCGCGTTGCAGCATGTCCTGCGCCGTCGCGCGTGCGTGCTTGAGTTGCAGCGTGGTGAGCTGTGTCGTCCAGATGCCGAACTGGATCATCGCGATTTCGCGCGCATCGCAGAGTCCTTCGCCGATCGAGAGCGCGGCCGCATAGCACGCGGTCGCTTCGGCGTGCAGCCAGCCGTGCACGCTGCGCAGGCTCATGCCAAGCAGACGATACGCATCGAACTGCAGACGCCGCACGTCCTCCTCGCCATTCGCCTGCAGCGTTTCCAGACAGCGGCGCAGAAGCGGCGTGGCTTCCGCAAAGCGGGCATCGTCGATGAGCGCATTCGCGCGCGCCAGATCGGTGCGCGCGTTCCGATGATGCTGCTCCCGCGCCTTGAGCCGACGTTCGATGGTCTTTCGCCCGACCCCGAGCAGGACGGCCGCCGCGCTCTTGTTGCCGCCGCTGCGTTCGAGCGCGCGGTCGACGAGCAGATCTTCGGCAGCCGCGAGCTTGTCGCGGCCCTCCAGTTGCAGAAGCATGTCGGCGAGATTCGCGCGCGGGATGCGCTCGGCCTTCTCGTTGGCGAGAAACGGCGCGAGTGCGTCGGCATCGATCGTCGTGCTTTCCGCGAGCACGCTCAACTGGCTGACGAGATTGCGCAACTGACGGATGTGTCCGGGCCACGGATGCGCGCAGAGCTGCCTGATCGCGGCGGCGGAGAATTCGAGCTTGCGCGGATGTTGTCCGGCGAAGTGCGTGAGCAGCGACGGAATGTCCTCGACACGCTGATCGAGGCCGGGCACGGCCAGCACGAAAACGGCGAGACGATAGTAGAGGTCTTCGCGAAAGTGCCCTTCGTTCGCGAGTTCGCGCAAATCGCGATGCGTCGCCGCGACGATACGCCCTTCGAAGCGCAGATTCGTCGACGAACCGATCGGGCGGAACGTGCGCGTTTCCAGCACGCGCAGCAGTTTCGGCTGCAATGCGAGCGGCAGTTCGCCGATTTCATCGAGCAGCAGCGTGCCTTTGCCGACTTGCTGAAAGAGGCCCTGACGCGTTTCGCCCGCGCCAGTGAATGCGCCTTTGACATGCCCGAACAATTCGGCTTCGACGAGATGCTCGGGAATCGCACCGCAATTGATATCGACGAACGGGTGATCGCGCTGCTCGCTGCCCGCGTGAACGCGGCGCGCAACCAGCTCCTTGCCGGAGCCCGTAGGCCCGAAGACGAGGACGGGATGCACGGTCGGCGCGATCCGGTCGATCATGCGCACGAGCTGCCGAAACGCCGGTGATTTGCCGATGAAACTGCCATCCGCGTCGCCGTGGACAAACGGAACGATTGGGTTACGACTCATTGCTGAGCGCTCCAGGTCAGTGATGGCGGAAACGGTCTGTGCCGCAGTTAACGGCGTTTGTCCGCGATCCTTGAGCACGCTGGAGGCAACGGCGGGCTATTTTGTTAGCGCTTCATTTTCTCGTCGTCAAGGCGGCAACAATGCCTATACTCGGAGCTAACCCCGCGCCTGTTACGGTCGGCATAATGTCAGACATCAATTAACAGTTGTAATTCGATCGGGGGCCGCAAACCATGAGCGAACAACGAGCAAAACGAGACCCGGAAGGCACGCGACGGCGCATTCTGGAAGCCGCCACCGAGCAGTTCACGAAGTTCGGCCTCGCCGGCGCGCGGGTCGACGCCATCGCCACGGCGGCGGGCACGAACGAACGCATGCTGTACTACTACTTCGCAAGCAAGGAAGGGTTGTACGTCGCCGTGCTCGAATCCATGTACGCGCAGTTCGCGGAGCGCGAGCAGCGCCTCGACCTTTCCGGCCTGCAGCCCGCTGATGCAATCCGCGAACTGGCGCAATCCATCTGGACGCATTTGCGGGAAAACCCCCAGTGGCTGAGTCTCATCAATAACGAGAATCTGCACGAAGGTCGTTATCTGGAGCGTTCGAGCCACCTGCGCGAAACCATCTCGCCGGTGGTCGACCTGCTGCGCGTCACGCTCGAACGCGGCGCGGCAGCGGGGCAGTTCCGTCAGGGCGTCGATCCGCTCGACTTCTACGTGACGCTTGTCGGCATGGGCTATTACATCGTGTCGAACCGCTACACCATCGATGTATTCGTCGGCCGCAATTACGTCGAGCAACGCCATCAGGCGTCGATTGCCGCCATGCAGCTCGACATGTTGCTCGCGTATCTGCGTCCGGCCAGCTAGGCGGCGCGCGGCTTACCTGATGAAGCCGAGCTGCGCGCTGATCCTGTCGAGAATGGGCTTCTTCTTCTCGTTGAACACGGCCTTGTTCTGCTGAATCAGGTTGTTGCCCTTCGTGTCGATGGAAATGATCAGCGGCCCGAACTCCCGCACGCGATTGATCCACAGGGTTTCCGGCATGCCGAGATCCTGCCATTCCGCGCCTTCGATCTCCTCGACGAGCGTCGCGGCCAGCACCGCGCAGCCGCCCGGAAAGATCGCGTGCACGGCCTTGTGCTCCTCGCAGCCCGCGGCCGTTTCCGGGCCCATTCCGCCTTTGCCGACGATCAGCTTCACGCCGGTCTGCCCGATGAACTCGCGCTCGAACTTCTCCATGCGCATGCTCGTCGTCGGGCCGATGGACACCATTTCGAAACTGCCGTCGTCCTTCTTGCGGACGATCGGACCCGCGTGAAAGATCGCGCCGCCTTCGAGATCGACAGGCAGTTGCCGCCCTTGTTCGATCAGCCGCCGATGCGCGACATCGCGGCACGTCACGAGGCGCCCCGTCAGATAGACGACGTCGCCGACCTTCAAATCCTCGAGATCTTCGCACTTGATGGGGGTCGTCAGAATCTTTTTCACAGCACCACTCCTTCGTGGGAAAGGACGTCGTAGGACAGGTCGGCATGGATGCGGATCTTGCCGCGCCGATGCGCCCAGCAGCCGGTATTGACAGCGACGCCGATGGTCGACGGATGCCGCGCCGACGACTCGATGTTCACGCCCATCACGCTGTTGTTGCCCTTCAGGCCTTGCGGGCCGATGCCGAGCTCGTTGAGTCCGTCCTCAAGCAGTTCTTCCATCAACGCGGCGCGCGGGTTGTCGCTCTTCGAATCGACGGGGCGCAGGATCGCCAGCTTGGAAAGGCGCGCGGCGGTCTCGACCGATGTCGAAACGCCGATACCGACCAGGAGCGGCGGGCACGCATTGACGCCGCGCTCCGTGATCACGTCCATCACGAATTCGGCCACGCCTTCATAGCCTTGTCCGGGCATCAGCACCTTGGCCGCGCCCGGCAGCGTACAGCCGCCGCCGGCCATATAGACGTCGATGGTGCAGCTATCCTTCTCCGGCACGATGCGCCAGTCGAGCCACGGAATCTGCGTGCCCGTGTTGGTGCCGGTGTTCTTTTCGTCGAAGGTTTCCACGGCGTTGTGGCGCAGCGGTCCCATCCGGGTCGCGCCCGCGGTGGCTTCGCGCAGGATTTCCTCGAGCTCGCCGAGCAGCGGAAAATTCGCGCCGGCCTCAACGAAATACTGAATCACGCCAGTGTCCTGACAACTCGGGCGATTCAGCTTGTCGGCGGCTTCCTGATTGCCGTCCATCGAGTCGTAGATCGACTTGGCGAGCGGGTTCGTTTCCATCGTGCGCAATTCCGCGAGCTTCGCCTTCACATCCCTGGGCAGACGCTTGCCGATGTAGGCGGTGAATTTGGCCATCGTGTCCGTGACGGACTGAATGGCGAGTTCCTTATCCATGTTGCATTCCTCTGACGACGTATCGTGGTGATTGGGGGAGTGGCGTCGGGTTTCAGTGCACGGCCGCGTTGCCGGGCGTGACCGGCGCTTTCTGCGTGCGGGCCAGCAAGAGCGTGAGCACGGCGGACAGCACGAGCAGGCCCGCGACGAAATAGAGCCCGCCCGCGAAGCTGCCGGTCTGATCCTTCACCCAGCCGATCATCGCCGGGCCGGCGAAGCCGCCGAGATTGCCGATCGAATTGATCGTGGCGATGCCTGTCGCGGCTGCGGCGCCGGAGAGGAACATCGTCGGCATGGTCCACAGGGGCGGCTTCGCGCAACTGATGCCGATATTCACGAGCGTCAGCGCAGCGATGAGCCCGACGACGCTGTTGGCCATCGCGGCCACCACGAGACCGATCGCCGCCGCGACACACGCCAGCACGACGTGCCAGGTGCGCTCGCCGGTGCGGTCGGAATGGCGCGACCAGAAGATCATCGCGATCACGGAGACGATCGGCGGGATCGCGTTGAGGAGGCCCGTCGTCATCGACGAAACGCCGAGCTGGCGGATGATCTGCGGCGCCCAGATGCCGAGCGTATAGAGGCCCGCCGACGTGCCGAAGTAGATCAGCGACAAGGCCAGCACTCGCGGATTCGCGAGGCCGCTGATGATGCCGTGCTTCGCGCCCGACGTGGCGCGGCTGGCGGTTTCCACGTTCATCACGTTGACGAGCCATGCGCGCTCGTCGTCCTTCAGCCATTTCGCCTTTTCGGGCTTGTCGGTCATGTAGAAGAACACGACGACGCCCAGAATGAGCGCGGGAATGGCTTCGAGAATGAACATCCATTGCCAGCCGCGCAGACCCATCACGCCGTTCATTTCGAGCAATGCGGCGGAGAGCGGCGAGCCGAGCGCCGTGGAGATCGGCGCGGCGGCCATGAAGAACGCCGTCACGCCCGCCCGGTGCCGCGCCGGGAACCAGTAGCTGAGATACAGGATGATGCCGGGGAAGAAGCCCGCTTCCGCCGCGCCGAGCAGAAAGCGTATGACGTAGAAGCTCGTCGGCCCCTGAACGAAGGCCATCATCGCGGAAATGATGCCCCACGTGACCATCACGCGGGCGATCCAAAGCCGCGCGCCGACCTTGTGAAGCACGATGTTGGAGGGCACTTCGAACATGAAGTAGCCCCAGAAGAAGATGCCCGCGCCGAAGCCGAGCATCGAGGAGGTGAAGCCGAGATCGGTCTTCATCGTGATCGACGCGAAGCCGATGTTGACGCGGTCGATATAAGCGATGAAATACAGCAGCATGATGAACGGCACGATGCGCCAGCTGATTTTGCGCAGGGTGCGTTTTTCCAGATCCATGTCCATGGAATGTCTCCTTGTTCCGACGATCAATCGAAGGTGTCAGCCGTCTTGTGCGGCTTCGTACTAGCCAGGACCAAGGTTAAAACCGATGGAATCGCGTATGAATCGAACTAAACTAAATACATCGTTGCAAAAAATTCACGAATGAACATGGACTCGGAACTGGGTTTCTTCTGCCTGCTCGTGAAACAGGGCAGTCTCGCCGCCACCGCGCGCGAACTGAATCTGACGCCGCCGGCGGTTTCGCGCCGGCTTTCGGCGATGGAAGATCGTCTCGGCGTGCGCCTGCTCAACCGCACGACGCGGCGCATCAGCCTGACGAGCGAAGGCGAGGTGTACTTCTCGAATGCGCAGCGCATCCTGAGCGACATCGACGATATGGAACAGCTCGTCTCCAGCAGCCGCGCAGCGCCGAAAGGGCTACTGCGCGTCAACGCGCCGCTGGGATTCGGGCGCTCCTATATCGGGCCATCGATTTCGGTGTTCAGTCAGCGTTTTCCCGATGTCGAAGTGCAGTTGCATCTCACCGACCGGCCCGTCAGCCTGCCCGACGAGAGCATCGACGTCTCCGTGCGGTTCGGCGAGATGCCGGATTCGCGACTCATCGCGAAGAAGATCGCGTCCAACCGGCGGCTGCTGGTTTCGTCGCCGGGTTATCTGCGTGGCGCGGGTCAGCCCGTTCATCCGCATGACCTGACGCATCATCAGTGCATCGTGCTGCGGCAGAACGATTCCGCCTATGGCAATTGGCGTCTGAGCCGTGGCGGGCGCACGGAGACGATCAAGGTGCACGGCAAGCTGAGCACCAACGACGGCGAAGTGGCGCTCAACTGGGCGCTCGAAGGCCACGGCATCTTGATGCGCGCGGAATGGGACATCGCGAAGTATCTTCGCAGCGGCCGTCTGGTGCAGGTTCTCGACGACTACGACACGCCGCCCGCCGACATCTACGCCGTTTATCCCGAACGCCTGAACCTGTCCGCGAAGGTCGCGTGCTTCGTCGATCACCTGCGCGACTATCTGGGCCAGCATGCCGACGGCCCGACGCGCGTCAGTTCGAACTGGTAGCGCCATTCGTGCATAAAACTTAATAATGCATTAAGTTTGACGCCGGTTTCCGCGCCGGGATGTGGGTAAAGTGCAGTCACACACACATCTGGAGGACGGAGACATGAAGACCTATCGCATCGCGACCATTCCCGGCGACGGCATCGGCAAGGAAGTCGTTCCCGCAGGACAGCAAGTGCTCGAAGCGCTGGCACGCAACACGCAAAATTTTGAATTCCAGTTCGAGAATTTCGACTGGGGCGCCGACTATTACCGTGAGCACGGCGTGATGATGCCCGCCGATGGCCTCGACGCGATCCGCGACAAGGACGCGATTCTGTTCGGCTCGGCGGGCGATCCGGACGTCCCCGATCACATCACGCTGTGGGGCCTGCGTCTCAAGATCTGCCAGGGATTCGACCAGTACGCCAACGTGCGCCCGACGCGCATCCTGCCGGGCATTGACGCGCCGCTCAAGCGCTGCAAGCCGGAAGACCTGAACTGGGTGATCGTGCGCGAGAATTCGGAAGGCGAGTATTCGGGCGTCGGCGGCCGCGTGCATCAGGGCCATCCGATCGAAGCCGCGACCGATGTATCGATCCTCACGCGCGCCGGTGTCGAACGCATTATGCGTTTTGCATTCAAACTCGCGCAGTCGCGTCCCCGTAAGCTGCTGACGGTCATCACGAAGAGCAACGCGCAGCGTCACGCGATGGTAATGTGGGACGAAATCGCGCTGGAAATCTCGAAGGAATTTCCGGATGTGAAGTGGGACAAGGAACTCGTCGATGCATCGACCGCGCGCATGGTCAACCGTCCCGAGACGCTGGATACGATCGTCGCGACCAATCTGCACGCCGACATTCTCAGCGACCTCGCCGCCGCGCTCGCGGGCAGCCTCGGCATCGCGCCGACGGGCAATATCGATCCGGAGCACCGTTATCCGTCGATGTTCGAACCGATCCACGGCTCCGCGTTCGACATCATGGGCAAGGGTCTGGCGAATCCGGTCGGCACGTTCTGGTCGGTCGTGATGCTGCTCGAACATCTCGGCGAATTCGACGCCGCGAAACGCGTCATGCAGGCGATCGAAGCCGTGACCTCCGACAAGTCGCTGCACACGGGCGATCTCGGCGGCAAGGCGACCACCGCGCAAGTGACCGCTGCCGTGTGCGCGCTGATCGGCACGAAAGCCGCCCACGCCGCCTGAAAGGAGCTGAAAAGCATGCGCCGCACTCGAAATGCAAAGATCGTCGCTACGCTGGGACCCGCGAGCACCAGTCGCGAAACCATCGAAGCGCTGTACAAGGCGGGCGCGGACGTGTTCCGGCTGAACTTCAGCCACGGCACGCACGAGGACCATCAACGGCGGCTCGAAATCATTCGCGCCATCGAGAAGGATGCGGGCCGGCCCATCGGCGTATTGCTCGATCTGCAGGGCCCGAAACTGCGGATCGGCACCTTTGCGAATGGCCCGGTCACGCTGGAGAAAGGCGCGTCTTTTCGGCTCGATCTCGACGCGGCGACGCCCGGCGATCTCACGCGCGTCGCGCTTCCTCACCCTGAAATCTTCGCGGCGCTCGAAGCCCGCACGAACCTCTTGCTCGACGATGGCCGCGTGCAATTGCGCGTCGAGCGCTGCGGGCCCGACTTCGCGGAAACGACGGTCATCGTCGGCGGGCCGCTTTCCGAGCGCAAGGGCGTCAATGTCCCCGATGTCGTGCTGCCGCTATCGGCGATGACGGAGAAGGATCGACGCGATCTCGAATTCGGCATGACGCTCGGCATCGACTGGCTCGCGCTGTCTTTCGTGCAGCGCGTCGAGGACATTCGCGACGTGCGAAAGATCGTCGGGGATCGCGTGGGCATCGTCGCGAAGCTGGAGAAGCCCGCCGCGATCGGCAGTCTGGATGCGATCGTCGATGAAGCCGATGCCGTGATGGTCGCGCGCGGCGATCTCGGCGTCGAGATGCCCGCGGAACAGGTGCCCGCCATTCAGAAGCGCATCGTGCGTGCGTGCCGCAAGGCCGGCAAGCCGGTGATCGTCGCCACGCAGATGCTCGAATCGATGGTAAGCGCGCCGGTGCCCACGCGCGCCGAAGCATCGGACGTCGCGACCGCCATCTACGACGGCGCGGACGCGGTGATGCTGTCGGCGGAGTCGGCGAGCGGCAAGTATCCCGTGGAAGCCGTGCGCACGATGGACCTCATCATCGCGCAGACCGAACGTGATCCGTACTACCGCGAAGTGATCGCCGCGTCGCACGCCGCGCCGCGCGCGAATACATCGGATGCGATCGGCTATGCGATGCGCCACGTGTCGGGCCTGCTCGATGCAGCCGCTACCGTCGCCTATACGTGCTCCGGTTACTCGGCGCTGCGCATGGCGCGCGAGCGGCCGGGCGCGCCGATCGTCGGCATGACGCCGCACATCGGCACGGCGCGCCGTCTCGCGCTCGTCTGGGGCGTGCATCCGGTCGTGTGCAAGGAAGTGGTCGACGTGCTCGAAGTGAGCGAGCTTGCATGCGAAACCGTGCGCGCGGAAGGCTTCGGCACGACAGGCGATACGGTCGTGATTTCAGCGGGCATGCCGTTCGGCACGCCGGGCACGACCAATCTGCTGCGCATCGCGCAGATCGAATGACCGGATGACGCAAGGCCGAGCGTAGAATCTCCGGCGCGTGGCGGCGAGCCCATTCGTCGCCTGACCGGAGACGGATGGCTCATGGAAATCAAGTGGATCGAGGATTTCATCGCGCTCGCCCGCTATCAAAGCTTTTCGCGCGCGGCGGAGTTTCGCAACGTCACGCAGTCCGGATTCAGCAGGCGCATCCAGTCGCTCGAACAATGGGTCGGTGCCGATCTCGTCGATCGCAGCGGCTTTCCGCCGACGCTCACACCCGCAGGGCAACTCTTTCGCGACGCGGCCGAAGACATTCTCGACAAGCTCTTCGATACGCGCGCGATCATCCGCACCGAGCAGCGCATCGCGGGCAAGAGTCTGCAGATCGCAGCGGGCCATACCATCGCGCTCAACTTCTTGCCCGCGTGGCTGCGAACGCTGGCGAAGCATGTGGGCGAAGTGCGCGCGCGGGTGATTCCGGCGAACGTCCACGATTCGATTCTCATGCTCGTCAACGGCAATTGCGAGCTGATGTTCGCCTATCATCATCCGCAGTTGCCGCTGCATCTCGATCCGCAGAAGTACGAGTACGTGACCGTCGGCGTCGATACATTCATGCCGGTCTGCAAGCCCAATCAAAGGCTCGCGCCCACGCACCGCCTGCCCGGCGCGAAAGATCGTCCGATGCCGTATATCGCGTACACGGACACGAGTTACTTCGGACGCTGCTTCGCGTTGTTGATGGCGCAATCGAAAGCATCGCCCGCTTTACGTCTGCATTACGAGTCCGACATGGCCGAAGTCGTGAAGAAGCTCGTTCTCGAAGGCGAGGGCGTCGCGTGGCTGCCGAAGAGTTCTATCGCCGCCGAACTGGATGCCGGCGAACTCGTGGCCGCCGGCCAGTCCGAATGGCAACTGGCGCTGGAGTTGCGCGTGTATCGCGACCTCGCCAATCGCAGCGAATTGCTCGACACGCTCTGGCGTCATCTTCGCGCGTCGTTCGGACCTGCCGAGTAGTCTTCTTCGACGCTATGCGAAAATTGCATAGCCATATGCAGCACTAGCATTCACGTTTTTTCTGCCTTCCCTAAGATTCCGTCCTGACACAAGAAAGCGCGGCGCTTCGATCTTCGATGCGCCTGCCATTCCCCGAGCGCACGCCGGTCGCGACCGACCGTTCGTGCGTCATCCCAGGACGGAGACACATGAAGAATCGACTCACCCTCTATATCCTCGCCGGCATGGTGCTCGGCGTGGCTGTCGGCTATGTCTGTCATCGCATGGCGGCGGATGCCGAGCAAGCGAAGGTCATCGCCGGCTACTTTTCCATCGTCACGGATATCTTCCTGCGGCTCGTGAAGATGATCATCGCGCCGCTCGTCTTCGCGACGCTCGTGTCGGGGCTCGCCGGTATGGAAGGCACGAGCGATGTGCGCAGAATCGGCTTGCGCTCGATCGCGTGGTTCGTGTGCGCATCGCTCTTTTCGCTCGCGCTCGGACTCGTGCTCGCCAACCTGTTTCAACCGGGCGCGGGCCTGCACATGACGCAGACGAGCGCCGACGTCGCCACCGGCCTCAACACCGCCGGCCTGAACTTCAAGGACTTCGTGACGCACGCGTTTCCCACGAGCCTGCTCGATGCGATGGCGCGCAACGACATCCTCCAGATTCTCGTCTTCTCCGTGATGTTCGGGATCGTGCTCAGCGTGATCAAGTCGGACCCGCGCGTAACGCCGCTGATCGCCGGCGTAGAAGGTCTCGTGCCCGCGATGCTGAAGCTGACCGACTACGTGATGCGCCTCGCGCCCATCGGCGTGTTCGGCGCGCTCGCATCCGCGATCACGGTGCACGGGCTCGATGTGCTCACCACGTACGGCAAGCTCGTCGCGAGCTTCTACGCCGGGCTCGGGCTCTTGTGGGCGGCGCTGATCCTCGCCGGATACGCGTTTCTCGGCAAGCCGATCTGGGCCTTGCTCAAGGCGATCCGCGAGCCCGCGATGCTGGCCTTTTCCACCGCGAGCAGCGAGGCCGCGTATCCGCGTTTGACGGAGAAGCTGGAGGAATTCGGCGTCGATAAAAAAGTGGTCGGTTTCACGTTGCCGCTCGGTTACGCGTTCAATCTCGACGGCTCGATGATGTATCAGGCCTTCGCGGCGATCTTCATCGCGCAGGCGTTCGGCATCGACATGCCGATCGGCACGCAGATCGTGATGTTGCTCGTGCTCATGCTGAGCAGCAAGGGCATGGCCGGCGTCGCGCGCGGCTCGGTGGTGGTCGTCGCCGCCGTGGCGCCGATGTTTCATCTGCCGCCGTCGGGCGTCGTGCTGGTGCTCGCGATCGACCAGATTCTCGACATGGGGCGCACGGCAACCAACGTGATCGGCAACAGCATCGCGACGGCGGCCATCGCGAAGTGGGAAGGCAAACGCGTCGCACGGCAGGAACGCCGCGCGGCGATGAGCACGCCTTCGTTCGGCCAACTCGAAGGCGATACGAAATGAATGGCAAGGACACGGCGCCCGCTCGCAAGTTCGGCGTGGTCGGCGGGCTCGGTCCGCTCGCGAGCGCGGACGTCTTTTTCAAGCTGATCAAATCGACGCCCGCCACGCGCGACGCCGAGCACTTCGACGCGATCTTCGAGCAGCAGCCGTTTCGCAGCGCGGACGCGGACAGCGAGACGCTGACGCAGCGCAAGCTCTATATCTTCGATCTGATCGCGAGCTTCGAAAAGCGCGGCGTCACGACGGTCGTGCTGCCGTGCTTTCTGAGCCACACCTTCATCGACGAGTTGAAGGCCAATTCGCCGCTGCAGATCGTCGACATGATCGAAGCCGTGCGCAGCCATGTGCGCAGAAAGTTTCCGGCGGTTCGGCGTGTCGGCGTGCTCGCGTCGGCTCATACGCGGCGCAAGCAGTTGTTCGAGAAATATTTCGCCGCGCCCGAGTTCGAAGTGATTCATCCGCGCGCGAGCGAAGGCGTCGATCTCGTCACCGAGGCCATCTACGGCACGGACGGCGTGAAGAGCGGCAACCTGCGCGGCCGCCCGGTCGAGTTGCTGCGCGAGGCCTGCGAAGATCTCATCGCGCAGGGCGTCAACGTCATCGTGCCGGGCCTCACGGAGATCGCGCTCGTCGCAAAGGAGCTGGGCGCATTGCGTGTTCCGCTCGTCGATTCGAATCTCGCTTACGCGCAGTATGTCGTGTCGGGCCAGTACCATTCGCCCGAGACGATCTTCAAGGTCGGCGTAGTGGGCGGCGTCGGACCGGCGGCCACCGTCGATTTCATTCACAAGATCGTGCGCGCGACACCCGCGACGCGCGATCAGGACCATATCAAGCTGCTCGTCGAGCAGAATCCGCAGATTCCGGACCGCACGGAGAATCTGATCGGCGATGGACCCGATCCGACCATCTCGCTCTATGCGACCTGCAAGAAGCTGGAGACGGGCGGGGCCGATCTCATCGCGATTCCGTGCAACACGGCGCATGCGTTCGTCGAGCGCATTCAGCCTTATCTCGGCATACCCATCGTGAACATGCTGACAACGACCGTGCGCCATTTGCGCGAGGCGTTTCCGTCGGTGCGTTCCGTGGGCGTGCTCGCAACCTCCGGCACGATCGCGAGCGGCGTCTACGAGAAGGCGCTCGAATCGCAAGGCTTGCGGCAGATCGTGCCGGAACCCGCATTGCAGGCGCGCGTGATGGAAGCGATCTACGGCAAGGAAGGCGTGAAAGCCGGCTTCACGACCGGGCGATGTCAAGAGGACATCGCCGCCGCGATCGACGGGCTGATTGCCGCTGGCGTCGAGGTCGTCATCCTCGGCTGCACGGAATTGCCGCTTCTGTTGCGCGAGGCGCACGTCATCGGCACGAACGGCGCGCGCGTGAGCATCGTCGATCCGACCGACGTGCTCGCGAAGGAATGCGTCGCCCATGCGATGAAGCCGCCGCAATAACCCGAACCGCATCACTCATCCACGCGACGAACCCGCACACGACGTGTGCCGGATGACTTCGTTCGCCCGTCATTTTCAGAACCTGAAGAGGATCACATGCTTGCACCTACCGAACGCATCGAACACGACCTTCTCGGCGATCTCGCCGTGCCCGCCACCGCGTACTACGGCGTGCATACGCTGCGCGCGCTGGAAAACTTTCCCATCACCGGCATTCCGATCTCCGCATATCCGAATCTCGTCAATGCACTGGCGAGCGTCAAGGAAGCGGCGGCGCTCGCGAACCACGGCCTCGGCCTCCTGAACGAAGTGAAGACGCAGGCCATCGTGCAGGCATGCAGGCAAGTGCGCTCGGGCACGGCGCACGAGCATTTCGTCGTCGATGTGATTCAGGGCGGCGCGGGCACGTCGACGAACATGAACGCGAACGAGGTCATCGCCAATCTCGCGCTCGAACATCTCGGGCATCAGCGCGGCGAATACGGCGTGCTGCATCCGAACGAAGACGTGAATCTCGGCCAGAGCACCAACGATGCCTATCCGACCGCGCTGAAGATCGCCACGTACACGGGCATCATGCAGTTGATCGACGCGATGGGCGTGCTGCGCGCGTCGTTCGAACGCAAGGCGCTGGAGTTCGGCAACGATCTGAAGATGGGCCGCACGCAACTCCAGGACGCCGTGCCGATGACGCTCGGTCAGGAATTCAGCACGTTCGCTGTGATGCTCGGCGAGGACGAAGAGCGGCTCAGGGAAGCGGCCCGGCTGATCTGCGAGATCAACCTCGGCGCGACGGCTATCGGCACGGGCATCAACACGCATCCGGAATACGCGCAGCTCGCTTGCAGGCATCTGAGCGAGGTGACCGGCATCGCGCTCACGACATCGCCGAATCTCGTCGAGGCAACTCAGGATGTCGGCGCGTTCGTGCAGCTTTCCGGCGTGCTGAAGCGCGTCGCGGTCAAGCTCTCGAAGACCTGCAACGATCTCCGGCTGCTCTCGAGCGGGCCGCGCGCGGGCCTCGGCGAAATCAACCTGCCGCCGGTGCAGGCCGGTTCGAGCATCATGCCGGGCAAGGTGAATCCGGTGATTCCGGAGGTCGTCAATCAGATCGCGTTCGAGGTCATCGGCAATGACGTGACCGTGACCTTCGCCGCCGAGGCAGGCCAGCTTCAGCTCAACGCGTTCGAACCGATCATCGCGCATAGCCTGTTCAAGAGCGTCGCTCATTTGCGCGCGGGGTGCCTCACGCTCGCGTCGAAATGTGTCGATGGCATCACCGCGAATCGCGAGCGCCTGCGCATGATCGTCGAAAGTTCGATCGGCATCGTCACGGCGCTCAATCCGTATATCGGCTATACGCACTCGACGGAAGTCGCGAAGGAAGCGCTCGCGTCCGGCAAGAGCGTCGCGCAGATCGTCATCGAAAAGGGTCTGTTGAGCCAGTTGCAGCTCGACGAAATCCTGCAACCGGCGATGCTGACGCAGCCGAGACACACGGCATCGGCGGTATGAAAGGCCGTGCCGCGAAGCGCCAGCCGGAGTAGACTATTTTTGCGGTGTGCTAGCCGCGAAAGGAGGTTGCGATGAGATTCGCCGAAATGTTCAAGCGCCCGAAACGCGGCGCCACGGCTGCTCATGCCGGTGACACGGAGCCTCACAACGAGGAACACGCGAAGTCGGTGCAGAAGCAGGCGCGCAAGCTGTGGGACACGATCGGACGCAATCGCCACAAGAGCGCGAAGTGGTAGCAGCAACACGGGCCCGGGAACGAAAGTCCCGGGCCCGAATCGTTTCAGGACATGATCCAGTTGGTGTGCGTGGTGAAGGCCGGGCCGAGAACGGTCGGCAAATACGGATTGGGAACGGGCACCGGCCTTCCGTCCACGGTCACGAGGCCGAGTCGCTGGGCCACTGAAACATGCGCGCCGATATCCTGCGGAAAGGCGAACGGCCCGCGCGGGCCGGACGGGCGCAGCGAGAAGGGCGGCTCCTTCCACGGCGAATGCGCCGCGCCGAGAAAATCCGGCTGCAAGGTCCACGGTTGCGCCTTGAGACGCACGCCGATCGACGGATCGGCAAGACGGTTCAGCATCCATTCGCAGGCGATATCCGAGAGGCCCGATTCATCGTTCGAATAGCCGCCTCCGACATCGGCATGCGCGCCGGCGAACAGCACCTGGGTGACGCCCGCGCGGGTGTCCCAGAGCGTCGGGGTGAAATCGCCGCGCTGCTCGTCGAGACTGATCGCGTGAACGCCGAATTTCACCTTCGGGCTGAGCGCGGTGTCGGCGAAACGGAACAGATCGACCGTCGAGTCCTCGCTGTCGAGATAGAGCGGAATGCCGAGCGCGCCGACTGTGTCCCATACGCCGATAGCGCGGATTTCATCAACGGCAATCGTGTCGCCGGGCTGCAACCTCGTGAACGCGAGCGATGGCTCGAAGTTGACGATCTTCTCCAGCAGGCCCTTCAAGCCGCCGCCGCTCGCGCCTGCCGTCGGCCTCGACTCGCGATACTTGCGCCACGCGAGAATGCCCATGCGATACGCGAGCGCCTTGTCGTTGCTTTCGTATTTGCTGGTGTCGAGCAGGCCGACGTTCGCGATCATTCCGCCGAGCGCGCGCGCCGTGTACGCGCCGCGGCTGAAGCCCATCAGAACGATGTGATCGCCGGGTTTGTAGTTGCGCGATATGAAGGTATAGCCGCGCACGATGCGCGCGATGATGCCGTCGCCGAATGCTCCGCCCACCAGCTTCCTGATGACGTTGCGCGAATCGCCCACGCCATGCAGATACTTGGCGACCTGTCCGTCAGGTCCGGGCTCCGCGATCTCCTGTTCGGAGGCGAGAAGCGTCGAGGCGGGGTCCGGCTCGCCGGATAACAGAAGGAATGCCTTCAGTACGTTGGTGGTGTCCGGAATGCCGTCGTTGTCGTGGTCGGTGTTCGGACCGTTCCACGTTCCGTCCGCGCAGAAAACGATGTTCTTGCCCATGATGCACCCCTTCCGTCGTGACGCCGCAAGTGCTCGCTCAGTATGTCTTAGTTTCTTGCGGGTCACTCGGCAAGGCGCGCGTCTTATGCGAACGACGCTTTGGCCGAAAGTGCCTATTCGTCGAGGGCGCTTCGTTGCATCGCATCAAACCGCGCTTCAGTCCCAAATCGGCGCGAGGCCTTCCGGACTGACTTCACGGCCATTGCGTTCGAGTTCCGCGATCTGCGCCATGTCTTCGGCGGTCAGCCTGAGTTGCTGCGAGAGCAGATTGCTCGCGAGGTTCTCGCGCTTGGTCGATGACGGAATCACCGCATAGCCGAGTTGCAGCGCCCATGCGAGCGTGACTTGCGCGGGCGTCGCGTGATGCCGCTTCGCGATCTCGCCGATGACCGGATCCTTCAGCACCTTGCCGTAGGCGAGCGTCATATACGACGTGACCTGAATGCCTTGCTCGCGCAGGAACGCGACGAGCTTGCGGTTCTGCAGATACGGGCTCAGTTCGATCTGATTGGTCGCGATGTTCTCGCGGCCGACGACATCGATCGCCTGCTTCGTCAGTTCGATGTTGAAGTTGGAGATGCCGATCTGCTTCGTGAGGCCTTGCCTCTTCGCATCGGCGAGCGCGCTCATGAATTCTTCGAGCGGCGTGCCGTGCTCCGGCGCGGGCCAATGAATCAGCGTGAGATCCACTTCATCGACGCGCAGCTTCGTCAGGCTCTCTTTGAGGCTCGGAACGAGCTTGCCGCGCGAGGTGTTCTCGGTCCAGATTTTCGTGGTCAGAAAGATGTCGGAGCGGGGCACGCCCGATGCGGCGATCGCTTCGCCGACTTCGGCTTCGTTGCCGTAGATCTGCGCGGTATCGATGGCGCAGTAGCCGAGTTCGAGGCCGTTGCGTACCGAATCCATGACGACCTGATCTTTCAGGCGGAACGTGCCGAGGCCGAAAGCGGGAATGCGATTCATGGAACGTGTTCTCCAATGGCTGAGTGGACGAACACAGTATGCCGGCTTTACTCTTGCGCAAAAACCGGGCTATAAAGGAAATACTCTTGAATTAATGTCAACTATGAAAATCACTCTCGACGAGCTTCAGACTTTTGCGACGGTAGTCGACACGGGCTCCATCACCAAGGCGGCGGAACAACTGGACCAGACGGTGTCGGGCGCGAGCCGCACGCTCGGACGGCTCGAAGAGAAGCTGCAGACGACGCTGTTGCGCAGGACCACGCGGCGCCTGGAGCTGACGGAGGAGGGCAAGAGCTTTCTGCAGAACGCTCGCGAGATCATCGGCGCGGTGGAAAGCGCGGAGGAACAGATCGCCGCCCGGCGCGAGCGGCCTTCCGGGCTGTTGCGCGTGGATGCCGCGACGCCGTTCATGCTGCACGTGATCGTGCCGCTCGTCGCGGGATATCGGGAGCGCTATCCGCATGTCGAGCTCGAATTGAACAGCAATGAAGGCGTGATCGATCTGCTGGAACGCCGCACGGATGTCGCCATTCGCATCGGCAGGCTGAAGGATTCGACGCTGCACAGCCGCCCGATCGGCAGCAGCCGAATTCGCGTGCTCGCGACGCCGCAGTATCTCGAGACACACGGACTTCCGAAGCGCGTCGACGAACTCGCGAATCACTCGCTGCTCGGCTTCACGCAGCCGGAATCGCTCAATGTCTGGCCCCTTGCGGGGCGAGACGACGAGCCGTACCGGATCAAGCCGAGCATCGCTTCGTCGAGCGGCGAGACGCTGCGGCATCTCGCGCTGGAAAGCGCGGGCATCGTGTGCTTGTCCGATTTCATGACGCTACGCGATCGGCGCGAAGGCACGCTCGTGCAGATTCTTGCGCGTCACACGCAGGAAGTGCGGCAACCGATCAACGCCGTCTACTATCGCAACACGGCGATCTCCGCGCGCATCGCATCGTTCGTCGACTATCTTGCCGAAGCCGTGAAGTCCACTGAATTCGCGCTGACGGGCCGCCGATAAGGCGTCAGCCGATGCCCAAAACATTCGCGCCGATGCACGGATCGACCGCGCGTTCGAGCCGCTTCTGGTGAACGATCAGCGTGATTTCCATCGAACCGGTGCCCACTTCGAGATTCAATAGATGGCCGCCGTAAGCGTTGAAGTTGCTGTCGCCCGCCATGCCGTGCATATGGATCGACGGCTTGCCTTCTTTCCATGCCACCGATCCGGTCAGGCTGCCCATCTCGACATTGCGGAAGGTCTTCGCATCGAAGTCCTTCTTCGCGGCGTTCCAGAAGCCGAACGTCGGATGGCCGAAGCCGATGCCCGTCAGACTGACCGCGGGGATGTTTTCCGCCAGCGCGAACGTCGTCAGTTGCTCGAAGACGTTATCGCCCATGCGCAGAACCATAAAGTAACCCGTGGGCGTTCTGATGTATCTGCGCTGCACATCGGGGCCGCCTGCAGCGATCACGCCCGCTTCGCACTCGGCAGGCGATTGCGTCTGCGCCGACACGCCGCCTGGGATGATGGATGTCGCCAGCGCGCCGGCCGATAGCGCCGCGATGTTCTTGAAGAAGTGCCTGCGCAGATAAGTCTCGTCCATGAAGCTGTCTCCGTTGATGTTATCGGCCGTTCTATTCGGCTGCGGCGGAGTGTAGACAAGACGTTCCCGATGGAATACTGAGAGTTGCGACTACGCTTATAACCCGCGCTCATGGCTCACGATAAATCCTCGGCCTGATCGTGCTGTGCGAGCAGTTCTTCCATCAGGACGCGCGCGCCCGCGGACACCGGCGCGCCGCGCCGTGTGACGAGTTCATAAGGTTCGCTCTTCGATGACAGTTTGAGCGGAAGCATGCCCGTCATGCCATGTCGCGTGAAGAACTCGGCGACATCGATCGACACGAGCGCGACGAACGTCGGATTGCTTTGCAACAGCGAGAGCGTGGCAAACGCCGACGTGGTCTCGACGAGATGCCGTGGAAAGCGTATCTCGGCTTCGCGGAACTCGCGTTCGAGCAGCATGCGCATCGGCATGTTGGCGCGATAGACGACCCATCGCACATCCGCGAGATCTTTAAGCCGCAGCTTGCGTGCGTTCTGAAACGGATGACTCAGGTTCGCGATGACCGCAAGCGTCTCCTCCTGCAGATTGACGCTGTCGTAGAGAAACGGCGTCTGGCTGATCGTGGTTCTGCACACGGCGAGATCGAGACGTCCTGCGTCGATCAGGCTCAGCAACGCGGCGCTCGTATCTTCCACGATTTCTATCGACATCTCCGGATGCTTGGTGACGAGCGAAGAAATCGCCTCGATCACGCGCGGCACCGCGCCCATGATGACGCCCACCGACACGCGTCCTCCATGACCTCGCATGATGCCGACGATTTCCTCCCGCAAATGCGCGACGTCGGTATGAATGAGCCGCGCATAGCGAATCACGCAATGCCCGATGTCGTTCGGTTCGAGCCCCCGGCTCGTCCGGTTGAAAAGCGCCGTGCCGAAGGTCGTTTCGATTTCGTGCAACGCCTTGCTTGCGCCCGGCTGCGTGAGCGAAACCTGTTTGGCCGCACTGAGAAGCGAACCATGATCCGCGAGCGCGATGAGCAAACGCAACTGCTTCAGGTGCAGCCGGGAAATGATCGAGTTGAGAGAAGGAGTCATCGCGCGAGTTGAGGAATAGTTATACCCGTATTCATTATTGTCAATTCCGGCCGTTTCGGCCGCTGCCTATACTGCCCCATCAAACCCGCATTGCGCAAAGGTCCGGGCCTAACGTTAACCCGCAGCGATCAGGGTTCCTGCTGTTCGGGTTTTCATGAATCTATAACTGTCGATCAACATGGCTCTCATCAATTACATCACGCAGATACAGTTCGAGTTCGGCGCCTTGCGTTTGCTGAAGAGCGAATGCGAAAGGGTTGGAATCAAGCGGCCGCTCGTCGTGACGGATCGCGGCATCAAGGCGGCGGGCATCGTCGACAAGGTGCTTTCGGCATTGGGTGCGGACTACGACGTGCCGGTCTATGACGGCACGCCGCCCAATCCGAACGAAGCGGCGGTGCGCGATGCGGTCGCCATATTCGTCGATGAACGATGCGATGGAATCATCGCGGTGGGCGGAGGATCGTCGATCGATCTCGCGAAGGGTGTCGCGGTATGCGCGACGCACGACGGCCCGTTGCAGAGCTTCGCCGTGATCGAAGGCGGCGCGACGCGCATCACGTCGGCGACCGCGCCCGTCATCGCGATTCCGACGACGGCGGGCACCGGCAGCGAGGTCGGACGCGGCGCGATCCTGATTCTCGACGACGGCAGAAAGGTCGGCGTGATATCGCCCTACGTGGTGCCGAAGTCCGCGATCTGCGACCCCGAACTCACGCTGAAACTGCCCGCGACGATGACGGCTGCAACCGGCATGGACGCGATCGCGCACTGCATAGAAACGTTCATGGCGCCCGCGTTCAACCCCGCGGCCGACGGCATCGCGCTCGACGGCCTGTGGCGCGCGTGGCGTCACATCGAGCGCGCGACGGCACATCCCGACGACAAGACCGCGCGCCTGAACATGATGAGCGCATCGATGCAGGGCGCGCTTGCGTTTCAGAAGGGCCTGGGATGCGTGCACAGCCTCAGTCATTCGCTCGGCGGCATCAATCCGCGTCTGCATCACGGAACGCTCAACGCGATCTTTCTGCCCGCCGTGATCGCGTTCAACGAGGATGCGCCGACGGTTCGGGAAGAAGGCAAGCTCGCGCGGCTCGCGCAGGCGATGGGCCTCGAAAATCCCGCGAACGTCGGGCCTTCCATCAGAGAGATGACCCAGCGTCTGGGCCTTCCCGCGACGCTATCCGGCGTGGGCGTCACGCACGACATGTTCCCCGGCATCGTGAAGGGCGCGTTGAAGGACCACAGTCATAAAACCAATCCGCGCGACGCATCCGAAAGCGATTATCACGCGATGCTCGAAGCGTCGTTCTGAACTGAGGAAGACATGGGAGACAAGATCACGGTCGAGCGAAATGGCGATATCGCAATCGTCACGCTCGATAACCCCGAGAAGATGAACGCGCTCACGCTCTCGATGTGGCGCGATCTCGGCGATGCAATGACGCAGCTATCGGACGATGACGGCATTCGATGCGTGATCCTGCGTGGCGCGGGAACGAAGGCATTCGCAGCGGGTGCGGATATCGGCGAGTTCGCGGCGCTTCGATCGAATCGCGAGCAGGCGCGCGCTTATGCGGAGGTCACGACCAATGCGATGGAAGCTATCACGCATTGCCGTCATCCCGTAGTCGCGATGATTCACGGCGTATGCGTCGGCGGTGGGCTCGAAATCGCGTCGCTCTGCGATATCCGCATTTGCGGCGAATCGAGCCGCTTCGGCGCGCCCGTCGGTCAATTCGGTCTCACGATGTCCTACGCCGAACTCGGCGCGCTGATTCGTCTCGCGGGCCGTCCGGTGGCGATGGAGATCGTGCTCGAAGGACGCATCTTCGATGCACGGGAAGCGCTTGCGAAGGGACTTACGTCGCGCGTCGTCGCCGACGATGCCGTCGAGGAAGAAACCATCGCCACCGCGCGGCGCATCGCACGCGGCGCGCCGCTCGTCGCGCGCTGGCACAAGGCGGCGTCGAACAGGCTGACGCCATCGCCCGCGCTCAGCGACGCCGATATCGAATCCGCCTTCGATTGCTTCGACACCGAAGACTTTCGCGTCGGCGCCGCTGCATTCAATGCAAAACAGAAGCCAGTCTTCAAGGGAAAGTGAAATGGGTCCGCTGAGTGGAATGAAAGTGGTTGAACTGGCGCATATCATGTCCGGCCCGGTGTGCGGCATGATGCTCGCCGACATGGGCGCGGATGTCGTCAAGGTGGAGAAAGTGCCCGATGGCGACGATTCCCGCCGCTTTTCACCGATCCTGCCGAGCGGCGAATCCGCGTCGTTCATGATCGTCAATCGCAACAAGCGCGGCATCGGCCTCAATCTGAAGAGCGAAGGCGGCCGCGAAGTATTGAAGCGATTGTTATCCGATGCGGACGTCGTCACCGAAAACTATCGCGCCGGAACGATGGAGAAATTCGGTCTCGGCTATGACACGCTCAAGGAACTCAATCCGGGACTGATCTATTGCGCGATCTCGGGCTTCGGCCGCACGGGTCCGTTCGGCGAGAAGGGCGGTTTCGATCTTATCGCGCAAGGCATGAGCGGCATGATGAGCATGACGGGCGAAGAGGGACGCGAGCCCGTCAAGGCCGGTTCGCCCGTGGCCGACATCAACTCGGGCATTCTCGCGGCGCTCGGCATCGCGGCGGCGTATGTGCAGAAGCTGCGCACCGGACGCGGCCAGATGGTCGACACGTCGCTCTTCGAAGCGGGGCTTCAGCAGATGTTCTGGCCCGCCGCGAGTTATCTCGCCGACGGCACGATTCTGCCGAAGATGGGTTCCGCGAACTCGACGAGCGCGCCGTATCAGGTCTTCAAGACGAGCGATGGCTGGATCAACATCGGCGCTGCCAACCAGAGCAATTACGAGCGCCTGCTCGACGTGCTCGATGCGCCCCAACTCGCAAGCGACCCGCGCTTCACGACGAACGCGCTGCGGCTTCAACATCGCGAGGCGCTGGTTGCGATCCTCAATGAACTGCTCGTGCGCCGAAGCACGGATGAATGGATGGCGCAGTTCGACCGCATCGGTCTGCCCGCTGGCCCGGTGCTCGATATCGCAGCGGCGCTCGCGCATCCGCAGACGATCGCGCGCGAGATGGTCGTCGAAACCGATCATCCGCTGGCCGGCAAGGTCCGAGGCCTCGGTCTTCCGATTCATTTTTCCGATGCGAAGCGCTCCGGAAATCGTCCCGCGCCGTTGCTCGGCGAGCACACGAGAGAAGTGTTGATGGAGTCGGGCTATTCGGCAACGGATGTCGATCGGCTGATCGAAGAGAAGGCCGTAGTAGCGCTGGCGCAGTAAAGACGCGATCAATCGCGCATGACAGAGTTCAGGAGACAAACATGAGTGGAATCATCACGCGTCGGGACTTCCTGACGACGGCGGGACTCGCCGTAGCCGCGACCGCGACGGGCCTGAGCCTGTCGAAGCGCGCATTCGCGCAAACCGCGCCCATCGTCCTCAAATACGCGAGCAGCCTGCCGGACAGTCATCCGCTCAACGCGCATATGCGCGAGGCCTCGGCGTCAATCAAGAAGGAGACGAATGGCCGCGTCGATCTTCAGGTCTTCGCGAACGCGCAAATGGGCGGCGACACCGACATGCTCTCGCAGGTCCGCGCGGGCGGCGTCGATTTCATTCCGTTGCCGGGTGCGATCCTGTCGACGCTCGTGCCGGTTGCATCGATCGAAAGCGTGCCCTTCGCGTTCAAGAACTACGACGCGGTCTGGGCCGCGATGGATGGCGATCTCGGCAAGCACGTGCGCGAGCAGGCCGCGAAAGCCGGCCTCATCGCGATGGACAAGGTCTGGAACAACGGCTTCAGGCAGATCACGAGTTCGACGCGTCCCATCATGACGCCGGCCGATCTCAAGGGCTTCAAGATTCGCGTGCTGGTCAGTCCGCTATGGACATCGATGTTCAAGACCTTCGGCGCGGCGCCCACCGGCATCAGCATCAACGAGACGTACTCCGCGTTGCAGACGAAAGTCGTCGAAGGTCAGGAGAATCCGCTCGTCGTGGTGCAGTCGGCGCGCTTCTACGAGGTGCAGAAGTACTGCTCGCTGACGGGTCATATCTGGAATGGCTTCTGGCTGCTCGCGAGCGGCAAGACCTGGCCGAAGCTGCCGAAAGATGTGCAGGACATCGTCGCGCGCAACATCAACGAAGCGGCGCTGAAGCAGCGTGAGGAAGTTATCCGCCTGAACCAGAGTCTCGAACCGATGCTCACGGCCAAAGGCGTCACGTTCAACAAGGTGGATCAGCAGGCATTCCGCGCCGACCTGCAGCAAAAGGGCTTCTACGCCGAATGGAAGAAGAAGTACGGCGATGCGGCATGGGGACTTCTAGAGAAGTATTCCGGGCAGCTTTCGTGAGCAAGGAGCGGATCATGAGCACTGACGTTTCTCTCGGGACCATGCCCGTTGCGGTTGCGAGCAAGCCTTCCGGCCCGGTTGCGAAAGCGGGACATGTCCTCGATACGTGCATCCGCTGGTCGACTGAACTCTGCGCGGCGGCGCTGGTGGTCGCCGAAGTGGTCCTGCTGTTCGCCAACGTGTTCTTTCGATACGTGCTTCACGATCCGCTGATCTGGGGCGATGAACTGGCGACGCTGCTGTTCATCTGGCTCGCGATGCTCGGCGCAGTGATCGCGTTGCGACGCCACGAGCACATGAGGCTCACGACGTTCATCGCGCATCTGAATCCGTCGAGGCGTGCTTTTGTCGACACGTTCGGGGCCGTGATCGTCATCGCGTTCATCATGGTGCTGTTGTCGCCGGCGTGGGAGTATGTGTCGGAAGAGTGGGCCATCACGAGCGCGGCGCTGGAAATCTCCAATGGTTATCGCGTTGCCGCGCTCGCCGTCGGCCTTACGCTGATGCTCGCGATTTCCGTCGCGCGTCTCATGGAGCAGGCGCGTCCGATGCACTTCGTGATCTCGGCGGCGGTGGTCGGCGGCATCGCGGCCGTGCTGATGACGTTCAAGGTCGCGATGACCGCGCTCGGCAACTGGAACCTCGTGATCTTCTTCGTCGTTGCGGTCGTGTTCATGGTGGTGATCGGCGTGCCGATCATGGTCGCGTTCGGGCTCTCGACCGTCGCGTACCTGAGCACGGTGACGCTGACGCCGATGCTCGTCGTGCTGGGCCGTATCGACGAAGGCATGTCGAGTCTGATCCTGCTCGCGATTCCGTTGTTCGTGTTTCTCGGCGCGCTGATCGAAGCGATGGGCATGGCGCAGGCGATGATCCGCTTTCTCGCATCGCTGATCGGGCATTTCAAGGGCGGGCTGTCGTATGTGCTGATCGGCGCGATCTATCTCGTCAGCGGCATCTCGGGTTCCAAGGCCGCGGATATGGCCGCCGTCGCGCCGGCGCTCTTTCCGGAGATGAAGAAGCGCGGCGAGGACGAGAACGAGCTGGTCGCGATGTTGAGCGCATCGGGTGCGATGTCGGAGACTATTCCGCCGAGTCTCGTGCTGATCACCATCGGCTCGGTGACGGGCGTATCGATTTCCGCGTTGTTCACGGGCGGCTTCATGCCGGCGGTCGTGGGCGCGCTCGCGATGATCGCCGTCATCTGGGTAAAGAACCGCAAGCGCGAGCTGAAGGAAGTCGAACGCGCGAAGCCGCGTGAAGTCGGCAGGGCGTTTCTGTTCGCGCTGCCCGCGCTCGCGTTGCCGTTCGTGATTCGCGCGGCGGTCGTCGAAGGAATTGCGACGGCAACCGAAGTGGCATCGGTGGGCGTGGCTTATACATTCGTCGTCGGCCTCGTGTTTTATCGCTCGTTCAAATGGAATCGCCTTTATCCGATCATCGTCGGCACGGCTTCGCTGTCGGGGGCGATTCTGATCATCATCGGCTGCGCGACCGCGATGGCCTGGGCGTTGACGCAATCGGGCTTCTCGCGTCAGCTCGCGCAACTGATGTCGACGGCGCCCGGCGGCTCGATGGGCTTCCTGCTGATATCGGCGGCAGCGTTCGTGTTGCTCGGCAGCTTCCTGGAAGGCATTCCCGCGATCGTGCTGTTCGGCCCGCTGCTCTTTCCGGTGGCGCGTTCGCTCGGCATCAATGAAGTCCATTACGCGATGGTCGCCATCTTCGCGATGGGACTCGGCCTCTTCGCGCCGCCTTTCGGCGTGGGCTTTTATGCGGCGTGCGCGATTGCGAAGGTCGATCCGGATGGCGCGATGAAACGCGTGTGGCCGTATCTCGGCGCGCTCGTCGTTGCGTTGCTGGTGCTGGTCGCCGTGCCGTGGATTTCCACGGGCTTTCTTCCCGCGAATTGACTGGCGATCGACGTATGCACATGAAAGACATCGCGCCGGACGAGATTCCGATCATCGATGCGCATCATCATCTGTGGGATCTTTCAGCGGGGCGCTATCCGTGGTTGCAGGGCGACTATCACGAAGCATTTTTTCTTGGTGACTATCGAAGCATTTGCCGAGATTTTCTGCCCGAGGACTATCTTGCGACGGTCAGCGCGCAACCAATCATAGGCACCGTGCATGTCGAGGCGGAACGGGCGCGCGATGAGCAGGTCGCGGAGACGCGCTGGCTTCACGAAGTGCACGACAGATACGGTTTTCCGGGCGCCGTGATCGCCCACGCGTGGTTCGATCGTCCTGATACGGAGGAGATTCTTGCGCAACACGCCGCCTATCCGCTCGTGCGCGGCATTCGCTCGAAGCCGGTGACATCGCGCGGTCCACATGAGCCACTCGACGATCTTCGCGGAACGATGCAAGACCCGGCATGGCTGCGAGGATTCTCGCTGCTCGACAGATTCAACTTCTCGTGGGACTTGCGCGTGCCGCCGTGGCATCTCGCCGATGCGGCTGAAGTGGCGAACGCGTTTCCGAATACGAAGATCGCGTTGAATCACACGGGCTTTCCATGGGATCGCAGCGACGAGGGACTCGCGCGCTGGCGACGGGGAATGGAGTTGCTCGCAAGGCAGCCGAACGTGTTCGTGAAGCTATCGGAATTCGGCCTGAAGGATGCGCCCTGGAACTACGACGACAATCGACAGATCGTCCTCGATGCGGTGTCGATCTTCGGCGCGGACCGCTGCATGTTCGCGAGCAATTTTCCGGTGGCGGGTTTGAGAGTGAGCTATGACGTTCTCGTCGATAGCATGAGAAGGATGCTCGAACCGCTCGGGCGCGAAGGGTTGGAAAAGATCTTCTATCGCAACGCGTTGCAGTTTTATCGCATGACCGTTTAGAGACTCGCCTATGTCAGATGTTATGGAACTTCGCCGCCGATTCCTCGAAAGCGGTGCGGACGACGATTTGCCTATCGCCGATGCGCATCAGCATTTCTTCGATGTCGGGCGCAATTACTATCCCTGGCTTGCGGACAAGCCGGTGAAGAATTTTCGCTACGGCAATTACGACAACATCCGGCGCACGTTTCTGCCCGATGACTATTTTCGTGCGGCGGGGCATCACAAGGTCGTGAAGACGGTGCTTATCGAAGGCGAGTGGAATCCGGCCGATCCGCTGGGCGAATTGCGCTGGGTGGAATCGCTGCAGCGCGAACAGGGCTTTCCGCACGCGATGAGCGCTCAGGCGTGGCTCGATCGCGAAGACGTCGATGAAGTCCTCGCTGCCTATGGCCGTCATCCACTGGTCAGAGGCATCCGGCACAAGCCTGCCGCCGTGCCGCGCGCCGAGCATCGGGACGACTTCGTTGCGCCGGGATCGATGCGCGATCCGAAATGGCGCCATGGTTACGCGAAGCTGCGCGCTCATGGATTACTGTTCGAGTTGCAAGTGTTCTGGTGGCATTTGATCGAAGCCGCGGAGCTCGCGCGCGATTTTCCCGACACGCAGATCGTGATCAATCACACCGGGTTGCCGTCCGATAGATCGGAAGAGGGCTTGCACGCATGGCGCGAGGCGCTCGAATGTGTCGCGCGCGAGCCGAATGTGCATCTCAAGATTTCGGGAATCTGCATCCCGGGGAAGCGCTGGAGCGTCGAGTCGAATGGGGCCGTGGTGCGTACTGCCATCGACGTGTTAGGTGCGCAGCGTTGCTCGTTCGCCAGCAACTATCCGGTCGATGGTGTCGTGGATCGCATGACCGATATCTTCGATGGATTCAAGGCGATCGTGCGGGGGTATTCGGTCGAGGATCGGCTACGGCTTTTTTATGATAATACGGCGCGGGTTTATGGGATTTGAAGGGGCGCGGCTCGGCCTTCACGCGGAGAGAAGAGTCGGGGCGAATTCGGGCGAGAGACATTCCTCGACGAAAGTGGCGAACTGTCGTGCCTTGCTGCTCGCCATGCGCCCAGTCGGATAGAGCGCCGATAGCGCGATGCCCGGCAGGTTCCAGTCATCCATTACAGCGACGACAAGTCCCGACTTCAGTTCCGGCGCGAATGCCCATTCGGATGCAACGGCAAGCCCCATATCTGCGAACACCGCGGCGCGCAACCCTTCCGTTGCGGATATCTTCACGCGACTTTGCAGCTTGATCGATTGTTCGACAGTGTCCCTTCTGAACGTCCAGTCCTCGCCACCGCCCATGTCGCGTGAATAGACTATCGCGTGATGCTCGAGCAGGTCCACAGGTGTCGACGGTTTGCCGCATCTTGCAAAGTACGAGGGCGTCGCAAGCACACGACGCCGGGCCTCGCCGATGCGTTTCGCGGTCATATTGGAATCGGCCAGATTGCCCATACGCAGGGCAAGATCGACGCCTTCTTCGACCAGATCGATATTGCGATCATCAAGTACAAGGTCGACGTCGAGATCGGGATGCTGGGTCAAAAACTCGGGTAACTTCGGAACGATGTGCAGCCTTGCAAAACACACTGCAGCCGACACACGGAGCTTTCCTGTCAGAGCGGCGGCGGTGCCCCTTGCAGCGACCACGGCTTCTCCCGACTCCTCGACTGCGCGCTTCGCACGCGCGTAGAAATTCTGCCCCGCCTCGGTCGGCGTCAATGCGCGCGTTGAACGCAACAGTAATTTGACGCCGAGCCAATCCTCCAGTTGCGCCACCGCTTTGGACACGGCTGGCTGACCGATATCGAAGTGTCTTGCCGCCGCCGAAAACGAGCCTGCGTCGACGACGCGAATAAAGATTTCGAACGCTGCAAGGCGATCCATCGGCATTCTCCTGAGCCACACGAGCGTTGTGGTTTGGTCATAGCGTACCCCACATGTCGGGCGGCGTGCAGCGATCCCGCGCGGGTACTCACGCGGACTTATGCAGATCTGGAATAGGCCTCATCCTCGCAGGCGGCTATTTCACGCGCCCAGGATTCTCTACATTTCATCTCAACGCATCGCGTGACGCACCGCTTCCCACGGTGCTCAACTCACTCTCAAAGGTACCATCATGGCCAAGCTGTTCACTTCGACGAAAGTCGGCGCATTCGACCTCGAACATCGTGTCGTCCTTGCCCCGATGACGCGCCTGCGCACCATTCAGCCCGACGACATTCCGAGCCCGATGATGGCCGACTTTTACGGCCAGCGTGCTTCCGAAGGCGGTCTCGTAATTATCGAAGCCGCAAGCATTTCGACGCAGGCGCGCTCTTATCTCGGCGCCGCAAGCATCTATCACAATGGCCAGGACGCGGGCTGGAAGGCGATTGCAGACGCTGTGCATGCCAAGGGTGGCCGCGCGATCCTGCAACTCATCCACGGAGGCCGTCAGAGCCATGTCGAGGTCAATGACGGCGCGGACCCCGTCGCTCCGTCATTCGTGCCGTTCGACGGCGTCGCGCTGACGAGAGATGGCTTCGTGCCCGTATCGCCGCACCGTGCGCTGAAAATCGAAGAGATCGCGGGAATTGTCGAAGACTTCCGGCAGGCTGCGCAAAGGGCGAAGAAAGCGGGCTTTGATGGCGTCGAATTGCACGGCGCAAATGGCTATCTGGTCGACCAGTTCATTCAGGATGGCACGAACAGGCGCACGGACGAATACGGTGGCCCGATTGAAAACCGTGTGCGCTTCCTGCGCGAAACGCTCGAAGCGTTGATCTCCGTGTTCGGTGCGGATCGCGTCGGTGTGCGCATTTCGCCGTCGGGTGAATGGGGCGGCGTCTCGGACAGCAACCCCGAAGCGACGTTCAGTTACGTCGCGAAGGTGCTGGATTCGTACGGGATCGCTTATCTCCATGTCATCGAGCCGCGGGTCAAGGGTGACGACACGCTGCATCATGGTCATCCCGTCGTCGCCGCTGCCTATCTGCGCCCATACTTTTCCGGCCCGATCATCGTCGCAGGTGGATTTGATCGCGAGAGTGCAATCGATATCGTCGAGTCCGGCGTTGCCGATCTGGTTGCTTTCGGGCGCCACTTCTCGTCGAACCCCGACCTTCCGCACCGTCTTGCACACGATCTGCCGCTGACGCCTTATGTTCGTGCCGCATTCTGGGGTGGAAGCGAAGAGAACTACTCGGATTTCCCGACGTACGAAGTGCAGCAAGAAGCGTTTCGTGCCGTGCGAGACGAAAGCGCCGAGACGGCTTGACGAAGCGCTGCGACGTTTCGACCGCGAGGGATGTCGATCATGACGAACGACGCTGGCGTAGCAGGCACGCGTGTCGACGCGATGGCTGAACTCGCGATGGCATCGGTCTCGGTCGCCGTCACTCATGCGCTGCACGCGGGCGCTCTCGCGCCTTGGTTTGTGTTGCCCGACAGGAAGGGCAATCGCGTTGCGCTGGATGAGCTACTGCGTTCGGGTCCTGTCGTGCTCAATTTCTTGCGCGGCTCGTGGTGCTCGTTTGGTGAAGAGCGTCTCGCGCGCTTCTTTGCAATGCACGAGCGCATTGGCTCGGAGGGAGCGACGGCTGTTGCCGTTGCTCCACCCGACACATCGATGCATCAACATGACAGATTGCCGATGGCTGTGCTCGTTGACACGGACCTTCGGCTTGCAAGGGCATTCGGTCTGACGTTCGATCTGCCTGAGAGTCTTCGCGACCATTATCTCGAACTTGGCTACAAGCCGCCCAAGCCAAGGAAGTGCGGAGATTTTCTGGTCCCTGTTCCGGCGACCTATCTGATCGACAAGGACGGTATTGTCGTCTTCGCACATGTCGACTTCGACTATCGAAACGGGTTCGGAGAGGAATCGTTGTTGAAGGCGGTCCGGGCGCTGCACGGACGGCGTGACGGCTTCAGGATCGCATTTCCACGTCTCACTCCATACTAATTATGTGCCGCCAAAGCAGCTACGTCGGCTTCGAGAGTCGGTGGCATGTCTTCTCGCATAAAGTCGAGCCACATGCGAATCTTCGCATCAATGTATTGACGTGAAAGATATCGCGCATACACATTCAGGCTCTGAAGAGAAAATTGAGGTAGCACGCGGATCAACTCGCCGGATTGCAATCCAGGTAGCGCGGACGCCGCGGGTAACAATCCAATGCCCAGGCCCTGCCGGATGAGCACTTCCATAGCGTCCGAAAGATTGACAGAAAAAACCGAGGGACCGGGCGACACCGCTCTCGGACCATTGGGGCCGTCGAATATCCATTTGCCGTTTGGAAACACAGGATTCGTTAGCTGAAGGCAGGTATGCTTTCGCAGATCTTCGAGGTCGACTGGCGCGCCGAACTTTCGGATGTACGTTGGTGAGGCACACACGACACCTGCGACCGTGCCAAGGCGATGCGCAATCAGCCCTGAATCCGGAAGGCTCGGTGCAAGAATGAGAGATGCGTCATAACCGTCGTCGAGAAGGTCCGGTACGGATTGGGAAAACGTGAGGTCAACTTTCACCGAAGGGTAACGCGTATGGAAGCGCAGTAGCGACGGGACAATGTGATGCTGCCCGAAGTTGGACATCGAATGGATTTTCAGCGTTCCTGCGGGACTCACTTGCGCATCGCTTGCTTCGGCCTCTGCGAGATCGATCTGAGAAAGTATCTTGTGGCAATGATCGAGGTAACGTTCACCCGCCTCCGTTAGCGCAACCTTGCGCGTCGTCCTGTTCAGCAGGCGGGTGCGCAAATGGGTTTCCAGATGCGAAACAGCACGTGAGATCTGACCCGTCGTCATGTTCATCTGTCGTCCGGCGGCGGAAAAGCCGCCGTCTGTTACGACTCGCGCAAAGACGCGCATGCTTTCAAGCGTATCCATAACATCCTTGTCGTTCGATTCAACTGATCGGCCCGTCTGGACATGGGCCGCATGCCTCCGTTGCGTGTCTTATTTGAAGAGAGATGCCGGTTATTCCGCGCGAGGACGTGTTGTTTAACTCTCTCAATCGGATTGGACGAAAGCTCCTGCCGCTTAATTCGTCTTCCGTGGCACCTGTGCTGCCGCCATCAATCCGTTAAGCGCAATTCGGACGAGTGCGCCTCCCGTTGGTCCTGCGTGAAACTGAACGGCGGTGCCGTAAGTCAACTCCATCACCAACGCGCCGAGTTCAAGTGCCGTGGCGGGCGCGCGTCCCTTCGGAAAGGCTCGGAGGATCAACTTGCCCACGATCGTCCATTGCTTGCTGAAAAGCTCCGTGTGTCTTTTCGTGAGTGCCGCGTCTTGCTTCGCGTGCCGGATCAAATCGAGGACCAAGGGCCGCATATCCGGTTCGTGCGGATGAGTGTCAGCCCACGCGCAAACGGCTTCGATGATTTCCTCGGGGGTAGACACACCGGCAAGCGCCGCCTGGATCTTTTCTATGTTTTGTTGGGTGGTCGCTTCCACCAGTTGCAGAAAGATATCTTCTTTCGATTCGAAGTTTGAGTAGAACGCGCCTTTCGTGAAGCCCGCTTCGTCGGCGATCCGGTCGATGGACGCGCCGCCCAGTCCTTCACGCGCAAACACCTTGGCGGCAGCGAGCATCAGCTTCTCTCGCGTCTGTGTTCGGCTCTCTTCTCTCGTCAACCTGGGCATTCCGGGGATCCCTTCTGAAAATATGCAGCATTATGTCCGGGCGGCGCTGGCGGAATCGATATGCACGGTAGGAACGACAGACATTCCAACGCGAAGTCGGCTTGCGGCTGGCTGGCCCGGATCGATGGAGATCTTGACCGGGAGTCGCTGAACCACTTTCGTGAAGTTGCCTGTCGCGTTGTCAGGTGCAATCGGTGAGAACGCGATCCCGCTGGCAGGGGCAAGACTGTTGACGTGGCCGTGGATGACCGTTCCAGACAACATGTCGATCTTGATTGTAACTGCTTGCCCAGGCTGAACATGCCGCAGCTGGGTTTCACGGAAATTGGCCTCTACATAAGCTTGCTGCAATGGGACGACCGCGAGCAGCGGTGCGCCAACGTGCACGTACGCGCCGGTGCGGACGGTGCGTTGTCCCACGATGCCGTCGATTGGCGCGACGATCCGCGTATAGGACAGATTCAACTCTGCGGCATGCAGTGCTGCCTTCGCCTTCTCGACGTTCGCTGCAGCTTGCCGTTCCTGAGCAAGCAGAACGTTCAGCTGATGTTGGGCCGCGTCGCGTGCGGCGATATCTTGTGACTGGCGAGCGCTCGCGATCTGCAAGGCGGATTCGGCTTGCTGCTGCTCCTGAATCGTGCCCGAGCCGTCTTTCGCAAGATTCAAGTAGCGGCGGGAATTCGCGGCAGCGAAATTCACGGAGGCAACGTCGCCGACGATCGCAGCGTTAGCCTGCTGGATCAGGCTATGCTGCTGAATGGCGCTTGCCTCGAGCCTGGCTACGTCCGCCTGCGCGTTTTCAACGTCGGCCTTTGCGCTGGCCAAGGCCACCGCGAAGTCGCGGTCGTCGATCACGGCAAGTAACTGTCCTTTGTGCACAGTCTCGTTGTCCTCCACGAGGACGCTCGCGATATTGCCGGCGACTTTCGGTGCAACGAAGGTGGAGTCGGTCGTTACGTAGGCGTCAGTCGTGGTCTGCTCCGACGATCGCCCTTCGTCGTGGTTGTACAGATACAGGCTAGCTGCGGCGGCGGACGCGAGCATGATTGCCATGGCGATTTTTGCTGGTCGTGGAAGAGACATAACGGTCACTTGGAAGGATTGTTCAATATGGGCGGCTTGATGTACTGGAGCCTCAAGACAAATGGAATCAGCAACACAGAGAGTGTCCCCAGAATCAGGTAAGCGTCGGCGATCGTCAGAACGAACGATTGCCGTGAAATGCGTTCCGCAAGATCGCCGAGCGCTTCGGTAGCGGTAGTGTGATGTCCCAACCTGATCATTCCGTTCCCGGCCGCGTAATCCAGAATGATGTTGGCGTGCATCTTTTCCCGAAGGGTAAAGACGCGTTCAAGCAAGGCATCTCCCAGCAATGTTCCGAAGGCGCGAAACATATTGATAATCCCCGATACGACCGGACCTTCCATCGGTTGAACGACGCTGGTCGCAAGGAAAAGCAAGGAGATGACGGCCATCGGCTGTCCCACTGCCTGTAGCGCTTGGCCGATCAGGAACTCGTGCACGATCCATTCTGATGTCACATGCGCGTTCACCAGACATGACGCCGCGAGACATGCGAGGCCGAGCGCAAAGACGTGCCGCGCATCGATCCATCGCTTGTAGAGAAGATATGAGACGGAAGGGCCGCAGAAGATCTGCGGCAGTCCTACCGACAGTCCGATCCCTGCGATGTACGGTGTCCGAAACCCGTGCACCTCCGCCAGATATTGAGCCGGCAGGAGCGAGCCGGATAGCAGGACAACAACCAGCCCGATAAAGATCGTGAAACCGAGGCCGAGGTTTCGGCGATGAAGCAATTGGAGCTTGATGAATGGAAGAGGATGAAACCACTCGGCAAGCACGAATACAACGAGCAAGAGCGCGCCGACGCAAAAGAGCCAGCTAATGAGTGCGTCATTGAACCAGTCGTAGCGTTCGCCCTGCGTCAATCCAAGGCCGATACACACGAGACCACAGACGCCGCTGATCAAGCCAATCCAGTCCAGGTTCTTGAGTCGCTCCAGGCGGACAGGATCCTGCGGGATTCCCCACGCAACGGCCCAGCCCGAAAAGAGTGCAAGCGGAACGATTTGCCAGAATGTCAGATGCCAGTTGGACAACGTGTCGGTGTACGTCGCGGAGAGCCAGGTGGCGACGTTCGAGGAGAAAGTCGCGGTCATTGCATACAGCGCCAGTCCGTACAGCCTTAGCGAAAGAGGGAAGAAGCGCAGCGCGGCCGCCATCAGCACAGGAATGAGCAATCCGCCGAAGAACCCTTGCATGCATCGCAGCGCCAACAGTGCTTCGAAGCTGGGCGCAAGCGGTGTCAGCAGCCCAAACACGCTGAAGGCAGTAACGACGGACACGTGAAACCGTCTGAACGAAAACGTTACAGCGAACCAGGTCGCGAAGGGCATGGCCGCAAGCTCGAAAGCCGAGTACAGACTGCCGATCCAGCTGCCTTCGTCGGAGCCGACACCAAATGCTGTTTTGACGTCGACGAGAGACAAGCCGCCGATTCGACTGTTCAAACCCGACATCATTGCAGCGGCAAAGACTCCCAGGACGCCCATCAAGATCCGGCCGTCGAATGGGTGCGGTGCGGCCGGTGTTGGTTGCGACGGGGCGACATGCTGCATCGACCTGTTTGCTATCGGATTTCGCATACTATAAAGTATCGTAATACTATGTCGTATTTCAAAGGACGAACACATGAATACTTCCGTGTCCGAATGGCATGAAGTTATCGAATCAGAGTCGGTTGCGTGGGTGCGTGATCTCGATGCAAACCTGTTCAGCGTCGGCCATCGCAGGCTATATGTCTGGCAGGACGAGCTGGATGGTCAATGGCGCTGGGAAATCGAGACATTCAGCGGAACAGGGGAGGCGGGATCAGGTGCGGCCGATAGCCTTGCAGAAGCTCGACTCGCTGCGGACCTTGCCGCTGAGAAGCTCTCGAGATCGATTGGCTAACCTCCTGCCGCCCGCCTGACGGACACCGGACGTTCGATTGTCGCGCGGGCGTATGAGCCGCTGCCGCCTTCGGGCGCGTCCCAGCCACCGCCAAGGGCCTTATAGAGCTTTACGAGCGAGACCGAAACGTTCGTCTGGCTTTGCGAAAGTGCGGTTTCGCTGGCTAGCAGGTCACGCTGAGCGATGAGCACGGACAGGAAAGTCGATGCGCCCTGACCGTAGCGATTCTTCGCCGTTTCGAATGCGATACGGTTTTCATCGACGGCGATGCTGAGTTGCATATTTCGAAGCTGGTCGCTGCGATACGCGGTGATGGCGTCGTCTACTTCATGCCACGCACCGAGCACCGTGCGTTGATACTGGATTGCGGCTTCTTGCTGCCTTGCTTTGGTCAACGCGAGCGTCCCCACGAGGCGGCCGCCTTCAAAAATTGGAAGATGCAAGACCGGACCGAACGCGAATTGTCGCGCGCTCCAGTCGCCTGCTTCGCTGAACTTCAAAGCCTGAATGCCGAAACTGCCCGTCAAACTGACGGTCGGATAGAAGTTCGCTTTGGCCGCGCCGATGTCCGCAGTTGCAGCGTGCAACTCCGCCTCGGCGCGCAGGATATCCGGTCGGCGATGCGCTAGTTCGGAAGGGAGTCCAACAGGCACGCTATCGGGTGGGGCTGGAACGTCCGCCGTCTTCGCGAGTTCGTCATCGAGCGCATGGGGAGCCTCGTCTACGAGAAGCGCCAACGCATTCATGAGCGCAGACACCTGCCGTTCGAGTTCTGGTATCGAAGCACTGACCGTTGCCATTTGCGCAGCGGCGCTCGCACTATCGTAGTGCGTTGCAACGCCTTCGTCCTCGCGGTGTTTTGCAAGACGAAGACTGGCACGAGCGATATCCTGATTTTTACGTGCGATGCCGAGCGTGCTCTGGACACCGCGAAGTTCGAGATACGTCCGTGCGACTTCCGCAGAAACAGACACTCTCACGCCTTCGGCTTCCAGCTCTGTGGCCTCTGCGGTGGCCAGCGCGGATTCTCGTGTTCGGCGTACTCGGCCCCAGAGGTCTAGCTCCCAGCTCGCGTCGAAACCGTACTGCCAGAGGTTGTAGGGCGCAGCGCCACCGCTTCCGCTCAAAGAACTCGTTCCGTAAGGGTCCGCGCCGTTTGCCGCTGTGGCGCTGACCGGGCTCGATGGTCCACTCAACTTCAATATTCCGTTTGGGCTGGCTCGCTCGCGCAGTTCAGATGCGTTGGCGCTGATTGTCGGGTAAAGGTCCGCGCCCGCGATGCGCAGCCGGGCCCGGCTTTGACCTATCCGCGCCTGTGCAGACCGCAAGTCCAGGTTTTGTGCCGCCGCACGGGCTTCGAGCGACGTTAGCAGCGGGTCGTTGAGCAGCGTCCACCACGCCGGATTCAGGCGCTGATCTGTCAGGCGGCTGGGGACATCGTTCGCGCTCATGGAAAGCGATCGAGGTGGCGGCGTCACTTCCGGCGATCGGAAATCCGGTCCCACGCTGCACGCGGCCAGGCCCAAAAGTGCGATTACGGATAGCGAAGCTCGCACTGTACGTTTCAAACACATCTCGATCTTCCAGCATGTTTTAGGGGACGCCGCGAGCGTTGAACGAACGCTCGAAATTTGGACTCGAAATCAGGTCGCAGCACTTTAAATGCACTACTAAGCTTCTTGTGCCGCGTTTTTTGATTAACTCATTCCGCTCGCGACGCTTGAACCGGCTTCGGTTGGTTCGCTGTCTGCGTTCGACGATCTTCCGCGATGCGCAAACTTTGCGGGTAGTGGACCCAATCGCCGGGGTTGTAACCCTGCTGCTCGAGTTCTGCAAGTTCTGCGCGCGCCTGCACACGATTGAATGTGTCAGTGCTCTGCGCAGTCGCAGAAAGGGGGATCACAGAGAAAACTAACGAGAGGTAGAGCGCGAAACGAAATTTCATGGCTGGCGACTCCCAAATTTGGTGGGGGAAATACTGATCAGCCACTAAGATACCATAAAGTATTCGAATACGTTTAAGTATCTAAGGAAAATTTCCACGGAGATGGGAGGAGGCCGCGAGGGAGAAAATCGATGATCCGAGATCGAGCGGATAGAACCGGCTAGAGCGACAGACCGTCCTTGACCACCGAGATCAAGGCTTCAGCGAGATGCTCTGCGGCGAGTACGCCGGCCGACAGTCACCACCTGCGCGTCGGAATGCGGGGTGGCCGGGACCGTTGAATCAAGCGTGACCAACAGGATCTTTGGAAGCAATGCGAAGTGGTTTGCCAATCCAGAACAGTCTGATCTGGTTTTGATATCTGTGGCCTGTTGGAGGCTACCCGCAGCGTTGCATCATAGGTTCGGGTTACGGGAATTCCACCCTAGTTCCTGAAAATCCGAGGTGGTATTGTTTCGAACCCATCTTGTGCGTTACCTTCGCGCTGGCCGACCTGACAGCGTAGCAACGCAGGATGGCCGAAGCGCACGCAACGAGTGCACAAGAAGCCGGAGACGTCTCGTGGATATTTACCTAAGCATAGAAGCATTCGTACGCGTCGCGGAGTCCGGTAGCTTTGCGGCCGCAGCGAGGCAGATCGGTGTCGCCAAATCCGTCATCAGCACGCGGGTTCAGCAACTTGAGGAGCATCTCGAGGTATCTCTGTTTCATCGCTCGAGCAGGGCGGTGAAATTGTCGGAGTTCGGCGCTTCGTACTACTCCGAGTGTCATGATCTTATCGGCCGTATGCAAGCCCTTTCGCAGCGCTCCCGCGATACAACGACTGCGCTAACCGGCACTCTGAGAATCGCGGCCTTGAACGGATTTGCGCTGGAGCATCTCCCGGACGTGATTGCGACCTTTCGAAAGAACTATCCGCATATCGATTTCGACGTCTTTGCCAACGACCAGGTCGTAGATCCTGTTCAGGAAGGATACGATGTTGTACTGCAGATCTTTCCGCCCGCGTCGGAATCTCTGATTGAGCGTCGCCTATTCCGAATGCGCGGCGTGTTCGTGGCTACCCCGGGATATCTCAAAGAGAAGTCACCTATTTCCACTCCGGATGATCTTTGCGGCCACGATTTCGCCTGTTACCGATACTACCCGTGGCGTAACCGTTGGTCGCTCGATAACGGCTCACAGCACAGCGAGATTTCGCTGGTTCCCACGCTGCGTTCCAACAGCGTACATCTGATTCAGGAGTTTGCTCGTAGAGAGGTGGGGATCGCCTATTTGCCAACTATGGTGGTCTACCGTGATCTTTTGGAAGGGCATCTCGTTCGCGTTCTTCCCGATTTCGAGACCGATGTACCTTATTTTTCTGCGGTCTATCCAACTTCACATCGCACTACGGCTAAGGTCAAACTGTTCCTTGATCTTCTCTCTTCGACGTTTTCGATGGAACCGGAATGGGACAGGTTGCTCGGCTTGTCCCAAGAAAAAAGCGAGTGATCGTGCCGGACAGGCTAATTGGTTCGATGTCCGTCCTGTGGCCTGCCGCATCGTTCGTTTGACGGGCAGGCCTTGATTAAAAGCGCGTTTGAATCCCTACGCGCCCTATACATTGAGAACGGCTGCTCGAAGGTCCGAAGGTTCCGTTGATAGATGCCGTCGCACCGGAGTTTGCGATCTGATAGACAACGTCGACATACGTCGTTGTCCGCTTGGACAGAATATATTGAGCAACGGCCGTCACCTGGTGCGCATGGTTTCGATCGACTACCTCATTCCCCCACATGTACATGTAGTCCGCGCCGAACGCAATTGAAGACGTGAATCGATAAAGGCCGCCCGCCTGCACCATATTGACTGTTGCTCCATTGGCGGTATTCCGGGTGTTCGTGAAGAGAGCAGATATCTGACTGGATCCAATCTTATATCGCACCCCGGCACCGATGTTCTGGATGGCTCCGCCTCCCAGCTCCGCATATCGTACGGACGTATAGGCGGCGCCAATGGCGAACGGACCCGCGGCAAAACTTCCACCCGCGCTCGATGCGCTATTTTGTCTGAAGTTGCCGGCTGTATTTCCGAACGCGAAAAGATAGCCTACCGACATCCCAGCGAATGTCGGAGACTTGTACTTTATCGAATTCGATAACGGCTGACTTCCACTCATGTGATCGAAGTCATATGCCTCGCCGGGAGGTGAATCCGGGAGTGCGAGTTTGGCGAACGGGCCATCACGAAAGTTGTAGAAGCCGCCCACGTAGGCGGCAGCGTCCGCATCGACATCGCCGAGGAGCGTGTCGACCATGAAGTCTTGCTGGCGACCGAAGGTCAAGGTGCCGAGATGATCGTCCGCCAGGCCGACAAAGGCTTCTCGAGAAAACAGCAGGCCGCTTGCCTGATCCGCATTACTCTTGAATCCAACGATCGAACCCGTGCCGAGCATATACTGCGCGACGAGTCTAAACACGGCTTTGGTGCTCGCGTCGATATCCTCGCTGCCTTGCAATCCAAAGAGATTAGGGACGCCGATTCCATCGTCCATCTTCCACGACGACGAACCCCCGCGATTGCTTATGTATGAAATACCCGCATCGACGAGTCCAAACATGACGACGCTATTTTGAGCGTGGACGCACGGCGCGACCGTGAACAAGCTCGCTGCGATAAAACCAGCTTTTTTCATCTTTCCCTTCCGTTCAATTCTGAAAAGCGGAGGCGCAGACGATCTCCGATGCCGCGAGAAGTTCTGATTCTCGCGTCATGCGGTTCGGCCTGATCGGATCGATACTCGTTTTAAGGACGTCTTCGACATCTACCGAAGAGCGGTCTGACAGTGGGTGTCTCTGTCAGACCGTCGGATGTCGTGATGTCATGCAGCGAGGAGTTGCGGCTCGATAAACCTTCGTCCGTTCAGCTTTTCGAAATCGAGGAGGATCTTGCGCATGACGGCTCGATCGGTGCCGGCGTGTTCGAGCATGGCGGTGTCGCGCGCGCGTTGTGCCGGGTCGCTCTCCTTCATCCAGGTGAAGTTGGCCGTAGCCGTGGGAGAGGTGAATTCGAGAAAGACCTTGCGGCGATCGATCGCATATTCATCGAGCAGCTTGAGCGACGCGCCCTCCTTGATCACCGAGATCAAGGCCTCGGCGAGATGCTCCGCGTCGAGTACGCCGCCCGACAGTCCAAGGCCACCCATTGGATTGGTTGCGTGAGCGGCATCACCTGCCAGGATCACACGGCCACGACGGAACTCGGGCGCGCATCGCTGGTGAACGCGATATGGGTTGAGATGGTCAACCCGGTATTGGTCAGGCGTCGGCGCTCCAGGCAGCAGACGTTTGAAGCGCTCGGGCAGGCGCTGACGGACTTCGGCCTCTGATATCGACGGATCTTCTCCGTAGCAGACCCGCCACAAGCCACTTTGATCGAGCTGGACGACGACCGCCCAGTCGACGGGATCGTGGACGAAATTGGCGCGTGAATAGCCGTGCAGCGAGAAATCATAGAAGACGTTGGTGGCCACGAGGCGCTCGGCCCACGTAATGCCGTCGAAGGTAAGGCCGACCTTCTCGCGCACCGTGCTGCGTGCGCCATCGGTTGCGGCGACCCAGCGCGTGCGCAACCGTGTCGTGCCACCGGGGCCACGGGTCTGAAGCGTGACCCACGAAGCATCCTGATCGATGGCCTCGACGCGATGATTCCAGCGGATATCCACATTGGGCAGGGTGCGCAAGTGCTGCACGATGACGTTGGACACGTGGTTTTGTCCAAGCAGCAGCATGTATGGGTAGTCCGTGTCGTGAGCGAGGACGCTCCAGTCCATTGTCGCGATGAGCGAGCCGTCACCGTGCCGATAGGCGAAGTCCGGACACCACACTGCACGTTTGCGGATGTCATCGAGCAGGCCGAAGCGATCCAGCGCGGCGGCGGTGGGTGGCATATAGGCTACGGCTCGCGGTGAGGGCGAAACAGCTGGCTCCGCCTCGAGCACGATAACCCGCACGCCTGCCTTGCCGAGCTTCAGGGCGGTGAGCAGTCCGACGGGACCGCCACCGATGACCACCACGCCGTCTAACGTTTCCATGTCTTGTCTCCTATTGATGTGCTTATGCGGGGAATGTCCCGCCACCTGCGCGTCGGACTGCGGGTGGCCGGAACAGTTGAATCAAGCGTAACCAACAGGATTTATGGAAGCAATGCGAAGTGGTTTGCCAATCCAGAACAGTCTGATCTGGTTTTTGTGCCGTCATTCTGGTGAATCGAGAGGGTAATTCCGGTTGACACGATTTTAATGTCGACGCCTTGGCGTCTGACGCCCTTCGATGTTCGACGGAACGCACCGTGCGGATATGCCAATCGGATCGTTCGTGAAAGCCGAACAGTGACGCGGTTGTCTTGTTTAATGGTCCTGCTTATGCTGAAAGTGGCAGACGGATCGTGAGCCGGATAGGTTGCAATCCGCCACAGGACTATGGAGTGCATTCCATCGGTCATATTGCCTTCGGGCACAGACACTAACTCAGGAAGAGACATGACGACCAAAATTCAGATCGTTTTCTATAGCTCGTATGGCCATATCTACAAGATGGCCGAGGCGATTGCGGCCGGTGCGCGGGCAGTCGGAGACACCGAAGTCACGCTATTGCAGGTGCCCGAACTGGTACCCGAAGATGTTTTGGTCAAAAGCGGAGTCAAAGGCTATCGCGCCGCGTTCGGCAGCATTCCTTTCGCGACGCCGGAGGTGCTGGCGGAAGCGGACGCGATCATCTTCGGTACACCGACGCGGTTCGGCAACATGTGCGCGCAGATGCGTAATTTTCTCGATCAAACAGGCGGGCTATGGATGTCGGGCGGACTGATCGGGAAGGTCGGCAGCGTCTTCACGAGCACTGCGTCGCAACACGGTGGCCAGGAAACGACGATCACCAGCTTTCACACGACCCTTCTTCATCACGGGATGGTGATCGTCGGCGTTCCGTACTCGGAGCAACGTCTCGTCAACATGAGCGAAGTATCGGGCGGAACGCCGTATGGAGCGTCGACCCTGGCGGGAGCGGATGGTTCGCGTCAGCCCAGCGACAACGAGCTTCAGATCGCCCGGTTCCAGGGAGAACACGTCGCGACGATTGCCAAGCGATTGACTGGCAATTCGAAATGACATGCTTCGCGTGAGCGGAGTTGGAATTGGAATTGGAAGCCTTTAGTGTCGCATGGCATGGCGATTTCGTATCGCCATGCTGCTTCGCGCTGTCACACAGACGGCATCTAGCGCATTCCTTTAACGGCATGATGCTAGGTAGAAATCCCGACATCTTATCCGAAGACTCGATGTTCGCGATTCCAGAACGTTCCGCGCATTGATGAACGCATAACCTCCGTCTAATCTTCAGTCACGCAACAGTTCACGGAATCAAACGGAGGCAGAAATGCAAAAGACGTTGTTTGGAAGCTTGAATAGCTTTAAGAAGGGATCCATCGAGATCATTAGCGGCAAGGCTGAGCATTACGCGATGTCGAATGTTTTCGAGGTTGCTGGCGCTGCAAAGCCATACGAAAAAATTGTCGTTGGAAAGAATCTCAAGTATGTGATCGAAACCATTCGTGCGGAGGGCGCTTCGCCCTGGTTCTGTGCGTCGCACGATGAATTCGTCGTAGCGATCGATGGCGAAATCGATGTGCATTTCGTCAAGCCATCAGACGGGCCGCTCGTCGACCCGGCGGTTGAAGGCAGCGTTCTTCTCGATAAGGATCCTGCTGGGCAGAGCATGGGACGCGTACGGTTGCGCCGGGGCCACCAGGCACTGTTGCCCGCTTGCGCCGCATATCGTTTCGACGCGGTGACCACGGGGGTACTTCTTCTTCAAACTATTCGTGGTCAGCATTCGGTCGAAAAGTGGGCCGACATCTGTGTGCGTTGATTCACCTTTACGACAAGCCAGTTTCGGAGTTCATATGGAAAACAGAAGCAATCAGAAATCTGTCTCCGCGAGTGATGCGGACGCAGTAACCGGATATCGTGCATTCCGGCTTGGCGATTTCGAATTCAGTCGGGACTCGTATTTCGCGACGGTGAAGTGGCCGTCGAAAGGGCAAACCCGTACGCATCAGATTCCGGTCGACGACTTTCTGCGCGCCATGATGCGCGATGTCGCGTGGGGATTCTTCTACGGCTGGGTCAACTTCGATCACGTGCTTGGTACCCGCAACCATTACGGCAAGGTCGATCTGTATGCTGGCACGTACAACGCGAGCTTCAAGGAAGCGGGGATCGATTACGTGCAGCAGTTCGACACGCCGCTAATCATGGCGACGTTCAAGGAGATCCTCAAGGATTGGGTCAATGAAGGCTTCGACCCGTTCGCGGCGCCCGGGGAAACCGGTTCTGCTTTTGGCGATAAGAATGGCGATAACCTCGAGGCAATAGAGCGCTTTCGCATTGCGACGAAGCGCATGCCAGGCATTGAGGGCGATTCACCATTGCGCGACGACCTTCCGGTTAATCGCCACTTTGCGGATGTCGAGCAGGACGAGCCAGAGATTCACGCCGAGCCTGGCTTCGAACAGGAGTTGCACGCATTCAGCCTGTTCAAGTATCTGTCGCGTTCGGACGTGACATGGAATCCGTCGGTTACCTCGGTGTGTCAGCAAAGTCTCTTTTGCCCGACCACGGAGGAATTCATGTTGCCGGTGTTTCACGGCAATGACCGCGTCGAATGGTTTCTGCAGCTCTCGGACAAGATCATCTGGGACATTGCTGACAAGGATAGCGGCGAGCCGCGCGCGCGCATCACGATGAACGCGGGCGACATCGCGGCGATGCCAGCCGACATCCGTCACAAAGGTTATTCGCAGAAGCGTTCGATGCTGCTGGTGTGGGAGAACGCCACGCCTGATCTGCCGAAGCGCTATGAAAGCGGCGAATTGCTGCCGTATCCAATCCAGCTGTAGCGCTTTCGCTTTTCTCGCGACCACACATGCGGCCGCGCCAAACGGTTGACGTCGCGAGAAAGCGCAAACCCAGTTCTTTCAGCGGAGCGGGGCTAGTACGCATTACCCGCCCGCGCCCGTAACGCGCCACACCGCGTTGCCGACATCATCGGCGATCAACAGACCACCTTCGCGGTCCTGCGCGACGCCCACAGGCGCGCCATACAGTTCCTTCTGATCCGCCGATGTAAAGCCCGTGACGACATCCTTTGGCGCACCGACTGGCTTGCCGTTCTCGAATGCCACGTAGGAGACCACATAGCCGCTCAACGGCGAGCGATCCCAGCTGCCGTGCTCACCAATGAACGCACCGCCGCGATACTGCGCCGGAAGACTGTCGCCGGTATAGAACATCAGTCCCAGCGGCGCGACATGCGAACCTATCGCGAAGTCTGGAGGAATCGCCTTGACGACGAGGTCGGGACGTTGCGGCTGTGCGCGCGGATCGACATGCTGGCCGTAGTAGCTATAGGGCCACCCATAGAAGGCATTCTCCTTCACCGAGGTCAGATAGTCGGGCACAAGGTCCGCACCGATTTCGTCGCGCTCGTTCGCGACTGCCCACAACTGGCCTGTCTTCGGTTCCCATTGCAACCCGGTGGGATTACGAATGCCTGCGGCGTAAATGCGGCTTGCGCCCGTGGCCGCATCGACTTCGAGCACGTCCGCGCGCCGATACTCGACGTCCAGGCCGTTCTCGCCGACATTGCTGTTCGAGCCGACGCCCACATAGAGCTTCTTGCCGTCACGACTCGCCAGCAACGATTTGGTCCAGTGATGGTTGATCGTATCGGGGAGATCGGCGAGCTCGACGCCGCGCTCGTTGATGCTCGTTTCGCCCGTCTTATAGGGAAACTTCAGGATCGCATCGGTATCGGCGACATAGAGGGTATCTCCGATAAGCTGCATGCCGAATGGGGAATGCAGATTGTCGATGAACACATGCCGCTCCCATTCACCGCTGCCGTCGGCTGACTTTCTCAGCAGCGTGATGCGATTTGCGCCCTTGGCCTTCTTTCCGGACTTGCTCTCGATCAGTCCCGCGATAAGCTGCTTCGGCGTAGTCACGGCCTCTTCGTCCGGGCTATTCGATTCAGCCACGAGAACGTCACCATTGGGAAGGGCATAGACCTGTCGAGGATGCACGAGTCCCGATGCGATCTTTTCGATCTTCAGACCGTCGGCGACCTTGGGCGCGGCGCCGTCCTTCCACCCCACATGTTTCGGCACCTGCATTGGCGGCGCGAAGAAGTTGCGCGCCTCGGGCATTGGCGGATTGGCTCCCGCCTGATGCGCCGCGTCGTACTGCGCATGTTCGTTGCATCCACTCATTAGCCCCGAAACGGCGATGACGAGCATGTATGCCGCGGTGTGCTTATTCATGAGCCGCCTCCGCGAAATCGAGCCGGTTCATCGCCATGGCGATATGCGCTGTGCTCAGCAGCACGACGGTGATGACAGAGAGAACGACGTTCTCCGGCACCATCGCATAAGCATCGCGGCTATGTACGAATGCATTGACGATCGCCGCGACGATGGCAAGCAAATTGAGCCAGAAGTCCATCCTCTCGATTCGCGATACCGCGCGCCGCCGTTGCATCCATACGTGCCCGAGGTTGAGCAGACGGGGAATGACGGCGACGATCAGCCCTGCCGTGACGAGCCACGCGGCGCCCTTGCCCCAGAACACGTTACGCGTGGTCATATACGTGATGTCGAAGATCAGCGCGCCGACAAAGAGTCCATAAGGGATGGGATTCATGAGTTCGAAGATGGCCGGAGCGATCCTCGATGGATGTCTGGTGGCGGCGTGCGTGGCGGACATGGCTTTGTCTCTGAAAGTCGTAACCGATGCGGTCGTCTCTGCATCGTCCATGCCTGAGTCCTTCGTTTGCCTGACGGCGCGCGCAGCGGCAAAGCGTCGGGATGCAAGGGGCCAGTACGCTACTAAAAGTTTTGTGTTGCAATGCACCATGACGCCCATCACGACGAGGGGAATTCATGAAGACGCAATCCGTGATTGCTGTCGTGCGATTTGCCGCTCGCGAGGTTTCGGCAGAATTTCAGCCGTCGACGGGACGCTTGCTTGTGATGGAGGGTAGCGAGGTCATCGATGCGTTGCACCCGCCGGATTCCTGGATGGCGCTCGCTTCGCTGAATCACGGCGACGGATGGGGAACACGTCCGACGCCCGCCGACCTTCATCACTTTCTGGAACGCTACATAGCGGCCACGCCGCGATTCGGCCTGTCGTCGGCTGAATAAAAATCGGGAAGCGATCGGCGCGAACATCCTGCCAAAGAATGGGGCGGTAATGAGCCCTTTCGAGGTTGGCCTGCATCTTGCTCAATAGACAACAGCTTCAGGACGGTCTGATCTCAAAAGCCCTTGAGTCGACCTGAGGCATGACGAACAACGCCTCGGTGACTCAACTATGCGCGTCCTCTTTGTAGAAAATGATATGCGCCTCTGCGAGGCGTTCCGAGATCTGGCGAGGTCTCTAGGGCACGACGCGGATGTCGCCTATGACGGGCATCAGGCGATGCTGCTCACGCGCGAGACCCGATACGACACGATCTTTCTGGACATCGGCTTGCCGGATGTGGACGGCCGCGATCTGTGCAGGCGCTTGCGGGCAGCGGGGCCGAGCAAGCTCGCATGTGTCGTCGCGGTAACAGGTGACGCGCGTCACGTGGACGAGCTGTCGGATCATTTTGACGGGGCATATCTCAAGCCGCTTACAGAAGATGGATTCAAGGCTGCGCTGGATGCGTGCTGAGCGAATTGTCGAACCGCACAGCGTCTACGCGCCCATCCAGCTCACATGCGCGCTCACCACGCGCCAGCCGTCGGGCATCTTCACCCACGTCTGACTCTGTCTGCCGATGCGCGGCTCGCCATCGCGCCGAAACTCGATATTGGCGACGGCGAATGCGTCGCCATATGTCGTCACGACGCGCGCCGTGATCTCCCGCGCGAGGCCTTGGCCCGGCCGCGCAGCGCGAAACGCGCGGATCGCATCGTAGCCGTAGAGGTTTTCGGTCGCGCCATAGCGCAGGGTATGCGGCGAGTCGAAGAACAGCGTGTCGAGCATGGCGACGTCATTCGTGACGAGCGCATGCTCGTATGCATCGAAAGCCGCATCGACTTCGGCGAGCACGTCGGGCCGATTGATCTCGTTCATGCGTTAGCTCCCGGCAAAAGAAGCGCCTCGTCGAACACGGGCGGCGGCGGGCAATGCGCGACCTGCGCCGTCTCCAGCCTGCGCGCCGCTTCGAACGCGAGATCCTCGCGCCACGGCGGTGCGATCAGTTGCACGGCGATCGGCAATCCGCTTCTCGTGCGCATCGGCGCGGCGACGACCGGCAGTCCGAGGCACGACACCGGCTGCGTCAAGAGACCCAGATTTGGCCGCACGGCGAGCCGCTCGCCGTTGATGTCCATGAACTCGTCGCCGATGCGCGGCGCGACCATCGGCGTCGCCGGCGCGACGAGCACGTCGTAGCGTTCGAACAATTCGAGCACGCGGGTTCTCAACGCCGCGCGCACGCGCTGCGCCTGCACCACCCACGCCGCGGGCAGGAGCGCGCCCGCGATCAGACGATCGCGCGACAACGGTTCGCGCTCGTCGTATCGCGCACGCAGGTTCGCCATGTGCAACTGACCGCCCTCGGCCGCCGTGATGAGAAACGCCGCGCCGCGAGCGGCATCGGCATCGGGATACTCGACGGTCTCCGATGCGCCCAGCGCCTCCGCCGCCGCATGCGATGCATGGCGCGCGTCGTCGTTCGCGTGTTCATCGAAATAGCCGCCTAGCCGCGCCACTCGCAATCCGCCGTGCTTCGCATTCGCCGATTCGAAGGCCCGCTGCGCGCACGCGGGATCGAGCGGATCGGCGAACTGCAATGCGTCGTAGGTGGCTGCGAGGTCATCGACGCTGCGCGCGAAAGCGCCCATGTGATCCAGGCTCGCGACGAACGGATAGGTGCCGTGGCGCGACAGGCGTCCATAAGTCGGCTTCACGCCGAACACGCCGCACAGCGACGCGGGCACGCGCACCGAGCCGTTCGTGTCCGTACCGAGCGTGATGGGAACGAAGCCCGCCGCGACCGCGGCCGCACTGCCGCCCGACGATCCGCCCGCCGAGCGCGTCAGATCGTGCGGATTGCGGCACGGCCCCGCATGATGATTCTCGGTCGTGAAGCCATAGGCGAACTCGTCCATGTTGAGCGCGCCGATCATGATCGCGCCCTGACCGGTGAGACGCGTCACGAGCGCTGCATCGCAGGCGGCGGCCGGCGCGTTCCCGAGCACGCGCGAACCGGCCAACGTCGCGATGCCCTCGATATCGAAGAGATTCTTCGCGGCGAACGGCACGCCCGCGAGCGGCGGCAACGTGTCGCCACGCGCGCGGCGGGCATCGAGCGCGTCCGCTTCGACGAGCGCGCGTTCGCGTGTGATGGCAGTGAATGCATTGACCTGTGCGTCGTATGCGTCGATGCGCGCAAGCGTCGCCTCGATCAGTTCGCGCGCGCTGAAGTCGCCGTTGGCATAAGCGCGCGCGATGGCGAGCGCGCCATACGGGAAATGGTTCGATGTCGTCATGGGCGATATACCGGCGCGGGTTCGTCGTCGGCATCGACGTGATACGCGAGCACGGGCGCGGCGAGTTGCGCGATGCGAACGAATTGCGCTTTCACGCGCGCGGCGGCTTCGTCGGAAAGCGCCGGAAAATGCAACGCGAGCGCGGCTTCGACATAGGCGTCGATGGAAGAGGACATGGGGTTCATGCTCACGAAACAGTGGGAAAGAGTTGGCGCACGCGGGCGATCAGCGCGCGATCGCTGCCGCGCGGACCGATGAACGACAGCGCGAGCGGCCTGTCGGGTCCGTTCACGACCGGCACGGTGACTTGCGGCAAGCCGCCGAACGCGGCGACCGCGTTCATCGTGAGCGCATCGCGATAGAACGCGCCGATGTCGTCAGGCGGCTCGTTCCTGTCGAGCAGCGCGCGTGGCGTCGTCGGCAGCACGATCAGCGCTTTCGCCACGATGTTGTCGACGTGCGCGGCGAGCGTCGTACGCATCGCGCGGCAGCGTTCGACTTCGGCGTCGTCGAGCGACTTCATCCGCGCAAAGCGCGTGGCGATGTCCGCGCCGAAGCGCGGCGCATGCGCATCGATCCACGCGCCGAGCGACGCGCGAATGGCATCGTCCTGCAAGTGCTGATACACGTGCAGCCAGCGTGCGCGATCGCCTGCGAAGATCTCGATCTCGTCGTGCGCCATCGACAGTTCGCGCAGGCGTTGCGCATCGTCCGGCTCGCGCTCGGCGCGCGTATCGAACGCTTCGTTGAAGAGCACGAACGATGCGGGCGCGTCGAGTGCGGTGACGTCATCGAGCATGACGTCGGCGACGCGCGCGAGCAATTCGCCCGAACGCGCGAACCAGCCCACCGTATCGAAGCAGGGCGCGAAGGGCAGCACGCCGTCGAGCGCGGCGTCGTCGTGCGTCGGGCGAATGCCCCACAGGCCGCAGAACGCGGCGGGCACGCGTACGGAGCCGCCGGTATCGGTGCCGAGCGCGAAGTCGACATCGCCATTCGCAACCGCCGATGCCGAGCCGCTCGACGATCCGCCCGGCAACGCGTGCGGCCAGCGCGGATTGACCGGCGTGCCGTAATGCGCGTTCACGCCTTCGAGGCTGTAGGCGAGTTCATCGGTGATGGTCTTGCCGTCCACGCTCGCGCCGGCGGCCAGCAGTTTCGCGACACAAGGCGCATGGCGCGCGGCGGGTTCATGCGTTGCGAGCCAGTCGGGATTGCCGCCGCCCGTCGTGACGCCCGCCACGTCGATCAGATCCTTGACGGCGAAGCGCAGACCATCGAGCGGGCCGCCCGAGGTTGCGGCGACATGTACGCGCGGGCCGGGAACGAAGGCGCTCATTGATTCGCTCCCCTCAACGCATCGGCGAACTGAAGCGAGTCCGCGACGAAGCCATAGCACTTCTTCACGTTCCAGATGCTCGCCTCGGTGCAGAACGCGGGCGATGACGTCGCGCAGCAGTCGGTCAGCATCACGCAGCCGTAGCCGAGGAAGTTGGCGTCGGTGAGTGTGTGCATCACGCATTGATCCGTGTTCACGCCCGCGAAGAAGAGCGTGCGCGCGCCGAGATTGCGCAGGATGCTATCGAGCGGCGTGTCCCAGAAGCCGCTGATGCGGTACTTGTCCACGCGAATGTCCTGCGGCTCGATCATCAGTTCATCGACGACGGCGGCCGCCCACGAGTCCTTTTCCAGCACGCGCGCGCCGTGTTCGGGCAGCGGCTCGCCGAGTCCGATGCCCGTGCCCTTCGGCTTGTACAGATGAAGCTGGTTCGGCGGCATGTTGGCGAGATCCGGCCGGTTGCCCCAGTTGACCCAGATCACCGGCACGCCGCTCTTGCGCGCAATCGGCAGCAGGCGCTGCAGTGGTGCAATCGGCGCGCGGTCCGCACCGTAATCGCCCCCGATATGGTCCACCCACCCGCCTTTGGTGCAGAAGTCGTTCTGCATGTCGATGATGACGAGCGCCGTTTTTTCGATGTCGAAGCGCACTTTCTGAGGCTCGGAATCGAGTATCGCGATGCGCGGCGCGGGCGCTTGCACGGCCATGTCGACGAGCGCATCCGTGGCGTGCCAGCGGGTCTGCGCAAAGGCGCCGAGCGGGCCGCCGGGCATTGTCCGGTCTGGGTTTGAAGCGTGGTCCATCGGGTTCTCCGAAGCGTTGGATCAATGGAGTACGAGTGCATCGGAGACGCGGCGCAAGCGCGTCATCCGTGGGCGTTCTGCGTGGCATCGAGGAAGCGGTTCTTCATCGCACTGAAGGCGCATTGGCATCGAAGTTGCAATGAGCGTTTCAGTCATGAATAACCTACTTACCGAAAGTCAACGCAAAAGGAGTGCCAGTGATGTCGAGCTTGCAACAGGCTTCTCGCGAAAAATTGCGCCGTCGTCTCGTGTCGCGCCTCGTCGTGACGGCCGGTGTCGTCGCGCTCGCCGCGCCCGCGTTCTTTCTCTCCGATGCGCACGCCGCCGATGACGCGATGCGCGTCGGCGTGCTGATTCCCGGCTCGAAGACCGACAAGGGCTGGATGGAATCGGGCTACGACGGCGTGCTTGCGGCGCAGAAGGAGTTCGGGCCGAAGCTCAAGACGCAGATCATCGAGAACATCAACTACGCGGACATGGAGCAGGCGCTCACGAATCTCGCGACGAAGAATCAGCTCGTGATCGGCATCGGCGGACAGACGCAGGCGGCCGTGCTCAAGATCGCGAAGCGCTTTCCGAACGTGAAGTTCTCCGTCGTCGGTGGCAACAAGGGCGAGAACATGCCGGCCAATGTTGCGGGCTACGACGTGAAGCAGGCCGAGATCGCGTTCGTCGCGGGCGCGGCGGCCGCGATGCTGTCGAAGAACGGCGCGGTGAGTTATGTCGGCGGCATGGAGATTCCATCGATCGTCAACGCGGGCAAGGAGTTCGGCAACGGCGCGCGTTACGTGAATCCGAAGATCAAATACTTCGAGAGCTATACCGGCGACTTCGACAACGTCGCGAAGTCGCGCGAAGCGACGGCGGCGGCCATCGCGCAAGGCGCCGACGTGCACTATCACATCCTGAACCTCGGCTTGCGCGGACTCGAACAGGCCGCCAAGGAGAAGGACACGCATATCATCGGCAGCTATACGGACCGCTGCGGAAGCGATCCGCTCTATATCGCGTACAGCATCACGGGCGTCGGCTATCAGGCGCAATACGCGATCGAGCAACTGGAGAAAGGGCAGTGGCAGCCCGGCTACAAGGCGTTCGGCCTCGCGATGGGGCCGAAGGCGTCGGGCATGGTCGTCTGCAAGTCGACGCCCGCGATGGACGCGAAGCTCAAGCAGATCGAAGACGACATCCTGAGCGGCAAGATCAAGGTGTCCGAGGGATGAGCACGCTGCCTTCTCCTTCGGTCGATGCCGCGCCGATCCTCGCGCTTACGGACATCGGCAAGCGCTTCGGCACGTTCACCGCGCTCGAAGGCGTCTCGCTCGACCTGATGCCGGGCGATGTGCATTGCCTGCTCGGCGAAAACGGCGCGGGCAAATCGACGCTGTGCAACGTCATCTTCGGCGTGCATCAGCCGGATTCGGGCGCCATGCGCGTGAACGGCGCGCCGTATCGTCCGCGCAATCCGCGCGAGGCGCTCGCGCACGGCATCGCGATGGTGCATCAGCATTTCAGTCTCGTCGACGATGCCAGCGTGCTCGACAATCTGCTGCTCGGACAGGCGCGCGGATGGCTTCATCGGCAACGCGAAGCCGAACGCGTGCGCGCCGTGCTCGCAAGCGTCGGCCTCGAATTGGCGCTCGAAGCGAAGGTGGCGGATCTATCGGTCGGCGAGCGGCAGCGCGTGGAGATCGTGAAGTGCCTGATGCGCGAGCCGCGTCTCCTGCTGCTCGACGAACCGACGGCCGTGCTCCTGCCCGCCGAGATCGACGCTTTGCTCGACACCTGCGAGCGCGTGGCCGCGCGCGGCTGTGCGGTGGTGCTCGTCACGCACAAGCTGAAGGAGATCAGCCGCATCGCCACGCATGCGACCGTGCTGCAATCGGGCCGCGTGGTGGCGCGCTCGGCATCGCCCGCGACGGAGATCGACCGGCTCGTGCACGCGATGATCCATCGCGAAGGCGACGACACCCCCGACGATCTCGCCGGGCGTCTGTCGCTCGTGAAAAGCGCCTCGCCATACTCGCGCCCGTTGCAGGACGAAGTGCTGCAGATCGATGGACTCAGCGCGCGCGATGCCGAGGGCGTCGCGCGCTTGAGCGACTGCACGCTCGTCGTGAATCGCGGCGAGATCGTCGGCATTGCGGGTGTGGAGGGCAATGGTCAGAGCGAACTCGGCGCAGTGCTCGCGGGCATGTCGGGCGCATCGGCGGGGCGCTTTTTCATCGCGGGGCGCGACATGACTCAGGCGAGCCCGCGCGAACTCACGCAAGCGGGCGTGGGCATCGTGCCGGAAGACCGGCACGCGGTCGGCTGCGTCACCGGCATGAGCCTCGCCGACAATCTGCTGCTCAATCATCTCGACCGCTACACGCGCGGCGGCTTTCTTAAGCGCCGTGCGATGCGCGCCGCGGCGCTCGAACTGATGCAGCGTTTCGACGTGCGCGCGAGCGGTCCCGATGCGCTCTTCGGCGGGCTGTCGGGCGGCAATCAGCAAAAGGCCGTGCTCGCACGCGAACTGACGCTCGATCCGCTGATTTTTCTGCTCGCCACGCAGCCGACGCGCGGTCTCGATGTCGGCGCGGTCGCCGCCGTGTATTCGCACATCCGCGCGGCGCGCGATCGCGGCGTGGGCGTGCTGCTTGTTTCATCCGAACTCGACGAGCTGATGAGCGTCGCCGATCGCATCGTCGTGCTGTATCGCGGACGCATCATGGGCACGTGCACGCCCGATGCGAGCAATCGCGGACGCATCGGCGCGTGGATGGCGGGCGCGGGAGAGACTGCATGAATCGGCACATGAAGCTGCAAACACCGCTCGCGTCCGCGCCCGGTACGCAAAGCTGGCGCGCGCGCTGGCCGCACCTGCGCGTGGCATGCGTGATCGCGGCGGCCGTCGCGTTCGCGATGCTCGCCGCGCTCGCGTTGATCGCGCTGATGCACGTTTCCATCGCCGAGGCGCTCGCCGCATTCGCCGATGGCGCGTGGGGCTCGCCTTATGCGATCGGTGCGTCGATCAATCGCAGTCTCGCGTTCGCGCTCGTCGGCACGGGCTTCGTCATCGCGAACCGCGCGAAGCTCACGAACGTCGGCGGAGAAGGGCAGCTCGCGATCGGCGGCATCGTCGCGACCGCGATGAGTCTCTATGGCGGCTGCGCGCATCTGCCCTTCGGTCTCTCGTTCATCGTGCCGATGCTGTGCGCGGCCGCGGCCGGCGCGGTGTGGGGCGGCGTGCCCGGCGTGCTGAAGGCGAAGGCCGGCACCAACGAAGTGATCAGCACGTTGCTGCTCTCGTTCATCGCGGTATGGCTGCTCTACTGGTGCGTGCAGAGCGAAGCGCTGCTGCGCCAGCCGATGACGAACGGCGCCACGTTGCCCGAATCGCTCGAAATTCCCGATCCGACCAAGCTTCCCGCGATCCTCGCCGCGAGCGGCATGAACCTGAACATCGGCTTGCCGGTGACGATCGTGCTCGCCGTCGCATCCGCGATCCTGCTCGCGCGCACGCGCTTCGGTCTCGCGTTGCGCGCCGCCGGGCTCAACGCCATCGCGGCGAAACGCGCGGGCTTGCCGATCACGTCATCGCTGGTCGGCGCGCTCGCGCTCGCGGGCGCGTTCAGCGGACTCGCCGGCGCGCTGATGCTGCAAGGCGATCAATACTCGCTCAAGGCGGGCTTTTCGTCGGGCTATGGTTTCGATGGGCTCGTGGTCGGCCTGCTCGCGCGCGGCTCGATCACCGGCGTGTTCGCGGCGGCGCTGCTGTTCGGCTTTCTGCGCTCGGGCGGCATCAACATGGAGATGGTCGCGCAGGTGCCTTCGGCGCTCGTGCTGATCGTGCAGGGCATCGTCACGATCGCGCTCGCGGGCGGCGCGTTGTGGCTCGACAAGGGAGAGGCACGTCGATGAATCTCGAACTTCTCGCGGTCTTCGCGGGCGCATCCATTCGCCTTTCCGCACCGATGATGCTCGCCGCAACCGGCGAACTCGTGAGCGAGCGCGCGGGCGTGCTCAACATGAGCGTTGAAGGCATGATGCTCACCGGCGCGTTTCTCGGCGCGACGTTTTCATGGCTCACCGGCAATCCGTCGATCGGTCTCTTGTGCGGCATGCTCGGCGTGATTCCGCTCGCGCTGCTGCAGGCGTTCCTGAGCGTGACCTTGCGTGCGAACCAGATCGTGACGGGCATCGGCATCAACATTCTCGCGCTCGGCGGCACGACGCTCGCTTATCGCGAGATCTTCGGCGAACGGTCGAGCGCCGCGATTCCGGGACTCGCGCACTGGTCGCCGCCCGTGCTCGGAAAATTGCCGCTGATCGGCGAACCCGTGTTCGGGCAAGTGTGGCTGCTCTATGCGGGGCTCGCGGTGCTGCTCGCGACTTCGGTCATCATGCGCCGCACGGCGCTCGGCGTCGCGCTGCATGCAACAGGCGTCGCGCCGCGCGCGGTCGATCAGTCGGGCCTGCCTGTCGCGCGCATCCGCTACGGCGCGGTGCTGTTCTCCGGCGTGATGTCGGCGGCGGCGGGATGCTTCATCTCCATCGGCGATATTCACACGTTCACCGAAGGCATGACCAACGGCACGGGTTATCTCGCGATTGCGGCGATCATCTTCGGCAACTGGAAGATCGGCCGCACGGCGCTCGCGTGCCTGCTGTTCGGCGCGGCCACTGCCATGCAGTTTCAGTTGCCGATGTTCGGCCTGCACGTGCCGACGGCGCTGCTCATCATGCTGCCGTACCTGCTCGCGCTGGTCGCGGTAGCAGGGCTGATCGGCCGGCAGACCGCGCCGCCCGCGCTCACGCAGCCGTTCAAACGCTAGCGGCGGCGGTGCGACGGAGTACCATCGTGTTTCGTCGCGCCGTGTTCAACTCATCGATCGAATTCATGCCACGTACCGCTGTTCCCGCGAAGAACAAGAAAGACGAGCCCACACGCCGCCAGCAGCTCGCCGCCAAAACGCGCGAGCGCATCTTCAGGATCGCCATCAGGGAGTTCGCCGACAAGGGCTTCAGCGGCGCGCGCGTCGAGACGATCGCGAGCCGCGCGAAGGTGAACATCCGCATGATTTATCACTACTTCGGCGGCAAGGAAGCGCTGTATGTGGAAGTGCTGGAACATGTGCTCGCGCGGCTGCGCGAAGCGGAACTCGCGGTGACGCTCGACGTGCGGAGCGTCGATCCCGCGGGCGGCATTCTCCAGCTCTACGATTTCACCGAAGGCCATTTCGCGGCGCATCCGGAATTGCTGTGCCTGCTGTCGTGGGAGAACCTGAATCGCGCACGTTTCCTGAAGCGCTCGAAAGTGATTCAGGCGATGTCATCGCCCGTGCTCGACAAGCTGCGCACGCTCATCCGGCGCGGCGAAACCGCGGGCACCTTGCGTCGCGGCATCGATCCGCTGCATCTGTACGTGACGCTCGTGAGCCTCGCTTATTTTCACAAGTCGAACGCGTACACGATCTCGCGGATGTTCGATACCGACATGCTCGCGCCTTCATGGCAGGCCGCGCACAAGGCGCAGGCGCATGAACTGGTGCGCGCGTTCCTTGCCGGAGAGCGTGTGCTGGAACTGACATAAGCCCTTCAGTTGACGAGCTTTCGGCGCCTGGCAATCGATCTCACGATCAACAGGCCGCCGACCATCACCGCAAGCGACATCAGCGTCGTCACCGTGCCGAGCGCGTAGATGACGGGCGTCGTCACCGATGTCGTCAAGCCCTGCAATTCGAGCGGCAGCGTGTTCTGATCGCCTATCGCTTGCGAGGTTCGCGCGATTTCATCCCACGAGAGCGTGAAGCCGAACATGCCGACGCCGATCACGGAAGGCCCGATGATCGGCAGCACCACATGTTTGAACGACTGCCACGGCGAAGCGCCGAGATCGCGCGCCGCTTCCTCATACGCCGGATTGAATCGGTTGAACACGGCGAACATCACGAGCAGGCCGAACGGCAGCGTCCACGTGAGATGCGCGCCGAGCGCCGAGGTGAAGAGACCCATCGAGGTGGTCCAGCCATCCGCGAACGACTGGAAGCCCCATTCGTTCGCCAGATATTTGATGAGCGTGTCGAGCAGGCGAAACGTGAGGCCGATACCGAGCGACACGATGATCGACGGCATGATGAGGCTCGCCACGGAAACATAGAACACCGCGGTATCGCCGCGAAAGCGCCGCCGGAACGCAAGGCCCGCGCTCAGTGAGAACAGCACGGTCAGGACCGTCACCGCGAGCGCGAGTTTCACGGAGCGTCCGAACGCGGCCCAGATGTCGATATCGCCGACGCCGTCGCGCAATGCGGCGAACCAGTGCAGCGAGACGCCGCGCATCGGGAAGGTGAGACCGCCTTCCGGACCCTGGAAGGACAGAATGAAGATCGTGATGACCGGCCCGTACAGGAACAGCACGAATAGCCCGAAGAGGAGCGCGAGCCAGTAGAAGCTCGCGGGCCGATGTTCCCGATGCGCGATTGCACCCGCCATGTCACAGCTCCTTTCTGATATCGACGACGCGCGTCAGCGCCCATACGATCATCAGCACGACGGCGAGCAGGATGATCGCGTTGGCCGCCGCGGCGGGAAACTGCAGATAGCCGGTCTGCACCTGGATGATCTTGCCCACCGACGCGATTTGCTGTCCGCCCATCACGCCCACGGTAAGGAAATCGCCCATCACGATCGTGACGACGAAGATCGAGCCGATCACGATGCCGGTTTTCGACAGCGGCAGCACCACGTCGCGGATGACCTGCCAGCCGCTTGCGCCGGCGTCGCGCGCCGCTTCGAGCAGCGCACGGTCGATGCGCATCATCGCGTTGAAGATCGGCACGATCATGAAGAACGTGTAGAGATGCACGAACGCGAGCACGACCGAGAAGTTCGAGTACAGCAGCCATTCGATGGGCCGGTCGACGAGATGCGCCGACATCAGCGCCTGATTCACGAGCCCGTTGCGCCCGAGAAGCGGAATCCACGAGATCATGCGGATCACGTTCGAGGTCCAGAACGGAATGGTGCAGACGAGAAACAGCACGGTCTGCATCGCGGTGGTGCGCACGTGAAAGGCGAGGAAGTACGCGATCGCGAAGCCGAGCACGAGCGTCACCGCCCACACGATCGCGCAGAACCTGAGCGTCGACCAGTACGTCTTGAAGGTCACGCAGACGTCCGTGAACGAACCGCAGCCATCGAATATCGCCGCGTAGTTCTTCAGCGTGAAGGCGGGGATGATCTGATATTCGTTGAAGTCCCAGAAGCTCACGATCAGCGTGATCACGAGCGGCACGATGAAGAACAGCAGAAAGGTCAGCGTGAGCGGCGTCGCTTGCAGCCACGCGCTCACGCGCCGGTGACGCACCGGCGTCTGCTTTGCCTGCTGAAGATATTCGACCGAAGCCATCGTGAGCGGCGCTCCCTTATGCGGCGATGAACTCGTTCCATTTCTGGACCATGTAGATGTTCTCGTCCATCACCGCGTTCCAGCAGGCGATCGCGCCCATGCGCTGGGTGTACGAGCCGCCGTCGCGCACGGTGCCGGCCTTCTCCAGCAACTGGCCGTCGGGCGCCTTGATGTCCTGCGCGGCGGGCTTGCCTTCCATCCAGTAGTCCCACTCGTAGGCCTGCATGTGCGACTTGGCCGTTTCGGTCACGCCGGGGTAATAACCCTGGCGCATCAGATACGCGCCCGCCCAGCCGTCCTGGAACCAGTTGACGAATTCATACGCGGCATCGAGTTTCTTGCCCTGCAGCGAGCGCGGAAAGCCGAAGCCCGAGGCCCACGAGCGATAGCCTTCCTTGAGCGGCTGGAACTTGCACGCGATGCCCATCGTGCGGACCTTGGTGACGGCGGGCGACCACATCGACTGGATCACCACTTCACCCGAGGCCATCAGGTTTACGCTCTCGTTGAAGTCGCGCCAGAACGCGCGGAACTGTCCGGCGCGCTTCGCTTCGATCAGCACCTTGATGGTCTGGTCTATCTCCGCCTTCGTCATGTTGCCCTTGTCGCCGTACTTGACGTGACCCGTCGCCTCGATCGCCATGGCCGCATCCATGATGCCGATGGCCGGAATGTTGAGCAGCGCCGCTTTCCCCTTGAACTGCGGATCGAGCAGGTCGGCCCATGTCGTCACGGGCCGCGAAATGAGGTCCGGGCGGATGCCGAGCGTGTCCGCGTTGTACGTCGTGGGGATGAGCGTCATCCATTCGGTGGGCGTCGCGCTGAACTCCGTCGAACGCGCGCCCTTGAGGAACATCACCTTCTTCGGCGCCGTGCCCTGATCGCCGATCTTCTTGCCGTTCACCTCGCCCTTGGTCAATACGGGCGTGATCTTGTCCGCGAGCTTGATGCGCTTCGCATCCATGCCCGCGAGCGTGCCGGCGGGAATCAGCTTCTTTAGCGAGAAGTATTCGGTATCGACGATATCGAACGAATTCGGTTGCGTGATGATGCGCTTGGTCACATCGTCGGTCGTGACGGGAATGTACTGAATCTCGATGCCCGTATCTTCCTTGAACTTCTTCGCGATCTCCGCGCTCTGGTTCACCGCGGTGCCGAGATAGCGCAATGTGATCTTCTCCTGCGCGTGCACATACGGAAACCCGGCGATGCCCGCCGCCGCCACCGCGCCCTTGATGAACGTGCGGCGTGAAATCCCTGCGTTCGTGGTGTCTGCTTCGCGTGCGTTGGCTTGTTCGTCGTTCATGGACTCTCCTCGAATTTGAAGTTGTGATTGCCTGATCTCACGCGGCGAGCGGATGCGCGTTCTGTTCGTCCCACCACACCGTCACGCGCGCGCCGGGGCCGGCGCGTTGCGCGTCGTAGTCGGCGTCGCTGATCATCGAGACGAGCTCGGGAGAGCCGTCGAGCGGATCGAGCGTCATGCGCAGATGCGTGCCCTGATACTCGGCTTCGCGCACCGTGCACGCGAGTCCGCCGATGCGCAGAAGACCGCTGTCGCCCGCGCTCGTGCCGGGCGCGACGCCGTGCGGCGCGATGCGCAGATGATCGGCGCGCACCGTGAATAGCCGCCCGTTCGAACCGAGCACGTTATGACCGCCCAGAAAGCGCGCGACGAATTCCGTGCGCGGCCGGTTGAATACGTCGAAAGGCGTGCCGCTCTGCTCGATATGACCGTGACTCATCACGACGACGAGATCGGCGAGGGCCATCGCTTCTTCCTGCGAATGCGTGACGTGCACGAAGGTGATGCCGAGTTCCTTCTGCCAGCGCTTGAGTTCGGCGCGCATCTGCACGCGCAGGAAGGGATCGAGTGCGGAGAGCGGCTCGTCGAGCAGCAGGCAGCGCGGCTCGTTGAGGAGCGCGCGCGCAAGCGCAACGCGCTGCTGCTGTCCGCCCGAGAGTTGCGCAGGCTTGCGGTTCGCGTAGGCCGACATCGCGACGAGTTCCAGCAGTTCGCCCGCGCGCTTCCTGCGCGCTTCCTTCGCGACGCCGCGCACCTTGAGGCTGAACGCGACGTTGTCGAGCGCAGAGAGATGCGGGAAGAGCGCATAGCTCTGAAACACCATCGCCGTGCCGCGCGCGACCGGCTGCTCGCGCGTGACGTTGCGCCCGCCGATCAGCACATCGCCTTCGGACACCCACTCGTGGCCCGCGATCATGCGCAGCGTCGACGTCTTGCCGCAACCGGACGGACCGAGCAGACAGCAATATGCCCCGCCGGGAATGCGCAGATCGATGGCGTCGACGGCGAGCGCATCGCCATAGCGCTTCGAAACATGCACGAGCTCGATATCGGCCGGGCTCGCGCGAACCACCGTGGATGCCGGTTGAACCATGAAGGCTTGTCCTGTTGAAGACGCTGATGGAATACAGCGGGCAAGCCATTGCAAGACATATGCCATTCGTGTCCGGCCGCACGGTCGCGTTGCACGTCCAGAACGCTCCACATACGCTGACAGCAGGTGTCGACGAATTGGCGCGCATATTGCACACGATCGCGGACCCCGATCGTCGGCATCCGCAGACGCCTGACGTGTGCGATCGAGGTGCGGATCACGTCCGCTATGGGGCATGACCTAACCAAACCGGTTCATCACATTCGACAATGAACGACTTCGCTCCGTTGAAGACGCATGGACGCTTCGACTATCGGCCGATCCACGAAAGCGATGGTTATCGCTGGCCGAACGGCGCGGGCCTCGCGGTCTATCTCGGCTTCAACCTCGAACACTTCGCGTTCGGCGAGGGGCTTGGCGCGGCGCTCGGGCCGCTGTCGCCGCAGCCCGATGTGCTCAATTACAGTTGGCGCGAGTACGGCAACCGTGTGGGCGCGTGGCGCTGCATCGAACTGTTCGATGCGCTCGATTTGCCCGCGGGCACGCTCATCAATACGTCGCTCTATGATCACTGTCCCGCGCTCCTCGAAGCATGCGCCGCGCGTGGCGACGAACTCATCGCGCACGGTCACACGAACGCGCAGCGCCAGAGCGATCTCGACGAAGACGGCGAACGCGCGCTGCTCGCGCACTGCCGCGCGCGCATCCTCGAATGTTCGGGCGCAGCGCCTTCGGGATGGCTCTCGCCGTGGATCTCCGAATCGCATCGCACGCCGGACCTGCTTGCCGAGACGGGCTTCCGCTACACGCTCAACTGGTGTCACGACGACCGGCCCGTGCGCATGAACACGCGCGGCGGCCCGCTCTGGTCGATTCCGTATCCTCAGGAGCTGAACGATCTGCCGATGATCATGGCGCGTCACATGGACATGCGCGACTTCGCGGACATGATCATCGACCAGTTCGACGAGATGCTCGAACAGACGCTGCGCGCGCGCTCGCCGCAGGCGCTCGTGATGGGCGTCGCGCTGCATCCGTATATCGTCGGGCAGCCGTACCGGTTGCGGCATTTGCGGCGTGCGCTGGCGCATATCGCAGCGGCGCGCGAGGATATCTGGCTCGCGACGCCCGGCGCGATAGCGCGTCATGCCGAAGAAGCCGTGCCCGTGCCGGCGCAGGCCGCATGAAGAGCGGGAAGGAGAGCGCGGACGCGCGCGTCTATCGGTCGATCTTCGAGGGCGTGCTCAATCGCAGGCTCGCGCCCGGCACGAAATTGCCCGAGCCCGAGCTATGCGCGCTGTTCGGCGTGGGCCGCGCGGCGGTGCGGCGCGCGCTGGAAAAGCTCGCGTACGACGGCATCGTCGTGCTGCGTCCGAACAAGGGCGCGGTGATCGCGCAGCCGACCCGCGAGGAGACGCGCGCGATTTTCGAGGCACGGCGTTCGGTCGAGCGTGCGCTCGTCGAACTCGCGGCGGAGCGCGCGAGCGCCGCCGATATCGCCGCGTTGCGCGGACAGCTCGACGAGGAGCACGAGGCGATGCATCGCTTCGATCAGCCATCGTGGGCGCGGCTTGCGAGCGCGTTTCATCTGCGTATCGCGGCGCTTGCGGGCAATGCGATCCTCGAACACTATCTCAGCGAACTGATCTCGCGCTGCTCCTTGATCGTCGGCGCTTACGAGCCGGTCGGCAACGCGCCGTGCGAGCACGACGAGCACACCGCCATCCTCGATTGCCTCGAAGCGCGCGATGCCGCGGGCGCGATCGCGCACATGATGGCGCATCTGCGCAGCCTGGAGGCGCGCATCGAGACATCGCGCATGCCGGGCGCAAACGGGCTCGCGCATCTGCTCGGCATCGATCCCGCGCAACGAACCGCAGTGGAGTGACATGGAAATCGATTTCGAAGCGATTACCGAGTACCAGCGTTACAAGCTGATGGCGAGTCTCATCGTGCCGCGGCCCATCGCGCTCGTCACCACGCTCGGCGCGGACGGCACCGTGAATGCCGCGCCGTTCTCGATGTTCAACATGCTGGGCGAAGAGCCGCCCATCGTCATGATCAGCATCAACCGGCTGGCGGACGGCACGTTGAAGGACACCGCGGTGAATGTCCCGCGCGAAAAGGAGTTCGTTGTGCATCTCGCCGATGAAGCTATCGCGCAGCAGATGCATCGCTGCGGCGAACGCTTCGCCGCGGATGTCTCCGAGCTCGAACAGGTGGGCCTGAGCACGCTCGCCTCGACACGCGTGAAGCCGCCGCGTATCGCCGAGGCGCCCGTCGCGTTCGAGTGCGCGTTGTGGGAAACGCTCGAAACGGCGAGCCGCCATATCTTCATCGGCCGCGTGCTGATGCTTCATGCGCGTGACGAACTCATCGATATCGATACATGGCGCGTGCGCCTGGAGCATTACTTTCCGGTAGGTCGCTTCGGCGCGAGCGACTATGTGACGACGCGTGACCGCTTTCAGATGTGATGGCAGGCGTTCCCGACGGGGAAATCTCCACATCGAACAGCGATTTCCCCCGGCGCATCAGAACGGCTTGGTCGGCAGATACTTTCCGTCGAGCGTGATCACGGCGCGCGAGCCGCCTTCCGGATCGTCCACTTTCTTGATGTCCAGCTTGAAGTTGATCGCGCTGATGATGCCGTCGCCGAACTTTTCGTGAACCAGCGCCTTCAACGTCGAACCATAGATCTGCACGATTTCGTAGAACCGGTAGATCGTCGGATCGGTCGGCACGCCGCCGGGAATGCTGCCGCGTACGGGAATCGCTTGCAGCAAGCGAACGGCGTCTTCGCCGAGTTCGAGCTTGTCGGCCACGACTTGCGCAGCGCCGGCAGGCAACGGGTGCTGGCCGAGCAGTGCGGCGGTGACGAAAGCGAGACTCAAGCCCGTGCCTTCATTGATCTGTTCGAACGTCAGGCCTTGGCGAACCTTAGCGTCGATGATGGCGTCGGTCAGTGCTTCACGGGGGGCCTGGCTGGACAGGGATTGCGTCATGATGATGCTCCTTGCGATTGAGTCGATGTTTAAAGAAAAAGCAGTAGATCAGGCCGCGAGATTGAGTCGAGCCGGCGTTGCACATGTGTGTGGATGTTCAGCCAGGGAAACGAACTGGTTGGTCGCACCGTCGAGCGTATCGATCGAGCCGGTTTCGATGTCGTACACCCATCCGTGCAAGGCCAAATGTCCCTGTTCGAGGGCGAGCCGCACCGAAGGATGCGTCTTGATGTTGGCGAGCTGAGCGATCACGTTTTCGCGGACCATCGAGTCGATCCTGTCGCGTTCGCTCTTATGCTCGCGCGCCTCGTTGACGACCTTCGCAGAGTCCGCATAACGCAGCCAATTGCGCACGGCCGGCATGTGGTCCATGCACTTGCATGTGGCGATGGCGGTCATCGCGCCGCAGTCGGAGTGGCCGCAAATCACCACATCGGTCACGCCGAGCGCGGCGACGGCGTATTCGACGGTAGCGGTCACGCCGCCCGGTTCCGGACCATACGACGGCACGATATTGCCGGCATTGCGGATCACGAACAGGTCGCCGGGTTCGCGCTGCGTGACGAGTTCCGGCACGAGCCGGCTATCCGAACAGGAAATGAACAAGGTACGCGGGTTCTGGCTGGTGGCCAGCCGCCTGAAAAGCTCGGACCGCTGGGGGAACGCGTCGCGCTGGAATTTCAGGAAGCCGTCGATGATGTCCTGCATGTTTCGCTCCATCTGGGTCTGCGTGTTGAGAACCGATGGACGAAGAATGCGCCGGGCGAGATATAGTGTCCAAGACCGGTTTCTTATTCTCCCTATAGGCAGCGCCAATAGTTTGGAGGGGCCCATGTTGCTCCGGCACATCCGTTATTTTCTGGCGGTCGCGGAACACCGCAACTTCACGCGGGCGGCCGAGGCGCTGCACGTGTCGCAGCCGACGCTGTCGCAACAGATCATGCAACTCGAAGATGCACTCGACGCGCAATTGCTCGACCGGTCCGGTCGGACGATTCAGTTGACCGACGCCGGCGCTGCCTATGTGCGCTATGCGCAGCGTGCGCTGCAGGATCTGGAGGCGGGCAAGCGGGCCATCCATGACGTCCAGGATCTGACTCGCGGGTCACTGCGCCTCGGGATGACCCCGACGTTCACGGCTTACCTGATCGGTCCGTTGCTACGGGAGTACAACCACCGCTATCCGAACATCACGCTCGACATCCACGAGATGCCGCAAGAGCGCATGGAGGCGTTGTTGAATGAAGATGCGCTCGATGTCGGCATTGCGTTCAGCGATACGCACTCACCCGAGATCGAGACACAGGCGCTGTTCGTCGAGGCTTTGGCGATGTGGTTGGTAAGTCGCATCGCTATGCGAAGAAGCGCGCGCCGCTGACGCTTCGCGAGTTCGAAAGCGAAGCGCTCGTGTTGCTCAACGAGGAATTTGCGACGCGACAATACATCGACCGGTATTGCAGGCAACACGGCGTTGCACCGCGCATTGCGATGGAGGTTAATTCGATCAGTGCGGTCATCGAACTCGTGCGTCGCAGCACGCTCGCAACGCTGCTGCCAGCGGCGATAGCGCGCGAGCACCGCGACTTGAGTCTCGTGGACCTGGAGCCGGCGCTGCCGCAGAGAACCGCTGCGTTGCTGCTGCGCAAAGGCGCGTATCGAAGCGCGGCAGCACGGGCATTCATTGCGCTCGCACTCGAGGAAATTGCCGCTGATGGCTGAGGCCGCGCCGCTGAAGCGAAGAAGGTGGTGGAGGACATTCTCAAAGCCGTGGCGTGACTCATCCTTGACGATCGCTTGCCGATTGCGGCTTCGCAACCGCCGCCTTCACGGCCGCTATTCGCGCGCGAGCATCAGGTTCAGGTTCTGAACAGCAGCGCCGGATGCGCCTTTGCCGAGATTGTCGAAAACCGCGGACAACAAAACATGCCCGTGTTCCATGTTAGAAAACACGCTCAAGCGCATGTCGTTCGTACCGTTCAGCGCTTGCGGATCCAGGTGCGTCAGGACACCCGCCTCATGCATCGGCAAGACACGCACGTGCGCTGCGTCCGCATAGTGGCGTGCAAGGCATGCGTGCAACGCGGCGGCGTCCACCTCGGGAGCGAGCAGCCGCAACGCCAGCGGCACCGTCAACACAATGCCCTGACGAAACGCACCATACGCAGGGACGAAGATGGGCCGCTGCGCGAGTCCGGCGTGCGCCTGAATTTCCGGGGCGTGCTTGTGCGCGAGTCCCAGACCATATACCTGGAACGAAGGGGCGTTGATGGCATCTTGCCCTTCGTGTTCCTCCACGCCGGCACGACCGCGTCCGGAGTAGCCGGACACCGCATGAATGCTGACGGGATAGTTGCCCGGTATGAGCCCAGCCTGCAACAGGGGACGCAGCAAGCCGATGGCCCCCGTCGGATAGCAGCCGGGATTGGTGACCCGACGCGCGCTCGCGATGCGCTCGGCCTGTCCCAGCGTCATCTCCGGAAAGCCGTATGTCCAGCCCGGTTGTGTGCGGTGGGCCGAACTTGCGTCGATGACTCTGACGGCAGGATTGACGATAGCGTCTACCGCCTCGCGTGCCGCGGCATCGGGCAAACAGAGAATGGCGATATCGCAGGCGTTGATGGCTTCGGCGCGACGGCGCGCATCCTTGCGTTCTGCGGCGGGAAGCGTGAGCAGCGTGATGTCGGTCCGATTGCGCAGCCGTTCTTGGATTTGCAGTCCGGTGGTGCCCTGATCGCCATCGATGAAAACAACGGGAGCGCTCATACGCCAATTCTCCGAGTGGTTGTACCGGGTTGAAGGAGGCCCCATGTTCACCGAATCGCTAGAATAGGGAAAGTTGAATTTCATGACCTGAACATTCAGTTTTTCTGAACCTGGACGACGACATGCGAGAGATCAGCCTGGACCGCTTGCGCACTCTGATCGCGATTACCGAGCGTGGCTCATTTGCCGATGCAGCGCGCGCGTTGAATCTCGCGCCTCCGACGGTCAGCCTCCATATCGCTGAACTCGAAGACCGCGTTGGAGCGCCGCTCCTGTCACGGAAGCGCGGGCAGGTAAAGCCGTCGGCGATAGGAGAGGTGCTGGTGGAGCGTGCGCGTCGACTGCTGGCCGATGCGGAGCAGGCGCTGGACGATATCCAACGCCAGGTGCAGGGGCTCGAAGGGCGCGTGCGGCTCGGTGCGTCGACCGGTGTGATCGCGTACTTGTTGCCGCAAACGCTCGAGGTGCTGCGCCAGCGCAATCCCGCGATCGATATTCAGCTTGCGGTGCTCACGTCGCAAGAAACGCTGTCCCGATTGGCGGATGGGACGCTGGATATCGGGCTGGTCGCGCTGCCACAGCCGCCAGTGGCTGGACTCGTGATAAAGCCTTGGCGCCGCGACCCCGTAATGGCTTTCGTGCCGGCGCATTGGCGATGCCCGGCTCGTGTAACGCCTCAATGGCTCGCGGCTCAGCCTCTCATTCTCAATGACGCGACTACGCGTCTCTCGCGCCTGACGACGGAGTGGTTTGCGACCGCGGGGCATCATCCTGCGCCGCGCATTCAGCTCAACTACAACGACGCGATCAAGAGTCTGGTAGCGGCAGGTTATGGCGCGGCGCTCTTGCCCCATGAGGCCACGACGCCTTTACCCGACAGGCGCATCGTCATGCGTCCGCTGCGCCCGGCGTTGTGGCGTCGACTGGGCATTGCACACCGTGCAGGGCACGTCGAGCGTGCCACTCAACACGTACTCGATGTGTTGTGGGATCTGCGATTGGCGTAGGGGTTAGACGAGTGCCTCACCATATGCCGCTGCAAAGGCGTGAGGCACGCGTTTGCTCGACGAGCCCCCAGCGTCACGACACCGGCAAGCCATTACGCCTGCGTAGTTCGCGGATCAAAGCGCTGTGATCCAGCTCGCCGTCGCCGTGTTCGACCATGTCGGTGAAGAGGCCATCGACGAGCCCAAGCACCGGCAACTCCAGCCCCACGCTTTGCGCAAAGCTGAGCGCCGTCTTCGTATCCTTGATTTGATACTTGGCCGGGCCGCCCGGCTCGAAATCCTGCGCGATCATGCGTGCAGCGTGCTGCCGGAGGATCGTCGAGTCGGCGAATCCGCCGAGCAGCGCCGCGCGGACCTGCGCGGGATCGGCGCCGCCGCGTTCCGCGAGCAGCATCGCTTCGGCGACGGTGGCGATCGTACTCGCGACCATCATCTGGTTGACGAGCTTCGCGAGCTGGCCCGTGCCCGCCGGGCCGATGCGCGTCGGACGGCCCATCGTCTGTAGCACGCCGCGCGCGCGTTCGAATACTTCCGCGTCGCCGCCCGCCATGATCGCGAGCGTGCCGTCCTGCGCGCCTTTCTCGCCGCCGGACACGGGCGCGTCGAGATAGCCGATGCCGCGTTCCGCTGCGGCCTGCGCATGGCGCTGCGCGGTATCGACAGGAATCGAGCTCATCACGATCAGCACGCTGCCCGCACGCATTCTGGCGACGATCCCGTCGTCGCCGAGCAGGATGTCGTCGCACGCGGAGCCCGAGCTCAGCATGCAGATGACGACATCCGCATCGCGCGCAGTTTCGCTTGCGTGACCGACCACCTCGATGCCCGCCGACGCGAGCGGCGCCGCCTTGTCCAGAGTGCGGTTCCACGCCGCGACCCGGTAGCCGGCGCCGACGATGCGCCGCGCCATCGGCGAACCCATGATGCCCGTGCCGATGAAGCCTACCGCGAGGCCGGCGCGCATCATGCGAACTCGCGCCGGCCGAAACGCACCGGGCGCTCCGTCACGATCAGCGCCGGAAAGCCGGCACGAAAGCGGTCGAGGTGCGGCGTCCGCAAGTGTGCATCGAACGCGGCGCGATCGTCGTAGACCTCGTAGAACATGACGCGCTCCGGCGTTTCCTCCATCTGCACGATGTCGAACTGCCGGCAACCGGGCTCGTCGGCGAGCGAGTGCCGCGCGTCGTCGCGTGCGAGCGCGAGGAAGTCGCGAACACACTCGGCCTTCACTTCGAACTCCGCGACGACCACGAAGCCTTGCGTTGCGCTATGCATGCTGAAATGCTCCATCCGATGCCATGACGTGTGTCCTTCACGCTGCCTTCGCGGGCTTGCCGAGCGCACTTTGCTCCATCTCGCGACGCAGCGCGACAACATCGAGATCGCGTTCGAGCTCGACATCCTCGAAGCGAACGATGGTGTCCTTGGCGACCGGGCGCTTGAGCCTGACGTTATGCGCGAGCCCGATCGGCAAGCCGCCGATCGCAAGGCTCTTCGATGCCGGGATCGCATTGGCCCAGACCGCGTAGCCGCCTTCGCCGTCGAGCATCTCGCCGGGCTTGAGGTCGCGCTTGGCGGTCGCCACGGCGTCGCCGCGGAATTCCTTCGACGAACCCGTCGCCTCGCCGCGAAGCACGGCCGACAGTACGCTCACGCTGGTTTCGAGGCCGATCATGTGGAACGGGCGCCACATCGAGCCGTACCAGCCGGTCGGATCGACGAGCAGGCCGTACTGCTCGAAGCACGCACGCGCGTATTCGTTTGGCGCCTTGAACGTGACGAACACGCCGTAGCGGATGTTGTTGAACACTTCACGTCCGTCCGGTTCCTGGCTCGCGGCGATGTCCACGAGACCACTGCGCGAAAGACGTCCGCCATCTTCCGCTGGCCGGAAGACGCGCGCCAGGTCATGCAGGCCGGCAGGAGGGAAGGCGAGGCCATTGTCCGGGCAATCGAGGCCCGTGCCGTTCGCGACCGCCGCCATTTCGATTGCGGCTTTGGTGCCGTCGGTGAACGAGTTGTACATCTTCGGGTTGAAGTCGCCCTTGGCCACTTCTTCCTCGGTCCAGCCGAAGAAGCCCCATACCGTGTCCGGTGTCGAATAGCGATAGCGCGGCTCGAAATTCATGCCCTTGCCGGCCGAGGTCAGCTCGAAGCCGCAAGAGCGCACCCAGTCCACGAGTTCGCAGATGATCGCGGGCTGGTCGCCGTATGCCATGCTGTAGACGAGACCGCGCTCGCGAGCGCGGGCGGCGAGCAGCGGGCCGCACATCGCGTCGGCCTCGACGTTGACCATCACCACATGCTTGTTGCCTTCGATCGCAGCGAGTGCGTGACGCACGCCGGCGATCGGATGGCCCGTCGCCTCGATGATGCATTCGATCTCATCGCAGGCGGCGAGTGCGGCGGCATCGTCGAGAACGCAGGTAGCGCCGGTCTTCACGGCATCGGCGAGGGTGCGCGCGCCGTATTGTTCGGCCGGCCAGCCGACTCGCGCGAGCGATGCGCGTGCCTTGCCGACATCGAGATCGGCGACGCCCACCACGTGCAGCCCTTCGATATGACGTGCCTGCGACAGCACCATCGAGCCGAACTTGCCGGCGCCGATCAGGCCGACGCGTACGGGGCGCCCGGAAGCGTTGCGTGCCTGGAGCAGACTGGAGAGATTCATTTGCAATCCTTTGTGGTCGAGTCTATGGATCGTGGCCGCGAGCGCGGCGCGCGGTGAGTGGCCGGGGAGGCATGATCGAAGGCATGACAGCGGTGCGCCTTGCTTGCGAGCAAGTGTAGTCAGGGGGTTCAGCCAGAACAATTAACATTTCCGAGGCGATTTGTTAGCCAGGCTTCAACGTCAGCGGGCGGCGGCAAGCTGAGAAGCGGCTTGCCAGGCGGCACGCTCGGCGCGCAGCCAATCGAGGAACAGGATCACTTTCTTCTTGTGCAGATGCTCGAACGGACAGACGATCCACTGCGTCGTCAGCCGGATCTCCGGAGGCTCGCGCACCGGGCAGATCAACGTGCCGTCGCGCAGCTCGCGCCACATCATGAGCGTGCTTTCTAGGGCGATGCCCATGCCGTCGACGGCGGCATCGATCGCCATATGGCTGCGGTCGAACAATACGCGCTGCCCCGGATCGAGCGGGTCTGCGTGCGCCACCGAGAACCAGTGCGGCCACTGGACCTGCGACTTGATCGAATAGATGAGCCGATGACGCCGCAGGTCGGCGGCATCGAGACTCGACGGTGCGCAGTACGCGGGCGAGCAGACCGGCAGGAACGATTCCTCGGTCAGCGGCTCGACATACAAGCCCGGCCATTGCCCGGTGCCGTGACGGATCTCGATATCGACGGATTCCTGTGCGAAGTCGGTCATTTCATTGGTGCCGTTGAGACGCACTTCGAGATCGGGATGACCGTCGAGGAACGAGCGCAGGCGCGGCAGGAGAAACTTGGTGGATAGCGTTGGCGTCGCGCGCACGGTCAGGAGCGTGACGGAGCGCAACCCGCGTATACGCTGAGTCGCGTCGGCGATGCGGTCGATCTCTTCTGAAATCATCGCGAAGTAGCGCTCGCCTGCTTCGGTCAATGCCACACCACGTCCGACCTTCGTCATCAACGCCGTGCCCAGATGTGTCTCCAGAGACTGGATTTGCTGGCTGACGGCCGATGGTGTGACGTTCAGTTCCGCGGCCGCGCGAGAGATGCTCCCCGAACTCGCCGCAGCATGAAAAACACTGATGGCCCGCAATGGCAGATACATGATCACCCTTTAGATTGGCTACACCTTTGCGCAAAATAATTGAATTGTCCTTCACCAACAAGCCTCTTATATTTTGCACACGCAGGACCGGCGGCGCCTCGACAAGAGTCGAACAAGTGTCACCACGTGCCCGCGACGCCATACAGACAAGTGGCGCGTGAACACGGAAGTTCATATAACAGGAGACAGCATCATGAGCACGTCGAACTCGCCGCGACGCATTTCGCGACGCGCGGTGTTGAAGGCTGCGGCAGCCCTTCCGCTGGTAACGATATGGACCCGGCCCGCACGCGCCGCCGAATTCACCTACAAGCTCGCTACCGGGCAATCCCTTAATCAGCCGATCAATACGCGTCTCAAGGAAGCCATCGACCGCATACGCGAGGCGAGCAGCGGCAGGCTCGAGATCCGCTTTTTCCCCGCATCGCAACTCGGCTCGGACACCGACCTGCTATCGCAGACGCGCTCGGGCGCTGTCGAGTTCCTCAACATCTCGGGCTCGGTGGCGTCGACGGTGATCCCGCTCGCGGCCATCACCAATCTCGGCTTCGCGTTCTCGGACTACGATCAGGTCTGGCGCGGCGTCGATGGCGATCTCGGCACGATCATTCGCGCGCAGATCGACAAGAGCGGGTTCGTGTCGGTTTCGAAGGCGGCGGACAACGGCTTCCGGCAGATCACGTCCACCACGAAACCCATCAAGGCACCCGACGACTTGCGCGGTTACCGCATTCGCGTGCCGGTCTCGCCGATGTTCACGTCGCTCTTCCAGACGCTTGGGGCGAACCCTACGTCGATCAACTTCAACGAGCTCTACACCGCATTGCAGACGCATCTCGTGGACGGCCAGGAGAACGGCCTCGTCACGATCGAAGCGGGCAAGCTCTATGAAGTGCAAAAGTACGTGGCCGAGACCAATCACATTTGGGATCCGTTCTGGCTGCTCGGCAACCCGCGTGCATTCAACGCACTGCCCGACGATCTCAAGACGATCGTGAGGCGCGAATTCGACCGTGCGAGCGTCGAGCAGCGTGCGGATGTCGCGCGCTTGAACACGTCGCTGAAGTCGCAGCTCTCCGGTAAAGGCCTGACCTTCGTTCCTGCGGACAGGGACGCGTTTCGCGCAGCGCTCACGAAATCCGGCTTCTATGCGCAGTGGCGCGACAAGTTCGGCGCCGGTCCCTGGAGCGCCCTCGAAGCGGTAACGGGGAAAATATCATGAGCGCGGCACACAATCTGGAGGTGCCTGGGCCATCGCTCGTACGCGATCATCACGGCGAGAGCGGCATCGAACGGTGGTTGCGTCGTGGCATCGAGGTGCTCGCGGCAGCGGCGGTCGTCGGAGAGGTGGCGCTGTTGTTCGTCGGCATCGTGGCGCGTGCGGTGTTTCATCATCCGCTCATCTGGTCGGACGAACTCGCGTCCATCCTGTTCCTGTGGCTTGCAATGCTGGGCAGTGCGCTCGCGGTGCAGCGTTCATGTCACATGCGCCTGACCTTCTTCGTATCGCACATGACGCCGCGCGCGCAGGCGTGGGCCGAGACACTGGCGGTCGCTGCGGCGGCGGCTTTCTTCGCGCTCGTGATGCATCCCGCGTTCGACTATGTGCAGGATCAGGCATTCGTCGAAACACCGGCACTCGGCTGGTCGGGCTCGGTGAGAGCACTGGCGATTCCCTTCGGCTGTGCGGCGGCATTGATCAGTTGCGGCCTGCGTCTTGCACGGCATGACCGGCGGCATATCCTCGGTGCGCTGGGGCTCATCCTGCTGATCGCGCTCGGCTGCTATCTCGCCAAGGCGCCATTGACGAACATGGGGCAGGGCGCGCTGCTCGTGTTCTTTGTCGGCGTGCTCGGCACGGCGGTGATGGCGGGCGTGCCGATCGCCTTCGCGTTCTCGCTCGCGACGAGCGCCTATTTACTGACGACCACGTCGACGCCGCTCAGCGTCGTGGTCGGGCGCATGGACGAAGGCATGAGCACGCTGATCCTGCTCGCCGTGCCGATGTTCGTGCTGCTCGGGCAACTCGTGCATGTGACGGGCGTGGCGCGCGTGATGGTCGCGTTTCTCGCTTCGCTGCTCGGTCATGTTCGGGGCGGCATGTCGTATGTGCTGCTCGGGGCGATGCTGCTGATCTCGGGTATCTCCGGATCGAAGACGGCCGACATGGCGGCGGTTGCGCCCGTGCTTTTCCCCGAGATGCGCAAGCGCGGGATGAAGGACGGCGAGCTGGTATCACTGCTCGCGGCGTCCGGTGCGATGAGCGAAACGATTCCGCCGTCGCTCGTGCTGATCGCGATCGCGTCGGTGACAGGCATTTCGATCGCGGCGCTCTTTACCGCGGGCATTCTGCCAGCGATCGTACTTGCTCTCGTGCTCGGCGTCGTCGCATGGTGGCGTGCGGGACGCGACGAAAAAACGGACGCGAGCCGCGCGGGCGCGGTGAGGGCGCCGTGGTCGCAAGTGCGTCGCACGTTTGTCATCGCACTGCCGGCGCTACTGCTGCCGTTTCTGATTCGCAGCGCGGTTGTCGAAGGCATCGCGACGGCGACGGAAGTATCGACGATCGGCATCGCGTATTCGCTCGTGATCGGCCTTCTGATCTATCGCGGCGGCCTCAAGTGGAAAGCGATCATGCCGATGCTGCTGCAGACGGCGGCATTGTCCGGCGCGATTTTGTTCATCGTCGGGGCGGCGAGTGCGATGGGCTGGGCGCTGACGCAGTCCGGCTTCTCGCACGATCTTGCGAACATGATGACGAGGGTCCCGGGCGGTGCCGCCGGCTTCATGCTGGTATCGATCGTCGCGTTCATCGTGCTCGGCAGCGTGCTGGAGGGCATTCCGGCCATCGTCCTGTTCGGGCCGCTGCTGTTTCCGGTCGCACATCAGCTTGGCATCCACGAGGTGCACTATGCGATGGTCGTCGTGCTCGCGATGGGACTCGGCGTCTTCGCGCCGCCGTTCGGCTTGTGTTATTACGCGGCGTGCATCATCGGAGAGGTATCGCCGGAAGCGGGGCTCAGGCGTATCTGGATCTATCTGGGCATGCTGCTTCTCGGGCTGATAGCCATTGCTTTTGTTCCGTGGATCTCGACGGCCTTTCTTTGAACGACCTCGATCAACGAGAGCGCAGAGTCCGCCATTGCCTGCAGATCATCGACGTCGCGGAAGAGGCGCAGCCGCTGTTCTTCGTCTTCGATGAACTCGCCTCGCAGGCGGATTTTGGTCAGAAGCGTTCGCAAGATCGTGCGAAATGGCGGCGAGCATCAGCGTGCGGTCATCGACGAATTTTCGGCGTTGCGCCTGCAGCGCGTTGAATGCGTTGATGGCTGCACGCAACTCTTTTGGACCCGCTGCACGCACGGGCCCGGCTCGCAGATCGCCTCCTTTCTGACGAAGCTCTTCGGCGAATTGCCTGATCGGTCTTGCCAGAAAGTAAGTGGCAAGCATTGAGGCCGCGAGGATCAACGACGCCACGGACGCCAGTGCCGTTGCGAGCCTGGCGGGAAGTAGATTCCCTCCGGGGTACGCTGAGTTTTCGCACGCTCGATCTTTGCAAATCGTTGTCTTCGCCATCTGTTTTATTTATCGACGTTTCTGACCGGGTTCGCAGCCATTGACGTTCCGGATGTTCGCAGGACGGCTTCGGAGCCTTATCGGGACTCGGTCTTCAGCGATACGGGCAACCTGGTTCTGCGACAGAAAACTCCGCTTCGAATTCCAATATCTGGTTAACCCCGTCTACGGCCTGTGCGGAACTCTTTCTAGCATGACGAGAGTTCTGGATTAATCTGCGCAGCCAAGGAGATGGAACATGAGCAGTAACATTAACGTAAGAAGCAAGGAACTGGACCGACGTTCGCAAAATAACGCGGCGGCCAGGCCACCGTTTTCTCGCATCATCCACGCCGGAGCGGTGGGTGGATTGGCGGGCGCGATTGTTATCTGGATTTACGAAGCGCTGATCTGGGTGGGCGTGCAGCATCTCATGCCGCTCGCCGGCATTCCCCGGAACGCAACAGGGCTAGTTTTTGGTAAGGCTTTTCAAGAATCGATCGGCATCTGGGCCTACGTCATCGGCACCGCAATTCATTTTGTCTTTGCCATCGGTTGGGGCGTGTTGTTCGCCGCGATATGGCCGTACTTCCGTCGACGTGGCTATGAGGCTACTTTCGTCGCGCTCTTTTACGCAATCTTCGCCTGGATTGTGATGCACGTCGCCATCGCGATCGCGTCGGACAATCACCCGAACTATCTGGACCCGATCGTCATCATTGGCGGCTTCATGTCTCATTTCTGTTTCACTGTTCCGCTTGCGCTTGTCGTCAAGCGAATGCTCGCGTCGGGTGCAGTTGAAAGCGCCAGCTAAAGACTGCATTTTGCTTTGGAGACGCTATGGGTGAGTTGACACAGAGTTCGCTCGCGCAGGAACTCGTTGTCGACGCCGGCCGTTATGCGCTTGCCATCACGCTCCCAATGTCGCCCGCGGTCGCTGTACTGTATGAGTGCCGCGCGGTCGGGAAGATAGAGATGACGCGCGCCCGATATGAACGGAACGGTCAGGAGGAGTATCGCTTCGTATCGTTGTCCAGCCATGCTTCGATAGACTCGGCGGCACGCGCAAGTTCAATACTGACCGACTCATCGAGCGTGGCAGGTGGGTCAGTGAGGATCGCGGCCAGAATGGTGTCGGTGCGTTGCAGTTCCGTACGTTGAATGCGTGCCGGTTCGATTTCGCGCATTTGCACGAGCCACGCCGCACCGGAGATCAGATACGCGAGTTCTTGCGCGCGCATGACAACGGATTCGATCTCCGGATGCATGTCCAGCGCGATCATTACCAAGAATGCTTTGTCTTGCAAACTTTGGCGCGAACGCAAGGCTTCGTCGCTTGTAACTGTTGCTGTCTGAAGGTAGCCCAGCACGGGACGCATGCATGCAATCAGCGAAAGGATCGCGGCGAGCGATGATCGCGTACGCCCTCCGATGTTTGACGCAGCACACACGAGTAGACCTACTGCACAACCGACCAGGGTATCGACGCCGCGTGCGATCAACAGTGCTTCAGGGTCTTTGATCGCATGACCGCCTGACGCGATCGTGAGCGCTATCGCGGTCACGAATATGACGGCGACAGCATACTTGCGCACCACTAGCAGTTCGACGATGAACTGCAGCGCCATGAGCGTCGCAATGAGCGACAGCCCGGTGGGATGCAGTACGAGCACGAGTGCCGCAAGGCCGATACCGACGAGCGTGCCTACGGTTCGATCGATGCTTCTTCGCATAGACGCCTGAAGATTCAGTCCCTGATGCAGTATTAGCGTGGCGGCCGCCATCGCCCAATAAGCGCGCGTGAGCCCGAGCATTTCGCCCAGCGAGCCTGCAATCGCGACTGCAATCCCGACCCGCAACGCGATGTTCCATGCCCTCGTTCCAAAGCGCGCGTCCCTTGCGATTCGCTCCACAGCGCGAAGCTGTCCTAGCGGAAGGCGTGACATGGTGGTATCGAGGGTCGTTTGTGTGCACGCCAGGGAAGCGATCTGTCGGACACGGTCTTGCTCGGCGGTTCCGTCCCGCGAGCAGTTGCAACGGGCAAAGATCAGATGCAACTCGAGCCCGAGAGCCCGGAGCGTAGTTATCTTCCCGTCGCCCGGCACATCCCTGGGTTGACGGTTCACCAGTGCAATCCACATTTCATGCAAGGCAAGTGCAGCCGAGTGGCGTGCGATCTCCCGCGCGGGTTCATCGGCCGTCGCGAGCAGGTGCGCAATGGCATTCGCTGCATCGACGAGCGCGGCGCGTTCCGGACCCCTCGGCGCGACCAACGCACCGGCCATGTGGGTTAGCCATGAGATCGCGCCTCCGGCGAGAATGAGAAGAAAAACATGGCTCAGGGGAAGACTGGTCACGGGCATCGCGGTCGCGGCGGCGCAGGCGAGAACGATCATATAGGCGCCTGGGGGACCGATCTTCAACGAAGCCGAGAAAAAGCTTGCAAGCATCGCGATGCCGACGACCAACGGAACCGCTGCATGCGGCAGACCTTGTACCGCGACGCCGGCCGTCACCGCTGCAGCGAAAGTTATAGCGATACCGGCAAGCACGAGCGCACGATTACGATAGGGCCGATCCGATGCATAGAGCGACGTGAATGAACCCAGCGTCGCAACAAGCCCGGCGGAGAGGTCGCCATTGATCAGCCACGAAAGCAATAGCGGGATGCCGAGGCTCAATGCTGCGCGGAAGGCGATCGGCCATCTCGGGTTGGCGAGGCTCAGCAGCGCAACGGTATTGGACTTGGCAGGGCGCATATCGGAACTCTCCCGTCGTGCGGCTAAGCTCGGCACGCTTGAGCAGTCGTCCGTCTCAGTGTGTCTATGTGAGGCGCTGGTCGCGCGTTTGGATAGCGAACGCCAGTCTTGAAGCTTTGCTCGCGCGACAAGCATACACAGCCATGTGTAGCTTCAGATACCACAACGTACCTTCTGTTGCCGATCCATCGTGGACCGCGACGGGGAAAATCGACGCTCCCACGGCCTTTTCGTTAAGGACTTTGCTCTTCGCGCCGTAAACCAAGCAAGCGCCGAAGCGAATCGCTCGTCGCCTGTCGCTTCATCTTCCTGAGGCGCAAATCAATCCGACTCCGCCCGATCGCGCACTTGTCATTCGAGGGAATTTTTCATGGCCTCGACACGCTCCGATATTCCCAGCACGATGCGTCGCAAATTCCTTTCGACGCTCGTCTTCGGCGCTGGCTCCCTCGTGCTTTCCGCTTGTGGAGGCGGCGGCGCGAATTCGTCGAATGCGGCCGATTCGTCGACCAAGACGGGCCCGAACACGAACACGAGCACCGGCTCGCAAGACACGAGCGAACCCACGCCAAGTACGGCCGCCGGTTCGCAGAGCGCGAGCGATGCCAGTCCAGGCATGGCCAGCGGCACTCACGGCGTAAGCGACACCGGCCCGAACGGCGTCCTCATCGACACGTCCTTCGGCGTGAAGGGCGACGGAACCACGAACGATCGCGTTGCATTGCAGGCCGCGATCGACGGATCGGTCGGGCAGATTCTCCTGATCACCGGGCAAAGCCGGATCGACATCACGGGCCTCACGCTGCGCTCGAACACCCACATACGCTTCGCGCAGGGCGCTTCGATCAAGCTGCTGGCTCACAATACCGACTGGTATCAGATGATGCGCATTTGGGATGTGAGCAACGTGAACATCGAGTCGCCGTACCTCGACGGCAGCAAGTCGCTCAATGCGGCTACGTCGGGGGAGTGGGGCATGGGCATCTCGATCGCCGGCAGCTCGAACGTCACGATTACGTCGCCGACGACCATCGACTGCTGGGGCGACGGCATCTACATCGCGAACAGCTATATCGAGGACGGCGTGACGAGCAAGGCCGTGACGATCACCAATCATCTCGCGGACGGCTGTCGTCGCCAGGGTGTGACGATCATCTCGGGCGACACCATCACCTTCGACCATCCTGTCTGGCAGAACATAGGCGGAACAGCGCCGCAGGCGGGGCTCGATATCGAGCCGAATGACAACACGGCGGTGTTCCGGGCGATCAGGATCGTCAGCCCGAAGACGCTGGGCTGCGCGGGCCCGGGCATCCAGATCGATCTGGGATCGCTCGCGGGACCGGTCGCCAAGACCGTCGATATTCAGATCACCAACCATATCGACAACAGCCAGACCGATGGTCCGTTCAGTGTCGGCGGCCTGGAACCGAGCGGCTACATCGTGACGGGCGCGATCACGAGCACAAATCCGGTGTGGAAGGAGAACTGGTATCTGGGCGACTGGATGCCGTCAGGCCCGAACGTCTCGGTGGTGAACCCGACGATCGGCTAAGGTCGCGATGCGGGAGTTAGAAAGGGCATCGGGCGAGGGACTAGCCATAAGCAGCCAATCGACATCGGCGCGTAAATCGTCAACAATTGCCCTCGGCATAAGCAATCGACGTTAAACATGACCGCCAAAAAACTGTTCTATTACCCCAGCAATGCAAGCATGGCCCCCCACATCGTTCTGGAAGAAATCGGCCAGCCTTTCGAGTTAGTACTTGTAGATCGCACGCAGGATGAGCATAAGTCGGCAGACTATCTACGACTGAATCCCAACGGATTGATTCCCGTATTGGTTGATGGCGACACGGTGCTGTACGAGACGGCGGCCATTTGCCTGCATTTGGCCGATACGCATCCGGAAAGCGGCATGGCGCCCGCACTGGCAACGCCGGAGCGGGCCGAGTTTTACAAGTGGCTCATGTGGTTGACGAACACACTGCAAGCGGCGTTGATTGTCTATTTTTATCCCGAGCGTTGGGTGGATGCCGGCAACGCGCCGGGCGCGAGGCAAGTGCAGACTCATGCTGAATTGAAGATCGGGATATTGCTTGAACAACTGGAGTCGCAACTTCAATCGAGCGAAGGCCCCTGGTTACTGGGGAGCCAATATACGATCCTCGATCCCTACGCATTCATGCTCTGCCGATGGACAAGGGGTTTCACGAAACCCGCGCGCGAATGGCCACTGCTCGGTCAGTATCTGCAACGGATGCTAGCGCGACCTGCGATCCAGCGCGTGATCGAATCAGAAGGGCTTGCGGCTCCATTGGTGTAATACGATGTGGCCTCGCCGCCGGTGATCGATCGAGAAGCAATGGACATCGATACCCGGATCGCCGAAAATCGGCGCACGTGCATCGACGATCTGACCGAGCCTGGATTACGTAAGTTGTCCAAGAAAGGAGCGCATCATGCCGACCCTATCCCTTTCGAGCGGTACAACCATCGACGAGATTGCGGAACGCATCTATCGCATCTCGACGCCGGTCGAGATCCCCGGTGGGGGCGGCTTTTCGTTCAACCAGTATCTGATCGACGACGACGAGCCCCTGCTATTTCATACCGGTCTGCGCAGGCTGTTTCCCGTCGTGCGTGAAGCGGTCGAACGCATCATATCGATCGATCGTCTGCGCTATATCGGCTTCTCTCATTTCGAGTCCGACGAATGCGGCGCACTCAACGAGTTTCTCGCGGCCGCGCCGCATGCGGAGCCGTTGTGCGGCCAGGTCGCGGCCATGGTCTCGGTCAGCGATTATGCCGACCGGCCGCCACGCGCGATGAATGATGACGAGACGATCTCGCTCGGGCAGCACAGCGTGCGCTGGCTCGATACGCCGCATCTACCGCACGCGTGGGAATGCGGCTTTCTCATGGAGACTGCGTCGGCGACGCTGCTCTGTGGCGACTTATTCACCCAAGGCGGTTCGCACCTCCCGCCGCTTACCGAGGGCGATATCCTCGAACCCAGCGAGGCGTTCCGTCACGAGATGGATTACTTCTCACACACCAGGAACGCCCGCTCAATGCTTGAACGCCTTGCTGCATTGCAGCCGACAACGCTGGCCTGCATGCACGGCAGCGCCTGGCACGGCGATGGCGCGGCCTTGTTGCGCGCGCTCGCCGACAGCGTCGAACGCGTTTAGCGCGACGCACCCGGCGCCACCAGACCGCGACGCGGAATGGGGGTGGAGAAGACGATCGAGGTCCGCGTCTCACCGTAGGTGTTGATGGTGGCGAGAAAACGCTCCAGCGCTTCGAGGCTGGTGGATACCACGGTCACGATGTAGGAATCGGCGCCGGCGACGTGATGGCATTCCAGCACCTCGGGCGCGCGGCGCAGCTTGTCGAGAAACGTCTTTTTGCCGGGCTGCTGCACGGTGATGCCGACAATGGCGCGCACGGCGTAGCCGAGCTGCACGGGATCCAGGTCGGCGCCTACAGAGCGCACCACGCCGGCGTCCTTCAGGCGCTTGAGTCGTTCCACCGTTGCGGGCACCGACAAACCCGCGGCAAGGGCCAGGGCCTTCAAGGGCGCGCGCCCATCCTCCTGTAGCGCCATCAGAAGCGCCCATGCTTTGGCGTCGAGTTGAAGTGCTTCGGTCATGACGGGCTTCCACCTGAAAAATCGAAGATGAACTGAATTTTCGGTTGGTGTTTTATTCTGTGCAAGCCTTCGATGCCGTCGGATAATCCCCGACATGGATCTCATTCTGTCGTCACCCATCCCCGTGCTGTTCGGCCAATCGCTACTGATCGGGCTGTCGATCGCTGCGCCGGTCGGGCAGATTGGATTGCTGGCCATTCAGCGCACGCTGGATCATGGCCGCCCTGCGGGGCTCGCCACTGGATTGGGGGCGGCACTCGCCGACGCGGTGTACGGCGCCATCGGCGCGTTTGGCGTCACCGGATTGATCGGCTGGTTGTTGAGCCTGAGGCTATGGCTGGGCCTGTTCGGTGGCGGCTTTCTGCTGTGGCTTGCCTGGCGCATCGCGACGAAGCCGGCAGTGCGCAGCATGAATGCCTCGCAGCCGACCAGCACGCTACTGCGCTATATGGCCGGCACATTCGTGCTGACGATGTCGAACCCGACCACCATCCTGTCGTTCATGGCCGTGTTCGGTGCACTGGCAGGCCGCTCGCCTTCGGCATCGCCTTGGGTGATGGTTGTCGGCGTGCTGGTGGGCTCGGCACTATGGTGGTTGATCCTGTCGGCCGGTGTGGGTCGGTTGCGCAACCGCTTCGACGAACGTTGGCAACGCGCCGTCAACCTGTGCTCTGCCGCGCTGCTGGCTGGACTCGGGTTATGGCAGCTTGGCCAGCTCATCGTATGACCATCGGAGGATCAAGCCATGACGCACCGGCTGAACGCCAGCCACAGGATCGTGGTCGACGCTGCAATCGACCAGGCCTTCATGTTCTTCACGCCGGCCGGCGAGGAGCTTTGGGTCGACGGTTGGACGCCAACCTACGTCTACCCCCGCGACGGCCGCACAGAGTCCGGTATGGTGTTCACCACCGGTCAGGGTGATGAGCTGACCATCTGGACCCTGACCGACTTCGACCGCAAGGCACACCGATCGTGCTATTCGCGCTGCACGCCGGCCTCGCGCACCGGTCTTGTCGAGGTGCGTTGTGTGGCACTCGACGAGGCGCGCACCGAAGTATGGGTAAGCTACGAGCTCACAGCGCTGAACGCTGCGGGCGAACAGGCGCTCGAAGGTTACGAAGGCGAGCGCTTCGCCGCAATGATCGACGACTGGGCACGCAAGATCGCAGCTTGTCGCGAGTTGCTGCTGGCAGCTTCAATCTGCTGAAGGGCTCGGCACGTGGCTGTAGCAGCTTCACGGCTGAGTTGATATCGACGTACACCGCCAATTGTGCGAAGTGCCAGTCGAATCCGAGGACTGTTCTCCGCGCCTGAGCAGTCGATATCATTTGAGTGTCGCTGCGTCGCTGTTCATCGAACCACCTTTCTACCGACGACAATGGCCGATCTTCACACGCGAATTGCCAACAGCTTCAACGCGCAGGGCTTAATGCTGACACTCGGTGCACAGCTTCTCCTCGTTGAAGACGGGGAAGTGCACATCGGCCTGCCATTTTCAAGTCATCTATCTCAGCAACAAGGCTATCTTCATGCGGGCGCTACGTCGAGCATTCTAGACAGCGCATGCGGATATGCAGCGCTGACGAAGTTAGCGCCTGATTTTGATGTGGTCACAGCAGAGTTCAAGATTAATCTTTTGCGGCCAGCTGTTGGTGAGCGCTTTCTGGCTATCGGACGAGTACAGAACGCGGGCAAGACCCTTACCGTGTGCACGGGTGAAGTCCGTGCGTTTTCCGGAGATGGGGACGAGCATAGGGTGATTGCGATCATGCAGGCGACAATGGCTAACCTTCGCCGGTAACGGCTGTGCCCCTTGCCGCGCGGCCTGAAGGCGAGTTGAAGTGTGTGAACTGACGCCTGGCTGGCAATCACATTCGCGGATCAGCTGGCCGATGCACCGCGTGTGTCGCCGCGAAGCCCCTATTGGCGCGGTGGAACCATCGTGGGCGGGACGACCCAGGCTGCCGTCGGCACCATGTAGTAGGGCGGTGCGCTGCGTCGCATCAGCGTGCCGGTGACCGAGAGCGTCACGCCGTTCGGAAGCGGTGGCCCGATGATAAGCACCCGGGGGACCATGACCCGACCTTGCGCGTCCTGAGAATAACGCTTGTCGATCACGCACAGCGGTGGGTCCATCGCCAGCAGCGAGACGGGTTGTCGGGAACCGCCGTCCGTTTCCATGACGTCCTGCACGGGCGTGCCGCGAAGCGTCATGGTCGTTCCGACCGGGAAGCAGACAGGGGCGGCGGCCCAGGCCGCGCTAGCCCACATGAAGGACAGCACGCAGAGAAGGCAGTTCTTCACGAAACAACTCTCCTGTTCAGCGGTCGATTTCGAACCGTGCGCTTCGTGCCGATCAGCGCCCGCGCTTCCCTCCTTACCTTTCCACGGCAAGGGGAAACCGCTTCTAGAACCTGAGTCTAGCAAGGTCGACGGCAATGGCGAAGTTCGTCCCTGCCTGATGCGCACACCCGCGTCACCGAAAAATTTCCGAACAATCGAGCGGCCTATAATGGTCTCACGATCTTCGACAACGTCTCTGGAATATCGAGGTAACGGGAGAAGCGACAGGCCGCCTTGGCTCCCGAACACCGGTGCCGACCTCAACTGGATTGTCAGCCGGTACTTGCGTGGCAAATCGAACAGTAACGTCCGTGTAGGGCCAGGAGCAGCCTGGAGCAGGTGTCGTTCCTTCGATCGATGACAACCAAGGAGAAGTTCAATGGGAGACGCGTATATCGGTGAAATTCGCATGTTCAGCTTCGGCTGGGCACCCAAGGGCTGGATGCTGTGTCAGGGCCAGACGCTGCACATCGCGCAATTCCAGGCGCTGTTTGCATTGATTGGCAATTTCTACGGTGGGGATGGGGCAACGACGTTCCAGTTGCCCAATATAACGCCAATGCCGGTGGCCGGTGGCGACGCAAACGGAAAGCCTTATCCGCCGATGAACTTTGCAATCTGCATAAACGGCATCTTCCCAAGCAGGGACTGAGCGCACCCGGCGCGGCGATTCGTGTTCCCAGTCGCCGCGCCGAGGCTGAGTCCATTAGTGGTTCCGGGTGCCGTTTGTCAGAAGCGTTTAAAAACTTAAGGATGACTGAGAATCGCCGCTGTACGGATGAGCGCTTCCTCGATTTGCACGACCAGTCGACGCGATTCCCGGCGACATCGGATCTGAGTCATGGACTCGTCTCTGCAACGGATGCTCGAAGCGATCGATGCCGACAAGGCGAAACTGGACGCGGTGCGTCCGCTTTCGCCTCCGGCTCTGGCTTCGCTGCGTACAAGGCTGGGGCTGGAATGGACGCCTGATGCGCGCGCAATCGAGCACCACACACGCTCGCTGCACGAGACTCAGATCGTGCTCGACAGCATGACGATGGACGGCAAATCGCTGCCGCAGCACTGCGAAACGATGGGTCGTCGCGGCGCGATGCGTTACCTCGATTCGATCGTCGCGAAGAATGAGCCCGTGGCCGCATGGCAGATCCGGAACATCCACAACGTCGTGTTGAGAGGCCGTGTCGGTGAGGAAGCCTGCCGCTATCGACATGTGAATGTAACGATAGCTGGCGCGCATACGACTCCGCCGGATTTTCTGGATCTGCCGGCCGAATTGGCCGCGCTCATCGAGTGGCATGCGAGCGGGGAGCATATGCATCCTGTCGCGCGTGCCGCCGAGTTTCATGCGCGGTTCGTCAAGATCCATCCATTTATGGATGGGAACGGCAGAACGGGGCGCCTGCTCTTGAACGTCGAGTTGATGAAATCCGGCTATCCCCCGGTCGTTATCCGGAACGAAGATCGCGCGACGTATTGCGGTTCGCTGGACGACGCTTGCGTGAGCAACGACTACACGGGCATTGCCCGGTTGATCGCCGAATCGGTCCAGCGGTCGATGGACATCTATCTCGACGCGCTCGGATTGCTTGTCGATCGCCGGCTTGGCGACGCGCCGTGATCGTCCGTATCGCGTTTGCACCAGAGCCTCATGGAATTTTTATTAATTGACATAATCTTTATGATCAATTTTTTTTAAACTGCGTACATGAGATTCGCCCACACAGATCCATTCAGAAAGCCGATACCCCACATTCAAACATTTAATTTGTCGATACCAACCGTCTCCGATATTTTGTACAGGTCCACCACACCGAGGACCCCACAACCCAACGCCGCAACCGGTTCAGGGCGCGTTGAAAAGGTCCCGAATCACTGAGGCACAAGCATGTTCGACCGCGTCTTCGTCAATGCCATCGACGCCGATGGCAATCCATTGAATCTCGCGGTAAAAGACGGCCGCTTCGCCAGCATCGGCTCGCAGCGCATCGAAGCGCGCGCCGAAGAAGTCATCGACCTCAAAGGCCATCTCGTCCTGCCCGGCTTCGTCGACGGCCACATTCATCTCGACAAGAGCTTCGTGGGCGATGGCTGGCGCCCTCATCGCTCCGCCGCGAGCCTGCGCGAGCGTCTCGCCATCGAAAAGCAGGAACTCGCGCGCGCACGTCCCATCGCCGAGCGCGCGGACGCGCTGATTCGTCAGGCCGCATCGTTCGGCACCATTGCCATGCGCAGTCATGTCGATGTCGACGCCACCACGGGTCTCACGAATCTCCACGCCGTCATGGAAGCGCGCGAAAAATGGCGCGGCCTCGTCGATATCGAACTCGTCGCGTTTCCCCAGGCGGGCGTCGTGTCCTGTCCGGGCACCGCGGACATTCTCGATGCAGCGGCGCGTGAAGGCGCTCAGGTCGTCGGCGGCATCGATCCGACGACACTCGACGGCGACGCCGACGGCCAGCTCGATATCGTCTTCGGCATCGCCGGAAAGCGTGGCGTGAAAATCGATATCCATCTGCACGAACCTGACCAGCAAGGGATCGACCAATTGCACCGGATCGCCGCGCGCACGAAGGCATCCGGACTGCATGGCCGCGTGACCGTCAGCCACGCCTACGCTCTGGGCGATGTCGCGCCCGACGTGGTCGACCGTGTCGCGTCGGCGCTGGCGGATGCCGGCGTATCGATCATGACCAACGCCCCCGGCGATCGCGCGTTCCCGCCCATCCTCCGATTGCGCGCGGCAGGCGTGCGCGTCTTCACCGGCAACGACAACATCCAGGATGCCTGGTGGCCGTACGGCAATGGCGACATGCTGCAACGCGCGATGCTGATCGGTTATCGCTCAGGTTTCTATACTGATGATGAACTGCGCGTCGCGCTGCACATGTCGACCGATGCCGGCGCCGCGGTGCTCGGGCACGACGCTTACGGTTTGAAGGCCGGTCACGACGCGACGTTCGTCATCGTGAAGGCGGCCAACGCGGCCGCCGCCGTCGCGGCCGTGCCAGCGGAACGCACGATCGTGCGCAGCGGAAAGTTCTGGGGCGATACGTCCCGCCTGCAATTCGAGTCCGGTCAAGCCGGACACCACCACGGCGTCGCGATCAGCACGGCGGCGTGAACATCAACGGAGACTTACGTATGTCAACGAATACCTACTACGCGCCTCACGGCGGTCATCCACCGCAGACAGAGCTGCTGACCGATCGCGCGATGTTCACCGAAGCGTATGCCGTCATCCCCAAGGGCGTGATGCGCGATATCGTCACGAGTCATCTGCCGTTCTGGGACAAGACGCGGCTCTGGGTGCTGGCGCGGCCTCTGACCGGGTTTGCCGAGACGTTCTCGCAATACATCATGGAAGTGGCGTCCGGCGGCGGCAGCGAAAAACCTGAACAGGACCCGAACGCGGAAGGCGTGCTGTTCGTCGTCGAAGGCGAAATCGAAGTGACGCTGCAAGGCAAGTTGCACGTGCTGAAGACCGGCGGCTATGCGTTCATTCCGCCCGGCACGAACTGGCAGTTGCGCAATCGTCACAAGGATACCGCCCGCTTCCACTGGGTCCGCAAGCACTATGAAGCCGTGGATGGCGTGCCGCTTCCCGAAGCCTTCGTGACGAACGAGCAGGACATCGAGCCGATCGCCATGCCCGGCACCGAAGGACGCTGGGTGACGACGCGCTTCGTCGATTCCAGCGACATGCGTCACGACATGCACGTGAACATCGTCACGTTCCAGCCCGGCGGCGTCATCCCGTTCGCGGAAACGCACGTGATGGAACACGGTCTTTACGTGCTGGAAGGCAAGGCGGTGTATCGGCTGAATCAGGACTGGGTCGAAGTGGAAGCCGGCGACTTCATGTGGCTGCGCGCATTCTGTCCGCAAGCGTGTTATGCGGGCGGGCCGAGCCGCTTCCGCTATTTGCTGTACAAGGACGTCAACCGGCACATGAAGCTGACGCTCAACGCGCCGCGTTAATCGTCAGCGATGCGGCACGCCTGCTGCTCAGGCGTGCCGCATCGGCCCGGCATCAATAGTGGCTGTGCCCCCACAACGTTCGCGGCGCGTCGAACAGATGACGCAAGCCCGCGCGCTCGAACGTGCTATCCGCAACCTGCGAGACGCGTTCGAGTATCTCCCCTTCATCAACCGACAGCACCCGGTAATCCTCCATCAGGACCTTCCCGCCGACCATCGTCATGCACACGTCGCCCGCATTCGCGAAGCACGTGACGCGATAGACCGGCATGTTCATCGGCATCAGATGCGGCTTGAACAGGTCGATGAGAATGATGTCGGCCTGCTTGCCCGCTTCGAGCGAACCCAGTTCATGGTCGAGTGACAAGGCGCGGGCCGCGTCGATGGTGACCATCTCGAGCACCTTGCCATGCGGAAGCACATCCGGATCGCGGAAGTGCCGTCGATGGTAATGCATGCACTGCCACATATGACGGAACATGTCATAGCCTCTATCGGGCGCAGCACCGTCGGAGCCGATCGCCACCGTCACGCCCGCATCGATCAGTTCGGGCACCGGGCAGCGTCCGATGATCGACATGATCGCGCTCGGGTTATGCACGATCGAAGCGCCCGTCTCCACGCACGCCGCGATGTCCGCCTCCGTGAGATCGATCGCGTGCGACATAAACGACTTCGCGTTCAGCAATCCCAGCTCGCGATGCGCGAAATCGAGCGTGCCCGCGCGATGACCATCCTGCGTGAAACTCAGGTTCCGTTCGCGCGCCATCGACATATAGCGCTCCGCCTCGCGCCGATAGTCGCCTTCATATTGCGCGACCTCGGGATAATGCTCCGGCGCGAACACGGGCAACATCAACGCGATCTGAATGCGGCCATCGGCATCGCCGTGACATGCATCGACGATGTCCTTGCACACGTCGAACATGCGTTCGAAATCTACGTCGTAAGTCTCGCTCTGTCCACTCGCGCCGTGCCGTGTATAAGGACGAGGCGCGGGCGGACGCGACGGACCGACCGCGACGATCGATCGTGTGCCCGTCCTGACCACCGCGTCGCAATGACGCCGTGCATACACGGGATCATCGACACGCATGATCGAATCGCCGCCTCCCAGTAGCGAGACGCCTGTCGTCACACCCGCCTTCAGACGTTCGAGCGCCGCCAGATGCGACTCCGTTTCCCAGAAGGCTTCGTCGGAAGCGCGTGTGTAGATCGCCTCGCATGCCGCCGTCCATGCATCGCCGTCCGCGCCGCCGATCGTTCTGAGCATCGCGTGCCCGGCGTGAGCGTGCGCATCGATCAGGCCGGGCAATACGGCCTTGCGGCGTGCATCGATCACACGCGCTGCCCGGTATCGCCGCGCGAGCTCGCTCGTTTCGCCGACAGCGACGATGCGATCGCCCTTCACCGCCACCGCGCCATCATCGATGACACGGCGCGACGGATCCATCGTGATGACGCAGCCGTGCTCGATCAGTATGTCGACGTGTTCATGTTCGTTCATCACGTGAGCGCTCCGTCACGCGCCACGATGCGGCCGCTCGCCACGACGAGCTTGCGCACCGGCCGCGACGCCACCGCATGCGCGACGGTCTGCGCATCGACCAGAACGAGGTCCGCGCGCGCGCCCGCGTGCAGCCCGTAGTCGGCGAAACCGCAGCCGCGCGCGGCAGCCTCGCTGACGCAATCGAACGCGATCATGAGATCGTCGTCGCGACGCAGGTCGTAGCGCATGCCGATCAGCATCGCGCGTTCGAGCATGTCGGGAACACCATACGGCGACCACGTGTCGCGAATGCCGTCGTTGCCGCCGAACATCGTGATGCCCTTCTCGCGACAAAGTTTGAGCGGCGGAACCGTGCGCGAAGGCGGCGCGCTCGTCAGCAGCGCCACGCGCAACCGGGCGATTCGATCCAGCAGCGCATCGCGTTCGCGCTCCGGCAACGCGCCCAGACAAAAGCCATGACTGACGACCACCCTGCCCTGCATGCCCATCGTCTCGACGCGGTCGAGCAGCAGCTTGAGCGCGAATGCGCCGACTTCGCCGGGCTCGTGCAGATGGATATCGATCGGCTTGCCATGACGTTCCGCGAGCGCGAAAGTCGCATCGAGCGATGCAACGGGATCGCCGTCGATCAACGCGGGATCGAGCGCACCGAGAACATCGGCGCCTTCCGCGAGCGCGCTGCCGAGCAATTCGACCGTGCCGGGACGAATCAGCATGCCCGACTGCGGAAACGCGACGATCTGCATCTCCAGCGTGTCGCGCATCGTCTGCCGCGTCGCGAGCACGCCTTCGAGGTAGCGCAGGCGCGCATCGGTATCGATATCGACATGCGTGCGCAGACGCGTGGTGCCCGCCTGCACGAATGCGCGCGACAGCGCGAGCGATTGCGCGGCCGCATCGTGTCCCGATGTCTTGCGCCACTCGCGTTCGTTGCTGATGCGATCGGTGAGCAGCGGGCCGACTTCGTTGCGATACCACGGACGGCCCCAGTTGCTCTTGTCGATGTGCGTGTGGCCTTCGACGAAGCCCGGCAACAGCAGCGCGCCGCCGCCATCTTCGACATGCGCGCCGGGCGGCGCCGAGACATTCGCGCCGAGCGCTTCGATACGGCCATCGACGACCGAAACGGAGACGGCCTGGTCATCGGCCAGCCGGACATTGGAAAGGTAAAGAGAGCGAGTCATGTTTGTCATGCCGACCCTACGGCAGTATCGATACGCGCCCGCAGCAAACGTTGTGCGGCGCTGATTGCAACGAAGACCACGGCGTTCGCGAACAGCGCGACGAGCCCCATGTTGATGGACGTGAACGCGAGCGGCGCGTTGGGAAACGCGGTCGCAAGCGTCATGCCGCCCCAGCTCGACAGCCCGAGCACGACGCCGCCTGCCGCGATGCCGCCGAACGCCGCTTCGCGCGTGCCGAACGGGCGCTTGAGAAAACTCGATGCGAGCATCGGCACCAGTTGCGTAAGCAGGCTCGACGAGAAGATCGCGAGCGCCACGAACGTCGCACCGCCGCGCAACACGAAAAAGACGACGACCAGCGTGAACAGCGGCAGCGCGATACGCGCGACGCGGGCCACTTCCCTGTCGGTCGCCTGCGGTGCGAAGCCTTCGCGATAGATGTTACGCGCGATCGTCGTCGATGCATTGAGCATGATGAGCGAGCCCGGCACCAGTGCCGTGAGCAGCCCCGCCCCGCCGACGATGCCCACGAACCACGCCGGGAAAGTCTGCTTGACGAGCCGCAGCAGCGCGAGATCGGTTTGCGCACCTTCGAGCCCGTGCACGGTGAGCACGGCAGCGAAGCCGACGAGGAACAGGAACGCGATGAGCACCTGATAGATCGGCATCAGCACGACGTTCTTGCGCAGCGCCGATGCATCGCGCGCCACATAGACCGCCGTGAAGCCGTGCGGATACAGGTAGTAGCCGAGCGACGTGAGCAGCAGCGTCGAGTTGTACCAGCTCAGATTGAAGCCATGCTCGGGCATGCGCAGCAGTTCCGGATGCACGGCATCGATGCGCGCGAACATTTCGCCGAAGCCGCCGAAGTAATGCAGCGGCAGATAGGTGCCGAGAAAGATCGCGAGGCCGAGAATCAGCACGTCCTTGAAGATCGCGATGCTCGCCGAGCCGTGAATGCCCGAGACCGTCATGTATGCGACCATCAGCACCGCGCTGATCCAGATAGCGGTGTTCTGCGAGATCAGCCCATACGACATCTCGGAGACGATGATCCCGAGCCCGCGCAACTGGATGATCAGAAGCGACACCATCGCGAGCACGGCCACGATCGAAACCAGCACGCCGATCACGCGGCTATCGTATTTCGATGCGAAGTAATCGGCGAACGATACGAGGTTGCGGTCCTTCGCATAGCGCCAGATGGCGGGCAGCATCCAGTAGCCGAGCACATACGCGAGGCACCCGTACGACAGGATATAGAACGCCGGCACGCCCTTGCTATAGGTCCAGCCGCTCGCGCCGAGGAACGAGAATGTCGAGAAGGCCTCGCCCGCCATCAGCAGGAAGGTCAGCAGCGAGCCGAAGCCGCGTCCGCCGACCGCCCATTGCTCCAGGCTGAGCTGCTTTTTTCCGCGACGCGCGTACAGGCCCACGGCCAGCGCGAAGATCGCGAACAGAACGATGATGATCAGCGACGCGTTCATTGCGATCCTCCCGCGCGTGCGCTCGAATTCGCCGCTTCGTCGCGGCTGTCGAGGCAATAGATGAGCGCAAGGATCGCAGCCGTCGCCGCCATCCAGAAGAGATTCCACACCAGCAGGAAAGGAACGCCGAAGAGAAGCGGCGTATGCGCGGCGAGCGAGCCGCCCGAGTAGAGACCGATGAACGGCAGCGCGGCAAGAAGAATGCGGAGTTTCATGAGGTTCCTCGCATGACCTGTCAGAACTTCTGACGCAGACCGGCGACGAACGCCAGTTGTGAAGTCGTCGACGACGGCGCGGCGATTCCATCGATCCATGCATGACCGATGCCAGCCGTCGCCTTCTGATAAAAGCCGTTCACATAGACGTCCGTGCGCTTGGACAACAGATATTGCAGACCGCCCGAGACCTGATGATAGTGCCCGCTCGTATCGCCTTGCGACGCCTGCGTGTAGGTATAGCCGACAGCCGCGATCAGCGCCGGCGACAGCGAATAGCGTACGCTGCCTTCGTAGTTGCCGAAGCGCAGCGCGCCGCCCGAGACCATGTTGAAGTCCGTGCCCGTGTAGAGCAGCCCGAGCGTCGCGGGACCGAATGTGTAGGTGCCGCCCGCGCCCCAGATCTGCTGGCGGGTCGCGTCGACGAGACGTGTTCCGAAGACCGCGGCGCTCGGCGCGTAGTAGTTGTCGGATGCGACGGCGCCCACGGCGCTGCTCGCGGGCTGATTCATGCGCGCGTAGGCCGCGCCGAGATTGACCGGCCCGCTCGTATAACTGAGACCCGCGCTCCAGCTATTGTTGGCCGCAAAGCCGGTGGAATTCGAAAAGCCGTACATCGCGTTCGCCTGCAATCCCGCGATGATCGGCGAGACGTACTTGACGGCGTTGTTCGTGCGGAACGTGTTGTTGATGTCGTCGTTGTCGAACGGATGGGTCGAATACTGCGCGAGCGTGTTGCTGATCTGGATCGAACCGAGAATATCCTGGACCGTGTTGTACTGGCGGCCCAGCGTGAGCGCGCCGAGCTTCTCGCTGCTCATGCCGACCCAGGCCTGCCGGCCGAACATCCGGCCGGCCTGCATCGCCGTGCCGTTCATGACGTTGAAGCCGTTCTCCAGCTTGAAATTCGCTTTCAGGCCGCCGCCGAGATCTTCCGATCCGAGCAGGCCCCAGCGCGGTCCCGACTCGTTACCGCCCGTCGCCTGCCATGCCGAATGGCCTTGCTGATTATTCGTGTACGTGATGCCGCCATCGACGATGCCGTACAGCACGACGCTCGATTGCGCGCCCGCCGTGCCTGCCAGCACCATGCCGGTACCGGCCGCCACGAGCGATATCCTCCAGGTGTTCACTTGCGCTTTCTTCATCCTTGTCTCCGGGCATATGTCTCGTCACGCGGTTTTTCGCCTGCGTTCGAGCCTTTTTGTCTGACGTCGAAGGGTGATGGCTAGCCATTCGCATCAACGTCGGCTGATGTTATCCATGTCCCCTTGTATTCAAAAATTAAATGTTCTAATAGGCGTCAGTTGAAAAGCGAATACCCGCAGACACGCGGCGGCTGCGCGATTGCCAGTGCCGGTCACGCGTGATAGAAGTCAGAGTCCGAATTCAACGATCAACTGGGTCGATGAAACACGTTCCCCAAGCACGCACCCCGCTCTTCGATCTGGATCTGCTGAAAGCCATCGTCATGGTGGCGGATTGCGGCACCTTCACCGCGGCGTCCGCACGGCTTCATTCGACGCAATCGACCGTGAGCCAGAAGGTGCGTCGACTGGAGGAGATGGCGGGTCACAAGTTGCTCGAACGCGGCAGCCGCGACGTCCGTCCGACCGACGCCGGAGAAACCCTGCTCGCGTACGCACGCCGGATGCTCGCGCTCAACGATGAAATGATCGAGGCGCTATCGGGCGCGAACGTGGGCCTGACAGTGCGTCTCGGCGTGCCGGAAGACTTCGTCGGCGGGCCGACCACGCATATGCTGGCCGCGTTCAATCGCAAGCATCCGCAGGTGAAGCTCGAAGTGACGAGCGGGCTCAGCCGCGACATCAGCGCCAGCTACGATCGCGGCGACCTCGACCTGGTTCTCGTGAAGCAGCGACGCAATAGCCGCGAGGCGGTCGCGAGCTGGCCGGAGCAGCTTCGATGGATCGACAGCGCGAAGAATCCCTCGTTCGGCCTGAACCCGATTCCGCTCGTCGCGTTTCCGCCGCGCGGGCTTTATCGCGACGACATGACCAACGCGATCGAAAGCATCGGGCGGCGCTGGCGGCTGAGCTTCATCAGTTCGAGTCTGAGCGGCATTCAGGCAGCCGTCGCCGATGGTCTGGGAATCAGCCTGCTTCCGGCGCGGGCCGTTTCGCCGGATCACGTCGTGTTGACGGCGAAGAACGGGCTGCCGGCCATCGAGACGATGGATATCGCGTTGCTGCATCGTCCGACCGCTGACACCGTCGTCAAGGAACTCGCGCGGGCGTTGTCGCGAATGTTCGGCCCGCAGCGGCGATAGCCGCCGGGTTGACAGGCTGGTCGAGCGAAAGACGATTAGTTGCGTTGCTATTTCACCCATCCGCGCTCGATGAGCGGCACGTCCCACACCGGCTCCGGGCCCAGCCGCTCGGCGAGAAACTCGACCAGCGCTTTCACCTTGAGCCCCTGACGTTGCGTCGCCGGATAGACGGCGGCGAAGTTCATCGGCGAGAGCGCATAGTCCGCGAGAATCGGCACGAGCGAACCATCGAGCAGCGACGCGCTCGCCACCAGCGTCGGCAGGCACACGACTCCGCCGCCCGTCAGCGCGTAGTCATGGAGCAAATGGACGGAATTGGAGCGGATGATGCCGGGCAATTCGATTTCCACGACCTCGTCGCCGCGCGTCATCGTCCAGCGATTGCGCGACGGATAGCCCGAGTAGAGCGCCGTCCGGTGATCCAGCAGTTCACGCGGATGGCGCGGCGCGCCGTGCTCCTGGAGATACGAAGGCGAGGCGCAGAACAATCGCCGGACGGTGAACAGACGCCGCTCGATCAGCGATTCGGAGATCGCCGGAAAAATCTGGAACGCGACGTCGAAGCCCTCTTCGATTGGATCGACGACACGATCATTGACGATCACGTCGAGCTGGATGCCGGGATAACGTCGATTGAATTCGGCAAGCGACGCGCCGAAGTGACCGAGCGCGAAGCCCGGCAGCATCTGGATCCGCAGGCGTCCGGTCGGGGTCGCGCGCAACTCGCGCATCTGGTCGGTCAGTTCGTTGACGCGCCCCACGACCTCCGCGCAGTCCCGATAGAACGCCTCGCCGACATCGGAAAGCCGCACGTGCCGCGTGCTGCGGTGAAACAGCGGCACGTTGAGAAACTTCTCCAGTTGCTGGATGCGCGTGGTGACCACCGAACTGGCCACCCCGAGCTGGCGCGCCGCCTCCGCGAAGCTGCTGGTCTCCGCAACCCGCACGAAGGCCTCGATGCTGAGAAAACGATCCATGCCGGTCCCTTTCGGTCGTGTCCAGCATGTCAGTGTATCCAAAGCGCGCAAGGCTCCGGGACAGCCTTCTTTACTCGGGCTGCTCGACTCCGGTGAACTCCGCCGCCCCCGACTTCCGGCGCACTTTGGCGGGCGCGGTTTCTTCGAGCAGCAGGCTCACGCCGATGCCGAGCAGCACCGCGCAGATCGGCAGCCAGAGAATATTCTGGATACCGAAGCGTGTCGCGACGAACCCCGCGAGCGCCGGCGCCACGCCGCCGCCGAAAATCTCGCCCGCGCCGACGACGATCCCGATCGCGGTCGACACCATGCCCACGGGCGCCGCCTCCGTCGCGACCGGCCCGGAAAGCAGCGCGACGAGACCCAGCGTGAAGAAGGACGCGACGAACAGCACGATGAACAGGATCAGCGGCTGCGCGCCGAGTCCGCGAAACACGTACAGCATGACCGCCGTCCCCGTGAAACCGGCGATGCTCGCGAGCCGCCGGCCGACGAGATCGGACAGCCCCGGCAGACCGAACTGCCCGACGAAGCCGCCGAAGCCGATCGCCGACACGACGATGCCCATGCGCTGCGTGTCCAGCGCGAGGTAGTCGGTGAGATAAAGCGGCAGCATCGCGCCCAGCACGAAGACACCCGTCATCGCACAGAACAGCGCGACCATGGCGACGGGAATGTTGCGACGCTTCAGCACGTCGCGCCAGTTGCCCTGCGCGGCCGGCGTCTTCGGTTCCACGGCCGGCAACTCGGCCGTTCGCGGCTCGCGAATCACGAAGAACATCAGCAGCCCGAGAATCAGGCCGGGAATCGAGACGAGCGCGAAGACCCAGCGCCACGAGACCACGCCGAGCAATTGCGTCGCGATGATCGGCGAAAGCGCGAGCCCGAAGAGCGCGAATCCGCTTTGCTGAAGCCCGAGATTGAAGCCGCGCCGCTTCGGATGAGAAGCGTCCGCGGTCGCGGCGAAGCTCGTCGGACAGAACGAGCCTTCGGCGACGCCCATCAGCGCGCGCACGGCGAGCAGGCTGGCGAGACCGCCCGCGACGCCGGAGAAACCGGATAGTAGCGAGAAAGCGATGATCGCGGGAATCAGCACCTTGCGCCGCCCGATCTTGTCGGAGATGCCGCCCATGAGCGCGGCGAACACGCCCCACGAGAGACCCAGTATGCCGATGCAGTTGCCGACGTCCTGCGCGGTGAGATGCAGGTCCTTCATGATCGCCGGGAAGAGCGGCGCGATCAGCCACCGGTCGAGGCCGACGAGGCCGAATCCGAGCGCAAGCAGCGTCACGGCTTTCCATTCGTAGGACGTATCCCACCGTTTCGAGGTCATCTCTGTCTCCTGAGTCAGAATCGCCGGCGGGTTCGTCGCAGTGCGGCCTCGCCGACGGAACAGAGAGTGACCCAGACGCCGTTTGAAAAGAACTGCCGAAAGGGCGAACGCGTCATTTGCGAAATGCAAACAATGGCGGAAGCGCAGTCGTCGCCGGGTTCGGACGAGGCGGGCCGAGCGGATTTCGGCCTAACTAGGGATACTTCGGATGGACGCCCCGTGCATGCAGTAATGTTCAGCCACGGGCAGAAGGAGGACGCAACATGAGAAAGCAACTGAAAATCCGCTCGATGGTCCCGGCGCTGGCGATCACGCTGGCCGGATGCGCCGCGAGCGGCATGGAGCAAAGCGCAACGAACCTGAGCGCAGCGCAATGCCGCGACCTCACCGCGCTCAGAAACCACGCGCCGCCCACGCGCGAGCGCAACATGAGCGAACTGGCGGCGCTGGAGCGGGCGGGCTACGACCCGTCGAAGTTCTACGATCCGTACTATCCCGACGATCTGCACGCGGCGCAACGTCAGGTCGATCGCTGGTATCAGGCGGAGTGTCCCGAGGCGCGGCCGGATTGACGCGCAAAGGCTCCCGATATAATCGGCGTTCCGTCCAACGAGGTTATCGCATGAAATCAGTCATCGCTTTGCTTGCAGCATCGGCCATCGCATCGAGCGCGTTCGCCGCCAACGCCGTCGACAAATTGCCGTCGGGTGTCGTCGTCGAGCACCTGACACAGGGCACGGGCCCGCAACCGAAAGCCGACGACGTGGTGAGCGTCAACTATCGCGGCACGCTCGCGAACGGCACCGAGTTCGACAGTTCGGGCAAGCACGGCGGCCCCGCGACCTTCCCGCTCAACCGGGTGATTCCGTGCTGGACGCAAGGCGTGCAGAAGATCAAGGTCGGCGGCAAGGCGAAGCTGACATGCCCCGCCGCAACCGCTTACGGCGATCGCGGCGTGGGCGCGATCCCGCCGAACAGCGACCTGACGTTCGAAGTCGAACTGCTCGGCATCCAGAAGTAAGCTGCCTGGCGAAGGCGCGTTCGATTCACTCGCCGCCTTCGCCCCGCAATTGCGCAAGCGACGCACGTTGCTTGCCGTTCGCGTCGAAGTTGTCGTCGGCGAGCCAGCGCTCGAATGCGCGTCGAATGCGCGGCCAGTCCTTGTCGATGATCGCGTACCAGGCCGTATCGCGATTGCGTCCCTTGTAGACGATCGCCTGCCTGAAAATCCCCTCGAATTCGAAGCCGAGCCGCAGCGCGGCCTTGCGCGACGGCGCGTTCAGGCTGTCGCACTTCCATTCGTAGCGTCGATATCCCAGGTCGTCGAAGACATGCCGCATCAACAGATATTGCGCTTCCGTCGAAATGCGCGTCTGCTTGAGCAGCGGCGAAAACGTGACGCTGCCCATTTCGATGACGCCATGAACCGGCTCGATACGCATCAGCGCCAGCGTCCCGACTGCCTTGCCGCTCGCGGAATCGACGACGGTGTAGTGCAGCGGATCGTTGGACGCCGCGGCTTTGGTCAGATAGTCGCGGAATGCGTCGAAGTCCGTGAACGGTCCGACGAAGAGATACGTCCAGTCGCTGCCATCCGGCGCCTGTCCATAGGCGTCGAAAAGATCCGCCGCGTGGCGCTCCACGTCGAGCGGCTCGATGCGGCAATGCCTGCCGTCGATGCCGATGCGCGCGGGCCGCTCGCGCGCCGTCCACTCCGCCACCGCTTCGCCGATGGGCTGCCGATACTCGTTGGTTCTCGTCATGCGTGAAGGCACTCCGGTTGCATTGAAAAGGATGAGCTCACAGTCTAAAACCTCAGCCATCAAAACGGCCCGATTCTGAAATTTCAGAACGCTGCGCGGCCGCCCGCTGTCGTCACAAAAAAATCCACATCAAATCAGTGGCTTGGCATGTCGCATCCGCGCGTGTCCGTTGGCACGGCCCTTGCCTTGTCATAGGCATAGACCCCGCCGCGAACGCTCTTCGCCGCTCAGGGCCAGCCAACAACGGAGACGACATCTTGACCCTGCCATTGCCCCGGCGCGCACGCGCATTCTTCCGGTAACCGGCCGCCCCCGCTTTCCCCGACATATCCCGAATCATCCGCCCGGTACGGCGTGGGACACACACGCCCGCCGTTCGGATTGCAGCACATGCATCGCCCAAACAGCAAGGAGACATCCGTGCAGATCACATCTCAAAGCGCGCAGCACGACGACGCGCAGCCGGCATCGACGAACAAGGAACGCTTCTGGCCCGAGGGCTGGTGGAAGCTGATGGAAACGCGCATCGGCATCATTCCGCTGCCGGTGTACCTGCTGCTGCTCGGGCTGATCACGGGATTTGCGGTGACGGGCAAGGTGCCGGGCGAAATCTCGATGGCGATCGCCGTGCTCGCCTTCTTCGGCTTCACGTGCGCCGAGATCGGCAAGCGCATGCCGCTCGTGCGCAACATCGGCGCGGCGGCGATCTTCGCGACCTTCATTCCGTCGGCGCTCACCTACTATCATCTGCTGCCGAAGCCGATCCTGACTCTCACGACCGAGTTCACGAAGCAGACGAACTTCCTGTATCTCTTCATCGCGTCGATCATCGTCGGCAGCATTCTGAGCATGGACCGGCGCGTGCTGATCAAGGGCTTCATCAAGATCTTCATTCCGCTCGCGGTCGGCTCGATCGCGGCGGCGATCGTCGGCACGCTGGTCGGCACGGCGCTCGGGCTCGGCGCGCGTCACACGCTGCTCTATATCGTCGTGCCGATCATGGCGGGCGGCGTCGGCGAAGGCGCGATTCCGCTTTCGATCGGCTATTCGGAGATCATGCATCTGCCGCAGGGCGAACTTTTCGCGCAGGTCTTGCCGCCCGTGATGCTCGGCAGTCTCACCGCGATCGTGCTGTCCGGCGTGCTCGACATGATCGGCCGCCGCTTTCCGCATCTGACCGGCCAGGGCCGTCTGCAGGTCGGCGAGCAGGACGAGATGGACCCGGTGAAGGAAGAAATCACCGGACATATCGACGTGACGCACATCGCGGCAGCGGGCATCACGGCGATCACGCTGTATCTGCTCGGCCTGATGTGCAGAAACATCTTCGGCCTGCCGGCGCCGGTGGCGATGCTGTTTCTGGCGGTGCTGGTGAAGCTCGCGCGAGCGGTGTCGCCGCAGCTTCAGGAAGGCGCGTTCGTGGTGTACAAGTTCTTCTCGACGGCGGTGACCTATCCGCTGCTGTTCGCGATCGGCGTGGCGATGACGCCGTGGGACAAGCTGATGGCGGCGTTCACGGTGGCGAACATCGTGACGATCGTGATCACGGTCGCGACCCTGATGGGCACGGGCTTCGTGGTCGGACGGCTGATGAAGATGTACCCTATCGACACCGCGATCGTGAACGCATGCCACAGCGGCCAGGGCGGCACGGGCGACGTGGCGATCCTGACGGCCGCCAACCGGATGACGCTGATGCCCTTTGCGCAGATCGCGACGCGCATCGGCGGTGCGATCGTCGTCACGCTGACCTTGCTGGTGCTGGCGCATTTCGGATGACCGTGTATGACGATGTTGGGCGTTCCCCTGTGGGCAATGGCGGCAAGCGCGGTGCTCTATCTCGCCGCGGCCGCCGCCGCCGTGGAAGTGGCCTGGCATCGCGGACTCGACGCACTGACCGAAGCGGGCGCACACCGGCTGGATCTGTACGCCGCGAGCCTCAAGAGCGAACTGGGCCGCTATGAGATCCTTCCCGCGATCGCGGCCCGGCAAGACAGCATCAAGACCTTGCTCGAAGCGCCGCCCGATGCGCGGCGCGCGCTGCTGCCCGCCGTCGACGATTATCTCGAAGCGGTCAACAAGGACGCGGGCAGCGTCGCGGTGGATGTCATCGACCTGAACGGCGACGTCATCGCCGCGAATAACTGGAATCAGCGGGTGAGCTTCGTCGGCACGAACGTCGCGTATCGCCCGTACTTCACCGATTCGATCTCGGGCGGCAGCGGCCGCTTCTTCGGCATCGGCACGAACACGGGCGAGCCGGGTCTGTATTTCGCGAGCGCGGTGCGCGGCGCGGGCAAGGTACTCGGCGCGACGGCCGTCAAGCTGAGCGTCGATCCGCTCGAGGCCGCGTGGCGCGTGCCGAACGAAGCCGCAATGGTCGTCGATGGCAACGGCGTGGTCGTGATCTCGACCGTGCCCGCGTGGAAGTTCACCGCGCTCGCGCCCATCGCCGCGCACAAGCAGGAGCAGATCCAGGCATCGCGCCAGTATGCGGGCCGCAAGGTCGATAACCTCGGCTACGAACGGCTCGACGACTGGCGCAACGGCGCGTGGTTCGCGCGCCTGCCCGACTGGTCGCATCCCGGCCGCACGCGGCGCTATCTCGTGATGTCGCGCAGCGCGCCGCAAGCGGGCGACGCGATCATGGTGGCGCTCGATCTCTCGACGGCGCGGCGGCAGCAACAACTCGCCTTCGCGTTCGTGACGCTCGCGTTCCTGATCGCGGGACTCTATGGTCTCTATGCCGTGCAGCGCCGCCGCGTGATCGTCGAGCGGCTCAAGGCGCAGGACGCCTTGCAGCGCGCGAACGACCGTCTCGAAGAAACCGTGCAGCAGCGCACGGCGGCGTTGCAACAGGAGATCGAGGAACGCGTGCTCACCGAGCACAAGCTGCGCGATTCGCAACAGGAAGTGGTACATGCGGGCAAGCTCGCCGTGCTCGGCCAGATGGCGGCCGGTCTGACGCACGAAATCAATCAGCCGCTCGTCGCCATCCGGACGCTGTGCGACAACGCGCGCACGTTCTTCGAGCGCGGCCAGCCCGCGCAGGCCATCGCCAATCTGGAGCGCGTGGGCAAACTCGTCGAGAACATGGCGCAGCTCACGGCGGAACTGAAGGCCTTCGCGAGAAAGCCCGAGGCGAACACGGTGCCGGTCGCGCTCGGCGATGCGCTTGCGCATGCGCGGCTCATATACGACGCGCGCATCCGCGACGAACGTGTCCACCTCGATATCGACATCGCGCCGGACGCGATCGTGGAAGCCGAGCCGGGGCGTCTGCAACAGGTGCTCGTCAACCTGCTGGGTAACGCGCTCGATGCGCTCGCCGGATGCGAAGCGCCGCGCGTCCGTATCGGCGCAAGCCGGGCCGACGATCCCGCTCGCGTGATCTTCTTCATCGCCGACAACGGGCCCGGCATCGATCCGCACGTGCTCGCGCATCTGTTCGAGCCGTTCGTGACGACCAAGCCGCGCGGTCATGGCCTGGGCCTCGGGCTTGCGATCACGTCGCGCATCGTCGAGGGCTTCGGCGCGCGGATCGCGGCTGTCAATCTCGAAGGCGGTGGCGCACAATTCACCATCGAATTCGTAGCGGCGAACGGCAGGAGCGCTGACAGTGACTAAAAGCCCGATCCGGCAGGCAAGCGATGACATCCGCGTGGTGATCGTCGAGGACGACGAGAACGTGCGCCTCGGCGTCGAACAGGCCGTGGCGCTCGCGGGCTTTCCGGTGGAATCGCACGCATCGGCGGCGAGTGCGCTGGCAGCGGCCGTGCCCGGCTCGCCTGTGGTGTTCGTTTCCGACCTGCGCATGCCAGGCATGGACGGCATGCAACTGCTTCAGCACGTGCTCGCGGTCGATGCGCAGATTCCCGTGGTGCTCATCAGCGGCCATGCCGACATCTCGACGGCCGTCGGCGCGATGCGCGTCGGTGCCTACGATTTCATCGAGAAACCGTTCTCGTCGGAGCACATTGCCGGATGCGTCGCGCGGGCCGTCGAGAAGCGCCGGCTCACGCTGGAGGTCGAAGGCCTGCGCGCCGCGCTGCAAAACGGGCGCGGCATCGAGGCGCTCGTGCTCGGCAAGTCGCCGGCCATCGCCGATGTGCGCAAGAAGATTTTGCGGCTCGCGGATACATCGGTGTCGGTGCTCATCACGGGCGAGACGGGCACCGGCAAGGAACTCATCGCGAGGGCGCTGCATGACTATGGCCGCAGGCGCGAGCATCACTTCGTCGCGCTCAATTGCGGCGGCTTGCCCGAGCAGCTTTTCGAGAGCGAGCTTTTCGGGCACGAGGCCGGCGCGTTCACCGGGGCGACGAAGAACCGCATCGGCAAGATCGAATGGAGCGATGGCGGCACGCTCTTTCTCGACGAGATCGAAACTATGCCGGTCGCGTTGCAGATCAAGCTGTTGCGCGTGTTGCAGGAGCGGCGCATCGAGCGGCTCGGCACGAATGAATCGATTGCCGTCGATTGCCGCGTGGTTGCGGCGTCCAAGGCCGATCTCGCGCTGCTCTCGTCCGAGGGACGCTTTCGCGCCGACCTGCTGTATCGGCTGAACGTCGCGCTGATCGATCTTCCGCCCTTGCGCGAGCGTCGCGAGGATGTGCCGCTGCTGTTCGAGCATTTCGTGCTCGCGGCGGCGCAGCGCTTCGGCCAGGATGCACCGATGGTCACCGCTGCGCAGGTTTCGGAGCTGACTGCGCATCAATGGCCGGGGAATGTGCGCGAGTTGCAGAACGTGGCCGATCGATTCGTGCTGGGCCTTTCCGGCGATCAGTTGATTCCTTCCGATGATCGGCCACGCGGCGGGACGCCGCTCAACGAGCAACTCGCTTATATCGAGCGCGTGCTGATCGAGGATATGCTGCGGCGGCACAATGGCAATGTCGGGGCGGCGAGTGACGCGCTCGGTATGCCGCGGAAGACGCTTTATCACAAGCTGCGGCAGTTCAATATCTCAGCTAGGGATGTTCAGGCGGAGCGGGAGGATTGATTGATTGCTTTCGGGCTTTTATGGCTTCGCCGGATCCCGTTAGCGTGTCGGTCTATTGGCTCTGCCCCTGTGCGGGGCGGCAGTCACTTTCTTTGCTGCTGCAAAGAAAGTAACCAAAGAAAGCAGCTCGTTCAAGCCCGCGGTCACACGTAGTTTGGCCATGCTTGCCAGCCGCCCGTGCACTCGCCTAAGAAGCTGTTGCCGAGATTAAGTTCAAGGCTTCTTAAGCCTGTTATTCAAAGATCCTTCACAATCACGACCCCGTCTTCGCCATCTTCTCAAGTATGCTGGTCATCTTTTCTTCAAGCGTTGCGGCCGTGAATGGCTTGACTACGTAACCATTTGCGCCTGCCTGCGCCGCCGCAATAACATTTTCCCGCTTGGCTTCGGCCGTGACCATCAGCACGGGCAGACGCGACAGACTCGCGTCAGCGCGGATTTCCTGGAGCATCGACAGACCATCCAGGACCGGCATGTTCCAATCGGAAATGACAAAATCGTAGCGACCGGTTCGCAGGCGCGCGAGCGCAGCCGCCCCGTCTTCCGCCTCATCGATGTTCACGTAGCCGCTTTCCTTCAGCAGATTGCGCACGATACGGCGCATCGTCGAAAAATCGTCGACTACCAGAATCTTCATGTTTCGATCCATCTTGCCCACTCCTGTCTCTCGATTGTTTGCGCTTCGCCCGTCGAACCCGACGTCGTTGCGCGCATCACTCGACGATGCGCATCAGTGCCTCGACGCTCTCGACTAACTCCATGTCCCGGCTCTTCATGAGTTTTCCGATTATCAAACGGCCTTTGCAATGAGCGCCTTTCGCATCACGGAGGCAAGTTCGCTCGGTTCAAACTTCGCGACATAGCCGTTCGCGCCGACTTTGCGCACGTGTTCCACGTTAGCGGATCCGGACAAGGACGAGTGGATCACGACCGGAATGTGGCGCAGCGAAGCGGTGTCTTTAATGCGGCGAGTGAGCGTGAAACCGTCCATCTCGGGCATCTCCAGATCGGTCAAGACCATCCCGATCTGGTCGTCGACGGACGCGCCGGTGGATTGCGCTTCGCGATCGAGCCGCTCCAGCATCTCCCACGCCTCTCGACCCGTTTTGGTCATCACGTAGGGGACGCCCATCGCCGTCAGACTCTGCTCAATCAGGCTGCGCGCGACGCCAGAGTCGTCCGCGGCAAGTACTTTCGCGCCCGGTTTCAATAGAAGCTGTCCGGTTTTCTCCGCGCTGATTTCCTGGGTGCTCGCCGGCAGCACGTCTCGCAAAATCTGCTCGACGTCCAGCACCTGCGCGAGGCTCGAACCATCGAAGTTTCCGTCCAGCCGTGCAAAGCTCGTGACCGTGTTGCCGCGCGTGCACGACTCGGCAGAGAGGATCTGGTCCCACTCCAGCCGTACGATGTCGTCCACTTCTTCGACGGCAAAGCCCTGCGTCGTGCGGGCGAACTCGGTCACCAGCAGGATTTTCGAGCCACTCCTTGCTTGACATCCGATCACACGGGCGAGGTCGATCACGGGAATGATCTGGCCGCGGATATCCACCACACCGAGAATTTCCGGCTTCGCACCTGCCACGCACGTGATCGTTGGCATTTCGACAATCTCACGCACCTTGAATACGTTGATGCCGTAGCGCTCGCGCTCCCCGGAATCTCGCGCGTGGCCCACCTTGAAGAGCAGAAGCTCAAACATGTTGCTGCCCGCGAGTTGGACTCGCTGCTCGATATCGTCCTGTGCATGGTTCACGGTGTACGGCTCCTCGTTTGAATAACAGTGGAAGATCTCTTCTTTTACAGTAACGGCATTTGATTTATGAAGGTTACCTAGCTATTTTTTTCGGTGGATCCAACGCCGCAATAAACGGAAATATCAAATCTTGTCAATGGATCCAGGCCGTCCTTTCCGTCCGCGGCCGAGGGCCTTCCAAAATGAAAACCCTGCATCACCTCGCAGCCCAACTGCCGAAGCACTTCGACCTGCGCGGGCGTTTCCACGCCCTCGATGACGCACGCCAGGCTCAGACTGCGGCACAGATCAACAATACTGCGCACGATATCGCGCGCACCGACGTTCGTTTCGATGTCCGCGATGAAGCTGCGGTCGACCTTGATCTTGTCCAGCGGTAATCGGTGGATGCAGTTCAGGCTCGAAAATCCCGTTCCGAAATCGTCGAGCGAGATGTGCGCCCCCAGCGTTTTAAGCGCTTTCAACGCCTGTTGCGCCTGCTCGAAATCGTTGATGACAGCCGTTTCGGTGACTTCAAACGTGAGGCGATCGGGTGCAACACCACTTTTGCGAATCATGCTGATGAGCCGCTCGAGAGCATCGGGCGACGCCAGATCGAGCGCGGAGAGATTGAAGGACACGCGCGCTTCGACAGCACCGGCTTTCATGATTCTCAGTGCTTTTCCCAGCAGCACTTCGGTGAGCGTGTGAATCAGATGGCTGCGCTCGGCCACCTTGATGAAAAGAGAAGGCGGAACCGCGCCGAGAATGGGACTGTGCCACCGCGCCAAGGCCTCGAAGGAGATGATGCGTGCAGTCATCACATCAACGATAGGCTGGAAATGCAGTGACATTTCCAGCTCGAGATCAGCGTGGCGCAAAGCCTGCTCGATCTCGCCGAACTTGCGAATCTGGCTCTCATGTTCGTGCGAGAAAATGGTAATGCCCCCGCGCCGATGAGTCTTTGCAAAATAGAGCGCATAGTCCGCATGCTCGAACAACTGGTCGGGCGTCTCCCCTCCTTCCGGAAAGATCGCGAGACCGATCGAACCGGACAGCGATAACGTGGCTCCGAGCCAGACGTATGGTCTGCGAAGCGCTTCACAGATCGCCGTGCCCAACAGCACGAGTTCCTGTACGTCCGTCAGATCGCGTATCAGAAGACCAAACTCGTCGCCGCCCAGGCGAGCCAGGGTAATGTGTGGTCCCGACAGCGCCAGCAAACGGCAGCCCGCTTCCTCAAGGACGCGATCGCCCGCCGCGTGGCCGTACAGATCGTTTATCTGTTTGAATCCGTCCAGGTCGATTACGCCGACGGCATATCTCAGCGCGCCGGGATTGTCGCGAGGCACGAGCGCGTTGAGCTCACCGAAAAAGCGTCGCCGATTGGGCAAGCCAGTCAGACTGTCGAGATTCGCCAGCGAGGAGTTCTCCTCACTGAGGCGCAGCAGTTCGGCCTGGCGAGCTCGCAATGATCGCCGTGACTCGACCAGGCGCGCAAAATCCCGGTAGTAGGACAGCAGGATGAGCACCATCGCGACCGCAACGAGCAACATGTTGGCCGCGATCGCCATCAGAACCACGTTGTGCGTCAAAGCGAAAAACAACGAAAACGGTACGACCACGATAGCCGTCAGCAATAGCGCTGCCGCTCGCGTGTGCATCAGACAAAATACGCACCCGATGACGGTAATCGACATGTAGAACGCAACGTGGACGCGGGCGTAAGCGTCACCATAAGGATAAAGCGCCAGGCCCCAGGTCGTGAACAACACCCCCAGCACGCCGATCAACACGAGCGTGGTGCGCATACGTGCGGCAATCTGGGCATCCGTGAGCGTATGCCGGCGCTTCTGCCGTCTTAGCCACGTCGCGAGCCGCATCAGACAAACCGCGCACAGCGAGATCGGAACGTCACGAGCTAACCAGGCCGGGGCAGTTCCGATATGCGTAATTGCCACCGCGACGGTGTTGATGATCAGAATGACGTGTAACAGCGGCAACTGCCTCGCGAATGCTTCGAACTGACAGCGCGAGAGTTCGTCACTCGGGTTCGACTCACCGCTCAACGATAAAAGCCGTCGCAATAAAGGGATGCGCAATAAATTCATGTCTGAATACCGATACCTGGCCGGTGATGATCTGCTGTCCATCGGTCGATCCATCGCTCGGCGCTCATCTGCAGCTCGGCAAGCGTCGATCGCTCGAGCGATGGCCACCGCTCGATCGTTTGCTTGAGCACGGCCTCATCCTGAATCTCGATTGCTTCGGCCGCAGCGAGCAGCGTACCGAGCGGACCGTCATGGCTTTCGATGGCGGCCTGGATCAACGGATGAACATGCAGTTGTTCCATCAGTTCGGAAAACGGCAACTCGAATATGACATTCATCAGCGAGAGCATGCCGGTGAGCGACGCCATGTCCGCGAAATCATCCGGCACCGTTTGATGCTCGGCGATGCGCTGTGCCATCAACTCCATGAATCTGGCGCGGACCCCCACAAGTTGGACCATCGGACTGACGTCCAGCGCAGTAGACGGATTGATTCCGTTCGCGTAAGTCAGCAAATGAATCCATCGGGTCATGCGCGCGACGCCGACCACGAGGATGGCCTCACGTACCGAGGTAATCTCACGCTGCCAGTCTGCCATCCGGTTTGCATTGGCTAGCCGCAAGAGATGCACCACGATGTCGGCATTGGCCTTCAGTGCTTCTTCGAGTTGCTTCGGATCGGGGTCGGTCGATAGCACGCCCAGCAGCCGGAGAAGCGTTGCCGGGCAATGGTTGGCCTTGCGCTGACGCAGTACCTGCGCGCGTGCGAAGAAATAGCCCTGGAAGAGTTGGCAACCTGCGCGCGACGCGACATCGAAGTCGTCATGAGTTTCCACTTTTTCGGCGAGCACAGTCTTCCCCGCATCGAGGAAATAGCCGACAACGTTGGCGAACTGTTCGCCCGAAGTGCTCCGCATGTCGACCTTGACGATATCGATCGCCGCGAGCAGTTGCGGGGGAACGTGCAGCTCTGTCGATACATCATCCAGTGCGAGCCGGTAGCCGGCCGCGTGCAGCGAGTGACATCGTGCAATGACGGCACCATCAAATTCGATATCCTCAAGGATTTCGAGTACGAAGCGCTCGAACGGAATGGTCTCGATTGCATCACTCATCAAAAAGCTCCGACTGACGTTGACAAAGCCCGTGCGGTTTCGCAGCACTTTCCCGACGCCAAAGTCTCCAAGTGCGCCGCACAGTACATGTGCGGTCGCCCGGTCTGCATCTCCCACGGACGCGCTGTTCTCCGCGCTGTCGCGAAACAGCAACTCATAGGCGCTCAAGGTGCCGTCGCGCGTGAAGATCGGTTGTCGTCCAAGGTAGATCTCGGACCCTGCATATGCGTCGTCACCACTGGTATCGCAATCCATGTCTTGCACGGCCCCTCCTGCTTCAAATCCTGAAACTTGTTTATCTGAGACCGGGAGGCGGCACCCACTGCCCATCCTCCGGTCACCCCTCGCGCATGGAAATAAGGCCGCTCAGAATTGCTCCCAGCCTCCGGCAGCCGCGACCACCTTCTTCGGTCCGAACGCATCGGATCGCGGCTTCGCGACAACAGGGGCACCGTTGGCGACGCCTGACCGCGCCGGACTCGAGACCGCCCTTATCGTCCTTGCTTCGGCCCTCGCTTCGGTCCTCGACGGATGCTCGTCGAGGCGAAAGGTTTCGACCGTACGCTGCAGTTCGAACGCCTGTTCTTCGAGGCTGGCCGCCGCCGCTGCTGCCTGCTCGACGAGCGCGGCGTTCTGTTGCGTCACTTCGTCCATCTGTGTGATGGCGACATTCACCTGCTCGATACCGGCGCTTTGCTCCTGGCTCGCCGAGGTGATCTCGGCCATGATGTCGGTGACCCGCTTGACGCTGCTCACCACCTCTCCCATGGTTTGGCCAGCCTGGTCGACGAGCTTCGAGCCCGCTTCCACCTTGGCCACCGAATTTTCGATCAGCGTCTTGATCTCCTTGGCAGCCCCGGCTGATCGTTGTGCGAGATTGCGGACTTCCGTCGCCACCACGGCAAAGCCTCGCCCTTGTTCTCCCGCGCGTGCCGCTTCGACGGCCGCGTTCAACGCCAGGATATTGGTCTGGAACGCGATCCCGTCAATGACGCTGATGATGTCGGCGATCTTCTTCGAGCTCGCATTGATCTCGCCCATTGTCGTGACCACCTTGCCAACGACATCGCCCCCTTTGATCGCAATATCTGTGGCGCAGGCCGAAAGTTGATTGGCTTGACGGGCGTTTTCGGCGTTCTGACGCACGGTGCTCGTCAGTTCTTCCATCGAACTCGCGGTCTCCTGTAACGAAGACGCCTGTTGCTCCGTGCGGCTGGACAAATCAGTGTTGCCCGCGGCGATTTGCCTGGATGCCGTGCTGATCGACTCAGTCGCCTCCTTGATCTGGCCGACCACGGAGGCCATGTTATCGAGCAACGCATTGACGCCGGAACACAGGGCTTCGACCGAACCATGCTTGCCTTCGAGCGGCACACGCGGCGTCAGGTCACCCTCCTTGGCAGCCGCGGTGACGGCCTGCGTTTGTTCCACTGCCAGCTCGAGCACCTTCGCCGCGCGCACCTGCTCGGTGACATCGGAGGCGTACTTGACGACTTTGAACGGCTTGCCGTTCATGTCCATGATCGGGTTATAGGAGGCCTGGATCCATACCTCACGACCGCCCTTGCCGATGCGCTTGTAGCGGCCCGAGTCGTACTCCCCCCGTGCGAGCTTCTCCCAGAACATCCGGTACTCGATCGTGGCGCGTTGATCGGGATCGACGAACAGGCTGTGATGTTGGCCCTTTATCTCGTCGAGCATGTACCCCAACGTTCTCAGAAAGTTTTCGTTCGCGTTGAGAATCCGCCCGTCCAGTGCGAATTCGATCACAGCCTGCGCCTTGCCGATCGCGGCCAGTTGCCCCTCGAAGTCGGCTGCCTTCAGCTTCGCCTCGGTAATGTCGGTGGCGTACTTGACGACTTTGAACGGCTTCCCGCCCGTGTCCATGATCGGGTTGTAGGACGCTTGAATCCATACTTCCTTGCCGCCCTTGCAGATGCGCTTGTACTGACCGGCGTCGTATTCACCTCGGGCGAGCTTCTCCCAGAACAACCGATACTCGACGTCGGCGCGATGCGCGGGATCGACAAACAAACTGTGGTGCTGCCCTTTGATCTCGTCGAGCGAATAGCCCAGTGTCCTCAGAAAATTGTCATTGGCGGTCAGTACCCGCCCATCGAGCGTGAACTCGATGACCGCCTGAGCCTTACTGATTGCAGCCAGTTGCCCTTTCATGTCCGCCCACTCTCGCGCCTCGTCCTGGGCATGGGTATTCCCGGTCGTGCTGATTTGGGACGATGCATCGGCGGTCAATGCCCTGCGTCTGCTGGCGAAATAAAACTTCATTTGACTCTCCTCAACTTCACGGTGACAACTGGAATGCACGGCATGCAGCGACACGCCGCTCGGGGGTACGCGAAACTGGAGCGCATCTCACTTCCGATGAGGGAGGAGCCTGAGCGCGAGATCGCCTGCAGGGCATTGCGGGATCCTTATGGCGCGCTCGGGTAATCGACCAGGCATCGTGGCGGCCGAAGCGATCTGAAACAATGCGCCGCGTTGATTCAAAAATCATAAGCATGACTAACCCATCCTGCGATCCGGACATTTGTACTTCACACTACTCTAAGAAGGGTAACGACAGAGGTAATTTCTACTTGAGAGAGGGTAAACCGGCAGCAAACGATTGGCATGCGGTTAAGCCCGTTTGCTTTTTATTGAATTTATCTATCAACTGCCACTTCCGATCTTTAACAGGTTTATTTCTTTAAATCGCACACACAAGCAACTCGCTACACAACACTAGATATATTATGGATTTTTTATTAGTAGTCGATACTATCTACAGAAGCGAAATGATCTTTGACTCAAACGTGTTTGTTCGAAGCGAGCCCCGCGCGAAATGGCGGGCTCGTTTGGCTCTACTTTTTGCATTGCGTTTCTAATTCGCTCCGCTCGCACGCGCCGCAAAACGAAAAAGTTGGACAAAGCGCGACCTGTCGTTCATATTGCACGACTCGGGGAATTTTGGACTCTTGACTAGCGCTATCGGCTCCTGCTCAAATCACGCCTGGTGATTTGAGCGGCCGCCATAGTACGAAGGGACCCTCGCCGCCTCGCTTGTGCGAAGCGGACTCTCCTCTTTAATTGTTCTTCGCAAGAGCGCCTTGGCGCGCCTTGCCTCACAACGTTGCGCCTTTTTCGTCGACGCCGAGGACTCGCGTGGTCTTGCCGTCTGCGAGTCGTTCTTTTTATTTGGGAAATTCATGACGACGCTTCACGCTTAGCAGCGGTTCCGTTATAGAAATAAATCCGCTATTTAGCATTGCATAACGAATTAATAATCGCTGATTCATTCCCACATAATAAGCATGAACAAGGGTATTCACAAACTCGTCTTTAGCCGTGTGCGGCATATGCTCGTCGCCGTCGCGGATTTCGCCAACGCTCACGGCAACACGCCCGGCTCGCGCCGCGCGAGCGCCATCGTATGTGAGGCCGAACGCGCGCCCGCACTGCGCGAGCTCGCGCTGGCCGCGATGCTGCTCGCCGGCAATGTCATCTTGAGCACGTCGTCGCTCGCGCAGATCGTCGCGTCGCCCGGCTCGGGGGCGCATGTCGTGCAGACCCAAAACGGGCTTCCACAAGTCGATATCGCAAGACCCTCGGGCGCGGGCGTATCCCTGAATAATTACGCGCAATTCGACATTCAGAAACAAGGCGCAATACTCAATAACTCGCCGACGATCACGCAGACTCAACAGGCTGGTTACGTCAACGGCAACGCGAATCTCACGCCGGGTCAAGAAGCGCGCGTGATCGTCAATCAAGTGTCGAGCAACTCGGCGTCGCAACTGCGAGGGTATCTCGAGGTCGCGGGGCCGCGCGCCGAGGTCATCATTGCAAATCCGAACGGCATCCTCGTGGATGGCGGCGGCTTTCTCAACGTGTCACGCGGGATTCTGACGACCGGGACGCCGAATTTCGGACCAAACGGCAACCTCGCGGGCTTCACGGTCAACGGCGGCAACATCAGCATCCAGGGCGCGGGCCTCAATGCGACGAACGTCGACGCAGTCGACATACTCGCGCGCGCCGTGCAGGTCAACGCGGCCATCTACGCGAACCAGCTCAACGTTATCGCGGGCGCGACTCAGGTCGATCACGACACGCTCGCCGCGACGCCGATCGCGGGCAATGGCGCGGCGCCATCGTTCGCGATCGATGTCAGCCAGTTGGGCGGCATGTACGCAGGCAGGATCAAACTCGTCGGCACAGAAAACGGTGTGGGAGTTTCGACGCGTGGGGTCATTGCTGCGCAGGCGGGCGACCTGACGCTCACCTCGGCCGGTAAGCTCATCCTGGCCGGGCGCACCAACGCGAGCGGCAACATCAATATCACCGCCGCCCAAGGGATCGACAACGGCGGTACAACCTATGCACGTGGCGACGTCAGCGCGACGATCTCGGGCACGCTCGCGAATACGGGCGTGCTCGCCGCGCAGAACAACACGACGATCAGCGCGGGCAGCGTTGCGTCGACTGGCACAATCGGCGCTGGCGTCAACGACGACGGCACGATCGCCAACGCGGGCGACCTGCATATGACCGCCAGCGGCGCGGTATCAGCAAGCGGGCGCAACGAAGGCGGCGGCAACACGACGATTCGGGGCGCATCGGTCGATCTCGCGGGCAGCAATACATCGGCCAATAACGCGCTGACGCTCGACGCCACGAGCGGCGACATGAACCTGTCGGGCGCGAGCACGACCGCAGGGGGCGCGCTTGGCGCCGACGCGGCGGGCACGCTCACGAACAACGGCGGCAAGCTCTCGAGCGGCGGCGCGATGCGGGTCGCGGCGGCCAACGTGTCCAATGAGAAAGGTCAGTTCGTCTCGCAATCGACGCTCGATGTGAACACACGCGGCGCGCTGAACAATCGTGGCGGCACGATGCAGGCGGCGGGCCGTGAAACCGTGCAGGCGAACTCGCTCGACAACACGGGCGGCAAGATCGAGTCGCTCAATGGCGACGGGTTGAAGGTGTCGACGACAGGCGCGCTCGTCAACGGCGCGGGCGGAACGATCGGCACGAACGGCGCGCTCGACGTCGTCGCGCTCTCGCTCTCGAACGCGGGTCAACTCACGGCGGCAGGCGATGCGCACGTGCGCGCGAACACGCTCGACAATCGCGCCGGCAGCGTCACGGCGGGCGGCAAGCTCGATGCCACCGCGAACGGTGCGCTCGACAACACCGGCGGCACGCTCTCGGGTGCGACGACGACCGTCTCGGGCACATCGATCGACAACACGCGCGGCAAGATCGAGGGCGACACGCTCGACGTTTGGACGCCGGGCGCACTCGTCAACGCGAACGGCAAGCTCACGCAATTCGGCGCGGCCGGTCAGACGATCCACGCGGGCGGCAAGCTCGACAACACCGGCGGCACAATCACGAGCAATGCGACGAATCTCAGCATCGACGCACAGACGATCACGAATAACGGCGGCAAGGTTCAGCACTCGGGCACGGGCGCGTTCTCGTTGAGTTCGAACGGGACGCTGTCGAACGTCTCGGGCGATGTCGTCACGAACGGCGCGCTCACGCTCGACGCGGCCGCGCTCGACAATCACGCCGGAAAGATTCAGGCGGCCAAAGCGGCGAGGGTCAAGTCGGCCTCGCTCGACAACACGGGCGGCAAGATCACATCGCTCAACGGCGACGGGTTGAACGTGTCGACGACAGGCGCACTCGTCAATGGCGCGGGCGGAACGATCGGCACGAACGGCGCGCTCGACGTCGAGGCGCTCTCGCTCTCGAACGCCGGAAAATTCACGGCGGCGGGCGATGCAACGATTCACGCGCAGAACGTCTATAATCGGTCGGGCAGCGTCACGGCGGACGGCGCACTCGAAGTCGTCGCGAGCAATGCGCTCGACAACACGGGCGGCACCCTCTCGGGCGCGGCGACGACGGTCTCGGGCGCATCGATCGACAACACGCGCGGCACGATCGAGGGCGACACGCTCGCCGTCTCGACGCCGGGCGCACTCGTCAACGCGGGCGGCAAGCTCACGCAGTACGGCGCGGCCGATCAGACGATCCACGCGGGCGGCAAGCTCGACAACACGGGCGGCACGATCGCGAGCAGCGCGAAGACTCTCGGCATCGACGCGCAGACGATCACGAACGACGGCGGCACGGTGCGGCACACAGGCGCAGGCGCGCTTTCGGTCAAATCGGCGGGCGCACTCTCGAACGTCAGCGGAAGCGTACAGACCGACGGCGCGCTCACGGTAAGCGGTACGAGCCTCGACAATACGAACGGCACGCTGCGGGCGATGAACGCGGCGCGGATCGATGCGGCCTCGGGCATCGTGAACCGCAACGGTTCGCTCTACGGCGCAGCGGGATTGCACGTCGGCACGCAAGGCGATATCGGCAACGCGGGCGGGTCGATGAAGACGGCGGGCAATCTCGACATCAACGCGGGTAGCACGCTTGACAATGCGGGCGGCACGATCATCGCCATCGGCGCGCACGGTTCGGCGAGCGTGAAAGCGGCGCGGATCGACAACGCGGGCGGCAAGCTCACCAACGCGGGCGACGGCGCGACGACGATCACCGCGCTCGACGTGACCAACACGGGCGGCACCCTCGGCGGAAATGGCGACCTGACGCTCAATGCGCAGACGCTCGAAAACGACGCAGGCGCGAACCTCGTCGCGGGGCGCGCGGCGAATCTGAACGTCGCGCAGAGGGTGAACAACGCCGGCGGCAGGCTTTTCGGGCGCACCGCGCTCAACGTCAATCAAGCTAGCGCGGCCGTCATCAACGACGGCGGCACGATCCTCGGCGGCCTCGACGTCTCGCTCGCGGTCGCCTCGCTCTCGAACGCGGGTGGATCGATCCGCGCCAATCGCGACGTCAGCGCGAGCGGCGTCGTGTCGGGCGACGGCGACATGATCGCCGGGCGCAACCTCGCGCTCGATGTCGCGGGCGACTACACGAACGGCGCAGCCAACAACCTGCACGCCGATGGCGACATGCGCGTCGCCGCAACCGGCAAGCTGACCAACGCGGGCACGCTTGCCGCGAACGGCGCGCTGACCGTGAGCGGGCGCGACGTCGTCAACGCGGCGGGCGCCGATATCAACTCGACGGCGACGAGCGTCAACGCGACGGGCACGATCACGAACGCCGGGCGCATCGAAGGCGACACCGTTACGACCAGGAGCGCGAGGTTCGTCAATAGCGGAACCGTGATCGGCAACGATGTGACGCTCGATGCGAGCGACATCGAGAACGCGGGCGCCGCGGCGGTGATCGCGGGCGCGCGTAGCGTGCGCCTTTATGCCGATAACTCGGTGACGAACAAAGACGGGGCACTGATCTACAGCCTCGGCAATCTTGAGATCGCGCGCAACGGCACGCGCGACGCCGACGGATTCCTCGCGAATCAGACGAACTCGATCGTCAACAGCGCGGCGAGCATCGAGGCCGAAGGCGATATGGATATCGCCGCGCGCATGATCAGGAACGAGCGCGTCGGCTTGGTCACCGAACCGGGTACGCCGCAGGAGACGAGAACGACGACGCTCACACTGTGGACTGCCGGGCTCAGCGGCCGCGATCTAGGCGACTACGTGAGCGAAGTGTTTCCCGAGTGGCGATGGCGAGCTGGCGCGATCGGTACCGAGACGATCGCGGCGCTTGCCAAACCGATCACCGTAAGGCTACGCAAAGATCAGGTAACGAATGTCGACGCCACGGCCAAAACGTTCTCGCTCTCGCAGCCGATCGAGGATAAGACAATCGTGACTATCTTCTCTGGCATCAACGACGTCGACTTCCAGGAACGAACCCGCCAGGTCACGACCAATCCGACGCAATGGTACGAACGTCTGAAAGACAACGGCGACGGGACCGTCTCAATCACGTTCTGGCCGGACTTCGATCCGAAGAAGAACATTCGGCCCGATCAGGTGGTGATGCGTTACGACCTCGGGTCCGACAGTCACGACTACGTCGAGACGAGCCGCACGACCAGCACGACGACAACAGCAGACAAGCTCGTAAGTGCAGGCACGGCCGCGAAGATGCAGGCGCAAGGGGCGATCCGCATCAACGCGGACGGCGGTCGCATCGATAACGTCTCATCGACGATGGCGGCCGGCGGCGACCTCGTGCGTCGCGCGACCGGCGGCGTCGTCAACGACTCCGGCACGGTTCTGCAAGAGACGATTACGGGCAAGACGTCGAGCACGTTCTACTGGCATCAGAAAACGGGCGGCAGCAACGACACGCAGGTTGTCGACACGGGTATCACGCAGACGACGACCACCGTCGCCGCGCTACCCGCGATCGCAACCGGAAACGGCACCGTCCAGACGAACGCGACAACGATCAGCATCAACTCGGTCGACCGTCAGGGCAACACGGTGATCGGCTCGGGCGTCGCGGGCGGCAGTGCGGAAGACACGCAGACCGGCGCGATCTCGGGGCAACGCGGCAAAGCACAGACGATCGACGGTGCGCACGCGCCGATCGCGAGCGGACAGACGAGCGCCCCGCGAACGCTCGGCGGCGCGACGGGCGGCATTCCGAACCTGAAGCTGCCGACGAGCGGGCTGTACACGTACAACACCGCGCCCGGCGCGACTTACCTGATCGCGACCGACCCGCGCCTGACGAACTACGGCAAGTTCATCAGTAGCGACTACATGCTCAGCGCCCTCGATCTCGATCCGCAAAAGACGATCAAGCGGCTCGGCGATGGCATGTACGAGCAGACGCTCGTTCGCAACCAGATCACGCAACTCACGGGCCGCACGTTTCTCACCGGTTATAGCAACGCAATGGCCGAGTACACGGCGCTCATGAACAACGGCGTCGGCTATGCAAAGGAATTCGGCCTCTCGCCGGGCATTGCGCTGACCGCCGGGCAAATGGAGCGCCTGACTACGGATATGGTCTGGCTCGTCTCGCAGGACGTCACCCTACCCGATGCTTCGCACGCGACCGTGCTCGTGCCCCAACTCTATCTCGCGGGCGTGAACGCGGTCGATCTCTCGAAGAGCGGCGCGCTCGTCGCGGGTAACGCCGTGAACCTGACCGCGAGCGGCGACTTCACCAACAGCGGACACGTGTCGAGCGACCTCGCGACGACGATCATCGGCAATAGCGTGACCAATAGCGGCGTGATCGGCAGCGCGGGCACGACGGCGGTCGTCGCCGTGCAGGACGTGCGCAATACGAGCGGGCGCATCGCGGGCGGCGATGTGCTCGTGCAAGCCGGGCGCGACGTCATCAACGAGACGCGCACGTATGGCGTCGCGAGCGAGTTCGGCTCGGGCGACTTCAGCGGCCGCGTGACGGGAACGGGCGTCGATGCGCTCGGCACGATCTCGGCGACGAACAACGTCGCGGTGATCGCGGGCCGCGACGCGACACTTTCGGGCGCGACCGTCAAGGCGGGCGCCAATGCGGGCATCACGGCCGGTCGCGATATCAATGTCGGCACGACTGAATTCACGAGCTCGCGCCAGGTGCAGTCTCAAGGCGGTTTGAACGGAGGCCACGACGAAGTCAGCCAGCATCTCGGCAGCGCGATCATCGCGGGCGGCAACGTGACGACCGTCTCGGGCCGCGATACCACGCTCACGGGTTCGACAGTCGCGGCGGGCGACAACGCGTCGTTGATCGCTGGCGGCGATCTCACGATCACGGCCTCGAAAGACACCGCCACAAACCACGAGCAATCGCTCGGCGGACAAAACGCGCAACACGTGTCGTCGAGCTTCGACGAGCAGGTCAACGGCTCGAACCTGAGCGCGGGCGGCGGCGTTACGCTCGCGGCCGGTCAGAACGGCACCGGCAAGCTCGCGATCCTCGGCTCGAACGTGACCGCCGATAAGGGCGGCGTCGCGCTCATCTCGACGGGCGATGTCAATGTCGGCAGCGTGAGCGAAACGCATGACGCGCAGAGCTGGAGCCACACCAGACATTCGGGATTCCTGTCGGAGGACACGACGAACGACACGAGCGCATCGCACGCGGTCAATGCGAACGGCTCGACGGTCTCGGGCGACACGGTCACCGGCGCGGCCGGGCGCGATATGACGATCAGCGGTTCGACGATCGCGGCGACGAACGACGTCGCGCTCGCGGCGGCGAACAATCTCACGATCACGACGTCACAGGACACGAGCCAGTCGAGCCAGCATCACGAGGAAACGCATTCGGGGCTCGGCAGCACGGGCGCGGCGATCTCTTACGGCGACAAAGAGCAGAAAGACGCCTACAACGACGCGTCGGTCAAGAATAACGCGAGCCTCGTGGGCAGCACGGACGGCAGCGTCAAGCTCGTCGCGGGTGGCGATTTGCACGTCACGGGCAGCGACCTGATCGCGGCGAAAGACTTGATCGGCACGGGCGCGAATGTCACGCTCGACGCTGCGACGAGCACCGCGCACCACGACGAGACGCACGAGGTCAAGCAAAGCGCTCTCTCGCTCGGCGTCGCGGGCGGCTTGGTCGATCTGGTCCAGTCCGCCATCAATCAGGCGGAAGCCTCTGGCGGTAGCGAGGACTCGCGCGCCGCTTCCCTGCACGCGATCGCGGCGGTAGGCAATGGCGCGGCGGCGGTCGAATCGATGGCGAGCGGCACGCCCGACGTCAAGATCGAACTCTCGTTTGGCAGCAGCCACAGCAAAGACACATTGACACAAGACTCGACCACGACCAGCGGGTCGAGCGTCAAGGCGGGCGGCACCGCGTCGTTCGCCGCGACGGGCGGCGACCTGACAATCGCGGGTTCGAACGTCGACGCGACCGACGTCGTCCTCGCGGCAAAGGATAGCGTCAACCTGATCAGCACGGCGAACACGGATTCGATGCGTAGCACGAACGAGTCGAGCAGTTCGAGTTTCGGCGTCTCGTTCGGCACACAGGGTTGGGGCGCCGATGCGTCGATGTCGAAGGCGAACGGCCACGCCAACAGCGATTCGACCACGCAGAGCAATACGCACATCAACGCGAGCAACGGCGCGACAATTGTTTCGGGCGGCGATACGAATATCGTCGGCGCGAACGTCAACGCCAAGAGCGTCAATGCCGATATCGGTGGCAACCTCAATATCGCGAGCGTGCAGGATACGATGAAGAGCGACGCGCATCAGGAAAGCATGAGCGGCGGCGTGAGCATCAGTCAGGCGGGCGGCGGCGGTTCGTTCAGTTCGCAGCGTGGCAGCGCGAGCGGTAGTTACGCGGGCGTCGAGGAGCAAAGCGGGATTCGTGCGGGCGATGGCGGTTTTAGTATCAACGTCGCGCGTAACACCGACCTCAAGGGTGCGGTGATCGCAAGCGACGCGGACGCGAGCAAGAACACGCTCAACACGGGCACGCTCACATTCTCGGATATCGCGAATCACTCGGATTACAGCGCGAGTAGCAGCGGGTTTAGCGCGGGCGGATCGGTCGGCTCGCCCGCGAGAGGCACCGGCACGACCTCGCGCAGCAACTCGGGCGGCTTCACGCCGATGCTTTCGCAGAGCGAAAACGGCAGCGACGACGCGACGACAACGAGCGCGATCAGCGCCGGGACGATCAACGTTACGGACAAGGACCATCAGACGCAGGACATCGCGAGTCTGAATCGCGACACGTCGAATACCAACGGCACGGTCGCGAAATTGCCCGACGTGCAGAACCTGCTCGACAAACAAGGCGACATGATGAACGCCGCGAGTTCGGCGGGTCAGGCGGTGGCCACGCAGATCGGGGCGATTGCGGGTGCGAAGCGCGACGCGGCGAACAAGGCGGCGGAACAGGCCGCTCGAGATGGCAATGCCCAACTCGCCGCGCAATATAAAGCGGAAGCAGCGTTGTGGGACGAAGGTGGCAAGTATCGGATCGTGATGCATATCGCGGGCGGGGCGGTAGTGGCGGGCTTAGGCGGTGGGAGTATCGGCAGCGCGGCGCAGGGTGCGGCGGGCGCAGGCATCTCAGCGGCCGCAGCGCGCAAGCTCGATGAGTTGAGTCAAGACATTGCGGCATCGGGCCCGACGGGTAACGCGAATGCGGACAAGGCGCTGGGCAATATCCTTGCGAATGTGCTTGCCACGGGTGCGGGGGCTGCAGCCGGTGGTGGCGCAGGCGCGGCCGCGGCTTCGAGCACCGATTTGTACAACCGGCAGCTTCACCCTGATGAACGTAAGTGGGCTAAGGACAACGCGGGCAAGTTCGCGGAGTTCTACAAGGATCAGACGGGGCAGAGCATCACGACGGACCAGGCGCAGCAGATGTTGCTGGCAAGCGGATATCGTTTGGTTGATGCGGCCGCAAGTGCGGGAGCAGCGCCTGACGGCGGGAAATACGCGACAGCGTTCATTAGCCAGAACGCGGGCAGCATGTTCAGGGCCACGCCTGCCGAGTACAACAGTCCGTTTCTTTACGGCAATGCCGATCGTTCGCTGTCACCTGAACAGCAGGCGCTTCCGGGCCACAAAGCACATCCGCAGGTCGGTGTTGCCGCGGGCGGAGCGTTGGCTATGGTCGCACTCGGATCAGTCGCTCCGATTGTAGCAACCGGTTGGGCGATTAACTCGCTATACGACTATGGCGGCGACGCGCTTGCATACGTGACCGGTCTGAGCAAGGACGCGCCGAACACTTCAAAGTCACTCACGATTGGCTTTGTAGCAGGGTTGGCTGGACCGGCCGCATTGCCCCTCGCTACCCTTGGAAACGGGATTGGTGCCAAGGTAGCGGTTGGGACATACAACGGCGTCCTGAATGGGACTGCGGCCTACGGCGGAAACGCAATCGTGAGTCCTTCAAGCGACCCGTCTGCAAACGCAGCAACGGGAGCAACTTCCTACGGCATTGGTACGATGGCACAGACCATAGTGCCGGGGAAAGCCGGCGACATTGCGAACCATATCATCCAGACCTTGTCCAACCCGGCTCAAGCAGCGGTTCAAAACGCAAACAAGAATGCCGGCAACAAGTGACCAACGTTAGCGAACTCTGATGAACATCATAGCTACCTCATTCGAACTGATTAGCCGTGGCGGATCAAGTGCCGTTTCAGGCACGTTAGTTCTAGCAACGGCATGTCTAATTGTCCTTATGGTGGTCTTGACCGTCCGACGCCTCGTCATTTTCGCAGGAGTAGAAAAAGTGATATTTACGGGACGCATTGCACGTAAATGGGTATTGCCCGAACATCGTGAATGGCAGGGGAAGGCGTATGTCACCGTACCTGCAAAGAACGCTCTCGAAGTAGATTTTGAGAATCGTCTGCTGCAATTCTTTCCGGTCGCGTGGAAGTATGAACGTGTTAGCGAAGGCGACGAAATCGACGTCACCGTACAACGAGGCCGTTTTGGTGGCGAAATACGAATCCTTGATATCGGGCCATTCTAACTTGTACAACCGGCAGCTGCATCCGGATGAGAAGAAATGGATCAAAGACAACGCTGCGGCCTATGCGAAGGAAAGCGGCTTGACGGTCGATCAGGCGGTCAGTGCACTAGCTGCGCAGGCGGATCGGCAAGTACAAAACGGTTCGGCAGGTGCGTGGGATCAGAATGCGAGTGCGTTTCTAAGCCAGGCGCACGGCATGTTGCCCGCAGATGGCAGCAGCGGACCGGCTACATGTTCTATGCAACGCCGGATCAAAAAGCGAATCCGAATATGTATGCGGGGTATTACCCAGGAGGCGTGGGATTGAATAAGCCGTCGGCGTCGAATATCAACAGTTCGGCAAGTCACGATGCGGCGAGCAGAAATCAGATTGGTGGCGCCACGATTGCGGCGGCAACTGGCGCGGTGTTGATTGCCGGTGCGCCAGTGGCGGCGGGAGCTGTAGGCGGCACCGCCTACTCCGTGATTGGTGGAACAATGAGTGGAGGTATGGACGCAGCAGGACATATGCTCAATCGAGTACTGTTCGTCCGGCGCAGTCCGTATTTGCTGCCGCGACCGGTGCTATAACGGGGTCGATCGGCGCCAAAGTGGGGTTTATCAATAATGTGTTGCTTGGTGGGACGGGCGGCATGGCAAACGCTATCTTCAATAATAGCTATTACGGAGAAAATACGAGCCCTCTGTTTGCTGGTGCAACTGGAGCGCTTGCGAGTGCCGGGGGCTATGTTTTAGGCTGGGCCGCGACCCAAGGGATGACACAAGCCATGAGGCCATTCGTGTATCCAAGCTTCAATCCAAATGTACCTGCTTTGTTGCAAGGTGTTCGGAACCCGTACCCAGGATACGCAGGAACCACGGCAGGCTCTATCTTCCAAGGCACATCATCGTTTGTTCCAGGCAAAGAACCGCAGAAATGAAACCTCGAAGATTGACGGACTTATCAGTGATGGGGGCTGGAAAGGAATTGCTACAAGGTTATTGATAGCAGCACTTGTCTATTACGGCTTTGCGGTACTGCCATCCGTCGTTGCGTGGTTGTCTATTCACTTTGGAACAGTTAATGCGTCTGCATCTCAACTGGCAAAGCACCCAGGAATGATGTACATCATTCGAATAGCGGTGAGTGTACTGCTTGTGTTTAAAGCAATAAACGCGGTCAGATTGCTAACGAAAAAGCGACCATGACGCAGCAATGAACCCGGCCGTAGACGGATTCATTGACGGACGAGGAGCAAGACAAGTCCGGAAACGAAAATCCCAGCCGTAGTCGAGTTTGTCGTGCAGCAGTTCAAGCCGGCGTGATGACGAGCTAGCGTGTTCGCCCTGCACTCTGACGCGCAATCTTGGTTCAAATCCGGCAAGCTCAGCCATCGCCCGGCGAGGGTGAACTGCGGGGGCTCAGACGTCTAGCGTCGGATGCGCGAGAAAGCGCGCACCCGTATGCCTTCCTGAACGGCGAGCATCAGCGAAGTTGCCGAAGACTCGTTCTTCGGGTATTGCTTGTTTAGGGGCAATCTACTTCTTCAGGATAACGTATCAACTAATTGAATAATCATTGGCATTGAATAAGAAGGGACGAACTCAAGATGACAAACAAAACGACGGCCCTGCGCGATGATTCTTTCGCCGTCGCTCAGGTGGCGCTTTACATATTTGCCGGACAGAGCGCCTTATCTGCGCTCATGACCCTCACGGGCGCGATACCTTTACCCATTGACGTGCAAGCATCGCTCATGCAGCGCGTTTCCTTCATTGCGTCAGCGGCGGCGACCTCGCTGTGTTTGGCGCTAGGTTATTTGTTACTCGCGCGATGCCTGGATCGTTGTACCAAGCTCGTTTGGCGCGTGGCGCTGGGGATGTTCCTGTTGAGCGCACTATTGAGCGCCCTCGCATTTTTCGCAAGCCCGTCGACTTTCCCGATACTTACGGGCGGTCTATCAATCGCAGGCGCATGGTCAATCTTTAAAGGGCGGAAGACGTTTGATGACCAGTCCGACGAGGTGTGTGGTTTTGCGAATGGTGGCATATGAAAAGAGTAAAGCTAGCGGCCCTGCCGCTCTCAACCGCCTTAACGCTCGCCGCTCACGCACAGCAAGCGCCAACAATCGCCGACGAAGCCGCCGCCGCTCGCGCCAACGCGCTACGAAATCAACAGGTACAACAGCAACGCGACGCCGGGCAGCGCGAGGCGACTGTACAAGCACCCGTCGTGCGCTCGACGGTGCCGACCGATGGCACTTTTCCGGCGCTGCCAAACGAGCAGCCATGTTTCCGCGTCGACACCTTCGCGCTTACTGTCCCGGCGACGCTGCCCAACGCGATCCGCGAGCAAGGCGCCTCGGCGCTGCCGCTCGATCGCTTCGCCTTCGCCCGTGAATGGCTCGATCACTATCGCGGGCAATGCATCGGCCGCGAAGGCGTCTCGATACTCGCAAAGGGCATCCAGCAAGCCGTGCTAAGTCGCGGCTACGTGACGACGCGCGTCCTCGTGCCCGAGCAGGACATCGCGAGTGGTACGCTCTCGTTCGCGCTCGTGCCCGGCGTGATTCGCGATGTCCGCTTCGCCGAGCCCGTGACGTGGGCATCGTGGCGCTCTGCCTTTCCGACGCGGCCCGGCGACGTGCTCAACCTGCGCGACCTCGAGCAAGGCATCGAACAAATGAAGCGGCCCTCAAGCCAGGACGCCGACATGAAGATCGAGCCGACCGGCGCACCGGGCGAGAGCGATGTCGTCGTCTCGCTCAAGCGCGCGAAGCCTTGGACGCTCGTCGCCTCGGTCGACAACTCGGGTAGCCGCGCGACGGGCAAGCTGCAAGGGAGCCTAAGCCTCGGCCTCGACAATCCGCTCGGCCTGAATGACGTGTTAAGCCTCGGCGCCAATCAGGATCTGTATTTCGACGACAAGGGGCTCGGCTCGCACGGCTTCAACGGCTCTTACGCGGTACCGTGGGGCTACTGGACGGGCTCGCTCTTCGGCTACACGAGCACGTACTATCAGCAGATCGCGGGGGTCAATCAAACGTTCGCGTCGAGCGGTAACACGCAGACGGCGGGCGTCAAGCTCGCACGCGTGCTACGCCGCAGTCAGAGCGACGTGCTCAGCGCCTATGTGCAGCTCTCGAAACGGTTCGGGGCGAGCTTCATCGACGATACCGAGATCGAGATTCAGCGGCGCAACAACACTTTTATCGAGGCGGGGCTCACGGATCGGCACTACATCGGCGGCGCGCAGATCGACGGCACGCTCGGCTTTCGGCAAGGGATCGGCGGCCTCGGCGCGACGCCCGACCCGTCCCCCGGCCCTTATCCGCCGACACCGACGCCCACGAACAGGCCGACCTATCGCTATCGTATGGCGGTGGTCGATTTCAACCTCTCGGCGCCGTTCGTCGTGGCGCGTCAGCCGTTCCGGTACGTGTCGACGTTTCATGGCCAGTATTCGCCCGATACGCTCTTCTACGTCGACGATCTCACGATCGGCAGCCGTTACACCGTTCGCGGCTTCGACGGCGAGCAAATGCTCGCGGGCGAGCGCGGGTTTTACTGGCGCAACGAGTTGCAAGCGCCGCTCGGGCAGTCACGGCAATCGCTCTATGCGGGCATCGACTACGGAAGCGTGTTCGGCCCGAGCACGGCATTTCTCGCGGGCACGCAACTCGTCGGCGCGGTGATCGGTCTGCGCGGCGGCATCGCCTCGAAGTATGGCGGACTGAGTTATGAGTTCTTCGCGGGCACGCCGCTCTACAAACCATCGGCGATGTCGATCTCGCGCGTGACGCTCGGTTTTCAGGTCATGGCGCAGCTATAACGGAACGGGCTTCGGATGTCGCGGGCTCGTACCGTGTCAGGAGATTTCTTCATGCACACTAGGGCGCCCCCGCGCCCGATTTCACAGTGCCATCAGGCTGCGGAACCTCGATAGGCTTGACCTCAACCGGCGCCGTGCCATCCTTCTTGAGCCCGAGCTTATCGGCCGTCTTAGGCGAAACATCGACGATCCTGTCCTTCACATACGGCCCGCGATCGCGAATCTGCACCACTTCGCTATTGCCATTCTCGAGATTCGTGACCCGTGCTTTGGTGCCGAGCGGGAGCGTCTTGCTCGCGGCGGAATCGGATTGCGGATTCATCGGCGTGCCGTCCGCCATCTTCTTCTTGTAGAACTTGTGGCCGTAATACGAGGCCTTGCCCTTGCGCGGTTTGCCCGAGCGATCGAGATTGCGTTCATGAGCGGACGTGGTCTTCGCGTGATGCTCGCTCGCGGAAGCCGCATACGCCGCGCTCAGACTGCACGACAGGATCACGCATACGAATGCCCGAAGCCGCTTCATGTTCCTTTCCTCTCGAACTCGACGTCCCGACTGCTTCGTAGTAGCACGGATCGCTCCATTTCCCTCTGCTCAATACGCTGGCCCTCCGATCTCCACACACGCCGGACGACAGCTTGTATAGTGCGAGAGCCTAAGAACTGTGGATCTCGGGAACCCTATGAATCAGAAGAACAAAAGGCGTCTCTTGTTGGCCGGCGGCATTGCAGCGGCAGCGCTGGCGTTGAGCGGATGCACGACCACGGGACCATCGTCCGGTGAGACAGCGGCAGGCACGGCCGATCGCGACCGCGCCATCGACGCCGCCGTCGATGCGACGCTCCAGCGCCTCTATGCCTCCGTGAACGGTTCGCGCGAACTCGTGAACAAGGCGCGCGGCGTGCTCGTCTTTCCACGCGTGATATCGGCGGGCTTCTGGCTCGGCGCACAGTACGGCGAAGGCGCGCTGCGCGTGGATGGCCGAACCGACGGCTACTACAGCACGGCAGGCGGTTCGTTCGGCTTGCAGATCGGCGCTCAGTCGAAAGCGCTCATCTATGTGTTCCTGACCGACGACGCGCTCGCGCAATTCCGCAAGCGCGACGGCTGGGCAGTCGGCACCGACGCGACCGTCGCCGTCATGAGGCTCGGCGCCAACGGCCAGCTCGATACGACGACAGCCACCAATCCCGTCGAAGTCTTCGTGCTGACGAATGCCGGACTCATGGCCGGCGTGTCGCTCGAAGGCACGAAGGTCAGCCGGTTGAGCGACTGAGCGCTACTGCTCCGGGCCGGACAACGGCCGGGTCGCCATCGCGCGCGTGAGGCCGTGGACCGGACGACGCACGGCCACATCGAACGGATTGATCTGCGGGCCGATCGTCGCGGCCTGACGCTTCAGCAACTCGACCACCATCGGCAGACGGTCTTCGCCGAGACGCGTCGATAGCGTGCCGACGCTCAACGCGCCGACCGCAAGCCCCGAACGATCGAGTATCGGCACCGCGACGCCCGCCATGCCATCGATCAATCCGCTGTTACGCCCCGCGTAACCTTGCGCGCGCACGCGCTCGATCTCGGTGCGCAGATAGACCTCGTCGAACACGCCATAGTTATGCAGCCGCGGCACGTTGAAGCGGATGATCTCCTCGCGCTCTTCCTCGGGTTGAAACGCGAGAATCGCGAGGCTGCCCTGCCCGACTCCCAGCGCCACGCGCCCGCCCACATCGCCGGTGAACGAGCGGATCGGGAACGGGCCTTCGCACATGTCGAGGCACACCGCATCGAAGCTGCTCTTCACGAGCAGGAAGATGGTGTCGCCGAGACTCGCGCATAGCCGCAGCAACGCGGGCCGGCATAGCGTGCGCATACGGCTCGGGTTGCCCGCCTGCGCCGCCAGCGAAAAGAAATCCACGCTCAGCCGGTAGCGCTTGCTCCCCTCGTCCTGTTCGACGACCCCTTCCGCGATCAGCGCATGAAGGATGCGATGCACGGTGGCCTGCGTCAGTCCCACCGCCTTCGCGAGCGCGGTGACACGGCTGCCTTCGGCCTGGTCCTCGCCGAGCGCGCGAATCACGGCGAACGCACGCTGGAGCATGCCGACGCCCGGCGCGTCCGGCGCCTGCGTTCCGTTTCCTTCGTCAGAAGCCTTCATCTTCGCCTCGTGTATTCCATTCAACGGAATGTCCGCGCTACGCATTTCTCCGCCCCTATTCGACCCGATTCAGCCGCGTTGCGCAATCTAAGGGATAACCCAAATCACGCTCATCGAAATAATTTCTTCGTCCAAGCGATATAAATTCCATTGTTCGAAATCCATAAGCAAGTTTCACTCATTCAATGGAATTTCAAATTGACGCACCGAAATTTGGCTGGCTAGAGTCGATCCATCGGAATCAGTCGCACACAGGCGGCGCGCGACGCGCCGAAGGGGCAGGCCATGTCGTTCCTCACATTGACCGATCTGTCGAAGTCGTTCGGCGATCTGCACGCCGTCGCCGACGTCAATCTGTCGGTCGAGAAAGGCGAATTCGTCTCGCTGCTCGGACCGTCGGGCTGCGGCAAGACCACGACCTTGCAGATGATCGCGGGCTTCATCGAAGCGACGCGCGGGCGCATCATGCTCGACGGCCGCGACATCACGCACATGCGCCCGAACCGGCGCGGCCTCGGCATCGTGTTTCAGAGCTACGCGCTCTTTCCGCACATGAGCGTCGAGCAAAACGTGAGCTTCGGGCTGGAGATGCGCGGCATCGACAAGAGCGAGCGCCGCGAGCGCGTGCGCGACGCGCTGTCGCTCGTGCGGCTCGACAAGTTCGCGCATCGCTTTCCGCGCGAGTTGTCCGGCGGCCAACGTCAGCGCGTGGCGCTCGCGCGCGCGATCGTCATCGCGCCGCCCGTGCTGTTGCTCGACGAGCCGATGTCCAATCTCGATGCGAAGCTGCGCGAGGACATGCAGTTCGAGTTGCGCGGCATTCAGCGCAAGATCGGCACGACGACGATCATGGTCACGCACGATCAGTCCGAAGCGCTGTCGATCAGCGATCGCGTCGTCGTGATGGAAGCGGGCCGCATCACGCAGGTCGATACGCCCTATCGCGCGTACGAGCGTCCCGAGACGAGCTTCGTGTCGCAGTTCATCGGCAAGGCCAACATGCTGCGCGGCACGATCGTCGCGCGCGACGGCGACGCCATTCGCATCGATCTCGGCCACGATCTCGCGGAGACGGGCTCGACCTCGCAGCTTCCCGAACGCGAGCGCGCGATCGGCGTCGGCGATGCGGTCACCGTGTGCATCCGTCCGGAAAAACTGAGGCTCGGCGCGGCGGGCAGCGGACGTCTGCCGGGCCGCGTGACGAGCCGCTTCTTTCTCGGCAGCCAGTGGCTCTACCGGCTCGACAGCCGCGCGGGCGAAATGCTCGTGTGCTGCCAGAATCACGGCGACGAGCCGCTCGAAGAAGGCGCGCAAGTAGGCATCGACTGGAACACGGAATCGATCCGCTTCATCCAGCAGGAGGCCGCCCGTGGATAGCACGCTGCGTTCTTCTGAACCTGCTTCGGCGGCGGCATCGAACGACGCCCGGCGCGCGCCGTGGCATGCGTATCTGCCGCTCTGGATGATGAGCGCGCCCGCGCTGCTGCTTTTTGCGGTGCTCGTGATCGTGCCGCTCGCGATGACGCTCGCGCTCACGTTCTATCGATTCGATCCCGCGATCGGCTCCGTCGCCGCGTTCGATCTGCATAACTACGCCGAAGTGCTTGGCTCCTCGTACTTCCACACGATCTTCGCGCGCACGTTCGGCATCGCCGCGCTCGTGACCTTGCTGTGTGTCGTGATCGGCACGCCCGAGGCGTACATCCTGTCGCGCATGGGCGATCCGTGGCGCTCCGTCTTCCTGCTGGTGATTCTCGCGCCGCTGCTGGTTTCGGTCGTCGTGCGCGCGTTCGGCTGGAGCATGCTGCTCAACGTGAACGGGCTCGTGAATCAGTTGCTCGGCGCGTTCGGCTTCGGTCCGTACAAGCTGCTCTATACGACGTTCGCGATCGTCATCGCGCTGGTTCACGTGATGCTGCCGTTCATGGTGATTCCAGTGTGGACCGCGCTGCAACGCATCGATCCGCAGACGGAAAACGCCGCGCTCTCGCTGATGGCCTCGCCCGCCGTCACGCTGAGGCGCATCGTGCTGCCGCAACTCGTACCGGGCATTTTGTCGGGCAGTCTGATGGTGTTCGGATTGTCCGCGAGCGCCTTCGCAATTCCGGGCCTGCTCGGCGGACGTCGTCTGAAGGTCGCGGCCACCACCGTCTACGACCAGTTCCTCAGTTCGATGAACTGGCCGCTCGGCGCGACCATCGCGGTGCTTTTGCTCATCGCCAATCTGGTGGTGATGCTCACTTATTATCGCGTGCTCGAGCGGCGCTATACGCGCAGCATGGGCTGAACGAGGCGATCCATCATGCGCAAAAACGGTCCCGTCGCGCTGGCGTTCCATACGATCGTGATCCTGTTCGTGCTGGCGCCGCTCGTCATCGTCATGCTCGTCGCGTTCACGCCCGAAGAAACGCTGACGCTACCCACGCACGGCCTCTCGCTGCGCTGGTTCCGCGCGATTCTCGATTATCCCGACTTCATCTCGGCGTTCTTCAACAGCGTGAAGCTCGCGTTCGCATCGGCGACGCTGTCGCTCGTGATCGCGTTGCCCGCCGGACTCGCGATCGGCCGCGCGCGCTTCCCGGGGCGCGGCTTCCTGAACGGGCTGCTGCTCTCGCCGCTCGTGATTCCCGGCCTCGTGCTCGGCATCGCGATGCTGCGCTTCTTCGCGCTGATCGGCGCAACCGGCTCGTTCGCATGGCTGATCCTCGCGCACATGGTCATCATCACGCCGTTCGTGATGCGGCTCGTGCTCGCGTCGGTGAGCGGCATGGACCGCAGCATCGAGCACGCGGCGGCGTCGCTCGGCGCGAGTTCGTGGACGACCTTTCGCCGCGTCACGCTGCCGATGATCCTGCCCGGCATCACCGGCGGCTGGCTGCTCGCGTTCATCAACAGCTTCGACGAGCTGACGATGTCGGTCTTCGTCACGTCGCCGCAAACGGTCACGCTGCCGGTGCGCATGTACATGTACGCGACCGAATCGATCGATCCGATGATGGCGTCCGTCTCGGCGCTCGTCATCTTCATCACCGCGGGCGCGATGCTGATTCTCGACCGCGTGTACGGGCTCAACCGCATTCTGATCGGCCAGCACTGAACCCACTCTCATGAGCACCGCAACGATTCATCATGCGCCGCAGTTCGTTCGTCTCGATGAGACCGATCGCGCGCGCATTCCCTTCGTTCTCGATGGCGTGCCGGCCGAAGCGCTCGCGGGCGATACGCTTTTGACCGCCATCCTCATGCATCAAAGGCATGTGCGGCACAGCGAATTCAGCGGCAAGCCGCGCGCGGGCTTCTGCCTGATCGGCGCGTGTCAGGACTGCTGGGTGCGCGGCGAGGACGGCAAGCGCATGCGCGCATGTTCGACGCGCATCGAAGCGGGCATGCGTGTCGTCACGGAGCACGTGCGATGAACGGCGCGCATCGTGTGGTGATCGTCGGTGCCGGACCGGCCGGCATTCGCGCGGCGGAGACGCTCGTCGCGGCGGGACTGCGGCCGGTCGTCATCGATGAAAACGCGCGCTGGGGCGGACAGATCTATCGGCAGCCGCCCGCCGACGCGGGCTTCAAACGCAGCGCGGCGACGCTCTACGGCTTCGAGGCGAAGAAGGCCGAAGCCGTGCACGGCGCGATGGCGAAGCTGCTGCCGAAGATCGACTATCGCCCCGACACGCTCGCGTGGGCGTGCGAGCAGAACCGGCTCGACACGCTTCATGCGGGACGTGAGGCGAGCGTGCCGTTCACGCATCTGATCATCGCGAGCGGCGCGACGGATCGCATCGTGCCGCTGCCCGGCTGGACGCTCGCGGGCGTCTTCACGCTCGGCGGCGCGCAAGTTGCGTTGAAGGCGCAAGGCTGCGCGATCGGTTCGCGCGTCGTGTTCGCGGGCACCGGGCCGCTCCTGTATCTCGTCGCCTATCAATACGCGAAAGCGGGCGCGCGGGTCGCGGCCGTGCTCGATACCAGCCCGCTCGCGCGTCAGGCCGCCGCCGCGCCGCGCCTCTTGAACCAGCCTGCGACGTTCGCCAAGGGCCTGTATTACGTCGCATGGCTGCAGGCGCATGGCGTGCGTATCGAACGTGGCGTGACGCTCGATAACATCGACGGCGACGATGCCGTGCGCAGCATCCGCTGGCGCACGCATCGCGGCGAGCCACGCACGCTCGACTGCGATGCCGTCGGCATGGGCTTCGGCCTGCGCCCCGAAACGCAACTCGCGGATCTCGCCGGATGCCGCTTCCGCTTCGACGCGCTCAATCGCTGCTGGCTCCCCGAGCGCGACGCGGCAGGCCGCAGTTCGCAACGCAATGTGTATCTCGCCGGCGACGGCGCGGGCATCGCCGGTGCGGACGCCGCCGAGCTCGCGGGACGCCGCGCCGCGCTCGCGCTGATCGAAGACATCGGTATCATGGCGCACGAGCGCGCTCAGCCCGATGCAACTAAGCTCGAACGCGAACTCGAACGCATCGCCGTTTTCCGCGCGGGCATCGAGCATGCATTCGCGCCGCCCGCGAACGCCGCGCAGGACTGGCCCGACGACATGATCGTGTGCCGCTGCGAGGAAGTCACCGCCGGCACGATGCGCGCGTGCATCCGCAGCGGCCTCGCCACGGAAGTCAACCGGCTGAAGGCGCTCACGCGCATCGGCATGGGCCGCTGTCAGGGCCGCATGTGCGGCGAATCCGCCATTGCACTCCTCGCCGCCGAAACCGGCAAGCCGCTCGCCGATGTCGGCCGTCTGCGCAGCCAGGCGCCCATCAAACCCATCCCGATCACACCGATGCTCTACGACGACGGCGTGCAGGTGCAGCCCGAGGAAGCCCACGATGAGTGACATCCGTCATTACGATGTCGTCATTGCGGGCGGCGGGCTCGTCGGCTCGTCGACGGCGCTCGCGCTCGCCAAAGCGGGCATGCGCGTCGCGCTGATCGAACGGCGCTTCTGCGGCGCGCAGGCGAGCGGCGTGAACTACGGCGGCGTGCGCACGCAGGGACGCACGGAAGAACAGTTGCCGCTCGCCGTGCGCGCGCGGCGCGTGTATGGCCGCCTGCCCGAGCTGATCGGCATCGACGGTGAGATGGTCATGTCGGGTCATCTGCGTCTCGCGCGCTACGAAGCCGATCTCGACGTGCTCGATCGATGGTCCACGATGGCGCGCGAACACGGCGTTCAATCGCAGGTGATGAGCGGCGCCGCATTCCGCAAGCGCTATCCGTGGCTCGGAACGGCGGCGATCGGCGGCTCGCTCTGCCCGAGCGACGGCCACGCGAATCCGCGTCTCGTCTCGCCGGGTTTCGCGCATGCCGCCCGGCGCGCGGGCGCCGACGTGCGCGAGCAGACCGAGCTCGCCGACATCACCTTCGACGGCACGCGCTTCCAGATGCGCGCGGGCAACGAGCGCATCAGTTCCGACTGGCTCGTCAACAGCGCGGGCGCGTGGGCGAACCGCATCGCGGGCAGCTTCGGCGAAAGTGCGCCGATGAAGCCCATCTATCCGAACATGTGGGTGACCGAGCCGCTGCCGCTCTTTATCGGGCACAGTCTCGGCGTGGTCGGCGGCGGCATCTACGCGCGTCAGGTCGAACGCGGCAACTGCGTGATCGGCGGCGGACGCGGACATGGCGATGGCGAGTACGCGCAGCCATCGACGGCCACGACGCGCGCCGTAATGCGCGACGCCTGCGCGCTGTTGCCCGCCCTGCGCGATGCGCTCCTGATCCGCACATGGAGCGGCGTGGAAGGCGAGACGCCCGACAGCAATCCGATCATCGGGCCGAGCCGCACCACGCCGCGTCTTCTGCATGCCTTCGGTTTTTCGGGCGGCGGCTTTCTGCTCGCGCCCGGCGTCGGCGAAGTGCTCGCCGAACTGGTCACGCAGGGCGCGACCAGCACGCCGATCGACGCCTTCTCGATCGGACGGTTCAGTTCGATGCCTCTACCCGTCACTCACTAAATCAGAACAAGGAAAACTCACGATGAAGCTGCCCCGCACACTCGTTTCGCTCGCCGCGCTCGTCGCGCTCGGTGTCACGTCGTCCGCCTGGTCGCAGAGCAAGACGATCTATATCGGCATGAACGGCGGACCGATGGAAAAGGCCTACACCAGCCAGGTCCTCCCCGAGTTCGAGAAAGCCAACAACGTGAAGGTCGTCGTGGTGCCGGGCACGTCGTCCGACGTGCTCGCGAAGCTGCTCGCGAACCGCAACAGTCCGCAGATCCACGTCGCGTTCCTCGATGACGGCGTGATGGCGCGCGCCGTCAGCATGGGCGTGTGCCAGAAGCTCGACGATGCGCCCGTGCTCAAGGAGCTCTATCCGTTCGCGCGCCTGAAGGACGACATGGGCGCGGGCGTGCAGCTCGGCATGACCGGCATCGGCTACAACACGAAGCTCTTCAAGGAAAAGGGCTGGGCGCCGCCGACTTCGTGGATGGACTTCGCCGATCCGAAGTACAAGGGCAAGGTGGTGTTCCAGTCGGCGTCGAGCAGCACCTTCGGCCTGCATGGCTTCCTTGCGATCAACCGCATCCTCGGCGGCAGCGAGAAGAACGTCGAGCCCGGCTTTTCCAAATGGGCGACGACGGTCGGCCCGAATGTCGTCGAATACATTCCGAATTCGGCGAAGCTCTCGGAGATGATCACGACGGGCGAAGCCGGCCTCTTTCCGCTCACGCCGACCGCCATCGGCGATCTGAAGGACAAGGGTCTGCCGGTCGCGTATGTCGCGCCGAAGGAAGGCGCGGTGCTGCTGCTCGTCGATGTGTGCGTCGTGAAGAACAATCCCGATCCGGCGCTCGCGCAGAAGCTCGCGCAGTTCCTCCTGTCCGCGCCCGCGCAAACGAAGGCCGCCGAAGCCGGCAAGCAGATTCCCACCAACACGCAGGCGAAAATGACGCCAGAGATGGAGAAGAATCTCGGCGACCTGAACGCGCTCGTGAAGAAAGTGACCGTGGTGGACTGGGACACGATCAACGCGAATCGCGCCCAGTGGGATCAGCGCTGGAATCAGCAGATCGAGAAGTAACGCCTATAGGTCCTTCACGAGACGAAGCGCATCGTAGATGGCGGCGTGCGTGTTGCGCGCCGCCACCGCATCGCCGATCCTGAAGAGCTGGAAGCGCCCTTGCGGATTTCGTTCGACGACTTGCGGCTTGCCGTCGATGAGCGTGTCGTAATCGACCGCGCCGAGGTTCGACGACAAAGGCTTAAGCTCGAAGTACAGTTCGTCCATCGGAATCGTGCCGTGATTGACGACGATCTGATCGTGGCGCTGCTCCTTCTTCACGCCGCCGTAATCGCTGCCGATCGTCGCCACCAGTTCGCCGCCCTCGCGGCGTACGGATTCGAGGCGGAACGTCACCGTGAATGTTGTCGCGAGCTTCTGCAGCGAGCGCATGTAGGGCACGAGGTTCATGCTCATGACTTCGGGCGAGAACGAGCGGTCGGGCGTCATCACCTCCACCTTGCCGCCGGCCTGCGCGATCGTTTCGGCTGCCTGAAGCGCGGCGTGATCGCCGGCATCGTCGAAGATCAAGACGTTCGCGCCGGGCTTCACATCGCCGGAAATGATGTCCCACGACGAGACGACATGCTCGTTGCCTTCGGTACAGACCTCCGTGTGCGGCATGCCGCCGGTCGCGACGATAACCACATCCGGATTCTCCGCCAGCACGGTCTCGTTGTCGGCCCACGTATTGAACCTGAACCGCACGCCGAGCCTTTCGCACTGCGCCATGCGCCAGTCGACGATGCCCATCATCTCCTTGCGGCGAACGTTCTGCGCGGTCAGGCGAATCTGGCCGCCGGGATCGTTCATCGCTTCCAGCACGACGACATCGTGCCCGCGCTCGCCCGCGACGCGCGCCGCTTCGAGACCCGCGGGCCCCGCGCCCACGATGACGATCCTGCGCTTCGTCGCGGCAGGCTTGATCGTGTGCGGCATCTCCAGTTCGCGGCCCGTCGCGGCATTGTGGATGCACAGCGCCATGCCGCCCTGATAGATACGATCGAGGCAGTAATTCGCGCCCACGCAAGGCCGGATATCGTCCTCCCTGCGCTCGATGATCTTGCGCACGATATGCGGATCGGTCATATGCGCGCGCGTCATGCCGACCATGTCGATCTTGCCTGACTCGATCGCATGGCGCGCGGTCGCGACATCCTGAATGCGCGCCGCATGGAACGTGGGGAAGTCCGTCGCCTGCCGGATTTCACCCGCGAAATCGAGGTGCGGAGCGCTCTTCATGCCCATAATGGGGATGACGTCGGTGAGCCCGGCGTCGGTATCCAGATGCCCGCGAACCACGTTCAGAAAATCGACGAGACCGCTGTTTTTCAGGCGCTTCGAAATCTCGATGCCCTCTTCCTTCGTGATGCCCCCCGCCAGCATTTCGTCGGCCGTGTAACGGATGCCGAGAAGAAAGCGCTCGCCGACGCGCTCGCGCATCGCGCGCAGCACGTCGAACGTGAAGCGCATGCGGTTTTCCAGCGAGCCGCCATACGGACCTTCGAGCGTATTCGTCAGCGGCGACCAGAACTGGTCCATCAAGTGACCGTACGATTCGATTTCCAGCCCGTCGAGCCCGGCGGCCTTCATGCGCTCCGCCGCATCGGCGAAGTCGCGGACGATGCGCTCGATATCCCAGTCCTCCAGCTTCTTCGGAAAAGCGCGGTGCGAGGGTTCGCGGTTGTGCGACGGCGAGACGGCCGGCAGCCAGTCGCCTTTGTCCCAGCGCGTGCGGCGGCCGAGATGGGTCAACTGGATCATCACTTTCGCGCCGTGCTCGTGGCACTCGTCGACGAGATCCTTCATCCACGGCACGACTTCATCCTTGTACGCGAGGATATTGTTGAAGACCGGCGGACTGTCCTTCGAAACCGCCGCGGAACCGGCCGTCATCGTCAATGCGAGGCCCGCCTTGGCCCGTTCGACGTGGTACGCGCGATAGCTCGCCTTCGGCATCCCGTCCTCGGCGTACGCCGGTTCATGCGACGTCGTCATGATCCGGTTTCGAAAAGTAAGGTGTTTCAGCGTGTACGGCTGCAGCAGCGGGTCCGTGGACATGGATGCCTCATCGAAGCGAGTGGGGACGAAACGCCTGTTGTGGACCAAGAGTAGAACCTCTGTACACATGTGTCAAGTAGAGAGACAATGGTGTACATTGGAGTCGTCAAAGCGGAGGAAATCACGAAATGGACGAGACGCTCGACGTGGTGCGCGGCTCCGCCGACATGTGGCTCGATGCGGCGTATGAAGGTCTTCTGGAAGGTGGCGTGGAAGCGGTCCGCATTCTTCCGCTCGCAAAAAAGCTGAATCTTTCGCGGACGAGTTTCTACTGGTTCTTCAAGGATCGTGAAGAATTGCTGGCCGCGCTGCTCGACCGATGGAAACAGAAGAACACGGGCAACTGGATCGAACGTACGGAAGCGTATGCGGACAGCGTGTGCGAAGCGATGCTGAACGTCTTCGACTGCTGGTTCGACGACACGATTTTCGACTCGCGCTTCGAGGCCGCGATCCGCAACTGGGCGCAGCAATCGCCGGACATCGCGGAGCACATGGCTCAGGACGACGCGCAGCGCATCGAGGCGTTGACTGCGCTATTCGAGCGATTCGACTATGAGCCGCGCGCCGCCGATGTCCGCGCGCGCGTCGCGTATTTCACGCAGGCCGGCTACGTCTCGACGAAGCCTCACGAAGACATGTCCGTACGCATGATGCGCATTCCGGAGTACGTCGAAGTCTTTACGGGCGTGCGGCCGAAGAAGCACGAACTCCAGCGCTTCTACTCGCGGCGCGACTTCGAGTTCGAGTTCGAATGAACGTGTTCCTTCGCGGTCAGTTGCTCGAACACGTGCTCGCATGCGGCTTTCCACGCTGCGTTACCGCCGAGCCTTTCCAGCACATCCAGACCTTGTGCCGTATAGGTGCCCGCCGTCGCGATGGATGAACCGATTTCGCCGATGCCCGAAGACGCTTTGTATCGCGAGTAAGCCACGCAGTCTTCGACGCCACTGAGCACGAGTTGTCTCGCGTCGTCGGGTGCGAAGCCCTTCTGAACGAACCATTGCTGCAGATCGTGGAGCAGGAAATAGAACCATCCGTTCATGCATGCGCCGACCGTGGCGAGTTCGAATTCGCGTTCGGTTGCAAGCAGCACCGGATTGCCCAGCGCGGTGAGCAACGGCGCCATCGCTGAATCGGCGGGATAGACCGCGACCGTCGAGCGGTTGATCTCGGCAGCGAGGGACAACATGGCGCGCGTGCATTCCCGTGCGCCGAACATCCGCTGCAAATCGCCGACCGGCACGCCACTGACAACGGAAATGAGCGGGATGCCGGGCCTCAAGCTGATTTCCTGCGCGAGCTCGCCGAGTTGTCCCGGACGAACGCCGATGAGGACGACATCAGCGGCATCCGCGACTTCCTGGTTATCGCGCATCAACGTGCAGCCGATATCTTTCGCGAGACTTTCCGCTCTTGCGCGGCTTCTGGGCGAAAGAAGAAACGTCGTGTCGCTGCCGCTGCGATGCCATCCTCGAATCATCTTCTCGGTCAGATCGCCGACGCCGAGCACCCCGAGCTTGATCATGAGCTTCGTCACTCCTCGCTGAGCCTGATTTGTCAAACTGAACATTCGTGCAGATGACGCGCGCATCACGAGGCACTATATCTGCATTCGAGAACATCTGGCCGCTTCCGTTGCACGTGCTCGAATCGGCGCATAGACTGATTCGGGTATCGGATGTTCACGAATGCATCGTGAAGAAATACGGAGTATCGCCATGATCGAGCAGAGCGATTTTCGGACCAGAAAACTGGCGCTCAATCACGGGAGCGGCCTTATGCCCGCGCTCGGATTCGGCACACTCATTCCCGATGCGGCCACGACTCTTCGTGCTACCCGGGAAGCACTGGAAGCCGGCTATCGACACTTCGATTGCGCCGAGCGGTATCGAAACGAGCGTGAAGTAGGCGAGGCTCTGCGCACAGGACTCGCGGATGGCGGAATTGCGCGCGAAGATATCTTCGTCACGACAAAGTTATGGAATTCCAATCATCGGCCGGAGCGTGTCGAAGCGGCTTTCGAAGGAAGCCGTGAAAGGCTCGGCGTCGAGTTTCTCGATCTCTATCTGATCCATACGCCGTTTGCATTTCAGCCAGGCGATGAGCAGGATCCGCGCGATCAGAACGGCGCCGTCATTTACGATAAAGGCGTGACTTTGCACGATACGTGGAGCGCGATGGAGCGTCTCGTCGATCAGGGAAAATGCCGCGCTATCGGACTATCCGATATCGGCCTGGACCAATTGCGAGGGCTTTACGAAGCGGCGCGAATCAAACCCGCAGTGGTACAGGTCGAGGCTCATCCGTATCTTCCGGAAACAGAGCTTCTGGACTTCTGCAAGGAAAATCAGATCGTGTTTCTGGCCTTCGCGCCATTGGGTCATGGCATCAGGCCGGGGCCGCTCGAAGATCCCGTCATTACACGGATTGCCGCGCGAATCGGCAAGACGCCGGCGCAGGTACTGCTTGCCTGGGCGATTCAGCGCGGCGGCGCGTTGCTCACGACGCCCAAGACAGCGGAGCGCGCACGCGAGAATCTCGATGTATCCGCGCTTCCGGAAGACGCGTTCGACGAGATCAACCGGATCGAGACGCGGCAGCGGTTCAACGAGGTCGTGAAGACGGGCAGCCCCGGTTTTATTCCGCGCAGCCCGCAGTAATTGCGGCGCGAACGATATCCGGAGCCACGCCATGAGTGAAGAGCAGATTCGAGAAACGCTGAATGCGCACTGGCTCGCATCGGCGAACGGCGACCTCGACGCCGAGCACGACATCTACGATGACGATGCCATCTGCGATTATCCCCAGTCAGGCGAACGCATACGCGGACGGGCGAACTTGCAGGCATTGCGGGGACATCATCCGGACAAGCCATCCGGTTTCGATGTCAAACGGATTCAGGGAGAAGGCAATCTCTGGATCACCGAATACATGATCTCGTATCAGGCACAGGCGGCCTTTACGGTCAGCATCATGGAATTCCGCGACGGCAAGGTGATTCACGAAACCCAATACTTTTCGAGTCCATTCGAAGCGCCGGCCTGGCGAAGTCAGTGGGTTCAGCAAATGAACTGACGGGCGAATGTCTGCCTTTCGCCGACATCGAGTAATCGAACTGTCGCTCGCGAGCCGTCGCGTGACACGCGTGCGCGCTCGAATAAATTGCTCGACGCTTATAGGCAGGGACTTTTGCACTCGTTGGCATGGCGCGTGCAAATGAATGAGTGGCGATTTGCATGTCGTCATTCACTTCACTTTTGCCAGGAGACCAGCCATGACCACTCTGACCATCATCGATCTGCCCCGCGCCGATACCATCGATCGCGATGCGATGTCCGCCGTACGCGGCGGCATCGCCCATGTGACCCTGCCCGGCGGCGGCAACACGCTTCCCGGATTGCCGACGCTGCCGGCGTCGTGGCCCGGCGCTGCCGCGCTCCTGAAGGAGCTGCACATTCCGGTGCCGCTGCAGATAGCGCCGCAACCCGCGACGCAGGACCCTCGTCTGCTTTGAGCGCGAGTCGCGTGAAACTCGACGCGCCTTCATCGTTCGAAATAGATCGCCAGCCAGACGGATTGCTCGTCGGCATCCGTCCACGCGACGCGATGCCGGCAATGCGGCTCGATCAGCACGTAGTCGCCCGGACGCATGTCGTGCCGCGTCGCGTTCTCTTCGAACTCGAGCGTGGCCGCGCCCGACAGCAGCACGACCCATTCGGCGCGCGAGTCGTCGTACCAGAAGCCTTCCGGACTCGCGTGTCCCATCGACACGATCCGCTCCACGTTCAGGCGCTGCCCCGTGACGAGCATGTCGATCCGCTCGTCGACGCCGCGCTTTGCTTCGACGCCGAACAGGTTACCCGTTTGCAGTTGCATGGATCGGCCTCGCGTCAGGGTTCAAATCGCTGATATCGATTATGTGCGAACTCAACTCGACCCGCTTACCAGCAGATCGCGCATCGCGTTGAGCGCCGCCGAGAAGTGCCCTTTGCGCCACACGAGCAGCGTATCGACGCGGCCGAGTTCGCCCATCGGATGCAGATCCACTTCGCCATCCAGCCGCGCGAGTTCGAGCACCGAACGCGGCGCCACCGCGACGCCCGCTCCCGCCGCCACGCACGCGACGATCGCGTGATACGAACCCAGCTCCAGCACCCGCGCCGGTCTGATGCCCTGCTGCTCGTACCAGCGCATCGCGTATGAGCGGTAAGCGCAGCCGCGCTCGAATGCCACCAGCGTCAGACCCGCCGCCTCGCGCGCCGTCGTCGCCGGATGCTGTCCGCGCGGCGTGACCAGTGCCAGCTCTTCCTCGAACACCGGCACGAACTCGAACTGCTCGGGGGGAAGCGAGTCGGGCTCGATCGGACGCGCCATCACCGCCGCGTCCACTTCGAACGTGCGCACGCTTTCGATGAGCGCGCGTGTCACGCCCGTCGCCAGTTCGAGCGTCACCTGCGGCCAGCGCCGATGGTAGGTCGCGAGCACGCGCGGCAGGCGGCTCGCGGCCGTGCTTTCCATCGTCCCGAGTCGCAGACGCCCCTGCGGACGATTCTCGCTGACCGCGTGACGCGCTTCCTCGGCGAGCGCGAGCAGCCGTTCCGCATAGGGCAGCAAGGTCTCGCCGGCCGGCGTCAGGACGAGCCGCCGGCCATCGCGAATGAAAAGGTCCGTGCCGAGCGTCTCCTCTAGCTGACGGATGCGCGTCGTCACGTTCGACTGCACGCGATTGAGCTTCGCCGCCGCCCGCGTCACGCCGTTCTCGCGCACGACAGCCCGAAAAATGGTCAATGCCGATAGATCCATGATCTTTCCAGAAGATTCATTGCATCTCGATTATTCATTTTTCAAGATGCATTGGTCAAGTTAGGATGCGTTCATTACCGCTACGCTGATCGACTCATGGCCTCGCCTGCTCAAGCTTCGTCGCTGCCCGCCCATCACGCGCGAAATGCCGCGCTGGCGTGCGCCGTCGTGCTCGCGGTGGCGCTCGGCGTCGGACGATTCGCCTTCACGCCGCTGCTTCCGCTGATGCTGAAAAGCGGCGCGCTCGATATCCGCCACGGCGGCTGGCTCGCATCGGCGAATTACGCGGGCTACTTGATCGGCGCGTTGTCGTGCGCGGCGATCCGCATCGATCACGCGCGCATGGTGCGCCTCGCGCTCGCGTGGACGATCGTGCTGACGCTCGCGATGGGCGTCGTCCATCTCTTCTGGCTGTGGGCCGCGATACGCTTCGCGGCTGGCGTGGTCAGCGCGTGGGCCTTCGTGTTCGCGTCGCAATGGGGCTTGCGGCGGCTCGCCGAACTCGACGCGCACGGCCTCGGCGGCGTGATCTACGCGGGGCCCGGCGTCGGCATCGTCGCGACCGGTTTGCTCGGCGCGGCGGCCGCCGCGCTCGGCGTGCCAGCGCCTTCGGTATGGATCGGATTCGCGATCGCGTCGGGCGTGGCGGGCGCGATCGTGTGGAAGACGCTCGCTCATCGGGCGCCATCGACGCGCGGTCGCGCACACGTGCCCGAGCGCGCGGCGCCCGCATCGGCGCGCGCCGATTCGATCGGGCTCGTCGGCCTCTACAGTCTCGCGGGATTCGGCTACATCATCACCGCGACGTTTCTTCCCGTCATCGCGCGACAGGCGTTGCCGGGCTCGCCGTGGCCCGACCTGTTCTGGCCGGCGTTCGGACTGGCGCTGATCGCAGGCGCGCTGATCGCCGCGCGGCTGCCGCTGTCGTGGGACAACCGGCTCTTGTCGGCGGCGTGCTATCTGATCCAGGCGCTCGGCATCCTGCTGGGTATCGTGTTTCCGAGCGCGCTCGGCTTCGGTATCGGCAGCGCGCTGCTGGGCTTGCCGTTCACCGCCATCACCTTGTTCGCGATGCGCGAGGCGCGCCGATTGCGCGGTGAAGCCGCGGCCGGCCTGATGGGATACGCGACGGCCGCGTACGGAGTGGGACAGATCGCGGGACCGCTCGTCGCAGCGCCGATCGCCGCGCACACCGGCTCCTTTTCCATCGCGTTATGGATCGCGGTGGCGGCGCTGGGACTCGGCGCGGCCGGACTCGCATGGCTCGGGATGCGCGGGCGCGCAGCGGGCGCCTGACGCAACAGGATCGTCCTATCCGCGCGCCTAAGCCGCGTGTCAAAGTGGCGGGCATCCTCTCATGTGGAGCATGCCGTGTCCGCCGCCGAAACATCCGCCCTTCTCTATCGCCCCTTCACCGCCGATGACATCGCCGCGGCGCATGCGCTCTCGGTCGAAGTCAAATGGCCGCATCGCGCCGACGACTGGCGCTTCGTGCTCGACGCCGGCGCGGGTTTCATCGCGCAGGACGGCGAGCGCGTGGTCGGCACCGCGCTCTTCTGGACATACGGCGACGACGGCGGATCGCTCGGCATGGTGATCGTCGCGCCCGACTGCCAGGGCAAGGGCATCGGCCGCAAGCTGATGGAACTGCTGCTCGAAGCGCTCGGCAAGCGCATCACCGTGCTGCACGCGACGCCCGCGGGCGAACCGCTTTACGCGAAGCTCGGGTTCAAACGCATCGGCGCGATCCATCAGCATCAATCCGCCGATTTCGACGTGCCTGCAATCGACCTGCCGCAAGGCGAACGGCTGCGCGCGATCGAACCGGGCGATACCCAAGCCATCGTCGATCTCGCATCGCGCGCGAACGGACTCGACCGAAGCGCGCTGCTGCCCGCGCTGTTGAACGTCGCGCGCGGCGTCGTGCTCGAACGCGATGGCGAACTGCTTGGCTTCTCGATCATCCGCGAGTTCGGGCGCGGTCACGCGATCGGACCGGTGGTTGCCGTCACCACGGATCAACAGCAGCAACGCCGCGCGCAGGCGCTCATCGCGCATACGCTCGCGTCGCGCGAAGGCATGTTCACGCGCATCGATACGCCGGATGAAAGCGGTCTGTCGGACTGGCTCGAAGGCATCGGGCTCAAACGTGTGGACACGGTCATCAAGATGGCGCGCAACGGCACGCCGCCGCACGATGCGTCCGTCGCGCAATTCGCGATCATCAATCAGGCGCTGGGCTGATACCCATGACGATCCTCTATAAAGCCGATCCCGAACGCGGCCGGCAATGGGCGCAGCACTTCGCGCAAAAAGCGCCGGACGTGGCGTTCCGCGTGTGGCCCGATATCGGCGATCCCGCCGCCGTCCGCTATCTCGCCGCATGGCAGCCGCCCGCCGACGTCATGCAGACATTCCCCAATCTCGAAGTGATCTTCTCCGTGGGCGCGGGCATCGATCAGTTCGATCTGTCGGGCGTGCCGCCGCATGTCGAGGTCGTGCGGATGACCGAGCCGGGCGTCGTCGAAGGCATGGTCGAATACGTGACGCAGGCGGTGCTCACCATTCATCGCGATCTCTTCGATTACGCCGCGCAACAACGCGAGCGCATCTGGCGCGAGATGCCCGTGCGCGCCGCCTCGACGCGGCGCGTCGGCGTGCTCGGGCTCGGCATGCTCGGCACGGCGGTGCTGAAAACGCTGCGGCTCTTCGGCTTCGATTGCGCCGGATGGAGCCGTTCGCCGCACGAGATCGAAGGCGTCGAATGTCATGCGGGCATCGAATCGCTCGATACGTTCCTTGCCCGCACCGATATCCTCGTGTGCCTGTTGCCGCTCACGGATGCGACGCGCGGGCTCATCGGCAAATACGTGTTCCAGATGCTGCCGAAAGGCGCATCGTTCATCAACGTGGGGCGCGGCCCGCAGGTGATTCAGCAGGATCTGCTCGATGCGCTCGACAGCGGCCATCTCCATGCCGCGATCCTCGACGTAACCGATCCCGAGCCTTTACCGCCGACGCATCCGTTCTGGACGCATCCGCGCGTGCGCCTGACGCCGCATATTGCGAGCGCGACGCGGCCGGAAACCGCCGTCGATGTGGTGCTGGAGAACCTGCGCCGCCATCGCGCGGGAGAGCGCATGATCGGCGCAATCGACCGCACGCGCGGCTACTGAGCCCGTCCTCCGGGGCGCGCAGCACAAAATGCTGCGCGCCCCCCGAAAAAAACCGCGAATTCACTTTTTGGCGATTTTTTTGGCGATGCGCGCGATACGGCTCTGCCGATAGTATGAAACGGTCAAGAGCCATTCCGCCCCCTTCGCGAAGAGAGAGTCGCATCATGCCGATCAAGTCGCTTGTCGAGTCCGACCGTCAACATCTGATTCATCCCGTCGTCAGCTATCGCGCGCACGAGGCACGCGGCGTCACCGTGCTCGATTCCGCCGATGGCGTGTTCCTGCGCGATATCGAAGGCAGGCAGTTGCTCGATGCATTCTCCGGCCTGTGGTGCGTGAACACGGGTTATGGGCACGCGAGCATCGTCGAGGCCGCTGCGAAGCAGATGACGAAACTGCCCTACGCCACGAGCTATTTCCACTTCGGCTCCGAGCCCGCGATCGAACTGGCCGCGAAGCTCGTCGAGCTCGCGCCCGCGTCGCTGCAACACGTGTACTTCACGCTCGGCGGCTCGGATGCCGTCGATTCCGCGCTGCGCTTCATCACGCATTACTACAACGCGACGGGCCGTCCGTCGAAGAAGCATTGCATCGCGCTGCAACGTGGTTATCACGGATCGTCGTCGATCGGCGCGGGACTGACCGCCTTGCCCGCGTTCCATCGCAACTTCGATCTGCCGCTCGCGACGCAGCATCACATTCCTTCGCCGTATGCGTATCGCAACGATTACGCCGACGACGCCGCGCTCATCACGGCATCGGTGCAGGCGCTCGAAGCGAAGGTCGCGGAGCTCGGCGCGGACAACGTCGCCGCATTCTTCTGCGAGCCGATTCAAGGCTCGGGTGGCGTGATCGTGCCGCCGTCGGGCTGGCTTAAGGCGATGCGCGATGCATGCCGCAAGCTCGATATCCTCTTCGTCGCCGATGAAGTGATCACCGGTTTCGGCCGCACGGGTCCGCTCTTCGCGTGCGAAGGCGAAGGCGTCGAGCCGGACCTGATGACGGTCGCGAAGGGCTTGACCGCAGGCTATGCGCCGATGGGCGCGGTCCTCATGTCCGACGCGGTCTATCGAGGCATCGCCGATGGCGCCGACGCGTCCGCGGTTATCGGTCATGGCCACACGTATTCGGCGCATCCGGTGAGCGCGGCTATCGGCCTCGAAGTGATGCGGCTCTATCATGAAGGCGGCCTGCTCGCGAACGGCCAGGCGCAGGCGCCGCGTTTCGCGCAAGGGCTCGACGCATTGCTCGAACATCCGCTCGTCGGTGATTCGCGTCATCGCGGTTTGCTCGGCGCGCTCGAACTCGTCGCCGACAAGGAAAGCAAGCGCGGCTTCGATGCATCGCTCAAGCTGCCGGACCGTATCGCCGCAGCCGCATATAGCAACGGCCTCGTGTTTCGCGCGTTCGGCGACAACATTCTCGGCTTCGCGCCAGCGCTGTGCTACACGCAGGCGAACTTCGACATGCTGTTCGAGCGCCTCACGAAAACGCTCGACGACGTGCTCGCGCAGAGCGAAGTACGCGACGCCTTGAAGGGCGGATCGGGCTTCAGCTCCCGCGCGGCTGCGTGATAACATCGACCGACCGCCGACATGCGAGACCGAACCCGCCGCGATGAGCACCGACAGCAAGCTGGACCGAATCGATCTGCGTATCCTCTCGCAATTGCAGAAGCGCGGACGCATCACGAACGTGGAGCTCGCCGATGCGGTCGGTCTGTCGCCCAGCCCTTGCCTGATTCGTGTGAAGCGGCTGGAGAAGGCGGGTTTCATCGTCGGCTACGGCGCGCAGATTCAGCTCGAGAAGCTCGGCGACGTGCAGGTGGTCTTCACCGAAGTCACGCTCGCGGATCATCGCCGCGAAGACTTCGTCAACTTCGTGAATGCCGTGAAGGATGTCGACGAGATCGTCGAATGTCATCTCGCGAGCGGCGGCTACGACTATCTGCTCAAGTTCGTCACGCGCAGCGTAAGCCATTACCAGAGCATCATCGAAGGGCTGCTGGAACGCGGTATCGGCATCGAAAAGTACTTCAGCTATGTCATCATCAAGACGGCGTTCGTGAAAACGCACTATCCGCTCGAAACGCTCTTCTCGCAGCATCATCACTGAGGCGCGCGCCTCATTCTTCTCATGAACGAATGCACGCACGCGCGTTTTGCACGTGCGTGCTTTTTATCGTCGATCATCTTCACGCGGAGTAGCACATGTCCAGCAAATATCGTATTGCCGTGATTCCGGGCGACGGCATCGGCAAGGAAGTGATGCCCGAAGCATTGCGCGCGCTCGATGCCGTGAGCAAGCGCTTCAATATCGAACTGGAGTACCGGCATATCGAATGGGCGAGTTGCGATTACTACGCGCAGCACGGCCAGATGATGCCCGACGACTGGAAGGCGCAACTGCAAGACGCCGATGCGATTCTGTTCGGCGCGGTCGGCTGGCCTGACACCGTGCCGGACCACATCTCGCTGTGGGGTTCGCTTCTCAAGTTTCGCCGCGAGTTCGATCAGTACATCAACCTGCGGCCCGCGCGTCTTTTCGACGGCGTGCCCTCGCCGCTCGCGAACCGCAAGGCGGGCGACATCGACTTCATGATCGTGCGCGAAAACACCGAGGGCGAGTATTCGTCCGTCGGCGGCACGATGTTCGAAGGCACGGAACGCGAGTTCGTCTCGCAGACGTCGATCTTCACGAGAAAGGGCGCGGAACGCGTATTGAAGTTCGCGTTCGATCTCGCGCAAAAACGCGAGAAGAAACTGACGGTCGCCACCAAGAGCAACGGCATTTCGATCAGCATGCCGTGGTGGGATTCGCGCGCCGCCGAAATCGCCGCGCAGTATCCCGAGATCAAATGGGACAAGCAGCACATCGACATTCTGTGCGCGCGCTTCGTCCTGAGCCCGGATCGCTTCGATGTGGTCGTCGCGACGAACCTCTTCGGCGACATTCTTTCGGACCTCGGCCCGGCATGCACGGGCACGATCGGCATTGCGCCTTCGGCCAACATGAATCCGGAGCGCAACTTCCCGTCGCTGTTCGAGCCGGTACATGGTTCCGCGCCGGATATCGCGGGCAAGAACATCGCCAATCCGGTCGCGATGATCTGGTCGGCGGCGATGATGCTCGAATTCCTCGGCGAACGCGACGCGCACGACGCGATGCTCTCCGCCATCGAAACCGTGCTCAAGCAAGGCCCGCATACCGGCGATCTGGGCGGCCGAGCGAACACGACGGAAGTCGGCACGGCCATTGCGCGCCTGCTCGGCTGAACATTCCGGAGACCATCATGACGCAACGATACGAGTTGAGCGATCTGATTCGCGCCGACAATTTCATCGACGGCAAATGGGTTCCCGCCGCGAGCGGCAAGCGCTTCGCCGTCACCGATCCCGCGACGGGCGATGTCATCGCGCAAGTGGCCGACAGCGGCCCCGCCGACGCCCGCGCCGCCACCGACGCCGCCGCGCGCGCCTTTCCCGCGTGGCGCGATACGCTGCCGAAAGATCGCGCGGCCGTGCTGCATCGCTGGCATGCGCTGATCGTCGAGAACGCGGATGCGCTCGGGCGTCTGATCTCGCTCGAACAGGGCAAGCCGTTCGCGGAAGGTCGCGGCGAAGTGATGTACGGCGCGTCGTATGTCGCATGGTTCGCGGATGAAGCCACGCGCATCTACGGCGACATCATTCCGCAGCAGCAGCGCGGCAAGCGCATGAGCGCGGTGAAGGAGCCGGTTGGCATCGTCGCGGCGATCACGCCGTGGAATTTCCCGCTCGCGATGATCGCGCGCAAGATCGCGCCTGCGCTCGCGGCGGGTTGCACGGTGGTCGGCAAGCCTGCCGAAGACACGCCGCTCACGGCGCTTGCACTCGTGATGCTCGCGCATGAAGCGGGCGTGCCGGCGGGTGCGTTGAATCTGATCGGCGCATCGCGCGAGAATGCGCAGGAAGCCGTCGGCGACTGGCTCGAAGATGGCCGCGTGCGCAAGATCACCTTCACCGGGTCGACGCCGGTGGGCAAATACCTCGCACGCGAATCGGCGGGCACGTTGAAGAAGCTCTCGCTGGAACTCGGCGGCAATGCGCCCTTCATCGTATTCGACGACGCCGATCTCGACGCCGCCGTCACGGGCCTCATGGCATCGAAGTTCCGCAATGGCGGACAGACTTGCGTGTGCCCGAATCGCGTGTATGTGCAGTCGTCCGTGTACGACAAGTTCGCCGATCTGCTGGCGAAGCGTGTCGCCGCATTGAAGGTCGCGCCCGCGACGGACCCCGACGCGCAGATCGGCCCGATGATCAACGCGCGCGCGGTCGAGAAGATCGAACGTCACGTAAGCGACGCAGTCGAACGCGGCGCACGCGCGCTCACGGGCGGCAAGCGTCTCGCCGAACTCGGCCCGAACTATTACGCGCCGACCGTGCTCACCGGCGCCACATCCGACATGCAATTGAGCTGCGAGGAAACCTTCGGCCCGGTCGTGCCGCTCTTCCGTTTCGACGATGAAGCCGAAGCCATCCGCGTCGCGAACGATACGCCGTTCGGCCTCGCCGCCTATTTCTACAGCCAGAACCTGAAGCGCATCGATCGCGTGTCGCGTCTGCTCGAAGCGGGACTCGTCGGCATCAACGAAGGCGCGATTTCGAGTGAAGCTGCGCCGTTCGGCGGCGTGAAGGAATCGGGTTATGGACGCGAAGGCTCGAAGTATGGCCTCGACGATTATCTGTCGATCAAATATCTCTGCCAGGGCGGACTCGAATGAACGCCTATCCGATCGAGATCACGTTTCCCGATATCGGCGCGCATGCAGCGGGCAACGCGGGTGTGCCGTATGTGCATACGTTCGACTCGGGCATCGACGGTCCGCATGTGATGATCAACGCGCTCACGCACGGCAACGAAGTGTGCGGCGCGATCGTCGTCGATGCGTTGCTGCGCGCTCGCCTGAGGCCGCGTCGCGGCAAGCTCACGCTGGCCTTCGCGAACGTCGATGCATACGCGCGCTTCGATGCGGGCAAGCCGGATGCATCGCGCTTCGTCGATCAGGATTTCAATCGCGTATGGACTGCGCAAGCGCTCGACGACACCTCGCGCGATTCGAGCGAACTGCGCCGCGCCCGCGCGATGCGGCCTGTGATCGATACCGTCGATTTGCTGCTCGATCTTCATTCGATGCATGAAAAGAGCAAGCCGCTGATCGTCGCGGGGCCGCTTGATAAAGGCATCGAATTGTCGGCGCGGCTCGGCACGCCCGCGACCGTCATCTGCGATGAAGGCCATCCCGAAGGCCGGCGTATGCGCGATTACGAAGGCTTCGGCGATCCGTCGAGCAGCAGGAATGCATTGCTTATCGAATGCGGACAGCACTGGGAAGCGGGCGCTGTGACCGTGGCGCGCGACGTGACTGCGCGGTTTCTTCTGCTATCCGGTGTCGTCGACGAGGATGATTTGCCTGCGGGGTGGATTCAGGCATCGCCGCGGGAGATGCTCGTCGTGCGGGTGACGGAACCCGTTGTCGCGAAGAGCATGGACTTTCGTTTTGCGGGCGACTTTACCGGGCTCGAAGTGTTTCCCCAAGCGGGCAGCGTGATCGGGTGGTCGGATGGCACTGCCGTCGAGACGCCCTATGACGATTGCATGCTCGTCATGCCCTCATTGCGGCAATTACGTCCGGGAGTGACTGTCGTGCGGCTCGGCAGGATCGAACAGCGTATTCAATCGGATTAGAGATGTCGCGGAGTTTGTTTTCGCCGGATCCCGGGTTCGTGGTGGTCTATTAGCACTGCCCCTCCCCGGGGCGGGGGTTACTTTCTTTGCTGCTGCAAAGAAAGTAACTGTATTGAGAGTCAAGCGGTGGGGAGCAAAGAATCAAGGTTTTGGGGGATTCCAGGCTGTGCCATCGCGCATCATGGCGTTGAGCTGCGTGAGGAGTTTTCGCATGCCTGCGACGAAGGC